>JAEAMG010000045.1_pt1 | contig 195444 bp, 197 predicted proteins | sample 8958741 | NCBI WGS metagenome assembly JAEAMG01 (sample SAMN16933256, study PRJNA681125) | bioreactor sludge metagenome | isolation source: anaerobic bioreactor treating anionic surfactant - SDBS | place: India: Bengaluru | collected 2019-02-28 | reverse complement strand
ACCGGCCTGTCACGCCGGGGGTCGCGGGTTCGAGTCCCGTCCGCTGCGCCATATTTTCCAGGTTCGATTTATCGGGCTTGAGATTGAACAGCCAAGGCTGCTTGATCAGATGTTTAAAGACGGTTGAGGTGGTTTACTCACCCGGTCAAGCGATACGCAGCGGTAGTTCAGTCGGTTAGAATACCGGCCTGTCACGCCGGGGGTCGCGGGTTCGAGTCCCGTCCGCTGCGCCATATCTGCATCAAGGCCCACTGAACGCCTTGAAGCACAAAGAAAGCCATTGGCTACTTTGATCCGATAGCAAAGACCCTGGTCGAAAGACCGGGGTTTTTTGTGTCTGCGATTTGGCAATTTCTGCGGGAGCCGGCGAACCGGCTCCCATTGATTTGTCAGAAGCCAAGCTTATCTCGCAGCCCGTAATACCAAGCCCCCAGTGCCGCAAACGGCGTGCGCAACAGTTGCCCGCCCGGGAATGGGTAGTGCGGCAGGTCGGCAAACGCATCAAAACGCTCTGCCTGGCCCCTCAGCGCTTCCGCCAGCACCTTGCCCGCCAGGTGGGTGTACGTCACGCCATGGCCGCTGCAGCCCTGTGAGTAGTAGATGTTGTCGCCCAGGCGACCGACCTGCGGCAAGCGCGACAGAGTCAGCAGGAAATTGCCGGTCCAGGCGTAGTCGATCTTCACATCCTTGAGTTGCGGGAAGGCCTTGAGCATTTTCGGGCGGATGATTGCTTCGATGTTCGCCGGGTCGCGCGCGCCATACACCACGCCGCCGCCGAAGATCAGGCGCTTGTCGCTGGTGAGGCGATAGTAGTCGAGCAGGTAGTTGCAGTCCTCTACGCAGTAATCCTGCGGCAGGAGGGTCTTGGCCAGTTCGTCCCCGAGTGGCGCCGTCGTGATCACCTGAGTGCCACAGGGCATCGACTTGGCCGCCAACTCCGGTACCAGGTTACCCAGGTATGCATTGCCCGCGACGATGATGAACTTGGCCCTGACCTTGCCTTCGGCGGTGTGGACCACCGGGTTGGCGCCACGCTCGATGCGTACTGCCGCCGATTGTTCGTAGATCGTACCGCCCAGGGACTCCACGGCTGCGGCTTCACCCAGCGCCAGGTTGAGTGGATGGATGTGGCCGCCACTCATGTCCAGCAGTCCGCCGACATAGTTGTCACAGGCCACTACCTCGCGAATACGACGCTCGTCCAGCAGCTCCAGCTGTGTATGGCCGTAGCGCTCCCACAAGCGTTTCTGCGACTCCAGGTGGCCCATGTGCTTGCTGTTGAGTGCTGCGAATACGCCACCGTCCTTCAGATCGCACTGGATCTGGTATTTGGCGACCCGCTCGCGAATGATCCTGCCGCCCTCGAACGCCATCTGCCCCAGCAACTGTGCCTGCTGGGGGCCGACGCTGCGCTCGATCACGTCAATGTCGCGGCTGTAGCTGTTGACGATCTGCCCGCCATTGCGGCCCGATGCGCCAAAGCCCACCTTGGCGGCTTCCAGTACCGTCACGCGAAAACCGTTCTCCAGCAGAAACAGCGCGCTGGACAGGCCGGTATATCCGGCACCAATCACGCACACATCGGTTTCAACGTCGCCTTGCAACATTGGGCGCGGCGGAACGGCATTTGCGGAAGCGGCGTAATACGACTGGGGGTAGGGGGTGTTCGCCATCCTGGAACCTCTGTTTTATATTTTTTACGAGTGCCCCGATCCTACCTGAGTTGAAAATTGCCTGCCAGCCACCCAAAAAAGTGCGGTGCACCGACTGCAAATAAATAATTCGCATATTCATAGGGTTAGCTGCAAAAAAGATGTTGACACCCCTTCGGAATTCCGTAGAATGCCGCCTCACAGCAGGCACGTAGCTCAGTTGGTTAGAGCACCACCTTGACATGGTGGGGGTCGTTGGTTCGAGTCCAATCGCGCCTACCAAACAAAATCCGCTCTGCTGGGCGGTCTAGAAGGGCTCACCGAAAGGTGGGCCCTTTTTTGTTCGTGCGATTTATTACTACCCGAAAACCTTCCCACCCCCGCCTAAAGTAATCGACACCCAGGCCGATAGAGATCGCAAATCTCTTACTCTCGGACACTTGGCATGCTTATCAACATCAGCACTACCGCCTCCGTAGCAAGCACCCCAAGCACTGTCAGCTCGACGTCTGCCGCGACCAAGGAAAGTACAAGCAGCGCAGGCGGCATGACCGTCAACATGCACGCTGATTCCAATGGTGCGGCAGGTGTAAGTGGCGGTGGCGGTGGCCAAGCCTCCTCGATCTCGAAGGAGTCCGATACCGTCAAAGAATTGAAGAAGCAGATCGAGCAGTTGCAAAAGCAGCTTCAAGCGCAGCAGCAAGCCTTGCAGAAAGCTCAGTCCAGCAACCAGAATGCAGAAGCCAAAGCGGCGGCAGTAGCGGCGGCGCAGATGCAGATCGCCGGCACTGCGGCGGCGTTGCAGACAGTGACTTCCGCGCTGTTGCAGGCGGTCACCGATGAGGGCAACAGCACGTCGGGTTCGATGGTCAGTACCACCGCCTGATACTGGCAACAGTGTGTTGAGTCGCAGCCTTCACTGTCGATTCAACACACTTTCTCCCGCTCCCACCCTCAAGCGATATACATCTACCAGCGCCCACGCTCCCAGCAGCGCCACGCCGACGAACGCCACGCGAAAATCCCCGACCTGTGCCTGCATCTCATGCCCCTGCAGGGTCATGGATGCCCGTAGCAGCAGCGCCGCCACCGTTACGCCCATCCCCATGGCCAGCTGGAATGACATGCTGAACAGCGCCGACGCCTCACTCATGCGCGGCTTGGGCACATCCGCGAAGCCGATCGAGTTGTAGCAGGTGAACTGCATGGAGCGGGACAGCCCTCCCGCAAACAACACTGCCACGATCAGTGCAAATGGGGTCTGCGCCGTGAAAAACGCGCAAGCGGCTATCGACATCACGCCGATCACCCCATTTACCAGCAAGACTTGGCGAAACCCATAGCGGCGCATGATGGCCGTGGTAAACGGCTTCATCGCCAAGTTGCCAGCGAATACCGCCAGCACCAGCAAGCCTGCATCCACCGGGGATAAACCAAAGGCGACTTGAAACAGCAGCGGCAGCAGGAACGGCAGGGCGCTGATGGCCAGGCGAAACAGCGAGCCGCCATAGATGCTCACGCGAAATGTATGGATGGACAGGGTCTCCAGCGGCAATAACGGATCCCTGGAATGGCAGCAATGGTGCACGGCCCACACCGCCAGCGCGATGCCTGCCGCGACCAGCATGGCGCCTGGAATAAGGCGTTCACCGGTTTGGTTGCCCAGCCATTCCAGCCCGCCCAGCAGCGCCACACAGGCGCCTGCCAGCAATACAAAACCCTTGGCATCGAACGTGCGCACGCTGGCTTCACGGCCTTCCGGAACCAACCACAGTGCGGCGGCCAATGCCAACGCACCCAACGGCAGATTCACGTAGAAGATCCATGGCCACGATGCATGCGTCACGATCAACCCGCCGGCCAACGGTCCTAAAATCGGTGCGACCAGGCCCGGCCAGGTAATGATCGCGATCATTTTCACCAGGTCTTTCTTATCCGTATTGCGTAACACCGCCAAGCGTCCCACGGGCACCATCAATGCGCCGCCGATGCCTTGCAGGATTCGGGCGAACACGAACATCTCAATACTTTGGCTCAGCCCGCAGAGCAGTGAGGCGAGGGTGAAGACGATGATTGCGCCAGCGAATACCCGGCGCGCACCAAAGCGGTCGGCGACCCAACTGGACAGCGGTATGAAGATCGCCACGGCGAGGATATAGGCGGTGATGCCGATGTTCATGTCGACCGGTGTCACCCCGAAGGCGGTCGCCATGGTCGGCAGTGCGGTGGCGATTACCGTGGCGTCAAGGTTCTCCATGAAGAAAGTTACGGCGACCACCAGGGCGATCAGGTGGGTTCGCGTGATGAGGGCGGTGGCTGGAGTGGATGATGTCACCGGTGCTGTCCCTTGTTCGATGATGGTCGCTCGGGTTAACGATACCGGCTCAGGCTTGGATGCACACGTGACGATAGTCGCGGTTTCCAGAGTCGGTCAAAAGGTGTCTAAGTGCCATCATCTAGGTACAATCGCTTTCGATCGATTTCCGGTCAAGCCAATGATGGCGAGAGGGAGTGGTAGGTATGAGCGTTCGTTTAGCTGTGGGAATTGCGGCATTGATGGTGTTGGCGGGATGTGCCACCAGTCGGTCCGAGATCGATGTCAATGTTGCGCCGTTGAGTAACGTGCAAGCCACTGCCAGCAATGGCAAGAAAGTGCTGATCAGTACAGTGGACGAACGCATCTTTCAAATCGACCCTCGTAGTCCGGACATTCCTTCGCTGAAGAATAACGAAGTCACGGACAAAACCATCACCGAACGCGCCATTGCCCGTAAGCGTAACGGTTATGGCATGGCGCTGGGCGATGTGTTGCTCCCGTCGGGCCGCACACTTTCCCAATTGGTCAATGAGTCGGTAGCCTCGGCATATAAGCAGGCGGGTTATGAGGTCGTAAGCGAGCCAAGTGCTGCTGATGCGGCGATGGTGAAGGTTCATATCGTCGAGTTCTGGTCTTGGTTCACTCCCGGATTTTTCTCCGTTGACGTCACTAGCAAGTCCCTTCTGCGCATCGAAACTCCGGGCGCAAAGGCGATGAATGTAGTCACGCGTCAAAGCGAAAGCATGCAGGCGGTGACGGAAAGCGATTGGAAGAAAATTACCGAGGCAGGTCTGCAGGAAGTGTCGCGGGAGACATTCAAGCAGCTTTGACGCCAACCGATCTGGCGTGAGTGAATCTCTGGGGTCAACCAATGGGTTGGCCCTTTTTGCATTCATGAAGCAATAGTGAGCGGCTTTTCAACCCAACACAGAGCGCTGCAATGGAGATGGCAATGGAAGTGTCTTACAACGTGTCTGAGGAAGAGCGCCAGGCAATTCTCAAACCATTGAGAGCCTATAACCTGAGTCATACCGGTGAAATGGCATTCGAAGCGGTCGGAATCTTACTGCGCGACCCCGTGACTCAAGAAGTGGTCGGCGGTCTCTACGGGAAAATTTCCTATGGATGGATGTTCATAGAACTCTTGAGTATCCCTGATTCGATGCGCGCCCAAGGCACGGGCACTCGCTTGATGCTGGCTGCTGAAGAGGCGGCCCTGCGTAAGGGGTGTACGGGTATCTGGCTGGACACGTTCAGCTTTCAGGCGCCTGGGTTTTATCGCAAGTTAGGCTTCAGTGAATTTGGCCATATGGCCGATTACCCGCCAGGTCATCAACGCTACTTTTTCCAGAAGCGCCTGGGATGACGTGCTGGCGTTATCCCAGGCGGGGTGCCTTACTTGGCCTTGGTGCTCTTGATGTCACTGATCATCTGTTTAGCAATCGCCTGAACTTGTTTTGGCGCTGAACACCACCGCAGTGGCGGGGACACTTGATAAACAGGCGGCGCTACGATGCGCGAATCCCTTACAGCCTGTCTGCAACTTGTTACCCACACAGCCTTCCATTACCCACAAAATTTATTGGTTTGCAGCAACAATTTTTCTTGTTGGACACCTCCCTCTCCCAGGCAGCACAGTTGCCGCCACTGACGCTCGCCCTGACGGGTCAACAATAAAAAACCGAGCCGACTGCACGCCACTTCCTGCTGTGAACCCTTTGTTCACATCCTGCTGTAATGGCGCCGCAGCGCGCACTTAAGGACCTCTCCGCCATGCAAACTGTTGTGAACTTATGGCCGTTGATCGGCGTACTTGTGATCGTGGTTGGCTTTGTTTTGCGTTTCAATCCGCTGTTGGTGGTCACCGCCGCGGCTATCGCCACTGGGCTCGCAGCCCACTTCCCGCTGGAGAAAATCCTCGCCACTATGGGTGATGGTTTCCTACAGACTCGTGCCCTGCAATTGATCCTGTTGTTGCCCCTCGCAGTCATCGGTTTGCTGGAGCGCCACGGCTTGCGCCTGCACGCGCAGAACTGGATTGCGCGGTTTGAGCGCGCCACGGTAGGGCGTTTGCTGATCATCTATCTATTTGTACGTGAGTCCACCGCAGCCATGGGCTTGACCAGTCTCGGCGGTCACCCGCAAATGGTGCGCCCACTGCTGGCACCGATGGCCGAAGGCGCGGCGGAAAAGCGTTACGGCAAACTGCCGGACAAACTGCGTCACAAGGTGTTGGCCATGTGCGCCGCCACCGATAACGTCGGCCTGTTTTTTGGTGAAGACATCTTCGTCGCCTTTGGTGCGATTGCGTTGATGCACACCTTTCTATTGGGCTCGGGGATTGATGTGGAGCCGCTGCACATCGCGGTGTGGGGCATTCCTACGGCGATTTGCGCCTTTATCATTCACGCGATCCGACTTCATCGGTTTGACCGAAGACTGACCCGCGAGATGACGCCCGCCGCGACCCCAGCGGAGGCCGCGCAATGATCATCTCCATCCAATACCTGTACTGGCTCGCCGGGGCCCTGCTGCTGATTACCGCCGGCATGATTCTGTTGGATCGAACCCACCCCAAGCGCTGGTCCAGTGCGCTGTTCTGGCTGCTGTTTGCCATCCCGTTCCTGGTGGGCGAGCGCCTGCCCTCGGTAGTTGTCGGTGCGGGTGTGGTGGTGATGGCGCTGATCGCCGGTTTGGGCGGCGTTGGCCGTGGCACCCATGCTGAGTTGCATGACAAGGCTTCGCGCGCCAGTGCTGGTCGCCTCGGGCACAAGCTGTTTATCCCGGCGCTGGCGATCCCGCTGACCACCGTGATCGGTTCGGTCTTGCTCAAGCACACCGAGATTGGCGGCGTACCGCTGCTGGACCCGAAAAACACCACCTTCGTGTCTCTCGGCATCGGCTGCCTGATCGCCCTCGGCCTGGCTTGCTGGCTGACCCGCGATACGCCGGTGCAGGCCTTGCGCGAATCCCGGCGTCTCACCGAGGCCTTGGGCTGGGCCATGGTGCTGCCGCAGATGCTGGCGATGCTTGGCCTGCTGTTCAATGAGGCAGGTGTCGGCACGGCCGTCGCACACGTCACCACCACCTACATCAACCTGGATTTCAAGTTGGTGGCGGTCATGGTGTACGTGTTGGGCATGGCCTTGTTTACGGTGATCATGGGCAACGGCTTCGCGGCGTTCCCGGTGATGACTGGGGGCGTCGGCGTGCCGGTGCTGGTGGGTATCTATGGCGGTAACCCGGCGGTAATGGCGGCCATCGGTATGTTCTCTGGCTATTGCGGCACGCTGATGACGCCAATGGCTGCCAACTTCAATATCGTGCCGGCAGCGTTACTGGAGTTGCCGGACAAGAACGCGGTGATCAAGGCGCAACTGCCGACCGCGTTGATGATGCTGGTGGTCAATATTGTCCTGCTTTACCTGTTGATGTGAGGCCAAGATGCGAACTGTATTGCTGACGGGGTTCGAGCCCTTTGATCAAGATGTGGTGAACCCGTCCTGGGAAGCTGTGCGCCAACTGGACGGCGTGCAACTCGACGACGATGTGCGGATTGTTGCGCGTCGGTTGCCCTGTGCGTTTGCGACGGCGAGTGAGTGCTTGCTCCAACTGATCAGTGAACTACGCCCGGCGATGGTCATCGCCACTGGGTTGGCCCCTGGGCGTAGCGAAATTTCTATTGAGCGGGTGGCGATCAACGTCAACGATGCGCGCATCCCCGATAATCTGGGGGAGCAGCCCATCGATACGGAAGTAGTGGTCGGCGGCCCTGCGGCGTATTTCTCGACGCTGCCGATCAAGGCCATGGCCAGAGCGGTGCGCGAGGCGGGGATTGCGGTGGCGGTGTCGCAGACGGCCGGTACCTTCGTGTGCAACCAGGTGTTCTACCGCTTGCAGCACGAACTCGCGGGCTCGGGCGTACGCAGTGGTTTTATCCACGTGTCGAGCCAGCTTGGAGCGGGTCTGGTCGATGGGCTGCGCATCGCTGTTTCGACGGCCTGGAATACCTCGGTGGACGTGGTGGAAGTGGGTGGCCAGGTGAGCTGACTCCGCACATGGTGCGGTAACTTCGACTACAGTTCTGCTACATTCCTGACTTGGATAATCGCCATGATCAAGTACCCGAAATTCGTGTCTGTTGCACTATCGCTTGTATTGTTTGCTGGTAGCGGTATGGCCCTGGCTGATCCAGGCAATGGCAAGGGGCAAGGGAACAATAAAGGTAATGGTCAAGGCGGGCAGGGGCATGACAAGCCCAAAGGCAAAGGTGCGTCAGGCAGTCACGGCCCCAGCGTCGACCGTGGCAGCGTGCTGAATGTATTGGGCGGTTATCGCGACTACTGGAGCCCGGGGCCGGCCTTGCCGCCTGGTATCCAGAAGAACCTGGCACGCGGCAAGCCGCTGCCGCCGGGCATTGCCAAGAAACTGGACGGCCGTTTGTTGGGCCGCTTGCCCCATTACGATGGGTACGAGTGGCAGCAGGCGGGCACCGACTTGATATTGGTGGCCATTGCGACGGGCATCATCTACGAAGTCCTCAATGGCGCCCTCGATTGAGCTGACGGTGCGTTGCGCCTCCGTTCGAGCAGGGGCAATTACCTCGATCACCCGCATGGCGCTCGACGTCGCCATGTTATTGCCGGCGTCGGTGGCGTTTACAAGCAGCCGGGTGATCCGTAGATTGCATCGCGCCGATTATTCGTTTCAGCCCACGAGGAAACCCCGCAGTGTCCATCCGAGGTTCAGCCGTATTTGCCCGCCCTTACCGCGCCTTTCTGTTCGACATGGACGGGACGCTGCTCAATTCGATTGCCGCCGCCGAGCGGGTGTGGAGTATCTGGGCTGAGCGCCATGGGCTGGAGGTGGCGACGTTTCTGACCACCATTCATGGCGCCAGGGCGATCGACACCATCACGCGCCAAGCATTGCCCGGCGTCGACCCAGAGATTGAAGCGCAGTGGATTGCCGAGGCTGAAATCAATGATGTGGAGGGCGTCGTTGCAATTTCCGGTGCCGTCGAATTTCTGAACCGCTTGCCTGGTGAGCAGTGGGCGCTGGTCACCTCTGCACCCAGGGAGCTGGCGTTGCGTCGACTGCAAGCGGCAGGGATTACACCGCCAGCGGTGCTGGTCACGGCTGAAGACGTGGCCATCGGCAAGCCTGACCCTGCCTGTTATCAGCTCGGTGCACAGCGCCTGGGTGTGTCGGTGCAGGACTGCCTGGTGTTTGAGGATGCGACGGTGGGTATTCGTGCAGGGGAGGCGGCTGGAGCGGATGTGATGGTCGTGACCTCGACGCACCTCAAGCCCATGGTGACCGCGCATCCTTCGGTTGATGGGTATGAACAGCTACAGGTGCAACGCAACGCAGAGGGCTTGTTGTACCTGGAGAGTGTGGCGGGCTGACACAGGCAAGCCGAGCCCGCTACCGGTCTCGGCCTGCTTGGCGGGCGGCTGGGTAAGGCGGCGCCTGCATTCGATCACTGCGCATGCCTTGGCGTGACAGCACCATCTCCCTGAGAATCTCGTTGGCAAGCCGGGCAATCGCTTCGGCACCGCGATAATGCGCCCGCACGATTCCGGTGATTGCGAAATGGTCGGTTTCCGGACCGCTGAGCACGGCCGAGAGCGTGCCGTCGGCGTGCAGCGTACACGTGACTGTATAGCTGGGCAGGCGGGCCGCCAATTCAGATTCGATTTGGGTTTTAGTGAGCGTATCCATCTGTACCGGCACCTTCTTACTGACTGTGCAAACACACCCAAGAATAGGTCTTGCTGCGACGCTGTAAATACCGGCGATCTGATAGTGAACCAAGGGGGCTTCAGCGTGCGGTGTTGCGGACGTTTCGCTGGCACAGCTTACGCTGCACGGCTATCTGGATGGGCTTGAGGCAGAACATGAACAGGTAGCCACATAGCAGCAGTACCAGGTCCAGCCGCGAACGGGGGGCGTCTGTGCCTTCTATTTCAATCTTCAGGCCATATTCCAAACCGACAAAGACCAGCCCTATCAGCAGGGCGATCATCCAGGATCTGGAAAAAAATGGCTGGGCATTGCCAGGCATCATCGTCGTGCTCCCAAGCGCACACGGATGGCGGGATATCAGTCAGAGGATTCGGTTGCAGATTATGTAAGAAGTTCCAGGCGTGAAGATAGTTTCATCTTGATGCATGGATGAGCGTGCGGCAAAAAACGGTTCGCGAAACAAAGACAAAAGCAGACCGAAGAGGTTTTCGCCAGCCGTTACAGTGAACGAAAGGGCTGGCTACTGAAGGCGCTTCAAGGCGTCTGGTTTTTGTCCGGAGCGGTCAGGCCGGCCTGGATGCGTTGGTAAATCTCCTCGCGATGCACGGCAACATCCTTAGGTGCGTTGATGCCGATTCGTACTTGCTGGCCGCTGACGCCCAGGATGGTGATCGTAATGTCATCACCGATGTTTATGCTTTCACCAACTTTGCGGGTGAGTATAAGCATGGACTTCTCCTTGATTACTTTTAAGGACACATGTTTCAGACAGGGCAGGTGTCGTATGTGTGTAGCTTACTGCTAAGCGCGTCCCTGTGACTGCCTCTTTTAGGACGCATAGAGGCGACATTAATTCCCATGGCGGCATCATACAGGTCTGGGATACATCATTCGCATTGTTTAAGCCAACGTTTATGACGGCCAGAATAGACAGTGAATGATAAAGTCGCCTCTTTATCCGTTGAAGGAGCAGGGCAGTGCGTAAAGTAGCGATGGCAATGGCGGTGTTGGCATTGGCCGGTTGCGGTGAAGGCAAAAGCGTCGATGCCCCCAAGGCCAAGCCTGCCGTGACCGAAAGCCAGCCACAAACCGGCGCGATTGCCGCCCAGGAATGGGACCTGCGAGTAGGACCGCCGGACCACAAGCTGCAGGCAATCACGGACCTGACCGCCTGGTTGCTCGAACACGGGTTCAATTTTTATATCGTGAAGGTCGATGGCAAGGACGAAGTGCTGCTGGGGCCATTTGCAACCAGGGCCGAGGCCGAAGCCAAGCAGACACTGCTCAACGAGAAGATGGCGCGGGCCAAGAAAAGCGACACGGTGTCCGAGATCATCGAGCACAAGGCCGCGCAGTAACGGCTGATTGGGCGGCAGTGCCGCCCATGTTCAACCGCAGGCTTTCAGGTTTACCGGGCCGACAAACTCATTGCCACGGCCCATCACGCACGCCACTGTCTGGTTACGCTGGCGCTCCCAGGCTTGTACTGGATAAGTCTTGTTCCAGGCTTCGTACAGCTGGCGATCCTGTTTCGACAGGCGCAAGCCGTACTGCTTGCTCATGTAGAAATAAGTGCGTGCGATCATTCCGCGAATGGACGGGCGCGGCATGACCTTCTTGGCCTTGAAGTCCACCTGGGTCAGGCATGAACCGTACTGCCCGCTTTGCACCGGCAGCCAGCCAAAACTGAAGTTGCTTCGATCTCCGTTGACATTCTTATCCGATCAGGCCCCGCATTGACATTTTATAGATCTTGCAAAAAACTCATATAAATCAATGCATTCTGTAATATTAAGACTCCGTTGAATTTTGTCAAATCGTGTCAATGTTGACTTTTTGGGGGTGCGCCAAAGGCAGTTTTTTCCCGACGAACGGTACGCTCTGAGCTGGCTTCTTGTAAGCTCAATGCCCAACTGCCCCATGTCAGTAGCTTTCAAAAAACCTCAGTTACTCATGAGATTGGGGGCTGAAAGGCGTTTACAAACCTCTGCGCTTATTTACAGCGCACCTAGCCCATTCCCTCTTCAGGTAGTGCCTGAGTCCAATTTGCCGGCAACCTCACGCAACCTTTGAAATCAACGTGGCTGTTAAAACTCACCACTGGTATCGCGATGCTGATCACTGGCGGTTAAGCGAGGCTGGAGTGGCGAGGTTTCTGGTGCGATAGGTTTTGCAAGGTTTCAGAATGACTGGATTAGGCAAAAATAACTATTGACGGGAATACTGTGTTTATATACAGTATAATCATCTTCCGAAGGTTTCCTCTCCATTTGGTGAGCTGTACGACCCATGCGATGTACCCCGGCAGAACCACGTTACAAACTGGATGATTGTGATGTGGCATTAAGCCCCCTAGTGGGGCTTTTTTCGTTGGCTTTGTAATGTGAGCTACTCACGACCTTCGCAGTACGGCAGAGGCCAGCAACTATGCTTTGCTAGCAAGGATTTCGAGGTGTGGGATAGAGGCGAAAATGCCCTTGTACGGCAGTCAGGTCTAGATCCTGGGAAGAAGCCGGGTCGCGCCGAAAGGCGGACTGCAAGCCCACGCTATCTACACCCTACGATTAGCTTCTTTCCTAACCGGTCAGTCTGCCCTATTGGTGCTACGCGCAACTTCGGTGATCATGGCCAGCTTCTGAGGAGGGCATCCCGTTGAGGCGACGGGGTAAATGGTCAAGTGAGGAACTACGTGGCTTTAAGCACTTATGGGGAACAGGTCTGCTACAAATGTGTTCACGATGCCTACCTTGGCGGCCAGATCAGGCGTACCGGGATATCTGCCGCCTGCACCCTCTGCAACGCCACTCGAAAGTGCATTCCCTTGTCCAAGGTCGTGTCCCGCGTTGAGAGGATCCTTGATGGCTATGTCATGGAAGGCGAGTACTACCGAAATTTTAGTGACGGGGGCGACAGTCAGGAGGGGGACAGCCTGGATACTTGGGTCAGCGTGATCTTCGGCTGCGACAACATCGAGCCTATCGTGGAGGTCGTGTGTGACGGCCTATTCTCCTACAGTTTGGACACCAATTACTCCGCACGGCCATACAGCCTGGACGACATCGGTCACCAGTGGCGGGAGTTCCAAGACGGGATGAAGCACGGTAACCGCTTTTTCAACGTCAGCGCCAAAAAGTTCCTGGACTGGATTTTCAAAGACCTAGGCAAATACTCAGCCTCCTCCGATGAGCACGCTGTGGTTCGACTACTCACGCCAGGGGAGGCCCCATTCATTTACAGGGCTCGTACATGCATGAGCTCATCGAGCGTTAGAGATATTGCCGCCAACCCGTCGCGCAACCTGGCCGCTCCTCCGAGAGAGCGTGCAGGGGAGGGTAGGATGAATCCAGGTGGCGTCCCTGCGTTTTATGGCGCATTCGAGCGAGAGACGTGCATTGCTGAGTTACGTCCACCAGTTGGCGGTACGGTGGTGAGTGGCCAGTTCAAATTGAACAGGGCGGTGAGGGTGCTGGACTTCGGGCGTTTTGAGGAGGCGGATCTTGGCCCTGCACCGAGCTTCTTCGACCCTAAGCACCAAGCGAAGACTGGACGCCAGGAGCTCCTGAAATACCTGCACAACGAGATCACAGTACCGGTGCTGCCAGGGGCTGAACGAGACTACCTGACGACACAGGTCATTGCGGAGTACCTGGCGACCCACTGCAAGCCTAGGATCGATGGTGTGATCTTTAAGTCGGTGCAGCAGGGCGCGGGCAGCAACATCGTTCTGTTCTCACACGTGGCCTGTCCTATTTTGGCGTCCTGGGGGCGAATACAAGATAGCTTCGGTACCAATGCAGACGGGCAGTCTGACGGGCCTTGCATTGAATATGTCGGCGGCAGCCTTGTTCAGCACGCTATTTGCGAGGTGCAGTACAAGGCCGAAGACGTGCGTCTGCGGGATGGGATGACAAAGTTCGTTGTGGACTCCCAGTTCTGATCGAAATCCGTCATCCAGGCAGGGGCGGCAGGTAAAAGCAATATGGCTAGTGGCTATATGTCCATCTCGGCCAATCTCTCCATCATCATGGGCCTTGATCAAGGAGCTCCTCACGTGGAAATTGCCTCGCTGAAGGTGCCTGCTGACCTACACGCTGCTAGGAGGTCAGGGATACACCCAGTATTCAAAATTTTGCGTAGGTGTCTTCGTACTTATCGCCTGTTCTTTGAAGATTTTCGTGGTCACGATTCCAAGCATTCTGACTGCGGTCTTTAGAGTTACTCTCTGATGAAAGTTATTTGGTGATGGCCAGGTGTTATGAAACTTCAAATGATGCTGAATCGTGGTTGTAAATTGTCTTACAAGGTTGCCCATAATTCCTTTTCCACTCTGTCCGTCCGCCCATCATCCCACGCAAGCTTTACCAAGTGCTTTGATTTTGCGCCCAAATAAACGGCTGCGATCAGATCAACCGACTGGTGCACGTCGAGTAGTTGAAGCGGAAACTTGCTTTCGATGTCGCTTTCAAGAATGACTTCATTGCCTTCAGGGAAGTCAATCGTTACGTGGCGCGCAGGGGCTTTGCCTTTGTTGAAGACCCTTAATTTGTATTTGCTATTGCCCAGCTTTAAGAAATTAACACCTAGATCGGCCTGCTTGTCCATTTCTACCCCAGCGGCCTCCTTGTTCAGAAGCAGCTCATTCAGCTTTGCCTGGCTCTTAATAACATCCTGCTGCCGGTTGTTGAACTGAACCGTTTTGAAGGTGGCGTACATAGAAAAAAGCAGAGCCAGGGTGGCGATGATGTCTCCGGATTCGAAGGTGACGTTGATCATTTGAGCTTGAACCCTTTGCTGCCCTTGAACGCTGTTTGAAGACGCTTACGCAAATCGTCGGCCACTGCCTTCGAGATCTCTGTCTTGATCTCTCCAAGATGCGCCTGGATGTTCTCCTCGTTCTCGCGGCGCAGATCTTCCCTTGTGATCACGCGCTCACAACCAGTGCACGTTACGCTGTAACTTTCGGGTGATTCGCTTTCGAACTTCGTGCCGGCGCAGGTAGGGCAGTGGAGGGGGATCGTGCGGGAGTGCTTGTCCAGATTCATGCCATAGCCTCTGTGAAGTTGTTTCGCTTAGATTAGCCCATCACGGGAGACCTTTCAGTGACTGAGGGTTGTTCGGGGTACAGGTTTGCTGTCTGAATTTTGATGGCAGACAGAGGGGCTGCAGGCCGACGCGTTATGGCCCGTGGCCGCTTGTCCATCGTGGCAATCCTCTGCATCATCATGGGCTCTCGATCAAGGAGCTCATCACATGGAAATGACTTCGCTGAGGCTACTCCACCGCAGCATGATTTCGATTGGCAGCGACATGCAGCAATTTTTGGTGAGAACTGGAGCGGCGAGTTTCGACTGCCTTTTCTCCACGCGGGACACACCCTTTGTGCTTACGCTCACAGCCCGAGGGAAAGCGCGAGGGTTTTTCCGGTTCGATGTCCTGGCAGGCTATCGGATTCGTGATTACCTGGGTGATATGTACGGTGACCTGTTGGAGGTTCTCAAGGAAGACGGTACTAGTGGGCAACGTCTGATCCCCAAGGAGTTCCTGGCACAACTCAACGATGCCATTCCCACCAAGGCCACCGAGAAGGCCCATCCAGCCCCTCCGGACATCGTGCGCTTGCGACCGGACATCATCGAGGACAGGGAAAAGCCTTTCTTCAATTGCTGGTCATACTGGACGCAGGGTCAGAAGCCTAGTGCTGAGAATCAGCACAAAACGCTGCTTCTCTTGGGCCCTGATGCCTTGCGCCACAGCCAGGAGCGCAGCGCCTCCTCTCGTTGGAGTTCTACCGACACGGGCGGATCATGGACTAAAGATCTTTCGAAATAGCCAGCCAAACTGCCGAGCGTTGAGCAGGTACCTATTGATGATGGAAAGAATTTCCAATAGGTACCGAGCGCTTTCGCTTTAGGCGATAGCCTATGCGCACTTTCTCCAATCAGGTATACCCGAGTGTCCTACGCACCCACTGAAGCTGTTCAGCACTGCGAAACCCTTCTGCGCGAGATGATGGGAAGCTTCCGGGCAAACGATATTTGGCCCAACGTCCAGAACATCATAGGAAGCATGCTGAAGCGCCGTATCGAACTGATTGAGGTCTATGAGGAGGTTCACGCTTCCCTCTCCCAGAAGCCCCGAGCGATCTACATGTTCTGGGACGTATTCGTCCATGCGGCTGACGGCTGGAACCCTGAGAAGAACCGAGCAGCGCGGCAGGCTCGGGAAGATTTGATCGGCGTTAACACACAAATCAGCGACCTCGCTGATCAGCTAGCCGCACTGCTCGATCGCCGAGATGACCTTCACAACTACTCGGGGTTTAGCTCAAATACGCAATCTCAGATCCTGGATATCGTGCACGAGGCTTCGGAGCACAATGGCCTGTATGAGAACTACGTGAAACCAGACGTCGAGCGGCTCCTGTACCAGTTCGATCCGAAATATTGGCCAACCCTGAGCGAAGTGATCCAAACGATTGGTACCGATGCGGAAATGGCAGAAGTGACTGCCAATGACCCAGCTACTGAAGCTGCGACTGCCAGCCGTAAATCGGGCCGTTCAGATTTTGTAAGAGCGTTTCTGGCTCGTATTGATGACAACCGTGTGCGCGAGTGTGGCTTCATACCTAACAGATTCGCGCTCTCTGACGGCAGCTTGGCATCGCTCGTTAACTGTGGGCTTGGCTTAGCTGTGGATGAGTTGGTGGACGCTGATTTCATCAAGCGCTTCCGGCAACGTGAGCGTCAGGTGAAAAAGGCTGAATCAGCATCAGCATGATTCTTCAGAGCTCGACGAAGGCTGCAGCCTACAGGTGCTGGATACTCCAGCCCTGCTCGCGAAGCTGAATGCAGTTGGCCTCGAACACTTCTTCCTCGCCGAGCGTTCGCCTGCTGATGGCCAAGCACAGCAGGTGCGTCGGGCGGGTCATCGCAACATACATGGCAAGCAAGCGTTGGACGATTCTCTTACGCGGCCTGGTACCTCCGTGGCTTTTTTGCCCAGCAAGCCAAGGCATGAGGGCATCGATAAAGTGTTCGTAGTTGTAGGTTTCGAGTACAAGCGTTGCGGTATGGGTTTGCCCCTTGCAGGAGTGAATAGAGCCGAGCCTGATGTCCAGGACGCCCTGATCTTGAGTGCTCCGGAAGGTATTTACTGGAAGCTGGACAGCGCCTTCGTGAAGAGCCTCTCCATCCTCCGGCACCCAAGCAAGGTATCCCTGAGCTGCCTCCGGCTGCTCATGCGTACCGGCGAGGACAGATGCCAATGACCAGAAACGCTGAACGAAGGTTGCCCAGGACTCGTCGCTAAGGACATGAGATGCAAATAGCAGATCAACCACCAGCTTTTGGTAGCTAGCCAAATCGTTCAGGTCGGTGAACAGCTGCTGGACTTGGACGTGCTGTCGATTTCCCACTTTGATTCTGGTGTTGGGGTTGGAAAGGTTCACCAGGTGGAGAAGCCCTTTCGCGATCTCTTCGACGCAGTGGTGAGCAGTATCGCTCTTGGCGAGACCACGCTTGGCTTGACGAACACGCTCGATCAGAGTGGGTGGACGGTACGCTATTACCGCTGCATCGCGATCATAACCCTCCCAGTAATGTCCGACCGTCTTGGGGTAGTGCAGCTGATCTGTGTCGTCGGGGTCGATGTCTTTGTGGGTGTAGCCAACGGCACTAACTATCGCCTTCTCGTGAAGGGACACTGGAAGCTGTTGGAATGCGAGTCGCGCATAAGCATCCAATACAGCGCTACAGTCCCCATCAGGAAAAACAAAGATGGTGTGGCGAAGGGGCCCTTGCTCTCCTAGGTTGCGCCGCCCTGAGAGCCTGCCCGCGACGGCATGGAGGGCCAAAGGATTTGCCAATCTGGCTATCGACTCATCGAAGCGAAAGCTGCTGGAGATATCGACTGCTCGATTCCGATCAGGGAAGTCACTGCCACTGGTGTGGGCGTCCGATTCGAAAATTGCCTGATTGGAGTCGCCAACTCGAACCACGCATATTGCAGGATTTTCACGGTGAAAAATGGCGCTGAGGTACTCGTTCTGCATCGCCGAGGTGTCCTGCATCTCGTCGATGAAAACGCATGGGAAACGGTACCGCAGCCCCTCAGCTACGCTTGGCCGCGCAGCCAGTTGAGCACTGCCCAGCACGAAGATTTCGTCATAACAAAAGTATCCTCGCTTTGCTGTGTCCACGACTGCTTTGGCCATGATTTGGTAGCTCTGCGTACCTGGCCCGCAGGGAAGGTTTCCTTTGGAAACCCTAATGCATGGGTTGGCAAAATCTGCATTGGCTAGCCGCAGCAATGAGGTGTCGAAGGTTCTTCGGGACAAGAAACTGCGCAGGAACCCCCTGTCCTCCGGTGGCAAAGACCTGAACCGCATTCGGTGGGTCAGCTCATCATCGATTGCGGTGAAACGATATTGAGCGGAAAGGAGCCAGGGTGTTGCGAGGAAGCGTCTGACAAAGCCATGAATCGTGTCGATGTAGTGAGGATAACTCAACAGTCTCCGGCCAACGTCGGTGTTCCCGAGCCGCTGCTCGATTTCATGGCGAGCGACGTTGGTATGGGACAGCACGCAGATCCCACGTGTGCGGCTTTTCCATTTGCGGGCAAGGATTGCGAGCTTGGCGACCACCAGCGTAGTTTTCCCGCTGCCTGGGCATGCCGACACATCGAGCGTTTCCCGAGATCGAAGAAATGCCAAGCGCTGCTCATCCAGGCCCTCCAGCTTCATAAGACCAGAGATCCACTCGATGTCCTCGTCGGTGATCTCGGGCACTAGGTCGCGGAATGCGGTCATGGAGTTTGGCTCTGCGATTGCTGCTGCGAGGTTACGCTCTGGGGCATTTCCCAGCGAGAGGTAACGTACGTGATCGCTTCAACAAGGTAGCCGGGGAGCCTTTCAGCCAAGCCCTCAGGGCTGACCACGATCCTTTGATAGCGCTGCTCCACAATATCTACGAGGTACTGAGCTGTGATCGCTTTGGAGGCAATTTTGCGGTGGAACATGTCATAGATAGTTGAGCAGATTTGCTCAGGAGTCATACCCGCGTTTTGAAGTCCCTCGTACTCAGAGATGGCTAGCGTGATTACCTCATCATGCGTTGTCCGCAGAGCATGAATGGCATCGTCCTTAGCAGCCAGCCGGGCGGCTACTAGAAGTTCACGGGCCATGCCGCTAAAGGCCAGGTCGTACTCCAGTGTCCATTGTCCCGCCACGAACGTTTGTACGTTCTGTTCGTCGTTCGCTTTGCGCGAGTTTCTCCACTCAGCCAGCCGTCGAAGCCGGGTTTCCTCATCGGTGCCGAAGTCGCTGATCGCTCGCCACTTCCGCCTGCCATCATCCCACTTGGGGTCGTCATCATTTTCGACCAAACCGAGAATCTGCGGTGCGCAATTTGGCATGACGTCCATGTCTGATATGCAGGCGACTGGAATTTTGAGAATGCCATGCTCCGGGTGCGCACGCTGAAGGATCCGGGCATATCGCCCCAAACCAACGCCCCCGACGTTCACCACCGAGACGCCATGGCGAGTCAGGTCTCGTCCGAGCGACTTTGCCAATGCAGGTAACAGGATCGCTTCAGCATCGCCCTCGACGACGAGCAGGCCGCGTGCGAAAAACAAATTTGCCTTGGTCACGTCTAGGAAGCGGGCGAGGAATCGATAATCTCCCTTATCCAGCTTCGTGTGTTTTTTGCCGAGTGAGTAAGCCTTTCGACCGTGCATGAGCACTAGGTTTTCCAACGCGATCTTCGAGCTGAGATTGGGTGAATGGGTAGTGAGGATGACTTGAACAGGGCGCGTTTCGCTTTCCTGGTTGACCTCATTTGTAGTCGAGCCATCCTCACGAGAGGAAAGAGAAGATGGAGTCTCGGTGCCTTCGCTCCATGGCAGAGGGTCTTCCTCTTGCTGATCGTCCACCGTCGGTTGACCAACTGAGGATGAGATGGGTTTGGGCGTCGCTGCAGCAGTCAGAAACTCCATCAGGCGAAGTTGTCGCTGTGGATGAAGATGGGCCTCGGGTTCTTCGATGAGCAACAGAGGCAGTCCGTCTGGCTCCTTGCCAAGCAGCAGTAGCTCACACGCCATGAACAACAGATTGTTAGAGCCCAGCCCGTACTCGCCACGACCCTCTCGTGATCCTTGGTCGAGCAGGCTCAGTTCCATCCGCTCCAGGATCTGTCGTAGGCGGGCCGACTCCGAGATGCCCTCAACAAAATTGATGCGTCCATGTAGCTGATCACCTTCAAGTGAGAGGTGGGACAGGTAGTTGTCGTTGACCGAGTCTTGGGCGGCAGCCACACCTGGATGGAGATTTACCAGATGCCGTAGATAGCCCGCCAAACCGGCAAGGCTCAGCGAGGCAGGGTTCTCAAGCGGGTTGTCGATATCGAATCCGGTGCCGTCTTTGATGCTGGGGAAGTTTTTGAGTACCTGAGAGAGGCGCGATCCACGTCCTGGAGACATTTCCCGCGTGGCATCTCGAAGGGGACGCAGGTACGCAGCAGCTAGCAGCTGGCGGACGTTGGTATCGATGCTTGGGCCACCGCCGCTATGGCCACTGCGGACAGCAATATCAACCCATCGACGCGCGAGGGCATCGTCTGTGAGTCTGCGGGCAGTCCAGTGGATGTAAAAGACCGCTGCTCCACCGTTGAAGGTGACGTACTCCGACAGCGCGCCCTGATCTGCGACAGACAAATCCGAAAACTTGGCAATGATCGTGATTTGGCTCGCCTGAGCCCCTTCCATCGGGATGTGGAAGTCTTCGGGTTGCAAGCGTACGTACTCTCCGTCACGCGTCTGGAGGACGAATCGCAGGGCATCGATGACCGACGATTTACCCGCGTCGTTCTCTCCCACCAACGCCGTGACACCCTTGTTGAATTCGATGACAAGACCGTTCGTGTCGGCGCCGAACTGACGAAAATTCTGAACCTTCAGTGCTGACAAATACATCCGTGTGTTCCTGTCATAGAGGCGTGCGGGGCAGTAGGCCGGTCTGCAAATAGTACTGGAAACCGTGCAGGCTGTTTGCCTGTCACTGAAACCCAAGTGGACACCTTGCAATTCTGCAGCTGTCTCGTTAGTCTCTGAGGTGCGCAAGGTAGGCGTATCTCACCCGTCAGTGAAAGCTCGAAAGAGCACTACCTGTAACACCACGATCTCCTAGGCCATGATTTTTTGCGGCCCCAGTAAGACGTAGGCGGGTGGCGTTGATTTTGGGGTTGGAGAAAATTATGAGCACATCATCCTCGCTCCCCGAGCACTCTAGCTTCATCAAGACCTTGCCCCAGACACTCAAGGGCATCAAGAAACGAGCTAAGAAAATCTGTCTGCCCGGCCAAAAGCATGCCGAGGCGCTCGATATGGTTGCGCGTGAACTGGGCTATCGCAATTACCGCCAGGCACAGCAGAAGCTGGCATCAGGGGATGTACCGCCGGAAACGGCTTCGAACCAAAACCGGCACTCCGTGTTTCTCTCTGCTTACTGGCGGGACGTGGACACCAGACCTCGTTCGGCGGGTTGTGAAACGTTGGAAATCTTTCTCCCGCGTCCGGTGAACAGCATCGTGTCGAAGCACCAGGCAACCTATGCCCGCAACCTTGAGGGGTTCCGGCAAGAGGCGGCTGATCATTTTGAAATGATCTCCAATGCGAATAGCCAGGTTCGGGCTTGGGAGCTGCTGGTTCGTGCGGCGTTCACGCTGCAGTTCATGCAGGTGAGTGGACTGCACCCAGCCACCTCACAGAAACAAAGGCAGGCGCTTGAGCTGCTCACGGACTTTCCATTGAAAGACCACCTCTCTTTGTGGATCGATCCTACATCTGGCACGTGGGTCGCGTTGGACGAACCCTATGGGCACGTGAATGATGTGTCGAATGTCACGAAACGCGCTGCCTGGATCTCGGATAAGGCTCTGCACCTCACCAAGCCAATCTGGGCAGGCCTGTACTACCCGGATAACGCTGTACCACATCTGATCTCCCCGAACGAGGCTTTGGTGACCAAGATCACTGGAAGCCTCGAAGCGCTGTCGCCAATTGCGACAGTGCCGTCTGAGGATCAACCTTGGTCTGGTACTTCCGAATCCTACAACGCTCGGTTCACCAGCCCTGCGAGGAAAGCGAGTGGTGTCGCTCGACGGGTTCGTCCTGGCACCACTTATGGCTTCAGCAAAGGTGCAGTCGAGTATCACCGGGAAGCCGGTCATCCTTTGCACTGGCGTCCTGAGAAGCCATTGAGCCAGCCAGATCACAAGCGGGTTGGGCAGAACTCCAGTGCCTGATGATCTCGCCTATGCCGTTCAAGGCATATGACAAGCTTCGCAAGTGGTGCTCGACCTTGGAAAACTGGATGTTCCAGGAATACCGGGATGGCGATCGTCAAGCGGGCTTTCTACGAGAACTACTACGGCGGCGAGCCCTCCAGGTATCTCACGGTGCCGGAACAAGTCTCCGCTCTGATGCGTATTCGCGAGATCGTTATCGAGGGGTATGGTGAATGCAAGCCGCGCCGAGACCTGTTGAAGGATCTGGAAGGTGCTGTGGCGATCATCGAGAGCCAAGCTGCTCAATAGTCGCCTCAACCCGATAAATTAGCCGTCTACCACCAGGCATGGATATGGTGGTAGGCGACTTACGGGAAGCGTGTGTACGAGCTCCCGCCCTCGACCTTCAGGGAAAAGGATGTGTCACGTGATTCATGATCTGTTTTCGAAGCGTCAACGCCGTCAGCGCGGTGAAATGCCGGGTGTTTTGCAGTGCGACACCCTGCCAATCGATTCGAAAAAGCAGGTGGGTATGTTGATTGAGCAGGCCCTCAGTAAGGCGATTTTCAAACCAGCCACTATGCAGGCAATCGACAAGTTGCTGAGGGTTTTGTGAGCTTCGAGGAGCCCACGGTCTGCTTTGCGAGAGGTGAGGGTGAGGCCGCCGGCCTTGTGGTTCAGAATCCTTGTACTAATTGATGTAGCCAGTTCGGCATCTGAAGCTACAGTTTCTCGAATGGAATACTCCACCGGCAGGGAACGACTTATGCGAATAGCCAAATTGGTTGTACACAACTTTCGTGGTCTCCGGTCTCTCTCTTGGCAGCCTGGCTCACAAGCAATGAACTGCATCATAGGCCCTGGAGATAGCGCTAAGACCACAGTGCTCGATGCCATCGAGGCGACGTTATCTCCAAGATGGATCACGTTCAGCGAGTCAGATTTTCATCTCGGCAACAGCCTAAACTCCATCAGAATCGAAGCGACGATTGCCGAGCTCTCAAATGCGTTGCTATCCGACCAACGCTTTGGTTTGTACATTCGGGGGTTGGCCGATGACGGAGCTGTGCACGATGAGCCAGAGGCGCATCACGATCCAGCTTTGACCATTCGGCTCACAGTCGATGCGACCATGGAGCCGGTTTGGGAGCTGGTTTGCGATCGTTACCCCACACCACGCGTGCTTTCAAACCGAGATAGGTCATTGTTCGGTGTGGTGAGGTTGGCCGGTGAAGAAGCCCGTCATCTGACGTGGGGGCAGGGATCTGTTCTTGCGAGGATGACAGGCGATACCGAGGGCGCAGCGAACCAACTGGCAGATGCCTATCGTGTGGCAAAGCAGACTGCCAACCTTTCCTCAATTCCGTCACTAGTAGAGACAGCAGCACGTGCGGAGGTGCTCGCCAAGCAACTGGGCGCGTATGTGCATGATGCGTTCGGGCCTGATCTGGAATTGGGGCGCGGAGGGTTCAGCTCGGGCTCAATCGCGCTTCACGATGGCACCACCCCTTTGCGGATGTCCGGGCTTGGAACCCGCCGCTTGGCAACCTTGGCTATCCAACGCGCTTCGATCAAAGAAGGTGCAATTGTGTTGGTGGACGAGATCGAGCAAGGACTTGAGCCTCACCGTGTACTCGGCGCGGTCTCAGCACTGCGAAGTGCCCAAGAGCATGCCAAGTCCAGCAGTTCTCCCACCGGTCAGCTGCTAATAACAACGCATTCAGAGGTTGTGCTCTCAGAACTGAAAAGCCATTCCTTGTTCATTATGCGACGTGGCTGGGAGGGTGACGCGTTCATCAATGCGGTGCCTACTGAAGCGTTCTCCAGAATCCTCAAACACGCCCCTAGGGCGCTCTTCGCGCGGCGAATACTTGTCTGTGAAGGTGCGACGGAATTGGGGCTCATGTTGGGGCTGCGTGAGTTGTTTCGCACCCGACATAGTGATGTCCCGATTGAGCACTTGGGGGTCGCAATCGTGGACGGAAATGGAGCAGCGGCGCCGTTGCTGGCCACGGCATTAGCGGGTCTGGGTTATACGACTGCGCTTTTCAGAGATTCGGATCAACCTCTGAAGGGCAATGCGATGGGACTGCTTCAAACCAATAACGTCCAGGTGTTTGAGTATGGAGCATCCATGTGCACTGAGACCGCGTTATTCAGTGCCGCCTGGCCAGACGTTGCGGACAAACTGATCGGTTCAGCCGTAGCCTCACTAGGCCAGGCCACAATTCTTGCTCAGCTACGCCCTGCGTTTCCTGCCAGCGACGTGACGGCCTCTACGGCGACTTGGGTTCCGCCCATTCCAGGTACGGATCCCATCTGGCTGTGTTTGGCGAAACTCGCGATTCAGTTCCGATGGTTCAAATCCGAAGAGCGTGGGCGCGGTATATCGGCAGTTGTTGACCAAATTGTCCAGCAGGGTCAGCCGTGTCCGCTTTCGCTGTGTATCCGGGGACTGGAGAGTTGGGTCTATGGCCAGTGATTTTAGTTGGCTGATGGGGCTGAGCGCCCGGTCGGTAGTAGCTCCTGCTGGCCATGGCAAAACTGAACTTCTTGCCAGAGCAGCCGCACAAGGGCAGCGTACCTTGATCCTAACTCACACCCACGCGGGCGTACATGCCATCGCCGCGCGTATCAGGCGAATGGGGATTGCGAAGGATTCCGTTACGATTGATACCATCGCCAGCTGGGCCAGCCGCTACGCCTACGCGTTTCCCAAACTATCAGGCAATCCACCTCGTAACCCCAAGGGAGCCGAGTGGAATCAGGTCTATCAAGGGGCTCTGAATGTGTTATCGAGCCCCATTACTTGGCGAATTGTCCAAGCATCGTACGACCGTGCATTCATCGATGAGTATCAGGATTGTGAGGGCTTTCAACATGCCATTGCAGTAACGCTGTCCCGAATCATCCCGACCCTCGTCTTCGGCGATCCCATGCAGGGAATCTTTGAGTTCGTCGAAACCAAGATCAACTGGGGCGAACGGGTGATACCGGACTTTCCGGTGGCTGCTGAGTTGGAGGAGCCGCACAGGTGGAGTACGTCTAATCCCGCACTTGGAAAATGGATCGCGGACACCCGTAATCGCCTTATTGCCGGGCAGCCTGTTGACCTAAGGCAGGGGCCAATTACCTACCTACAGACGGACAATGCTTTCGATATGGGGCTATTTTTTGATGGCTTCGACGATCGAGAGGGTTCAACGGCTGCGATCCATTGCCGTCGAAAGATTTGTGACAGCCTGGCAAGTGCAACACGTGGTGCGTTCCAAGCGATTGAGGAGATCGCAGCCGCGCGCCTTATGGCTTTCGCCGCTCAATGGGACGCCTCCCTGGCTAGTCGGCAAAAAATTGAAGCGTTACGGTCGCTGCTAGGCGATACCATGCACAGAAACCTGGCCCAGCTTACGGTACCCGATAGTCTCTACGAGATCGACGCACGCCGGCAGGCTGCATGGAATGCGTTAATCGACACAGGAAGTGCGCAAAGCGGCAGCGACGTGATTTCTCATGAGCGAGGTCACCCTCTATCCCGTACCTTTAGAGGCGAGCTCCTCAACGACGCCAAGCGTGCGCTCATCGAACTGGCCTGCGGACGCAGTGAGTCTTTGACTCAAGCATGCCAACATGCCCGACATCGGCTGAGCCATACCGGTCGACCTCCAATCAAGCGGGTGATATCGACGCCATTGTTGTTGAAAGGCCTGGAGTTCGATCATGTCCTGGTACCGGACGCGACTCATTTTCTGACAGAGCGATTTGCTGCCGCCAAGCTCTTCTACGTCGCGATTTCGCGAGCTAGGCATTCGCTTTCTATCGCATCCTCCAATCCAATTCTCCTTTTCCCAAGGCCGACTCTCTAGGCCACAGACAGATACCGATCAAATTACAACGCAGCTTTTTGGCCACCACTGTGCAAACGCCAGGGGCGTAATGCGAAGGCGCGACGTTCTGTTTTGGGCATGGGCGGATCCCACGTTTCACGACCGTATACATGATGAGGCGCTTGATAGCGGAGTGGTCATTGACGATCGGGTCAGGCTTACTGGCGTCGGAGATTTGTAAGTGTCCATCGAGGCGAGTCTTGGAGAGGCAATTCTTAACGAAGCAAGCTACATTCGGCCAGGTGAGCCTATGACCCAAGTCTTGGAGTGGGGCGTTGACAGGGCGGGAGCAGTTGCCGCTCATATCGATTCGCCAATAGTTGATGCGGCAGCTTCAACTGGCCCCTCTACTTTGCTACATCAGAGTGGCCTCAACTGAACGCAAGCCCGTGAAACAAATGCTGGCACCTGCCTCCAAGGCATGAGTTTATTACTTCAGTACCCGTATTCGTTCATTAATTTGCGCAGGAATTCACGCCGCCTCTGAGCGATACACAGAATGAGGAAATCTCGCTCGTAGTCCTTGGTCGAGAGGTGCCCGGCATCTACAAGACCATGGATGTAGCCTTCCGCTTTGCCTCTAGCTTTGAGCAGTGCCTCAATTGTCGTGCTTTGATAAATGTCTTCGGCTAGCAGTCGCCACCGTTTCTTTTGGTGTTGCCCGACTGGGTCGTCCGAAAACTTTGGGGCGCTGATCAGGGTATTTAAATCGGCACGTGCGTCAGGTGTGTTCAAAGCGGGTTCTCAGAACAGTGATATCTGTACCGAGGTTATCACGCGCACACTTAATGGCCTGCTGTTGGCTGGTTTACGTAGGCGCTGTCGCGAAGGAACGACTTCAATGATGGCGCAGGCTTTCGATGGCGGCTTTGAAACTTGGAGTTCGATATGGGGCACCTTAGCCTTGAGGACGTCTACCCCGACGACGTAGAAAAATACGGCCATCTTCGGGTGGGATTGACCGACCTCTACGTAAAAGAAAATCACGCCACTTATGGTGTGGTTACGCGTGGCGAATACCTCGAGCTGACCAGTAGGTTACTGCGTGACGTAGCAGTGCAACTGATCATCAGCGCTAGGCTCGCCGCGTTGCCTGAGGACTACGATCCGTGGATCAGTAGGATTGAGCGCAATCGCGCTTTACGCACTAGGTACGGAGTCAAATTCGATCCCTGGGGAGATGATTGATAGGGCCTCACGGCCAATTGCTTGTGGCTGGTCATCCCGATGCAGACTGCGTGAAAACGCACTGGCAAGGCCACCAATGGACGCCCCTACTTCTTCGGGGGCGTTTGGTTTTCAGCTGAGAAAAGATTTTCAGCTCATCAATTCCATCACCTTCCTGCGCACGCGAAGACATTCATTGCCGCCCCAGGTTTACGCGGTCACCGCCAACGCCGTTTCTGCTCGCGTTTCCCGAGCTAAAGGGACGAGAACAGCGCATTACCAAATAGCCGTTGCTTGAGATTGCCACGTGGGCGTTACATGCTCGATCTGCGCCGTCTCATCATCTCGTGAAGCTTTCGCACTCGCTGGACGGGCAATACTATGATCGCCTGCGTCGTCTAGAGTCTTGAACGCTGTATATCGCGGTTTTTTGAAAGCAATCGGCAGAAAATTGAATAGTCCGTATCGGGAACGGGCTCTGGGCTTACTCACCCTTTTTGTGCTTATGAGGCTTCAGGCGGGGATGATCCTTCTGCTTTTCTGGCGTGACTCTCTGCCGTTTGTCTGGAGTGCCGTCGTCGTTCGTTCTTTTGGGGCCAGGTTTGATACTCATGGTCGATCTCCTTGACTCAGTTTCGTCAAGTCACAGCGTAGGCAAATAAGTGTTCTGTTTCCAGGTGCCTGGAGTAATACCTTCGGCTCGAATGAACGTTCGGCAGAAGTGAGACTGATCAGAGAAGCCACACTCTAGCGCAATGTCTGCGAGGAGCATTCTAGAGGTTTGAAGTAGCTGCTTGCCCCGCAGAATCCGCTGCTCTCGCATCCACTCTTTGGGTGAGAGAAGAGTACTTCTCTTGAACTGGCGGGTGAAGTGGCTGCGCGACAGCGCACAGGCCTGTGCGATAGCTTCCACTGAGATATCCCCGTCCAAGTTATTGAGCATCAACTGTTTGGCGCGATGGATCTGCCAGGGTTTCAGTTGTCCGGTCTTTTTAGCCAAATCCTCAAATGACAACGCGCTTTTTTCCCTGTTCATCCTGATTCCTTTTCCCAGTGGCCGGTTGAGTTGCTCAATCCGGCAGTCAGTCGATGGGTGAAATCTAACGGATGTCGCTTCGTCGCGGGGAGGCAGTTTTGCGCGATTACAGGCGCAAAATTGCCCACTTTCGGAAGCGTTCGCGATGCTAGCCTTTGCCTTCAGACACTCGAGTCGACCTCGTTCGACTCGTCATTTTCGAGGAGAAAGCAATGGCTGCTTCACAACCATACGGTGAGAACACCGCTTACTGGGGAGTTTCATGGGAGGAAAGCTATGGCTATCTGCAGGCCAGAAAGGTCGGAAATCAAATCTACATCTCGGGCCAGTTTAATCACGATGAAAACGGCAATCTTGTTGCTCCTGCGCCCTCAGATAACGAGAGAAAACCCAGCGATTTTTCGTCGATAGGAGAGCAGATGCGCGCCTCTTACGACAACATCGCCAAGTTGCTCGCGCTCTACGGAGCAACCCTTGATGATGTCGTCGAGGAAACGCTCTATGTATTGGATGTGGATGCGGCATTTGCCGTGGTAGGTGATGTACGCAAAGCCGCATATCGCACTGAGCGGCCTCAGTGCGCGAGCAATATCATCGGTGTGTCCAGGTTGGCCCAGCGCTCGCAGTTGATTGAAATCGTTTGCAAGGCTGTGATTGGATCTGGTGCTGAGTAAGAACCGCTCCCGGTTACGGTCTATGTAACCGGGAGATCCAAACGCCCTTCGATCAAAGGTTTTTGATGAGCTACGGCGGCTGCGCAAAATGTCATGAATGCTTTGACTCTCCATGACTTTCGAATGTCTTGGTGCGTAAGCAGCCAGAGTTCATCTTGTAGTTCGCGTACCACTGGGCCGACACGTGTTAGCCCAGGCGTGATGTCACCTAGCATGCAGGGAAGAAACCCGTAACCAAGACCTGCCGTAATGGCGACGCTCGCCGCTGCAACTGAGTCGGTACGATAAGAAATACAGTCGGCGCTGACTCTGTCCTCGACGTAGTTTTTGGCCTTTAGTCCGCATAATCCTGCGGAATAGGACACCCACGGCTTACCATCAGCGAACGGTGTATTGGTCGCTTGTTTGACGCTACCGTATGGTGCCCAGGCAATCGAAGCGAGTTTGCGCCCGACGAGACTTTCAGATGGTTTTTTGGTCGCTCTCACCGCTACGTCAGATTCATCGCGGGCGAGACTTAAGGTCTCGTTGCCAACCAGAACCTCGATGGCAATCCCTTCATTGATTGCCTTGAAGTCCGCAATGATCGGCGTGAGGAAATACAGAAGTAGGGAGTCACTGGTAGTGATCCGCAACTTTCCAAGTGGCCCTTGACCTGCACGAGAGACTCGACGTGTGACGCTGACGATATCAAGCTCTACGCGTTCGGCGAGCGCCCGTAACTCAACGCCTTCGGGCGTCAGCGTGTACCCAGAGCGACGATGATCAAATAAAGCGACCCCTAAGGCCTTTTCTACTTGAACCACACGACGCGATACGGTGGATACATTTATTCCTAACCTCTTTGCAGTCGCGCCTCGGTTGCCGCATTCGCTTAGGGTTTTGATGATTCGCAAGTCGTCCCAAGAAAGCTGACTTACAGCATCGCTTAGATTCTGGGTGACGCCGGATGGTACGGGCGGATTGGTTGAAGCATTTTTTGATGATGGTTTCACGCCAAGCATCCCAAACTTAGGTTGCTCATCATACGAAATGGCTGGAGGCTAACCAAGAAGTCACTTGCACGAACGGACTCTAACCAAGTAATCCGTCAGGACGTCCTGGTTAGGTAGGCGGTGTCAGGCGATAGGCATAGTGCTCGGTCTTTACCATCCAATCCCTGACCCACCTTCGTCGTGGAGCCTTCTTCACTGCATGACTGGATAATCGGTGTAGCCAGTTTCAGTGCCACCGAAAAAACTCGTCGCGTCGGCTTGGTTCAATTCGGAATTAGCTTTGATGCGGTCGGGCAGGTCGGGGTTGGCAATGAATTTGCGACCAAACGCAATGATGTCTCCGCGCCCGCTGGACAGTGCTTGTTCGGCAGTGTCCGCTTCATACCCACCAGCAAGCATCAAGACGCCGGTGAATTGCGTGCGAAGGTGCTTGATAATGGCATCCCAACGCGGGTCATAGTTTTCGTCACGTGTGATTCCGACTATCGCTGGTTCAACCAAGTGCAGATAGGCGAGGTTCATCGTGTTGAGCTGTTTGGCGATGTAGCCAAATGTGTCCTCGGGAGTAGCGTCGCCCATACCCATGAAACGTCCCATGGGGGTGAGCCGCACCGACACTCGGTCAGATCCCACTTCTTCGATGACCGCCTTCGTCACTTCGAGTAGAAAACGGGCGCGGTTCTCGATGCTGCCGCCGTACAGATCATCACGTTGATTACTGTTGGAGTCGATGAACTGGTCTAGCAGATAGCCGTTGCCGGCGTGAATTTCAACGCCGTCCATGCCCGCCAAGATGGCATTTCGTGCAGCCGCTCGGTAGTCCAGAATGATCGATTGGATGCCCTCAATTGTCAGCGCTTGAGGAACAGGGACGGCGCCCCATGTTCCGTTACCGTCTTCATCGACGATGAACGTCTTTCCATCGGGCACTGCCACTGCGCTGGGGCCGACTGGGAGTCCACCATTGGGTTGAAAGCTTTGATGGGAAATCCGGCCTACGTGCCACAATTGAAGGAAGATCGTTCCGCCCTCGTTGTGAACCGAGTCGCTCACCGTTTTCCAGCCTGCAATCTGCTCTTCTGTGTAAATGCCAGGAGTCCAGGCGTAACCTTGACCTTGCTGAGAAATTTGAGAAGCTTCGGTAACGATCAGCGCAGCCCCCGCACGTTGACGGTAGTATTCAGCATTCAAAGCTGTCGGGACATTTCCAGGCTGTCCGGCGCGGGAACGAGTGAGCGGAGCCATTGCAATTCGATGCTTCAGAGTATGGCGACCGACTTTGATAGGCGTGAACAGCTTCATAGGTAACTCTCTTAGTAATTGGCGGAAGGGGTGAGGTCAAATCAGGCCTCTACCCTAAGCCTCCTGGCGCAACCGATGTATCCGTCCACTCAGCAACGCTCTTTTGCGTTCTTCGCAAAATGCGTTCACCCGAGTGCGTCCGGTGAAGCCACCTATGGAGGCAACCGGACGCAAGCTTTGGCAGTGAAGAGTGAACGCGGCGATCTACACCAGACCATTGAAAGCCCGCTTCAAACAGTTCTCGAGGATCGACTATTGGATAAGCTACTCGCGCTGAAAATGTTCGTTGCAACCGTGGATGCAAATGGCTTTTCTGCAGCTGCGCGAAGTCTCGGTGTTGCCACATCGAGTGTGACCAGAATGGTCGACTCTCTGGAGGCGGATCTGGAAACTGTTCTGTTGAATCGCTCAACTCGCCAGGTCTCCGTATCGGACGCGGGCATGGCTTACTATGTGAAAGCTCGTAAAATTTTAGAGTATGTGGACGAAGCAGACGCCTCGATTATGGATTCCACAGACGAGCCGAGCGGCCCACTACGCATATCTGTTCCAGCAGCCTTCGGTAGACGAATGATTGCAACCCATCTCGATAGCTTCATGTCGCGTTTTCCGAAGCTCGAGCTGGATATCACCCTGACAGACTCAATCGTGGACATGTTCGCCGACCGTGTTGACCTGTCGATTCGGTTGGGCTCACCAGGTGACATGGATGGCGTTGTATGTCGCGTTTTGGGATCCTTTCGCAGGTGTGTCGTGGCCAGTCCAGGCTATTTGAGCAAGCATGGTTCTCCAGTCAATCCGGAAGATTTGCAGCAGCACTCCTGCTTGCGTTTCAACTATGGCGCTTCCCAACAATTCTGGAGCTTTAGGGACGGTGAGACGCTCACGAAAGTTGCAGTAACGGGGCCGTTCAAAAGCAATAACGCTGAGGTCTTGAGAGATGTGGCGTTAGCGGGTAGGGGGGTAGCGCTTTTACCGGATTGGCTCGTTGGTGAGGACGTTACGGCTGGTCAGTTGACTGCTTTATTCCCCACTCATGACGTCAATCCCGATAGCGCCAGTAATGCCATTTCCGCGCTTTATCTGCCCAATCATCGCGGCTCACACCGAGTGAATGCGTTCATCTCATTCATCCTGGAAATTCTCTCGCCTGATAAACAGCTGGATAAATTGGGAGCATCCCGGCTGGCCCGTACAGTTGCGTAGAACGCAACGTCGTATTGCACAACCGCTGTATTCTCTGAAAAGCCCCTGCCTCGTACCTTGGATGCATCGGCGTTCGGGATGTATTCGAACGCACTAGCAGACAGCTTAGGAGGTGCGAAATGGATGAACGCAATGTACGTAAGGCGTTAATCATCGGTGGGTCATTGGGAGGGCTCTTCGTCGCAAACGCTTTGCGCACGATAGGTTGGCAGGTGGATGTCTTTGAGCGTTCCCCTACGGCTTTGGACAGTCGCGGTGGTGGGATTGTGCTTCAACCGGAGGTGGTAAATGCATTCAGGTTCTCGGAGATTCCGACCTCTCATGCATTAGGAGTACGGTCAAAGAATCGTATCTACCTGTCCAACGACGGTGCAGTACGCCACAAGCAAGTTGCTCCCCAAACGCAAACCTCCTGGAGCACTCTTTACAGTCACTTACTCGCTGCATTGCCCGATGAACACTATCACCGGGGGAAGAAGCTCGTCGACCTAAAACAGGATGAGGATGGAGTCGTAGCCTTGTTCGAAGACGGGACTACAGCGACTGGCGACATTCTGGTTGGGGCGGATGGCGGAGGTTCAACTGTTCGTCAGTTGGTATCGCCAGACTCTCGACCTACCTACTCAGGCTATGTCGTGTGGCGGGGGTTGGTCGATGAAAGAGATCTGCTCGATGAAGCTAAAAATCGAATTTATGAAGATTTTGTGTTTCAGCAGAATCCTGGATCGCTGATGCTCGAGTACATGGTTCCAGGAACTGATGGTGCCACTGAAGTCGGAGAGCGTCGATTCAATTGGCTGTGGTATCGCAAGGCATCTAAAGGGCCAGTGCTTGATGCCATTTTGACCGACAAGGAAGGGCGTCGACGAGATCATTCCGTCCCTCCAGGAGCTCTAAGTGAAGAGCAAGAGACTGCATTCCGAAAATTTGCCGAAGAACACACGAATCCCGCATTCCGTCAGCTGATTCGCCAGACCCAAGAGATTTTCGTCCAGTCGATCATGGATCTAAAAGTTTCACAGATGGTGTTCAACAGGGTGCTTCTAGTCGGTGATGCCGCTTTCATACCGCGTCCTCATACGGCTGGTAGTACCGCCAAGGCCGCCGCTAATGCAGTAGCCCTTGCAAAAGCGCTGACTGAAAACACACCAATCGACGAGGGGTTGCGGCGCTGGCAGCGGACGCAGATGGACGATGGCGCACGGATGAGCGACTGGGGAGTTGATATGGGGAATCGCATCATGGGTATCGGTGAATTTTCGGGAGCTGCGTAATGAGTAAGGTGACGTTGCATTATTTGTATGACCCATTTTGCGGCTGGTGCTACGGCGCGTCGCCTTTGATCACGGCTGCGGGGCAAATCGACCAGATTGATATCCAAGTCCATGGGATTGGCATGCTTTCCGGAGAGAACAGCAAGCTCGTTTCGCCTGAATGGCGTGACTTCGTGCGTCCTCATGAGGAACGTATCACTGCGTATAGTCACCAAGTTTTTGCAGAGGCTTACGTCAAGGGCGTTCTGGAGAGTCAGGACGTCTTGCTCGACTCCTCGCCTCCGATAGGGGCCATGCTTACCGCCGAGAAACTCGATGGTCGCGGCTTGGAAATGCTCAAACGACTTCAGAGGGCGTATTACATTGAAGGACGACCCATCGCGACGCCGCAGACCATCGCGCAGGTTGCAGAAGAGCAAGGCTACGACACTCAAGAGTTCATGTTGGCCTTTGATGAGGTGTCGCAGACCGCCCTTGGAGAGCACTTGGAGCAAAGTCGCACGTTGATGGAGAGATTAAGTGCTCGTGGAGTACCCGCTTTCTTTCTTGAGGTTGATGGCGAATACGAGCTGTTCCATTTCGGCCATTATCTAGGCAAGCCTGCTGAAAGGTTCAAAGGCGACATCCTGAAGCGACTGGGAGATTGAGTCGTTCAGTCGCGTGTACAGAGCCAATCGAGTGATCTCTGGGTCACGTGTGATCAATGGGCGCTGAACAAGCGCCCATTTTTTTGCGTTGCGTAAAGTGGGGGAGAGGTCAGTAACCGTCTGATTGTCCGCGCAGGTGACAGGGATAGCTTATGCGCCAGGTTTCTTGATGGATGCCCAAGCTGCGTTACCGAGGTGTTCTCGATAGTCCCTGGGGCTTTTCTCTACCCGTTTTGAAAGCCAAGCTCTTGAATAACTCTCGGACTGCCCGATTATCAGCGAAGGCAGAAGCTCCGCAGGGATATGGGAAAGGAGTTCATCTGCGCCGAGATTACTCATCCGGACGAGCAGATTTTTATTCCTCTGTTTGTTTCGCGCCGCCAGATCTTCCTTGAAGGGCCCGGTGGCCACGGAGGAACGTGCTTGCAGAACGAAGCGTGCCCATTCGGGTTGGTCATCGACCCAGTCGACGTAGCTGTAAACAAGCGCCCTAATGCCCCCTTCCACTGATACCGCGTTGTTCAAGTATTCGTCCCTAAGACTTTCCTGATCATCCAGGGCTGCGTAGAACAACGCGGCCACCAACCCCTCCTTACTTTTGAAGTGGTGGTAAACGGCTCCCACGCTCGCACCGCATTCAGATCGAATACCCTCAATCGTAGTGGAATCGATGCCTTCGACGTTGAACGAATGCAGGGCTTGGCGAAGGATGGCGCGCTTAAGATCAGCACGCCTGCCGGGAAAGACGCGATCTAGGAGATCTGTTGCGTGCATTACTTATGCTCAAAAATCGAATGATACGGCGTCAACCGTCAGCTAGGAAGTCAGTTGACATGCTCATTTTTACAGAATAATGTTCTGCAACCGAATAATATTCTGTTTCCACTCAAGGGGTGTGTCATGAGTCAGGCTCTCAGCATGTTCAACAGCGTAGGTTCTTCTGCATTCACCAACATGGTGTGCCAGATGGCGCCTTACTTCAGTACGATTGGCCCGGAAATCACTGAGTTGAGGTCAACGTATGCTGCCGTGACGGTGCCGTTTCGAAAAGAAATCACAAACCACTTGGCATCCGTACACGCCATTGCGCTCTGCAACGCTGCGGAGCTAGCAGGAGGCATGATGACTGACGCGTCTGTCCCGCCAGGTGCGAAATGGATTCCTAAGGGTATGGTCGTGGAGTATCTGGCGAAGGCAAAAACCAACATCCGAGCTATCGCAGATGGCAGCACTGTTGACTGGGCAACGGCAGGAGACAAAGTTGTGTCTGTCGACATTTTTGATGAGGGCGATGTAAAAGTTTTCACCGCCAAGATCACTATGGGTGTGAAGTTGACTTGATGTGCCCTCCCGGCGCCGACCTCGCGGTGGGCGCTGTACTTCCTCGCATCACGCGTTACCTGCGTATATGTTCGGATGTTCGCACCTTTACATTCCAGTTAACCGGTCGTGTCCATTCGCACTGTGCACCTATTTGCATGCGGTGCTCGAGGAAAAAAGCGGGCTTCAAGGGAGGGGAAAAGCAATTGACCGACTGTGCCGTACATTCATTTTGACGTAGGGATACGCCAGCTGGTTTAGCAGTCCTGAGACTGGGACGAACTGGGTTGGAGACTTTGCCGGACGCAGTAGAAATGTCATGCGAAAGTGAGGGGCTGTCTCTTGGTGCTTTGAGGCTACGTTGAGACGTGGACATCCTCTCACCATGCCGTGATGGTGGATTGGCGAAAATAGCTGCCCGGCACGTTGACGGGCTTCAGGAGCATCAGAGCTCTTGTCGTGATTTGCCGTGGTAAACCCGCAGTACGTCGGCAAGGACTGACAGGGCAATTTCTGCGGGAGTGCGGCTCCCGATGTCCAAACCTATGGGCATATGCAGTCTGTTCACTTGATCGTTATCCAAACCACCGATACGGATTAAGCGCTCGGCGCGTGCGGATGATGTGCGCTGAGATCCCATAGCTCCAATGTAGAAAGCATCGGTATTGATCGCTTCCATGAGGGCGAGATCGTCGATCTTGGGATCGTGAGTTAGAGCTACAACGGCAGTGGCCGCGTGGCATCCGTACTTAGCGATGTACATGGATGGCAATACCGGAAGAACCTCGACGCCACCGATTTTGAGGTGCTGCACCTCTTCGCGAGGATCACAAGCAATGACCTCGAATCCTAACGTCTTCGCGAATTGGCCGCAGATCTGCGCCACCGGCGATAGGCCGGCCAATACTAGGCGCATTGCAGGGCCAATCGAAATGGCCGCGCGCGTTGGATTATATGTGACCGCCTGACCCCCGACGGTTGCATGAGCCATTGAGAAATCGCCTTGATCTAACTCTACTTCACGGGTCAACCTCTGTTGTCCTTTCAGCGCACCGAGTAAATCTTCAAGGTGCGCAATCCATTTCCCGCAAGGTGTACGGTGCTCAACCAGGAGTTCAAGTGCTCCTCCACAGGGAAGCTGTAGCCGTTCCCGCTCCTCGCTGCTTTTACCGTAAGTGAGGTATTGAGCAGGACTTCGGAATTTCCCTTCCCCAATGCCTCGGAGAAATTCCTCCTCAACACAGCCCCCAGACAACGAGCCCTGAAATTGCATGTCTTCAGTAGCGACCAACATCGCTCCTGGTGACCTTGGTGCTGAGCCAAAAGTGGACAGCACCGTGCATAGCCACACATCACGGTCTTCTCGAGCCCATTTCAAGGCATGCTCAAGAACGATCACGTCCAAATGTTGCATCTGATCCTCCATGCACCAAGTAGGACAATTCAGGGCTGGTCACCTTATCCATGGGCTACGCTCGATGATCGAGTCAGAGGCAACTTGAGGCGACGTTGCCCAGTTGCGTTGGCCAAGGCATTGCCAATAGCGCCGGCCATTGGCCCTTGAACGATCTCCGCAGCTCCCAGGAACGGTTGCCCGGGCTGGTCGATCAAATGCGCCTCCACCTTTGATGGGAGCTGCGGGAACCTGAGAATTGGATACCCGCTCCAGTCGTAGCTGCGCACACCGTTCGCGTCGTAGTCCACGGCTTCATACAGCGTCCAACTCGCGGATTGAATAATTCCGCCTTGGACTTGATTCAGGAGACCATCAGGGTTAACGATCTGACCCACATCGACAGCTGTCACCACGCGGTCGATCTCGACCTCGCCTGTCTGAGGGTGGACGGTCAGCTCGACCGCTATCGCGCAATAACCCATGATGTTTTTGTATCTGGCGAACGCGAAACCCACACCTGCCCCGGGTCGGTTGGTTTTGTTTGGCCATCCGAAAGCATCTCTTGCTTGCTTGATAACGGCCTTGGCTCGTGGATCTGCAAGATGGGCCAAGCGGAACTCGACAGGGTCGGTTCCAGCCTTTGCAGCGAGTTCGTCGATGCAGGCCTCAATGGCAAAAATATTGATATGGGCACCCAGCGACCGCATGGCCGATGTGCGAAAGGGCATCACGGTAACGAAGTTCATATCGATGTTGGTGGACGCGACTGTGTACAGGGGTACTGCGTTGCGGTCGCCATCACCTTCTGGCTGTGCGATTGGGATCGACGGTGCGGATTTGAAAGGGCGTGCAATTAATCGCGCCGCAATCAGGCGTCCGGCGTTAACGATCCGTTCGTTATGCGGCGTCGTCCACAGCTCGTAGTTCCAGTTTTGAAGCTTCCCCTTTGCATCCAAACTGGCTTGAACCTCAGTAACCATCGCCGAGCTGTAGGGTTCCCAGAGGTTCTCCTGCTCTCGCATCCACTGTACTCGAATGGGCTTACCCGGGACTCGCATTGCGATCAACGCGGCGTCTGCCGCCGCATCATCAGCCCCGTTATGGCCATAACAACCAGAGCCTTCCGCATGAATGCACCGAACGCGTTCTGGAGGCAGTCCTACCATTTGCGCTATGCCCGTTCGTAGTGGGTAGACGCCTTGGCTATGAGTCCAAACGGTGAGAATTCCATCCTTGAACCAAGCGACTGCGCACGAGGGGCCAATCGAGCCATGCATCAGGTATTGCTTAGTGACTTTCGCCTTGAAGGTGGGGCCGGATGGTAGTGTAGGCTTGCCTTCATGGCTGATCGGGAATCGGGTCGCCGGTAGCCGAGTGAGCAGTTGGTGAATGTGTTGGGCGTCAGGAATCACGTCCCCGCCGCTCCAGCGGCTTAGCGCGTAGCCATCGCGCATTGCCTTGATCGCTTGCCACTCGTCTCGTGCCACAACTGCCAGATAATTCCCATCCTGGATAACCTGAACGACGCCTGGAAGGGATTTGATCGACTGTGCGTCGAAACTTTCGAGGGTGCCGTTAGGCCGTGGCGGACGAATTACGCGTGCATGCAGCATTTCTGGGAGGCGCATATCCTGTACGAATGCGGCACCTCCGCTGACCTTCGCCGGTATGTCCAAGCGCTGCACTGAGTGGCCGATAAGCTTGTAGTCCGAGGGAGGCGTCAGGATAGGGTCGGCCTTTGCATAGCGATGCAGATCGACACCTTGTACCGCTTGTACGTAGGTCATGCGCTGGCCAGACGCACTTTCGATGACACCGTTGTTGGTTGTTAGTGAATTGAGATCTGCTCCCCACTGGTGGGCGGCTGACTCCATCAGCAATTGTCGAACTTGTGCGGCGGCATTGAACAGCGCGGTGCCGCTGTCGAACATGGTGTGGCTGCCGGCGGTGTAGCCCTCATTAGGGGTAAGCGCAGTATCAGCAGTCAGGAAGTTAATGGCGGAAGGAGTAACTCCGAGACGCTCCGCTGCAATTTGAAGTAGCGCGGTTTTGACCCCTGTGCCTAGCTCAACCTTGCCGGTATACACGGTGATTCCATTGGCATCGATTTGAACCCACGCATCCAGGTAAGGGTTAGTACGAAGGCTGCCTGGTAAGTCCGGCGCGAGAACGACAGTCCCAAGCGTGTCGACCTCGGTATCAGCCAACACTCGTCCGATGGGCAGTAGTGAAAAAGTTACTACCAATGCTCCACCACGCAGGAATGCGCGGCGACTCACATCAAACTCATTGCCCATGACTGGCTCCTGCTACGTGTTTGATCGCTTCAATGATCCGCAGGTGGGTGCCACACCGGCAAAGGTTGGTTGCCATATGTTCACGAATTGTCGTTTCGTCAGGGTGAGGATCTCGCTCAAGCAGCGATTGCGCGCGCATAAGCATCCCAGCAATGCAGTAACCACATTGTGCTGCCTGCTTGTCGATGAATGCCTGCTGCAGCTTCCCTGGTCGCTCTGCCGAGCCAAGGCTTTCGACTGTACGGATTGTTTTGGACTCAAGACTTGAGCAGGGTGTGAGGCACGAAAAAACCGGCTTGTCATCAATCAACACTGTGCAGGCACCGCATTGGCCCAAACCGCAACCATACTTCGCACCGTTTAGATTCAGGTGATTGCGCAGGGCGTAGAGCAATGGCATATCGGGATCAAGCTCCAACTGGTGAAGTGATCCATTGACGTTGAGAGTCGTGCTAGTCATTTCGCCTCCGGGCGCAATTCTTGGAGAGTGGATGAAAGGTCTGTCCATGCATGGCCTGGTTTGTATTGATCACGCAGGTAGATAGCCAAAACAGTCAGCTGTTGATTGTTAAGGCTGTTGGCGAAGGCCGGCATGGTTGGGCCTGGCGCGCCGGGAGCGGGTGGTACACCCTCCAAAACTGTTTTGATGAAATTGCGCGAAGTGTCGGCGGTTAGCGCCGAGGTCTGCGCCAGAGCAGGCCGTCCATCGATTTGTCGCATAGGTGCTGCGTCACCGTGGCAGCCCGCACATGAGCCTTGAAAGAGATCTGCTCCCATTTTTTTATAGGCTGCGCTGATCGGTTCACCCTTTTCCGGAGAGGGAACAACAGGGGCGCCCTGAAGGCTTAGAAGATATTCTGCAATCGAGTCGACCTCGCTTACTTCCATTTTCGCCAAGCCGAGACTGACTGGTCGCATTGGGCCGGCTGGGGTGCCATGACCCACTACAACTTCTGCGCGTAGATAGCTAACGAGTTGATCCTTCGTCCAGGGATTTTCACCCTCAGCCATTCCTAAGAGCGTGGGTGCATGCCACCCATCAACGACGCCACCAGCCATCCGTTCCCCAGATTTTTCAGCGCCGAGAGGGTTGAGAGGCGAATGGCAGGCCGCGCAGTGTCCTGCACCTTCAACCAGGTACCGCCCTCGATTCCATGCCTCTGACTGCCCAGGCTTTGCGGCGATGGGGTCGCCATGAAGAAATAGTAGATTCCAAAAGAACACCAGCGGCCTGATGTTCATAGGAAAGGACATTTGATTCTGCTTTGAGGGTGAGTGAACAGGCGGCCCGCTCATTAGGTATGCATAGGCGTCGTTGATATCGCCGTCTGTCATCCGGCGGTAATGAACGTAAGGAAATGCCGGGTAGAGATAGTGGCCGTCTCTAGCGATGCCCTCGCGCATTGCGCGTCTGAACGCGGGATATGACCAGTTACCAATACCTGTCTCCATATCTGGAGTGATGTTAGTGGAGTACAAGGTGCCGAACGGAGTAACCAGGGGCAGGCCTCCTGCCAGATATTTTCCACCAGGCGGGGTGTGACATACCGCGCAGTCACCGGCCTCAACGACCTTGGCCCCTCGCACTATCTGAGCACGGTCGAACTTTTCCACCGACGCGATGGGCGCGATTGCGGGGCGCCACATCCAAACGAGCACGCACGCGCCTGCGAAGATTCCGAGCCCCAGCAATGTCAGCCACACTTTTTTTGCTTTCATAACCGTACCGTTCATTGTTGGCGTAAACCGCAGTCAGTCTGCGAATAACCTTGTTGCAGTGGGTTGCTCAGTTCGAGCGTGCTTGAACAACTGATGTGGCTTACGCCGTTGAAGTCGTTTACGAAGAATGACCCTCTCTGCCTGAACGAGCCTTCGTTGCTCGTCACCCCTGATGAGGCACTCTCGGAGTTCGTGAACCTTACGGGCCGGGCTCTAGGATCTGTATCCATCAAGCGCGCAAAGTAGCGTTGCTTCGTACGCAACACTGCATGACGCTGAACGGTCGAGGCGCCGATATGGGGGTAGCCAGGGGTACGAGGTATCTGCCATTTGAGAGGAAGCGGCGTCCCTCATATTTTTCATATGTGGCTATTCAGGCGTTCGGAGATGTCGAGGGTTTGTCGGGAGGTAGTGACGCTGCAGGCGCGAAATCTCAGTCGCTGGCATGAGATGCGGTGGCGGGAAGGGTAGTGATCCGACCGTTTATTTCATTATCTGTATATTAGCTTTGGCCGGTGCACGTGAGATCGTGCACCCAGCGCCTTCAAACTCAAATTGTTGTGAGGCCTGAATGCTGTTCTACAGATTTAGAGCAACACTCGATGTGGTTTGTGGATCGGTGCTCTTCACCTGCATCGGGTGCTCATTCAGTGAAATGAGCACATTCTTACAAGCGGGGCGCCCGACTTTTGAGCTAAAAGCCGATCAATTTCGACTATTTTTCGTCATCCCTGTGAATTCGTGAGCCATGGACAAATTATTAGCACTGAACATGTTTGTTGAGACGGTTAGGTGTGGCGGATATTCAGCTGCCGCGCGCAAGCTTGGTATCGCGACATCTTCAGTCACTCGCCAGGTTGCTGCGCTGGAGGCGGATCTGGGCGCCGTCCTTCTGAGCCGCAGCACCCGTCACAACATTCCGACAGACGCTGGCGCAACTTACTTTGAGCGTGCAGTGGCGATTTTGGAAGCAGTGGCCAATGCAGACAGTCTTGTCAGCGACAGAGGGGGTGAGGCTCGTGGCCGCCTGCGTATCAGTGTCCCGGTAGAATTTGGGCGCAGAGTGATTGCGCCGCATATAGGTCGCTTTCTTGCGACATACCCAGAGCTTGATGTGAGCTTGAGTCTGAGCGATGAAATTATCGATCTTTCCAAGGAGCGTGTGGATGTGTCAGTGCGGTTAGGAACCGCAGTGTCCAGCGACGATATTGTTTGCAAGCCGGTGGGGCAGTTCGAGCGATGGATCGTCGGTAGTCCAAGCTATTTGGTACAGGCACGTCTACCGTTGACTCCGCACGACCTGCTTGAACATCCATGTTTGAAATTCGACTACGGAAGCGCCCAGCAGAATTGGCAATTCCGGAAGGGTGAGGAACTCTTCTCAGTAGCTGTGACAGGCCGGTTGCAGAGTAATAACGCGGATATTTTGAGAGAAGCAGCACTGGATGACCAGGGTCTGACTCTGCTTGCGGACTGGCTGGTAATGGACGATGTCCGAGAGGGGAAGCTGACTCGTGTTTTACCGGACTTTCAGGTCAATCCTGGGAATGCCAATGCAAGCATCAATGTCATGTTTTTACCCAACCATCGGGGTTCCTCTCGCATCAAGGTCTTTGTCGAGTTTCTTCAGGAGCTCTTGAGTAATAGATGAGCCTGCTCGCAAAGCTGTCTTGCGTGGAGTGTGGCTACTGGCTTTTTTTGAACTGATTTAGCCTGCTTATACACATTAATAGGCAGAGCCGAAATGAAGAACGAAATATCGCTGGTCTTTGACTTTCTTGATCCTTGGGGTTGGGTTGCGGAGCGTCGATTACAGCTAGCCATGCGCAAGGCCGGAGTCACTGATCTGATCACCTACCTACCTTGCCGGACTTCATTGTCGAGGAAGGCGGTAGGAAACCACTTCGGTACCTACCAGCAGCTTCGTTTCGGGAGTCAGGCAACGATTTATGAGAAGCGACTCATCGCAGAGGCGTCCAGCCTAGGTCTCGCGCTTGACTCTTTGAATGTCGAAACGATCCCTGACCCTTGGATCGCGATGCTCGTCCTTACCAAGGAGCATCGACATGCCCCGGCGTTGTTCGAAGCAATCTACGGTGCCATCTTCCGTGATGGACGTGACGTTGGTGATCCCCATGTGATGGCAGAGCTACTGCAGAGTGCGTCCTCTGACATCACCATGCAGGCTTTGTCTAGTGATAGCGCCGTAGCCGATGAATTGCTTAAGCGCGAGTATGCGGTGGCGCACTGGTCTCACAATCTGACTCCCTGCATCCGAATAGGTGAGTCAATCGTCTCGGGCGCCCAGCCTCCCTCTATTCTCGAGCGCCTTTTGATGGCGTCCGCGTCCTCCACTGCAGCGGCGCCGAGTAGGGCCGTGAGTTCCGCTGGCCGTTGCGTGACACGCAACATCGTTGAGCGCTGAGCTCCAATTATCAATCTGCTCATAGTTGCTTAAAGTGATGGCAACCGGGCAGTTGCTAAGCCACGTAGAACACCACTCAATCATCGCTGCCAGTCAGCGTTAAACCTGAATCCTTCGATTAATGACCACCGGGAATTCTCCGGACGGGCAGGCTGCTGCCTGGAAAAAATTAGGAGTTTTAAACATGAGACTCAATCGGGTAATTCCCACAGCACTTTCAGCTATCGCACTCGCGGTATTTCTGGCCGGCTGTAAGTCTGAAGAAAACGCCCCGGCGCCTGCTCCTCCGGTAGTCGGTGTTATTACAGTTCAGCCGCAGGACTATGTAATTAAGACTGAGTTGCCTGGTCGGACTGCACCTTACCGTGTCGCCGAGGTTCGCCCTCAGGTAGACGGCATCATTCAGCGTCGTCTATTCAAGGAAGGCACCGATGTGAAGGAGGGCCAGGCGCTCTACAGCATCGACCCGGCCCCTTACGAGGCGACTCTCGAGCATGCCCAGGCCATTTCATCGCAAGCACGCTCGCTGGTCAGTCGGTATCGGCAGTTGGTTGCTCAACAAGCTGTCAGTCGTCAGGAGTTCGACGATGCTCAATCTAAAGCTTTGGCCGCCGACGCTGACCTGAAAAGTGCTCAAATCAATTTGCGCTATACCCACGTCCAGTCCCCTATCAGCGGTCGCATCGGTAGATCAGCAGTCACAGAGGGCGCGTTGGTAAACAAAGGTCAGAGTGACGCTCTTGCTACGATCCAGCAGCTCGACCCGATCTATATAGATATCACTGAATCGTCTTCCGCTTTGCTTAAGCAGCGTGAAGACTTCAGCAAGGGCAGGCTGCAAGCGTCGAGTGGAAGCGCTGCCACCGTCAATCTTACCCTCGAAAACGGAAGCGTGTATCCGGCACAAGGACGGCTTGAGTTTTCCGAAGTTTCAGTAGACCCCTCCACCGGTTCCGTGACGCTGCGTGCGGTATTCCCTAACCCAGATCACGTGCTGCTACCGGGTATGTTCGTACGCGCCCAGTTGCAAAGCGGAGTTAAGACCGGCGCCATTCTCGCCCCTCAGCAGGGCATAACACGCGACCTCAAGGGCACTCCAAGTGCTCTGGTCATCAACTCCGATAGCGTCGTCGAACAGCGCGTGTTGGTTGCGACTCGTACTGTCGATAACAAGTGGCTGGTCGAGAAGGGACTCAATCCTGGTGATCAGCTCGTGACCGAGGGACTTCAGTTTGTAAAGCCGGGCATGAAGGTCACGACTCAGGTGGCTTCCAACATCTCAGCTGAAGCATCCAGCACCGTCGCTAAGGGGAACTGAGCCATGTCCAAGTTCTTCATTGACCGTCCCATTTTTGCTTGGGTAATTGCACTCATCGTCATGATCGCCGGGGGGTTATCTATTCTGAAACTCCCCGTTAATCAGTACCCAGATATTGCTCCTCCAGCAATTTCGATCCAGGTTACCTATCCAGGTGCATCAGCTCAGACCGTTCAGGATACTGTCGTTCAGGTCATCGAGCAGCAGCTCAACGGTATTGATAGCCTTCGCTACGTCAGCTCCGAAAGTAACTCTGACGGGACGATGACGATTACGGTGACCTTCAACCAAGGCACCAATCCCGATATTGCCCAGGTGCAGGTGCAGAACAAGCTGAACCTGGCTACACCACTCCTACCCCAAGAAGTGCAACAGCAGGGTATCCGCGTCACTAAGGCCGTCAAGAACTACCTGATCGTCGTAGGTGTGGTTTCCGAGGATGGCAGCATGTCCCGGGAAGACCTCGCGAACTACGTGGTTTCCAACATGCAGGATCCACTCTCACGAACTCCTGGAGTTGGCGACTTCCAAGTCTTCGGCGCCCAATATGCGATGCGGATCTGGCTTGATCCAGCCAAGCTGAACAACTATCAACTGACGCCCGTCGATGTGAAGGCTGCCATCCAGGCACAGAACGTCCAGGTGTCATCGGGCCAACTCGGCGGTTTGCCCGCGCTGCCAGATCAGCAGCTTAATGCAACGATCATTGGCAAGACTCGCCTGCAAACGGCGGATGAGTTCAACGATATCCTTCTCAAGGTCAACGAAGATGGCTCGCACGTAGTCCTGAGCGATGTTGCAAATATCACGCTCGGTGGGGAAAACTACAGTGTCGATGCTCAATTTAACGGTAAGCCTGCTTCCGGCATTGGCATCCGCCTCGCGCCCGGCGCAAACGCACTTGATACCACTCGTGCGATTCGTCAAACCCTGGATCACCTGGAGCCGTTTTTCCCCCACGGCATGAAGGTGGTCTACCCCTACGACACAACACCGGTTGTTCGCGACTCCATCCTGGGCGTGTTTCATACCCTAGGAGAGGCCGTTGTTCTGGTGTTCTTCGTCATGCTGCTGTTTCTCCAGAACATCCGCGCAACGATCATCACCACGCTCACTGTGCCAGTGGTTCTACTGGGCACATTTGGTGTGCTGGCTGCCGCAGGTTTTACGATCAATACCTTGACGATGTTCGGCATGGTGTTGGCAATCGGGCTTTTGGTGGACGATGCGATTGTGGTGGTGGAGAACGTCGAGCGGGTCATGCACGACGAGGGGTTATCGCCTAAAGACGCCACACGCAAATCGATGGAGCAAATTCAGGGAGCCTTGGTAGGTATTGCAATGGTGCTCTCGGCAGTCATGCTGCCTATGGCTTTCTTCGATGGCTCGACCGGTGTGATCTACCGTCAATTCTCGATCACCATCGTGTCGGCCATGGCGCTCTCTGTTCTGACCGCTTTGGTGTTCACTCCGGCTCTCTGCGCAACTTTGCTGAAGCCTCATCGTGCTGGTCATGGGCTGGCGCATCTTCGGTTTTTCCGAGCATTCAACAACGGCTTTGAACGAGGCGCGGCTCGCTATGAGCATGGCGTGGCTGCCCTGTTGCGCCACAAAACCCCGGCATTTCTGGCCTATCTCCTGATTTCGGTTGGTATGGTTTTCCTGTTCAGCAAAATCCCCACAGCCTTCCTACCTGAGGAAGATCAGGGCGTCATTTTCACGCAAATTCAAACGCCCGCCGGATCCACTGCTGCTCGCACTCAGCAAGTGCTCGACCAAGTGAGAGAATATCTGCTGGCAAGCCATGAGCAGGGCGGTGAAGGGAACGCTGTAGACGCAGTATTTACTGTTAATGGGTTTAACTTCGCTGGCCGAGGTCAGAGCTCGGGCCTGTCTTTTGTCTTGCTTAAACCTTGGGAGGAGCGGGGACTGGCCGATACCGCAGATGAGGTGGCCAAGCGTGCACAAGCCCATTTCAAAACAATGAGAGATGCGATGGTTTTCGCCATCGTTCCACCTGCCGTACGTGAGTTGGGTAATGCTTCGGGCTTCGACGTTTTCCTGCAAGATCAGTCGGGTCTGGGCCACGAGGCACTGGTCGAGGCGCGTAAGCAATTCTTGCAGTTGGCCTCGCAAAGCAAAGTGCTGTCAGCTGTTCGGTTGAACGGCCTCAGCGATGAGCCCCAGTACCAGCTGCTCATCGACGACCAGCGAGCTCGCGCTCAAGGCGTCACCCAGACAAACATCAATACGACGCTGTCGGTGGCATTCGGCGGCAACTATGTGAACGACTTCATTGATCGAGGCCGCGTTAAAAAGGTCTTCGTGCAAGGTGAGGCCAGCGCGCGCATGGCTCCGGAAGATCTGGATAAGTGGTTCGTGCGAAACGATGCCGGAAAGATGGTTCCATTCTCGGCGTTCGCATCTGGCAAATGGGTATATGGCTCGCCCAAGCTGGCTCGTTACAACGGTGTGCCCGCTGAAGAGATTCTGGGTGTCCCAGCTCCCGGCTATAGCACCGGCGAGGCCATGGCAGAGGTTGCATCCATTGCTAGCCAGTTGCCTCCGGGCATCGGTTACTCCTGGACAGGGCTCTCTTATGAAGAGCAGTTGTCCGGCTCCCAAGCACCGGCTATGTACGCGCTCTCCATTTTGATTGTGTTCCTCTGTTTAGCTGCGCTGTATGAGAGCTGGTCGATCCCTCTGGCTGTGATGCTTGTGGTTCCACTGGGGGTAATTGGTGCGCTCCTGGCGACACTGCTACGTGGTCTTTCCAACGACGTCTTCTTCCAGGTAGGGCTGCTCACCACAGTAGGCTTGTCCGCGAAGAATGCGATTCTGATTGTTGAATTCGCCAAAGCTTTGCATGCCGAAGGAATGAGCTACGCCGACGCTGCCATTCATGCCGCACGCCAACGCCTACGCCCCATCGTCATGACCTCCATGGCCTTTATTCTTGGCGTAATCCCGCTCGCTATATCCCACGGTGCGGGATCGGGCAGCCAGCACGCAATTGGTACGGGTGTTATTGGCGGGATGTTGACTGCCACCGTTCTAGCGATCTTCTGGGTGCCGTTGTTTTATGTGGCCGTATCTTCCTTCTTCGGTCGTAAGGCCAACCGCTCTGAAGTTGTAGAAGTAAATCAGGAGGCAGCAGTATGAATACTCGAATCGCTTCTTTGATGCTCGCGGGATTCCTGTTGGGTGGCTGTTCCATGATCCCAGCTTACGAACAACCTTCGTTGCCCGTCGCCTCGATGTATCCAGGGGCCACAGCCACCGAAAAACAGAATGCGGCAGATCTTCAGTGGAGAACTTTCTTCGATGATCCAGCATTACAACGGCTGATCCAGGCCGCCTTACAAAACAACCGCGACCTGCGTGTGGCTACGTTGAACGTCGCTGCCTACCAGGCTAAGTACCGAATTCGCAAAGCAGACCTTTTACCTGTGGTGACAGCGGATGCCAATGGCTCCCGGCGGCGTGTACCTGCAGACCTGTCGCCTACTGACCAAGCCAGCGTGGATGGGCAGTATTCGGTGGGGCTCAACATGAGTTACGAGCTGGACTTTTTTGGCAGGATACAGAGCCTCAGCGAGGAAGCGTTGCAGGAGTATCTGGCTACGGAGCAGGCGCAATCTTCCGTCCGACTCAGTCTTGTCGCAAGCGTCGCAAACGCATGGCTGACTTGGAAGGCAGATCAGCAATTGCTGCACATTACGGCTGATACTGTGAACACCTATCAACGCAGTTATCAACTCACGCAAAGCAGCGCCCAGGTTGGGACGGCCACGGCTTTAGCGGTTCGTCAGACAGAGACGTTGCTGCGAGAGGCTCAAGGTAAGTATCAGCAGTATTTGCGGCAGGTAGCACAGGATTACAACCTGCTGGTGACACTGGTGGGTGAGAGCTTGCCTTCTGATCTGCCTGCAGCTGAGTGGAACCATCCACTCATGGCAGAAATTCCTGTAGGTCTTCCTTCTGACTTGTTAACTCACCGTCCAGACATTCTGGAGGCAGAGCACCGGCTCAAAGCTGCGAATGCCAACATCGGTGCGGCCCGGGCGGCGTTCTTCCCGAGGGTAAGCTTGACGGCTGGCGGAGGAACCTCCAGTGACGAGCTTTCGAACTTGTTCAGCGCAGGATCTGGCGCTTGGAGTTTCGCTCCCGTTATCAGTCTCCCAATCTTTAACGCCGGTAGCCTGAAGGCAAGTTTGGACGTCGCCAAAATCGGGAAGGACATCAATGTGGCCCGCTATGAAGGTGTCATTCAGGTTGCCTTCAAGGAAGTGAGTGACGGGTTGGCCGCCACTCAAACCTACCGTCAGCAAGTTGAATCGCAGCAGCAACTGGTGGATGCAAGCGCCGAATACTACCGGCTGGCGGAGAGTCGATACCAGACGGGTATCGACAGCTCGCTGACGCTGTTGGACGCTCAACGCACGCTTTTCTCGGCGCAACAAGCGTTAGTGGTTGATCAATTGGCAGCCAGGATTGCGTCGGTCGACCTCTACAAAGCACTTGGTGGTGGTTGGGGTAAGCCAGCGAGCTGATAACCGAACGGTAGTCGATGAGAGAGGTCATCCAGCCTCTCTCAACGACTTGGAAGGGTAGTCGATAAACTCACTTTTTGTCACGAACACGGTGACAAATTTTCTGGGACAGGGAGTACTCGCATGCCTTATTCACGCAAGAATGAAGAGTGTGTAGTTCACAACACGTCTGAACCACCTAACGCAACAGATCAATCAGATCGTAATGTGAGGGTGATTGACGCAGTCCTGGATAAGGAAAAGGAAGGCGGCTGTTTAAGCGCTTTGCAGACAAAAAAGGCACAACTTTACATGATACAAAACATGAGTTCGGGAGTGCTGATTTCAGCGGTTGCGCAGGCGTGCCATCTATCACGAAGTCATTTTTCGCGCGCATTCAGAAATAGCACGGGTTGCAGCCCACGCGACTGGATTAGACGGGCAAAATTGCTCCAAGCTGCAAAGCTGCTCACGTACACAGATCAGGCGATAGCTGAAGTAGCCTTGGCGTGCGGATTCGCGGATCAGTCTCACTTTACCAGGGCCTTTGCTAAAACACTTGGGATCAGCCCTGGAAAATGGCGAGCATTGAGAACCTCCGTCGCGAAGGACGATACTGGTTCGTTGCACTTTTTTGGGTAACGCTGGGAGTGCCGGCACTAGGCAGTTTGGCTCAAGATAGGAACTCTTCTTGCACCTCAGGATTGCTTTCGGCTAACGGTGGTTTCTCATGAACCCTACAAACTAGCCAAAGTCATCCGAAGAATCATGTAGCCACCCTCCAACACTGCCAACATCCGTCTCGTCCCCTCGGCGCGGTGCGCATTTCGTTACGGCGCCGTTGAGCGAGCTTGAGCTATACCGGCCCATCATCTGGGTATAGTCTTTTATCCAGCTGTTAAGTCGAGGATCCCTAGCGCCCAATCCAGAGGAAAAAACGTTCGAGGGAAGCCGCAGCTTGCAGCTAGCATATGATGGCACTTTGGTTTCATCAACATTAGGCTTCTTTTTCTCATTCCAAGGATGGTCATGAACCAATTCTTTTTAGCGGCATGCATGTGCTTCGCACTCACCGGCTGTGCCACCTCCAATTACACAGTTGGCAGAGACTTCTCCTCTGCGAGCGTCGCCCAAATACAGAAGGGGAAGACGACTACCAGCGAGGTGGTAGCGTTGTTCGGCGAGCCTTTTGCTAAAAGTGCAGTGAGCGAGACTGACGAGAAATGGATTTACACCTACACCAATGGCTCGGCCCATGCACAAAGCTATGTGGTCACGATGAAGGTGACATCTACTGGCACTCAGAAAACCCTAGACGTTCTGATCCGCAATGATGTGGTTATCAATTACACGTTTAGCGAAGGCCCTGCGCCCGGTTCAACCATGACGACAAACTGAGTTCGCTAGTAGCTGTGAACCGTGCGAGCACATGAAGGTGTCGGATGGGTCTTGCATGAAGACCTGTGACAGCACCAGGTGGGCAGCCGGTGATTTCGTAGGCGCTCTTGTAGCGCTTGCTCTGCGGAGGATAAGTTCCTCCGCTTCGCTACTGCCTACCCTTCCCGCGCAAGCTGAATGTTGACCCGCTCCTTTACCTTCACTACGACATCCAATACATGACCGAGAACACCGCTGAAGCCCAGATGATTGTTAAAACAATCGAGTAGCCCAAGAGCTGTTTGTCCATGTGTGCCGCTTCAACGAACCGTATGAGAATGGTGAGCGTCTTGTCAGCTCTCCACAAGGCTGTCCCAGAGCCACTATCGGTGTGTCGTGACGAAAAGTATGCCCTCTACCCGATCAACCTCCGCTCAAACAAGAATGAACAACCGCCCGATGCAGCCCTCCAAATGTAATTACTGGAGGATCTCAAATGCAGCCGAAAACCGAAGGACTAGAAGAGCAAGGGCCTAGTGGTGTTCCTTTCATCAATGATCCGAACAAGCCGACATCGCCGCCTTTGAATGATGCTGACGACACAGACGCACTAGAGGCAGAGGAAGACATCGAGGACGATGGCCAGTCGATCTAGGTTCTATGAGTAACGTTACGAAATCGCCATCACCGCTCAAATGGTGACGGTAAGGCCAGGCGTATTGGGGGTAAGGAGGTCAGATGGATAATTACCACATCACTAAATCAGACAAGCTTTGGGCTTTGACGAAAGAGGGCGCTCAGCGGGCTTCTAAAACCGCTGTTACGAAGGCGGAGATCACTGCCATAGCGTCCGAATTTCTCCAAGGGAAAACGGCTTCGCTGAAGATTCATAAAGAGGATGGGACGATTCAGGAGGAAAGGACATTTCCTCGCTCGGCGGATCCGCAAGAAACCAAGGGTTAGGGCCTGGAGAACGCATCAAACTCCACCTTCTCTCGGTGGAAGACTTCCCTGGTCACGTATGTAAACCCTCCGCGCATTGTCGGCTCGTCTACAATCGAGCCTTGCGTGAAGCGATGCGCAACAGATTCCATTGTGTTGATTCTTTTTCTTTTACCCAAAAAAAAGCCCGCAATGGAAAGCGGGCTGGGAAACAAAAGAGAATTTGCTCTCCCACAAAGTGGGTTGAGGAAGCTGCGGTTGAGGTGAAAACCGTAAGTCCCATGCTAGCAAGTGCGCGGAAGGCTACATGGAATTACCTCCCTTGGCTAGCGGGGTCGATTATAGGACGCCCGTAAGCGCTGGACGAAATCTGAAGGCTCCTTGGAGACTACTATGCTCCGCTCTCGCGTTGATGCCCTCGGTGTGGTTCCAACTTCCTCTGCTCGAGTTTTTTCATAGCGCTCGCGGGAAACCAGTTTGCCTCCGCGCGTCCGTTAGCGTGGCGCATTTGTTTCTCTTGATTGATAGCGCCGGCTGGAAAGTTTGGAGGTAACGCTGGAATACCTAAGCTTCTTCCCAAACTAACGCGGCGGTCTCGCGCCATCTCACCTCAGTAACGCCGTAACGCTCGGCCTGCGGTTTTGAAATGACCTTCAGTGGGGGCCTGCCAGGTTTTGGAATGGGTGCTATTCCAGCGTCGCAGCTCGCCCAGTGCCATGCGTCTACGTTGTGCATCGTTTTAGCACGAATGATGAATGACTTTGGTTGCCCATGGAGCTTGTAATCAATTACAAAAATATCTGTTTGGCTCATGAGTTCCTCCTTACGCTCATAGCCAAATGAGTGGTGTGAAAAGGAAAAATTCCAACGTTTTTCTGAGCGGTACGTATTCTGGCTGGCGAGCTCATTTAACTAGGCAAGCAGCGATCACAATGCACTGGGCAGCGGCGTTTTAGACGCTCAAGGGAATGCTGCTGCTAGGAACTGCGGATATCGCGCATCGGCCTGTCCGGTGGCGTCTGAAATGCTTTGTCGAATTATCCATTTTGTGCGCCTTGACGACAGTTCCTGATGGGCAACACTTAATAGACTGTGAAACCAGGACGAGCGATATGATTTCGGCCCTCGAGCTCCGACATATTATTGAGTGCGGATTCCTGCCACTGGCCTGCGCATGCACGCTGAATCCGGATGGTTCACTGATGATTAAGGTCACCGACCCATCAACGGGCAGTGTCGAGCTACTGGTGACGGGTATTACGACCACGACCCTCACGTCTAGCCGCGCGATTGCCAGTCTCATTGGTGAGCTGCGCGCCGAGATGTCTGTACGCAAAAGCACTTTTGAGTCTCACGAGCGTCGTGCTTAAAAGTAATAGCCATCCGGTGGTCTGGATTTACAAAGCACTCTTTGATGTCAAACTGACATCGGATCATAATGCTCCATCGATTTTATGGAGATGCGCACTCGTGCACGCCGATAGAACCCAGCAGCTTGAACAAGCGCTGCTTGCTGTCATCGCTTCAGCCACAAGAATGGGCGTCAGCAGTGATGTGCTGTGTGCCGAAGCTGTCGGCGGCCTTATGGCAAATCACTACTGGAAGTGGGCAGATCCCGAGCAGAAGCACGGAGCTGCCGACGAGATTGATAGCGCCCTTGTTCTGCTTTCCAATCCTCCGTTGACCACCCATGAATTACAAAGCCGTAAGCGTGGTCTTGAGGCTGATCAGCCTTTGTAAACTGGTGTTCCAGGTTGTAGTGACGTCGCTATGGCTACCATCAGCTCATCGAGCGACCAGGGCTTGTGCAGGTAAATAGTGCCTCTGGGTACCGTTTCAGGCTCTATTTCGTAGCCTGAGGTCAATATAGACGCGATGGTGGGCCAGCGACTGTTTACCATCTCTATAAATTCGATGCCTTGAACCTGGCCGGGGACGCCATGATCTGCAATCACCAGGCGACATTTATCTGGTGTTTGTAAAAGATGAGTCAGCGCGTCGTCCGCCGTCACGAACGAGACTGCCTCAGCGCCAATCTCCGAGACGATCTCTCCCATCAGTGACCGCAGGGTGTGGTCGTCCTCAACGATGACTATGTGACCTTCAATTGGCAGAAAACCTGCCCACTTCGCTATCACTTTTTGTTCCTTAGCCGGGCCAAAGCATACCGACATCGGTCAATCGGACGTCGAGTCTATGCCCATTTCTGCTTTCTGTGTTTTCTGTGCAGCCATTTGATGATTCAAGTCACACAAGCGCATGAGTCGCTAAAAAAACGTTCACGGAAAGGATCGGCCCCCCACACACCTAAATTTTAAACCTCCTGGCCCAATTGGAGGTCGACTGCTGGAGCCTAAGAGACTGGCAGCCAGGAGCTAACATTTATGATCGGTGTCGTGATACCTGCCCATAACGAGGAAAACCAGATTGCTGCTTGTCTTTCATCTGTGTTGCTAGCCGCCGCGCACCCTTCATTGGCCGACCAGGAAATACGGATAGTTGTCGTTCTAGATGACTGCTCTGACCAGACCGATAAGATCGTTGAAGCGCATGGTGTATTTAGGCTCGATGTTTGTTATCAGAACGTGGGCAAGGCTAGAGCTACGGGTGCAGATCTCGTGCTGGCAGCCGGTGCAAACTGGCTAGCATTCACTGATGCCGACACTGTGGTGCCACGCGATTGGTTGGCACGTCAGATCGAGTTCAAAGCAGATGCAGTCTGTGGAACCGTCGAGGTGGACAGCTGGGCTGACCATGGCGAGTTGGTACGCTTGAAGTACATGGAGCGCTACGAGTTCATCGAAGACCATAGACATATCCACGGTGCCAATCTAGGTCTGAGTGCTGAGGCCTATCTCAAAGCGGGTGGCTTTCAGCACCTCACTGCGCACGAAGACGTCGGCCTGGTCGCTGACCTCAGCAGAATCGGTGCTCACATCATCTGGACTGCGAAAAATCCCGTTATTACCAGTGCTCGGAAGGATTACAAGTGTCGCAGTGGATTCGGTGAGTATTTGTCCAGTCTCGGTGAGTCCCTGAAGATGCCTGTCCTTGATCCACATGTGAGTACTGGCCTATCCCTTTGACTCTGGAGGTGGGTGTGGAATACATCGATTGGGTGCAATGGCCAGCCATGGTGGTAACAGTAGCGTCTGCCTGGTTTATTGGTTCGCAGCGGGCCTATAGACGGATGATCGCTTTTTGGGGATTTATCCTTAGCAACGTTCTCTGGGTGGTGTGGGGGCTCAACGCCGACGCCTATGCGCTGATTGTGCTTGAGTGCATTCTTCTAGGAATGAATGCCCGAGGCTTCAAGAAAAACCTCACCGCATTCCGGTCTGCTAGCTGATACCTTCGGCGCAGAAAGCTATCGCACCAGAAACCCCGTACGAATCCATGAATGAGCTCAGATTCTGGAGTTTCCCTTTCAGATTTTACCTCCCCAATGATCGGTACCAGTCTGCGTAGGGGGTATTTGAGACCTGGTGCCGGTTGTCGTCTGGGCTTCCATCGTTCCACCAGACCGGGCCGCGCTCCCCGAGCGCGACTTTTGCCACCTGAACCTTCTCTCGAGCGTTCGATATTTGCTGACCATCGTCAGACGCTTTTGCCAGCTTCACTTCTCGCCGCGCGCTCATCAGGTCATTCACCAGCCTCTGACGCAAAGCATCTGGCAACGATGGATTTGTGCATCGCCATAGCTTTCCTTCAACAACGAAGTAGCGACCATCTGGCGTGACGGGGTTCATTGCTCTGATGCCTTTGGGACACTTTCTGGAATACCGGTGATATCGACGTTGATCTGATCAGTCTCACCCAACGAGCTGTAATGCTCCCGAAGTTTTCTCAGCTCTCGTGAGCCCAGTTTCTCCAGGGCCAACGTGGCATCTTGTGCATCTTTGGTGGCTCGAATCAGCTCATCGATTTTCAGATGCAGTATGTCGTTATCTCGGTTTTGAGTGTTTTGAATCAGGAACATCATGAGGAAGGTGATGATCGTTGTAGAAGTGTTGATGATCAGTTGCCAGGGTGTCGTTGTAGTGGAAATATGGCCCAGTCATGGCCCACACAGCGATCAGTACGATAGCGAGGAGGAAGGTTTTTGAACTGCCGGCCCAGTTGGAAAGCGATTGGCAGAAGCGTGCGAATTTCATGGTTGCAGACTCTTGTTGTGGATAACTGATTGACCTCAGTGAGTCTTTGAAATTCTTTTTTACAAATTCTATTTCATGGGCTAGTCGCACGAATTTTCTTCGATTGTTAAGTCCCGGCTCCGCTGGCTTACCGGGCGGAGGAAGCCATAAGTCAAATGCTCTGAACCTATTCATCAGCCATCGACTCCACCGGTAAACATCTCGTCCGGGCTAGCAAAAATGAATGTCTTCAGAGATTTGCTTACGCCATTCCAAGAGCAGCGGCTACGTGCCTTGGATGCATGGCATTGTGCGCTCGAAAACAGAGTGCTGCGGATGGATTGCCCCGATGCCTACCACGAGGAACTGGTGCGTCAGACCGATGAGATGGATCGCTTGAAGATGGTTACCTGGAGCGAATGGCGAGATCTACGGATGGAAGCTGATCGGGCTTATCTGAAGGCTGTTGCAGGTGGCGATTATCACGGCTGCCCCAAGAGCAGGCTGGAGGAAATCGAAGATGGCCATCGCCCAAGAGACCATTGATTACCTGCGCGAGCACTCGCTGCTGCTCACGACGGCAGAGTCCTGTACTGCCGGCAAGATCGTGACGTGGCTGTCTGAAGTAGAGGGCGGCGGTGAGTTTATTGAGAGCGGTTATGTGGTGTATTCGCCCCAGGCCAAACAGCGTTTGCTGCATGTCAGCCCGTACACCATCGCCACTTTCAATCTTACGAGCGTTGAGGTGGCCCGGGAGATGGCCCTGGGGGCGCTGCAAGACAGCACCGCCACTGTTGCTGTCGCCACCACGGGCATCCTTGGGCCTGAAGATGTCGACGGTATCCCCGCCGGTACCATCTGCTTCGCCTGGGCGTTTCAATCTAAAGGTGCAAAAGAAGTGTTCAGTATCGAGCAGCATTTTGTCGGTACTCGCTGCCAGGTTCAGAGGCAGGCAACGGAGTATGCCCTGCGTCAGATTCCTCATTTCCACCGGCGTGTGATGCGCTCTGAACCGGGCCAAGCTGATGAATGAAGATTCCAATCATCCGGATCTGAAAAGCCGCGAATATCCTATCAAGGAAGACATGGAGTATCAGGTCAAGGTATGGCGCTTCGAGCGAATCGGTTGGTATGCGCTGGTTCTGCTGATGGTTTTGGGGCTGGCAGGGTTGTTCTCCCGGGGAGTGCTGAGCTCTAGGGAGTTGCACAGTAATGACGGCACTCTGCAAGTGGAATACGAGATGTTCCATCGCAATGGCTCTACCAACTCCATGAAAATCAGCCTGAACGCAAAGCCAGACTCTACGGTTGAACTGGAATTGGGTGGAGAGCTTCTCGATGGCTTCAGCATCGAGACTTTGCAGCCTGAGCCGGCACGCTCTCGGAGTTCCGCAAAAGGCATGCGGTTGTGGGTGCAGACCGATGCCGAAGGCCAAGCCAGTCTTTTCCTGACATTGCGCGGTGATGGGCTAGGACTGTTTCGCAGCAGCGTAGTCGTTCCTGGTGTGAGCGACGTAAAACTTACCCAGTTCATTTTTCCGTAGGTGATTTATGGATTCAGTATTACGTGCGGCGGCGATGTATGTGGCGCTCATGGTGCTGTTCAAGATCGCCGGAAGACGTTCATTGGCTGAGCTGACGACCTTTGATTTTGTGCTGTTGATGATCATCGGCGAGGCGACTCAGCAAGCCTTATTGGGCGACGATTTTTCGCTGACCAATTCGATGCTGGTGATTGTCACGCTAATAGCCGTAGACGTTGGCCTTTCGCTGCTCAAACAGCGTTCGGGATGGGTTTCACGCCTGATCGATGGTGAGCCGACGATCATTGTCGAGAACGGCAAACTCTTGCACGGGCGCCTACGCCATGCACGTTTGGTGGAGGCTGATGTGATGGAGGCGGCGCGATCCAGCCAAGGCATTGAAAAGCTGGAAGAGATCAAGTTTGCGATCATTGAGCGCAACGGCAAGATTTCGGTGATTCCACGGGAGAGTTGACGGACGAATACCCTTTTCCGACTTCGACATATTACTTTGAACACTCGACCGCGCGTTGACCCTAACGGATACCAGTCTCAGGAGGGTTGGATCATGTCAGAAGCTATGAGTTACTTCTCGATTGCGGTGGCGGTCATCATTTTGCTCGTCGACCTTTGGGCAATTGTGAGCGTGTTCCGGAGTGAAAAAACAGTTGGAGTGAAGGCGGGATGGGCCATTGCGCTCATCGTGTTTCCGGTGATTGGATTGATCGTGTGGGGAATTGCAGGGCCGCGCGGCGTCAAGCAGGGCCCAACGTCCCCGGAGCACAGCAAAGGTTAAGAATTGCCCGTCTGTCGTCAGCGGCGAAGCTTTTTGAAATTAACCGAAGCGCGCTCCCTTCAGATGAATATGGGTTGGCATTCGATTTTCTGTCGGATGAATCGCAACCCAGATTCGCCTGAGGAGAATGTCATGTTCTTACACAACAAAAGACTTCAATACACCGTGCGAGTAGCCCAGCCCAATCCTGGTCTAGCAAACCTTTTGCTCGAGCAATTCGGAGGCGCCCAAGGAGAGCTAGCTGCAGCTTCTCGCTACTTCACTCAAGCTTTGGCAGAGGATGATCCAGGTAGGAAAGACCTGCTGATGGACATAGCCACTGAAGAGCTCAGCCATCTCGAAATTGTGGGTTCAATCATCGTGATGCTCAACAAGGGCGCCAAAGGCCAATTGGCAGAAGGCGTTGAAGAAGAGGGGGAGCTCTACCGCGCGATCAACGGCGCCGGCAACGACTCCCATATCACCAGTTTGCTCTATGGGGCCGGCGCACCACTCACCAACTCTGCAGGGGTACCGTGGTCGGCGGCTTACGTTGACACGATTGGCGAACCGACAGCAGACATGCGCTCCAATATCGCTGCAGAGGCCCGAGCGAAGATTGTCTACGAACGCCTGATGAATGTTACCGATGATCCTGGAGTGAAGGAGGCGCTCGGGTTTCTGATGACACGAGAGATTGCCCATCAGCTCTCGTTTGAAAAGGCCTTGCATTCGATCCAGCCAAATTTCCCACAAGGCAAGCTGCCTGGCATGCCTGAGTTCACCAATGTCTACTTCAACATGTCCCAAGGTGAAGGAAGCACACGTGGGCCATGGAATCAGGGTGATGATTGGGAGTTTGTAGAAGAGCCAGCACCCGCAGTGGATGGTGGCGACGGATTGGCGAGCGTCGAGCTCAGTGCCGAGGACGAAGCACTGCTGATGGACATGAAGGCCAGGACAATGTCCGACCCTGACAGCAACCCTGTCACCGGGGCCGATCTAGGCGCCGGAGCTCAAGGTGAACCTCAGCCGTAAGTCAGCAACCGCACGCTTTCGAGCGTGCGGTTTCATTTCTGTTTACCAACCAGAGGGTAATGCAATGTTGACCAGACAACAGCCGCGTAAAGAGCAAGACTTCGGAAAATTGTTTCACACCACCTGTGTTTCTTACGAGCGAGAGGCTCAGCGCGCCTCCAGAGAGTTTTGAATTCCTTCGTTGAAAAACCTGTGGCACAAAAATAAGGAGGTTCAATGTCGGAGCCGTCCACTCACTTGAACGCCCAGCCACGTAGCCGCCATCAATGGTTAATCCGAACCGGCTGGGGCGGACTGGTCTTCTGGCTGCTTCTAGCGGTCGTTGGCGTCCTATTGCTGATCAGCGGTTACGGTGCACTTACCGGTGCGAACAGAAGCAATCTGCATTTGGCGGTGGTGGGTGGGCTGTCCGGCTTTGGTGCAACCGCACTAGGGGCAGTCCTGGCGATTGCGATGCGCGAAATTGCCGCCCGTACGCAAGACATCATGCTGGGTTTCGCAGCCGGGATGATGCTTGCTGCCAGCTCTTTCTCACTCATACTTCCCGGGATTGAGGCGGCACGGGAGCTTTGCGGCAATCAATTTCTCGCAGCCTGCATAGTGATTGCAGGGCTGGGTCTGGGCACAGCATTGATGGTGGGGCTAGATCGATTCATTCCTCACGAGCACGAGAAAAGTGGTCGACGAGGGCCTCAGGCACAACGTATTAATCGGGTCTGGCTGTTTGTCCTGGCTATTACGCTGCACAACCTCCCAGAAGGTATGGCTATCGGGGTGAGTTTTGCGAGCGGCGACATGAAGGTCGGCTTACCCCTCACCACCGCAATCGCCATCCAGGACATTCCCGAAGGTTTAGCCGTTGCGTTGGCATTGCGTGTCACTGGTCTTTGCGCATGGCGTGCGGCGTTAATCGCAATTGGTTCAGGCCTCATGGAACCACTGGGCGCGGTTGTGGGCTTGGGCATCTCGACCAGCTTCGCGCTGGGCTATCCCCTGGCTCTCGGTCTTGCTGCCGGTGCAATGATCTTTGTCGTATCGCATGAAGTGATTCCCGAGACCCATCGCAATGGCCATGAGACGCCGGCAACGATGGGATTAATGCTCGGTTTTGGGGTGATGATGTTCCTCGATACGGCATTGGGTTGAGCGCGGAATGCACTTCGTCGGCGCCATGGCGAGAAACTTGGAACAGCTAGCTCCGGGCCTGGGTCAGTCCTCTTGTACAGCCGGTGAATGGCTTGTCGCGCTCTCAGCACATGTCCTCTTTCGGACAGTGCCCACTCGACTAGAAGGAATGCACCCGATGGCTAGAAAAACTGTTGAAGACCTGTTTATCCACGAATTGTCGGACATCTATAGCGCCGAGAAGCAAATCACCAAGGCGCTGCCTCGATTGGCCAGGGCGGCGACCAACCCGCTTCTGGCTGATGCCTTCACCTCTCACCTCGAAGAGACTCAGGGTCAAATCGAGCGAATTGATCAATTGGTCGAGTTGACTGGATTGAAGCTCAAGAGGATGAAATGCGTGGCCATGGAAGGGCTGGTGGAAGAGTCCAAGGAGTTGCTGGACGAAATAGAGAAAGGCGCCGTGCTTGATGCCGGTTTGATTGGTGCGGCACAAAAGGTGGAGCACTACGAAATCGCCAGCTACGGCACGCTGATCGCGATGGCCAAGCACCTCAAACTGGATGACGCAGTGGCGCTTCTGGCGGCAACTCTGGCCGAGGAAAAAGGCGCAGATGAAAAGCTGACGAAGATTGCGGAGCAAGGAGGCAATCAAGCAGCGACATTGAAGAAGTAGCCGCTAATGAAATGCGGTTGCACTGGCCCTCACACCACGGCAGCGAGATTTTTCGCGCCGTGGTTTTTTTAGGCTGTCCGTATCCCAAGATTGATCAGGAGTTAGTTACAACAACGCTTTCATCGATCACGGGAATAGGAGTTTCATTGCTTCCCGGCGTCAGAATGACCTTCCTGCAGTCCTCTTCCTTCTTGTCAAAGATCCTGTAGCCCTCTGCAGCTTGCTCCAGGGCCATCCGGTGGCTGATGATGACTTCGGGAGCGAGCCGACCCGTTTCGATGTGCTCAAGGAGTTCGGGCAAATACTTCTGCACGTGAGTTTGCCCCATCTTGAAGGTCAGGCCCTTATCGAAGGCGTCGCCGAAGAGGAATCCGTGGATAAACCCCGAATAGACGCCGGGCACGCTCACAACGCCGCCTCGTCTAACCGCTGCAATACATTGGCGTAGTGCTTTGCCGCTACTGCCCTCCAGCTTCAACGTAGCTAGCACGGTTTCTGTGGTGCTGCCTTTGGCTTCAAAGCCCACCGCATCGATCACAGCATCAACGCCGCGCATGCCTTTGGTCTGCCTAATGATCGTGTCGGCGGGGTCGTCGTCCTCGTCGAAATTAATTGGAATCACGCCATAGGTTTTCTGCGCATAAGCGAGGCGATAAGGGTGGTGATCGACCATGAAGATCTGCTCTGCACCGCGCATGCGTGCGCAAGCGGCGCTCAACAAGCCGACGGGGCCTGCGCCATAAATGGCAACACTCGAACCATTGCCAATTTCAGCATTGGTCACCGCCTGAAAAGCGGTGGGTAGAATATCGGAGAGGAACAGGACTTTTTCGTCAGACAGGGTACCCGGCACTTTGAACGGCCCTGTATTGGCCTTAGGCACCCGGACATACTCAGCCTGTCCACCCGGTATGCCCCCATACATATGGCTGTAACCAAACAGCGCGGCGCCAGGTGGAATCGCTTTTTTATTGATGATCGCGCCGCGACCGGTGTTGGTCGTTTCGCACGCAGCAAACAAATCCATCTGACAGAAAAAGCAGCTTCCGCAAGCGATAACGAATGGGATCACTACGCGATCACCAGGCTTGACAGCAGTCACTGAGGATCCTGTCTCCTCGACGATACCCATGAATTCATGGCCGAAAATATCGCCATGTTCGACTGTGGGGATTTTTCCTCGATACAGGTGAAGGTCTGAGCCGCAGATCGCAGTGGCGGTCACGCGAAGAATGATGTCTTCACTGTCCTCCAGGACAGGATCGGGAACCGTGTCGACTTTTACGTTGTGCGTGCCGTGATATGTGAGAGCTCTCATGGTGTGCCGCCTCTTTCATCGCTTGATGGTAAGCGGGAGAGGTTATGCAGAGGAGCTAAGTTCAGAGTTTGAGAAATCAGCAAGACTGGCGGTCTGCTTGTCCTGATGCCACGAATTGAAGAGTCGATGAAAAGTTGGTTGGAGCAGCCCACGTGTAGCGCAGGCGCTTCCGGTCGTTAAGGCCTTCAGCAGGCGGTTTCAGACGCTTCCAACGAAGAGCTCTGGGTAGAGTGAGTGAGTTGCTCCACCAGCTCGTCTATGGGATCCGGCAGCTTTGGAGCCTTCGTCAAAATCAGGCATTGCCGATTGCCAATAAACTCTTCAACCAGATAGAGCGAATCGCCAACGTCGACCCCCATTTCCTGCAACGCTTCGTCAGGGATGCGAACAGCGCCATCGCCATTCCAATCTTCAATGGTGATTTTGACTGAAGTATTCATTCGGTTCTCCATACAACAGCTTCAGATGTTTACGACTCAAGGCTGCATACACGGCGTCTTGGCCAGCGCCGTGATCTCATGCTGCTAGTAGCAAGACAATGACCGCATCCGAATGGTTCGATGTGTTGGAGCAGGACTCGATAAGGATATGGATTCTTCGGGCACCTGGGCCCGGCTAATGTCAGCACGTTTCGACAAGAATATTCACGACATCGGCATGAGACTCCTGCTTGGCAGAACCAGCGTCCAGGGAGCGCCATGATGGGAAAGTCAAATAGGCCACCCGTTGCTCCAACTGTTCGGTGTTTTCAGTTCGCAGCCAGCACTGGCGATTACCAATGACTTGTCGAAAAGGGGTAGAAGAAATGCTCAGCCACATGACCATGACTGACGAGCAACGCAAGTCAGTAATCCTGCAGTATTTTCGTGCGTTCGATAACGGTGGTACTGCACCTGATGGCAGCAGCATTCTTGAGCTGTTTGCACCGGATGCTCAGGTGTATTTCCCAAAGTGGGGGATTGCGACTGGCCGTGAACAAATCGGCAAGATGTTTGCCGATTTAGGTGCGCGGTTGGTTTCGATCACTCACGACTATGCACATTTCAATTGGGTATTTTCGGGTTCAGATACGGTGGTCGTGGAAGGGGTTAGCCATGGCGAGCACGTGGATGGGAAATGGAGGGCCGGCGATCCCACATGGGGAGCAGGTTACTGGTGTGATGTGTTCGAGGTCAGGGACTGGCTGATCACAAGGTGTTTTATCTATCTCGACCCTGATTATGGGAGTGCGGATGTCGAGCGTTATCCTTGGCTTAGCCGACCGCCGGTGTGATAGCGAGGCCTCACATCCACATGAGGGATACAGACGCGGGTCTATGTGAAGTTAAGACGTGCGCTTATGGACGGATTACCGGAACGCTTGCGCTATTGACCATGTTTTTCGGAGCCCACAGCCCGTCCATAAACCTGCGAGTCGGGTGCTCAGGAAAAACGCTATGTGTCGCGCCTAAGCTACCCAAAGCAAAAGCTACGAATGTTGCAGTAAAGATGGTTTTTACGCTGATCATAAACCGTACCGTTTGTGGCTAAAAATGAAGGTCGGAAGGCGGGGACGCGGGCACCGATCAGGTGCCCGCTGCCAGGGTCAACTCACTTTTCGCTGAGGTGCGCCGTGTACCATCGTGTAAGCGTAATCAACGCCCATCCCGTACGCGCCGCTGTGCTCGAGTACTAGCTCCATCACAGCTTCGTAAGTGTCCTTGTGAGCCCAATCGCGTTGAAACTCGAGCAGCACTTGCTGCCAGGTAACAGGCACCGCGCCGGCTTGAATCATTCGCTGAACCGACATGTCATGTGCCTCTTTGGTTGTGCCGCCCGAGGCGTCCGTGACGATGTACACCTCGTAGCCTTCAGCAAGCGCATCCAGCGTTGGAAAGTTCAGACAGACCTCAGTCCATAGTGCAGCAATGATGAGTTTTTTACGGCCCGTCGCTTTGACGGCTTCGACCAGTTTTTTGTCCTCCCAAGAGTTCATCGAGGTGCGTTCGATGGGCTGATGATCGGGGAACACGTTGAGCAATTCTGGCCATATGTAGCCACTGAAACTCTTCGTTTCAACTGATGTGAAAATGGTAGGGACGTTGAAGATTTTCGCGGACTTGGCCAAACCAATCGCGTTGTTCTTCAGCGTCTGCCGATCAATTGACTGTACGCCGAAGGCCATTTGTGGCTGGTGGTCGATGAGAATCAGTGCGGAGTTGGTCGGGTTCAACAGTTCACGAATAGACATTTTAGTGATTCCTCAAGGCATTGATGTTGGTGGCCGGAATGGATATGCCGGTTCAGCGGATGAGCTGTTGCGGCGGCTTGGAACACAATCTACGACCGGTGACGACATCCAACAATTAGCCTGTTTTGAGAATCATTGATTCCGAAATCGGGACATTCGAGTCTGTTGCTTCAGTGTTCCAATGCTCGTCGAGGAGAAAGCTTTTTAGATTGGTGGGCCTCTCTGCTGGGGAGCCTATTGCCTGACGCATTTGGTCGATTACTTCGTCGAAAGCACATTCGTTCAATGCACGACGTATCGCCGCATATATATCTATGGTTCTTAGCCATCCTGGCTCTTCCAGATGACGGAGCCGACTCATGAATCGGAACGACCTACGCCGCCTCGATCTCAACCTATTGGTGATCTTTGAAGCGCTAATGTTTGAAAGGAATCTCACGCGGGTCGCCGCAAGGCTCTTCATGGGGCAGCCAGCTGTGAGCGCGGCACTGGGGCGGTTGCGCGACCTCTTTGATGATCCGCTTCTCCTGCGCAACGGTCGCACGATGGAGCCCACTGCTCGTGCGCTGGACATATTGAAAGAGCTCAGGCCGGCGTTAGATACGATTTCTGATGCGGTCAGTCGGGCGAAAGAATTCGATCCATCAACCAGCTGCGCTACATTTCGAATTGGTCTGTCGGACGACGCGGAGTTTGGATTGTTTCCCCCACTGCTGGCCCGCCTTCGAAAGGAAGCTCCGGGGATCATCGTAGTGGTGCGTCGGGCGAATTATCTGTTATTACCGTCTCTTCTAACGTCTAACGAAGTCTCTGTCGGTATCAGTTACACCACTGACCTGCCCGCGAACGCTACGCGTAAAAAGCTGAGAGATATTGGAGTTAAAGTGCTTCGGGGGGACACGCGTTCTACCCCTCTGACCCTCGACGAATACTGCGAACGAGGTCACACCATGGTGTCCTTTTCTGGCGATCTCAGCGGCAATATTGATCTCGACCTTGCGAAGGTTGGGCGTACGAGGTCTGTGGTAGTAGCAGTACCTCAGTTCAGCACTCTTCGAGCGCTACTGGTCGGAACAGATTTGATCGCAACCGTTCCCGACTATGCAGCATCTGCGCTCGTCGAGGGCAGCGGTTTGCGCGCGGAAGATCCCCCCTTTCATATCGAGCCTGCCGAGCTATCAATGGTTTGGAGCAGAGTGCACGACAACGATCCAGCGGAGCGCTGGCTACGCTCACGCATCTTTGAATTCATGTCGCAGGAAACGCGGCCAATCCTCTGACTGAATACCGAACTAGGACTTGAATGGCATGAGGTGCCTTCATCGTTTGCGCATGTCGGCGACCGTCTGTACCACATATGGCCCCATTATTTTCAGATTTACGCCATGTGTACATCTCGCTTCACGAATGCGTACTCACGGCAGCACGTTTATTCAATAAGGATTTTTTTTTCCGTTCCATTATGGACATCGAATCCGGAGCAGGCCTACATCAAGTCGTGGCTCCGAACAGTTTCCAGGGAGTAACCATGTACTCGAATTCTAATGATCGTCTGCAGGATTTGGGGCTTCTCTTCCTCAGAGTAAGCGGTGCTGTTTTTTTGTTATGTGTTCACGGGTTACCGAAGCTTTTCGATTTCAACGCTCAGTTGAAGCTGATCGAAGACCCATTTCACATGGGGGCAACTACAACGCTCTGTATGGCGCTTTTTGCCGAAGTGTTGTGCCCATTTCTGATTATCGCAGGCGTGCTAACACGGCTTGCTTGTTTGCCAATTTTGTTTTTGCTACTGGTCGCCTTGGTGGTGGTTCATCCGGAGTGGACGATTGATCAGGCTCAGTTTGGATGGCTTTTGACCATCATTTTTACCTGCGTATTAATTACGGGCCCTGGTGGTCTCGCCCTCAATAGTCGGCTGGCTGGGGTGCTCCGTTATGCCTGAACCCGCGCCGTCTCAATTGGCCCATTGCATTTTTTTCCGAAACGAGATTGCCGGTTTGTCACCGGTAGCTTCCAGCCTTTTCCTTAAGGAGCTCCTATGAACGTCGACCTGATTCTCTTCAACGGAAATTTTCACACTGTCGATCATGAAAAGCCTAAGGCAAGTGCCGTGGCTATCGCGGGCGGTAAATTCGTCGCTGTAGGTAATGATGCCGAGATCATGGGCATGCGCACTGGCGTTACTCAAGTCATCGACATGCAGAAGCGCACGGTCATTCCAGGGTTAAACGACTCGCACCTGCACCTGATCCGTGGTGGCCTCAACTACAACCTGGAACTGCGCTGGGAAGGCGTGCCCTCGTTGGCCGATGGTCTGCGCATGCTCAAGGCTCAGGCTGAACGCACCCCGACTCCGCAGTGGGTGCGTGTAGTTGGTGGCTGGAACGAATTCCAGTTCGCCGAAAAACGCCTGCCAACTATCGAAGAGCTGAACCAGGCGGCCCCGGACACCCCTGTATTCGTTCTCCACCTGTACGACCGCGCGCTGCTCAATCGTGCCGCATTGCGCGTGGCCGGCTACACCCGTGACACACCGAACCCACCCGGTGGCGAAATTGTGCGCGACAGAAATGGCGATCCAACCGGCATGCTGGTGGCCCGCCCGAACGCGATGATTCTGTACTCGACTCTGGCCAAGGGCCCGAAACTGCCACTGGAGTATCAGGTCAACTCGACGCGTCAGTTCATGCGTGAACTGAACCGTCTGGGCCTGACCAGCGCCATCGACGCCGGCGGTGGTTTCCAGAACTATCCAGACGACTACGAAGTGATCAACCAACTGGCCGACGCCAAGCAGTTGACCGTGCGTATCGCCTACAACCTGTTCACCCAAAAGCCGAAAGAAGAGCTGGAAGATTTCAAGCACTGGACGAGCACCGTCAAGTTGCACCAAGGGGACGACTTCCTGCGTCACAACGGCGCCGGCGAGATGCTGACCTTCTCGGCTGCTGACTTCGAAGACTTCCTGGAGCCGCGTCCCGATCTACCGCCAGGCATGGAGCAGGATCTGGAACCGGTGGTGCGCCATCTGGTCGAGCATCGCTGGCCGTTCCGTCTGCACGCCACATACGATGAGTCGATCTCTCGCATGCTGGATGTGTTCGAGAAGGTCAACCTCGACATCCCATTCAACGGCATTCCGTGGTTCTTCGACCACTGCGAAACCATCTCGCCGAAAAACATCGAGCGTGTGAAGGCGTTGGGCGGCGGCATCGCGATTCAAGATCGCATGGCGTTCCAGGGTGAGTATTTCGTTGATCGTTATGGCAAACAGGCCGCTCAGGCCACGCCGCCAATTAAGCGCATGCTGGCCGAAGGCGTGCCTGTAGGTGCTGGTACAGACGCCACCCGCGTCTCTAGCTACAACCCGTGGACTTCACTCTACTGGATGGTCAGCGGTCGCACCGTTGGCGGCATGGAGTTGTATCCGGAGGGGCTGTCTCGCGAGACGGCGCTGGAGCTGTTCACCCGTGGTAGCGCCTGGTTCTCTTCGGAACAGGGCAAGAAGGGTCAAATCAAAGTGGGCCAACTGGCCGACGTGGTTGCGTTGTCCCAAGACTTCTTCAGCGTGCCCGAGGAGTCGATCAAATGGATCGAGTCCGTGCTGACCATCGTCGACGGACAGGTTGTCTACGCCACCAACGAGTTCGACCAACTGGCGCCGCCAACCGTGCCGGTTCTGCCGGACTGGTCGCCAGTAGCGATGGTGCCTGGGCATTGGCGCCAGGGTGCTCCACTGGCTGCAGCCGTTCACCAGTGCAGCGGCCCATGCGGGGTGCACGCGCACAGCCATGACACGGCCCGGCAATCGAAAGTGCCTGTTAGCGACTTCCAGGGCTTCTGGGGCGCCTTCGGCTGCTCCTGCTTCGCGTTTTAACGAGCAAAAGAAACCTTGCCAGGCTTTCCTGGCAAGGCCACTCGCCGACGTCATTTGTTGGCATAGCACCACACATCGCAACTCAACTATTGGAGTCAATCATGACCGCTCCTTATAAGCGTTTGGACATCAACGATGCGGTTGTCCTGCTGGTCGATCACCAGACCGGTCTGATCTCGCTGGTTCAGGATTTCTCGCCGAACGAGTTCAAGAACAACGTGCTGGCTCTGGCCGATTGCGCCAAATTCTTCCAACTGCCGACCATCCTTACCACCAGCTTCGAATCCGGCCCGAACGGCCCGCTGGTGCCAGAGCTGAAAGAAATGTTCCCGGATGCGCCGTACATCGCTCGTCCAGGCCAGATCAATGCCTGGGACAACGAAGACTTCGTCAAGGCGATCAAGGCGACCGGTCGTAAGCAACTGATCATCGCTGGCGTTGTGACTGATGTCTGCGTGGCGTTCCCGACCCTTTGCGCTCTGGAAGAAGGCTTCGACGTATTCGTTGTGACCGACGCTTCCGGTACTTTCAACGAAGTCGTGCAGCAAGCAGCATGGGCTCGTATGACCGCTGCCGGCGCACAACTGGTGAACTGGTTTTCCGTCGCCTGCGAGCTTCAGCGTGACTGGCGCAACGACATGGAAGGCTTGGCCAATCTGTTGTCCCAGCGCATCCCGAACTACCGCAACCTGATGAATAGCTACTCGGCATTTACTGCCAAGTAAGTGAGCCATGAGGCCAGGGACGGCTTCATTGCTTCCAGAAGGGGGCCCAGTAGAGAAAGGAAACGTACAGCCATCAGCATTAGCCAGACTCACAATAAATCGCCTGCACCCATCTCCCCTCGCTTGATTCAAATTCAGGGATGTTCCTCCTCTGATCCCTCCTCACTGTCGCTCTTCGCTAAGGTTTATGCGTCTTAAGCCTCGTTCGTCTGTGTAACGCCAGACTAATTTTGATCCCAGAAGTGAAGTGCAAATCCGACAACTAATGTTCAATCTCTCGAGCGATGCGGTGGATGCCATGGTCTCTCATCGCAATGAAGGGCGGCAGCTTGTCATTCGTACCGCATGCGAGGATGACTGGCTGGAGGGAGTATCCAGGACAACGGCTAGGGTATATCCGGTGGCAATCAGGACAAAGTGTTCGAGCCCGTTTTCACAACCAAGGGCAGCGGCCTGACCTGGGCTCGCTATCTGCAAGTCATCGTTAGCGCTCAGCATGGTTGCTTAGAGGTCGATCCCAATAACAGCCAAGGATGCCGCATGCGTTTTCGGCTGCCCCCCCGCAGGTTGAGTGACACACACTCCTAGGCAAGGGTCGTCATCGAGACGTGGTGGTGTCCTCTTTTGAGTGCGTGCGCGAGTCAAACGGATATCGAGAATTGTCTCTTTTTTTGAATCAGTGAGTTCGTTTTTAGCTGGATTGTTAGTGAGGATCGTGTTCCCTAAAGTACACCTCATGCCGCAGCCAATGAGCAGAGCGCCACGGCTGGCACCATTTTCTAACCTACTCTCTCAATTCAAAAAGGAATGCATACATGACTCCGTACAAGCGCCTGGACAAGAACGACGCCGTACTCCTGCTGGTTGACCATCAGACTGGCTTGATCTCCTTGGTTCAGGATTTCTCCCCTAACGAGTTTAAGAACAACGTTCTGGCCCTGGCTGACTGCGGTAAGTTCTTCGACCTTCCGACGATCTTGACTACCAGCTTTGAACAAGGCCCGAACGGCCCATTGGTTCCTGAACTTAAAGAGATGTTCCCCGATGCGCCGTACATCGCTCGCCCAGGACAGATCAACGCTTGGGACAACGAGGACTTCGTCAAGGCAATCAAGGCCACCGGTCGCAAGCAACTGATCATCGCCGGTGTGGTGACCGACGTGTGTGTAACCTTCCCGACCTTGTCGGCACTGGCGGAAGGTTTTGAAGTGTTCGTAGTGACTGATGCTTCCGGCACCTTCAACGAAACTGTTCAGCAGGCCGCTTGGGCCCGTATGACCGCTGCCGGTGCACACATGATGAACTGGTTCTCGGTTGCATGCGAGTTACAGGGCGACTGGCGCAATGACATGGAAGGCTTGGGTAATTTGCTGTCCCAGCGTATTCCCAACTACCGCAATCTCATGAATAGCTACTCGGCATTTGCCGCGAAGTAAGCAGAAATTTGTAACGCCCTCACGTTCGCCTGGCTCGCTGCCAATGATCTCTTAAGAGGTCATTGTGCAGAGACCAGGTTTTTCCTCGTTTGAGCCATAATGGCGCGAGTTTTTTACGCTCTCGCAGATCTGCCGATGGCGCTCTCAGCTTGCCTGAGCTAAGGACTGAACAGCCAGTTCAGATGTCAGGAAATCCAAGAAGGCTCGTGTTTTCAGCGGCACCCTTCGGGCAGTCGGGTAGACCGCATTGATCGAAATAGGCGGAGCCTCCCATTCTGGCAACACCTGCACCAACCTGCCGCTCGCGATGGCACGCTCAACGATAAACAAAGGTAGAAGGGCTATTCCCATCCCTGCTTCAGCACCACATGCCAGCATGTCTCCATTGTTAGCTTGGAGTGGCCCGGTGACGTGGACGCGTTCCGATTGCGCGCCGTTGCACAACTGCAGCGTCGTTCCTCCCTGCAGGTATCCGTAGTTCAGGCATTTATGGCGTGTCAGATCTTGTGGGGTCAGAGGTGTGCCGGCTTTGGCGAGGTAATCTGGAGACGCGACCAGTAAGCGAGGGGCAGGGGATAAGTGGCGCGCGATCAGAGACGAGTCCGCGAGACTCGCGATTCGTATAGTCACATCGAACCCTCCCTTGATCGGGTCAACTTGCTGATCGCTGAGCACCAACTGCAGCTCTACTTTGGGATGCAACTCGTGAAACTTTGGCAATAACGGGCCCAGCCTGCATAAGCCGAATGACATGGGGGCATTGACTCTCAACACGCCGTGGACTTCGCAGAGTCCGCTTCGAGCGCGAGTTTCAGCTTCGTCAACAGACGCAATCACTTCCCTGGCAGCCTCGTAGTACTCCGCTCCAGCTTCGGTGAGATGCAGGCTACGAGTGGTGCGCAAGAGGAGTTGAATTCCAAGACCTTCCTCCAACGCCTGTATCTGCTTGCTAACCTTCGACCTAGGCATCTCCAGGCGTCGTGCTGCTGCCGCAAAGCCATTAGCGTCAACGGTGGCGATAAACGTACGCATGCAATCGATCCGATCCATGTTGCCCCTTAATCTGAAGCTGTGTGCTTTTGGTAGATCTGATTTTTGAGCTATTTGCTAAACATCAAAATTGATGGAACGCCAAGAGCGTGAACCTCACCAATGTTCAAACGAGAGACCCAGACAACTAGTGAATGGCTGGCAGCGAAACGTGCATTTCAATGTAATTAGCTTCCTGATTTGAAGTCTTCAGACGCCATACGTGGATTTGGTAGCTGACTGCAGCTCATCTCATCGCAGGCGTCTGATCAGCGATATCAGAATTGGTGGGCGTAAAACAGAGAGTACGATTCAATACCGTCGTTTGGCTGGGCTAAGCCTGCGTTGGAATAATGAATTACTCGAACGCCGACCCGCTGTGTATCGTCAATCTTCACACCAGCACCCAGACGATCTTCGAAGTTGAAGCTCGACCCCAGCTTTTGATCTCCTGCACTGGTGCCGGAGAAGAACGACGCACCGATACCAGCCTCGATGAAAGGCTTATAGAAACCGTCGCCGAAAACGTATTCGAAGACGGGAGCCGCAGATATGGAATGCCTTCCGCTGGCTTCATCACCACCTTCCCAATACGTGTAGCCAACATCCCAGTAGCCGCCGAGATGACCAGTGGATGATTCAAGCCAACGCTTATCCCATTGCCAGCCCAGACCTGCGCGGTACGTCATGTCGCCCTGAGTAGTAACACCAACGGCCCCAGATGTCTCTGCAGCTTGGATCGACGCCGACACACTCACGAGCAGCGCTGCGAACAGTGATGGAAAAATTTTTGCCACGTGAAAATCCCGTATGAGTTTGATCGTTCAAGAGCGATTCGTCTGATTCGCCCATACGAAATTCTGATAGAGCTACGCGGAACGTTCTAGGCCATATGTGCTGTCGTGGAGGGAAACTGACTCACAACGCCTGCAGGGCAGCATCGAAATTCAGTTGAGCCGCGCTCTGAAATCGATCCGTCGCCCAATTCAAGTCGTTGATTTAACTTAGTTTGTTCAAATAAACCATCGTGGGTCATACACCAGAGATCATCAAATACCCTCAACGGGCTGTCAATTTATCGTTCGATAATCTAAATTGTTGGTGATCGCGCGATCAATACTGCCGTTCGGTGCTCTACGCCATAGAAAACAATAAGAAGGAGATCGATCATGGAATGTCCTTGCTGCATTTCGAAGACCCGCCGTCAGTTGCTCGGCATGATGGCAGTCACTGCGGGAGGTCTTTTAGTGTCCCGATTGGCACCTGCCTCGACAGGTTCGATTGGCAAAGGAGCCAACACGCCGGTGAAATCGGTCGATATACATGCGCATTATTACCCTGAAGAATTCTTACACCTCGTGGGAAGCGAAGGTAAGGCCTTCGGTGGAAGCTACACGCGGCAAGCAAACGCTTTCAGTTTCGCGACCCCAGCCGGATCACTGGGGCCATTGCCTCTAAAATTTATCGATATACAAGCTCGCTTACTCGACATGGATAACTCTGGTGTCGACGTTCAGGCTCTCTCTCTAAGCGTGCCCATGGTGTACTGGGCGGATCGCCAGCTTAATGCCCGCATGGCACGAGTCTGGAACGATGCTGCGTCTGCCGTTCACCGCCAGCATCCGCAACGTTTTGTTGTATTGGCGACGCTCCCAATGCTGGATGCACATGACTCAATCGCCGAGCTTGAGCGCGTAGCTGATTTGCCCGGGGTGCGGGGAATCTATATGGGCACAAATATCAACGGTTTGGATTTGGACGATCCGCGCTTCGCACAAGTGTTTGCTCGCATTGAACAGCTAGGCCTGCCGGTGTTCTTGCACCCACAACAGACAGTGGGGGGTACTCGTTTGAGCGAGTATTACCTGAGCAATTTGTTAGGTAATCCGTTTGATACAGCTATTGCGGCTTCGCACCTGATATTGGGAGGAGTGCTAGATCGCCACCCACAATTACACTTCTCATTACCCCATGCGGGAGGAGCGCTACCAATACTCGTCGGGCGTTTGGACGCTGGCTGGACATCTCGCCCAGAAACCCGACGCCTGGCTGAGAAACCTAGCAGTTATCTAACGCGATTTAGCTACGACACCGTATCCCACTCTGTGCCAGTCCTGGATTTCCTGATCGCGAATGTGGGTATTGACCATCTAGTGTTGGGTAGCGATTACTGTTTCGATATGGGCTACGAACAGCCAGTACGATTCATAGAGAATTCCGGACTAGACAGCCGCGAGAAGGCAGCAGTGCTCGGTGGAAATGCTGCGAGAATCCTAAGGCTTCCTGGATGACTGTAGCAATACACATCTCGATGCAATGGCCGGTCTGACCGGCCTTTTTTTCGTCTGACCGTCACACGCATTTCGGTGTTAGCGAACATCTAGTGTTGTCTACTAAGATGATGCGACAGTGTTCATCGATGCATCAATCGGAGTGATGGCCGATATCAGGATGCGTAATTTTCTAAGAAATCCAATTAGCGCCATAATTGATTCCAGAAGCAAGAAAACGGAATGTTCTAATCACTCTCTGGAAATCATACTCATGAAATACGCCATACTCGCCTCCCTTATGATGTTTAGCGTTTACGCATCGGCTAATAGTGATGTGAAGGGCGATGTTGCCCAAGCTGTACCGGAACAATACAATTATTCTGAGCATCTGGATATCGCAAAAGTCATCGACATTACGACTGCGAGTAACTCAGTAAGTCCTTGCGCTCCGGTAGATGCGCACATGGTGTATGTAGATCACAACGGCGTCACTCACGACCTGCAGTATAAAATGCTCGGCGGTGATTGCCAAAGTGGCTGATAATTTCAAGGCTTACTCGTTAACGAGAGAAAGGAGGGGCTTCTTGTTGAAGTTGCCCTCCTTTTTTATTTGTTTCGATTCGAGCGGATAAGGCTGAGATTTATATGAACGAAATTCTTAGGCTGTACAGGCTTCAGAATAATGCCAGTTGGTAGTTGATAATTACGCGGTTCTCATCTTGTTGTCGATTGTTCGGGATGTTATTTCGCACCATCGCGTTCTTCCACATAAAGCCCAATCCTTTAAATGGGCCTGATTGGATAACGTATGAGAGAGTTACGTCACGCTCCCATTCGCTGGAGCTACTCGACGAAAGGGTATCTATATCGTTCCCTTTGACGTACACGACTCCCGCGCTAGCCCCCGGTAGGCCAATCTTTGCGAAATCGAAAGAATAGCGAGCTTGCCATGATTTTTCGCCCGCACGAACGAATTTTTGGATCTGCATTTCCGTAATAGTGTACGTTGTTGGGCCGTCACCCTGATTTAGATAAGGGAAATCACTTTTGCCATCGCTAACTTCGTACCCTAATCCGAAGGTGCTGCCGGCGACCGAGTAGGTAAATAGTCCACTGTATAGATCATTATCCACTTTACCCTTTAACGTACCGTTCCCATAGTAACCCGTTGTGAAGTACCCAGGATCGTAAGCGTTTGCACCGTCATCGGTACTGATAAAATATCGCAGATCACTGGTCAGGATGCCGGGCCCAATATCTAGGCTATGAGTCAGGCCAAAGAAGTTTTGTTTATAAAAATCTTTGAGATTGCCGTAGTAGTATTGCAGGGTTAAGTTTTTATTCGGTTTGTAGTCGACACCTGCATAAACGAATTTGTTGCTGAAATGCCCGGTGGCTGCATTATTGGCTCCGGCGATTGACATGTTTTCATTGTTGCTGGAGTTTCGGCCTTTCACTTTGTCTATTTGTCCTCCAGTCAGGGTGAGATCTTTGATGTCCGTGGATGTAACTTGAGTGCCTTGCCAAGTTTGCGGTAGCAAGCGACCGTCGTTGCTGAAAATTACAGGCAGCTTAGGCACCAGCGTTCCTAGTTTAAGTTCAGTGTTGGAAATTTTTACCTTTCCGGTCAGTCCTAAACTGGACATGTCATTGACTGCATGGTCGCCATCACTGGAAAAGACCACGCCACCATAATTAGAGCCGGTCGGATTTCCGTGTTTACCGCCGCTGGAGTCCAGCCGGATGCCCAACATACCCAAAGCATCAACCCCAAAGCCAATAAGTCCTGGCGTATAGCCAGAGTTGAATTCGAGTTGAAAAGCTTGACCCCATTCTGATTGATAACTTTGGTTGGCTGCTTTCTGGGCGGGTGTCGCGGCATCTCGGTAATCGCTATTGATATAGAAATTGCGCAGTTTAATGACAGCCTTACTGTCGTCAAAAAAACCAGTCGCTTGGGCTTGTTGTGCCAATATAAATATTGTCAGCGATATAGGGAAAGTAGGCTTCATTTCTTCACCAAATTTTTAATTTTTATTTTGAGGGGTGTGTAGCTACTTGCAAGTACGTATATTTGGTGTAAGAGGCAAATGACCAAAACAGCGTTCAGTCGAAAAATATTTGCCTCTCGCAGTGGTTTTCAATCGCACACTAGGCGGATTTATGTATTGACTGTAAATAGAACCTCGGCTTAATCAGCTTTAAGCCGCGCCTTCCAAGATGCTGGCGTCCCCAGTTCTGTGTCGACTAACTGGTTTTCAAACCGATTGCGCTCAGCTTTGGCACGTGCGGATTGATCTGTAACGGAAAACCAGAAAATACTCATGAAAGCCACAGCCATCGAGAAAAGAGCTGGGTATTCAAATGGGAACCATGCTTGTTCATGATGCAAAATCTTAACCCATACAGTGGGGCTAAGAATGCACAAGACGACTGCGGAGATTAATCCCATTGATCCGCCTATCACTGCACCACGTGTGGTTAAGCCCTTCCAGTAGATTGAAAGTAACAGCACTGGGAAGTTTGAGCTTGCGGCGATGGAGAACGTTAAGCTTACGATGAAAGCGATATTCTGTTTCTCGAATGCTATCGCCAGCAGGATCGACAGCACTCCCATCACGATGGTTGTGATCCGAGAGACGCGCATTTCCTCACGGTCGCTCGCGGTGCCTCGACGCAGTGCGTGCGCATAGAGGTCGTGCGAAACGGCAGATGAGCCGGCTAGAGTTAACCCTGCAACCACGGCCAATATTGTGGAAAACGATACTGCACACATGAAGCCGAGAAACACATTCCCGCCGACCTTGTGTGAGAGGTGGATGGCGACCATGTTTACGCCGCCCAATATGCCGCCTGACGCGTCCCGATATTCTGGGCTACTGGCAACGAGTGCGATGGTGCCGAAACCGATTATGACGATGAGGGCATACCCTATGCCTACAAGGCCTGTTGCGTAGAGAATGCTCTGGCGGGCGGCCTTTGCATTTCCCACGGTGAAGAATCGCATAAGGATATGTGGAAGACCTGCTGTACCGAAGATCAATGCCAGACCTAGGGAGATCGCAGACACTGGATCAGTAATCAGCCCGCCCGGGCTCATGATAGCGTTACCCGATGGGTGCACCTGCGCAGCTTGCGTGAACAATTCGTTCAAGCTAAATCCGAATTTAGATAGAACCATGAAAGCCATGAAGATACAGCCAGTCAGCAATAACACAGCTTTAATGATCTGAATCCAGGTCGTCGCTAGCATGCCCCCGAAGAACACATAGATGACCATGAGCGTACCCACGAGCAGTACAGCGGCGGTGTAATCGAAGCCGAACAGTAATTCCACCAGCTTTCCGGCACCTACCAACTGAGAAACCAGATAAAGCAGAACGATTACTATCGAACTCGATGCAGCAAACGCGCGGATGGGGCGTTGCTCCAAGCGGTAAGACAACACGTCAGCAAGGGTGTATCGCCCTAGATTGCGTAACGGCTCCGCAATCAGAAACAGGATGATTGGCCAGCTGGCAAGAAAGCCGATGGAATAAATCAGTCCATCGAATCCACTTGTGAAAACCAGGGCTGAGATACCCAAGAGTGATGCCGCAGACATATAGTCTCCGGCGATAGCCCATCCATTTTGGAAACCAGTGATTTTTCCGCCCGCAGCGTAGTGATCAGCGACGCTGTTGTTTTTACGTGCAGCCCATCGGGTGACGAACAGGGTAAAAATTACGAAAGCCAGGAACATTCCGATGGCAATGAGGTTGTACTTGTGTGCTGGGGCGGGAACGTCAGCCGCGTTTACCGCTACCGAAGTAATGGTGGACGCGAGCGCAATGAATAGACGCTTCATTTTTCGAAGCTCCTGATGATTGTTTTTATTTTGGGGTCATAGCAGGTGTTTGTGCGCCACACGTAGACAGCGACCAATAGCGTCGTAAACGCAAGCATTCCAAAGCCAATCGGCACACCCCACGTCATAGGTTGCCCCTCGACAATAGGTGTACCTAAGGTGGCGGGTATAAAGGCTAAGGACAGAACAAAACCGAAGTAAACTGACAGCATTAGAGCCGTCATACTCCAGGAAAATATCCGTCGCTGCTTTACCAGAGCACGAAAATCAGGATCTTCCAGAATAGGATTTTGGACTGTCTTCTCAACCTGGCCAGAAGAAAGTGCCGGGTCGCTGTCCTGGGAATATGCATGTTCCATGGTCGTCTCCTGCAAAAGGCTTGCTGCGTTATCGAAAATTAACCGGCACTGCGGTCTCGCGCATCACAGCCTCCGGCGTTCGATACAGCTCAGCCATTTCGCGCTCTTCTTCGCTTTTCAATTGGGCCTGCATGTATGCACCTAGGTGCCTCGCATGCTGAACAACAGAAGCCCCGAAGCGACAACGTCGCTCGCTGTAGTCAGCGAGGGCCTTCTCGATGGATTCATGTCGATCAAGAGCCTCAACAATTGCGAGTGCATCACCCGCAGCCTTCGTAACGCCCATACCGCAATGAGGGCGAGCGACAAAAGCCGCGTCACCAAGCAGAGCGACACGCCCAAAATTCATCTTGGGGACTTCCAAATCATAGATTGGTTGGAATAACGGCTGTGCCGCCTTCGTTACAACCTCCGCAAACTGTGGTGCGAGTAAAGTTCGCGCGGAATCGTACATAGAGTCCAGCACATCACGGCGTATCAGGCCTGGGGGAATTCCACCTTCAAATTGCTTGCCACTTTCGTCTCTGAGCAAATCGCGCAATTCATCGTCGCCGCTCGTACGGTACCAAACGAAATTGTAACGACGCTCGCCAACACGAGTGCTGTTGGAATGCCCTGCCACGGGATATCCAAGGATTTGCTCATGCGGGGGCAGACAGAAGGCGAATTTGTCGAAAAGAGCCGCGTGGGCGGAGTCTGAAAGCGCGTTCTCGTCGACTAGGCCTCGCCATGCGATATACCCCGCGTACTGCAAGTGCACGTCTGGCAAAAAATGCTGGCGGATTGTTGACCGAACTCCATCGGCAGCGATGACCATGTCTGCCTGGTGTACAGTCCCGTCAGCCAAAGATACGTTCGCATGCGTTTCGGTGCTTTCAACCGCGACGACGTTCCCACCACAGCAGTACAGCGAGTCGGGAAATGCATCTCGGAGAACCTGGTACATTTTTCCCCAGGCAGTCAACGTCTGTGGAAGCGCATTCTCGAGCACTACAGCTCCCTCTTGAGCCAACGTGACACGTGAAAGCACATTGATGCCCACAGACGCGTCGAGGGGAATGCCTGCAGCTGCCATTGCCTCGAACAATTCGGGATGTGTGACGATGCCGGCACCCCGTCCCGCTAGTTCATCGGGTACTCGCTCGAAGACTTCAACATCCCAGCCTTTACGTAGCAGCATGTTCGCTGCAAATAGGCCACCCAAGGAACCTCCCACCACGATGGCACGGCGTTTGTTCGACGTAGCGGTCATGAGAGATCTCCTAGCGAGGCAGCTACATAGGAGTCGTAAGAACCAACAGCCTCAATTTCTGATGCTGGAAAATTGAGTTCAATGGTGACGCCCGATGGATCTTCAATAAAGACTTGGTGTAAGCCGAGGCTCGGAACTGTTCGATCACGCCATGCAATGCCCTCGGCTTTGAACACGTTCCAGAACCCAACCAGGCCCGTAACCAAGAATGCAATATGGTCAACGGTACCTGTCCCGGTTGAGGGGATAGCTTTATCGCCCAGATACTTCTTCAGACCTTCAGGGTTGTTGGGATCGATCCCGATAATGTGGACTGTGCCAAATTCCTTCTCATCGCCACCCATGTATAACCACACGCCTGGAAAATCGAACGGCGGACGGTAACCCGGGGTGAAACCAAGCACGTTTTCATAAAATCGACTGGACTTCTCCAAGTCGAACGACCGAATCGAGTAGTGGGCGAGCTTCAAGACTTGCATGGTGCCTCCAGCGTTTTTTGTAGTTATTTATCATTCGATAAACATTACGTCGTGGCGAAATTGAAGTAAATAGGCGCGGGAGCAAATTTATCCCGGCTGGCGGTAGCTGAGTCACGGATGCAGCGAGGAGCAGCGCATGCTTTAGCGCTTGGAAGGGGCCTTCCAGAGATGTTGGGAGCGCGTAAGCCACCCAGTCACCTGGTCAGCGGCGGAGTCAGGCAGGTGATGAGTGGTCGGCAGAACAGGAGGCATATGAGGAGCGGAAGGTACGCTATGGCAATTGCGGGCGATCACGTTCGCTGGGGAGTCTCTGCAATGTCGTTATCGACTTGCTGCAGCACGTGAGGACTGCCGTGAAGGAACGCGTCGACCATTTGCTCGATCAGAGCATCAATGTCCTCAGTGACCGGCAAATCGTAAATCCACTTGCGTACGCCGACATAGAAAATGCTGGCATGCAGGCTCCAAATCAATTCCAACTCTTTGTCATTGATGGTTTCACCTGAGGATGGGGCTAACCCATGAGCGTGGCGAATTTCTGCGATGACTGGAATGAAGACTCGCTCACGGAGCTTACCGAGATAGCGATCATTGATGCCTTCTCGCGTCAGTCCAGCGAAAACGAAGATACGTATCCATTCCCTGCGCAGTATCACCCCGGCGTATGAGGTGTAGAAACGTACCAAGCGTGACTGGAGGGGCTGTGAGCGATCCTTGATCACCGATTCCCACGAGGTATCCCACCGATAAACCTCGTCGTAGACGCGGTCAATCAGCGCCTCTTTGCTCGGGAAATATCGATAGAGCAAGGGCTGGGTGATATCCAGTTGTCTCGCCAACTCACGGGTGCTGCCCGAGAACCCATAAGTAGCGAAATGCTCAATGGCTTTGAGCACAATCTGTTTTTCCCTGACCTCTGGTGAAAGGCGCCGAGTCGTCGATTTCACGGGGGGAACGGAGTCCGAAGGCTCACTCAGCTCACTGTTATCCACATTTTTTGAGTCTTGCATAATGCCTCACTAGAGCTTCCTTCCAACATCATACAAAACAAAAGAATGCACTGGCTATGTACGGCACAGCACGTTCTAGTAAACGTCACGCATGATGCAGTGCTCGGAAATTTTTCCCTTACAGCTACGGAGAGGGCGATAGCGGCCCGGGAAATGTCGTTTATGAGACAGACTAGATAGCAAAGGCGACATCTTCGGTTGTCCACCCTTGAATAGTTTTTTTCAAAACGGAGCTTTTATATTTGTTATCAAAAGCAAGGCAGCTTTGCATGGGTGGATACCGCCGTATCTCAGATGACCTTCGATTTTTAGTCTTTTCAGCAACCTGCCAAGCTGAGTTGAAGCTTGCGACGATGAGGAGATTTATTTGGAAATCATCGAAGTGTTGGCACTTGTAGCAAAGTCGCTTCTTCGAGGCCGACAGGTCTTCGGCTAGCTTTTTTAATCTGAAAATTCATATGAAATTTTTAGGGTTGAGTGCTCGCGCCTTGTTATCCCGAGTGCAGCGAGAAATTTAAACTCAACGCCTGTTCCAATCTCGGCGGTAGTGCCGTTCCAATTGCTGTGAAGGAAACGTCCGAGGAGCCGCACCCGATGGGCCGACCTGCGTCAGCTCGAAGCCGTATCTGTTGTCCTCTCAGACTATCAATCAGCGAACGAAAACTCCGCCTGGTGAGTCGTTTCGGTCTGCCACCTGACCCTAGAGGATGCAGTCGGAGTGGGGGCTATGGAGGTCACTCCATCAGTGATGTGCAATTCCTTAAGTACTCCCATGCGGGCGAGTTCAGTGACCTCATCTTCAATCTGTTTGATCAATGATCTGATCGGCTGTCCGGAATCAGTGGCAATCGTCATCGCTACCAGCGTCAGTGGGCTCAAACTCAGCCTAGGGCAAAGGGTGTGCATCATCTCCAGTGTCGGGCTGCTCTGGGCACGCTCAAGTTTGGATATGTACGTCCGACTGCTGACTTGAGCCAAGTCTTTTTGCGTCAGGCCTCGGGCACCGCGCATCGCTTTGAGCACGGAAGCAAAGGCAGTTTTCAGCGACATACAACATTTCCGAATCTGGAGGCTGTGGCAGCCCACGCGCAGCGTGGGCGTTCCAGAATGGAGGCTATCACATGGCCGTTGTAGCGGGGGCGACTGCAAGGTTTTGCGTAGATTGAGTGAGTTCCTCCACCAGCTCATCGATGGGATCCGGTAGCTTAGGAGCACTTGTAAGAATCAGACATTGTCGGTTGCCAACAAACTCTTCAACCAGATAAAGCGAGTCCCCAACGTCCACCCCCATTTCCTGCAGAGCTTCATCAGGGATACGAATCGCGCCATCGCCATCCCAATCTTCGATGGTAATTTTGATAGAAGTATTCATCTCACTCTCCATACATAGATTTAAGTGGCGGCTCCGACTCAACGCTCGGATTTGTTAGGCAATCAGGCCTGGCAGTAGGGGAACGCTTCAGCCGTCGCACGCTTGGAAAAACTCCCTACCCACGTTGCAAGCTTTCACTAGACAGTGCGTTGGATTCGGCGTGGCCAGGGCCTGCTGCGTAGGTTCGCGACCTATCAGCAAGGCAATCCCGGTGTCTGAAAGGTTCATATCACGCGGACTGAAAATAACGGCTGGGATGGACAAAATTTGAATCCTGAGCCCGCGAGCGGTCGGGCCTTATCTCTTGGGTGATCGCATTAATTTGACCACCTGTTTGCATTCGACTTGTTCAGCCATTTGCGTCGGATTTGACCAGCGCACAGGTACATCGTGACCTGCAGAAATCAACCCCTCGTAGACATCCAGATCTGGTCGGTTTTATGGGGTTCAGCTTGGATGCCCTCTGCTAGTTGTCAACACCAATGCGAAACCCTGATCAAAAAACCATTGCCGCCCCTAAACTAGCTTCACAGGGGCGGGATTCGCCGCCCCTGTGAAGGACTTCAGATAAGCCCTTTGTCCTTGAGTTCTCGCTGGACACGGCGTTTGATTTTCGCGATTGGCGGGTCTTCGACAACCCTAGATTGCTGGTTAAATAGCGAAGGGAACCGGGACTTGGCCATGGCTACAGGCACCAACGCGAAGGAACCCCACTTCAACTGCCAAGCGTGAAACTCCGCTTCTGTCTCGATGACGTATAGCGGTTCGTCAAAAATTTCACGGAAGTCCATGGCGCTGAGCCTGCCATGACCAGGAGTCGGTACTCGCACCTCGCGTCCCCGCTTGTCCCAGCCAATGAAGTACGAGTCAAACCCAACTGATGTCCAGGTACAATCATTCAGGCGTACATGGTCGACATCTTCCTTAGGCAGCCGCAAGGCACATAGCCTTTGCATGAGGCCTAGGTAAAAATCACCAATGCGATCAGATGGGGCGGTTTTGACGCATCCTTTAAAGTGATTGCAGTCCTGGTACCCGAGCCGTTTAGCCAGGTAGTTGAGATACTGGGAGTGCTTAAGCTGTGGCGCACCCGCCACCTTCGTTTCTTTGAAGGTTTCCAGGATGTATTCAGCAGAAAAACTCATGGCATTAGCTCCACTGTCATGGCCTTTAAAGCACCTTAGAGGACAGATCCTCGCAGATCTTATGCGCTTTGCTGGGCTTGCTTCGAGCCGGGCTGGCCGCAGCTACTGCACCGTACTTTCCCACGTAGCAGGGCGGTGTACAGCAACCTGGGCTCTGGGCCCTGATCTGCAGGATAGCAAGGGTCGAAATTCATGTGCAGGTTCTCATGTCGGGTGGATTTCCTCACTTGCGTCTGCGCATGCCACAATGGTGGACTGTTTTACGATGCACGTTTCAGCCTTCGCGATCGCCATTCTTGACGGAGTGGTGTCCACCTACCGAGTTGCGGCATGTTGCGCTGCTTCCGTCCTACCTAAAGGGTTCGTGCCTACTCATCTCGTGAGTGAGAGGTAATTGGTGCCATGATATGTTCCCGACAAGGGTGGCCTGCAAGCTTGAGTCCAGAAAAGCCGTGTCCGGGCTTCTAGTTTGTAAAGTAATGAGCAGGACTAATGGCTTTTTGCGACTACTTGGTCAAAGTGCTGGTAGCATATGCCGGGAGGCTGCCTATAGGCTGTATTTATATACAGTATTGGAATAATGGCTATGTACCCTCAATCCAAGCCCGGGTATGCCAGGCGCAGATTTGCCGGAGCGCACATAAACGGCGCGTGTGCCCGGTTTGCTAGGTCACGTGGCTGGTCAGGGAAGCATGCCAAACATTGGAACGAGTATGGATACGACACAATCCCAAGATGCGACGCTGCCCGGCGACGCTGCCTTGCCGTTCGACGCGACCCTCTTGTTCAAGGCTCTCCAGTATCAACTGCTCGTCGCTGTAGAGCATTGTTATGACCTGGCTCCCGATGAGTGCATGTGGTTAGAAGTCATGGGGGATGTCACGGTTCCTGGAAAAGTGCAGGCGGAGGTCAAGCTTTACTCCGACAACCTCACCGACAGCCACGCCAACTTCTGGAACACGGTGAAGAACTGGCTCCATGAGAAGTTTGATCGCACCTCCTTCAAGCGCCTGGTGCTGCTCACGACTCAGGAGTACGGGGCGCAAACCCTGCTTAAGGGTTGGAACACGGCCACTGCCGCCCAGCGCCTCTCGATCATGGAGGAAATCGCTGGGCCCGCACCAACCGCTGGCGACGAGAAGGCAGAGGTCGAGCCTGATGCTGGGAAAGTCACTCCCAAACCTTCCAAATCTCGATCGCTCCAACAGTATGTATTGGCCTCCGAGCGTCGTGATGCGTTGATAGAAGTGCTGGAGCGGATGCACATCACCACAGGCTCAGAGTCGCTTGAGCAACGTCTCAAAACTTATGAGACTCGCCACCTCAAGCCTATCCGAACTTCTAAACACCAGCAGTTCATCTACGAGTTGCTGGGCTTCGTTTACAGCCCTGAGCTTGTCATCGGCGGGTGGAAGATCACCCATCAAGCCTTTACTGACAAATTGTCAGAGCTCACGCATCGGTATATGAAGCACCCGAAAACTTTTCCTCCTGTGGACATGGCAACTCTGAAGAAAAGCGTGGACGTCGAGGAAATCCGGCCCATGCCATTTGCTCAGAAGATCGTGGAAATCGGGGGAGAGCAGTATCTGAAGCGGGCTGCGTTGCACCGGGTGGTGGCTCAGACCACGATCTCCGATCTATACAAGGACGGCGTGCTCTTTAAGCATATGTTGGATACCTACATGGGCAACCATTTGACCCAGCATCAGTTTGGGCGTGAGCACGCGATGCTTGGATGCTCGGGGATTGCTTGCCAGACCCAATTGAATACCCAGTCCATGATGTTCTTCCTCGATCGAAACGGTCTGCCGGCTGAGCCTTTTTGTGGCTTGGAGCACACGATGATCGAGTTCCGCAATGGCATCTACCACATGCTGGCTGGTGAGCAGCCTGAGGACGAGGATGACGAGTTTCACTGGAAGCTATGGCGATGAATACACAAGCCTCTGATCACCTGTATACCCTGCACAGAACGCCTTTCGCCCTGGCACCTGTCATCCAGAGCTTCTATCAGCACTGGGAGCCAGTCGAGAAAGATGTCCTCCTCAGCTACCTCATCCTTCCCCTAGTCACTTACAAGCCGATGCATGCTTTCCTGCACAGAGCTCGACGGGACAGCTCAGTCCGGACGATGGCTGCTGATGTGGAGAGACTCATAGGTCTGGCCTTGCGCGTAGAGGAATTCAAGCCAATCACCAATGCCGCGTTGCTGATCCTGGCTGCGGAAAAAAGTCTGGAAATTACGCCTGACCTTTCTGTGCGGACTCTTCAGAAACCCCGGTCGGCCAACGCCGACAAGGCGTTGTTGAAATACGGTCAGAAGCTGGCAATGGTGCTTTCCGGTGAAAACGTTGTTTCTATTTACAGGATGTTGGGGCTCAAATCGCTATGAAGTGTTATGTAGAGTACATCGGTGTCGTAGACAAAGAGCACGGCGTCCACCACGTTCCCTTCAAGCCTGGTCTCAACATCGTGACTGGGAGGTCTTCCAAGGGCAAGAGCGCGATCCTCGACATCTTCGATTATTGTCTGGGGAGCTCGGAAGATACGATCCCCGAGGGCATCATCACCGATCGTGCCAAGCTTTTTTTCACCGTATTGCGGTTCCCTACCATCACAGTTGTCACGGGGCGTGAGGCATCCGGCAACCGCTGTTTCCTGCGCGAGATCAGCGGGCCAGCGATGGACAACCTGCTTGAGCTCATTCAAGACGTGGCCGCGTTCTTCTCCCCGAGTTTCTTCCAGCACAAAAGCGAATTCATCAAGAGCCTGGGTCGCTATTTCGGCGTCACGTTGGAGAACATCGACACGGATCCGATGCAGAAAGAGATGACAGGGAAGTGGAGCGCGACTCCGTCGGTACGCAGCTTTCCTTCCTTCATGCTGCAGCATCAGAACCTTGTGGCCAACAGGCATGCGATTTTCTACAGATTTGAAGAAAAACGTAAGCGTGACCAGGCGATTGACCAGTTCAAGATTTTCATGAACATCGTTGGCGAAGACTATTTCGACCTAGCTAAACTCCGCACCGAGGCTCTTTACGAGCTGAAGCGCGCCAAGGCTCAAATACCCAAGCAGGACAAGGTCAAAGACGAGTACCTGACTGAGTTCTCCAACTTGCTGAAGGAATACGAGGCGCTTTCCGGCCAGCCGCTGACCGAGCTCACTCCTGAGGAAATCTGGCAAAAGCCCAAACCCGCTCTGGAGCGTTTCACGGGTATCTCAGTCAGAGTCGATGGCCAATCGAGCACATTTGAAACCAGAAGGACGGAGCTGCGCGAGCAAAAGGCCGAACTGATGGCCAGCATCCAGAAGGCGCTCAATACTCGCTATTTGCTGAAGGTTTCAACAGAGCAAGCTTCGGGTTTCGCAGAGTCGATTACAGCACTGCCCATCCCCAAGGCCAGCAATCTGGAACACGCGGTCTGCCCCGTTTGTGCATCGCACTCAGATGTGGCTGAGGATGAGGCCGGCAAGCTGTCGGCAGCCATTCACTGGCTGAATGGCGAGCTCAAGGTCTCTACCTATGCACGAGAAGGCTTCGGTGAGGAGCGTCGCACGGTCGACGGCGAACTCAAGAGGCTTCGTGCTGAGCTCGCAGTGGTTGAGAGAGCGCTCAAGCCTTTGGATGATGAAGCTGAACGGCTGGAGAAGTCCAAGTCAGTCGACGGCGGCGCTCAGAAGACCAAGATCAAGCTTGAGCTGGCAGTAGAGAGGCGCATCGCGAACCCGCCATCTGAGATCAAAGGAATGGTCGACTTCTGGCAAAAGGAGGTCGATAGGCTCGATGAAAAAATGGCTCAATATGACGTTGAGTCAAAGCTTTGGGCATTGCAGAGCGACATCAACACGACAATGGAGACCCTTGGTAAAGATTTCGATTTTGAAGACACCTATAAGAGCGGCTCGTTGAAATTCGATGTTGAAACCTTCGATCTCTGGCACGAAAGGCCTATCGGAGGGGGGCGTGTCAAAAATGTGTACCTGCGGAGCATGGGCAGCGGTGCGAACTGGTTGTACTCCCACTTGACCCTGTTCATGGCATTGCACTACCAGTTTGCCGCTCATGAAAAGTGCAAGGTGCCGCCGATTCTATTCTTGGATCAGCCGACCCAAGTCTATTTCCCCTCGATAGATGATGCCGAAGACTTTAAGGCGGATGAGTTGCGGGGAGATAGGAAGAGGACGAAGACAGTAGATGAGGACATCAATGCCGTGTCCAAGATGTTCACCAATCTCGCAAGGTTCTGCGATGTCACCTTTAAGGAAACTGGGGTCATGCCGCAGATCATCGTATGTGACCATGCCGACAAGCTGTCTCTGCTGGGTGACTACGTCTTTGAAAACTTCGTTCGTGCTCGGTGGAGAACGCGAGGCTTGATCGCAGAGTAACCCTGAGTGCCAAGGGAGCCGACCTCCCTTGGCCCATTTGCTGATGATGGCTGAGGCCGTGTTGAAGACTGATGTTGAAGCAGAGACCTGGCGTCTATCCTGTTCGGAGTATCCTGGGAAGCTGGCTCAAATGCTCCAAGACGCGCTTGATTGTTACAGCCGAAGGCCTGGGCTAGATGACCTATCCCGTATCCATCTTGCAACGCTGACCGACCTCGGATTTCAGGTGCTTGGTGAAGTGCTAGAGAGCCGATCCCGGCATGCCTGGCACATCCGTCACAGCGATCATATCGAGCTTCGCTGGCAGCTTAGAGAGCACCTCAAGCGACAACTGCAAATGCGGCTTATACACGACGGTCTAGCGTCCAGTTCCATTCGTGACGAGCGCTTCGCCGCTGATCTTGGCCTCTGAGGAACGGGATGCCGAGTAGTCTTTGGCAAGGATTTTTCATGGCATGCTTGGGCAGTAAGGCATAGTCTTGGATCGAGGTAATTCAGGAGAAAAGCCATGCCTGCAGCTTGCGATCCGAGTGCTCCCAAGGAGTCCGTTAGTCTTAGTATCAACGCTGAGCTGCTCGCTAGGGCGGGGGAGTTGGGTGTGAATCTCAGCGGAACCTTGGAGCAAGCCCTGGCGGAAGCCATTACTCAGCGCGAGCCCCGAGGTGCAGAAAATCGAAAGGCCGAACCTGCGGCGTCAGTGGGGGAGATTGATCCCGTGCTGTTGGCTGCTGCAATTGGTTTATTTGGCAACGAGGCGCAGGCAGTGAGTTGGCTGAATACACCTGCTTGCGCACTTGGTCACAAGTGTCCAGTTGAAGCTGACATCCAAGAAGCCTCGGATTTGGTCGGGCGGATTGCGCATGGATTTGGCGCATAGCAGTCATTTCCTTGGTCTCGGCAGAACGCGGCGCATCGCTTCAATATGCCCCCCCCCTCTACCTTCCCGTGATCGCGGTTCGGTGCTCAAGGCATCGTCCAGCTCAGCTCGTTCGTTACGATGTGGTGCCGGGCTCGACACTGGAACGTGATCTGCCTTTGTCGTATCCATTTGAAGTCCACATGGATATCTCGGGTTGGTAGATTTCTTGGACGGTTTCAGACAAACGTTCATGGAAGCGACAAAAAATTCAAATTCGCAACAACCTGTTCACCCCCCCCTCTTGAAAATTTTTAAACGAGACGGAGCTTTATTATTTGAAGACAAGAGAAAAGCACTGCTGCCCCAGGCGCTGCCGTTCCAGCAGAATCACGCTGTGTTTTTCATCCGATACTTGCGGTTTTTGCCTACTCGGTTTTCCGGCCTTGAGGGGGGGGCGGCTACCGTAGCTCGGCTTGGGGGTCATGGGAGAGATCGCTTTTCTTTGCATCCGTAAGGATGCTGCTTTTATTTTGGTTACAAACCAAACGCGATAAATTTGAAAAAACTATATGTAGTGTTTTTTCTCTATTATTTTGCTTGTTTAATCTATATGTGGTGTTTTGCGATGGGGTCTCGCTGTGGGCTCTGCCTCTTAGACAATCGTTGCCCTAGTCGCAGGACTACCTGCTGGCCGCAGCTTAGTGCTGGAAGCAAAGGGAAGGGCTGGTTGCGGTGTAGAATGTCTGGCCTGATGGCTTCTGTGGCCCGTCGGTGGGCGAAAGCGTGAAGGCTATTTTCTATAATCCGTAGTGTGTGAGCCCCCGAAATATGAATGAAAGCCTAAGCGAAGATGAGATGCGAGCAGCGTTGTTTGGCGCTGCTACTTCGCCTGTGAGCGAGCCAGTTCAACATCCTATCCAGCGCGGACTGGCCGCTTCTACCTCAAGGGGTAAGCGCCTGTCCTCCAGGTTACGTGTCACCATGCACGTAACGAGGGAGTTCGAGGGGGATGAGGAAGTGTTTGTTCATGATGCAAACACGCTCAGTACCCTGAGCGCGGAGGGTGAAGCCAAAGCGGCGGCCAAAAAGAAAAAATATCGCTACTTCGACGTGATTTCAGTGACCCCTGTCCAGGTTTGAGCGGCTGGTACGCAACTGGTAGGAGTCGCTCTCGCAGCGGTTTGCAGCATGGGGGTAGGCAGAACGCGCACGACCAAGACAGCCGCTCTTGATGGATCATTTTCGCCGAGCTGACCATCTGGCAGTACATACCTGAAATTGAGAGAGAACCATGCCTTCCAAGCGTGAGCAACGTCCCGATACAGTGATCTGCGGGAATTCTGAATGCGCGAATACGATTAGTTTCTCGACGTACCGCTACGGGTATGTTGATGACCAAGTTGAACGAGAACGTGTTCATTGGCGGGCATACCCGCTCCTCGATGGCGACTCTGTATTGTGTCTGTGCGGGCACTTCACGGCTTACTACAATCCCGCGACGCGCACTCCGCCCTCCAGGTAAGTGGCCGCCATCACCTGAGACCAACCCTATGCCGGTCATAGCAGCAGTGTTTGATGCGTTTGGAACCACGGTTCAAATCAAGTGTAAGCGTCATCCATTTCGCAAACTGCTGCGTATTGGAACTCAGCATGGCCGCAAGCCTAACGCTGGTGATCTTCATCGCCTCATGACTTCCAGCCTAGGGCTACAGGATGCCGCAGAGTTGTTCGGTATCAGCTTGAGCGCGCACCAACTGAGATCGTTGCAAGATGACCTTGACGAAGAGCTGGAGTCGATCTCGGTTTATCCCGATGCGATCGAAGGAATCCGGCTGCTCAAAGCCGAGGGACTGGCGGTGGGTATCTGCTCTAATCTGGCCATGCCCTATGGGCCTGTGCTCAGAAATCTACTAGGTGATGTTGATGGTTTCGCCCTGAGCTATGAGCTTGGGGTGATGAAACCTAACCATGAGATCTATCGCGAGGTGTGCCATCAGCTGGGAGTGCGCGGTGAGCTGGATACGAACGCCTCTGGAGGGCGCATCGTGATGATCGGTGATTCTCAGCTATGCGATAGAGATGGGCCTGATGCTATCGGGATGTGCGGCTACTACTTGGATCGGAGCGGTAATAAGGCGGTATCCAACCTTGTTGAATTTGCGGAGCTCGTACTGAGGCACGAGCATTCTGATGACGGTGTGTTGCGCTAATGAGCAGTCGACGCAAGGAGCCCCGTTCAAGCTTCGAGTCGGATGCCTAGGGCGCGAGCATTATCGGCCAGGGCGGCGGCTCGCGCTTTTGCGTCTCTGCACTCCGCCGTTTTACAAATCAGCAACTTCGGCTAGCAATTTGAGCACACGGGTTGTGCCCGCACAGAGCTATCTTGAGCGCGGTCAAAGATGGACTAGAGCTGAGGATATGACGACTTAAGCAAGGCTAAAAAAGATCGAAGAGTGGCCTTGATATCCTTGCTCTGGCTCTCGGCATTTCTCAGATTTTCATAAAGCAATCCCGTCACCAACCCTCGAAACATCTCAATGGTGGCAGCCTTGTTCAAGCATTGCGGAAGCTCACCATTTTCAATGGCCTGCTCTAGCAGTTGATCGATTTGGCGAGTGAAACATGCCTTCGATTTCATAAACCGTTGATGGATTACACCTGAGTCACCGAGCCCTTGGTAGATCAAGATTTCTGAGAGGTGCCGGGGCTTTTGGTCGCGAGTGATTGTCACCATCGCGTCAATGATTTTTTCCCATGCACCGTTCAGGCTGGAGTCGTTCGATAATGCCAGCTCCAAAGGGTGTTCTACTGAGGTGAGCACGCACCGAGAGCATGAAAGCCGGTGAAGTGATGTTGCTGGACGTCAGGCCAGGGGATGAATTTGCCGAAGGCCATTTGCCCGGTGCGTTGAACATTCAGTTGGATCAGCTGGTGGACTGGCTTGAAGGAATGCCCGAGCCGATGCAAGTCGTGGCATACTGTCGAATGAAGCTGTCTCGCTGTTGAGCAAGCGTGGCTGGCCTGCCAAGCGCCTGGATGGGTAGCAGCGGGGTTTGCACTGGAGGTCAGTTAGCGGAAGCTTGCTCGACAGGGAGCGCCTTAAGAGCTTGCAGGCAAGCTTCCGTCCGACTCGGGCTGATCGATTCTGTCACCAATGCCAGGTGATGCGCTGGCGTTGCATGCAGCATTTGGAAGCTCAGATCAATGTGCCAAGCACTTACCGAGCTAGGTGAATCGCCCCGGGTTTCGTAGACACCTCCATGCCTTAAACTGAGGCCAATCAGGAGGTGCCATGAGCAACCCACGTTATCCCGAAGAATTCAAAATCCAAGCGGTCAATCAAGTGACCGAAAAGAAGCTGCCTGTCGCTGATGTGGCGGCGCGTCTTGGCGTGTCGACGCATAGCCTCTATGCCTGGATAAAGCGTTACAGCAAACCTCAGGCAGAACGGCAGCAAGACGATGATCAGCACGCGGAACTGAGGCGTCTGCGAGCCGAACTCAAGCGGGTCACCGAAGAGCGAGACATCTTAAAAAAGGCCGCCGCGTACTTTGCCAAGGAGTGCGGTTGAAGTACGCCTTTATCAAGCAGCGAGCGGGCGACTATTCCATTCGGCGGCTTTGCCTGACGCTGAAAGTCCATCCCAGTGGTTATTACGCTTGGTTGTCTGAGCCGCAATCTGCACGCGCTAAAGACGACCAACGATTGCTGGGTTTGATCAAGCATTCATGGCTGGAGAGCGGCGGTGTTTATGGCTATCGCAAAATTCATGACGATCTGCGCGAGGTCGGTGAGGATTGTGGTCGGCATCGTGTGGCGAGGCTGATGCGTCTTGAAGGTTTGCGCTCTCAGACAGGGTATCGACGCCGCCCTGGCAAGTACGGCGGTAAGCCAGCGGTCGCCTCACCCAATTTGCTGAAGCGCCAGTTTGATGTCGTAGAACCCAACAAAGTTTGGGTCACCGACATCACCTACATTCGCACGTATGAAGGCTGGCTGTATTTGGCGGTCGTGCTGGATCTGTTTTCTCGTCAGGTCGTCGGCTGGTCAATGAAATCGCAGATGACCAGTGATTTGGCCATTGATGCGTTATTGATGGCGGTTTGGAGGCGAAAACCGAAACAGGAGGTGATGGTTCACTCCGACCAGGGCAGCCAGTACAGCAGCTCCGATTGGCGCAGTTTTTTGAAAGCGAACAATTTGGTTGCCAGCATGAGTCGCCGAGGCAACTGTTATGACAACGCCGTGGCCGAGAGCTTTTTCCAGCTTCTAAAGCGGGAACGGATCAAGCGGAAAATCTATTCCACGCGCGAAGATGCTCGTAGTGATGTGTTCGATTACATCGAGATGTTCTACAACGCAAAACGCCGGCATGGTTTCAACAATCAACTGTCACCGGTAGAGTTTGAAAAGCGTTACGCAATGAGCTTGCAAGGTGTCTAGAGAATCCGGGGCGATTCAAGGCAATACGCTGACCTAGTCATCCTATGGTTTTGGATGGCTGATGGCCGAGGCTTCTAGAGCGAGCCCGAAAGGTCAGGGAGAAGCCGGAATTGTTCGCTTCCAGAGAAAACTCACAGTTGATCGACTAATTTTTAGCTGCCGGGCCGTCTCCGCTTGTGTCAGTCCAGATTTCTTACAGTCCTGAACCTTTTGCAGCTTGTCTAGATCTGCTGGGCGCGCTGCTGGCCGTTTCAATACCTCAGCCCCCGCAAGATGGGCGGCGATGTCCTCGGGGCTGACTCGCTCCTGTAGCGCCTTCAAATCCTCTTTTGCCTCGGCCAGCAGCATGGCCGTGGGCTTTTGGTCTCGTGTTGCCAATACCAAGGCCATCAACGCCAAAGGGCTCAGCTCCAAGACGGCAGCGAGCTCAACGAATTTATCCAACGAAGGGGTGCTCTGAGCGCTTTCGAGCTTGGTGAGATAGGTGCGCGACGTGGCCTGCGCCATTTCTTCTTGAGTCAGTCCCAAGCTACCTCGGACGGCTCTTATGACTGCTGCGAGCGCTGGTCTTATCGGCGTCAATGCGAATGCCCTCGAAAACCGAGGATGTAGCCACGTTGCGTTGTACAGTTACACATCACATAGTGTATAAAACTGGTCGAAAGGCTTTCTGAGCCTGGCAGGGCTATGAGGTGACTGATGCTGAGGTGCGTCTGCATACGGTCGAACCATCGCCGGCAGAAGTGTACGAGCCCATCAGCTCTGGCAATGTTGGCGCACTGCTGATGATCAATTAATCGCTAAATCGTATCGTAACCCACCGTCTCCGGCGGGTTGCAGGTCAATGGAGGCCTGGCTGTGAGAGTGCGGATTTACTCCGACCTGCACCGCGAATTTGAGGCTTGGGAGCCCCCGGAGTGTTCAGGGGTCGACCTGGTGATTTTGGGCGGTGATATCGATAAAAAGGGCAGGGGGGTCAGATGGGCCAATCAAGCTTTCAGTTGCCCTGTGGCGTACGTCACTGGGAACCACGAATTTTATGATGGTCACATTGATCGTACTCTGTTGAAGATGAAAGACGGCGCCGCCGGCCATGTTCATATTCTTGAAAACGAGACATTGGTGCTGGGCAATCTAAGAGTCCTCGGCACGACAGGCTGGACTGATTTCTCATCTACTGGAGATCAGATCGCAGCAAGCAACATGGCGCGCGAGTGGATGGGCGATTTCAAATACATTCGTACCGACTCAAATTACCGGCGTTTGAGGCCCGATGACGTCATCGCCAGAAATCATGCCGCCAAGGCTTGGCTGAGACAGGAGCTGGCTAAAAAATTTGAAGGCAAAACATTGGTGGTGAGTCATCACTCTCCTTCTCCGCTCGTCATCGGAAACGAGCACGAGGGGCATCTGACTGCTTCGTACACAAACGACTGGCAAGACCTCATTCCTCTCGCGGACGTGTGGGTGTTTGGGCATACGCACAAGGCTGCGGACGTTGAGTTGGCAGGGTGCAGAGTCATATCGAACCCCAAAGGCTATCCAAATGAAAACACGGGCTTTGATCCCGATTTTGAGATCCAAATCTGATGCCTAGTCTCTTGAGCAAGCGACCTGAGTTCGCTGTCGATGCCATTCCGGTTGCACAGGGCGCGCCATCCGAGGTGATCAGAGCGCAGAGCATCGATTGGAATGTCCCTGTCGACGCGTTCTTGGTCGATGCTGCTCGGGCCGGGAGGAGATATGCCGCTTTGGTCTACGGCGATCGATCAGGGATGAACCAGGATGGTATGACCATCGCCACACCGCCACTTGAATACGTCGAGGCCAAGTCGGGTTTCAAATTGATGCGGAGCGTCAGTGGCGAGGACTACTACGTGATCACTAGCGAGCTGAACATCTAGCCGCGCAACGCCAGGTATCAATAAGGCCGGATCGCACGATTCTGCCTTCGGTGCAATGTTCCAGATCTTTCATCCGCCATGTCTGATTGATGGCGGCGATGTATGGCGCTGTCGATGAGATTTACGCGCAAGCCTCAGTGGTTAATAAGTGCACTTAAGGATAATGCATGTCTGAACTTAAAAAGATTACAGTTACAGTTAAGAATTACGACCTTCAAGCGAGTGGTGATCTAGATGCCCTCTATCGAAATGTTCGGTACGAGGATGAGGAGGGCAGAACGTCTTACTTTAAGGAAGTTGTGATGCTCAACTATCTGAGGAAGCACGGTGCGATCGTTACTGATACTCGATGCACCTGGTACTATAAGCATCTTTCCAAAAAGTCGATTGTTCTCGTAGCGTTTGAGAAGAATAACGGCAAGGTTGAGTATGATTTAGAGCATATGCGGGTGGTCGCTAGGTCTAGTGTTATCAAAGGCATTATCTTTGCGGCGGCGGCCATCCCTGCGGGGCTTGTCATCGCTACAGCCACCTACGGCGTCGGCTTAATATTCATCCCGGTTGGATTTTTTTATGCGTATAGAAGCGCTTTCAAAATTCCAGGCTTGCTCCGCCGAAAGACACTTGTGCGTGACCTGGCTGAGCATGGGATTGTCGTTCGATAACTGCGCTTGTAGCCACGACTTTGAGAACGCGAGCTGCTGTTGTCGCAGAGAGTCGGGCTTTCTCTGCCAGCAGGCCGCTGCCATCAATAAGTAGCCTTGCCATCGGGGCTTTTTTCGTCAACAACTGCTCGGACTGACATCCAGCTCTCAATTTCTGTTCCTGTAGGCACGCTAAGTAGAGCCCAGTGAGTGGCTGCGCTGGGTTCGGAGGTTTCTTCCTGACAGACCTGATAGCTTGGGTCGTTGCTCAACTGTTATGGGCATTTTGAGAAAGTGAGAAGGAGCCAGATGTGTCAGTTTTGAAGAGGTCGGCCAGGCATGTGGTCGCAATGGTTGGTGTCATTTGCATCCTGTGCCCAGGAATCGATACAGGCGCTGCCGCACAGGTACTGGGGGACGGCGCATGGCTGGAGCTCAGCAGTTCTAGCCTGGTGCATGGTACGACAGGGCAGGCCCGTGTAGTCATTCAGCAAGGCGCTGAGGTTGCGGCGCTGAATGCGCCGTATGAAATTGCGGGGCATGGGTATGGCGCTGCCAGCATCAAGGTGCGTACTCATTGCGGCCCGATGACGTTCATGGTTATCAACGGTGAACTGAAGCCATCAGAGACCGAGCGTCTCGGAAAGTATGGGGGAGAGGCGAACTGCGGGCTTGGGCAGCGGCTGAGCCGAGCCGGAGACTGGCACCTAGTTTCTCAGTAGCTATTCAGGCCGAGCGTTTGCAGAGGTCAGTCAGCCATCGCTGCCTCTGCGCCATCGAGCCAGTTTTTTAAGCGCCCCCGCTGATCAACTTGGATGAGTGGGGGCGATGCATCTTCAAAGCGTTTGTAAGCGTGCCCTATTCATGCTCATTGCCATGTGAGGCGATTGAGCGCGAGCCAACGTTGCCTCAAGCGGAGTAGACAGGCGTGAGAAGCTACGCCCGAAAGGGACTCGATGTCGTGCCTGGGGTAAGTCAAAGTACCCCGAGTTGTCAGAGGCTTCGGTTCAAGCGGCGGGGGCGGGCTAATCGTCAATATTCAGCGCGATGTGGTGGATCAGTTCCCTGGGGCGGGGGTTACTGATCAGTTCGTAGATGATGTCTCTTTTGCTGCGAGGCAACTTCTTCACGACGTTCTTGCCCGCGTGGCGGACTGCTTCATCCGAGCCATGGATTCGGTCAGCGAGCATCAGAACGAGGATGGCATCGGATAGGGTCATGCGCGTCTCGTTGCTTGAGGGGCGTTAAAAATGCTGGTGAGCCACCTTCCCATTCTCCCACATCGCGCGGTATCACGGCTCGGGGAGGCACTGCCAGTGCGCGGTGGCACCGGCAAGGCTCATATCTCAAACCATCTATTTCAGATCTTCTTGCTCAGATTGTCGTAGAAGGTTGCGTTCAGCGTTGCTGCCCAGTCAATAGGCAGCAGCTCAGTCCAGCTTAGCGCTTCAAGCAATGTCACCAAGCCCAGTCCATAGGCATTGTCCGGCGCTGACTCAACGCAAAGGCCTGCCCAGTATTTGCTGTCAAAGAAAAGCGAGGATTTGAGACCGTCTGCACCCAGGTTAACTGTCTGAGTGGCGATGTGGTTGTTACCTAGCACCATAAGATCCGGGGTGAGCTCGTTGAAGGTGCGCGGCAATACCACGTCCGCTGAAAATTTTCGTGCGAATACTGCGCAGAACGGCTGATTCTTCAGCGGCGGAAAGGTGCGAGGCCAGTCTCTGATCTTTCCGTTGTAGACAGGCCCAGCTGCTTCGTACTCAGTGTTCACGCGGGAGCGGCGAGTGAGCATGAGCCGCTTCACGGCCTCGGCCTGACCGATCGCTTTTTCCAGTACGCCGGCATCCGAAATGGAATGCTTGCATTCGATGTAGGCGTACACAGCGTCCACCGGGATCTGTTCCTTCACGGGGAACTGGCGGCTCAAGCTGCTGCGCAACGTTGGACTCGCCATCTTGTCGTAGATGATGACGTCGTCACCAGCCGTCGTGCCATCCTCGGCAACAACGAAGCCCCGGCAGACACCATATTTGGCAGGAAGCAAATCCTCCAGAAGGGCACAAAGGGCGAGCTCGAATTCGTCGCCAAGGTCGAAATTGTAGATCGCCTCGATGTCCTGAAGGCGTGCCTCCACCTTCTTGGCTAACCTCTCGATGTAGCCACCGTACAAGCCCATGTGATTCTCTCTCCGCGTCATGTGAACCTTGGCCCCGGCCTTTGGGCGGGCCCGAAATTTTCATCGTGGCCGGTGACTGACGCGCTACGTTGCTTAAGCGAGGAGCTCACTCGTCCAGATGATCATCCTGTAGTCGCCCAGGGCGACCACTGTCTAGCGCTGTGCTAGGGACGGATCGTGGGCCAAAAACGTCTTCACCGCCACCCTTTTTAGGTTAGAGTCTCACGCATGGATGCGCAGGTTTTGTCAGGCTCAATGCTTGTAATCACTGGCCTAACCTGCGATTAAGGCCTATAGTGACCTTAAGGTAAATAGCTTGTCTTAGGAGCTGATATATGAAACTCGAAGACCGCATGAGCCGTTCAATCAAGCAACGGACGAGCATCGTCGTGTTGCGTTCAGATTTTTCGAAAATGGGCAGCGATTCGCAAGTGGGCCGCGTTTTGGCTCGGTTTGTCGAGAATGGCGTGCTTGTTCGCGTGAGCAAAGGCGCTTTCGCGAAAGCGCGCATCAACCAGTACACGGGCAAACCAACGCCCGCAGGCACGTTGGAAATGATTGCTGCTGAGCTGTTCAGCAAGCTAAAAATTTCGATTGCCCCCAGCACCCTTGTTGCCGAGTACAACAGCGGAAAGTCGACTCAGATCCCCATGGGAACGGTAGTCAACACTGGGCGCCGACGTATCTCCCGTAAAGTGATTGTAGGAAGCAACGCTGTCGTCTATGAAAACTCTGTCAGAGCAGCTGCGGGTTAATATTGAAGATGCGTCAACAGCGGGCATTCTGAAAAGCATGCCTGCTGCCGTCGCAGAGAAAGATCAGCACATCACTGATGCCCTTCATGCCCTTTCGCAAATTCAAGTCACCCACGTCGCCGCTCAGTTGAACCGGAAAAAGGGCGATCCCCAGCCTGCAACGGTCAATGTGGAAACGCGAATGGTTTTCGCGGGCGGCACCTGCCTTTCGAAGGCCTATGGTCTGATCGAGCGGATGTCGGAAGACATCGACATCAAGGTCGAGTTGGATGCGCCGCCTGAAGGCTATGCCTTTTCAAGAGACCTTGGTGATCGCAGCCGCCTGAAGGCGCTGCATGCGGCGGTCGAGAAAGCCCTGGCTGACCTTGATTTCCACTGGATCAAAGACGAGCGTAATCCAACTCGCAGGGACGGAAGTCGGTATTACTGCCTGATGGTATCGTACGGAGCGCATTTTCAAGATGCGACAGGCACCCTGCGCTCGCAGCTGAAGATTGAGCTCGTTTGTCGGCCACCCATGATCCCCTCGGAAACGCAGAACCTGGGCTATATGCTGGAAAAACTGAGTGGGAGCAACGACCCTTTCCTGTTCTCCATGCAGTGCATCACGGTCGCCGAAACCCTCGCGGAAAAAGTGCTTTCACTGCTGCGGCGCTGCGCCAGTAGCTGGGATGGACGCCAGGTCGGTGAGTTCGACACCGCGTTGGTACGCCATGTGTACGATGTGTGGCGTATCGCGACCAGCCACCCTGAAGCGATAGAGCCTGCTGCAGGTGTTTTCGCCTCGTCGGTGGCCAAGGACGTCGCTGAGTTCGGCAGGCAGCATCCTGAATTTGGAGCGGATCCGTTCGGGGTCTTGCGACAAACCCTTGAGGTTGCTGCCACCCACGATGGCCTTAAGGCTAATTTTGAGCAGCGCCTTATGCCCCTGCTTTACGCTCATGAGAGACCTGACTACGAAACCTGCTTCGCCGCGTTCGCCGATGTTGCACGGCAGTTGCTCGATCGCGTTGCAGCGGGCGAAGAGGCGGGCAACAAGGTTGTTGCTTAGGCTCTCAAGTCAGACCAGATGAGCTATCGCTGAGCGTACCTGGTGTCGTGAGCAATTGCGCGCGGGCCCTAGCCGATGACAACGGGCCCGCTCAGCATGTCTCCTGCCGATCCCATCAACCAAGCATGTGGATCGCCACCTGAGCGACGTTGCGGGCGTCATCTATGCCTCGGTGGTATGTGCCTTTCCATTGCATGCCTAGCATTTCCACCGCAGGCTGCAGGCCGAGCGCGCGGCAGTCGTAAACCTTCCAATGCCATTTCTTCAAATTGGTGTGGCGCATCCCGTCAAGCATAGGTCTGGAATTTAAGCGCGAGGCATCTTGCTGAAGCTGCTTGAAGTCGTAATCGCCCCATGAACACCACATTGAGTTGGGGTAGTCCACGAGGAATGCATCAAGCATCTGGGCCACCCGTACGTAATCAGGTGCTGCGTCCACGTCGCTCTGCTTGATTGTCGTTAACGTTCGACAAAAGTCGGTGAGCACCGGATGCAGGGTAGGCCGGACAAAGCTCTGAAATTGGTCGACTACTTTCAGCGAGGACAGATCGATCACCGCCAAGCCGATCTCAATGGTTTCCATGTCCTCGCGTTGCACGATCAACTGACGTGGTGGCTCTCCGGGCTTGGCGTCCTCATCACACGTAGCCTCAAGATCAATGCACAGTAGGTATCGGTAAGGGCTCAGAATATCCCTTAGGGCGCCTAAATGCTGGGGCTTACGAACAGGTACCATGCTCAGCTCTAATCTTTGAATTGAAGAATGATGGCCAGCTTCTCGTTGGCCATCTAGAAAACTATCCGATGCCACTGCGGGTTGTCCACCGGACGACCCATCTCGACAGCACAGCACGTGCCGGGTTTCAACGCAGGTCGATCATGGCGCAGATATCAACTGAGAGATGGACGTTAACGCTGCCTCGGTAACGATGACATGATCAACCCTCACCTTGCGTCTTTTGCCAGAGTTATCAAACATGAGCAGCCGTCACACCGGAAGCCGTGCCCCCCGGTTAATCACTTGCTTTAGTGTGGTTGTAGAAAGGGTGATCCATGTCGTCAAAACCCATGTAGTAGGGGATGCCGTCGCAGCTGAGGCTGTTTCGAACGGTGAAGTAGGTAGCATTAACCCCAAACTCGGTGGCCAACCCCTTAGCAATCTGTTTGCAGTAATGCTCGTCAAAGCCAGCGGGTAACGGCACCAACAGGGCGATATCAAGGAGATAACGGCCTTCAGTACTGACAATGAGGCGGTTTGCGGCAAGCAGGGCTCTGACCAACTCCGACCCGTTGTCCGGAATCCATACCCAGGATTTACCGTAGGCGTCATCGCGATCGCTTGGCTCATGGCCTCCCGACCTCGTGATAATCCTGACAATGCTATCTACTTCGTTGTTGATCTCCTCTACACGCTCTTCGGAAATGGAGAAATAGCCAGAGAGATCGATAGAGTGCTCGTTAATCAGATCAGAGACCCGGCTCGGATCCTGGATGCTACCATGCTGTTCCACCTTACACAGCGGTATCACGAAACGGATCATCGCCTGATCGATAATCCCGGCGTCCACCAAGGTCAGGATGTCATAGATCACTTTCTCTACGTCTTCCTGATCCTGAACCAGGATGCCCATTCCATTGAGGCCGGAGTCTCCAAGACTTAACCCTGGCATCTCCGCCAAAGTCTCGACCAAGTCCTCCCCATCTGGCTCGAAATGAGATTCTTCACCTTGGTAGCGCCACCGCCACTCGCGCTCATGCGTCCAGTCAATGGTTTTGACGTCACCGATGTTATAGGCGACGTAACGGTATTGCTCACCGATAGGCAGGGTGTCGTTATCAAAAACCCTGTACGGATGGGCGTCCTTGAGCTCCCAAGCGGGTTGGCTTAACCCGTAGATCACTGGGCGCGCGCCTAGGCTGAACATCGCCGCCTTTGGAATCATGAAGGCGTAACGACCGACATTCTCGCCTCTGGCCAAGCGCTCGTTGCTGGACTGCACAAAGGCCGCGAGTGGCATATCTGTGAAGCAGACTGCTGGCGACTTGCCGTAGATGGTTGGCCTCTCATTCCGAAATGACCAGGTCGCAAAGATCTTGTTGTGCCGGAGCGCGCAGCGCATCAGGAACAGCGAATCCAGCACGCTGGACTCTGCGACGTTATTGAAACGGGCATGCTCCGGAAAGAGGATGCCATCAGAGCTGAATTGGTCGACGTCCCGGAAGAAATGGATGAGGTAGTCAGATAGATCAAATCGAATGTTGTTGAGCATGGTGCGTCCCTGCGAGATACGATGGTGGCAGAATCCTAGCGCGACGTGATTGTCGCTTTATGACACAGCACTGACCCAGTGGAGCTGCTCAGCACGTGGAAATATGCCAGTTGGAGAGGCCCCTCGGCGCGTCAAAGCAGGACTCGCGACCGCATTGAGGCCCGGATGGTACGGTCAAACCGTTCCGCAAAACGGTGACCGATTCCGGCAAAAAGCACGCTGGGGAGGCGGGCCGGGGTTTATAGGCAATCACACAGTCGACGTTTGCCATCGCTTGGCAGTGTGAAATGCGAGTGAACCGAACATCAACTCAGTGTTGAATGCACCGAGTCGCGATACAACGAAATCGGGTGGTAGCACCTGGTGCATCACTGGGCCAGAATTGGTGCTCCCTGAACGCAGGTGCTAGCCCGCTGGCGATTCAGGCATTAGGGATAGATGCATAAGGGGAGTTCGAGTTTTGAGTAATTACCAAGGAATGCGGTGGTTCAAGGCTGACTTTCAAGTACAGACTCCTGAGGACAGCAAAAACTGGGACGATGTGGAGCTCCGTTTGGGCAACCCAAGACGTCCTAGAGTTGATGGCATGCCCTCGTCGGCGGGTATCCAAGAGAAAGCCCAGGTATTCCTGCGGCGGTGCCATGAGCTTGGATTGCAGATCGTCGGCCTGACTGATCACAACTTTTCAGAGCAAACCGATCCCGAAGATTGGTTTTTAACCCACTTGCTCAGGCAGAACAAATCCGTTGCCAAAGCCCTCGGCAAAGATCCGATCGCTTTTTTTCCTGGCTTTGAAGTGGACATCGGTTACCACGTCCTTTGCCTGTTCGAGACCACGAGCAGCGTCGAGGATTTGGTAAGGGCTAACGGTGTGCTCACCAAGCTCGGGCTGCCGTCGCACGAGCGATTTGACCGAGGGGAGCCTCTGCCTCTCCGGCATCGTGGTGGGACTGTCAGCCTTGCTGAGCTGATCGACATAGTCCAGAAAGAGTATGGTGGGTTGGTAATTCCAGCGCATGCTGATCAAAACGACGGTTTGTTTGCCGACGCAGCCAACAGGCTCGATTACCAACATCCCGACCTCATGGCCGTTGAGGTCACCCAGTATCCTCTTAATGCAAAGACCTCAGGTATCTTGGGCGGTAAAAACCCTCATTGGTCGCGACCAGGTCAGCAGCCAGCGTACGTGCGATCCTCGGATGCCAAGTCTCTCAAGACGGATGAGCAGGGCGAACCGAAAGCCAATTCACTTGGCTACCGCCACACCTGGCTGAAATGTTCGAAACCGTCTATCGAGGCGCTGAAGCAGGCATTTTTTGATCCCCTTTCCAGGATATGTCTTGACGACGCGAGGCCAAGTGATTCTGAGCGACATCCAAGAATTAGCTCTATAAGCATCTCCAATACCCGGTACCTGAAAGACCAGCGGATCTGTTTCTCTCCCAATCTGAATACTGTGATCGGAGCGCGGGGCTCAGGTAAGTCCACCATCCTTGAACTGCTCCGGATGATGTTTGCGCGCGCGCAGGGCGAATCTCTCTCAGAGAAGACGGTGGCGAAGGCCAGTCGCGCCCGGCAAACACTCCTTGAAAATGCGGAAATTCAAGTCGAGTGGGAGGGCGTTCCAGGCCAAGTAGATGTCCTGTCGTACTCGCCCGGAAAGGGAGTGTCTCTGATCCAAGGCCAAGCCCATGATCTTGCGACCTACCTGCGGCAGATCCCAGTACAGTTCTACAGCCAGCAGCAGTTGAGTGACCTCACGGCGCCGAACGGTCAGCCACAGTTGCTGAGAATGCTTGATGAAGCCTGCATTGATGATTTGAACAAGCTGGCTGGCGAAGAGCGTATTTTGATCGCGGAGATCAAGCGGCTCTTCGCGGCGCGGGATCAAGCCAAGGCGATCACCGATCAGATCGTCTCCCTGACTCAGGAGATGGGTGAGCTTGAGCGTCAATGGCAGGCGCGCAAAGACGTCCAGGAGGAGGCCGCCGCCTACCAGCAAGCTCAGCGAGCAAAGCGCTTCCTCCAGGAGAAACGTGATCGGGTGGATAGTGATGCCGGGATCCTTAGATCTTCTCTTGATGCCTTGGACTCCGTGGAAGGTAACTCAACCGTCGTCGCCGATGTCTGGCCCCATGCCGAATGGATTACAGGTCATGCGAGACAGGCGGACGCGCTACGGCAGCGTTTCAAGGAGAAGCTTTCGGCGGTGCTGAATGAGATGCTCGCAGAGACCGAGACGCTGTTTGATCAAAATGTTGAGCGGCATGAGGTGATCCAGACGCTCGATGCCGCGCGCACGGCGTTCGTAAAGGCCTGTGATGAAAAGGGAATCCAGCCGCAGGATGTTAGCCGCCTTCAGGAGCTTGACCGTAGCAAGCAGGCCAAGCAGTCAGCGTTGGATGAAAAGAACCGCGAATTTAATGCCTTGGATGGTACAGAGGTTTCTCTGGAACAGTCATTGGCCCGGCTGTTCTCCTTATGGGCAGAACAGGCGGCGTGCCGCACTGCAGCGGCTTCTGAGCTTACTCAAAAGACCGGTGGGGCCATAAAGGTTTCGATAAGGCCTATGGCTTATCGGGAGCATTTTGAGAAGCTTTGGGTGACCATTGAACCTGATAGACGCACTCGTATAGGTAGAGAATGGTTGCTGATAGGCCAGGCGTTGCTGAACAGCTTTTCCGAAGCTGCAGAGAGGCATCCTTCGCCTTGGGAGCACATCGAGTTTGTATTGACTCACCCAGAGAAGGGGCCAGAGGTCTTGCGTCAATTCCAAGGTGAAATTGGGGACTATCTCTTCAAGCAAACCGATACTTGGCGGGATTTTCGTTTAAGCCGCATTCCCGATGTCGTCGACATCGAGCTTTACCGTGCTGACCAGACCTTGGTCGGTAACCTGGAAGGCGGACAGCTTTCGGAAGGCCAGCGGAACACCGCTATTCTTCACATGTTGTTGGTGAAGGGTGATGGCCCAATCGTGATTGATCAGCCTGAAGATGAGGTCGATGCGAGCTTTATTTACAGGGAGCTTGTGCCTCTTTTGCGCCAAGCTAAGCAAACACGCCAGGTGATCCTCGCAACCCACAATGCGAACCTCCCTGTTAACGCTGATGCTGAACTCGTGGTTGCGCTTGAATCACGCCAAGGGAAAGGGTGTATTCTTGCGCAGGGAGGTCTCGACAAAAAGGACGCATCGCATGCGGTGCTTGAGATCATGGAAGGGTCTGAGGAGGCGTTCCGTCGCAGGCGCCAGAAATACCATTACTGAGGTGACAGTTTTCGCACTGACTGGCGTCTAGCAAGCGCCGCATCGGCGCCGGCACGCATGTCCAGTCGCTCAGTGGCGAGCCAGATGACGTCGATGTGGATCATTGCTTAAGGCTGCGCATGCAGCTGTGCTTGAGGTCATGCATCCAAGAGAGATGGCTAGGGAAAGATCACGTGGTCGAGGTCAAGCTCCCTGCAAACTCCTCTGAGGCGGTCGCCTTGCTCCTTACCCCAGACTGGCTCAATGCTGAAGCCGTAGGCGATTTTTCCACTGACATGGTTGATCAGCCCCTGGACTGACTGAAAACCCCGACTCTCCGCATGGGCCATGGCATCAATCGTAGGGTGGGACAGGTAGTAAAGGTGATCGCTGACGTACTTCTTGTACGATTTCGGAAGCCGGGGTTTTTTCCCGTCAACCAGCAGGCCCAAAACGATCTTGCGAGTGCCTGGCGTAACGATCTTGGTCTTGGCTTTGTTGAGCCAAAACCCTTCATCAACTAAGCGATTGTTGATTGCCTTGATGTGCTGTGTCGCTTGTGACCGGTCAAATTCTGCTCTTGACGAGAACACTAGATCGTCAGCGTATCGAGAGTACGTTAAGTCATTCTCAGACGCGAAGTATTGAAGGCTTTCATCCAGAGACCGCATCACCAGGTTCGCGATTCTGGGGGAAGAGGCGGCACCCTGGGGGAGGTGGCCAATGCGAGTGTCGCCGGTATAAGGAAGTCCTTCGGGAGGCGTCTTGTTTTTGTATCTTCGATCAGGATTGCCGCTGACTCTTAAGCGCGTGCACAGCCTGGCCAGCTCGAAAGCCACAAGCGGTTGATACCCTAGCGACTTGAACAGCTCGTATACCTGCGGCTCCAAGATGGACTCAAAAAAATTGGTCAGATCGAGCTTGATCAGCCAGCGTGCGCCGCAATGCAGCGCTGCCGCATCCAATACCCCATGGCGATTATCGTAGGCATAGCTGGCTTCGTGGGGCTCAATGCGAGACAGGATGTGGTTATTGATCCATCTCTGCACCCGAAGCAAATCCTCGCAGGGCGCACAGATGTACCTGAATCGATCTGGGCTATGGCCCACATTAGGTTTTTTGAGCCTGAAGACCTTGTACGCCTCTTCCTCGTTTTCCCGGCTGACCGTTTCATGCAAAAAGGGGTACGTGGTGCCGATCAGATGAGAGAGGTGATTCAGGCTGAAGATCGGCGGACAGCCGTGCTTCATCTGCTTCGCTGTGTCGATAGCGTTCTGCAGGGTCGCCTCAGACACGCCTTCCTGGCGGCCTGCTTTGAGATAGCGCTGAGGGCTCCAGCGATTCATCTACCTTTAGATTCCGCCCTGGCGGAGGGAGCCTTCTGATCGCCAGACATCGCCAGCGAGTAAAGGAAGGTTCCCACCTCCGGTAGGCGTGAGATCGTTCCAACGGCAAGCATAATTTGCTCCCTTATCGTCCCGCACAACGCACGGGATACTAGATTCCGCTACTGCGGAGCCCTCAGCTGCTGCGGATAATACGAAGCGAAAGGGTCGTCGGCTACAAAAAGTTTCCGCCCTTCGCGGCGCAGGGTGCGGATGGTTTTTTGCCCTGCTGCTGTCAGCGCCCCTGTGTCGGTTAGCCAACCTCTTTTCTGAGCAAGGTATTTAGCGCTGAGGAGTGAGTCGAGTGATAGCGGCAGAACGCGTCGTAGCTCAGCAATCCGCCGTTTCCCTTGGGAATAGGCGAGTAGCACGATCATGGCTGACTTGGTCTCATCGGGTGCTCTCTGGAAACGGAGTGACCTGGATATCTCGCTGAGCTGCAGGGCCTCCAAGGCCTTCTTGGTGACGCTACCCATCTTGATTTCGGTCGACTGCCAAAGGTTGTCGGTTACGCGTTTGGGAAAGAGCGGGGCCCATCGTCTGTTACCTGTGTTTTTCTCCGAGACGAAGATGGCGGGCATGTTGTTGGGCGCTCCATGCTCAAAGGCGAGCAGGGCTGCGGTTCTTTCGAAGCCCAGGGGAGTTGAGCTATGAGCCCCGTAGGTTTCACATAGCTCAACCATTTCATCCAGTTCTTCATCGAAACTGTTAAAGAGCGTAGGGCACTCGGTCACAACCCGGACGTCTGGAGCGAACCGGTGCTTCTGGACTCTAGTGATACCCTGCTGAGTTCCGCTGTAAGCGAGTACCCAGAATTTCACGAACTTAAACGAATGCCAGCTTCTGATTGAGGCCACGTTCCACATCGCGTCAAGCATGTCGAAAGCCCGTTTCCCACTACCGATGAAATCAGTAAAAATCACGAAGTTACGTACCTTCGACTTTCTTACATTTTCCGCTGTGGGTTGAAGTAAAAAGCGGTTAGGATTTGAACGGCATACCGTATTACCAATGAATGCCACAACTCCTTCGCTGCCCACATCCTGTGTTGTGTATGTCAAAGATTGAACAGCCTGCATCGCAGCGCCATATGCTCTGAAGTGTCTCTTCTTCGGCTTGGACTTGGACTCTGATTTTAAAGTCAGCTGTTGCTTGTAAACAGGGGGAGGTAGTGTAGCCCGTGTTTTCTGAAGCTCGCGCTCAACAAACAGTGCTGAAGGCTGTTTGAGTGGGAGCTCAGTTTTAATTAGCTTGGTTAGGCTGTTTTTGAACTCATTGAGAGGGCAGTAGTTGATCGAATCCAGCAAAGTTTCGGCCAGTTGACGGTCGGAGGGGTTGGAGAACTGGCTTAGCCAAAGCTGTGTCTTCTCTTGTTCCTTCAATGGCTGCACGGCGTTAGTTCCTTTTTATTGCTTGGCTGGTTCATCTGTGATCTTGGGAATCTAGGTTTTTCCAGAGTGGTGCATCCGCTTGGCAGGGCATTTTTGGTCAGGGGGAGTGTCCCGCAAGGGGTACCTAGGACAGCATAATGAGGTCGGTTGGTTTGCCGAGTCCAGTGGCGAGCTTCGGCAGGTAGAATGTGAAGGGGGGGGCTGGACTGGCTGCGGTGCCATTATCCTTTTGACTAATGGCCACGGTTCGGATTGACATCAGCCAAACGCCGGGTCTCATGGCGATGGCCCGATGTAAAGGAGGTGAGCATCATGGAGTTCGCAGAGCCGCTTCGCCATCACGCGGAGCAGGTATTTGGGTGCAAAGTAAAGGCAGCGGTGTGGATGATGCATCCAAGAGCTGCGTTTGAAGGCCGCAGTGCATTGGATTACGCCCAGAGCGACTTAACCTATCAGCGTGTCATAGATGAGCTAGAACGAATCAAGCATGGGTTCGCATGCTGATTTGATCGCCAAGTGAAGGATTGTGCTCGTACGTTTCACCAGTAGCACTCGGCCCTCAGTGCGATCATGAAGCAAGCCAAGCTATTGAGGTGGTTGGCCCTCGACTTGGGGGTTGGCCTGCTTGAATCTTGCGATCACGGGCCGACAGGTCTCTGCCGACATTTGTCCACAGATACCGTTGTCAGTCTTCACTTGTCCATGGGGGCGGTGGCACTGGGCGTGAGTATCAGAGTGACGCAAAGCTATTTTGTCCTGATCAACCTCTCGCCCAGCCTTAAAAATTAAGCTGCCTAGAGGACGCCGGTATTTACCCCACACTTATTGATCCCGACCGCCCTCACCACCTGGCATCAAGTTTTCTTGCAGTTACCCGCCAGGCGAAAATGCTGATTAACCGCATCTGCTTCACTAACGAAAGACACGCGATTTTTTTCTGACACAGCATCATATGAAGGGCAATCCGGGCGGTGGTAAACCAAGGTTTTCCGGTTGCCAATAATGGCGACATTGACTGATTTTTTGTTTGTCCCAGCTTGAACTGGCGTAGCGTTGGTCTCTACCTGGCGGGTTGTGGTTGACGTCGAGCCTTTGCCTCCTTTGCTGAGGTCGGCATTCAGAAAAATGGGTGCATGATCAGATACGCTGGTACGACCCTGAGCATGGGTCAGACCCAAATGTTTTGGATAGTCGAACACCTGCACCGAATTGATCTTGATCGTCGAGTCCTTGCTGACAAAAATATTGTCGTAGAGGTTGGCGAATTTTCCGTCCGTGGTAGAGAGGGTGGACGCACCATTCAATACCAGTGGTCTCGCACTTGAGTCCAAACTATCCCAGGCGGGGGAAGTGGGTGGGGTATTGAAATCACCCATCAGCATAATCTGGCTGTTGCCCGGGTATGTTTCTTTCAGCCACGACCAATAGTTAGAGAGTGCTACTATCTCTGAGGCACGGTCAGCTTGGCTTTTGCCATACAGGATGTGGACAGTGGCAACAACGAAATACGAATTGTCAGCGAGGGATTTGAATCGAGCAGAGTAGGGCTCTCGTTCAAATGTATCCTTGCGATCGAGGTAGGTCACAGCGCCGTCCTCATAGGCGATAGCCTCATTCTTCCACACGAAGCCGTACATTTCTTTGTAAGTGGATCGGCCCACAGCGTGTGATGCCATGAAGCTCCATTGCTTGCCGGTTTGGCTGGTCAGCTCCTTCGCTAATGCGGCAAGAGCGTCTTCACTCATCAATTCCTGGACGGCAAGAAAATCGACCTTCTTCGCAACCTTCGCTATTGCGACAAAATCCTTCGTGTCCCGAATACTGAGATGTTCGAGGTTCCAGGTTCCGATGTTAGTGGCCGCGAAGGCATTCGTGCAGCAAAGAAAAAGAAAAACGGAGATGTGGCGGAAAAACTTAAGCATTTTAAACTCTATGGCGAATTTGGTAATCATGAACTTTTGATGGCGTCAATCGTCTTCATCATCTGGCGAAGCTGCTTGCTAAGTTCACTGTTACGAAACTGAAGATCGGCGTTCTCAGCTTTCAGGTGCTCAATGGTGCTTACGAGACTTCTATGGCTATCGACCATCTGATTGCCAATGGCCGCAGTGAGCGCCTCAGAGAGGCGAAGATTGGTCAGGCGTTCGATCTCAGATGTTTGAGAGCGAAGCTCGTTCCGTATGACCTCCTTCGTGCGCTTTATTCTTGGGTTGTATTTGGTGGCTGAAATGCTTGTCCACAGTTCTTCAAGCTCAGCGTTCTTTTGAACGATCAACTCACTGAGTTCAGGTTGACGGCGTTTGTTCAGTAAGCTGTCATGGACACCACTGTCTTTGGCAATGTTGCGAGCTACGATTCTCCTGTCTTTAATACTGAGATTTTCGCCTGCCTCCATAGATGCTTTAATGCGATCAAACGCCTTACATACATTCAGGTAAAGGTTGCGCTTCGTTTCCGAAGTCACCCAGGAAGGTTCTTCGGGAGCATCAGTAGTGTTGGAGTATTGCCCAAGGCTGAATTTCATACTGTCACCTTCTCTTCCAAACGGCGCTCGATTTTCCGAACGACTTCACCGCTCATATTGCCGAGTGCCTTTAGAGGATGGTTCTCCGCAATAAATTGATGTGAGATTGCTGTGCGCTCAAGCTCCCGTTTTTGCAGGCTATTGTTCATGCTGTGGGGGCATCCAGCGCAGACTTCCGGCATGCTGCGTTGATCTACGTTCGGCGTGCCGGTTTTAGGATCATGGCACTTCGCGATGTGCTGCTCATTGGCACGCAATGCGCAATAGCCCCATTCAAATGCGGTGAACCGCTCGAATTCATTTGCCAACGCACTTAGGCGGTCATCGAATTCATCTCCTGTGAGTACGGAGATTTCCGCCATTTCTTTATCAATGCGCTTGGCCGCTGGGCCATAGAAGCGATCGTCAAGTTTGCCATGTGCAATCCGGCCCATAATCTCTTTGGCGTAGTCGCGCTCCAGGCTGATCCGAACTGACTCGCTCAGTTTCTCGCGAGTATAGCGCCGCGTGTGGAATGAGCCGTATGAATGGCGGAAATGTTCGCGGATTTTCTCCATGACATTCCCATCAAATCGACGCAGTGCAAATTCTGCGAACGTATGACGGGCTTGGTGAGGTGACACCTCACTATGAAGTTTTCCTGCTTCAGGGTATTTGTCTACGACATGAGTCTTATAGAACGACTTGAACCAACCCCTCAAAGCGAACAGGCCATAACCTGCATCTGCCAACCATTGCTCGTCGCTGAGCGTTCCAACTCCACGGGCAACATGAAAGGCTTCTGATCTGTAAGCCCTGTGCAATAATGGTAAGTTGAATTTATCCGTATCCACTGCGGACAAGTTTTTCATGAGTGTTGCTGCTTCTGCGGCAAGTCCGTGTAGAGATCTTGGATGCGCGAGGCCTGATTCTGTTTTGTAGTTCTCTGAGGTAAACCACCAAGAGCCGTCTGGTTCTTGCTCGTAATCTGCAAGTCGCATTCCATTGATTTCAGAAATACGAAAGCCGCTCAATAGCGTGATGACGGTCAGCGCGGCCTTGGTAAGTTCACCACAAAAATCACTGAGTGCGCCTTGATTTTTCCATGGCAAAGATTCGAAGTGCCCTGTGGTTGCTGCATCGATTGCGGTTCCGAGTTCTACCGCAGACGACGCCCAGCCTCGTTCAAATCGGGACAGTACATAGTCTGGTGCCTGCATCCTTCGATATAAGGCGAGACGATCCTTTTCGCCGAACCAGCTTTTTATCTTCGTCTTTTCCTTGCGCCACTGAGTAAAAAATATAGTCGCAATTTTTGCTTCATCGGATTCAATCTGTGTGATTGCTTCGGCGAGCATCAACGAAGCGCAAGTCATAGGTATTGAACCGTAATTTCCGCCTTTACTCCACTCGGCGTAGTCTACTTCCAGTTCTTTGAGTAACGGCTCCATTGTGCTTTTTTTGAAGGGCACGGTCATCCGATGGACGACACCGTCCACGAGTTTCCCGGAGTGGAGCATGGTATAAGTACGTTCGAGAATTTTGCAGAACATTGTCATTGTTGAGACGCCGAGAATGAGACCTCCGTCCTCATTTTTCTCCTTCTTTATCATAAAGGAGCGAAGCATTTGCTGAATCTCAAGCCTCGATAGCGACTGTAGTGCTCGATCCGAAAAGTGAACCTCCCAGTACTCGCAAAGCTCACGTAAGTATGCAATTTCCTGGCGCGCACTTGAAAGGCTACTCACAACAATTCGACCTTTGTCGTCTGCGTAGCCCCGTGATATATCTCCTTTCAAGAAACACATCTGTGCATACAGTCTTTTTTGTATGGAGCATTTCCAGGAAAAATTGACAATGTAAAAAATTCCCGTGATTGGATCCTGAATCTGAAAGGACTCATCACCATACTGATTGGCTATTTTTTGGGGTTCCGCTAACATGGTAAACAGCGCGGACTGGGTTGCGTTATTTTGCATCGCGTGTTTACCTTATGACAGGAGTGGGGAAGGTGTAGTTTTTAAGTATGTCCTTTCCCTGAACAATGGTTTTTTGGTCAAATTTCTCAAGCGCGTCCTCTACATACGCTGCTTGCATTGCAATTGAAAAAGCTTTTAATTCATCTTCAACGGAAAAGTTCTTTAGCTGGTTAATGCACTCATTTCGGTAACTCATAAGCAGGGCGGCTGTAATGCCATTGGTAATGATGAACGTTTTACTGTCTTTCTCAAGCTGTCCGAATGGGGAAATGGTGAAGCCTGCCATTTGAGCGGACAACAGCAATTCGTCAAACTCTTCCATTTCATTCGCATCAGATTTTGCCTTAGACCAACCGAGCATCTGTTTTAGTTCGGTCACGCTAATCATTACTTCATCACGAATGGCCGCTTGAACTTTGCGCGCGTCCTGCACCATAAGATGACCGACCTCAGATGCAAATAATGCCCTTTTTTTCAAGCGATACTTGGTTTCGCTTGCGTGCATATAAACGACTTCTTTTACGCCTGGTGAGTGCGCAGTCGCATCGGCCCCTACAACCTCTTGTGAATACTTTTCAAATGCCTCATTGCCTGGGTTGCCACCGTCGGTATCTAAGATGGCGCGCGATTGGGCAATCGCGGTAACACTGATTGTTTGACGTTTTGCGGGGCTTGGATTTTGGCCCGTGATGCCAATTGCTGCATTTTCATACCGTCGCTTTTTATTGTCCCAGATGGGGCGATTATTTATAGCAACACGACGAATGATATCTGCGAGAGTTTCAATTTCGTTATCTGCATTATAGATCGCGTGGTATTGCAGTGTGTTCTGAAAAGCGGCCATTACCAAAGGCCTGTATACCACGCTGTCAATTCCCTGGATGTTGCTCGTAACGGGAAGATCAAAAAGCAAATCTCCTGTTTCAGGAAAACGCTTGTAGAAACTCATTTTCAGATTGTCAAAATCAACGTAGGCGCGGTATTGCAGAGACTTTGAGCGGTGCATCGGTACTTCGCGAATTGGGGTCTCGCTTCGGTTTTTAATGAAGATGGGGGATGCAACGCTTGGCGTAATTCGAAGATCCCCTTGTCGCATATCCAAGATGCCGGACAATTGAACCCTGTCAGTAGCCAGCAACCACGAAAACGCCACCTCTTCACAGGGGGTGTGCTTTATAAGGTACAGGTAATCGATATTATGGAAGTATAGTTTGTGGTCACTGTTTTCTGGGTAGATGTCTAACGCCCCGGAGTCACGAAGGCCGGCCTTAATCAGACGGTTTGCCTCATTGATTGTTAAAGGCGATGCCTTTTCGATCTGAGCGTAAGCAAAGTCAGTACTGTTATGTAAGAGTCGTTCTTTTAGGCGCAGATTGTCGCTTTTGAGTATGGCCCCTGCGAGTGCTTTGTATGCAGTGCTGCGATCAGTCTGGCTTGTGCTATATTTAAGTTTTTCGTAATCTCCGTCGCACTTTTCAAGAAGGTTAGTGACTTGTTGCATTACGCCGTCATCACTGAGGAGTTCTAAGCGCTGCTCATTCATCTCCTTGAGAAATTCACAGCAAAAACGTATAGTCGACCTCACAATCTTCAATTCGTCTTTTTCGGGCTGGTCGGTAATTTGCCCTAAACTCGGAGTTGCCTGACCCGACCGATTGGAAGCGGAAGGGATGTATACCATGGCCTCTCGAACGGCTGCGGCAGCATCGGCAAGTGCAGGGTTCTCGTACGCCGCGTTAAGAAAACTCTCGAATGTCGTTCGATATACCGACATGTAAACGCAAATGCTATTAAGTTTAGCTTTCTTTTCAGTGCGTAGATAACGTGTGAAATCTTCCATAAATGCCGCTGGTAGTGCCCGCGCGCCTGGATACTCGGTGATTGCCCAATTTGCGAGAGCATTAAATCTCAAAATTCTACTATATGCATCGAGTAGCGAATTTTTTTTACATTCGGTGCTGTTGAAGTATCTCAATAGGGAGCGGAAAATTGGGCAATTATGAAATTGCTCTGGTATCTCTACGCGGCGCTGTTCGACTTTCTTACCCTTGGCACTTTGCATCGCAACGATGGCATACGTATCTGACGGACTGAAGTTGTGAACAGGATTGGGGGCAAGCGTCGATAAGCTTGCAGGGGTGTCCGTAACAGTCTCAGTAGTATCAGTCATCATGATCATCGTTTAGCGCACGCCTAATTTTTTCACGACGTTGAAGTTTTCCATCGAAAATTACATATTCTTTGGTAGTAGCTTCATCCTCATGCCCCATTTGTTCGGGAACATATTGCCACGGGTCATATCCGTGTTTGTAGCAGAAATCAACAAGGTTCGTGGCGTAGGTGTGCCGTAGTGCATGAAAGGTCAGCTTGAGGAAGCTGGGCTTCGTCACAAAATGCAAGTATGGATCTTTCGCGTGAAGTTCATCCAGTACATCGTCTATATTTGCGGACGCAGCGACGCGTGCTGATTTGAAAATATTAGTGGCGTGCCCGGAGAACAGGGCTTTTCCATTTCGCGTGCAAATTAGCGGGCCATCGGCAATATCCTTCCGCCTTCCTTCCAGAAAGTGTTTGATTTTTTTAAAGGCCTTGGGTGGAATGTCAACTTTCCGAAGCTTCTCGCCTTTCCCAATGATTGGTACCGTTATTGTTTGGTCACCGGCCTTCTCGGCTTGAGCAATGCGTTTTCTCAAGTCACTCGTTTGTAGATTTCTAGAGTCGGTCACTTCGGCACTACGTAGGCCGCAGTAATAACCAATGTGGAGCACTAGCTCGTCCCGTTCTTTTTCGAATGCGGACTGGGCTTTGATGCAGCCCAGGAGTCTTTCGAAGATGCCTTTTTCGACGTACTTGTTGTAGAGGTCAAAGTTGACCCTTTTCTTCCCGTCACCCTGTTTCTTCTGTTCGTCGGAAATGAAGTGGTAGGAGAAGGATGCTGGAGCGTCAAGCATGCCGAGCTGCCAGGCGTGCGCGTAGAACAACCTAAGCGTGGTGATATGGCGCTCGATCGACTTGTCGGAACACAACCTAGCCACCTTCAGATGGCCATACAGATAGCCTGACATGTCTACGTTTGTGAGCAGCTTCCAGTCTTGATCGTGGGCTTGTAGCGCCTCGAAGAAGCTTCGTAGGTCATGTGCGCAGGAGCGGATGGAATTCGGCAGCTGGCCTTCTTGAGCGAGGTGTATCAGGAAGAGCGTGGGGGCGGGGACGATGCTCTGTTCTGTGAGCGGGCCGTCTTCGAGGATTGCGTAGGTGCTGAGGGGGCTACCTGACCAGTTGATCTCCCTCACATATTTGACTTTCACCGTTTCGCTTCCCTACCTCGTGAAGCACCATTTGCTTCTTATAGTCAAGCTAATCAGTAGGTTATGTCGCTGTCAATGCACCCGGTGAAAGATTGTCAACGTTTCCTGAAAAATGGGACTCTCTCGGATAAACCTCGCCGATGCTCGGCACCAGGTTGTGCAAATCCGCTTCGGCACGCTTGAACACGTCGTCATGGCGCGTACAGTTCTTGCGTCCACCGTTCTGCCAGCACTGGCGCTGATGTCCGATCTGCCAGGCCGGAACAATGTGCTCCCACTCGATGCGCGCGGCACGGTTGGCGTTTTTGCGCGGGATGTAGCCGCAGGCTTTCAGGTCAACACGATTGCCGGTGTATTTGCAGCCGCAATAGAACTCGGTGGACTGTGGCGCGTAGAGCGTCCAGGCGACTTTCTTGGCTTCGCTGAAGGTTCGGGGTGCCTGGGCATGGGCAGTCACGGCAAAAAGCAGGCAACACACAGCAATAAAACGGGCACTCATTGAATCAATCTTCCTTCGGCACAACCCAGAAAATCTGCACGCCGCCGTCATCCCGGTAGGCGAGGGTGACGTTGTCGTTCTCCGCGATTTCCTCCAGCAAGCGCTGCCACTCGTCTTCCGGCTCGTCCGGCAAGCGGAAGATCAAGGCTGCCTTGGCTTTTTGGGCGTTGGTGGAGTTGATGATCTTTTGCACACGAATGGCCAGGCGTTCGTAGGCATCAGGTGGGGTTAGCGCTGCGGAAGAGGACTTTGCCACGGAGTGATCCTTAGTAAGCTGTACGTGCATACAGTATTTAACTGTGGGCAATTTCGCAACCGCTTAAAATTCAATAAGTTCGTCTGACAGCTGTTTAGATGATTTGGTGTAAGGCGGGGAGGTGTTTGTTGCGGGATTTGCAGATGAGGTAGAGGCGGGTAAACCCGCCTCTACAGCGATGTCATCAGGAATCAATATTCCCAGAACATCCGTTGCAGTTCTTTGCTGTCCTGGGTCTTGGTCAGGGCAACCATTGCCAGAATCCGTGCTTTCTGCGGGTTCAGGTCAAGGGCGGCGACCCAGTCGTACTTGTCGTCTGGCTGTTCGGCATTACGCAGCACCATGCCCCCGGCATTTACATGGGAAGAACGGATGATCTGCACACCTTGCTTGCGCAACTCCACCAGCGCAGGGACCACTTTGGACGACACCGAACCATTGCCGGTGCCGGCGTGGATGATGGCTTTGGCGCCAGCCTGGGCCAGTGCCTTGTAGGCTGTGTCGCTCACGTTGCCGTAGCCGTAGGCGATTTCAACATCGGGCAAGCTCTTGATGTTCTTGATATCGAATTCCGAGTCCATGGTGTGACGCTTGGCCGGCAGGCGGAACCAGTAGGACTTGCCTTCAACGACCATGCCCAGCGGGCCCCATGGGCTCTTGAACGCTTCGGTCTTGATATTGATCATTTTGCTGACGTCGCGACCCGATTGGATCTCGTCGTTCATGGTCACCAGTACGCCTTTGCCACGTGCATCCTTGCTGCCGGCCACGGCCACGGCGTTGTACAGGTTGAGCATGCCGTCAGCCGACATGGCGGTGCCTGGGCGCATGGAGCCGACCACCACGATAGGCTTGTCGGTTTTTTCCACCAGGTTCAGGAAGTAGGCGGTCTCTTCCAGGGTGTCGGTACCGTGGGTGATCACGATGCCGTCGACGTCCTTGCTGTCGGCCAGTTCGGCGACGCGACGGCCCAGTTGCAGCAGGTTCTCGTTGTTGATGCTTTCGGACGCAATTTGCATCACTTGCTCGCCGCGCACATTCGCGATCTGGCTAAGCTCAGGAACACCGGCGATCAATTGCTCGATGCCAACTTTGGCTGCCTGGTAGGTCGCGCTGTTGGCTGCGCTGGCGCCAGCGCCGGCAATGGTACCGCCGGTGGCAAGGATCACCACGTTGGACAGCTTGGTCTTGGATTCGACTTCCTTTGCCTGAGCGGCAACAGGGAACAGCAGCAGAAGGGCTAACGCGCCCGGAACAAAGTTCTTCAATGCAGATTTCATTATTTTTCTCTCTGGTTTTTGATGAGTGCTGTAGCAAGTTCATCTAGAGCGCCCGGGCGGTTCTGAACGCCACGGGGTGCTGGGTAAGAGCAGGATTTGTACCAAGCCGATTGTGTCCGTTTATATAAATTAAACTATTGATTTATAACAAAAAATATCGTGACTTTTTGCGCGTCGCGTCGTACCGCTGTCCGGCTTTCCGAACAAGCTGCGGCATCGCGTTCGGTTGTCCGAAAATGATCACGGAAAAACCTGAGCGATACGCCGAAGCCTGTCGTTTCAGAGAACGAACCGGTGGGGGATATGTTTAGCGACGTCATTCACAAGGCAGAAGGGCAGGGGCTAGAGGCCTTGCATGAAAGGCGGTGTTCTACCGTTGACAAATCTCGACAAGGTTCTCATAGTTTGAATAACGCAAACGTTTGCGAGATGTTTCATGGGGCGCTCACTGAGTCTCCTGTCAGCTCGTATCAGCCACCCGGGTGGGAGGGCCGCCGAAGTACACTTCGGTGCAAGCGTTGCTCACAATAATCATAAGATCGGAGTGAACCCATGAAGCTGCCATTCGCTGGACGTCTTCTTGCTGTCGCTGTGCTTGCTGCCGCATCCGCCGCCTTACCTTTTTCCTCTGCATTCGCTGATGACGCAGCCGCCAAACCCAAGGTCGGCCTCGTGATGAAGTCCCTTGCCAATGAATTCTTCGTCACCATGCAGGACGGTGCCAAGGCGTATCAGAAAGACCACACCGCTGATTTCGACATGATCACCAACGGTATCAAGAACGAAACCGATACCAGCGCGCAGATCGACATCGTCAATCAAATGATCCTCGCTAAGGTCAACGCCATCGTCATCGCGCCTGCCGACTCCAAGGCGCTGGTCACCGTGCTGAAGAAAGCCTCCGACGCCGGTATCAAGATCGTCAACATCGACAACCGCCTCGACCCTGACGTTCTGAAAAGCAAAAAACTCGATATTCCCTTCGTCGGTCCCGACAACCGCAAAGGTTCCAAGCTGGTCGGCGACTACCTGGCCAAGCAACTGGCGGCAGGCGACAAGGTCGGCATCATCGAAGGCGTACCGACCACCACCAATGCCCAGCAACGCACCGCAGGCTACAAGGATGCGATGGACGCTGCGGGCATGAAGATCGTTTCCATCCAATCCGGCAACTGGGAAATTGACCAGGGCCAGAAAGTGGCCTCGGCCATGTTGAGTGAATACCCGGACCTCAAGGCTCTGTTGGCCGGTAACGACAACATGGCCCTGGGCGCTGTTTCCGCCGTACGCGCGGCTGGCAAGGCCGGCAAGGTGCTGGTGGTGGGTTACGACAACATCGAAGCCATCAAGCCGATGCTGCAGGACGGTCGCGTCCTGGCGACTGCCGACCAGGCGGCCGCGCAGCAGGCTGTGTTCGGTATCCAGAACGCGCTCAAGCTGGTCAATGGTGAGAAAGTCGATGCCAAAGATGGCGTGATCGAAACTCCGGTCGAACTCGTCCTCAAAAAGTAATCCTGGCGGCACCCAACAGCGTCCGCTCGTCCTGAGCGGACGCCTGGAGATTTTCCTATGTCATCTTCCGCCCCGAACGCTGTCCTCTCGGTCAGCGGTATCGGCAAGACCTATGCCCAGCCGGTTCTGTCCGACATCACCCTCACGCTCAACCGTGGTGAAGTGTTGGCGCTGACCGGTGAGAACGGCGCAGGCAAAAGTACGCTGTCGAAGATCATTGGCGGGCTGGTCATGCCGACCACCGGGAACATGCAGTTCAATGGCCAGGATTACCGCCCCGGCAGCCGAACCCAGGCTGAAGCGTTGGGCGTGCGCATGGTCATGCAGGAACTCAACCTGTTGCCGACGCTGACTGTGGCCGAAAACCTGTTCCTGGATAACCTGCCCAGTCACTGTGGCTGGATCAGCCGCAAGCAGTTGCGCAAGGCTGCGATCGAGGCCATGGCTCAGGTCGGCCTGGACGCCATCGACCCGGACACTCTGGTTGGCAGCCTGGGTATCGGCCACCAGCAGATGGTCGAGATCGCCCGCAACCTGATTGGCGACTGCCATGTGCTGATCCTCGACGAGCCCACGGCGATGCTCACGGCCCGTGAAGTCGAGATGCTGTTTGAGCAAATCACCCGCTTGCAGGCTCGGGGCGTGGCGATCATTTACATTTCCCATCGGTTGGAAGAGCTGGCCCGTGTTGCCCAGCGCATTGCGGTATTGCGCGACGGCAAACTGGTCTGCGTCGAGCCGATGGCCAATTACAACAGCGAACAACTGGTCACCTTGATGGTCGGCCGGGAGCTGGGTGAACACATCGACCTGGGACCGCGCAGCATCGGCGGCCCGGCCCTGACCGTGAAGGGCCTGACCCGCTCGGACAAGGTCCGCGACGTATCCTTTGAAGTGCGTGCCGGTGAGATCTATGGCATTTCCGGCCTGATCGGCGCTGGTCGTACAGAGTTGCTGCGCCTTATCTTCGGTGCCGACCTGGCCGACAGCGGCACTGTGGCCCTGGGGACGCCGGCCCAGGTGGTGAGTATCCGCTCGCCGGTGGACGCCGTGGGTCATGGCATTGCCCTGATCACCGAGGACCGCAAGGGCGAAGGGCTGCTGCTGACCCAGTCGATCAGTGCGAATATCGCGCTGGGCAACATGCCGGAAATTTCCGCTGGCGGTTTGGTCAATAGCCGCAACGAAACCGCACTGGCCAAGCGTCAGATCGACGCCATGCGTATCCGCAGTTCCAGCCCGGCGCAATTGGTCTCCGAACTGTCCGGCGGCAACCAGCAGAAAGTTGTGATCGGTCGCTGGCTGGAGCGCGATTGCTCAGTAATGCTGTTCGACGAGCCTACCCGGGGCATCGACGTCGGTGCCAAGTTCGACATTTATGCCTTGCTCGGCGAGTTGACCCGCCAGGGCAAGGCGCTGGTGGTGGTGTCCAGCGACCTGCGGGAACTCATGCTGATCTGCGACCGCATCGGCGTGCTATCCGCCGGGCGCCTGATCGAGACCTTCGAGCGCGACAGCTGGACCCAGGACGAATTGCTCGCCGCCGCGTTTGCCGGCTATCAGAAACGTGATGCGCTGCTCAACGATGCCGCGCCTAGGAATACCCCATGAAAACCACAACTTCCCCCGGTAAAACCGGCGGCAACTTCTACGGCCTGGGCACCTACCTGGGGCTGGCCGGCGCATTGCTGGCGATGATCGCGCTGTTTTCGGTGCTCAGCGATCACTTCCTGTCCTATGACACGTTCAGCACCCTGGCCAACCAGATTCCGGACCTGATGGTGCTGGCGGTGGGCATGACCTTCATCCTGATCATCGGCGGTATCGACCTGTCGGTGGGCTCGGTGCTGGCGTTGGCGGCGTCGGCGGTCAGCGTGGCGATTCTCGGTTGGGGCTGGAGTGTTTTACCGGCCGCCGTGCTCGGCATGGGCTGCGCCGCGTTGGCCGGCACTATCACTGGTTCGATCACGGTGGCCTGGCGCATTCCATCGTTTATCGTGTCTCTTGGTGTGTTGGAAATGGCTCGTGGCGTGGCGTACCAGATGACCGGTTCGCGCACGGCCTATATCGGCGATTCGTTTGCCTGGCTGTCCAACCCGATAGCCTTCGGCATTTCGCCGTCGTTCATCATCGCTTTGCTGGTGATCATTGCCGCCCAACTGGTATTGACCCGCACCGTATTCGGTCGCTACCTGATCGGTATCGGCACCAACGAAGAAGCTGTGCGCCTGGCCGGGATCAACCCCAAGCCGTACAAGATTCTGGTATTCAGTCTCATGGGACTGCTGGCCGGTGTGGCGGCGTTGTTCCAGATTTCGCGCCTGGAAGCAGCAGACCCAAATGCGGGCTCCGGCCTGGAGCTGCAAGTGATCGCTGCGGTGGTGATCGGCGGTACCAGCCTGATGGGCGGGCGAGGGTCGGTGATCAGTACCTTCTTCGGTGTGTTGATTATTTCGGTATTGGCCGCCGGCCTGGCGCAGATCGGTGCCACGGAGCCCACCAAGCGCATCATTACCGGTGCCGTGATCGTGATCGCCGTGGTCCTGGATACTTACCGCAGCCGCCGCGCCAGTCGGCGAGGCTGAACCATGGCGACGATCAAGGATGTGGCAGCGCTTGCGGGTATTTCCTACACCACGGTATCCCATGTGGTGAACAAGACGCGCCCGGTGAGCGAGCCGGTACGGATCAAGGTTGAAGCGGCGATCAAGCAGCTCGACTACGTGCCCAGCGCTGTCGCGCGTTCGCTCAAGGCCAAGACCACAGCCACCATAGGATTGCTGGTGCCCAACAGCCTCAACCCGTATTTTGCCGAGTTGGCCCGGGGCATTGAGGATTATTGTGAGCGTAACGGCTACTGCGTGATTCTCTGCAACTCCGACGACAACGCGGAAAAACAACGCAGCTATTTGCGGGTGTTGCTGGAAAAACGCGTCGATGGCTTGATCGTGACCTCGGTAGGTGGTGATGACAGCGGCCTCGCCGCAGGCTTGAGCGCAGTGCGCACGCCCATGGTGATTGTCGACCGGGCGCTGGATGGCATCGATGTCGACCTGGTGCGCATCGACCACGAGGAGGGCGCCTACCTGGCGACCCGGCACTTGCTTGACCTGGGGCATCGGGACATCGCCTGCATCGGCGGCCCGGCCCATACGCGCGTCGCGCAAATGCGCCTGGCGGGTTACCACCGTGCGCTCCATGAAGCGGGTGTGCGGGTGATCGCCAATCGCATCCGGGAAAGCGACTTCACCAGCACCGGCGGTTATGCTGCTGCCGTGCAATTGCTGGCGCAAAACCCGCCCAGCGCGATTTTCGCCAGCAACGACATGATCGGCTTTGGCGTGTTGCGCGCGGCGGCGGAGCGTAATATTCGCGTGCCCGGCGAACTGTCGGTGATCGGTTTCGATGACATTCAAATGAGCCGCTACGTGTACCCGGCGCTGACCACGGTCGGCCAGTCGATCCTGCAACTGGGCGAGACGGCTGCCGAGCTTTTACTGCGACGAATTGCAACCCCCCAACTGCCGATCGATCAACGCATCGTGACGCCAAGCATCGTGTTGCGCGAGTCGACGGCGCCAGTCGCCGGTGTGTTTGCCCAATACCGCTGAACCGAATTGATGAGTACTGATGTATGCCAGCAAAAGTAGTGGTAGTAGGCAGCTTGAACATGGACCTGGTCACCCGCGCGAGTCGGCTGCCCCGTGCGGGTGAGACCTTGATCGGCCAGACGTTTTCCACGGTGCCTGGCGGCAAGGGCGCCAACCAGGCCGTGGCATCGGCGCGACTGGGGGCTGATGTGGCAATGATCGGCTGTGTCGGTACCGATGCCTATGGCACTGAACTGCGTGACGCCTTGCTGGTGGAAGGTATTGATTGCCAGGCGGTGAGCACCGTGGACGGTTCCAGTGGCGTGGCCTTGATTGTGGTGGATGACAGCAGCCAGAACGCGATTGTGATTGTTGCCGGCAGCAACGGCGAGCTGACACCCGCCTCACTGCAGGCGTCTGATGCGGTGCTGCAGGCCGCCGATGTGATCATCTGCCAGCTTGAAGTGCCGATGGACACCGTGGGCTACACCCTCAAGCGCGGTCGTGAACTAGGCAAGACCGTGATCCTCAACCCGGCGCCGGCCAGCGGTCCATTGCCCGCCGACTGGTACGCCTCGGTCGATTACCTGATTCCCAACGAAAGCGAAGCCAGCGCACTGAGCGGCGTGACAGTCGACTCCCTCGACAGTGCCAAGGCGGCGGCGACACGGCTGATCCAGGCGGGAGCCGGTAAAGTCATTATTACCCTGGGTGCCCAAGGTGCGTTGTTTGCCGATGGCCAGGGCTTTGAGCACCTGGTGGCGCCCAAGGTCAAGGCGGTGGATACCACGGCTGCCGGCGATACCTTTGTCGGTGGTTTTGCCGCGGCACTGGCCAGTGGCAAAAGTGAAGCCGAGGCCATCCGTTTCGGCCAGGTCGCGGCAGCATTGTCAGTCACCCGTGCCGGTGCGCAACCCTCCATTCCTACGCTGCATGACGTTCAAGGTTTTGTGCCTTTATGAAAAAGACCCCTCTGCTCAATATCGCTCTGTCGCGTTTGATCGCATCCCTGGGCCATGGCGACATCCTGGTGATCGGCGACGCCGGCCTGCCAGTGCCGCCGGGAGTCGAGTTGATTGACCTGGCGCTGACCCAGGGCATTCCGGACTTCATCAGCACCCTACGTATCGTGCTCAGTGAAATGCAGGTGGAAAGCCACGTGCTGGCGGAAGAAATCCTGCTCAAGCAGCCACCCGCGCTGACTGAGCTGAACGCGATGACTGAACAGGCCGCCCTCGGCGAACGACGTCTGCTCAGCCATGAGCAATTCAAGCAACTGAGCCGTAACGCGCGCGCTGTCGTGCGCACCGGCGAGTGCCAGCCTTACTGCAATATCGCGCTGGTGTCCGGCGTAACCTTCTAGAGTTTCCCAACGACAAGGAGTGTTTTATGCAACGTGGTCTCCCAACCCTGAGAAATCTGTTTCGGAGTGTCCTGCTTTTGTCCGCACTCACTGCTGCAAGCGCCCAGGCGGCGGAAAAAATCGACTTGATCATCGACACCGACCCAGGCGCCGACGATGTGGTGGCTTTGCTCTTCGCCATGGCTTCACCGGACGAGTTGAATATTCGTGCGCTGACCACCGTCGCCGGCAACGTGCGCCTGGACAAGACCTCGCGTAACGCGCGTCTGGCCCGCGAGTGGGCCGGGCGCGAAGACATCCCGGTGTACGCCGGCGCACCCAAGCCGCTGCTGCGCACACCGATCTATGCCGAGAACATCCATGGCAAAGAAGGTATTTCCGGCGTCACCGTCCACGAGCCAAAAAAGGGCCTGGCTGAAGGCAACGCCGTTGATTACCTGGTCAAGACCCTCCGTGCTGCCAAGCCTCACAGCATCACCATTGCCATGCTCGGCCCGCAGACCAACCTGGCACTGGCATTGACTCAGGACCCTGAAATCACCCAAGGCATCAAGGAAGTGGTGGTGATGGGCGGCGCGCACTTCAACGGCGGCAATATTACGCCGGTTGCCGAGTTCAATCTGTTTGCCGATCCGATTGCGGCCGAGATTGTGCTCAAGAGTGGCGTCAAGCTGACTTACCTGCCGCTGGACGTGACTCACAAGGTGCTGACCAGTGAGGCGCGCTTGAAAAAGATCGCCGATATCAAGAACAACGCGAGCAAGGTCGTCGGCGATATTCTCAATGAATACGTCAAGGGCGATATGGAGCACTACGGTATTCCGGGCGGCCCGGTCCATGACGCCACTGTCATTGCCTACCTGCTCAAGCCGTCTTTGTTCACGGGGCGTCAGGCCAATATGGTGGTGGACAGCCGCGAAGGCCCGACCTTCGGCCAGACCATCGTTGATTGGTACGACGGCCTGAAGCAAACAAAGAATGTGTTCTGGGTTGAGAACGGCGACGCCCAGGGCTTCTTCGATCTGCTCACCGAGCGCCTGGCGCGCCTGAAGTAACCCGGCCGACGGCTCGTCAGCCGGTTTTTATTCGCGCTCGGGGTCTTGTGCCCCCATGTGATCGGCCGGGTATTTTTCGAATACCTGGCCGATGAATGCTTGCGCTGCCTGGGTGCCGAGTTCCTTGACCAGCAGGTCGATACCGATGATTGCCAGTTCCTCCGGGCTTCCTGGACTGTAGGAGCTTTGTCCTTGGGGCCACTTGGCTTTGATGTCGGCTTGGAGCGTTACGGTGGTCATGGAAGTCTCACGGGTTGAAATACGGGGCAATGCGCTGGAACGCGGCTCTAACGGGCGCAGTTAATCATTTTGCGCGGGGTTTGGCACTGCTACTTAGGCATGAAGCAGGTGCTGTGCGACACTGTCCCCCTGTTTAATTGCCGGGGGACACCGCGTGCAGATCGATTTGAATAACCCCGAGAACCTGACCCTGGCCGCCGTGCGCCAGCTGATCGCCAGTGCCAGTGATGACGAACATACCCAGCTGCGTGTGACCAAGGCTGGGATTGCCTACATATCTTCGGGGGTGGTGGGAGGCACTGACATCGACGGCCTGCTGTTTCGCCTGGAGACCTGGGCCAAGGGCTCCGGCTATGTCGGCAACGTCGCGGCCAGCGATGAGGTCTGGGTCACACAGATTTTTAATGCGCTGAAGCAGAACTGGCCGAAGCCGCCGTTTGATTACATCGACATCTACTGATTGCGTTCATATTTGGTCACGATTGATCGGGCGAATGCCTGCTGATAGTCGGGCAGACTTGCCTATCGGCGGTTTACGTTTTGAAACCAATCAGCCAGACCGCTGTCGCACGATCTCTGTTCATTTTTCAATAGGAGGCTTCATGCCTTGGAAGCTCGCATCATTAGGTACTTTGTTGGCAGCACTCGCGTTGGCGGGTTGCAGCACCCCGGGTGCCTCTGAGCCAGCCAAAGACGCCGCCGTGACCGATGCCGGTCATAGCCGCTGTGAGTCGAAGGCCGCCGAATTCACCATCGGCCAGAAGGCCTCGCCCCAGTTGCTGGAGCAGGCCCGTACCCGCGCCGGTGCGCAGAACGCACGGATCCTCAAGCCCAACGATATGATCACGCTGGAATACCGCTCCGACCGCCTGAACCTGAACACCGATGACAACCTGGTGATCACGCGCGTTAATTGCGGCTGATCGCTTCCAGGCGTTTGCAATACCCATAAAAAACCCCGTCACATGGACGGGGTTTTTTTTAGCTCAGCGGAGAATTACTCGCCGCGAACCTGTGCAGCTTGCATACCCTTTTGGCCTTTCTCAGCCACGAAGGAAACGGTTTGGCCTTCTTTCAGGCTTTTGAAACCGTCGCTTTCGATAGCTTTGAAGTGTACGAACAGGTCGTCACCGCCACCTTGAGGAGTGATGAAGCCGAAGCCTTTTTCATCGTTGAACCATTTAACGGTGCCGGTTTGGCGATTAGACATGGTGTATCTCCAAGAAACATATATTTTCAGTAGTGCTGTGCTGCTCAGGCCAACTGGGCACACTGGGCTATCATAGTCGAAATGTTCGACTTGGGAGCCCCCCCAAGGCATTGTTTGCTAATCAATAGCGTTGCGTTTGGTACTTGTGTCGGCTGAAAGCCCCGATCTACGGGGCTTTGGCGCGAAATATCAGCTGGTAAAAAAAGCCGTAAAAGCTGCGTAATTTGTGCGAAATGGCAGTTTTAAGGCTGTTTTTCTGGCAAAACGGCCGTCTGATCAGGGGCCGATCTTACTTTTTCTTCACGACTTTGCAGGACGAAATAGCCGCGACCGCTTTGTTTTTAAGCGCCGGGCTGGCGTTCTGGTTGGTCATGAGTTCCTTGATTTCCGCAGTGCTCAATTCGGCGTTGATCTTGTCGGCGCCGCATTCGCAGTGGGCTGTGGCAGTTTTCACGTCCACGTTCTGACTGGCTGCGGAAGTACAGTCTTTGACGAAGCTGTCACGGGCACCGGCTGGCCAGTTCGAAGGGGCCGCTGCTTGCGCGCCGAGGGAAAGCAGGGTCAGGGAAGCGGCGAGAGCGAGGGTCGAGGTAAAACGCATCATGGGATGCTCCTTTGGGTCGATGACGAACAGCGATTCTCAGTGGGTTTGAGGCGTGGCGTACAGCTCAAGTTCACTTTTGCAGCTATAAAGGCTGGAATTTGTGTTTGCATCGGATACTGCCGGCGCGATGACCGTTCATCTGTGCTAGCATCTTTGGCTTGGCTAATTCCGGGCGCGCCATTTGCCGCCTTGCCATGTTTCTTTTTAGCTCACTCCAGTCACTGTGGTTCGATTATCGGTTGGCCGAAAGGCTCCTGCCGCTGTAAGGCAGGCGTTCATCACTGAACGGCCTGGTGTTGGATCTTGTACTGGCTCATCCCAACCCACGTGACCTTTGGTAGGGGTCACCACTAGGAGAGGAGGCGCCATGCCAACTATTACTCTTCCCGACGGCAGTCAACGTTCATTCGATCATTCGGTTTCCGTAGCCGAGGTCGCCGCATCCATTGGTGCTGGCCTAGCCAAGGCCACCGTGGCCGGCAAGGTCGACGGCAAGCTGGTTGACGCCAGCGACCTGATCACCTCCGATGCCAGCCTGCAAATCATCACGCCCAAGGATCAAGAGGGGCTGGAGATCATTCGCCACTCTTGCGCGCACTTGATTGGCCATGCAGTCAAGCAGCTGTACCCAACCGCGAAAATGGTGATTGGCCCGGTCATCGACGAAGGTTTTTATTACGACATCGCCTATGAGCGTCCTTTCACTCCGGACGATCTGGCCGCTATCGAACAGCGCATGCACGCCCTGATCGAAAAAGATTACGACGTCATCAAGAAAGTCACCCCGCGTGCCGAAGTGATCGACGTGTTCACTGCGCGTGGCGAAGACTACAAGCTGCGCCTGGTGGAAGACATGCCGGACGAGCAGGCCATGGGCCTGTACTACCATGAAGAATACGTCGACATGTGCCGTGGCCCGCACGTGCCGAACACGCGCTTCCTCAAGTCCTTCAAGCTGACCAAGCTGTCCGGTGCCTACTGGCGCGGCGACGCGAAGAACGAGCAGCTGCAGCGGATCTACGGCACTGCCTGGGCTGACAGGAAGCAGCTGGCCGCCTATATCCAGCGTATTGAAGAAGCCGAAAAACGTGATCACCGCAAGATCGGCAAACGCCTGAACCTGTTTCATCTCCAGGAAGAAGCGCCGGGCATGGTGTTCTGGCACCCGAACGGCTGGACTCTCTACCAGGTACTTGAGCAGTACATGCGCAAGGTTCAGCGCGACAACGGTTACCTTGAGATCAAGACCCCGCAGGTCGTTGATCGCAGCCTGTGGGAGAAATCCGGGCACTGGGCCAACTACGCCGACAACATGTTCACTACCCAGTCGGAAAACCGCGACTACGCCATCAAGCCGATGAACTGCCCATGTCACGTGCAGGTGTTCAACCAGGGCTTGAAGAGCTACCGCGAGTTGCCGATGCGTCTGGCCGAGTTCGGTGCCTGCCACCGTAACGAACCATCGGGTGCGTTGCACGGCATCATGCGCGTGCGCGGTTTCACCCAGGACGACGCCCACATCTTCTGCACCGAAGAGCAGATGCAGGCCGAATCCGCTGCATTCATCAAGCTGACCATGGACGTTTATCGCGATTTCGGCTTTACCGAAGTCGAGATGAAGCTGTCCACTCGTCCGGAAAAACGCGTCGGCTCGGACGAACTGTGGGATCGCGCCGAAGCGGCTCTGGCCGCTGCGCTAGACAGTGCGGGCCTCGCGTACGATCTGCAGCCGGGCGAAGGCGCCTTCTACGGGCCGAAGATCGAGTTCTCGTTGAAAGATTGCCTTGGCCGTGTCTGGCAATGTGGTACCTTGCAGCTCGATTTTAACCTGCCGATCCGTTTGGGAGCCGAATACGTCTCCGAAGATAACAGCCGTAAACACCCGGTTATGCTGCACCGGGCGATCCTCGGCTCGTTCGAACGGTTCGTCGGTATCCTGATCGAGCACTACGAGGGTGCGTTCCCTGCGTGGCTGGCTCCGACTCAGGCAGTGATCATGAATATCACTGATAAACAGGCAGATTTTGCTGCTGAAGTTGAAAAAACTCTCAACGAAAGCGGATTTCGTGCCAAGTCCGACTTGAGAAATGAAAAGATCGGCTTTAAAATCCGCGAGCATACTTTGCTCAAGGTTCCCTATCTTTTGGTTATCGGAGATCGGGAAGTCGAGATGCAGACTGTCGCTGTGCGTACTCGTGAAGGTGCTGACCTGGGCTCGATGCCCGTCGCCCAGTTCGCTGAGTTCCTCGCGCAAGCGGTTTCCCGGCGTGGTCGCCCAGATTCGGAGTAATTATTATTAAGCGTGAAATGAGACAAGATAAACGAGCTGCACCGAAAGCCCCGATCAACGAGAATATCTCGGCACGCGAGGTTCGGTTAATTGGCGCTGACGGCGAGCAGATTGGCATCGTCTCGATTGATGAAGCGCTTCGTATTGCAGAAGAGTCCAAGTTGGACTTGGTGGAAATCTCCGCCGATGCAATCCCACCCGTTTGCCGGGTGATGGACTACGGCAAGTCGATCTTCGAAAAGAAGAAGCAGGTTGCCGCAGCGAAGAAGAACCAAAAGCAGATTCAAGTAAAAGAAATCAAGTTTCGTCCAGGGACGGAGGAAGGGGATTACCAGGTAAAACTGCGCAACCTGGTACGTTTCCTGAGTGATGGGGACAGGGCCAAGGTATCCTTGCGATTCCGCGGCCGTGAGATGGCCCACCAGGAGCTGGGGATGGAACTCCTCAAGCGGGTTGAAGCTGACCTGCTCGAGTACGGTTCGGTCGAACAGCATCCTAAGATGGAAGGACGCCAGCTGATCATGGTCATCGCCCCGAAAAAGAAGAAGTAATCAACAGGGCACGGCAGGCCTTCTGATTATGTTTATCAACTGAATGCGGAGTATCCGAACATGCCAAAGATGAAGACTAAAAGTGGTGCTGCTAAGCGGTTTCTGAAAACTGCTAACGGTATCAAGCACAAGCACGCTTTCAAGAGCCACATCCTGACCAAAATGTCGACCAAGCGTAAGCGTCAACTGCGCGGTAGCAGCTTGCTGCATCCGTCTGACGTGGCAAAAGTCGAGCGCATGCTGCGCCTTCGTTAATTTTGGATCAAGAATAGAGGAAGTAACTCATGGCTCGTGTAAAGCGTGGCGTCATTGCCCGTAAACGTCACAAAAAAATTCTGAAACTCGCTAAAGGCTACTACGGCGCGCGTTCACGCGTATTCCGTGTTGCCAAGCAAGCGGTAATCAAGGCAGGCCAATACGCCTACCGTGACCGTCGTCAGAAAAAACGTCAGTTCCGCGCTCTGTGGATCGCTCGTATCAACGCTGGTGCACGTGTTAACGGTCTGTCCTACAGCCGTTTCATCGCTGGCCTGAAAAAAGCGTCCATCGAAATCGACCGTAAGGTTCTGGCTGAACTGGCCGTGAACGAAAAAGCGGTGTTTGCTGCGATTGTCGAGAAAGCTAAAGCCACCTTGGCTTAAGTACCCCCGACAGTCACCCTGGGCTGCTCCTGTAGCCCAAGGTGGTAAACGTCATAAATAGGGGAAGAGCCTTCAAGCTCTTCCCCTATTTTGTATCTGGAGTCTGTACATGGAAAACCTGGACGCGCTCGTCGCTCAAGCTCTTGAGGCTGTGCAAAGCGCTGAAGATATCAATGCCCTGGAGCAAATCCGGGTTCACTACCTTGGCAAAAAGGGTGAATTGACTCAGGTGATGAAGACCCTGGGGAATTTGCCTGCTGAAGAGCGCCCGCAAGTCGGTGCGCTGATCAACGTCGCCAAGGAGCGTGTCACAGAGGTGCTCAATGCGCGCAAGGCGTCGCTCGAGGAGGCCGATCTTGCGGCCAGGCTCGCCGCCGAGTCCATTGATGTGACCTTGCCTGGCCGTGGCCAGGCCTCGGGCGGTCTGCATCCGATCACCCGGACTCTGGAACGTATCGAGCAGTTCTTCACCCACATCGGCTACGGCATTGCCGAAGGCCCTGAGGTCGAAGACGATTATCACAACTTCGAGGCGCTCAACATCCCAGGCCATCACCCGGCCCGGTCGATGCACGACACCTTCTATTTCAACGCAAACATGCTGTTGCGCACCCATACCTCGCCGGTACAGGTCCGCACCATGGAAGCGAACAAGCCGCCGATCCGCATTGTCTGCCCAGGCCGTGTGTACCGTAGCGACTCCGATATCACCCACTCGCCGATGTTCCACCAGGTCGAAGGCCTGCTGGTTGATCGCGACATCAACTTCGCCGACCTCAAGGGCACCATCGAAGAGTTCCTGCGGGTGTTCTTCGAGAAAGAACTGGCGGTGCGTTTCCGTCCATCGTTCTTCCCGTTCACTGAGCCGTCCGCGGAAGTCGACATGGAATGCGTGATGTGCAGCGGTAAAGGCTGCCGCGTCTGCAAGCAGACCGGCTGGCTGGAAGTGATGGGCTGCGGCATGGTTCACCCCAACGTGCTGCGCATGTCCGGGATTGATCCGGAAGAGTTCTCGGGCTTTGCCTTCGGCATGGGCGTTGAGCGCCTGGCCATGCTGCGTTACGGCGTGAACGACTTGCGTCTGTTCTTCGACAACGACTTGCGGTTCCTCGCGCAATTTCGCTAGTCGTAACGAATCTTTAGGAGAGCAGGATGAAATTCAGTGAACAATGGCTGCGCGGCTGGGTAAGCCCGCAGGTAGATCGCGACACGCTGGTTGCGCGTCTGTCGATGGCCGGTCTTGAGGTCGATAGCGTTACGCCGGCCGCCGGTGTTTTCAGTGGTGTGGTCGTGGGCGAGGTGCTGAGCACCGAGCAACACCCCGATGCTGATAAGTTGCGTGTGTGCCAGGTCAGCAATGGCACGGAAACGTTCCAGGTCGTGTGCGGAGCGCCTAACGTGCGCCCGGGCCTGAAGATCCCGTTCGCCATGATCGGCGCCGAACTGCCGGGCGACTTCAAGATCAAGAAGGCCAAGCTGCGTGGCGTCGAGTCCAACGGCATGTTGTGCTCCCAGGCGGAGCTGCAAGTAGGCGAGGGCAATGATGGCCTGATGGAACTGCCGGCCGATGCGCCGGTGGGCCAGGACATTCGCGTCTACCTGGAACTGGAAGACGCCAGCATCGAGGTTGACCTGACCCCGAACCGTGGCGACTGCCTGTCCCTGGTAGGCCTGGCACGTGAAGTGGGTGCGCTGTACAACGCCCCAGTTACTCGTCCAGTGGTTGCCGCAGTGGCTGCGGTGCATGATGAAGTGCGTCCGATCGAAGTGCTGGCGCCAAATGCTTGCCCACGTTACCTGGGGCGTGTCATCCGCAACGTTGACCTGTCCAAGCCAACCCCGCTGTGGATGGTTGAGCGCCTGCGTCGCGCCGACGTGCGCAGCATCGACGCTGCCGTCGACATCACCAACTACGTGATGCTTGAACTGGGCCAGCCGCTGCACGCCTTCGATCTCGCCGAAATCAATGGCGGCATCCGCGTGCGCATGGCCGAAGAAGGCGAGAAGCTGGTTCTGCTCGACGGCCAGGAAGTCAGCCTGCGCGCCGACACCCTGGTGATCGCTGACCATTCCCGCGCCCTGGCGATTGCCGGCGTGATGGGTGGCGAGCACAGTGGTGTGTCCGCGACCACTCGCGACGTATTCCTTGAAAGCGCGTTCTTCGACCAGATTGCCATCGCTGGCAAGGCCCGCTCCTACGGCCTGCACACCGATGCCTCGCACCGCTACGAGCGTGGTGTGGACTGGAAGCTCGCCCGTGAAGCCATGGAGCGCGCCACTGGCCTGCTACTGGAAATCACCGGTGGCGAAGCCGGCCCGATCACTGAGACGGTCAGCGAACAGCATCTGCCGTCCGTTGCGCCGATCACCCTGCGCGCCAAAAGCGTTGAGCAAATGCTCGGCCTGGTCATCGCCCCGGCTGAAATCGAGCAACTGTTGTCGGCCCTCGGGTTGAACATTTCTACGGATGGGGAAGGGCAGTGGCATGTTGAAGTGCCAAGCCATCGCTTCGATATCAGCCTGGAAGTTGATCTGATCGAAGAATTGGCTCGCCTGTACGGTTACAACCGCCTGCCGGTTCGTTATCCACAAGCGCGTCTGGCACCGCAGCCCAAGGCTGAAGCGCGTGCGCACTTGCCTGAGTTGCGTCGCCTGCTGGTTGCCCGTGGCTATCAGGAAGCGGTGACCTACAGCTTCATCGATCCAAAGCAGTTCGAACTGTTCAACCCCGGCGTCGAGCCGCTGCTGCTGGCCAACCCGATCTCCAACGACATGGCCGCCATGCGTTCGTCCCTGTGGCCAGGCCTGGTGAAAGCCCTTTCCCATAACCTGAACCGTCAGCAAGACCGCGTGCGCATGTTTGAAAGCGGCCTGCGGTTTGTCGGTCAACTCGACGGCCTGAAGCAAGAGCCAATGCTGGCCGGTGTTGTTTGCGGCAGCCGCTTGCCGGAAGGTTGGGCGCAAGGCCGTGATGCCGTGGACTTCTTCGACGTTAAAGCTGACGTGGAGGCGGTATTGGGCTTTGCCGGCGCACTGGACGACTTCACATTTGTGTCAGGTAACCACCCGGCGTTGCACCCTGGTCAGACGGCGCGTATCGAACGCGAAGGTCGCTTGGTGGGCTTCGTCGGCGCCATCCATCCAGAGCTGTCGAAAACCCTTGGGCTCGACCGCCCGGTCTTCGTCTTCGAGCTGGTCCTGGCTGAGGTGGCCTCGGGCAAGATGCCTAAGTTCAGCGAGTTGTCGCGCTTCCCTGAGGTGCGTCGCGACCTTGCCCTGATCGCCGATCGTGAAGTCGCCGCCACTGCCGTTCTGGATGTAATCCGTGAAAATGCAGGGGAATGGCTGACAGACCTCAGGCTATTTGACGTCTATCAGGGTAAAGGCATTGATCCGCATAGAAAAAGCCTTGCAGTTGGCTTGACCTGGCAGCATCCATCGCGCACTCTTAATGACGATGAGGTGAATACCACGACACAAAATATCCTCACCTCGCTCGAACAAAGGTTAAACGCCACGTTAAGGAAGTGACGTATGGGGGCTTTGACGAAAGCTGAGATGGCGGAACGTCTGTACGAAGAGTTGGGTCTGAACAAGCGCGAGGCCAAGGAATTGGTCGAGCTGTTTTTTGAAGAGATCAGACACGCTCTGGAAGACAACGAACAGGTCAAATTGTCCGGTTTCGGCAATTTTGACCTGCGGGACAAACGCCAGCGGCCTGGGCGCAATCCAAAAACGGGAGAAGAAATCCCGATCACGGCTCGCCGTGTGGTCACCTTTCGTCCAGGGCAGAAGTTGAAGGCCCGAGTTGAGGCTTATGCTGGAACCAAGTCATAACGACGAGCTACCCGTCATCCCTGGCAAACGCTACTTCACCATTGGTGAAGTCAGCGAGCTCTGTGCGGTAAAACCGCACGTGCTGCGCTATTGGGAGCAGGAGTTTCCTCAACTCAACCCCGTCAAACGCACCGGGAACCGTCGGTATTATCAGCGCCAGGATGTGCTGATGATCCGACAGATCCGTGCGTTGCTGTATGATCAGGGGTTCACCATCAGCGGCGCGCGCCAGCGTATGTCCGGTGATGAAGCCAAAGACGACACCACCCAATACAAGCAACTGATCCGCCAGATGATCTCCGAGCTAGAAGATGTGCTGGTGGTTTTGAAGAAGTGATACAGGCTTTTAAAATACTTCCACATTTCAAAAGCTTGCGGTATATTCCTGATCGCTTCGTTACGAAGCGAACCCAGTAACACGCCTAGTCGGGGCGTAGCGCAGTCCGGTAGCGCACTAGCATGGGGTGCTAGGGGTCGAGTGTTCGAATCACTCCGTCCCGACCATTATTCCTGAGTAAAATCAGACTCTTAAGCCGATCAGATAGATCGGCTTTTTTGTGCCTGCGCAAAACCCGCGCAAAACTGGCGCAAAACTACCCGGTGATTTCGCTGATATTCAGATCCGGAATCGCCTCGGACCAAATGATTTCCTCGTGGTCCCGCTGGTAGTTCTTGGTCATGCCCTCGCTCGCATGGCCTGCAATCTTCTGCCCGTCCTTACCGGCTTTCTTGTACAGGTGCAGCGACAGCGCTCGCACTTCATGGAAGCCGGCATCTCTTCTTCCTTCCATCCTGCGTAGAAATGGTCGCTCCTCCGCTTGAGGTCGTGGGTAACAAAACGCCCGCATGTGCGGTCTGTCGAGCACCGAGAGGGGGCGAAAGCTCGACTGAGGAAGTGTAGATCAGGGAGGACTTATCGCTAAGGGCGAATCGCAGGCAAAGAAAAGCCCGCGATGGGGAGGGCGGGCTTAAAGGGATGTTCACTAGGAGCTGGGGTAACAATAGACAATTGACTGTGAAAAGGTCGTGAAAGGTCGCGCTCAGTACGAGGTAGAGATTGCCTGGGCCAGTTGCTGGTCGTTCATCAGCGGCGGCGTGTATGTCGCACGATAAAAGCGAACTGCTTGCTCAAACTGAGCGCCGCGAATTTCGCCATCTGAACCAATGAATGCGAGGGCATCGTCCTTCGCTTTTTTCATCATTGAGGGCCCGTAGACTGTAAATGCTGTTGTACCTCCGAGCACCATCGTTGGGAACAGGGTAGTGGCGCTCAGCGCTCTCTCGACCGGATTCTCGACGTACCACGCCATTGCTTCAGCGCTGATTGATACCATAACGACGGCTGCCAGGGTCTTCCATGAGTCCATTCTTCGATGCTTCCATTGCGATCAGTGGGCGCCACCATACCAGAGCAGGGGATCAGCAGAAACAAGAAGCCGGCGCCGGCACCTGGTGCATCGCGATGAATGTCGAGATCGGCTGAATCACCGACACCACGTCCTCACCAGCAGGCCAACAACGTGTCCGGTTAGATCGGACACGATCCAAGTCGTTGTCCTACTGCCTCCAGGCTGAACGTATGCGGCTGGCGCCTATTGCGGTTTGCGCGCACGGTCCGATGTATTCCAACCCGATCGCGATGTGGCAACAGATCGCCGATTTCCACGCGAACAGCCTCACCGGGGGGGCGGTTTTCCTGAGGGCTGCCTGGTTTTCATGGGCGCCCATCGGGCGAACCGGCGGGCGAGGCGTTCATTGCTAGGCTTCAATGCCAGCAGCGGCTACCGCAAACCGGCAGCCGCCCTTGCGCGCCTTAAACCTTAAACCGCTCCACCAACCGCTCCAATTCATGCCCCAACCGCGCCAGCTCGTTGCTCGACGCGGCGGTTTCTTCGCAGGTGTCGGCCGTCTGGTCGGAGATGTTGCGCACGTTGATCACGCTGCGATTGATCTCCTCGGTGACGGCGCTTTGCTGTTCCGCCGCCGTGGCAATCTGCTGATTCATTGACTGAATGATCGAGACCTTGCCCGTGATGTTCTCCAGCGCACTGACCGCCCGGTGGGTGCATTCCACGCTGCTTTCGCTCAGTACCAAGCTGCTTTCCATACCTGAGGCCACGGCGTGGGTGCCGCTCTGTACCCCGGCGACCAGGCTTTCAATTTCTTCGGTGGAGCGCTGGGTCCGCAGGGCGAGGTTGCGGACTTCGTCTGCCACCACAGCAAAGCCACGGCCAGCCTCGCCGGCGCGGGCCGCTTCGATGGCCGCGTTCAGCGCCAGCAGGTTGGTTTGCTGGGCGACGGCTTTGATCACATCCAGTACGCCGCCGATCTTGTCACTTTGTTCCTGAAGATGGCGCACCGCATCGGCCGATTGGTTGAGTTCTGCCGCCAGGCGCTGGATCTGTGCAATCGCCTCACCCACGATTTGTTCCCCCTCGCAGGCTTGTTGATCCGCGATGGACGCGGCCGCAGAGGCTTCTTCGGCATTGCGTGCGACGTTCTGGACAGTGGTGGTCATCTCGTTCATCGCGGTGGCCACATGATCCGTTTCGGCTTTTTGATTGCTGATGCCGGAATTCGTGTGCTCGGTGACTGCCGACAACTGCTCGGCCGCGCTGGCCACCTGGATAACACCGGAGCGAATGCCGTCAATCAGCTCATGAAGGTTGTGCATCATCTGCGCAAGGCCTGATTGCAGTTGGCCCAACTCGTCACGCCGGTCGACCTTTACAGGCTCGGTCAAATCACCCTGGGCAATGCGGTTCACTGCCTGGAGCGTGTGTTGCAGTGGGTTCACGATTTGGCGGGTGATGACCCAGGCGGCGAGTGTACCCAGCAACAGTGCCAGGGCCGCGACGAGTCCCAGCAGGGTCTTGGCAGAGGCGGCATCGGCATCGCGTTTGGTATTTTGCGATTGAATGAGGGTTTGCGTGGTGTCGAGCAACAGGTCACCCAACTGCCCCATCCGTTTAAATAGCGCCGCCTGGTCAATGCCAGGCGTGGACAGGTCGTGCAGGTGTTTCCCGTACTCGTTGACCGCATTTTCCTGCTGCTGGATCAGGTCTTTATCCATCGGCTCGATGAACAGCTCCCGGATACTGTGCAGGTGGGCTGCCAGTTGATCCAGGGTTTGTTGCAACGGTTGATAGGCATTCGCTTGAGCGTTGGTACCGATGCGCAGACGGATGATTCGCAAGTCTTTGGTGTAGTTGCTGATCTGCGCAATTTTTTCAACCTTAAGCCCGCGCTCGGTCAGTGTCACAACGGCGTACCAGCCGGTCGCGGCCAGCAAGAACGCAAGCCCCAGCACCAGGCCGAACCCCCAACTTAATTTAGCACTGACTCGGATATTGCTGATCCAGCCGAACATACAGACTCCTAAAATAAAGCAGGTTGATTATTGATCCCCTGAGTGTCGACCTACACCTCCAATGCTTTAATCGCGAGCATGTTCCATACTTCGACTTGGACCTTGCGTGAAAAAATTATCGGCAGGTGGTGTTCATCGGCTGTAGTGTCACTGAAAGGATACCGCCCTATGTTTTTCAGGCGTTGGCGGGGAGGGCGGTTAGTTAACTAAGTTGATTTTTCGAGAGCCGCAATGTTGTCTTGTGCTTTAGTCGAATATTCAGGAGGACCGAGTTCTGTTTGGCCCGAATGCTTGCGGCTAACTACCGAAAGACAGGCGGCAGTCACCAGGTATTTAAAGTTTGATGGTTTTTTTCAGGTAGGAAAACAATTGGTCCTGGCAGGCCCTGTATTGGTTTTCCAGGTTCTCGACTTCCCACATGCGCGCGAGCCAGACGTCATCACAGGCGGCTTCCAAATGGTTGACGGTGGTCATCCAGGCCGTTTGGGCGTTAGCGGTTGCTTGCATTAAATGCAATAGCTCCTCATTAATCGCAAGTGCATTCGGCGAGGGGGGCTTGAGGGACATTAAAAATACTCAGAACTATTTCAATAGGAGGTGTGTTTTAGGTTGCGCACTATAAGGCCCTGCTCGCGGGAGGCAGTATTCGACTAATGGCTAACGCGGTGAAACAGTAAAGTTCACAGCTTTTTTGTGCGGGTATTCACCCTGCTTATAATGTCGCTTACGCAGCTGTAGTGTGTTTCACGGATTAAACAGATGATTCGATTCAGCCGATAAGTTGAATCTTGATTCAATCTGCATTCAATAACGTGCAACTGCGTTAGTACGGTCTTAGCTGTCAGTTAGATCAGCGACTGCGGCGTTTTTCCAGTGCAGTACACAGCAGCATGCCGTCGATCAAGCGCCGGTCCAGCTCACGCTTGACCGAGGTTCATGGCCCTGTGACCGTTTGTGCCTGGCACGCCCAATGGGATGAGCAACCGCTCGATGAGCGAGCGAAGATCAAGTCACGCCAAGGCGTGCGCTACTCGCCCCTTTCTTGCTTCATGGCGTTTGGAGCATCGCTTCCACTTCCGCAACGGTTACACGCGCAATGACGCTTTCCGGGATCTTCGAAATATCGGATAAGTTGTAAACCATGAAGTCATCCCCCATGACCTTTTTGGACATCAACTCGAACGACGGAAGTATGCGGGTGTAATAGTGTTGATCGAGCCCGCAGGGGGAGTTTATGGAGTCCTTCGTTTCGTAAAACCTCCCCGACTTTTCGTCCAGGTCGACGCCGACCAGAAAAACCTTGGAGAACCCGACGTGGAATGCCAGCTGTATGGCCAGGTAGGCCACGGTTCGGGCATCAAAAAAGCCCTGGCTCATGTCCTTGCTGAACCCGATGGGTCGTTTCCGACGGGCGATCAAGGAGTGATCGGTAACCAACTCTTTTTGTCTCCCGAGCGCCACATCGAGCCACGACGGCCTTGTAGCCTTGGACAACGGGTAGAGCTGCCCGGTTGGACGAATGCAGGATGATTGCGCATGGTCTGCCCATAGCGCGACCCTTTGGCTGACAGCCATGGCGTAGTTGAATAAATCCGGCTGCTGGTTGGAAAAGCTTCTGTCCGTGCAGGCGTAAAAACTCGGTTTGATGTCGGTGTTCATAAACATCGAAATCGCGCCATTCATCGTAATCATGGGCACGTGCGCAAACTTTTCGAGGGGAAATGATTTGGCTGAAGGGCCGGAAGCAATAATAAAAACCGCGCCTGATTCGACATTCCGACAGGCAGCAAAGTCGTGTAGGGTCGGCGAGCGTGCGTTTAAACACGGCACTGATGCGGGTGCAAACAACGGCAGCTTATTCTCGCCAACCGGCTTGGCCCCGACGCAGGACATCTGTTTCATCCGACCTATCCATGTTGTGAAATGAAAATACATACATCTCCCGACCTGGAGCCAGCAGTAGAGTTCCTTAATGAAAAAGAATATATAAACGCGCTGACGCTTTCAGAACGTCTGTCCCATGGAAAACTGAAACACCTGCTTGTCCGCTTTCTCAGGCGTGCGGATCGGATATGCCAGGTTCACACCCCCCCCACCGAGCTGGCCATCTGGCGCATTTCCCGACGCAGCACCTATTCCAAGGTCCAGCTGGTGGATGGCTCGAAAAAAGCTGATGGGTATGGGCTGATTACGCGTGTAACACGGAGAAATGGGCTGACAAGCTCGCCAAGGCGGCGCGTACGCGATATTTCGCGGTCAATGGCGCCGAGCTCAGCGGGATTTTTAACTTGCCGCACGGTTGCGACAAGTTGGTCGCAGGTTCCTTAGCTGACTGGTATTACGGCATGCCCGGCCGCTCCGTGGCGACGGAACCCTTCGACTTCGCCGGAAACACCGGCGACAGGTGAATCAAAAAACCATGAGACGCTCCGTTTCTGCCTGCCGAGGGAGTTGGGATAAAGTACCAGGACCTCGCCGGCCGGCTGTTCGCCGAGAATCCCAATGTGAAACGGTTCAAGACATTGGTGGTGCTGGACCGGGTCAACGTCGGCTTGGAAGTGCCGGTTGCATAAAAAAGTTGGTCGAAGCCTGTCCCCTTTTTTCACCTCGCCTGTCATTCCAGGCAAGTGAACAAAATCGAGAGCTTCTTCCCATGCCCGCCGTCCTCCCTTTGCGCTTGCGCCCGTTGCTCAAACTGAGCCTGATGCTGAGCCTCAGCGCCAGCCCGTTGTTCGTCCCCGTCAGCTATGCCGAAGACAGCGCCGCGCGCCGCAGCTACCAGGTGCCGGCCGGCAGCCTGAGTGCGGCGTTGACCCGCTTTGCCGGTTTGTCGGGGGTCAACCTGTCGATAGACCCGGCGCTGGTCAGCGGGCGCAGCAGCGGCGGTTTGTCTGGTGAGTACGGAGTGGAAGAGGGCTTTGCCCGTCTGCTGCAAGGCTCCGGCCTGCAGCTGCAACCCATGGGTGAGCAGGCCTATATGCTGGTACCGGCGCCGGATGGCAGCAGCCTGGAACTGGCGCCGACGTCGATTCTCGGTACCACCGGCCTGTACGACGGCGACACCTACGCCGGTGGCCAGGTGGCGCGGCGTGGCTCGCAAGGCTTGCTGGGCACGCGGGATTTCATGGAAACGCCGTTCAGCATGACCACCTACACCCAGGACGCGGTAAAAAACCAGCAGGCGCGCACCCTCGGCGACCTGATCGCCAGCGACCCGTCGGTACGCGCCACCAACCCGGCCGGTGGGCGTTATGAGCAGTTCACCATTCGCGGTTTCAGCCTGTTCAACAGTGATGTGTCTTACAACGGCCTGTACGGCGTGCTGCCGACCTACACCATCGACATGGAAATGGCCGACCGCGTCGACATCTTCAAAGGCCCCACCCAGTTGATCAACGGCATCTCGCCGCGCGGCAGCGTGGGTGGCGGGATCAACGTGGTGCCCAAGCGCGCCACCGACAAGGACATCACCTCGTTCACCGGCACCTGGGCCTCCGACAGCCAGGCCGGCGGCGCGGTGGATGTGGGCCGGCGCTTCGGTGAGGACAACAAGTTCGGCCTGCGCTTCAACGGCGTGAAGCAGTCCGGCGATACCGAATGGGACCACCAGAGCGTCGACCGTGAGATGGCCGTGCTGGGCCTGGATTTTCGTGGCGAGCGCCTGCGTCTTTCCACCGACATCGGCCGCACCGAGCGCGACACCGATGCCCCGCAGGAGCGTGTGCAAGTAGCGGCCGCGGCGCCGGTGCCCAGCGCCAACGATGTGCGCCGCAACTACGCGCAGTCCTGGAGCAAGGCCCGCACCAAGGACACCTTCGGTACGGTGAATGCCGAATATGACCTCAGCGATTCGGTGATGCTCTACGGCGGTGTGGGCGCGCGTAAAAGTAACCACGAGTTCCTGCGCCATGCGGTGTCGGTCAGCAACGCAGCCGGCGCGTTTACCGTCTCGCCACGGGATTTCACCCGCGATGAAAATGTCCGCACCGCCACGGCCGGTGTGCGTAACTGGTTCCACACCGGGCCGGTGAGCCATGAGGTCAACCTGGCCGCCAGCTACTTCTATATGGACTTCACCAACGGCGGTGCGCGTTATGCCAACGCATCGAGCAATCTCTACAACCCCGTGCAAACCCCGACGCCGTCTGTGGCCACGCGCCAGGACGCGAAGGTGTACACCGAGAACACATTCAGTGGCGTGGCCTTGTCCGACACCCTGGGCTTCTTCGATGACCGCCTGTTGCTCACCCTCGGCGCGCGTTGGCAGCGCGTGATCGTGGACGACTGGAGCAATGGCATTAAAGGCAAGACCAACTACGACGAAGAAAAGATCTCGCCTTCGGGTGGCCTGCTGTTCAAAGCCACCGACAAGCTGTCGCTGTACGCCAACTACATGGAAGGTATGAGCCAGGGCAAGATCGCACCGTCCACGTCGAGAAACGAAGACCAGATCTTCCCGCCGTTTATCAGCCGCCAGGTGGAAGTGGGCGCCAAGTACGACGCCGGCGCCTTCGCCGTGACCGCCGCCGTGTTCCGCATCAAGCAACCGGCCTACGAGACCAACTCCACCTCGCTGCTGTTCGGTCCCAATGGCAAGCGCCAGAACACCGGTGCGGAGCTGAGTGTGTTCGGCGAACCCCTCAAGGGTGTGCGCTTGCTCGGCGGCGTGATGTACATCGACAGCAAATTGAAGGACACCACCAATGGCGCCTGGGACGGCAACCGCGCGCCGGCCACGCCCAAGTACAACGTCAACCTCGGCGCCGAGTGGGACGTTCCGACCCTCGAAGGCCTGACCCTGACCAGCCGGGGCATCCACTCCAGCTCCCAATACCTGGACCAGTCCAACGTCAAGGAAATCGACGCCTGGAACCGTATCGACGTCGGCGCCCGCTATGCGTTCAAGGTGGATGACAAGCACATCACCCTGCGGGCGAATGTGGAGAACGTCGCCGACAAGCGCTACTGGAGTTCGGCCGGTGCGTCGGATGACAGCGAGCCGGGGCTGACCCTGTCGACCCCGCGCACCTACCTGCTGTCTGCCACCGTCGACTTCTAGACGCGGATTAAAAAAGTGGGAGGGGGCTTGCCCCCGATTGCGGCGGTTCAGTTGGAGCATCCTTGACTGACACACCGCTATCGGGGGCAAGCCCCCTCCCACAAATGAGAATGTTTTTTGATCGCGCCGCCCCGATATGGAATAGTACCCGCCGTTTTCCCCAGCCGGTCCAGCTGGGGTGTTTTAACGCCGAGGTACCTTCATGCAATTGTTGCGCTCCATCCCCACCTTTGCCGCCTGCCTGCTGGCGTTCTCTTCCAGCCTGTTAAGCGCTGCCCCCATCGACCTCAACGACGGCCAGCACGCGGTGCATCTGCCCGATGCGCCCAAGCGAGTGGTGGTGCTGGAGTTCTCCTTTCTCGACAGCCTTGCCGCCGTTGACGTGACCCCAGTCGGCGCCGCCGATGATGGCGACGCCAATCGCGTGCTGCCCCGTGTGCGCCAGGCCATCGGCCAATGGAAATCCGTGGGCCTGCGTTCGCAGCCGAGCATCGAGGAAATCGCGCGGCTCAAGCCGGACCTGATCATTGCCGACCTCAACCGCCACCAGGCGCTGTACAGCGACCTGGCGAGTATTGCGCCGACCTTGTTGTTGCCCTCGCGTGGTGAGGATTACGAGGGCAGCCTCAAGTCCGCCGAGCTGATCGGCAAGGCCTTGGGCAAAAGCCCGCAGATGGAAGTCCGCATCGCGCAAAACCGTGAAAACCTGAGAAACATCGCCCAGCAGATCCCGGCCGGTGCCAGCGTGTTATTCGGTGTCGCCCGTGAAGACAGCTTCTCCGTGCACGGCCCGGACTCCTACGCCGGCAGCGTGCTGCAAGCCATCGGCCTGAAAGTGCCGTCGGTGCGCGCCAACGCCGCGCCCACTGAATTCGTCAGCCTGGAACAACTGCTCGCCCTTGATCCGGGTTGGCTGCTGGTCGGCCATTACCGCCGCCCGAGCATCGTCGACAGCTGGAGCAAACAGCCGCTGTGGCAAGTGTTGGGCGCGGTGCGTCACCAGCAGGTGGCCGAAGTGGACGGTGACAGCTGGGCGCGCAACCGTGGCGTGTTGGCCTCGGAGCAGATCGCCGAGGACGCCCTGGCGATCCTCAAGGGCGGCAAAGCCGTACTGAGCCAATAAGCATGGGCCGTGGTTTGGCCGCAGCCGGCATCGTAGTGCTGGGCGCCGTGTTGTTCTGGCTGTCGTTGTACAGCTGGTCGCCGTTCACCCTCACCGCCACGGATGCCTGGAATGGCCTGGTGCATCAGGGCAGCGTGGGCGGCAATATGGCCTATATCGTCGCCCAGTTGCGCGTGCCGCGTGCGGTATGCGCGGCATTGGTGGGCGCCTGCCTGGGCCTGGCCGGGGCGCTGATGCAAGGCATCACCCGCAACCGTCTGGCATCGCCGTCGCTGTTCGGCGTGACAGCGGGCGCGGCGTTGGGGCTTGCGTTGTTTTCCACGGGGTTGGTCGCACCGCCGTTTGCCGGCGGTGCCTTGCTGATGACCTGCCTGGGCGGCGCGCTGGCCTGGGTCACGGTGTTCAGCCTCGGCGGTGCCTGGTCGTCGACCACGGCTCAAGGTCGACTGGTGTTGGCCGGGGTGGCCGTCGCCGCGTTGTGTGCTGCCTTGACCCGGCTCACGGTGATCCTGGTCGAGGCCCAGGCGCAAAGCGTGCTCAATTGGCTGGCCGGCTCCCTGGCCAACGTCGGTGCGGCGCAGGTGCAATTGCTCTGGCCGTGCACCTTGATCGGCGGCGTGTGGGCGCTGTGGTGCGCGCCGCGCCTGAACCTGATCAACCTCGGCGAAGACGCCGCGCGCTCGTTGGGCGTGGGCATTGCCAGCCTGCGTTTGCAGGTGTTCGTCGCCAGCCTGTTGCTGGTGGGGGCGAGTGTCTGCGCGGTCGGGCCGATCGGTTTTGTCGGGTTGATCGCGCCGAATATCCTTCGCCAGTTTCTCGGCAATGACTACCGCTGGCTGATTCCGCTGAGTGCCGCCTTGGGCGCGGTGATCGTGCTCGGCGCCGACCTGCTCAGCCGCGCCGTGGCGTTCCCGGTGGAAACTCCGGCCGGGGTGGTCACTGCATTGATCGGTGCACCGTTCTTCCTCTTTCTCGCCAGGCGCGCCCTATGACCCAGCCACGATTGCGCCTTTGGCTGCTGCTCGGTTTGTTGCTGCTGGCGACCTTCGTCAGCCTCAGCGCCGGCACCCTGTGGCTCACGCCCGAAACCGTGCTGGAGCGCCTGCTGGCCCATGACGCCCTCGACTTTGAAGTCTGGAACCACCGCCTGCCACGCAGCCTGATCGCGATCCTCGCCGGCTGCGCATTCGGCCTGGCCGGGGCGATTGTGCAGGGCGTGATTCGCAACCCGCTGGCCTCGCCGGAGATCCTTGGCGTGACCCAAGGCGCAGGCTTGGCGCTGACCGTGGCGATCATCAGCTGGCCGCACCTGCCGATTGCCTGGCTGCCGCTGGTGGCCTGCCTGGGCGGTGCCGGTGGTGCGTTGCTGTTGGCGCTGTACAACAGCGGCGTGAGTTTTTCCGGCGTGCGTTTTGCGCTGTCCGGCGTGGCGATTGCGGTGACCTTGTCCAGCATCACCGAGTTTCTGATCCTGTCCCACCCGCTGGACATCAACACTGCCTTGCTCGCGCTCACCGGCAGCCTGTGGAGTCGTAACTGGCACCATGTAGCGCTGGTGTTGCCGTTCCTGGTGCTGATCCCGCTGGGGCTGTGCCTGGCCAAGCCGCTGAACCTGATCGCCCTCGGTGATGAAGCGGCCCACAGCCTGGGCACCTTCCTGGGTCGCACGCGCTGGCTGGCGATGGCCTGCGCGGTGCTGCTCACCAGTCTGGGCGTGGGCGTGATCGGGCCGATTGGCTTTATCGGTTTGGTCGCACCGCATATGGCGCGGCGCCTGGTGGGCGGGCATCACCAGTACCTGCTGCCGGCCGCGATGCTGATCGGCGCGCTGTTACTGGTACTGGCCGACACCCTCGGGCGCACGTTGATCGCACCCAGCGAAATCCCCGCCGGGGTGCTTACAGCGGTGATTGGCGCACCGTATTTTCTTTGGTTGCTGGCACGGTTCAAGGGCTGATGACATGAGTATTCTTCGAGCACGCGAACTGGATATCGGCTATGGCGCTACCCCCATCGTGCAGGGGCTGTCGTTCACGCCGCCGGCGGGCAAGGTCACCGCGTTGATCGGCCCCAATGGCTGCGGCAAGTCCACCTTGCTCAAGGCGTTTGCGCGCATCCTCAAGCCCACGCAAGGCGAACTGAGCCTGGACGGCCAGGCCTACGCCAGCCTGTCCGCCCGCCAACTGGCGCGGCACATTGCATTCCTGCCCCAAGTGCTGCCGGTGCCCGAAGGCGTCAGCGTGCGCCAGTTGGTCGCCTATGGCCGCAGCCCGCACAACTCGCTGTGGGGACGCCTGAGCGGCAATGACCAGTCCCATGTGACCCAAGCCATGCAACGCCTGGAACTCGACAACCTGGCCGACCGCGCCCTGGCGGACCTGTCCGGCGGCCAGCGCCAACGCGCCTGGCTGGCGATGGTCCTGGCACAGAACGCACCTGTGGTGTTGCTCGACGAACCCACCACCTACCTCGACATCAGCCACCAGGTCGAACTGCTCGACCTGATGGGCGAACTCGCCGCCGAAGGCAAGACCGTGATCACCGTGCTCCACGACATCAACCAGGCCTGCCGCTACGCCGACCACCTGGCGGTGATGCACGCCGGCAAGCTGGTGGCCGATGGCGCGCCGGCGCAGGTGATCAGTGCGCAGTTGATGCGCCAGGTATTTGAGGTGCAGGTGCAGATCATGCGCGAGCCGGTGGCCGGCACTCCCATGTGCCTGGTCGAAAAAAGCACCCGTACCCAAGCCTGACGCGGTCAAAAAATGTGGGAGGGGGCTTGCTCCCTCCCACATTTGGATCTCAGTTGGCTTCAGATTTCCACGCAGCCTTCTTGACCTCAATGGCCTTGGGCAACAATCGATTCTGGAAAAACAGATCCGCCGTCGCCTGCTGCGCCTGGATGATCCCCTCATCAATCGGCAAAATCGGCGAAGGCGGGCGGTTGTCCATGTAGCGCGCAACCACGTCGGCGGGCAGGCCCATGAAGTCGGTCAGTACGTTCAGGCTGTCTTCGCGTTGGCTGCGGGTAAGAGCTTCGGCGGCGGTGAGTTCGTCGAGCAGAGCATGGATAAACGCACCATTGTCCTGCGCATACTCGCGCCGGGCGGTGTACACCGGTCCCGACAGGCCCAAGCCTTCGCCATTGGCCAGCACATGGCTGGGGCTCTGGCTCAAGGCGAGTGACGAGTAGGGTTCCCAAATCGCCCAGGCATCGACGCTGCCTCGTTCGAACGCGGCTCGCGCATCGGCCGGAGGCAGGTACACCGGTTGGATGTCCTTGTAGCTCAGGCCGGCGTTGTTCAGTGCGCGCAGGATCAGGTTGTGGGAGCTGGAACCCTTCTGGAACGCCACTTTCTTGCCCTTGAGGTCCGCGACCGAATGCAGCGGGCTGTCGTTGCGCACCAGGATAGTCTCGGCGCTCGGCTTGGGCGGTTCGGCGCCGATGTACACCAGGTCAGCCCCGGCGGCTTGGGCGAACAGCGGCGGGATGTCGCCGGTGGAACCCACATCCAGTGCCCCCACGTTCAGCGCTTCAAGCATCTGCGGGCCGGCGGGGAATTCGATCCATTTCACATCCGTCTTCGGGAAGCGCTTTTCCAGCAGGTCATGTTGCTTGGCAAGCACCAGGGCGATGGAGCCTTTCTGGTAGCCGATGCGCAGGGTGGCGGGGTCGGCGGCCAGCGCGGTTTGCGTCACGGCCAGCAGGGCCAGGATCAGTGCGGGAAACTTCATGCTTTACCCTCTGTAAAACGATTGACCGGGCGCAGCAGACCGAGGTTTTCACGCAAGGTGGAACCGCTGTATTCAGTGCGAAACAGGCCGCGCCGCTGCAGCTCGGGCACCACCCATTGCGCGAAGTCTTCCAACCCACCCGGCAAGTGCGGCACGAGGATATTGAAACCATCGGCCGCGCCGTTTTCGAACCAGTTCTGCAGCTCATCGGCAATCTGCGCGGGCGTGCCGATCAGGCTGTAATGCCCACGGCCACCGGCAATTCGCCGACCCAATTGTGCGAGGGTCAGTTGCTCACGGTTGGCCAAGTCACTCAGCAGTTGCTGACGACTGCGTTGCCCGCTGTCGGTCAACGGCAGCTCCGGCAACGGCCCGTCCAGCGGGTAGCCGGACAGGTCGAAATTGCCCAGCATGCGCCCCAGCAACGCGACACCGACCTGCGGTTCGACCAGCGCCTGGAACGCCTCGAATTTGGCCTGGGCCTCGGCCTCGGTTGCCCCGACCACCACAAACACGCCGGGCATGATTTTCAGCGAATCCGGCTCGCGCCCGTACTGGCTCAAGCGTCCCTTGAGGTCGGCATAAAACGCCTGGGCAGTGGCCAACGAGGTCTGTGCGGTGAACACCACCTCGGCGGTCTGCGCCGCCAGCTCACGGCCAGCTTCGGACGAACCGGCCTGCACGATCACCGGTTGGCCCTGGGGCGAGCGCGCCACATTCAGCGGGCCCTTGACCCGGAAGTGTTCGCCCACATGGTCCAGCAGATGCAGCTTCGCCGGGTCGTAATAGTTGCCGCTGGCCTTGTCGCGCACAAAGGCATCGTCTTCCCAGCTGTCCCACAGCCCGGTCACCACCTGATGAAACTCCTTGGCGCGGCTGTAGCGTTCGCCATGGCCGAGGTGTTCGTCGCGGCCAAAATTCTGCGCTTCGGCGGCGTTGTCCGAGGTCACCAGGTTCCAACCCGCGCGCCCGCCGGACAGGTGATCCAGCGAGGCGAACTTGCGCGCCACATGGTAGGGCTCGTTGTAGCTGGTGGTCGCCGTGGCGATCAGGCCGATATGCTCGGTCACCGCACTCAGCGCCGAGAGCAGGGTGAGCGGTTCGAAATGGTCCGAGCGCGCCATATGGCTGGCAATCTCGCCGGTGGCGGCGGCGATGCTGTCCGCCACGAACAGCGCATCGAACTTCGCCGCTTCGGCCACCCGCGCCAGGTGTTTGTACTGGGCGAAGTCCAGCCCGGCATTCGCCGGTACGTCCGGGTGGCGCCAGGCGGCGACATGGTGCCCGGTGGCCATGAGAAAGGCGCCGAGTTTCAGTTGACGGCTCATGCTAGAAATCCTTGCGCAGTTGCACGCCGAAGTAACGCTCATCGTCACGGGGTACGGCGCGGTAAATGTAGTTGCCACCGCTGGCCAGCAGCGGTGAGTAGGACTTGTCGGCGAGGTTCTTGGCCAGCAACGCCACGCGCCAGCCGTTGCTGTAGTCGGCCAGGGCCACACTGGCGTTCCAGATGCCATAGGCGCCTTGTTTAGTGTCGACGTTCTGGCTGATGTCGTATTGCACTTCGCTCTGCCAGCTGTAGTCGGTGCCCAGTTCGATGTCCAGGCCGTTATCCAGCGGGATCGTGTAGTCGGCGCGCACGTAGCTTTTCCAGTCCGGGCTGAAGGGCAGTGGCTTGCCGTTGACGTTACACGTCGCCGCTGCACCGGCCGGGCAGGCGAACTCATCGATGCGCGCACGGGTGTAGGCCAGGGCGCCGGAGAGCTTGAGTTGCTGGGTGGCTTGCAGGGCGTAATCGAGCTCGACGCCTTCGGTGCTGACGCTGCCGGCGTTGATCAGGCGAGTCACGACCTGGCCGGCGACGGTGTCGAAAAAGTTGGCCTGGTAGTTGTCGTAGTCGCTGTGGAATACCGCGAGGTTGGTGGTCAGGCGGTTGTTCCAGGCGGTGGCCTTGATCCCGGCTTCCCAGGTGTTGGAGGTTTCCGGTTTGAGCGCGTCGGTATCGCGTGGCTGCATATTGAAGAACACGTTGTAGGCCGGGCCCTTGTAGCCGCGCGAGTAGGTGAGGTAGCTGGTGACGCTGTCGCTGATGTCGTACTGCACGCCGAGGCGGCCGGACCAGCCGTCTTCGTCCACCGAGCCGGAGCTGGAGGTGGCCGGTTGAATCCCGCTGACCGTGGTGGCCGAGGTGGAGACGCGGCGGTGATCGTATTTCAGGTCATCGTGGGTGTAGCGCAGGCCGGCGATGCCACGAAAGCGCGAGGTGAAATTCAGCGTGGTCTCGCCGAACACCGCGTAGCTGTCGCTGGTGGTGCTGTAGTCGGCGATGCCACGGTCGGTGCGCGTGGTGGTCGTGAGTGTGCGCTGATAGGTTTCCTCGTCCTTGCCATGCATGTAGAACAGGCCGCCGACGTACTCCAGGAACTCACCCTTGGGCGAGGCCAGGCGCAGTTCCTGGGAGTATTGGTCGAAGGCCAGCTCGCCCTTGTCGGCGGTGCCGGGGAAGGCGGCAGTCACCGTGCTGAGGCGGTCGCCGTCCTGGTATTGGGTGTTGTCCCAGCCGCGCCAGGCGGTGATCGAGGTCAGGGTGTAGTCGCCCAGGTTCCAGTCCAACTGAGCGGACAACCCTTTGTTGGTGTCCTCGACATGGCTGCGCGTATCGGTGTTGATGTCGCGGTTGTCGCTGGAAGCGCGCACCGGGCTCAAGGCAGTGGTGAAGCCCGGGCTCAGGGACTTGCTGACCACGCCATTCGGCGCGTCGTCATGGGACTGCATGTAGTCGGCGATCAGGGTCAGTGTCACGTCATCGTTGGGGGTGAACGCCAGCTTGCCGCGGATGCCCTTGTGGTTGTAGCCGTTGACCTCCTGGCCGTTGTGCTGGTTGTCGACGTTGCCGTCGTAGCTGCCGAACAGCGTGCTGATCGAGCCCTTGAGCACATCCGGCACCAGGCTGCCGCCGATGCCGAAACGGGTGCGGCTTTCATTGCCGCTGTAGTACGCCTGGTCGATGTAGCCGTGGGTCTCGGCGCTGGGCGCCTTGCTGGTGATGTTGAGCACGCCGGCCGAAGCGTTCTTGCCGAACAAGGTGCCCTGCGGGCCGCGCAGCACTTCGATGCGTTCCAGGTCCAGCAGGTCGAGGGTGGCCTGGCCGGGGCGGGCATAGACCACGCCGTCGATCACCGTGGCCACCGTCGGCTCCACGCCAGGGGAGGTGGAAATGGTGCCCACGCCGCGCACGAACAGCGAGGTGTCCTTGTTCGAGGCGCCGGTGCGGAAGTTCAGCGACGGCACTTGCTGGGCGATGCTTGCCACGCCGTTGCGGTTGTCGCGCTCCAGTTGTTCGCCGTCCAGCACCGAGACCGCCACCGGGACTTTTTGCAGTGACTCTTCACGCCGGGTGGCGGTGACCGTCACCGATTTGAGCGTGGGTTCCTGTTCGTCAGCGGCAAAGGCGCCGGGCACGGGGAGGGCGGTCAGACCGGCGAGAAGGAATAAGTGCGTGTGCCTGTGCATGGTGTGTTCGCTCGAAAAAATGCCCTGAACCGCTGCGGTTCTTGCGACCGTCAGCGCCTGTGGAAACTGTCTTGGGCATTCGCTTGAGCGAGTAGCAGACAGCGCGCTTTGTTAGCGCTAACATCGACATTATTGGTAACTTGGGTTTAGAGCGTCAAAGACTTAAAAATTATTCCTATATTCTTTTTTGTTGTTAGTAGGATTATCCCGTGAGCGAAGAAAAACCGCGCAAACGCCGTGGCGCCGGGCGCGTCACCTTGAACACCGTGGCCCGCCAGGCTGGCGTGTCGGCAATCACCGTGTCGCGCTATTTCAACCAGCCGGAGCAGGTCTCACCCGAGCGTCGCGAGCGGATCGCCGAGGTGGTGGCCGAGCTGGGTTATGTGCCCAACCTGGTGGCCGGCGGCCTGGCGTCGGCGCGCGGGCGGATCGTGGCGATGGTGATCCCGAACATCTCGGGGCCGATCTTCGCCAACACAATCCAGGGCTTCAGCGACACCCTCAGTCGCCATGGGTATCAGCTGTTGCTTGCGTCCAGTTACTTCAGCGCCGAGCAGGAAGAAAGCGCGGTGCGCGCGTTCCTCGGCTGGTCGCCGGCGGCACTGGTGCTGACCAGCCGCTTTCACAGCACGGGCACCGAAAAAATGATCGCCGATGCCGATATTCCAGTGGTGGAAACCTGGGACTACGTGCCCGACCGCGCGCCGTTGCAAATCGGTTTTTCCCACTACGAAGTCGGCGTCACCGCCGCGCGCTACCTGCATGGCAAGGGTTATCGGCGCATCGCCTTCGTGCAGAACAGCGCTACGGGCGACTTCAGCGCGCTGGAACGGGGGGATGGGTTTGCCGCGACCCTGATCGAGCTGGGTGTACAACCCTGGGTATTCGCCCCGGACGCCGACCGCGCGCCCTTCGAGGCCGGCAGGCAGGCGATGGAAGCCTTGATGAACCACGCCACACCGCCCGACGCGATCTTCTTCGCCAATGACAACCTCGCCGCCGGTGGTTTGCTGGCGGGGCAGCGCGCCGGGCTGAAGATCCCGCAGGACTGTGCCGTGCTCGGGTTTGGCGATTACCCGTTTGCCGAGATGCTGTTGCCGAGCCTCAGCACCATCAAGCCGCCCGCGTTGGAGATCGGTGTGCTGGCGGCCACGCGGGTGCTGGAAAGCCTTGGAGTAGTGCCGGTTGAGGAGGAAGTACAGCGTTTGAACCTGTTGGACTGCCGCCTGATCGAACGGGAAAGCGCCTGAGCTTTATTTGCGGCCCAGGGGCAATTTGGATACGGTGCAAGCCTGCCCACAAGGATGTCCCCATGACCGAGCCCGCCCCCAAGACCCGCCGCGCCCCCAAAGGTGAAAAACGCCGCGAAGAGCTGCTGGACGCGGCCTTGCAGGTGTTTTCCCTGGAAGGCTACAGCGGCGCTTCGGTGGCAAAAGTGGCGGCCATCGTCGGTATTTCCGTGGCCGGTGTGTTGCATCACTTTCCCAGCAAAATTTCATTATTGATGGGCGTGCTGCAACGTCGCGACGAGGTCAATCAACGAATCGCCGATGAAGTGCGCGCCGAAAAGTCCCTGACCGGGTTGCTCGGCAGCCTGCGCGCGATCAACCGTTCGAACGCCACCGCGCCGGGCGTGGTGCGCGCGTTTACGATTTTGAATGCCGAAAGTCTGCTCGACACCCAACCGGCGTGGGCGTGGTTCCAGGAGCGTTATGCGGGGATCCAGCGGCGCATGCAGGGGCAGTTTGCCGACCTGGTCGCAGCGGGGGAAGTGCGCAGCGATGTGGACATCGCCGGGCTGGTGGAAGAAATCCTGGCCATGATGGATGGCCTGCAGATCCAGTGGCTGCGCTTTCCGGAGCAGGTGGATCTGGTGGCACGGTTTGACAGCTACATCGCACGGGTCGAGGCAGCTATCAGAACCTGAGTCGAACACAGGCAACATGTGGGAGGGGGCGTGCCCCTCCCACACTAGCCTGAGTCGGGATCAGTTACCCGCAGCACTGCCCTGGCTGCTGTCATCGCTCATGTCATAGCCATCACCGTCGCTGGTGCCGCTATCGCCTTCATTTTGATGCAGCACACCGCCGGTCTTCACCGTCGATTCACGCAGCGTCGAGTTGAGCGCCGAGCGTGGCAGCGGGTTGCTGGTGGTGGTCGACAGTTCCTGGCGGAACGGGTTGACCAGCTTGGCGTTCAGGCGAATATCCTGGGACGACGCGCCCACCGACAGGTTGAAGCTGTCGGCATCCACGACCCATTGCTTGCTCGCCACGTCGTAGTAGGCCAGCGAGCGATCGTTGAGCTCGATGGTCACGCGCTTGCTCTCGCCCGGTTTCAGGAACACCTTCTTGTAGCCCTTGAGTTCCTTGATCGCGCGTTCGACTTTCGGGTTGTTCTGGCCCACGTACAACTCGGCCACTTCGGCGCCCGCGACCTTGCCGGTGTTGGCCAGGTCGAACGACACCTTGATCGGCGCCCCGGCCACCGCCACCCCAGGGGTCACGCTGATGTTGCTGTAGCCGAAGGTGGTGTACGACAAGCCGTAGCCGAACGGGTAGAGCGGCTTGATGCCCTTTTTCTCGTAGCCGCGATAGCCCAGGAACAGGTCGTCCTTGTAGCTCATCTCGGCCAGGGTTTCCTGGTTGTCGAACTTGGGGAAAGTCGCGTAGATCGGGTTGTCTTCGATGTTGCGCTCGATGCTGATCGGCAGCTTGGCCGACGGGTTGACCTTGCCCAGCAGGATCTCCGCCAAGGCCTGGCCGCCGTTCTGCCCAGGGTAGAACGCATGCAGCGCGGCCGGTACCTGGTCGATCCAGTCGCTCATCTTCAGGCCGGTGCCGCCGTGCAGGGTGACCACGGTATTCGGGTTGACCTTGGCGATGCTCTGGATCAGCAGGTTCTGGTACTCGGGCAGGTCGAAGCTGTGGTCGAAGCCTTCACCTTCGTATTCATTGCTGTTACCGGCCGCGACCAGTACCGCGTCGTACTTGGCCAGGTCCTGCGGTGCCACCAGCGAAGCCCAGCTCATCTGCACGCCGACGAGGCCGCCCATGGTCGACAGGTAGCCGTTGCGGCGTGAGTATTCCAGCTTGATGTCGACCGGTTTGCCGGCTTCCAGGTTGACCTTGGCAAACACCGGGATGGTCGGTGGAATGCTGTTGTTCGGCAGCGGTTTGCCGTCGCCGTTGTCGAGGACTTTCTTGCCGTTGACGTAGAGGCGTACGGCGCCGTCGGCACGTACCTTGAACACCTGCTCGCCGCTGACCGTCGGGGTGATCTGGCCGCTGTAGCGAATCGAGGTGGCGGCGGTATCGCCGTTCACCGGCAGGCTGTCGGTGGACCAGTCCAGGTCGACATGGGTGTCGGTGCGGCTGGCGGCCGGGTCGCCGGACCAGTTGGTGTTGCTGAAGAACTCGGTCTTCAAGCCTTTGACGCTGTTGCCATTGCTGTCGGCATGGGTCCAGGTCGAGGTGGCCGGGTCCAGGGACAGCCCGTCGATGAACTCGACCTTGGCGCCTGGCGCCAGTTGCTGCAAACCGCTCAGCTCACTGATGTAGTTGGCGGCCATGACGTTGGCGCTGCCAAAACCGGTAGGCGGCGCGTACTTGGCCAGGGTGCCGACCACGGCGATGCGCTTGACCTTGTTCGCGTCCAGCGGCAGCAGGCTGTTCTGGTTTTTCAGCAGCACGATACCTTCGCGCGCGGCGTTCAGGGCCACGCGGTTGCTGGTGGCGCTGTTCATGTTGTGGCTGGTCAGCGGCGCCTTGCTGTCGAACTTGTACAGGTAGATCTGCTTGAGGATGCGGCGCACCTTGTCATCGATGGTCGCGCTGCTCAGCTCGCCGCTGTCCAGGTACGGCTTGAGGATGGTGCTGTTCATCTGGTAGCCCATCATGTCCAGGTCGGTACCCGCCTGTGCCGCCGGCAAACCGTCGACCACCGCGTTGTAGTCGCTCTGCACGAAGCCCGGATAGCCCCATTCGGTCTTGAGGATGTCACGCATCAGGTGCTTGTTCTGGCACGCGAACTCGCCGTTCACCTTCTGGAAGGCGCACATCATCATCGCGACTTTGCTGTTCTTGGAGGCGGACTCGAACGGCGGCAGGGTCATTTCGCGCAGCACGCGCTCGCTGATGATTTCATCGAGGTGGAAACGGTTGCTTTCCTGGTCGTTGGCGGCGAAATGCTTGGCGTTGGCCCACACGCCACGCGACTGAATGCCGTTGATCACCGCCGGCCCCAGGCTGGCGCCGAGGAACGGATCTTCACCGGACAAGTACTCGAACGCCCGACCACTGTACGGCATGCGGTACAGGTTCATGCCTGGGCCGGTGACGAACTGATAACCGCCACTGGCGGTGTCATAGCCCAGGGCACGGCCCAGGTCGATGGCGCGACGCGGGTTCCAGCTGGCGGCCAGGTTCGGCCCCGACGGGTAGACCACGCCCTGAGCGTTGCCTTCGCTGGTGTAGCGCACGCCCACGCCGCCATCGGCGCCGTGGATCTGCGGGATGCCGTATTGGGTCAGTGGCTTGACGTCCCAGCCACCGGTGCCGCCGATGTAGGCGAGTTTTTCTTCCATGGTCATCTTCGCCAGGGTCTTGTCCGCAGCCTTTTCTGCGCGGCTTACCCGGCCTTCATCCAGGGCGGGGCTGGTGGCTGCATGCACCTGGGACACGGCCAGTGCCAGCAGGGCGAATGCCGACTGTGCACCGAGCATTTTGCGTTTATTCATGGGTCTCTCCGACAACAGTTCAGTAAACATGGCGCGCCGAGAAGTGCGTGTTGCACTGCACCTCGTCACTTTTTTCTGGGCAACAGTTGCCCGTGATCGCAATTTTTAACCGATGGCTAATTGCAACTATTTGGCGAATTTCGCAGTTTTATTAGTGTAAAAATTGTATTAGTTATTGTTGTAGATAGTGTCTAAGCGATATCACGAGGTGGCATTTTGAACCGCGAAAACCGCATAATTAAGGCAATTCTTGCGCTTGGAAGTCAAACAAAAGCTAATTTTTGCGTGAAATAAGAAATAATTTCTTACGTTCAGGAACTAAGGCTAAACCTACCAGTCGATTGGTTTAAGGAATTTTGTCGAGTCGTGGCTAACTAGTGGCATTGCTCGGTAGTTCTAAAGTGCCATGTTTACACAAGCTGTCATACACAACGCTTTGGTGTAGGGTCTTGATCGAGTTCAAGGCGCCACTTGGGCTATCTGCTGTTTTTGATCTGGAGAAAGTTGATGAAGATTTCCCTGTTGGGTGCCGGTGTTGTCCTGGGCGTTGCGCTAAGTGGCGCAGCGATGGCGGCTGAGTCCACGGACGCTGATGCGAAATCCGGGGCTGCCGATTCCACGGTGTTGACCCAGGCCCACGACGCCAAGGCAGTTAAAAAGCAGAAGGCGCAAACCACCAAGGGTGGGCGGCCGCTGAACGGCAGCCAGGCCGCGCCGAAGACCTCGAACTAACGGGGAAACGCGGTCCCCTGTGGGAGGGGGCTTGCCCCTCCCACAAGGGTTTCCCATAACCCTTTAGAACATAGCCCCTCAGATAGTCACCCATGCCCAGCTCCTCAACGCCTCTCAATGCCTGCCAACTGCACATCCCGCACACCGATCAGGTCTGCGCGTGGCTGATGCAACATGCCGGGTTGAAAACCGTTGACCTGGAGCGCGCCCGACGCCTGTCCCAGGAGGGCGGCGACACCGAGTTGCTCGGGCTGCTCACGCGCTTGGGGCTGGTCTCGGAAGTGGAACTGGCCCGTGCCTGGGCTGACCTGCTCGGCGCACCGCTGCTGCTGGCCGATGCTGCGCCGCCGCTGCTGGACCCATTGCCGGTACTGACCGAACGTTTCATGCGCCATTACCAGGTGGTGCCCGTGGGCTGGAGCCAGGGCGGCCTGCGGGTGCTGGCCGCCAACCCGTCGCTGGTCTACCCGTTCCAGGCCATGGCCTATGCCTGCGGCGTGCCGGTGTGGCTGGCCGTGGGCCCGCGCAACGAAGTCGAAACCCTGATCGAGCGCTACTACGGCCAGGGCCGTTCGGCCATGGGCACCCTGATCGAAAACCTCGACGAGCAGGGCGGCGCCCTCGAAGACATCGAACACCTCAAGGACATGGCCTCCGAAGCGCCGGTGATTCGCCTGGTCAACCTGATTCTGCAGCGCGCGGTAGAGCATCGCGCCTCCGACATTCATATCGAACCCTTCGAAAACCAGCTTAAGGTGCGCTACCGCATCGACGGCGTGCTGCACGAAGCCGAAGCCCCACCGTCCAGTTCGTCGGCAGCGGTGATTTCGCGGGTGAAGATCATGGCGCGCCTGGACATCGCCGAGCGGCGCCTGCCCCAGGACGGGCGCATCATGCTGCGCATCCAGGGCAAGGAGCTGGACTTACGGGTGTCCACGGTGCCCACCAGTTTTGGCGAATCGGTGGTCATGCGTTTGCTCGACCGCCAGACCGTGCAGTTCGATTTCCAGAGCCTGGGCTTTGATGGCCAGCGCCTGGAAACCTTCCTCGAAGTGCTCGAGCGGCCCCACGGCATCCTGCTCGTCACCGGGCCCACCGGCTCGGGCAAGACCACCACCCTGTACACCGCGTTGTCGCGGCTCAATACCGCCGAGCGCAAGATCATCACCGTCGAAGACCCGGTGGAATACCAACTTGAGGGCATCAACCAGATCCAGGTGAAACCGGCCATCGGCCTGGATTTCGCCGGCGCGTTGCGCTCCATCGTGCGCCAGGACCCGGACGTGATCATGATCGGTGAAATCCGCGACCTGGAAACCTGCCGCATCGCCATCCAGTCGTCCCTCACCGGCCACCTGGTGCTTTCGACCCTGCACACCAACAGCGCGGCGGCGAGTATCACGCGCTTGCTGGACATGGGCGTCGAAAGCTACCTGATCGCCTCGACCGTCAACGGCATCCTCGCCCAGCGCCTGGTACGGCGCCTGGACCCGGCCACCCGCGAAGCCTTCGAAGCGCCGCCGGAGTTGATCGCCGAACATGGCCTCGACCGGTTTACCGAGCAGCGCCCGATCATGCTCTATCGCCCCCGCGCCGATGCGCCGGGCGGCGGTTACCACGGCCGCAGTGCAATCACCGAACTGCTGGTGATGAACGACGAACTGCGCAGCCTGTTGATGCGCCAGGCCGACGCCGCCACCCTCGAACAGGCTGCTCGTCGTGGCGGCCTGCGCACTTTGCATGAAGAGGGCCTGCGCCAGGCCGTGGCCGGTGTCACGTCACTTGAAGAAGTGCTGCGCGTCACCCGGGGAGAGGGCGCGTGAGCCTGTTCAAATACCGCGCCCTCGACAGCCAGGGCCAGGCGCAAAACGGCACCCTCGAAGCCAAGGACCAGGACGCCGCCGTCGCCGCGCTGCACAAGCGCGGCTTGCTGCTGTTGCAGATTGAGGTGGCGGGTGCCCAGGGCCTGCGCAAGGCCTTTGGCCGGGGTCAGTTGAACGGCGCGGCGCTGGTCAGTTTCACTCAACAGTTGGCCACGCTATTGGGGGCTGGCCAGCCGCTGGAACGCTCCCTGGGCATCCTGCTCAAGCAGCCCGGCCAGCCGCAGACCCGTGCGTTGATCGAGCGCATCCGCGAACAGGTCAAGGCCGGCCAGCCGCTATCCAAGGCGCTGGAGGCGGAGGGCAGCCAGTTCTCGCCGCTGTACTTGAGCATGGTCCGCGCCGGTGAGGCGGGCGGTGCCCTCGAAGACACCCTGCGCCAGCTCAGCGACTACCTGGAGCGCAGCCAGTTACTCAGGGGCGAAGTGATCAACGCGCTGATCTACCCGGCCTTTCTGGTGGTCGGCGTGCTCGGTTCGCTGGCCCTGCTGCTGGCCTACGTGGTGCCGCAGTTCGTGCCGATCTTCAAGGACCTGGGCGTGCCGATTCCGCTGATCACCGAGGTGATCCTGGGCCTCGGCCAATTCCTCGGGGCCTACGGCCTGGCGGTGCTGGCCGGGTTGATTGTCGGCGCCTGGGCCCTGGCCGCGCGCCTGCGCGATCCCCAGCGCCGCGAACGCTATGACCGCCGCGTTCTGGGTATCCGCATTATCGGCCCGTTGCTGCAACGGGTCGAAGCCGCCCGCCTGGCGCGCACCCTCGGCACGCTGCTGAGCAACGGCGTGGCGCTGCTGCAAGCGTTGGTGATTGCCCGCCAGGTCTGCACCAACCGCGCCCTGCAAGCCCAGGTCGCCCAGGCCGCCGAGTCGGTCAAGGGCGGCGGCACTCTGGCCAGTGCTTTCGGCAGCGAGCCGCTGCTGCCCGATCTGGCGCTGCAAATGATTGAAGTCGGCGAACAGGCCGGCGAACTCGACAGCATGCTGCTCAAGGTCGCCGAAGTGTTCGACGTTGAAGCCAAACGCGGCATCGACCGCCTGCTCGCCGCGCTGGTGCCGTCCCTGACTGTGGTCATGGCGGTGCTGGTGGCGGTGATCATGCTGGCGATCATGCTGCCGCTGATGAGCCTGACCAGCAATATATGAACCCTTAAGGAAACACGCTGATGCGCCATACCCGATTCAAGCCCGCCCGCCGCCAGGGCGGTTTTACCTTGTTGGAAATGCTCGCGGTGATCGTGCTGCTGGGCATCGTCGCGACCATCGTGGTACGCCAGGTCGGCGGCAATGTGGACAAGGGCAAATACGGCGCGGGCAAGGCCCAACTGGCCAGCCTGAGCATGAAGATCGAAAGCTACGGCCTGGACGTCGGCTCGCCGCCCAAGACCCTGCAGCAACTGGTCGACAAGCCGGGCAACAGCGCCGGTTGGGCCGGGCCGTATGCCAAGCCGTCGGACCTCAAGGACCCGTTCGGCCATGCCTTCGGCTATCGCTTCCCCGGTGAGCACGGTGCGTTCGACCTGATTTTCTACGGCCAGGACGGCCAGCCCGGCGGCGAAGGCTACAGCGCCGACCTGGGCAACTGGGAATAACCCACGACCATGGCCAACGCCCAACGCGGCTTTACCCTGCTGGAGATGCTGGTGGTGATCGTCTTGATCAGCATCGCGGCCGGGTTGGTAGGGTTTGGCCTGCAACAGGGCCTGCGCGCCGCCAAAGAGCGCCAGGCCGTCGGGCAGGTGGTCGAGGCATTGCGCAGCACGCGGGCGCGGGCGATTGTCAGTGGCACCACCGAAAGCACGCTGTTCGATTTGCGCAACCTCAGCGTGCAGGCGCCGGGCCGTCCGAAAAAGTATTGGCCAGCCGGGCTGCAGGTGACCCTGCACACTGCCGAGCAAGCCGGCGCTGCGGTGGATTTCTACCCCGATGGCAGTTCCACCGGCGGCCACGTGTTGCTGGCCAACGGCAGTCGGCGTTGGCGCATCGACATCGGCTGGCTGACTGGCAGCGTGCAGTCCAAGGCCTTGCCATGAAGCGCCAGGCGGGGTTTACCCTGCTGGAAATGCTCGCCGCGCTGACGTTGATGGCGATCTGTAGCACGGTGCTGCTGGTCGCCTTCGGCCAGAGCGCACGCTCGTTGTTGCAGGTGTCCCACAGCGACCGCCTGACCCATGCCGCCTTGAGTGTGATGGATCAGGAAGGCATGGGCCCTTTGGCCAGCGGCACACGCCAGGGCGAGTTGAACGGTATCGCCTGGCAACTGCGTATCGCCCAGCAGCCCAGCCGCATTGGTCAGGCGCATTTGTTCAGGCTTGACCTCACCGTCAGCGAAGGCCCGCGCCAGGCCAGTTTCAGCACCTTGAAACTGCGCGCTGCCGGCGTCGGGGCCGGATTGTGAAGGCGCGTCAGCAGGGCTTCACCTTGCTTGAGATCATGATCGTACTCAGCCTGCTCGGGGTGTTGCTGACCCTGGTCGGCGGCGCGTTGCTGGGCGCCAATCGCGCCGTGCTCAAGGCCCAGCGCTACACGGTCAGCCTGGATGAAATGCGTGCCGCGCAGCAGTTTTTGCGCACCGCCATCAGCGAGGCGTTGCCGCTGGATGTGACCGAGGACGACAGCCAGACCGATGGTTTTTTTGCCGGTGGGCCGCAGCGCATGCAGTTTGTCGCGACCTTGCCCGGTGTGCTTGGTGGCGGGATTCAGCGCTTCACCTTGCAGTTGGTGGGCCCTGAGTCGCAGCGCGACTTGCAGGTGGCGTTCGCGCGGTTTGAGTCCGCGGCGCAAGTCAGCGTCCCGGCCTCGCGCAGTGAGCCGCAGGTGTTGTTGAAGGGGGTCGAGGACCTGCAATTCAGCTATCGCGGGGTGTCGCCCAAGGGCCAGGCCACCGGCTGGATCAGCGAGTGGCCGTGGACCAAGCGCCTGCCTTACACGGTGCGGATTGACGCGCGGGTGAATGGCCCGGTGCCGTGGGTGACCCAGGTGGTTGCCTTGCGCCTGAACCTGTCCGGCGGGGCACCCGAATGATCCAGCATCAACGCGGTGTGGCCCTGCTGCTGGTGCTGTGGGTGCTGGCCTTGCTCAGTCTGTTGCTCGGCGGTTTGGCCGGTTGGGTGCAACTGGAAACACGCCAGGCCGCCTGGCACCGCCAGCACACCCAGGCGGTGCTGGCGGCCGAGGCCGGGGTGGCGCTGGCGATGCAAGCCGTCGCCGACCCGTTGCAGCGCAAGCAGTGGATTGCCGACGGGCGTGAAATCCCGCTGGTGTTCGACGATGCGCAGCTGCGCGTCAGCCTGCACAGCGAGCGCGGCAAGCTGTATTTGAACAGCGCCGAGGTGGGTGATTTTGCCCGCCTGGCCCTGGCCTGCGGTGCGACCCAGGCCCAGGCCAACCAACTCGCCAGAGCCCTGGAGGTGCGGCGTAACCAGGGCCTGGCGCCGTTTCGGGTGGTGGAAGAAGTGCGCCAACTGCCGGGCATGACCCAGGGGCTGTACAGCGAACTGGTGCCCGAGATCAGCCTGTGGAGCGGCCTGGACCGGCCCGATCCGGCATTCGCCAGTGCCTTGATGCGCCGCGCACTGAACCTGCCGCACCAAAGCGCGGTGGGTGCCGATCCCGGCGACGTGCTGGTGGTCAGCAGCCGCGCCCAACGCCCCGGTGGTTACCACGCCCAGGTGCAAGCCACCGTGTTATTGAGCCCCGCGCAAGGCAGCGCACAACCTTATCGAGTCTTACGTTGGCAAGAATGAACGAACAGTTAACCGCGCGGCTTCAGTCGCTGGCGCAGCCCATCACCCAGCGCTGGCGCGGCAGCCTGCTGCAACTGGGCTGGCGCCTGTGGCTCAAGGAGCTGCGTGGCTGCCTGCCGGGGTGGTTGTCGTTCGCCGATATCCCCGAGCATGTCTACGCCTGGCCGCTGACCGCACCGGTCGAAAAGCTGCCTGGCGAAGCGCGTCAGGTGCTGGTGCTGCCGCCGGAAACGGTGCTGGTGCAAACCCTGCAGTTGCCCCCGGCGGCGGCGCGCAACCTGTCGACGGTGGTCGGCTATGAACTGGACCGCTTCACGCCGTTCGACGCTGCCCAGTTGTACTTTGTCGCGCGCCAGGAGCGCCGCACCCCCACGCACTTGCACGTCACGCTGGTGGCGATCCTGCGTGAGCGCCTCGACCAGATCCTCAATGACTGCGCGGCCCTCGGCTTGCAGCCCCATGCGGTGGATGTCGCCGATAGCGCAGGCAAACCCATGGGCATCGATTTGCTGCCGGCGCCATTGCGTCCCCGCCAGCGCCCCCAGGGCAAGGGCCTGCAACGCAGCCTGCCGTGGTTATGCGGCGCCTTGCTGATTGCGGCGATGCTGCTGTGGCTCGACGACCGCCAGCGCGTGCTCGATGCCATGCAGCACAGTGTGCGCGAGCAGAAAGCCCAGGTCGCCGAGATCCAGGCCCTGCGCCAGCAATTGCTCAATACCCGTGGCGCCGCCCAGTACCTGATTCGCCGCAAGGCCGCCCAACCACCGTTGGCGGCGCTGCTCAACGAACTGACCGCGTGCCTGCCCTCGGACACCTGGCTCGACCAGTTGGAAGTCAACGACGGCGCCGACGTGTCCTTCTCCGGGCAGAGTGCCAAGGCCAGTGCGCTTATCACCCGGATCAAGGCCTGCCACAGCCTGGAAAACGCCCAGTTCGAAGGGGTGATCCAACCCGATGCGCAAACCGGCAAGGATCAATTTTCCTTGCGCGCCCACCTGCACCAGGAGGCCGCTGATGCGCCGACCACTGACACCCCGTGAACGCCGTGGCGCGGCCCTGATCGCCCTGGCCCTGGTGCTCGGCGCCGGTTACTGGCTGTTGATCGACAGCTGGTTCGCCGGCCCCTTGCGCAGCATGGGCGAGCAAGCCGAGCAGCTGCGTGAACAGCAGCAACGCTACGCCGGCGTGTTGCGCCAGGGCGACAGCCTGCGCCAACAGTTGGAACAGGCGCGGCAGGACCCGGCCAGCAGCACCAGCCTGTTGCCCGGCGATGACCCAAGCGCGGTGGCGGCGGACCTGATGCAACGCATCGCCGACCTGATCAACAGCCGCGCCGGCCTTGGTGGCGGTTGCAGCCTGACCCAGCGCATGCCCATCACCCCGGAGCAGGACGACGCCGAGCCCTATCGCCAGGTCAAGGTCAGCCTGACCCTCAACTGCGCCATCGAACCCTTGACCGCGATCCTGCATGAGCTGGAGTACCAACGGCCGTTTCTGTTTGTCGATGAGATGAGCATTCGCCGCCCACCGAACGCGCCGGCCAGCGGCGGCGCCGGGCAACTGGTGGTGCACCTGTTGGTACGCGGTTACCTGCAACCGGCCGCCGCCCGGCAGGTGCAACGATGATCAATGTATTGCGTCCCCTGGAATGGCTGTTGCTCGGTGTGGCCGGGCTGTTGGGCCTGCTGATGGTCGGCATCCTCAGCAGCATCGGCGATGCGCCGCAGTGGTTGCCGGCGCCGGACCCCGATGCCCGCGCCACTACCGCCGCCAAGGTGCTGGTGGCGCCGAGCGCGACCCTCGAAAGCCTGGCCGGCACCTGGCAAACGCCGCTGTTCAGCCCCGACCGCAGCCCCGACCGCGCGGTGGGCCAAGCCGCCGTTTCAAGCCTGTCGAGCCTGGTGCTGACCGGTATCGTCCTCGACGGCGACCTGCGCGTGGCGCTGCTCAAGCGTGTCGATGGCCCGCCGCTCAAAGTTCACCAGGGCCAGACCCTGCCCAACGGCTGGCGCCTGGAACACCTGACGCCCCGCGATGCCCGCTTTGTACTCGACGGTCGCACCCAAACCCTGAGCCTGCGTGCCCTGCGTTTGCCGCCGCCGTCCAGCACTCCCCCGATTACCCTTCCTCACGAGTCCACCCCTTGATCGATACTTTCCCTGGCGCCTTGCGCACCACCGTGTTGTGCCTGGCCACCGCCGTTTCCCTCGGTGGCTGCGGCACCTTCCCCGAGCATCTCGACCCGGACGAGGCCCTGCTGCATGAGGCGATGCAGGGCACCGGTTCGCAACGCCCACCCGTGGACCCGGCCAGCGAACAGGCGCCGGTCGACAGCGGCCAACCCCAGGCGAAGACCCCGCCCCAGCGCCAGTTGATACGCGGCAACCAGCAGTTCGTGCGCCAACCGGCAGCGGTCTCGGCCGCCAAGGAAGAGGGCAGCGGCGACATCGTGTTCAACTTCGCCGACCAGCCGATCGAGGCCGTGATCAACAGCGTGATGGGCGACCTGCTGCACGAGAACTACAGCATCGCCCAGGGTGTGAAGGGCAATGTCAGCTTTTCCACGTCCAAGCCGGTGAACAAGCAGCAGGCCTTGTCGATTCTGGAGACCCTGTTGTCGTGGACCGACAACGCCATGATCAAACAGGGCAACCGCTATGTGATCTTGCCGGCCAATCAGGCAGTGGCGGGCAAGCTGGTGCCGGAGATGCGCGTGTCGCAGCCGTCCAGCGGTTTGTCGGCACGCCTGTTTCCGTTGCGCTATATCTCGGCCACCGAGATGCAGAAACTGCTCAAGCCGTTCGCCCGCGAGAACGCCTTCCTGCTGGTGGACCCGGCGCGCAATGTGCTGAGCCTGGCCGGCACTCCCGAAGAACTGGCCAATTACCAGGACACCATCGACACCTTCGACGTGGACTGGCTCAAGGGCATGTCGGTAGGCGTGTTCGGCCTGCAACGCGCGTCGGTGGCCGAGCTGATGCCCGAGCTGCAGAAAATGTTCGGCCCCGACAGCGGCATGCCCCTGGCCGGCATGGTGCGCTTCTTGCCCATCGAGCGGACCAACTCGGTGGTGGCGATCTCGTCGCAGCCGCAGTACCTCAGCGAAGTCGGCGACTGGATCCACACCATCGACGAAGGCGGCGGCAACGAGCCGCAGATGTACGTCTACGACGTGCGCAACATGAAGGCCACCGACCTCGCCAAGTACCTGCGGCAGATCTACGGCACGGGCGCGATCAAGGACGACACCCCGGCCAAGGTCGCCCCCGGTTTGCGCACCGCGACCTTGTCCTCGCCGGGCACCAACAGCACCTCCGGCAGCACGCCGGGTGGCCTGAGCAACAACCTCAATGGCAACCCGCCCGCCGCTGAGGACGAGGAGCCAGCGCCCGACGCCGAGCAGGACAATGCCGAGCAGGGCGCGACCGACGACGCCCCGGCCAAAAGCCTCGACGCCGGCACCCGGATCACCGCGCAAAAAAGCAGTAACCAACTGCTGGTCCGCACCCGCCCGGTGCAATGGAAAGAGATCGAATCGGCGATCAAACGCCTCGACAACCCACCGCTGCAAGTGCAGATCGAAACGCGCATCCTCGAGGTCAAACTCACCGGCGAACTGGACCTTGGCGTGCAGTGGTACCTCGGCCGCCTGGCCGGCAACTCCACCAGCACCACGGTGGGCAACACCGCTGGCAGCCAAGGCGCGTTGGGCGGCGGCGGGGCAGGTTTGGGCGCGACGGATTCGTTGTTCTACTCCTTCGTCAGCTCCAACCTGCAAGTAGCCCTGCATGCCCTCGAAACCAACGGCCGCACCCAGGTGCTGTCGGCGCCGTCGCTGGTGGTGATGAACAACCAACCGGCGCAGATCCAAGTGGGCGACAACATCCCGATCAGCCAGACCACGGTCAACACCGGCACCTCCGACACCACGTTGAGCAGTGTTGAATATGTGCAGACCGGGGTGATTCTTGACGTCGTGCCGCGGATTAATCCGGGTGGTTTGGTGTACATGGATATCCAACAGCAGGTCAGCGATGCCCAGGACCAGGCGTCCAATGACGATACGCAAAATAATCCGCGTATTTCCACGCGGTCGGTCTCGACCCAGGTCGCGGTGCAGAGTGGGCAAACGGTGCTGCTGGGCGGGTTGATCAAGCAGGACAATGCGGAGAGTGTCAGTGCGGTGCCTTACCTTGGGAAAATTCCGGGGTTGCGCTGGTTGTTTGGCAATACCAGCAAGTCCAAGGACCGCACGGAGTTGATTGTGCTGATTACCCCGAGGGTGATTACCAGCAGCAGCCAGGCGCGGCAGGTGACGGATGACTATCGCCAGCAGATGCAGTTGTTGAAGCCGGCTAACTGAGGGAACGCGGGGAAAAATGTGGGAGGGGGCTTGCCCCCGATGGCGGCCTGACAGCCGACCAGGATGTTGGATCAGACCGAGTACATATCCGTTGCTGCGGTAACGGCCACTTAGGGCTTCGCTCTTACAGCGACTCACTTTTGAACAGTGCAAAAGTAAGCAAAACGCTTCGCCCCACCACTCGGCACCTCGCCTAGGCTCGGTGTGCCCCAAATCACTGTCGAATTCCGGCCAGCGTGGTTTAACGGGGCGCCTGAGATCAAGATCTAAAGCAAGATCAAGGGCGGCTCGCTTCGCATCGTGGTTAGCGTTGGCTAATACAACGTTGTGTAGATACCCATACTCATCGGGGCATAGGTATCTACACAATTTTCAGAGACTGGCGAGTTCCCCTGTGGCGAGCGGGCTTGTCCCGCGTTGGGCCGCGTAGCGGCCCCAAAACAGCCGCTATGGAGTTTCTGATACACCGCATTCTGCTTTACTGGGGCTGCTACGCAGCCCAACGCGGGACAAGCCCGCTCGCCACAGGGAGATTTGTCAGAGGCTGAAAAGTTGTGTAGATACCCATGCCCCCGATGGGGGAGTGTGAGTTGATGCATCTGTAGCTGACCCACTGCCTATATCGGGGGCAAGTCGAATCGTCGCCCCCCTCCCACAGTTTGATCTCCCTACATCAGGTAGACCTCGGCCTGAGCTAAAGGCCAATCTCAAAAGACATTATTTATATGAATAAAAAAACTAAAAAATAATAAAATTAGAGAATATTAGCTTATACCAAAACAGCATTATATTTTCAAAACCCATTCCGTTATGTTTGATCGCAACAGCCTACCCCTGACCTCGGATGGTACCCAGCGTGATTCAGATTCTGCGCGCCATAACCGGGTGATCATCCCCGCGGCAGAATCGTTGGAAGGGAGCTCAACGTATGTTGCCGACTCAAACCCCTCGACTGCCCCACACCTAGTCCCCAATCGCCGCAACACCCCTGAAAAAAATCGAGCACCGCGCCCGCCCGCGTGGCTGCCCGACTTCGCGATTTGGACTGTCTGGAGTGGCTATGAAGCAAGTCTTACAACCGACCGCCATCCTGGCGCTGGCGATCCTGACCAACACTGCCCAGGCCCAGGACGACAGCACCCTGTCCACCGTGGTGGTCACCGGTAACCGTGGCGCCGAACAACGCACCGTTACCAGCAGCCCGGTGCCGATCGATGTGGTCAGCGCCAAGCAACTGCAAAGCACCGGCAAGCCCGGTTTGATGGAGGCATTGAGCGCGGTGATCCCGTCGCTGACCCTACCGGAAAAAACCGGTTGGGACGCCAGCGGTATTGCCCGTGCGCCGAACCTGCGCGGCATGAGCGCCGCCGAAGTGCTGGTGCTGGTCAACGGCAAGCGCCGCCACACCGCAGCGACCCTGAACATCAACGGCATCAACACCGGTGCCGCGCCGGCCGATCTGGATTTGATCCCCATCAGCGCCATCGACCACGTCGAAGTCCTGCGCGATGGGGCCGCCGCCCAGTACGGCTCCGATGCCATCGCCGGGGTCATCAATGTGATCCTCAAGGCCGACACCAGCGGCACGTCGGTGACCAACGTCGGCCAGGGTTACGACGGCAAGAAACAGACCGTGCAGCAAAGCCTCAACAAGGGCTTCGAGATCGGCAACGGCGGCATCGTGCAGTTGGCGCTGGACGCGCGCAGCCAGAACGATGACAACAAGGCCAGCGCCAATGGCTACACCTACGCCCAAGCCTTTGAGCAGGCGGGTCGCGCCACCTACGGCGGCTATGGCACACCCAAGACCAACCTGCTGACCTTGGGCTACAACGCCGAATTGCCGGTCGATGACAGTTTCAGCCTGTATTCCTTCACCACCTATTCGCGGCGCAAGGCCGAGCAGGGCCAGAACTTCCGCCGCGAGGGCTTGCTGGTCGCCGGCTACGTGACCGGGGAGGGCGCCGATGTGTTTGGCGCGCGACCGTTCGACCAGCAGTACGCCACCTCCAAGGAGGCTGTGGAGTTGCTGCATCCGGGCTATTCCAAACACCTGCGCCACCCGCTGGCGGTGTCCTGGGAACAGATCCCCTTCAGCGAAGGCCCGTGGTTGCAACGTGAACACTTCCCGGCCGATGCCAGCGCCTTGCTCGAACAGGGCCACGGCCGTGTGTACTTCGCCGGCGACGGCCTGGTGCAAAGCGGGGTGGGCATCTGGCAGGAATCGGCGGCCAACTCGGCGCGGCATGTGGTCGCGCAACTGGCTGAGCGCGTGACCCGACAAACACACCTCGCGGCAGTGGCCGCCTCATAAGGAACACACCCATGAGCGACAGCATTCAACGCACCAGCGTCGGCGATTTTCCGATCTCGCAGACCGTCACCGTGCCGGCCTCCGCCAGCCTGATCTTCGTCAGCGGCACCTTGCCGGACCTGGCTGATTCAGATGTTCCAGGGGTCTACGGCAACACCGAGGTGCAGACGGTTTCGGTGTTCAACAAACTGCGTACTGTCCTGCGGCAACAAGACCTGGACCTGGGCGATATCGTGCAGTTGCGCGTGTTCCTGGTCGGCGCCGAGGAAACGGGCGGCAAGCTGGATTTCGCCGGGTTGCAGCGTGGGTATACGCAGTTCTTCGGCACCCCCGAGCAGCCGAACAAGCCGGCACGCACCGCGTTGCAAGTCGTGGCCTTGCCATTGCCCGGTGCACTGGTGGAAATCGAAGCCATCGCCGCCAGGACGGCGTGATAATCCCTCGCAAGTAACCCCCCTCACAACCGCTTCCAGGCTTCGGCGTGACTGCGCCGAACGCCCCGGCGGGCGCTTGCCACACCGCGTTTCCCGCCTTCCTGAACCCCCTCGCGCAAAAAGATAAATCTTGTATTTAAACGCCTGCGCCGTATTATCCAAGCAATGTCTTGTGTATATACCTGAGGCTGGATTTCCCTTTCGGCAAATACGGAGGTTTGAATGACTGTGGAGGCATGGTTACTGGGTCACTCGATGTCGGTGTTCCTGGGCGTACAGGCTGTCGGCTTGAGCCTGTGGCTGAGCATCGCGGTGCTTAACAACTGGCAAGCGTTTCGCAGCTCGGTAGGCGCGGTAGGCGCGACCATGGCCATGGAGCCGCTGCGCCAGAGCCCCGCCATCGAGATTCCCTTGCTGGTGCGGGCCGTGCGTTCACCCCGTTTGCACCAACTGGCCCTGCTGGTGGTGCTGGCCCTGCAATTGGTCGCCGCGCTCGCGGCCTGGACCGGCAGTTATCACTTGATCATCGGCGACGGCCTGCTGTCGGCACGGCCCTGGCTCAACCTCGCCCTGAGCGCGTTTTCGGCGTTTGTCTTCGCGATGCTGCTGGGGGGCTTGTGGTTCGGCTACTGGATTCGTCAGGAGGGGTTGCAACTGACTCACCTGGTGCTGTCGATCTGGGCGGTACTGGCCTTCTTCCTGTTCAACCACAGCTGGCTGTGAACCGCGCGTAACACACTCATCGTGATAAGGACGTCCATGAACAAGAAGAAGATAACCAGCCTGGTGTTGATTCCGGTGGCGGTCATCGCGGTGGTGATGATGTCGCGCGCGCCGTCCCAGGCCCAATCCGCCGATGCCCCGGCCGGCGCGTTGACCAAGGTGGCCCTGGGGGCGGTGCAATTGCGCCCGGCCAATGTGTATTTCGCCGGCGTCGGTGAGCTGGAAGCGGCCTCCCAGGTGCAGGTTTCCGCCGAGGTCGGCGGGCGGGTCACCTTGATCAACTTCGAGTCGGGCCGCCAGGTCAAGGCTGGCGAGGTGCTGGTCAAACTCAACGATGCCCCGGAACAGGCCGAGCAGTTACGGCTGCAGGCCCAGGTGCGCAATGCCGAGATCATCCGCAAGCGCGTGACCGGGTTGGTCAGGGAAAACGCCGCGACCCAGGAGCAGCTCGACAACGCCCGGGCCGCCCATGACATGGCCCAGGGTGAGTTGAAAAAAGTCCAGGCGCTGATTGCCCAGAAGACTATCCGCGCACCCTTCGCCGGAGTGCTCGGCATACGCCAGGTCAACGAAGGGCAGTACCTCAATGTCGGCGACCGTATCGTCAGCCTGGTCAACACCGAGGTCCTCTATGTCAATTTTTCCCTGGATGAGCAGCTCAGCCGCCGCCTGGCCGTCGGGCAAGCCGTGGGCGTGCTGATCGACGCCTACCCTGACCGGGTGTTCAAGGCGCGGATCAGTGCCGTCGACCCGATGATCGGCCGCTCGCGTACGGTGCAGGTGCAGGCCACGCTGGACAGGTCGGAGGCCCCCCTCAAGCCGGGCATGTACGCCAGCGTCAAAGTGGCCGATACCGAAGTGGCCGATGTGCTGACCGTGCCGGAAACGGCGGTGGCCTACACCGCCTACGGCGATACCGTTTTTCTCGCCCGCCCGGATAAGGGCGCCGCCCTGGTGGTCAAGCGGGTGGCGGTGAAAATCGGCCAGCGCCAGGACGGTTGGGTCCAGATCCAGGAAGGCCTGCACGAGGGTGACCAGGTGGTGACCTCCGGGCAGCTCAAGCTCAGTGACGGCATGGCGGTGCAGGCGACTGATGACACCCTGGCCCTGCCTGCGTCCAAACCGCCTGTGACGGGCATCTGATTCTTCGCCCAGAGAACGCTCATGACTTTCACCGATATTTTCGTTCGGCGGCCAGTGCTTGCGCTCGTCGTCAGTATTCTGATCCTGCTGCTGGGGGCCATGTCCCTGCTGCAATTGCCGATCCGCCAGTACCCGATGCTGGAAAGCTCCACGATCACAGTGACCACCGAATACCCCGGTGCTTCGTCAGACCTGATGCAGGGCTTCGTCACGCAACCGATTGCCCAGGCGGTGTCGTCGGTGGAAGGCGTGGATTACTTGTCGAGTTCGTCGGTGCAGGGGCGCAGCGTGGTCACGGTGCGCATGGAGCTCAACCGCGACTCGACCCAGGCACTTACGGAAGTCATGGCCAAGGTCAACCAGGTGCGTTTCCGGCTGCCGGAGCAGGCCTATGACCCGGTGATCGAGCGCTCTTCAGGTGAGTCGACGGCGGTGGCCTATATCGGATTTTCCAGCCCGACCCTGTCGACCCCGGCCTTGACCGATTACCTCGCGCGGGTGGTGGAGCCGGTGATGAGCACCATCGAGGGCGTGGCCAAGGTCCAGGTGTTCGGCGGGCAAACCCTGGCGATGCGCCTGTGGATCGACCCCGCACGGCTCGCCGCTCGTGGCCTGACCGCCGCCGATGTGGCCGACGCGGTGCGCCGCAACAACTACCAGGCGGCGCCGGGCAAGGTCAAAGGCCTGTTCGTGGTGGCCAACCTGCGGGTCAATACCGACCTGACCAACGTCAATGAATTTCGCGATTTGGTGCTGCGCAACGATGGCAACGGTCTGGTGCGCTTGAAGGATGTCGGCACCGTGGAGCTGGGCGCGGCGTCCAGCGAAACCAGCGCCACCATGGACGGCGTTTCGGCCGTGCACCTGGGATTGTTCCCGACCCCCGGCGGCAATCCGCTGGTGATCGTCGACGGGATCAAGAAACTCCTGCCGGACGTGCGCAAGACCCTGCCGCCGGACGTCAAGGCCGAGCTGGCGTTTGAAACCGCGCGCTTTATCCAGACCTCCATCGACGAAGTGATGAAGACTTTGCTCGAAGCCTTGCTGATCGTGGTGATCGTCATCTACCTGTGCCTGGGGTCGTTGCGCACGGTACTGATTCCGGTGGTGACCATCCCCTTGTCGATGCTGGGGGCCGCGGCGCTGATGCTGGCGTTCGGTTTCAGTCTCAACCTGTTGACGCTGCTGGCGATGGTGCTGGCCGTGGGGCTGGTGGTGGACGATGCGATTGTGGTGGTGGAGAACGTGCACCGGCATATCGAGGAGGGCAAGACCCCGGTGGCGGCCGCCCTGGTCGGCGCGCGAGAAGTGGCGGGCCCGGTGATCGCCATGACCATTACCTTGGCGGCGGTGTATGCGCCTATCGGCATGATGGGCGGCCTCACGGGCGCGTTGTTTCGTGAGTTTGCCCTGACCCTGGCCGGCGCGGTGATCGTGTCCGGCGTGGTGGCGCTGACGTTGTCGCCGGTCATGAGTTCGTTCCTGCTGCAGTCCAAGCAATCGGAAGGGCGCATGGCACACGTGGCCAACCGCGTCTTCGACGGCCTGGCGCTGCGCTATGCCAAGGTGCTGGACCTGTCGCTGCGGCATCGCTGGCTCAGCGGGCTGTTTGCCTTGCTGGTGATGATCAGCCTGCCGTGGTTGTACCAGTTGCCGCAGCGGGAACTGGCGCCCACAGAGGACCAGGCCGGGTTGCTCACTGCGATCAAGGCGCCGCAACATGCCAACCTGGAATACGTCGAGCGTTTTTCCGCCAAGCTGAATGAGGTCTACGGGCGACTGCCGGAAACCGTCAGTACCTGGATCATCAATGGCAGCGACGGCATCGCCTCGAGCATTGGCGGCATCAACCTGACGCTGTGGGGCGAGCGCGAGCGCACAGCCGCGCAGATCCAGGTCGACCTGCAAGCCGCCACCAACGATGTGGAAGGCACCAGCATCTTTGCCTTCCAGCTGCCGGCCTTGCCGGGGTCCACCGGTGGCCTGCCGGTGCAACTGGTGCTGCGCAGCTCCCAGGATTACCGCGTGCTGTACGAAACCATGGAGCAGATCAAGCAGAAGGCCCGCGACAGTGGGTTGTTCGCCGTGGTCGACAGTGACCTGGACTACAACAATCCGGTGGTACAGGTGCGGGTGGACCGGGCCAAGGCCAACAGCCTGGGGATCCGCATGCAGGACATCGGAGAATCGCTGGCGGTGCTGGTGGGGGAAAACTACCTGAATCGCTTTGGCCTGGAGGGCCGTTCCTATGATGTGATTGCCCAGAGCCCGGGCAGTGAGCGACTGACGCCCGAAGCCCTGACCCGCCAGTATGTGCGCACGGAAGACGGCACACTGATTCCGCTGTCGACGGTGATCCAGGTGTCCGAGCACGTCGAACCCAACAAGCTGACCCAGTTCAACCAGCAGAACGCCGCGACCTTCCAGGGCGTGCCGGCGGCCGGTGTCACCCTGGGCGACGCCGTGGCGTTCCTGGAAGGCGTCACCGCCGAGTTGCCCGTGGGGTTCAGCTACGACTGGCAATCCGATGCGCGGCAATACACCCAGGAAGGCAATGCGCTGCTGCTGGCGTTCCTGGCGGCGGTGATCGTGATCTACCTGGTACTCGCGGCGCAGTATGAAAGCCTGATGGACCCGCTGATCATCCTGATCACCGTGCCGCTGTCCATCAGCGGCGCGCTGATTCCCCTGGCGCTGGGCTACGCCACGATCAACATCTACACTCAGATTGGCCTGGTGACCCTGATCGGGTTGATCAGCAAGCACGGCATCCTGATGGTCGAGTTCGCCAACGCCCTGCAGGTCCAGGAACACCTCGACCGCTCCGAGGCGATACGCAAGGCCGCGCAGATTCGTTTGCGCCCGATCCTGATGACGACGGCGGCCATGGTGGTCGGCCTGGTGCCGCTGCTGTTCGCCTCGGGGGCCGGTGCCAACAGCCGCTATGGCCTGGGGGTGGTGATTGTATCGGGCATGCTGATCGGTACCTGCTTCACCCTGTTCGTGCTGCCGACGGTCTACACCCTGCTGGCCCGCAAGCATTCAGTGGCGGCCGCGACCCCACGGGCCCAGTCCCTGGCGCAAACCCTGAGGAGTGAACCATGAAGCCCGGCAAAACTGTCACGACCGTGCTGGCGCTGACGCTGCTCAGCGGCTGCATGGTCGGGCCGCATTACGAAAAGCCCGTGAGCCCGCCGATCAGCCTGGTCACTGCACAAAAGGCCTTGTTTGCCCAACAGACGCCGGTGCAGGCCCAGTGGTGGTCGTTTTTTGACGACGCCGAGCTCGATCGCCTGATCGACACGGCGCTGGCACATAACCATGACATCCGCCAGGCACAGGCCAACCTGTTGGCTTCCCGTGCGGTATTTGATGACCGTCGGCTCGACCAGTATCCCGGCGTTACCGCCCGTACCGCCTATGGCCGCAGCCTGGAGCAGCAGTTGCCGTTCGACGGTGGGCCGCCCGAGCGGATGCTGTCGCAGACCTATCGCGCCGGCTTTGATGTGCAGTGGGAGATCGACGTGTTCGGGCGTTTGCAACGCCTGACGGCCTCGGCCATGGCGCGCTCGCAGGCGGCCCAGGCGGACCTGGCGCTGATGCAGTTGAGCATCGCTGCCGACGTGGCGCGTTATTACTACGAGCAGCAAGGCTTGAGCCGCAGCCTGGAGGTGGCCCAGGCCCAGGTCAGTGCCTGGCGCGAAACGCTCGCGCTGACCAGCGCTCAGGTGCGCGCCGGCAGCGGCCAATTCGAGGATCAGCAAAACGCCCATGCCAACCTGCTGCTCAGTGAGGCGGCGATTCCACCGTTGCTGACACGGATCCAGGAAACCGGTTATCGCCTGGACGTATTGACCGGCCAACCGCCGCGTCAACAGCAGGCGCTGGCCAAGGCGCATTTCCTCGCGCCCCTGGCCCGGCAACTGCCCTTGGGCGATGTCGACCAGCTGATCCGCAATCGTCCGGATGTGGTCAGCGCCGAACGCCTGCTGGCCGCCAGCACCGAAGACGTCGGTGCCGCGACGGCCGACCTGTACCCACGCCTGAACCTGGGCGGTTTCATTGGCTTCTTCGCCCTGCGCGGCGGCGACCTGGGCAGCGCGTCCCGCGCGTATGAGCTGGCGCCATCGGTGGACTGGCCGGCGTTTCGCCTGGGCAACGTGCGCGCACGCCTGCGCGGTTCCCAGGCCCAGGCCGAAGGTGCCCTGGCGCGCTATCAACAGTCGCTGCTCAAGGCCCAGGAAGATGTGGAAAATGCACTGATGCGCCTGGCGCAGGACCAGACCCGCCTGGGCGCGTTGCTGGCGTCCGCCACACATGCCGAGCAGGCGATCGACATCGCCAGCAAACGCTACCGCAGCGGTTCGGGCACCTACATGGCGGTGCTGGAAAACCAGCGTGCATTTTTCCTGATCAAGAAGGACGTGGCCGATGCCGAGACGGCGTCCTACCTCAACGCCATCGCGCTATACAAGGCGCTGGGCTGGGGCAGTGGCGGTGCGGATCAGGCTCAATCAGCGGACAAGCCATTGGCCAGCAACTGAGCCTTGAGGTCGGGCCGGTAGTTGCGTGCATACGTGCGGCCCACGGTGCTTGACCAGGATTGGCCGTCCGCACGGCCAATGATCTGCCAATGGCGCATCAGGTGCTGGTCATAGGCACTGATCGCCGGTGCCAGCGCGGCACGGTTGTAGCGCTCATCGTGCCGGAATGCCTCGATGCCCATGCGCGGTTTCTGCGCCGCCGGCTCGTGCACATGACCCAGGGCCAGTCCGCACAGGGCGAAGGTCTGCTCGGGCAGCCCGAGCAGCTCGATCATCGCCTCGGCGTTGGCACGAATGCCGCCCACCGGCACCACGCCCAACCCCAATGAGCGTGCGGCGATCATCAGGGTGCTGAGGATAATGCCGCCGTCGGTGCTGGCGGCGATCAGCCCTTCCAAGTGCCGCTGGATCTGCTGTTGCTGGCCATTGAGCGCGGCACCGACGGCGGTCTTGTGGAAGTCCACCACCAGCGTGATAAACACCGGTGCCGATGCGATCCAGGGTTGGCCGCCCGCGACCGCCGCAATGCGCTGGCGGGTGTTTGCATCGCGCACGACCACCACGGAAATATGCTGGGCATTGAATGACGTCGGTGCCAGGTGACCGGCCCGCAAGATGGCATCCAGATGTTCGTCGCTGACGGGCGTGGAATGGAAGCTGCGGTCGCTGCGGTGGCTGGCGAGCAAATCGATGGTCGGGGTCATGGCCTTATTCCTTTAGGGCGGCTGGAGTGGGGCGGGGCGGTCAGGCGCGCGGTTGGATGTTATAGACGCAACGCCGGTCGCCGGAGATCAGGTGTTCACAACGTTCAACAAGCGTGTCGTCGCCCATGGCCGCACGAAATATCTGCAACTCCGAGCGGCAGAAACCCTGGCATTTGCGCGCGGCGGCACAGATCGGGCAATGGTTTTCGATCAGCAGCCAACCTTCACCGGCGGGTTCCATATGCGCCATATAGCCGGCGAGTTCGCGGATGCGCACCAGGATGGCGACTTTTTCTTCCAGGGACGAGGCTTGCGAACACGCCTGGACGTACTCCTGGCGATTGGTCGCTTCCATGCTGGTGATGATTTTCTCGATGCCGTCACTGCCGAAAACCCCCTCGATGGATTCGATCAGGTGCAGGGTCAGCACGCTGTGGGAATCCGGGAATTTGTTCTGCGCGGTGTCCGTCAGGGCCCACTTCAACGAAGGGCGGCCGGCCCCGGAGGTGGGCGCGGAAACGCCGACGATCAACTCCGATGCCTGCAACTTCTGGATTTGTTGCCGGGTTGCCTCAAACGTGAGTTCCAGCAGGGAAGCCAGCTCGGTGGTTTTCAACAGGCCACGGGTCTTGAGCAAAAACAGGATGCGTTCAGCGGTGGATGACTGGGTATCGTCGGCAGGTTTGGAGGTCATAAATCGCGTGTAACCATGGGGAGTGAGGGCATCACTGGAGTTCGTCGACCTTTGGCGCCATCCATTGCGTAAGGGGTATTGGACATGAGCATAGTCATTTTTGCTGCTCAGGAAAATAATAAATAAAAGGAATTAATAAGCAATTATAAAGAGCAAATAATTATAAAAGGTTTGCCTTGCTTTTGTAGGACTTAGGACTAGGATCGTAGCTAGCTTTTTGGAAGCTGCTTCTAAACATACATTTGCACACGACTCCGGACCGTTAGAAAACACGCTACGTCTCAAGCACTGATCGCTTGCCGACGCCGGTGAAGACAAAAACATCCAAGGAAGAGAATCTGTATGAATGCGCAAAAGCCGACGACCATCTATGAGCACGCTGATGAAGTAACTGCTCTGTCCAGCGTGGTCGACCTGGTAAAACTCTCCGACCAGTATCGACAATCCGCCATCCTTCACTTCGCTGTAGCGCAGCACCTCTTCGATCAAACCACCCGCCCGGCCAGCGCCGACGCAATCAGCCAGCAATTGGGCTGGGTGCCCAACAAGGCCAAGATCTTTCTCAATGGCCTGGTTGCCCTGGGTCTGTTGAAAAAGTCCGCCGACACCTATACCAACCAGCCCCTGGCCGAGCGTTTCCTGGTCAGCCGCAGCGCCGAGTTCATCGGCCCTATCATTGCCCACCAGCGCTTGCAGTGGCAGAACTGGCCACGCCTAGGGGAAATCCTGAGCAGCGCCGAGTCCATGGATTTCCAGCAAGAGAACCGCTTCAAGCACGACATCGCCGCACGTGATGCCTTCAACGATGCGATGGTGCGCTTCAGTCAACCGATGGTCGATGTGCTCAAGGAGTTGCCGGTGTTCGATACCGCCAGCAAGGTCATCGACCTGGCCGGTGGACACGGCACCTACATCGCTGAAATCGCTCGGCGGCATCCCCAGGTCCAGGGCGAAATCTGGGACCTGGCCGCCACGCGCCAGTCCGCCGAAAGCACCCTCGAGAAGTACCAGCTGGCGGGGCGACTGACGTTCAAGGAACGTAACCTGCTGGACCTGGCCCGTTACGAAGGTGAAAGCGCCGACGTGATCATGGTCAATGACTGCCTGCACTATTTCACCCGCGAAGAAACCAGCACGCTGATCCGCTCGGCTGCACAGTTGGTCAACGACGGCGGCTCGCTGCTGGTACTGAGCATGACCCTGGAAGACGATGAAATTCACCCGGCGCTGTCGGCGGATTTCTCCCTGCACATGATGGTCAACACGGTGCACGGCGAGCTGCATCCCACCCGCTGGATTGCCGAACAGATGGTTGCCCAGGGCTTTGAGGTGGTGCAGGAACCTATCGGCCGCTACAGCCTGTTGATAGGTCGCCGTACCGAGGGGAGGGTTGCCTGATGCTGCGCTTTATTACCTTGTACGGCCCCGACACGGCGGCCCGCTTGAACGGGTTTCTCGAACCGTTGAACGCCTGCGCGACAGCGGCCGGTTTTGAACTGTGCGCGGCCGTGGAGGGCGCGCAATTACCCCAGGCCGACGGGTTTATCCTGCTGGTGTCGGCGGCAGACAGCCTCGACACCCTCACTACTCGGCTCGCGCAATTGGCGGATGGTTATCACAACAAGGCCGTCAGCGTCGTGCGCCTTATCGAAGGCCGCGCCGGGCAACCTGCCGGTGACCCGCTGAATGCGACATTGCTGCACCACGCGGCCTGTTTCATTTACCCCCATGGCCTGGCGGTCACTGACGCGGGCGTGTCCCCGGAGACGGTGAAAACCTGGCTGGCGGGTTTTTCCAAATTCGCCGCCGCGATCAAAATGTGGCGCTCCCTGGAAGGCGTATCCATCGAGGCTGCCGCGCTGGAATCCCAGCGCCCGCAACTCACCCATATCAACATCCTCACCCGTAACCTGGAAGCCTCCCAGGCGTTCTACCGTGACATCTTCGGCGCCCACTATTGCTACAACCTGGGGCCGCGCAAGGTGGTGATGGAGTTGAACGGGTTCGATTTCTTCATCGAGCACAATCCTGACTTTGTCTACCCGCCGGGCTACCACATCGGCATTCGTGCGCTGCCGGAGGACGTCAAGCGCATCGCCGAAAAAGTGGCTGCCGACGACAACATCACCCTGGTCAAGGGCAATGGCCCCGCGCCGGGTTATCACCACGGCCCGGACAATGTCCGTACTGCGGTGTATTTCGAAGATCCCGATGGCTTGGTGGTTGAGGTGTATTCCACCGAAATCGAGATGATCGAGACCAATCGAAGGTTGCTGCTCGACCGACTCTGATACCTGACTGATCCACACACGCCGAGCGGTTTCGTGCTCGGTGGTGGATGTGTTCGCTCGGAAAAAAGGTGTACCTATGACGAATCAATACGGTTGGCATTGGCCGACGCTACCGAGCCCTTTGCCAAAGAACGTGTCTGATCGGGTATTGATGGGCTACCCGCAGGCTTACGTCGAATATGAACTGACCCGGCAAATCGCCGATGCTACCGGACAGTTGATGAGCGCGCCTATCGAGCAACTGCTGCGGGTGGTTGAGTCGGTGGCCGAGCCTCTGGTCCGGCGTATCGCTGCCGGTGAAGTGCTGGGTTGCAAGGGCGACCCGCGTATCGACGTGTTCAACCCAGCCATGTGTGACGTTCCCGCTGCCCAGGTCGAGATCGGCCTGGAGCCGCAGCGCGTCGACGCGGTCATGACCGCCTACGCCGGGCTGGGCCTGGACCGCAGTTGGATCGAGAAGGAAACCCCCAACCATCGGGTCAGCCTGGCGAGCTTTCGCATCGGTCGCTACCCGGTGACCAATAGCGAATACCGCGCCTTCCTGCTGGATACCGGTTATCCGTTCTTGCCTACCGGCTGGGCCTTTGGCCGCTTTCCCCAGCACCAGGCCAACCATCCGGTGTACAGCGTCAGTGATGTGGATGCCGACGCCTATGCCCAATGGCTGAGCCGGCGCACCGGTCGCGCGTTTGCGTTGCCCAGCGAAGCACAGTGGGAATACGCCGCGGCAGGGCCGCAGCGCTCCCAGTTTCCCTGGGGCGAAACCTTCAATGTCGAGTACGCCAACACCATCGAGTTGGGGTTGCTCACGTCGACACCCGTCGGGGTGTTCCTCGAGGGCGCTTCGATGTTTGGCGCGCTGGACATGGCCGGCAACGTGGAAGAGTACGTTGCCGACGATTATCGGGCCTATCCGGGCGGGCCTGAGATCAACGATGACCTGGTGCTGGATGTCGGTCGGCACCGGGTAGCCCGTGGAGGCAGTTTCACCCGCTTCAGGGATCTTGCGCGCAACCAGCGCCGACATGGACGTTATCCACGACCCATCTATGTCATGGGATTCCGTTTGGTAGAAAACCACTCTGGCCAGAACGCGACACTTCCATAGAGGCTACGTCATGGACACTCCAGTAACGCTTCATACGCAAGTTCCCATCTCCATTCTTGGCGGTGAGGTCAACGCCCACTTCTACGGGTTCAAGGGCTTTGACAAGAACAACGAACACTTTGCCGTCAAAGCCGGTGAGCCCGATGCCGAGGTTCCCCTGGTACGTGTGCATTCCGAGTGCATCACCGGTGATGTGTTCGGTTCCCAGCGCTGCGATTGCGGCCCGCAGTTGCAGGAAGCCCTGAAGGCGCTCGATGCCGAGGGCGGCTACCTGATCTACCTGCGCCAGGAAGGTCGCGGTATCGGCCTGTATTCGAAGTTCGAAACCTACCTGCTGCAAGACGCCGGCATGGACACCTACGAGGCCAACCTGGAACTCAACCACCCGGAGGACTCGCGCAGTTTTGCCCCGGCGGTCGCCATGCTGCGTGCCCTGGATGTGCATCGCTGCCGGCTCCTGACCAACAACCCGGACAAGGTCAAGCAGCTGCGCGACGGTGGGATCGACGTGGTCAGCTCAGTGCCGACCGGGGTGTTCCTGACCAAGCAGAACCACAACTACCTGCGCTCAAAAGTCAGCAAGTCGAGCCACACCATCAAGCTTTGATTTCATTCCCCAGGAAAAGGACTTTTCGATGAGACACATAGGCCCTATCAGCGGTGTCGCCGCCCATGCTGGTGAGTTCATCGCCACCGCCGGTTACGACAACCAAGTCATTTTGTGGAACGCCCATACTGGGCATTCGATCCACCGGGTCAGCCATGACCACCTGGCCAACCAGTGCGCGTTCAGCGCCGATGGCAAGTACCTGGTGAGTGCCAGCAGCGACTACACCGCCCGCGTTTGGGAAGTGCCGAGCATGCGCCTCAAGGCCGTGCTGTCGGGGCATGATGACGACGTGGAAATGGCGGTGTTCTCACCGGACGGCGCGTCGATCGCGACCTGCTCGCGCGATCATCAACTGCGCCTCTTCGACCTCGACGGCAACCTCAAGGGCACCTGCCGCGGGCATCAGGCCGACGTGATTTCCGTGGTCTGGTCGCCGGATGGCAAGCGCCTGATTTCCAGCAGTGACGACGGCACCGTGCGCCAGTGGGACACCACGACCTTCGAGCAATGCGATGAAGTCGACATCGGCGGCGTCGAGACCGATACCGTCGCCATTACCCGTGCCGGCGTGGTGTTTGCCGGTGACGACGAAGGACGCATCTCGATCATCCATGGGGGCGAGATCCGCGCCATTCCTGCCCACGATGCCGGGATCAAGCGCATTGTCTGGAACGACGAAAAACAGCTGCTGGTGACCTTGAGTTATGACCGCCTGGCGATCCTTTGGCGCTTCGATGGCACGCAGCTGGAACGCCTGCGCAGCACCAACTTGCCGAGCATCGTCTGGCCGCGCAGCTGTGCGTTCGTCGGCAGCGATGCCTTGGTGTTCGCCACCTTCGGTTCGCGCTACGCCACCTGGGATTATGAAAACGATCAGTGGGCCGTGGACGGCATTCAGCCAGCGGTGAGCATCAACGCCGTGGTGACCACCGACGGCGGGCAATACAGCATCGGTGACGCGGGCTTGCTGTTTCGCGATAACCAGCCCGTGAGCGGTGTCGGCAGCCTGTGCAACTTCCTGCTGCCGTTCGGCCCGCTGCTGCTGACCGGCGGGCAGATGGGCCAGGTGTTCGATGCCCTCAGCGGGCGCCTGTTGTATCAACATCGCTCGCCGCTCAATTGCGGCACGACGTTCCAGCGCAATGGCCAACTTCATGCATTGATCGGAACCTACACCGGCGAAGGCCTGGTGTTTGTCATCGCCGGCGATAACAGCCTGGAACTGGTGGCGTCGATCCCGATGCACGACAACGCGATCAAAGGCGTGGCGGCCAACGAGCATCACCTGTTCAGCGTATGCGCCTCGGCCGCCGCCGCCCTGCACACCATCAGCGACTTCAGTTGTGCGCGGCATATCGAAAATGCCCACACGCGTATCTCCAACGGTTGCTGCCGGGTCGACGGCGGTTTCGCCAGCATTGGTCGCGACCTGAAGCTGCGCCTGTGGCTGGAGTCCGGTGACGAGGTGTATGACACGCCGCACCGCAATTCCATCAAGTGCATTTGTGCCTCCGCCGACGGGGAAGTGATTGCCACCGCGAACTACAGCGGCACCATCGCGCTGTTCGACTTGCCCAGCCGTTCCTGGCAGCAAGTACAGCGTCCCACCGCCAGTGGTATCTCCTGCATCACCCACAGCACGGCCAGCGATGATTTCCTGGCCAGTTCCTACGACGGCCAGATCTACGGGATCGCCACCCGTCGTGCCTCTTGACCCAAGGACCGCCTGATATGAGCAAGCAAGCGCAATTCATGGACGTATCGACGTACCGCCGGGCGCTCGACACCTCATTTGTCCACCGCTACAGCCATGGTGAGGATGAGTGGTCCTGGGACATCGGCATGGCCAAGGCTGCCCGGGTCTTCCTCGAAGCGCTGGGGCCGACGCCGGACCAGCACATCCTCGACGTGGGCGTCGGCCGTGCACGAGATGCCTCGGAGTTTATCCTGGCAGGGCACCGGGTGACCGGCCTGGACATCGTCGAGAATTCCAGCTGGCCGCTGCTGCGCAAGCGCTGGGGCGAGCGTCTCAGCCTGGTGTGCAGCGCCCTGCAGGATTGGCAGCCACCGGCGGGGGAGGTGTTTGACGGCGTACTCGACAATGGCTGCTTCCATCACCAGCATCCGGATGAGTGGAGCCGTTACCTGGCCAATATCCGCCAGTACGCGCGCCCTGGCGCGCTGCTCGGGCTCAACGTCTTCGGCGTCGACGCGAGCAACCCGGAGCCGGGCTGGCGCGAGATGGATAACCAGCGTCAAGGTTATTTCTTCACCGAACAGGGTGTGCGCGACACCCTGGAAGCGTTTGGTTTCACCTGGCAGGACCTGGTGGTGATCGAGCGTCAGCACGGTGAGGCGGTGTACCTGTTGGCGCTGGTTCGCACATGAGCCTGACGCTGGCGCGCGACATGCACTTCATGCGGCTCGCCCTGAAACTGGCCGACCGGGGGGCCTTTACCACGGCACCCAACCCCCGGGTCGGTTGCGTGATCGTCAAGGGCGACTTGCTGCTTGGCCAGGGCTGGCACGAGTGGGCGGGGCAGGCACACGCCGAAGTCAATGCCCTGCGCGAGGCGGGCGTCGATGCGCGGGGCGCCACCGCCTATGTCACCCTGGAGCCGTGCGGCGGTCATGGGCGCACGCCGCCCTGTGCCGATGCGTTGATCAAGGCCGGGGTGGCGCGGGTGGTGATCGCCAGTGTCGACCGCTCCCAGCATGGGCATCACGGCATTGAGCGGCTTGAGGCGGCGGGGGTGCTGGTCGAACACTTGCCGTGTCCGGAGGCGCGTGAGTTGAACCAGGGGTTTTTCTCGCGTACCGAGCGCAAGCGGCCGTGGCTGCGGATCAAACTGGCCATGAGCCTGGACGGGCGCACCGCCCTGGGTAACGGGCAATCCAAATGGATCACCTCGACCGAGGCCCGGGACGATGTGCAAGTGTGGCGCGCCCGGGCCTGCGCCGTGCTCACCGGCAGTGGCACGCTGCTGGCGGACAACCCGCGCCTGACGGTGCGCCTGCCCGACCCGCACACGGTGTTTTCCACGCCGCTGCGGGTGGTGCTCGACCAGCACCTCAAGGGCGATGCCAATGCCCATGTGCTGGATGGCGCGGCACCGACCCTGGTGTTTCACGGGCCCGGCGCACAGCCGCTGGACCCGCCACCTGCGGGGGTGCGTTTCCGGCAGGTCGGGCTCGACGGCGAAGGGCTCGATCTGCGGCAGGTCATGACGGTCCTGGGTGAAGAGGGCTGCAACGAGGTCCAGGTCGAAGCCGGCCCGGTATTGTGTGGCGCCTTTGCGGCGGCAGGCCTGGTGGATGAATGGTTGGTCTACATCGCCCCGGTGTTCCTGGGCAGTGATGCGCGTCCGTTGCTGGCGCTGGATGGCTTGACCGACCTGGGGCAGGCGCAACCGTTGTCGATCATCGAGCAATGCCTGGTGGGTGCAGACATCCGGGTGCGATTGCGGCCGGCCAGCGCCCTGGCGTGATCGTTCCCACGCGCGTGGAAACGATCACGGCGCGATTATTTGCGGCAGGTCAAACCGATCTGCAGGCTGTTGCGCTCGAACAGTTGCCAGTACCCCGCACCCATGGTGGTGCGGCTGTGTTCGCTGATCAGCGGGGCAACCCAGGTGAGCTGGTTAAAACCGGCTACCCGTGCGGCTTCTTCGTACACGCCTTGCTCCCAGCGATAGTAGGTAAACGGTGCGGGGGGCGATGACATGAACTGTGCATTGCAGCGAAATCCGCCGGCGACCGGGGTTTCATCGAACACCTCAATCCCATAGCGGGTGAAATTGCCTTTTTGCAGTTCGAACGACGGGTTGGCGGTGTAGGCCACCAATTGCCCGCCGGGCTTCAGATTCTCCGCCGCCGACTGAAACATCTTGCTCAGTTCGTCGACACTGCTGGCATAGTTGAACAGCCAGGCCGCCGTCACCATGTCGTAGGCGCCGATACGGCCCATCTTCGCCACGTCCCGTACTTCGTAGGCGATACCGTCGTTGGCTTGCCGTGCCTGGTAGATCATATTTTCGGAAATATCCACGCCATGCACCTTGGCTGCCCCCCAGTCCTTCAACTGGCGACTGAAGAAGCCATGCCCACAGGCCAGGTCCAGGATACGCAGGCCCTCGACATTGCCGACCATGCTACGGAAGGTGTCGACCTCGACCCTGCGTTGAGAGGCCCTGGCGGTGAAATCCTCGAACTGTTCACTGATGCGTTCGTACACTTCTTTGGATTCTTTCATCTGCATGCCACTCCTTCGAATATGCGGGCTGGGTGATGAGCAAGCCTTGGTGGTTTTTATGCAAGGTATTGCTTGCGATATTAGGCGCAACGCCTCGATTTAACAAATGGCTTAGTGCGCGGTTTACCGACCAGGGGCTGCCGTTGTTGCGCGAGCGCGGGTTGTTTCGCAGTGAGTACAGCCACAGCACGTTGCGTGGGCATCTGGGCTTGCCGGTGCCGGTGAATCGGCATACGGCTGCAAGGAGCGAGGCGGCCTGAGGGTCACCACCATTTCCAGCGGCCCTGTTGTTTCAGGGTCGCGATAATGGCTAGGCGTTTGTGGCGTAACTCCACCGACTTTTGCCGCAGTTCGCGGCAGCGGTTGCTGTTGAGAATTAGCAGGCCGACAAGTGGGCAGAGCAAGGCCAGTGCATAGAGATAGGTGTTGGGGCGCCAGAGGATGGCGGGTAGGGATATCAGCAGGCAAAGGAGGTAGATCGCGACGTTTATCCAGACCCAATGGATGCGGCCGTAGAGCACTTCAATTTGCGCAATGGAAAACACCGCGCTTATCGCTACTCCGCCAAAAAACCAATTACGCAACGTAGAAGCTTCTGGGGCTCCTGAAAGATAGGTAACCATTATCAGGACGCCAGTCAGGGCAATGCTAAAACACCCGGCAAGCATCCACCCTCCGATGACTGGCATGTAACGTTTGCGCCACGGTCGTGGATCTTCTATATAAAAAATAGAGTAGAAAAAATCCTTTCCACTCATCGTTTTCCAGTCAGGCAAGCTAACGCTGGTGTCATGGCCCAACTTCTCCAGGGCCTTTAGCGCTCTTTGCTTTTTCATTGATCGAACTCCTCATAGAGACCGACAGTGAGCGTACGAACATTGCCTGACATCGCGCTGCTCATGAACCCTGAGGTCGCAGCCAATGAATCTCTTATGTGATTGATGGTGGCTTGTTTTATTTGTGCCGCACTGATGCGCTTGCTGGTGGTTCCTGCGGCTTTTTTTAGTTTGAGCAGTTTCGTTGTCAGTCGCGGGTCCTGGATTCTGAGCAGTGCATCATTCAGCTTTACTCTTTCTTGCCGGGTAAGCCCTCTCAACACTTGCTGAATGGGTTTTCCCGTTACTTTCGTACTTAGATTGATAGTTTTTGCTGTCGTTAAGGCAGATGTAGCGACTCCTAGCAATGCGATACCGTCCAGTACAGCGACTGCAGCTTGATACCAATCCTCGCTGTCGAGACGATCAATAGTCTGCGGGCTGAATGCTTCAACACTGGTTCTGCCTAATCCGATAAGACATTGCGCAGAGCTGGCCACAGCAGCTGCTTTGCCGACGAAGGAAATCACCACACTTGCCCCCGCAGTGAACGGCATAAACGCAACTCCGCTCCAGACCACCATCCAACTCAGTATCGCCCCCGCACACGTCACCGCCGTATTCAACGCTTCACTCACCAACCGCGATTCCCGCGGCTCATGCTCCAACATCCGCTTGAACTCCACCGCCCCCACATACCGGGGCGCCTCACGCAACACCACCTTAATCGGCCGCACACTGCAAATCGCCTGGAACTCACGCAGCGTGACCACGTTGAAGTCCTCATCGATATACACCACGCCCGCGCCAATCAGCACCGGGTCGCTGTCGATGGCGAAGAACAGTCGACGCAGGTCGATGCTGCTTTCAATGCGTTGGCGGGTGGTGCGGTGGGCCGAGGGGAATCCATCGTTGAACAAGGCGGTCGTCATTCCTTAGCTCCTGGGTTTTTGGGAGTCGAGAGGGTAAAGACGTAGTGGCGCAAATTAATGTCGGACGTTTCGCCATTTCAAGGCAGGCACTTCCCGATCCCGCTTTGCCATCTTGTGAGCACCGTCTCGATTCGGGAACAGTGCGCCCCACGTCACTCCCGACGCACAACAGGACAAGGAACCAACATGGCAGTCGATATGTTTTTGAAACTGGGCGATATCAAGGGTGAATCGCGGGACCAGGCCCATCGTGACGAGATCGATATTACCAACTGGGGCTGGGGTTTATCGCAAACGGGCTCGATGCATTCCGGCACGGGAGGCGGCTCGGGCAAGGCCGACTTTGCCAACCTGAACCTGACCAAACCCCTGGATAAATCCAGCCCTAACCTGATGATGGCCTGTGCCACCGGCAAGCATTACCCCGAAGCCAAATTGGTGGTGCGCAAGGCCGGCGGAGCCAGCCCGGTGGAATATCTGGTAATCACTTTGAAGGAGGTCATGGTGGTGTCCTACAGCACCCGCGCTGAAACGGCCGATGATGTGTTGTACGACAGCATCGCCTTGAACTTCGCCACCGTCGACGTCAGCTATCAGCCGCAGAAAGCCGACGGCGCCAAGGACGGTGGGCCGGTGAAGTTTGGCTGGAATATTCGGCAGAACGTCAAAGTGTGATGCGCTGAGAGGGCATAGGTATCTACACAACTTTATGGGTAGCTTTGACGGACCTGTGGCGAGCGGGCTTGTCCCGCGTTGGGGTGCGAAGCGCCCCTGATGAAGACGAATGCGGTGTATCAGGCACTCCTCTGCGCCTGGTTTTGGGGCTGCTACGCAGCCCAACGCTCGCGGTGCGACGATTCGACAAGCCCGCTCGCCACAGGCCCATCACTCATTCACCAAACCCAATAATCGCCTTGGTTTCCAGATACTCCTCGAACCCCTGCACACCATACTCCCGGCCATTCCCTGAGCGCTTGTAGCCCCCAAATGGCGCCATCGGATTCCACGCCGGATGGTTCAGGTGCACCTGGCCCGCCCGTATACGCGAAGCCACCGCCCGCGCAACATCCAGGTCCTGCCCTTGAACGTGAGCACCCAGCCCGTAGACCGTATCGTTGGCGATGGCGACGGCTTCATCCACCGTCTCATAGGCAATGATGCACAGCACCGGCCCAAATATTTCCTCCTGGGCAATGCGCATGGCGTTGTCCACGTCGGAGAAAACCGTCGGCCGCGTATAGAAGCCCTTGTCAAAACCCGCCGCCCGTCCCGGCCCACCGCAGAGCAGTTTGGCGCCCTCGTCGAGGCCGGCCTGGATCATGGCCTGGACGCGATGGAACTGGGCTTCGTTGGCAATCGGGCCCAACTGTGTTTCTTCCGATTGCGGGTCGCCCACGATCAATGCATTCGCGGTGGCCGCCGCCAGGGCTTCGACTTCGGCCAGGCGGCTTCTTGGCACGATCATGCGGGTCGGCGCGCTGCACGATTGGCCGACGTTGCGAAACGCCGACATCACGCCCAGCGGCACGGCCTTGGCGAAGTCGGCGTCGGGCAGCAGCACATTCGGCGACTTGCCGCCCAGCTCCTGGGTCACGCGCTTGACCGTCGGCGCGGCGGCCTGGGCCACCAACGCGCCTGCGCGGTTGGAGCCGGTGATGGAAATCATGTCGATGTCCGCATGGGCCGCCATGGCCGCGCCGACTTCGGCACCGCTGCCGTTCACCAGGTTGAACACCCCAGGCGGCAGGCCGGCGTCATGCACCAGTTGGGCAAACAGCAGGGCACTCAAGGGCGACAGTTCGCTGGGTTTCAACACCACGGTGCAGCCGGCGGCGATGGCCGGGGCGACTTTTGCGGTGATTTGATACAGCGGCCAGTTCCATGGCGTGATAAGCCCGCACACGCCGATGGCTTCGCGCTCGATGGCGGTACCGCCTTCCACGGTCTGGAAACGGTAGCTGGACAGCAGGTCACGGGCGACTCGGACGTGCTCGGCCGCCAGCGGCACTTGCATCGCCCGCGCGAAGCCAATGGCCGCGCCCATTTCCAGGGACAGCGCCTGTGCCAGTTGCTCTTTGCGCTCAAGGATCAGTTCGTGGATTTTCCCCAGCACTTGCGCTCTCGTTTCAGCCGGGGTCGCAGACCAACCGGCAAGCGCCCCGCGTGCTGCCGCGACGGCCCGGTCGACATCCTCGGCAGTCCCGCGCGCCACCTGGGCAACCACGGCTTCAGTGGCCGGGTTGACCACCGGCAGCGTTGCCGGGATCGCCGGGGACGTCCAACGACCGTTGATATAAAACTGGTGAGCCGTGTGCGGATCAACGCTGTAGCTATTTGAAGAGTGGGTGGTCATCCAACTGGCTCCCTGGAGCGGTAATAGGCGCTGCGAACGGCACGGCCCGGTGTCTGGATACGCTAGCAAAAGGCTCCCGTGCAAAGATGCCGTTATTCAGCGTTGCAAGGGAGAATCTGCTGAATCTGGCAGGCTGGCGTGGCTCATATCAGTTTTCCTGTGGTGGGGGCGTTTGCAGGCACCGTCGAAGGTTGGGTGAACCGCCGAATATCGAAAGGGCTGATCAAGGTGCTGGTACTGCCGGTGCTGATCAGTTCGGCCATCACATCCCCCACGCCAGGGCCGAGCTGGAAGCCGTGGCCGCAGAAGCCGAAGGCATAAAACAGCCCGTCCACGCTGCCGCTGGGGCCCATCACCGGCAGGGAGTCGGGTGTATAGCTTTCGATGCCGCTCCACACGCGGATGATGTTCAGTTTCTCGGCGCCCGGTAATAGCCGTTTCATCTGGCGCATCTGGTTGAGCAGGCTCTCGGGCTTGAAAAACGCGCGGCGGTTGAGCATGTCCGGCGTGCAGCGGGCGCCGCCGCCGATGATGATGTTGCCGCGCGGGATCTGGCGGAAGTAGATCACCTCTTCCTTGATCTTGGTGAACACACCGATCACGGTGGGCAAGGTGTAGGGCACCGGTTCGGTGACCGACATCTGCGGGCCGTTGGGCTCCAGTGGTACCGGTTCGCCGAAGCGCTCGGACAGGCGTGCGGCCCAGGCGCCGGCGGTAATCAACAGTTGCTCGGCGATGAACAACTGCCCATCGGTGGTGGTGACGTGGAACCGGCCATTGATCTTTTCCACGTCGGCGACTTCGGTGCTTTCTTCGATTCTCGCACCGAGGCGCCGGGCTGCGCGGGCAAAGGCCGGTGCGGCCAGGCGGGGGTTGGCGTGGCCGTCGTGGGGCGCGTAGGAGCCGCCTTTCACCTCGGGGCCGAGGAAACCGAAACGCTGGTGCAACTCGGCGCCGCGATAGATTTTCAGGTCCAGTTGCGCGGCTTCCGGCGCAGCGGCGTAGGCCTCCAGTTCAGCGATTTCATCTTCGCGATAGCACACGCGCATGTGGCCGCTGGGGATAAATTCCAGGTCGTCGTCGATCAACTCCGGCAGGCGTTTCCACAGCGCCCACGAACGATTGGCCAACTCCAGTTGCCCCAGGTAGCGGCCCTGGCGGCGCACATTGCCGAAGTTCACACCGCTGGCGTACTGACCGATCTGGTCGCGTTCCAGCAGCGTGACCGAACAACCGCGGCGGCGCAGGAAAAACGCCGACGATGCGCCCATGATGCCGCCGCCGATGATCAGCACAGCGCTTTTTTGCGGGGTCATGAAGGCTGCTCCTGTGCGGTACGGGCCACGGCGTCGATTTCGATCAGGTAGCCATGGTGCAACACCGGCACGGGCACCACCGTGCGGGCCGGTTTATGTTCACCCAGGTAGCGCGCATAAATTTGATCAAAGGCGGGCCAGTGTTCTATGCCGACGACGTACACCGTCACTTTGAGCAGGTCACGGGGGCTCAGGCCCGCTTCACCCAGGATCGCCACCAGGTTATCCAGGGCAATCGAGGCTTGCACTGCGAACGGTTGCCCGGCGCTGTGCTCGCCATTGGCGCGTACCGGCAGTTGCCCCGACACATACAGCAGGCCGCCGTGTGCCACTGCCTGGGAATAGTGCCCGCCCGGCGGTGCCGCGTGGGTGCTATGAATCGAGTGGATGCGATTACCAGCCATGCAGGCGACTCCAGGTGTGCACGCTGCCATCGGCATCCACCGCGTGATAATCCGGGAACTGTGCGCCGGTGGCACAGGCATGGTTGGGCAGGATGCGCAGCCGACTGCCGATGGGGAAACGCGTGACAAGCGCGTCACTGTCGGCAGCGCCCAGGGTGACGATGCCGTGTTCCTGGTTGGCGCCGGTGACCTGCGCGCCGTCGATCCAGTCGCCCGCTTCGCTGCACACTTGGCCATAACCGAAGTCCTGGCGCTGGCGCTGGGTGCCACGGTCACGACTCATGGCCATCCAACCGGCGTCGGTGATGATCCAGCCTTTGTCGGGCTGATGGCCGATCACGGTGGTCAGTACGCTCAGCGCCAACTCATCGGCCTGGCACACGCCGATGTTGCGCATGACCAGGTCGAAGAACACATACACACCTGCGCGTACTTCGGTGACGCCGTCCAGGTTCAGCGCCGAGAGCGCCGTGGGTGTGGAGCCGATGCTGACCTCGGGGCACGCCAGTCCGGCTGCGCGGAGGGTGTCTGCGGCGCGTACGCAGAGCGCGCGCTCCTGTTCGGCCAGCGCTTGCAGGGGTTCCAGGCTGTCCAACTCGTAACTCGAGCCGGCGTGGGTCATCACGCCGCGCAGGTGCAGGCCGCCGTCGCTGAGGATGCGCGCGACGTCGATCAGTACCGGGTCCTGCGCGGCGAGGCCGGAGCGATGGCCGTCGCAGTCGATTTCGATCCACACGTCGAGGCGTTCGTCATGCTGCTGTGCGAAAGCGACCATGGCCTCGGCGCCTGAGACGCTGTCGGTGAGCAGGCTGAGATTGCAGCCTTTGCGCCGCAGGGCCAGGGCCTGGGGCAGTTTGCCCGGGGCGATGGCCACGGCGTAGAACACATCGCGGATACCTGCGGCGAAACAATGCTCGGCTTCCTTGAGGGTGGAAACCGTCACACCGCTGGCCCCTGCGGCGATCTGGGCCTGGATCACCGGCAGGCACTTGCTGGTTTTGATATGCGGGCGCAAACGCACGCCCAGGTTGCTCATGCGTTGTTGCATACGCTGGATATTGCGCTGCATCTGCGGGATGTCGACGAGCGCGGCGGGCGTGTCGAGGGAAGCAATCGGCGTGGACATGGCGGAGCTCGCGTGGCTGGGTACAGGCTGCACTCTACTCAGCCGTTGTTAACGTGTGGTTCAATCAGCGTTCATCAATCATTAAGTAAAATTGAATGATTTCCATCGAAGACCTGCGGCTGGCGGTGACCCTGGCCCGCTCCGAATCGCTGAGCGCCGCCGCCCGGACACTGAATGTCTCGCCGCCGGCGCTGTCCATGCGCCTGCGCAAGTTGGAGACGCTGCTGGGGCTGACCCTGGCCAATCGCGATGCGCGACGCCTCAGCCTGACGGCGGATGGCGAGCGGTTCTCGCGGGAGAGCGCACTGCTGCTGGAACAGCTGGAAGCGTTGCCGGAGTCGTTCCGGCAACAGGACGATACCCTGGTGGGCACCTTGAGGTTGGCGGCGCCGTTTGGCTATGGTCGCCAGCGCATCGCACCGCTGCTGGCACGGTTTGCCAAACTGCACCCGCAGCTGCGCCTGCACCTGGATTTGCGCGAGACGCCCTGGCCCGATCGCCATGACAGCGATGCGGTGATTCACATCGGGCATCTGAATGACAGCCTGTGGACCGCGCGGCCACTGACGCCAAACGAGCGCTGGTTGTGCGCCAGCCCGGCCTATCTGCATGCCCACGGCGTGCCGTCTTCGCCGGACGAACTGGCGTCCCATCGTTGCATTTGCATTCGCGAAAATGATGAAGACGTCACCCTGTGGCACCTGCGCAAAGGCCAGGGCCGCAAGACGCTGCGTGTGGAGCCTGCGTTGTTGAGCAACGATGGTAGCGTTGCTCGGCGCTGGGCCGAGCAAGGCTTGGGGTTGGTGCTGCGTTCGCAGTGGGACGTGAGTGACGCCGTGGCCAGCGGCAGCCTGGTGCGCGTGTTGGCGGACTGGAGCTTTGACAGCGCGCCGATCCTCCTGCTGGTGCCGTCGCGCAAACTGCGCAGCCCGCGCGTACAGGCGTTGGTGGCGTTTCTGGAAGAGGCGTTGAAGGCCTGAGTTATTTCACCGCGTAGACCTTGCGCACGTACACCGTGCTGGTCCAGGCGCACGGCGCGCCCTTGGCCACGAATACTGTGTCCCCGCTGTTCACCGTGACCTCGCCACCCTCGTTGTCCTGCAGGGTGACGCTGCCTTCGAGGAGGTGCATCAACTCATGCAGTTTGTGCGGGCGGCCGTGACGGGCGTAGGGCGTCGAGTCCCAGATGCCGACGCGCAGCTCGGTGATCGCATCGTCGAACAGGTTGAGTGCGCGGCACTGCGGGGTTGGGCCGATCAGGATCTGGGGCTCCGGCGCGGCGGAGGGGTTGAGCAGGGTGTGCGGGGCGAGCAGGGTCAGGCCTGGGCAGGCGGGCGCATCGGCCTGGTCGACCGCGCAGAATGCCCATTCGCTGCCTGCACTGGCCTGCACTGTTAGGCGTGTACCCAGGCCGATCACGGCGCTGCTGCCGACACCCAGTTCCAGTGTCTGTTCTGCGCTGCTGAGCAGCACATGGCCGGCGTGCACCACCAGGGTTTCGCTGTGGGGGAAGTCTTCGATCACGCTTTCGCCGCTGAACGGTACAAGCCCTGCGGACACGCCATCGTCACCCATCCAGGCGAGTTGGCGGTTGTCGCCGAACGGGTCCAGCGCGCTGAGTGCGCCGCTGTTGAAAGACGTGGCAACGCGGCTGCCGTCGGCGCGTGCCAACAGCAGGATACGGGGAGATGACATGGGGAGTGCTCCGGGAGGAAAGTCAGCCGATCGCCTGGGTGATCAGGGCAAAGGGATGGACGCCTTGGCTGGCCTGGGGTGGGGTGCCCAAGGCCATCTGCGCGACGGTGTCGATGTTCTTCAGGCCGGCCTGTTCGAGCCAGTCGCTGAGGCCACAGACGACGGGAATGTCGATGCGCACGAAGGTGTCCGGCACCTGGGCCAGCAAGGTGGCGATCAGGTGCTTGGCCTGCTCGATATTTTCCGCCACCACCGGGCCGATGCAGCGCCCCCGACCAAACGGCCGCAGCAGGGCGAAGCCGCGTAGCCGGCCGTCACGCTCGATACCCACGGCGTGCTCCACCTGCAGATCGTGCAGCACCTCGCGGCGGTCCAGGCCGCTGGCGGCTTTAGCCAGCGCGAGCAGGCTGGCGTGGTCACCGGCGTTAAGCGCACGGCAGGTTTCGCCGTCGGCCAGCGCCGGCAGGGCGGGCACCGACGCCTGGCCCTGATGTTGCTGCACGCGCCCGAACTCAACGAACCCCTGGCTTGCATACAGCGGCGCGCCGGCGAGGGTGGCATTGAGCACCGGCGTGTGCGTGCCGCAAGCGGCGAGGGCCTTTTCCATCAAGCGCCGGCCGATGCCTTGGCCCTGGTAGTCATTGCTGACGATCACCAGGCCGATGGTGGCGTAGTCGCCCTGGGGGCAGGTGAACGCGCTGCCGATCAGCCGCTCGCCATCCATGACCACGAAGCCGTCGCTGACCCGTTGCAGCATCGCCCAGTCTTCCAGGCGGTGGGGCCATTTGAGTTGCACCGACAAGGCGTGGGCGGCCGGCAGGTCGGCCACGGTCATTGGGCGGTAGGTGTAAGCGGGGTGTGGCAGGGCGGACATGGCGAGCCTCCGTAGAGCGTTGTGTTGTGTCGCGTCAGAGTGCTTGTATCCCACCTGGGTTGAGGGCTGGCAAGGGGGGCGGGAATATTCGGTAGATTCCTCGTGGTGTGCGGGGCGAGACCACAGTTACTACTTAATTGGGGTTGGGGGGCAGCAGCAAATGCCATGGGGTTGGCGTTGGAGCTGACTGGAGTAGGGCGGGTGTACTCGGTTAAAAATGTGGGAGGGGGCTTGCTCCCGATGAGGCCGTGTCAGTGGATACATCTGTAGCTGACCCACTGCCATCGGGGCATAAGTATCTACACATTTTTTTTCAGCGGTCTGTGGCGAGGGCGCTTGCTTCCGTGGCGGCCTTCGGGCCGACCGTTTTTTTGGGGGGGGAGTACATATCCGTTCCTGCGGTCACGGCCGCCTATGGTTCCGCTCTTACAGCCAGCCCTTTCAAGGTCTTTTGGCTTTAGCGGCCTTGAGCACCCGATCCGTCG
>JAEAMG010000042.1_pt1 | contig 200299 bp, 192 predicted proteins | sample 8958741 | NCBI WGS metagenome assembly JAEAMG01 (sample SAMN16933256, study PRJNA681125) | bioreactor sludge metagenome | isolation source: anaerobic bioreactor treating anionic surfactant - SDBS | place: India: Bengaluru | collected 2019-02-28 | reverse complement strand
GGGCTCGACAGCTGCTACGCGCCATCTCACGCTCCCGTAGCAGCTGCCGAGCGCAAGCGAGGCTGCGTTGGGCGCACCGCCGATGTCAGGGGTTTTCCAGGTCATGCCCCAACGACTGGATAAACAACGAAAACAGTTCCGGCTGTGACGAGATGTCCAGCTTCGCGTACAGATGCCGACGGTGCACCTTCACCGTGTCCGGCGAGATATGCAGGCGCTCGGCCATGGCTTTGGAAGAGAACCCGCGCAGCACCAGGCGGGCGATTTCCAGTTCGCGCTCCGAGAGTACGCCGCAACCGAATTGGCTCAACGCATCCCGGATCTGGCTGTCCATGGCCGGCGCGCGCTGGGTGCTTTGTTGCCAATGCTGCTGCATCAACGGCAGCACCCAGGCCGCCAGGGTCGTCATCATTCCGGTCTCCTCAACGCTGAAACGCCGCTGCATGCCCAGTGACAGCGACAACGTCCCCGCGCCCGGCAATTGCAGGATCAACTGCAGCTCGTCTTCCAGCACGTTGTCGTGGAAGTAGCTGAGGAAATACTCGCTCTGGCGAAAATGGTCCGGCGCCACTTCCTCGAGCCGGTACACGCCACTGGCATAACCTTCGCGACAGGCTTGGAAGAACGGATCGAGCAAATACAGGCCATTGAGGTAGGCCAGCATCGATGCCGGCTTACTGCTCGGCTGGGCGTCGTACTCTTCCAGGGCCTGGGGCGGGCCCTCCACGGGATAGAAGATCGCCAGCGCGTTATCGAAGGGCAGGCACTGGTGCAACAACAGCACCAATTGCTTCCAGAATCGCTCGGTGCCGATTTGTGACAGGGTTCGCCCCAACCCGGCATGCATGCCGATTTCCCTGAACAGGCTCATGTCACTGGCTCCCACCCTCAAAAGATCGGCCAAGGGTTCGGTTTTTGCCGGGTGGCGTCAAGGGGAGTACGCCAATAGGGGAATTGGCTGACAGGCGTCAGGTCGATAACGTCGTCACTATTCAACGGGAAACATATCCCGAAAAAACATCATTTTTCGTTTCTGCCTCACACCAAGAACAACGACAGAGGATAACGATATGAGCACTTCCCCCACGCCCGACGGCGTGCTGAAACCCACCCTGAGCGTCTTCGATGTAGTGGCCATCACCGTTTCAGCGGTGACCCCCGCCAGTTCCGTCTTCGTGATCGCGCCCTTTGCCATCCAACAGGCCGGCAGCGGCGTGTTCCTGGCGTTCGTGATGGCAGGGCTGCTCGCGCTGATGTTCGCGTTTTGCTACGCCGAACTGGGCCGCGCCCATAACAGCGCCGGTGGCGAGTATGTGTATGCCAAACGGGTGTTCGGCGGCATGGCTGGCTACGCGACGTTCCTGACCGTGCTGGTGATGCTGCTGTTTATCCCGCCGGTCTTGGCCACGGGTGCCGCCACCTATCTCAACAACGCCTTGGGGACGACATTCGATTCGCAAACCGTCGCCCTGGTGATCGTGGTGTGCAGCTACGCCTTGGGCATCCTCAATATCAAGCTCAACGCCTGGATCACCGGGACCTGCCTGCTGCTGGAAGTCGCGGCGCTGCTGGTGATCGTGTGTATCGGCTTCGGTAACCCGGTGCAGCCGGCCAGCGTGCTGTTTCAACCCCAGATCGTCGAAAACGGTATGTTGCACCTGGCGCCCTGGGCCCTGGTGATCGGCGCGGTGGGCATTGGCCTGTTTTCCTACAACGGTTACGGCCCAGCCGTGTTGCTGGCCGAAGACATGAAATGCGCTGGCAAGGGCGTGCACAAGGCGGTGCTGTGGTCCCTGGGCCTGGTGGTGGTGATCGAGTTGGTGCCGATCACAGCGTTGCTGATCGGCGCGCCGTCACTGAGTGCGATGATCAGCAGCCCGGACCCCATCGGCTACCTGCTCACCAGCCATGGCAATGAAACCCTGTCGCGCCTGGTCAGTGCAGGGATCTTCCTGTCGGTATTCAATGCGATTGTCGCCATCGTGATCCAGATCGGCCGCGTGGTGTTCAGCAGCGGGCGCGATGCGCTGTGGACGCCGACCATCAACAAACTGTTCACCCGCATCCACCCGCGCTGGGACTCGCCGTGGCTGGCGACGCTGTTCCTGGCGATTCCGTCGGCGGCGCTGAGCTTCAGTTCCAACCTGGCCGACCTCACTTCATTCAGCGTATTGCTGATCATATTGGTGTACCTGGTGGTGGCGTTGAGCGCATTGATGAGCCGCGTGCTGCTGCGCGACCGCGAGCATCCCTATCGCATGCCGCTGTGGCCGCTACCGGCGCTGCTGGCGGTACTGGGCGCGGGTTACTTGCTGGTGACGTTGCTCTACGCGGCGTCAGTGCGCGACATCATGATCATCATCGGCCTGCTGGCGCTGTCGGTGATTCTGTATTGCATCAGCGGCCGGTCGAGTCCGGTTTTTCAGAAATTGTAAGGAGTGGTTATGCGTGCACGTCAATTGGGCATCACGTTGGGGTTGGGTACACCCGGCGAGTTGAATGCCATCACCGACGTTCCGGGGGTTCGGGTCGGTCACAGTACGCTCAAGACGCGTATCGATGACAAGCAGGTGCGCACCGGCGTCAGCGTGGTCCAGCCGCGTGCCGGGGAGGCGCGGCAGCAGCCGTGCTTTGCCGGGTATCACGTGCTTAACGGCAACGGCGACGCCACCGGCCTGGAATGGATCAGCGAGGCGGGCCTGTTGACTACGCCGCTGGCCATCACCAACACCCACAGCATTGGCATCGTGCGCGACACCCTGATCGCCCTGGAGCGCGAGCGTCTGGCGGACCCGGCGGTGTACTGGTGCATGCCGGTGGTGATGGAAACCTACGACGGCCTGTTAAACGACATCTGGGGCCAGCACGTCAAGCCTGAGCATGTGCGCCAAGCGCTGGAAAGCGCTGAAAGCGGCCCCGTGCAAGAAGGTGCCGTGGGCGGTGGTACGGGAATGATCTGCCATGAATTCAAGGGCGGTATCGGCAGCGCCTCGCGCCGCTTGCCGGCCGAGCAGGGCGGTTGGACCGTCGGCGTGCTGGTGCAGGCCAACCATGGCAAGCGCCAGGAACTGCGCGTCGACGGTTACCCGGTGGGCCGTCGCTTGATGGACATCCCATCGCCCTTTGCCGAACGGGGCACGCCGGGCATGGGTTCGATCGTGGTGATCATCGCCACTGACGCGCCTTTGCTGCCACACCAATGCCAGCGCCTGGCACAGCGCGCGTCTATCGGTATCGCACGCACTGGCGGCGGCACCGAAGACTCCAGTGGCGACCTGTTCCTGGCCTTCGCCACCGGCAACCAGGATCTGCCCCCAGCAGACTACGCGCGCAAAGGCCTGCCGTTGAGCAGCACCTTGCAGATGGTGAATAACGATCATATTTCCCCGCTGTTCAGCGCTGCAGCGGAGGCGGTGGAGGAGGCGATCATCAACGCGATCCTGGCAGGCGAAGACATGCTGACCGACGACGGCGTACAGGTGCCGGGCTTGAAAGGCGAAACGTTGTTACAGGCATTGCACAACACGGGTTGGCGCGTGTCCCGATAATAGGGTGCAGCGCCGATATATTCATATAAATAGTGGCTGTTTAATGTTGCGAATGACACCATGACAATATTGTGGATCCAATTATCAAGTGTGCCGCTCAACTTGAGCGGCATTAACGCTATTTAATATTTAAATAAGTGCCCAGTGTCTTTTGTCGGACAAAGGCAACGCCACCCAACAAATACGGAGCCAAACTTGTGAGCGCTGTTTATTGGTCAGTTCTCATGCTGGAAAAGATGTAGACGAAAGATTTCAAGTTGTGTCAGTTTCGTGACGCCTTCAAAAGAGGCGAGTGATAGGACGATCTCGCCCACGGGATTCCTATCGACCCAAGACTGATGCATTTGCAAACAAGGAAGTACGTTTATGTCAAAAGTAAAAGACCAGGCTATCGTGTCGGCGGCGCAAGCCAGCACCGCTTACTCGCAAATCGATAGCTTCAGCCATCTGTATGACCGTGGCGGCAACCTCACGATCAATGGCAAACCCTCCTACACCGTTGACCAGGCAGCCACCCAGCTGCTGCGCGACGGCGCCGCGTACCGGGACTTTGACGGCAACGGCAAGATCGACCTGACCTACACCTTCCTGACCTCGGCCTCCTCGAGCACCATGAACAAACATGGCATCTCGGGCTTCAGCCAGTTCAACGCCCAGCAGAAAGCACAGGCCGCCCTGGCCATGCAATCCTGGTCGGACGTGGCCAATGTCACCTTCACCGAGAAAGCCACCGGCGGTGACGGCCACATGACGTTCGGCAACTACAGCAGCGGCCAGGACGGCGCGGCTGCCTTCGCCTACCTGCCCGGCACCGGTGCAGGCTACGATGGCACCTCGTGGTACCTGACCAACAACAGCTACACGCCGAACAAGACCCCGGACCTGAACAACTACGGCCGGCAGACCCTGACCCACGAAATCGGCCACACCCTGGGCCTCGCCCACCCTGGCGACTACAACGCCGGCGAAGGCGCCCCGACCTACAACGACGCGACCTATGGACAGGACACGCGCGGCTACAGCCTCATGAGCTACTGGAGCGAGAGCAACACCCACCAGAACTTCAGTAAAGGCGGGGTCGAAGCCTACGCGTCCGGCCCGCTGATCGACGACATCGCCGCGATCCAGAAGCTCTACGGCGCCAACTACAACACCCGTGCCGGCGATACCACCTACGGGTTCAACTCCAACACCGGGCGTGATTTCCTCAGCGCCACGTCCAACGCCGACAAACTGGTGTTCTCGGTCTGGGACGGTGGCGGCAATGACACCCTGGACTTCTCCGGTTTTACCCAGAACCAGAAAATTAACCTCAATGAGGCCTCGTTCTCCGACGTTGGCGGCCTGGTGGGCAACGTCTCCATTGCCAAGGGCGTGACCGTAGAGAACGCGTTCGGCGGTGCGGGCAACGACCTGATCATCGGCAACAACGCAGCCAACGTCATCAAGGGCGGGGCCGGCAACGACCTCATCTACGGCGCTGGTGGCGCGGACCAACTGTGGGGTGGCGCGGGCAACGACACGTTTGTGTTCGGTGCCAGTTCCGACTCCAAGCCTGGGGTGGCGGACAAGATCTTTGACTTCACCTCGGGCTCCGACAAGATCGACCTCAGCGGCATCACCAAAGGTGCCGGCCTGACCTTCGTCAATGCCTTCACCGGGCATGCCGGCGATGCGGTGTTGTCCTACGCGGCAGGTACCAACCTGGGCACCCTGGCAGTCGACTTTTCCGGGCACGGTGTGGCGGATTTCCTCGTCACCACCGTAGGCCAGGCAGCGGCCAGCGACATCGTGGCATGATGCACGGGCGCGGCGCTTTGGCGCCGCGCCTCCAGGATGGGGCGTACAGATGCAGCGTTTTTACAATGTGATCGCCTGCGTGTTGCAGGTGATGTTCGTGTCGGCAGGAGCCCACGCAATGGCGAGCAGTCTTGTTTTACCCACCAGCGCCCAATTGGCCGGGCATTGGCAGTTGCACCAGCAGGATCAGGTGTGTGCACTGGACCTGCTCGAGCAGGCCAATGCCCTGGGCGGCGATGTGACCTGTGTGGCGCAATGGCTGGGGGACAAGCCCCTGACGTGGTCGCCAACCCCGGACGGTATCTGGCTGTTCAATGCCGAAGGCAGTGGGATCACCCATTTGAATCGTCAGAAAGAAGGCGAATACCAAGGCCGTACACCGTCGGGTGCGGTAGTGGTATTGCAACGAGCACCTTAGTTGTCCGTTATAAGGCGATAACTCGATTTTATTAGTTGGCCGCCCCTGATCAGGGGGCAGGGGCAACTATTGCGCGTAGTTGGGTTCAAGGAAGAGCAAAAGATATGGTCAAACCCCATACCGTGGCGCCTTTATTCAAGGCGTTGGGTGAGTACAAGAGCATCTTGATCAGCGTGGGTTGTTTTACCGCCTTGATCAACCTGTTGATGCTGGTGCCGTCGATTTACATGCTGCAAGTGTATGACCGCGTGCTCTCCTCGCAGAATGAAACCACCCTGGTGATGTTGACCCTGATGGTCGTGGGCTTCTTTGCGTTTATTGGCCTGCTGGAAGTCATCCGCAGTTTTATCGTGATCCGCATCGGCAGCCAGTTGGAGCGGCGTTTCAACTTGCGCGTGTACAAGGCCGCGTTCGAACGCAACCTGCAACGCGGCCAGGGGCATGCCGGGCAATCCCTGGGTGACTTGACCCATATCCGCCAATTCATCACCGGGCCGGCGCTGTTCGCGTTCTTCGATGCGCCGTGGTTTCCCATCTACCTGTTTGTGATTTTTCTCTTCAACGTCTGGCTCGGGGTGTTGGCCACCGCCGGCGCGCTGCTGTTGATCGGCCTTGCGTGCCTCAACGAATACCTGACGAAGAAGCCATTGGGCGAGGCCAGTGGTTTCTCGCAGCAATCGACGCAGCTGGCCACCAGCCATTTGCACAACGCCGAAACCATCCAGGCCATGGGCATGCTTGGCGCGCTACGCAAACGCTGGTTTGCCGTGCATTCGCAGTTCCTGGGTTTGCAGAACAAAGCCAGCGATACCGGCTCGGTGATCACCTCCCTGAGCAAATCCTTGCGCCTGTGCCTGCAATCCCTGGTGCTGGGCCTGGGTGCGCTGTTGGTGATCAAGGGCGATATGACCGCCGGGATGATGATCGCGGGCTCGATCCTGATGGGCCGCGTACTCAGCCCCATCGACCAGTTGATTGCGGTCTGGAAGCAATGGAGTTCGGCCAAGCTGGCCTATCAGCGGCTGGACGAATTGCTGCGCGAGTTCCCCCCGGAAGTCGAGCAGATGAAATTGCCGGCACCCAAGGGCGAGGTCAGCTTCGAACAGGTCAGTGCCGGCCCGCCCGGGCGGCGCCTGCCTACCCTGCATCAGGTCAGCTTCAACCTCGGCGCCGGCGAAGTGCTGGGCGTGCTCGGGGCCTCGGGCTCCGGCAAATCCACCCTGGCCCGTGTGTTGGTGGGCGTATGGCCGACCCTGGCCGGCACCGTGCGCCTGGATGGCGCGGACATCCATCGTTGGGACCGCGACGACCTCGGCCCGCACATCGGCTATCTGCCCCAGGACATCGAACTGTTCAGCGGCAGCATCGCCGACAACATCGCGCGCTTTCGCGAGGCCGACCCCGAGCGTGTGGTGCAGGCTGCGCAACAAGCCGGCGTGCATGAACTGATCCTGCGTTTGCCCCACGGTTATGACACGGTCCTGGGCGACAACGGTGGCGGCCTGTCCGGTGGCCAGAAACAACGGGTGGCCCTGGCGCGTGCGCTGTACGGCGGGCCGCGGTTGATCGTACTGGACGAGCCCAACTCCAACCTCGACACCGTCGGCGAGGCCGCGCTGGCCAGCGCCATTGTGCAGATGAAAGCGCAGGGCAGCAGTGTGGTGCTGGTGACCCATCGTTCTTCGGCCTTGGCCCAGGCCGATAAGTTGCTGGTGCTCAACGAAGGGCGTTTGCAGGCATTCGGGCCAAGCCAGGACGTGCTGCGGGCGTTGTCGGGCCAGCAGGAAGCATCGAAGGATAAACCCGGTGTGAGTTTCAGCCGTCAGTATCAAGCCGGAAGGAATCCAGGCGCATGAGCAGTATCACTGTTGAACCACGCTTCAAAGAGCGCGACGCCCGGTTCTTCGCGCGCATGGGCTGGCTGCTGACCGTGGTCGGTGCCGGTGGCTTTTTCCTCTGGGCCAGCCTGGCGCCCCTGGACCAGGGCATTCCGGTGCAGGGCACGGTGGTGGTGTCGGGCAAACGCAAGGCGGTGCAAACCTTCAGCCCCGGCGTGGTCAGTCGGATTCTGGTGAAGGAGGGTGAGCTGGTGAAGCAAGGCCAGCCGCTGTTCCGTCTCGACCAGACCCAGCACCAGGCCGACGTGCAGTCCCTGCAGGCTCAGTACCGCATGGCCTGGGCCAGCGTCGCGCGTTGGCAGAGCGAGCGCGACAATCAATCCGCCATCACCTTTCCCGCCGAGCTGAGCAGCAGCCCCGATCCGGCATCGGCGTTGGTCCTGGAAGGCCAGCGCCAATTGTTCAGCAGCCGTCGCGAAGCCTTTGCCCGTGAGCAGGCAGGCATCCGCGCGAATATCGAGGGCGCGACCGCGCAGCTCAACGGCATGCGCCGCGCCCGCAGCGACCTGACCGCCCAGGCCCAGTCCCTGCGCGACCAACTGAACAACCTGCAACCCCTGGCCGACAACGGTTATATCCCGCGCAACCGCCTGATGGAGTACCAACGCCAGCTGTCCCAGGTGCAACAGGATCTGGCGCAGAACACCGGCGAAAGCGGCCGGGTGGAGCAGGGCATCCTCGAATCGCGCCTGAAATTGCAGCAGCACAGCGAGGAATATCAGAAGGAAGTACGCAGCCAATTGGCCGACGCGCAATTGCGCAGCCTGACCCTGGAACAGCAACTCACATCGGCTGGCTTTGACTTGCAACACAGCGAGATCAACGCGCCGGCCGACGGCATCGCCGTCAACCTCAGCGTGCACACCGAGGGCGCCGTGGTGCGTGCCGGTGAAACCCTGCTGGAAATCGTGCCCCAGGGCACGCGCCTGGAAGTCGAGGGGCATTTGCCGGTGCACCTGGTGGACAAGGTCGGCACGCACCTGCCGGTCGATATTCTGTTCACCGCCTTCAACCAGAGCCGCACCCCGCGCGTGCCGGGGGAGGTCAGTCTGATTTCCGCCGACCAGATGCTCGATGAAAAAACCGGCGCGCCGTATTACGTGCTGCGCACCACCGTCAGCGAGGCGGCGCTGGAGAAACTCCACGGCCTGGTGATCAAGCCGGGCATGCCCGCCGAGATGTTCGTACGCACCGGCGAGCGTTCGTTGCTCAATTACCTGTTCAAGCCGCTGCTCGACCGCGCCGGCTCCGCGTTGACCGAGGAATGAGCATGAAAGCTGTGTTCATCGCCTTGCTGTTTACCTGCGTCAATGCCCAGGCCGCCATGGGCCCGTTCGATGTGTACGAGCAGGCCCTGCGCAACGATCCGGTGTTTCTCGGCGCGATCAAGGAGCGCGACGCCGGCCTGGAAAACCGCACCATCGGCCGCGCGGGCCTGCTGCCCAAGCTGTCGTACAACTACAACAAGGGCCGCAACAACTCCCAGGCCACCTTGCCCGACGGGCGCGGCGGCAATTATCACGACGACCGCAACTACAACAGCTACGGCTCGACCTTCAGCCTGCAACAGCCGTTGTTTGACTACGAGGCTTACGCCAACTACCGCAAAGGTGTGGCTCAGGCGCTGTTCGCCGATGAAAGCTTTCGCGACAAGAGCCAGGCCCTGCTGGTGCGGGTGCTGAGCTACTACACCCAGGCGCTGTTTGCCCAGGACCAGATCGACATCGCCCGCGCCAAGAAGAAGGCCTTCGAGCAGCAATTCCAGCAGAACCGGCACTTGTTCCAGCAAGGCGAGGGCACCCGCACCGATATTCTCGAGGCTGAGTCGCGCTATGAGCTGGCCACCGCCGAAGAGATCGAGGCACTGGACGAACAGGACGCCTCGTTACGGGAACTGGGCGCGTTGATCGGTGTGCAAAGCGTCAACATCCACGACCTGGCGCCGCTCAACCAAGGCTTCGCCGCATTTACCCTGACCCCGGCCAACTACGACACCTGGCATACACTCGCGATCAGCAACAACCCTACGCTCGCGTCCCAGCGCCAGGCCCTGGAAGTGGCGCGTTATGAAGTGGAGCGCAACCGCGCCGGGCATCTGCCCAAGGTCACCGCGTATGCCAGCTCGCGCCAGCAGGAATCCGACAGCGGCAACACCTACAACCAGCGCTACGACACCAACACCATCGGCGTCGAAGTGAGCCTGCCGCTGTATGCCGGTGGCGGCATCTCCGCGTCCACCCGCCAGGCCAGCCGTGCCATGGAACAGGCGGAATACGAACTGGAAGGCAAGACCCGCGAGACCCTGATCGAACTGCGTCGGCAGTTCAGTGCCTGCCTGTCCGGCGTGAGCAAACTGCGCGCCTATCAAAAGGCCCTGGCCTCGGCGGAGGCGCTGGTGGTGTCGACCAAACAAAGCATCCTCGGTGGCGAGCGGGTCAACCTCGATGCGTTGAACGCCGAGCAACAGCTCTACAGCACGCGGCGCGACCTGGCCCAGGCGCGTTACGACTACCTGATGGCCTGGACCAAATTGCATTACTACGCCGGCAACCTGCGCGACACCGACCTGGCCAAGGTGGATGAGGCGTTCGGGCCAGCACCGCATTAATTGGCTTTCTCGACAATTCCAACAACAGAGAGGCAGGACCATGGGCGTGTTTGACTATAAAAACCTCGGAGTCGAGGGCTCCAAAGCGTTGTTCGCCGATGCCATGGCGATCACGTTGTATACCTACCATAACCTGGATAACGGCTTTGCCGTGGGCTACCAGCACAACGGCCTGGGGCTCGGCTTACCGGCCACGCTGGTCGGTGCGCTGCTGGGCAGTACGGATTCCCAGGGCGTGATTCCTGGCATTCCCTGGAACCCGGATTCGGAGAAAGCCGCCCTTGAGGCCGTGCAACAGGCGGGTTGGACGCCCATCAGCGCGAGCACCCTGGGCTATGCCGGCAAGGTCGACGCCCGAGGTACGTTCTTCGGCGAAAAGGCCGGCTACACCACGGCCCAGGTCGAGGTGCTGGGCAAGTACGATGACGCCGGCCAGTTGCTGGAAATCGGTATCGGTTTTCGCGGCACTTCAGGCCCTCGGGAAACGCTGATCAGCAATTCCATTGGCGATCTGGTCAGCGATCTACTCGCGGCGCTGGGCCCCAAGGATTACGCGAAGAACTACGCCGGCGAAGCCTTTGGCGGCCTGCTCAAGAACGTCGCCGACTACGCCAGCGCCCACGGCCTCAGCGGCCACGATGTGGTAGTCAGCGGCCACAGCCTGGGCGGCCTGGCGGTCAACAGCATGGCCGACTTGAGCAGTGGCAAATGGGCAGGTTTCTACCAGGACGCCAACTACGTGGCCTACGCCTCGCCGACCCAGAGCGCCGGCGACAAGGTGCTCAATATCGGTTATGAAAACGACCCGGTATTTCGCGCCCTGGACGGCTCGTCCTTCACTTGGTCGTCGTTGGGCGCGCATGACAAACCCCATGAATCGACCACCGACAATATCGTCAGCTTCAACGACCACTACGCCTCGACGCTGTGGAATGTGCTGCCGTTTTCCATCACCAACCTGCCGACCTGGATCTCGCATTTGCCCACCGGTTATGGCGACGGGATGACGCGCATCCTCGAGTCCGGTTTCTATGAGCAGATGAGTCGCGACTCGACGATTATCGTCGCCAATCTGTCCGACCCGGCCCGGGCCACCACCTGGGTACAAGACCTCAGCCGCAATGCCGAACCTCACAAGGGCGATACCTTCATCATTGGCAGCGATGGCGATGACCTGATCCAGGGCGGCAAGGGCGTGGACTTTATCGAGGGAGGCAAGGGCAATGACACGATCCGCGACAGCAGCGGGCATAACACCTTTATGTTCAGCGGGCAGTTTGGCCAGGACCGGATTATCGGCTATCAAGCGACGGACACGCTGGTGTTCAGGGATGTAGAGGGGAGTGCGGATTATCGTGATCACGCCAAGGTGGTAGGCGCGGATACGGTGATCAGTTTTGGCGGGGACACGGTGACGTTGGTCGGGGTGGTTGGATGGTCGGGGGAGGGGATTGTTATCGGTTAAACCTGTGGGAGGAGCAAGCCCCCTCCCACATTTGAACAGTGTTGGCCGCTGGAAATCAGTCTTCTTTGCGCACTGTGGCTACATCGTCGGCTTTGACACGGATGCGCTTGCCGGCGATATCGGTGAACTCATAAAACCCGTCGGCGGTTTTGGTTTTTGGGGAGTCCTTGGTCAGATACTGCGTGCCATTTTGCAGCGTCACCACGGTTTGCGTCGCGCAACCGGCCAATACCAGAAAAGTGAGTGCAACCAGCGGCAGACCCAAATTCTTCATGTTCATAACCCTTACCTTTAACCCTGAAAAGTCCCGCGCCAAGGCTGCGGGCCATAAATTTTACGCCATCGACTCACCCATCTGATCACTTTTATACAAAAAGTTGCGTGCGCCATTTATCTATTACCGATTGCAACACAGCATGGGTGACGGCACTCTGTATGCATAACCAGTACTTGACTGACGCGCGCCATGCCCAACCCCCTCGACGATCCCCTCTATTACCTGCATAACTTCCGTCAAGTCCTGCATTGGCTGGGGCAACGCTATGGGGATCTGCTTGACCCTGACGAACAGCATTTCATTCAGCAATTCGACAGCTTGCCACAGGCGTCCCAGGCCTTATTGGTGCGGATGGTGATGCGCAAGGGCGTGCATTTTCGTGCGGGCAAACTCAGCTACCCGGAGATCGGTTGTACCCAGGGGGCTATCGGGCCGCTACGGGAATTGGGCTGGGTCGATGATCAACACCCATTGGCCTTTGACGCGTTGTTCGCCCTGCTGCAAAAAGGCGAACTCCTCAGTGCCTTCAAGCCCTGGATCGACCAGCCCAAAGCCAGGAAGGTCGACTGGCTCGAGGGCTTGGCGGCGCAGTTCACAGAAACCCGCAGCTTTGCCCAATGGTGCCCCGAGCTTGCCGAGCCGCTGTACAGCCTCACGGTAATGGACCTGTGTGAGCGTTTGCGCCTGATGTTCTTCGGCAACCTGCACCAGGACTGGTCGGAGTTCGTGCTGGCGGACCTCGGCATCTACACCTACGAAAAAGTTCAGTTCTGCGCCGAATCCCGAGGCTTGCGCAGCCGTGACGACGTGCATGGCGTGCTGTTCCTGCACCAATGCCAGCAAGCCTTTGAAAGCGGTGAAGCGCTGCAGGACGTACTGGCGAAAGTCGCCATGCTGACCACCGACAACCCTTGGCTGGAAAAGCGCCGGGCCAAGCTGTTGTTCCAGCTCGGTCAATATTGCGAGCGCAGTGCCGAATTGGCCTTGGCGGAGCAGATCTACCGCACCTGCGCCTACCCCGGCGCCCGCACGCGACTGATTCGTGTGCTGGAACGCCAGGAGGACTACGTCCAGGCCATGGCGCTGGCAAGCGCCGCGCAACAGGCGCCGGAAAGCGCCGCCGAACAGCAACACCTGTTGCGCGTCATGCCACGCCTGCGACGCAAGCTGGGTGAACCCCGGCTACCCACGCTCAAACCCCGTGAAGTTACGCGCCTGGACCTGGAACTTGCCCTGCCGGAACCGTTGATGTCGGTGGAGTACTGCGTCCAGGCCCACCTGAGCGAACCGGATGCCCCGGTGCACTACGTCGAAAACGGCCTGATCAATTCGCTGTTTGGCCTGCTGTGCTGGGACGTGATCTTCGCGCCACTGCCAGGGGCGTTTTTCCACCCGTTCCAGCGCGGGCCGGCGGACCTGCACAGCGAAGACTTCCACCAACGCCGCGCGCCGCTGTTCGCCGCGTGCCTGGAGCAACTGCAGGATGAGCGCTACAAGGCCACGATCCGCCAGCGCTACGTGGAAAAATGGGGGATCCAATCGCCCTTCGTCTTCTGGAACCTGCTCAGCGAAGAACTGCTCGAACAAGCGTTGCACTGCCTGCCCGCCGAACACCTGCGCTACTGGTTCGAACGCCTGCTGCTGGACATCCGCGCCAACCGCGCCGGCATGCCGGACCTGATTCAGTTCTGGCCCGCCGAAAAAACCTACCGCATGATCGAAGTCAAAGGCCCCGGCGACCGCTTGCAAGACAACCAACTGCGCTGGCTGGCGTTCTGTGGCGAGTACCAGATGCCGGTTACCGTCTGTTACGTGCGCTGGGCGGAGCAGCCCGCTTGAGCTACAGCGTAGCCGTGCGGGCGCTGTGCGAGTTCACGGCCAAGGTCGGTGACCTGGACCTGCGCTTCACCCCGTCTCCCAGTGCCCAGGAAGGCATCATCGGCCACCGCACCGTGGCCTCGCGACGCAGCGCCCGTTACCAGAACGAAGTAGCCCTGGAGGGCGAATACCAACAACTCAAGGTACGGGGCAGGGCAGACGGTTACGACCCGGACACCAATCGCCTGGAAGAAGTGAAGACCTATCGCGGCGACCTAGATGCCCAGCCCGCCAACCACCGACAACTGCATTGGGCCCAGGTCAAGGTGTACGGCTGGCTGATGTGCCAGAAACTCGGGCTGACGGAAATTGACTTGGCGCTGGTGTATTTCGACATCGTCGGCGAGGGCGAGACCCTGCTCAATCAGCGCTTCCAGGCGGCCGAGCTGGAAGGGTTTTTCAACCAGCAATGCGCGCTGTTCCTCGGTTGGGCCCGGAAGGAAATGCAACACCGCGAAGCGCGCAACACGGCGGCGCAAACCCTGGTGTTCCCCCATGCCGACTTCCGCCCCGGCCAACGCGCGTTGGCCGAGTCGGTGTACAAGGCCGTCAGCACCGGCCGTTGCCTGATGGCCCAGGCACCCACCGGCATCGGCAAGACCATCGGCACGATCTTCCCGCTGCTCAAGGCCCTGGCGCCCCAGCAATTGGACAAGGTGTTTTTCCTCACCGCCAAGACCCCAGGCCGCAAACTCGCCCTTGATGCGGCCCACGTGCTGCACGCCAGCAGCGATCTGCCCCTGCGCGTACTCGAACTGGTCGCGCGCGACAAAGCCTGCGAACACCTGGACAAAGCCTGCCACGGCGACTCCTGCCCGTTGGCCAAGGGCTTCTATGACCGTTTGCCCGCCGCACGCATTGCCGCGTCCAAGGTGCGCCTGCTCGACCAGCGCAACCTGCGCGATGTCGCCCTCGCTCACGGGGTATGCCCCTATTACCTGAGCCAGGAAATGGCGCGCTGGGCCGACCTGGTGGTCGCCGACTACAACTACTATTTCGATTTCGGCGCCATGCTCTTCGGCCTGGCTCAGCTCAACCAATGGCGCGCCGCCGTGCTGGTGGATGAAGCCCACAACCTGGTCGAACGCGCTCGCTCGATGTACAGCGCCAGCCTCGACCAGTACAGCCTCAAGACCCTGCGCGACACCGCGCCCGAGCCGCTGAAAAAACCCTTGCAGCGCCTCAACCGTGAGTGGAACGCCTTGCACAAGGACCAGATCGCGGCGTACCAGGCCTATGCCACGCGCCCGGACAAACTGCTCCAGGCCCTGAGTCTGTGCACCAGCGCCCTGGGCGATTACTTCAACGAGCATCCCGAAGCCCTCAGCGGCGACCTGCAAGCCTTCTACTTCGAAGCGCTGCAATTTGCCAAGGTCGCCGAGCTGTTCAACGAACACTTCATCTTCGACATCAGCAAACGCCAGCTCGGCGGTAAACGCAGCAGCTCAACCCTGTGCCTGCGTAACGTGGTGCCCGCCGAGTTCATTCGGCCCCGATTGACCGCCGCTCGCAGCAGCGTGTTGTTCTCCGCCACATTGAGCCCACGCCACTATTACGCCGACCTGCTCGGCCTGCCGACGGACACGGCCTGGGTCGATGTGGAATCGCCGTTCAGGGCCGAACAACTGCACGTGCGCATCGTCAATGAAATCTCCACACGCTTCGTGCATCGCCAAGCCTCGCTGGCGCCGATTGTCGAGCTGATCGCCCGCCAGTTCGCGCAACAGCCGGGCAACTACCTGGCGTTTTTCTCAAGCTTTGATTACCTGCAACAGGTGGCGCAACTGCTGGCCGAGACCCATCCCAGGATCCTGCTGTGGCAGCAATCGCGCGGCATGGCCGAGGCCGAACGCCAGGGATTTCTCGACCAATTCACCGAACACAGCCAAGGCATCGGCTTTGCCGTACTGGGCGGCGCGTTTGGTGAAGGCATCGACCTGCCCGGCGCACGCTTGATCGGCGCGTTTATCGCCACCTTGGGATTGCCGCAACTCAACCCGGTCAACGAGCAGATAAAACTGCGCATGGCAGCGATTTTTGGCGCGGGGTACGACTACACGTACCTGTACCCCGGCATTCAGAAGGTCGTGCAGGCGGCGGGGAGGGTGATTCGCAGCGAGCACGACCGGGGGGTGGTGATGTTGATGGATGATCGGTTTGGGGAGGCGCGCGTACAACATCTGTTGCCGCGCTGGTGGGTCGTTGATTGAGCTGTTCGTGCCATCAATGATTGGCGACCACGATCCTGTGGGGGTGTTTGAAACTCACACGCTCTAGCACATGCCCGAGTGGGTGCCTGACATTGCGCAGCATTTCCTGGCTAACTGTGGCCATTGGATCCAGAACGAGCAGGCACAGCACTTCGCGCTGCCGTCATTCGCCCATTACCCATACAAGCAGCTTCGAGTAACGGGTGGGTTGACCCTGTCGTATAAGGCTGTAAAACACCCGTACGATCTCCCCCTCCTTAAGGTTACCCACTGCGATCGGAATGAACAGTTCCCGGCCGGCCGTTTCCGAATCGAGGGTGTTCGGCACTGTGGTTCTCGATTGGTCGCCAATCCAGCGTAATGTCACGGTGTCTCCGGGCTCAGTTTCGGTAAATGGCAGAATGACCATCACCTGTTGCTCGGTATGAGTGCCTTCAACCCGCGCCTGGGGCAGTGCGGCGGCCGGCTTGCCTACCTGCAATTGCAAGCGCAGCGACTCACGGCTTGGGGGCCGATCCGCGCGTTCGTAATACAGCTCGGTGAGTAGGGTGTTGAAGCGCTTGATATGCTCGCCGTCGACCGTGAATACGAGGACGCGATCTGCCGGGATCGTTGCCAGCGTGTACTCCTGGGTGTAGATGACCGAGCCACCCACCCACACCAGGCGAATCTGGGTCGAAGCCCCCCATCCGTCGGGAGCAACTATGACCACTGTGGCCTTGGGAACAGCCGGATCCAGACAGCCAGCTGCGGATTCCTGGACCACGGGCGCAAGCCATGGACTGGCAGCCCCGCGTACACTCACCCGAGTCTGCATCGAAACAACCACGTCGTCGGTTTTTACCCGATGAAGGCTGCAAGACAGCATTGAGACCCCGCCCCCCAGCGCCCTGACTCTTTCATTCGGAATATCGAATTCCATAAAGCTATTGGTGCGCTCGACGGTTTTCTCATCACTGTAGGGAACTGGGAAATTCTCAGCGTCTCGACCGTCCCAGTACACGCGTACTTGATCGCCTTTATCGAACACCGTTGGATCAAGAAACAGTTTGATCTTCTGCGGACCATCCCCGAGCTGTTTCAAGTCGATAACGTATCCTGGTTGCTCAAGGAAAGGAGCCTCAAGCAGCCGGGTGCCGAGGTTTACATTGACCCAGTTTAACGGCGACCAATTCTCATCTGATTCAGGATCGAAAACCGGATAGTTGCCCACCGCGTCCATGACCTGCATTGCAATGGGCAGGAAAGGATTGCTGCCGGCAGCATGGATGACGTTCTCGGTAATCATCACTTCGAATCCTCTGCCGACCTCCCTGGGTGTCACCACATGGCTGATAAGCACTCTACCCCAGGCAAATATGACGGTGTCATATTCGGCCATGTTTTCGTAGGGCTGGACAACAAGAATGACCCCAAGCCTGGCCCTCTTAAGGTCAATCACTGCACCCGCTTCGAGGTCTTCAGGGATAAAAAACACCAGCCCTTGATGGCCCGGTGTTCCGTGGTCCGGGTCTTCTTTACCGGGGCGGTCCAGCTTGATCCGAAGCCTGATCCTGTTGGTGTCGACGGGGCCCTTGCCAGGTTCCTCAATGGTGCAGTACGCAGTAGCCCACTCCGGCAAAACGTTTTCTTTGCGCATGGTCAAGCTATACACCGGGTTATTCACATTGCCGTCGTCGATGATCAGGTAATCCTCTGGCGTCGGGCTGTTCCAGTACAGGAATATCTCTGTCTCGAGTGCGAACTTCTGCAGAGGAAAAAGTAACGGGTTGAGATCATGCTCGACATGCCGCAGACCGATACACCTGTCAGGCTCGGTATCTTCCTTGATAGGCATGCCCAGATTCTGGAGATACAGCTCGGTTTGTCTATCGTTGGCTGTATCTCCGAGTTTTGTCTTAGGCGCACGAGGCATCGTGAAACCTCCACAGTAAAGGGGTGAACATCAATCAGGCAGACCGGCGGTTGGCATAGAGATCATCTTTACCGCATGTCCTCGAACCCGAAAATTCCTCGGCGAGCAATCATCAGCGTCACCACGCCTGAATAGCGCTGTGGAACACCGTTGTGGTTGACTTCCCAATAGACTTTTACGATGCGATTGAGGTTATCCAATACATATTTTCCCGGCACTTTGATTCGTGCGTCACCCGGCCTCGAAATATGCATCAGCATGACAATGCGGTTACCTGGGCCGAACCAATGCAAACGAACATGCTGACCAACCGGCGGGTTAGGGAGGGTGACCCAAACGCCATCCGGTACCAGGTCCGGATCAAGGTGATGGCCGACAACCTTGTCGACTACCGGAGCGATCATGGCCTCCCAAGGTTCCCCCAATAGCAGGCTTTTGCGCGCAGACTCACCTATCAGTCGTCCATCAGTACCGTTGACCTCGTAATACAGTTGTGAAGGGCGGCCCTCAAATCGCTTGATTTGGGCCGCTGGCAGTATGAACTCAATGACGTCGTGTTCCGGGCGCTCACCTGCACTGCGGCTGAAGCGGTATTCCACCGTGCCGTTTGGGTCAGGCAAGAGCCAGACCAATGTGATCAGGTCCCTTGGTTGCCAGCTGGCCTGGTAAGGCACGTAGGCTTGTCCATCTTTTCGGACGGGGCGTATTTCCGCGAAGGGCATGGTGTCGATCACATAAGGCGCTGGCCACTGGACCGACGCCCCTTTGACACTCACATAAGCAGCCTGTGAATGCATTGTCGTGGAACCGACGTATTTGCGCAGCGTGTAATACAACTTGGCGTGCCCCTGGGCCAGCCCCGCCATAACCGCAGGAGGGATTGGGAAGTCATAGATCACGTCAGTCCTTTCCACTGTGCGTTGTTCGCGGTGCAGGACAATGTTTCCTTGGGCATCGGTAGCCTTGAAAAATAGCTCCAGAGTGTCTCTTGTCTCGAAGTAGTCTGCTGAAGCAAACACCGATGCGATAACCGGCCTACCTGCCAACTTCTCCAGGTCAATGACGCCGGTTTGCGGGTCAACTTGTGCGCTGTAAGGCTCTCTGAGAATATCGCGTTGTGCATACACCAACACCTTGCTGGCTGCAGACCAGCGTTCAGCCGGGTCAGTAGAGTTCCCGGTATGCCCACGCACCTGCAGCCTCACATTCAGTTCTCTGCCGTCGCGGGCGGCCATGATTTTCGCGTAAGGCACCACAATTATTATGAGTTCCTGGTTAAGGTCTTCCTCGGTGAGTAAATGGGTTTCCTGCTCATCCCCCCAGCACAGCAGGACTCGGTCCCCTGGAGCCGCGTGGGAGTACCGCATCAGCGTGATTTCGATATTCTCGCGAGCCCTGGCTTCACTGACGCCGTTAACCAGCACATCGTCAGGTAGATAGATGATCAGCCCTTGGTGTCCCGGCCTGAAAGGGTCGGGATCAGGGCCCCCCGGACGGTCAAGGTCAACTCGCAAGCGCAAGGGGAGGGTAGACGCGCCCGATCCATTAATCCGACACACCAGTGGGTCTAGCCATTGAGGCTTGATACTGGCGCCAGGAAGGAGGATTGGCAGCCATTCACACTGGGTATCCGCGGCCATGACAAAGGTGTGAGCGACCGGAAGAATAGGGTTGTTGCTGAACAGTTCGAGTAGTTGACCGGGTGACGTGTACGCGCTGGTCCTCACGTAGACGACCTGAGGCGTTTCGATATTTCTGAGACCCAGGTTGCCGTCTACACCGACATCATCAGCCGCCGCCGGGTGGAGCCTTGGGATGTAAAGGTCGCCCAACTCCGCTGGGGGTTGGTGGTTATTGGTAATGACTGCGGACATGGCAGCGACTCCTTTCTAGAAAAAATAGGAAAACAACGGTACGCAGGGTGCTGGTTAGATACGCCGGAAGCGGATTTCACCGATTTGGTAGTCGTTGCCATTACCTGAATCTTGATGGCTATTGATATAAAGCGTCAGGGTTGTGCTATTGGCAGTTAGTGCACCCGTAATTGTTTTGAAGTTAATCAAGTCAAGAATTTGCTCCGGGTTCGTCAGCACGCCTTGTGAGGTGCTTAGAGAGAGCGAGGGGATCGCAACGATGCCGTGATGCCTCCTTGTTCGGATGCTGAATTCGTATCGCGCACCTTGAGTCAAATTTGAGAAGCGCTGGCTGAAAATGACACCGCGGTGACCACTGGCTCCAACGGTGTAGTTTAAGAAAACCGTATAATCCCCATAGTTCAAAAATGCCCTGCTTTGTACGTTGCTTAGTGCAGGTCCATAGGCCCAGCCATTCAGGTTGTTGTTGCGGAAGTTAGTGATGTGATCTAACCCTGTACGAATATGTAATACGCGGATCGCTGAAAATCGCCTGGGGACATTGGCCCTGGCCAAGTTATATTTAACTCTGACCGATCCGTTCAGGTTCGCAGTGACGAAGTTGCGCGCGATGGGTATGTCCAGTTTCTTTCCTGCTTGACCTGGGTTCACACGGACTTGCTCTTGAGTGCTTGTAAAGTCACCATTCCAGTCCAGGTTGATGAGGTCACCCTCCAAGCTATCGGTGAGTGGCACCGTAATAATTAAGTGAGTGCCAATGAGATTTGGATCCAGATAGTTACCTGAAGCTTGTTCAATTTCCACTGCAGGTAGAGTTCTCGTAATCTCACCCACTTGAACTTGCAGACGCTGCGATTGACGATGGGGCAGCAGGTCGATACGTTCGTAATACACTTCGACAGGCAATGTGTTAAAGCGAGCAACTTGCGCACTCGGAACAGTAAATGAAAGTTCCTTATTGCCCGGGATAGGCCCCAGGAAAAACTCTTCAGTGAAATTGACCGAATGCGCGACCCATACAATTCGAATTTTTGTGGCGGAGGTCCAACCGTCCTGTGCACGATACTTCATTGTGGCATTTGAATTGGGATTCAATTCTCCGCCCGGTGCTTCTACGATGCTAGGCGCGGGCCACTCAATGACGTCACCATTAACCCTGATACGTACTTTTCTTGAGGGCAGCCATTTATTGTCTCTGGCCTTGAAGAGGTTGTAGTACATGATCGCAATACCACCGGCTATTGCTTTGACCATTTCGTTCGGTACATTGAAGTCTTCGATGAAGTTTGTAATATTGACATCTCTCTGCTCACTATGAAAGAAAGGTACGTTTTGAATATCCCGGCCCTCCCATTCAAAAGCAATTTTATCTTTGGGCTCGAAAAAGTCATTGTCGATAAATATCTGGACGATTTGTGCCGCATTCTCCAACTCGTCAAGTTCAACAGTTTCCCCGGCCTGCTTAAGGAACGGTGGTCGTGGCCGCAAGAGCCCGAGGTTGACTTCTACTCGCTGTATCTCCGACCAGTTCGATTTGGAATTGGGGTCGGCAGGATAGTTACCGGCGACATCCTTGATTTGCATGGCCACCGGCATGTTCACATAGTGAGGGTTTTGCTTGATGATCTCGGGGGGAATGAGCATTTCAAATGAACGTCGCACCTCACTGGCCTTCACAACGTGTTCGATGATAGTCGCGCCCCAGTCGATGCGGCAGGTATCCCACTCGGCCATGTTTTCCCAAGGGTGGATTTCGAGCACTACACCCCGTTCCGCCCTGGCCATATCCACGTGGCTGCCCGCTTCCAGGTCGGGAGGTAAAAAAAATACCAGGCCTTGGTTACCCTCGGTGAACTCGTTCGGGTCAGGGTAACCGGGGCGATTACGTTTTACCCTGAGCTTCAACGGCTTGGTTTTAGACTGATTGCCGCTGGGGCGTTTGATGAGGCAATAAACTTCAGCCCACTCCGGCAGGATCTGCTCTTTGTCCACCATCAGACTGAAAAACCGGTTACCGAGGTTCTCTGGTTGAATGATGAGATAGTCCACAGGTGCTTCGGGATTGTTCCAAATCAGGTAGATTTCGGTGTCCAAAACAATCTCCGGGAACGTCAGGAGCAGCACCTCCAGGTTATGTTCGACATGCCGGGCGCCAAGTGCACCGTCAGACTCCGTATCCCCTTCAAGGGGGGGCTCGACACCGCTGATCAAGACCGGGCCCAGGTCGTAATCATTGAGGGGGGCGCGCGGTTTTTTTGGGGTTTTACGGGACATGGTCTGACCTCCAGGAGGGCGGTGTTGCTCATAAAAACCGCAGCAGGCTCATCACCTGCCGCCCGGTGCTCCAATCTGTACTTCCTGGCGTAACGATTCGTTGAGTGATGTGCTGCGCGCCAGAATATTTTCGGGGTCATACACGTAATAGAGTTCAGGGGTGGTGCGGTTGAACCTCAAGAGCGCTGCATGTGGAATCAGACGCCTGATCGGCACCCCCTCAGGCACCTGCCCTACGGTGAACAGGTCGTCGTAGAGGATGAGGTCATTGCTACCCGGTATCACGTAACGCAAGAGCAACATGATCTTGTCAGTGGGCCTGCGCCATGCGTACCAGGGAATCTCGACGGCGGCGCCACCCGTGGGGATAGGGTTGACGACATGGGAGGGGTACCGCACAAAAAAAGGTGGCAGCAGTCGGATGATCACGTCCTGAACGGCGGCAGATGCAATTTTTGAGTAACCCACGACATCGCGCCCTTGTAACAAGATAAAACTGATCTCCACTTTGCCACCGGCAACGGCGCGCACTTTGTCATTGGGCACGAAGAAGTCATGGGGCCTGCCGGCCGCTTCTATCGGGATATATTGCTCATGCAATACCACGCCCCCTAGCTTCGGGTAGCCCCGGTAAGTCACAAAATACGTGTAGCCGGCAGGGCCCTCCCACGGATACGTAAATAACTGCATATGCAAAGGCTCGCCGCTAAGCGACTCAAGGTCGATCAAACCTGGAAAGTTCTGCGTCGCGAAGATAGGCGCGGCAAGATTGGCACTGCCCACGTCTACCAGCACGGGGATATTGCGTGAGCGGGGGACGGATGCGTTGCGCACCGTGTCGACTACCTGGAAGCTCACCAAGCGATTGCTGCCGTTACCGATCGAGATAATATGATCGCGGTTGAGTTTTATCTCGGTCGTCAGGCCTACACCGGCCACCAACTGAGAGGGAGCAAAAAAGCTACCAACCTGGCATTCAATGCGATCCAACCGATGCATATTCGGGTAAGGCTCAAAGGTTAGGGTTACGCCTCGCCCGGCCTGAATTTCCCGGATCTCTGTATCGGATATTGAGAAGTTCAATTCCGAATGACCAGGGTCAACATGGCTTTGATCATCGCCGCCTGGGAGGGTTCGTTTGACCAGCAGCGTCAACGGATAAGAGAGATCATTGGACGAGCCGCCGCCATAAAACACCCTGTAGCCCAGTATCAGATCTCCGTCGGGAAGGTCACTGTCTGAAATAGCAAAAGAGAAGCTATTACGTTCTTCCTCTCCGGGCTCCAGGATTTTCTCCGCAAGGACCTTCATCCCCACTATCGCAAGCACCTGGATTTTGTCCCTGGGACTGGCCAGCCAATTCTTATCCACCGTCACGGTCAGGCCTTTGGTCAGCAGCCAGAGAGGCACACCACCGTCATAGCCCGCAAACGCCGGGGACATGCCAGGAACCCTCAGAGTGTCAAGAAATTTGGGTTTGATCGGCGACGCCTTTTTTCTTTTGGTGGGGGCCGGCTTGCTGTCTTTGGTAGGCATGGCTTTCTCCAGGTAGAAAGTTGTCACGCTTCACAGGATATGTTCCTGCGCTTGGGGGTATCAAACACCGTTAAGCAAGGGCTTGACTACTGTCATAATTGACAGGTTGCGACAGACGGTCTGCGTGCAAATCCAGCGATCAGGAACCTTGCAGGATTTGCACTCGACGGCGCAGCGACTCGTTTAAATCCACGGAGCGAGCCCTGATGGAGGCGGACTCGGATTCGTACACGAAATACAGATCGGGGGCATACCCCACGAACGGCTCCATATCCGTACCGTTGAGCGCCCACTGAATCGGCTGCCCGTCGGACCAGAACGTCCCCACCGGTTTCGTTACGCTAAAGAGGATGATTTCGTTGAGTGACTTCACGTAACGCAGGATCAACGTGAGGGTGTCCGTAGGTTTTCGCCAGTCGTACCAGGGAATATTCACGACCATGGATTTTTCTATAATGGCAATGTCTTCTGGGTACTTTTCGAAATAAGGTGCCTCCAGTCGAACGACCGACCCGACGACTTCAGCGAAGGTCTTCTTCGAAATTTGGGTGACCAGATCGTCTGCGCGGATCAACTCATAGCTGATCTCCACCCAACCACCGGCCGCAGCACGGACTTTGCTGTAGGGCACTTCGTGATAAGTCGCGGTGCCGGCTCGGGTGATCGTTTCGATGCGTCGATGCACCACCTCCCCCCCTAGTGGTGGGTAGGCCTTGAAGGTGATGACATACCAATCGCCCGTTCGCCCGATGGTCGCAGGGGAGTACATGCCAATCCTCAAATTGGCGCCAGCAAGCCTTTCGATGTCGATATAACCCGGTTGATCTTCAGACTGGATGAACGGGCCATCACGTTGTGCGCTGTCAAGTGCCACCAATATTCTGGTGCTCTTGGACCTTGGTGTTGAGGCGTTACCGACGAGGTCGACAATGTAGAACCCCACCAGTAAACCATCACTATCACCGCCTTTAGTAATCTGGGCGTGATTAATGACGATAAGGGTTGCCTGGCCGACGCCTGCCACTTGTTGAACGATGGTCAGGCTGCCACATTGGAAGTAGATGCGGTCCCTGGGATGCATGTTCGGGTAAGGCTGGATAACTACGCTGACCCCTTTAGCCGCGTCGGGCGGATAAACCTCCAGGGTCGAAAGTGCGTACTTGAGTTCCGAGTGACCCGGTTCGAATTGATCCGTATCTTCACCCGCGGGCAGATCGGTTTTTACCAGCACGCTCAGGGGGTAGGAGGCCTCGTAGTCATCGTCGCTGCCTTTATAGTTCACCACGTAACCCAGGCGTTGCTCTCCCTGCGTCAGTTTTTCTCGTGGAATGGAAAAGAAATAGCTGTTGTTGTGTTCTTCTCCGGCCTGCACCTGCTTGAAAGCCAAGAACGTCATGTCAGGCATCAAGACGATGCTGATGATATCGCCACGACTTGCAAACCAACTGTTGTCCACTCGGACCGTCAGGCCGGATCTCATCAGCCAGGCGGGAATCCCTCCGTCGTAACCATCGACGTTGTTAGTCATACCTGGGATCGACAGGCGAGGAAGCTGATTGGGCTGCCCTGGGGAGGTCTTCGCGCCATCAGAGCTCATGCTCTTTTTCTCCTCAACAAGTCCTTGAACGTGGGCGTTTACCGCTGATAAAGGTTTAGGTGTCTGAGTCGGTATCAAATACCAACGTTTTCGCGCTGGCTACTGTCAGAATTCACAGGTGGCGATAGACGGTCACATGTATTTTCGGTGTCACCTCGACATTAAGCCCATCGCGCTACCACTGGTCGCTACCTGTTAATTCTGACAGTAGCCAACATTCACTGGTCGGGTGTCTGATTTCCTTCAAGCTCATGCCCAACGCGCATGGCGAAGCCGAGGAAACCCGTATGGTCAAGCGTCGCGCGCGCCGTCCCAGTCCGCTCTCCTATCTGCCGCCGGTGGACATTCCGCTGATGCAACCGCCGATTGCGGGAGATGTTGAGAACGCCGACGGGGGGATTGGGGTGTCGCATACCTTGCGGCCGCTGGTGGTGCATATCGACAGGCCCGCAAACACACCCGAGGGAACGTTCTTCGAGCTTTTCTGGGGGCCTGGCAATCCGGTTGCGTTCAACCTGATCCGTGAGGGTGACCAGAACCTGACCCGCATCCCCTTCACCGTGCCCTTCGACAGTATTCGCGAACCCTGGGCGGGTCCGGTGTACGTCATGGTTATTCGGTGCGACGAAGACGATTCCCAAACCAAACCCTTGCGTTTACGGGTAAACCTGCAGCATCCGGGCGGACAAGACCCCAACCCCGCACCCGGAAACCAACGCCTGGTGTTTGAGTTGCCGGACGATGTGAGGCTTGGCGGGGTCAGCGCTGATCGGGCCAAGCAGGGCGTGGAGGTGCTTATCAGGCATTGGCTGAACATGGCCGCCTATGACCTGCTCATTCTGGTTTGGGGCTCGGTGCGAATCGAGCGGCTGATCCAGCCCGGTGAAGTAGGCCGGGACATCAAGTGCATGCTGGACGAGGACGCGATCAAGGAAGCCGGGGACAGCGATTTGCTGCCGGTCGCGTTCCAGGTCCGCGGGCCGACCGGCAATTACCCCGATCCCTGGGCCCCCTGGTCGACCACCTCGCTGGTGTCGGTCTACTTGGCGACCGACCGCCTGGATGCGCCTTGGGTACAGACACCTGAGACCGAGCGCGAAATCGATCTCGAAAAACTGGGCACTCGGGACGTGCAAATCGGCATGACTGTCGGGAGCAACGATGCTCGCGCGTACAGCCATATTTTTCTGTACTGGAATGGGGTAAATGCCCAGGGCAGTTCGGTTTCCTACTTTGAAGATCGGCAAGTGGCAGGCGCCAAAGGCTATTTTTTTAATATCGACAATGCCCTGGTAACCGCGATCGCCCAAGGCAGCGCCGTGGTGTATTACGAGTTGAAAGGCGATGGCTTACCTGACAAGCGCTCGCATAACCGTTACATCACGGTCATTGGCGAGATCGTCACATGGCCTGCACCGACAGTGGACCAGGCCCTGGAAGGGGATCTGGACCCAGGCTTGCCGCTGATTACCATCCGCTTCCCGGCGCAGACCAGTTGGGCCAGCACCGACAGGGTGCAAGTGACCATCCTCGCCAGCGACGTGGACGGCACTGTCGATTATACGGCAGGTCGGTTAGTGGGCCAGATCGCCCCCGGCGGACAGGTGACGTTCGACGTGCCGGGTACTGAGCTCAAGCGTTTTGACGGACGTGCTATCGAGGTCTTCTACAGCGTGGGCCGTGGTAACGAACGACCTCAGGAGTCCTTGCGCCGGGTGTACCAGGTACAGATACCGCATGAGTTGCCTGTTCCCAAGCTGATCCAGGCCACGGGTTCCGGTACTTCAGTGAACCTGGCATCAATGAATGCGCAGGACGGCGCCACGGTAGAGGTGCGTTTTTTAATGCACACCACCGACAGCATCAAGATCACGATGACGGGGACTGCGGGCGCTGGCTCGCCGGTCATTGCAGCCAAGCCCGGGTCGACCAATGGCGTGGTGACGTTTGAAATTCCCAAGGACGCGATTGCCGCGAACATTGGAAATACCAACAAGACGTTTACCCTCAAATATGAGGTGACCCGTGGGGATGTTGTTCGGCCCTCGGTGGTATTGACGGTGACGGTGACGCCAATACCTGCCAGTGAGTTGGCAAAAACGCTGATCCGAATTAATGAAGCAAACCAAACTACTAAAGTACTGGATCTGTCGAGCAGCACGGCGAACCGCACACTGCGAATCGGTACCTGGCCCTTTATTACGTCCGGTAAACAGGTATGGATGGAATTAAGAGGTTTCAAGGCGAATGGTACGGCGCATAACCTCCCGGTTTGGAGTGGCGGTAGCAAGCAAACTAATTCAACCTGGGTAAGTCAAGGGTGGTGGGAGTACGTTATTAGCTATGCGTCATACTTGAAAGAGTTGGGGCACAACAAAAAATTGACGCTGCATTTCAAAGCCGCTTTGCGTGCTGGCATAACGGAGGCTGACGCCATTGTTTTTCCAGTAGTGGAGTACACCGTCGATAAACGCCCGTCCATCGACCAGTCGATTATGAAGCTGGATGGAGTATCTGTAAGGGTCAATTGGCCTAAAACTGGGCGAGATTCAATTGGTAATACAGCTGTTAGAGTTGCAGTTGGCGGCACTCCGCCTTACACATATACTTCAAATAACACGGCGATAGCCTCTGTGAGTTCGACGACGGGAAAAGTGACCGGTGAAGGCAACGGCACTGCCATTATTACTGTTAAAGATAAAGACAAAGTGACGGCGACATACAGCGTTGTTGTGAGCAACGTGTTTCGTCTGATGCAATCTAATGGACCACTTAGTCTCCATCAAGCGATTGCTTGGAGGGATTCTATTGGCGCCTTTACTTTAAGTTATGCTGCCGAAAGCGATATGAGCAATAGATATATACAGCCATGGCCGGTAGTAGGGAATTATTGGTATTGCGACCCAGAGGGGCTAGGATGCGCTACCAATCATTCTCTGTACTATAACAGTTATTTGCGCGGTGCCTTTTGCCAGTATATTTATGATCCTGATACTCACTGGGGTGCATGGTGCTTGCAGAAAACATAAAGTAGGCCGGATTTATTTAGAAAATAAATCCGGCCATTATTTCCAATTTACTCAATCCGCAATCCCATCAGTCCCGGACGACAGGAACATCTTGGATTCGCTTTAAATACTTCCCAGTGATATCTGATTTTAGTATGGCGAATTCTGTACTTGTAAGCATGACTCCCAGAATATTCAATTATTTCGCCCCAACCTTGCCGGTGGTGATGCCCTCAAGGGCGCCATGGCCGGCAATCGGCCCCTATAGGTTGTGGGTTATACAACTTCCAGGTACGAACTATGAATCGCCCCCGCCAACTCCCTCACCGTCTCAATAAACTCCGTCAACCGACTATGCAACCCATCCTCCAGAATCTCATCAATCCCCGTATATCTTAGCCGCGCTTCAAACTCCGCCGCCAACCGCTGCGCCGTGCGCCCATAACTGCCCGGCAGGTCCGCAAGGATATGGCTCAACTCCTCGATACACGCATGCAACGAACGCGGTACATCACTGCGTAGCAACAGCAACTCAGACACCGACCGCGCATTCAGCGCATTCGGGTACAGCTCGGTATACGCCTCGAACGACGACAACGCGCGGAGCAGGGCGCTCCACTGGTAGTAACCGCGTGCAGACAGGTCGCTGACTTCTTCGGACTCTTCACCAAACATCTCGTAGCGGGCGTCGAGCAGACGCAAGGTGTTATCTGCACGCTCAACAAACGTGCCCAGGCGTATAAACCGATAGGCGTCATTGCGCATGATGGTGCCCGAGGTCGCGCCGCGGAACAGGTGCGAGCGCTGCTTGACCCAGTCACAGAAGTGGCTGATGCCGTGCCGTGCCAGGCCGCCGGCGGCGATGCTGCGCATTTCCAGCCAGGTGGCGTTGAGGTTTTCCCACATGTCGGCGGTGATGCGCCCGCGCACCGCATGGGCATTGCCCCGGGCGGCGCGCAGGCAGTTGTAGATGCTGGCCGGGTTTTCTTCGTCGAGGGCGAAGAAGTGCAGCATGCGCTCGGCATCCAGGGTTTGGTGGCGCTCAAGGTAACTGTCCAGGGTGCCGCTGCTGAGCAGCGACATGGCCAGTTCGTCGAGGCCATCGCTGCGTCCGGACTGGGGCATCAGCGACAGCGAATAACTGACTTCGAGCATGCGCGCCAGGTTCTCGGCGCGTTCCAGGTAGCGTGACATCCAATACAGATCTGCGGCGGTTCTACTCAACATACTCAGCCCTCCACCACCCAGGTGTCCTTGGTTCCGCCGCCTTGCGACGAGTTGACGATCAACGAGCCCTCACGCAATGCCACCCGCGTCAGGCCGCCGGGCACCAGGCGGGTTTCCTTGCCCGAGAGCACAAAGGGTCGCAGGTCGATATGCCGAGGGGCGATGCCGTTTTCGACAAAGGTGGGGCAGGTGGACAGGCTCAGGGTCGGTTGGGCGATATAGGCATGGGGGCGGGCCTTGATGCGTTGGCGGAAGTCCTCGATCTCGGCGGCGGTGGACGCGGGGCCGACCAGCATGCCGTAGCCGCCGGAGCCTTGGGTTTCCTTGACCACCAATTCGGCCAGGTTGGCCAGCACGTGGGACAGTTCATCCGGCTTGCGACACTGGAAAGTCGGCACGTTTTGCAGGATCGGCTCTTCATCCAGGTAAAACTTGATCATCGCCGGCACATAGGGATAGATCGATTTATCGTCGGCCACGCCGGTGCCGATGGCGTTGGCCAGCACCACATTGCCGGCGCAGTAGGCCGCGACCAGCCCTGGCACGCCGAGCATCGAGTCGGGGTTGAACGCCTGCGGGTCGAGGAATGCATCGTCGATGCGCCGGTAGATCACGTCCACGGCCTTGGGACCGTCGGTGGTGCGCATGAAGACCTTGAGGTCGTGCACGAACAGGTCGGCACCTTCCACCAGTTCCACGCCCATTTCCCGCGCCAGGAACGCATGTTCAAAGAACGCACTGTTGAAGCGCCCAGGCGTCAGCACCACCACATTGGGGTTGTCCAGGCGGCTGGAACTTTTGAGGGTCTTGAGCAGCAGGTTGGGGTAGTGGTCCACCGGGGCGATGCGTTGCTTGGCGAACACTTCGGGGAACAGGCGCATCATCATCTTGCGGTCTTCGAGCATGTAGCTCACGCCGCTGGGGGTACGCAGGTTGTCTTCAAGCACGTAGTAGGTGCCGTCGCCGTCGCGTACCAGGTCCACCCCGGAAATATGCGAATAAATGTCGCGGTGCAGGTCGAGGCCGACCATCGCCTTCTGATAACCCTCGTTGCCCAGCACCTGGTCCGCCGGAATGATCCCGGCCTTGATGATGCGCTGGTCGTGGTAGATGTCGGCGAGGAACATGTTCAGCGCATTGACGCGCTGGATACAGCCACGTTCGATCACGCTCCATTCACTGGCGGGGATGCTGCGGGGGATGATGTCGAAGGGGATCAGGCGCTCGGTGTCTTGCTCGTCGCCATAGAGGGTGAAGGTGATCCCGGCGCGATGGAACAGCAAATCGGCTTCGCGGCGACGCTGGGCCAGCAGTTCCGGCGGCGTGTTGGCCAGCCAGCGGGAGAAGTCCTGATAGTGCGCACGGCACACGCCGTTTGCGTCATTCATTTCGTCAAAGAAAGATCGAGCCATTCCAGTACCTTGTCAGTGCCGAGGATAGCCTTGGGTGGCACTGCCGCTTTAAAAAACGCATTTTTTTATGAGCCCGTGGCTGATGGTGCCACCGGGCCTGGTCCTTACTTTCTTATGGGGTCGGCTCTGGGTCGGGGGGTAACGAATGTTCCTGTATTCGGGCAGATGAATGGATAAAGCAATGCGTGTGCCGGAATGGGCATACAGCACTGATTTGCCCTTGTGGCGAGCGGGTTCGCGACAAAAACCAACCTGAGATGACAAGGCTGCTCACCATAAAGGCGCGGATTGCGCACCGCGATGGTGCGCGAACAAACTTGAACTTCGCCCCAGCCCGATTCTTCTAATAGGTCTCAGCCCAGCACGGAGCACGGATGTGCCCAGAATCATTTCACCCGACACCCCGGAAGCGAACCTGACCGACCACAGCGAGCACAACGCCAAGATCTTCGGCTCGCCCAAGGATCGCCTCGACTTCTACCGTCGCGAAATCCAGTACGAAACCTCGATCCTGGCCAACCGCACCGACGCCTACCTCACGGCGCAGTCGTTCCTGGTGATCGCCTTTGTCTCCGGCATGGGCAACCTCAACCCCGAGTGGGGCAAATTGTTTACCCTGGTGGTGCCGACATTCCTTGCGGCGCTGGGGATTCTCAGTTCCCTGAACGCCTGGCCCGGCATCCGCGCGGCCTATGACATCATTGATCACTGGCACTTCAAACAGAGCGAACTGCTACGCAGCGAGCCGGTGATGGGCATGGCCTACGATGAGTCGCCGTTGTTTTCCGAGATGGAGTCGTCACACAAGGGCTACCGCAAATCCTTGCTGTTCTCCATGCGCGCGCCGTGGCTGTTCATGGTGTTCTGGGTGCTGCTTGCCGCCTACGCGTTTTACATCCAGGTCGATAACCCTGGCTCTTAAGCAATTTGAACTTCATGCCTCTGCGCGGGACCTTAGCTTTACGCAGGTTGCGTTTTTCAACAGAGGTGACCCATGAGCACAGACAACGATCCCCAAGTCAGCGACCGTAACGATCCGGCGATTGACGGAGGCGAACCGGCCCCAGGCACGGCGGCCGATGCGCCCAAAGACCCGAAACCTGCCGCTGACCCCAAGGCCAAGGAAAACGACTACAGTCCAGACTTCAAGCCCGAGCGCGAGCCCAAGCCTGAAACCGATGCCGATATCGATACCCAAGGTGGTTAGAGGAAACGGTCATGTCTAAAGAACTGGAAGAAGAACTCAACGATCCGGGCAATGAAGACCCAGGCTCACTGATGGATGATGCGCAAGTGCCGCTCCACGAGCTGGACGACGCAGCGGATGTGGGCCATACAGAAAAGCCCGATTGATCCCCCCGTAGCAGCTGCCGAGGCTTGGCGAGGCTGCGTCGGCGGCGCACCTGACACACCGCAAACGCAGCCTCGCCAAGGCTCGGCACCTGCTACGGGCATGAACGGCGCTTGGAATGAAAACTCATTTATTAGGTATGCACCTCCCGCCGACGCTCACCGCTCCAACAACAAGCGCTCCAGCGCTGCTGCGGATAACGGCCGGCTAAACAGATAGCCCTGGATCTGATCACAGCCGGCCTGTTTCAAAAACGCCAGTTGCGCCTGGGTTTCCACGCCCTCGGCCACCACCCGCAGGTTCAGGCTGTGGGCCAATTCGATAATGGTCCGGGTGATCGCCGCATCCTGGGGGTTGCTGGTGACTTCGCGGATGAACGCAATGTCGATCTTCAGCGTATCGATGGGGAAGCGGCGCAAGTAGGCCAGGCTTGAATAGCCGGTGCCGAAGTCATCGATGGAGATTTTTACTCCCATGGCGCGCAGGCGCTGCAGGCTGGCGATGGTGTGCTGGGTGTTTTCCATCAGCGAGCCTTCGGTCAGCTCCACTTCCAGCCAGTGCGATTGCACCCCGGTCTGTTCGAGGATGTGCGCAATATCGGCAATCAGGTCGCCCTCGATCAGCTGATGGCCGGAGACGTTCACCGACACCTCGATGGCTCCGATTTCACTGCGCTGCCACGCCGCAATCTGTCGGCACACGCTGTCGATCACCCAACGGCCCACCATCACGATCAGGCCCAGGCTCTCCAATATGGGCACGAACACCGCCGGGGATACCGCGCCATAGCCGGGCCGCTCCCAGCGCAGCAGGGCTTCGAGGGCGCAGATCCCGCCGCTGGCCAGCTCCACCTTGGGTTGGTAATGCAGGGTGAACTCACCGCGCTCAACCGCTTGGCGCAGTGCCTGTTCGAGGTCCTGGCGGGCCAGGTCGTGCACGTTCATTCGTGCGTTATCGCTGGTGTGCTGTTGCAACTGTTGTTCAAGCAACTGGCTATGGCGCTTCAACTGATCGCCATGGGCCTTGAGCCGCAGGAGGTTACGCACCCGCAGCCATAACTCCACGCGCTCCACCGGTTTGCTGATGAACTCCTCGGCGCCGGTTTCCAGCCCGGTCACCCGTGCGCTCGATTCACTGAGGGCCGACAGCATGATGATCGGAATGCTCGCCGTGGCCAGGTTGCCCTTGAGCTGGCTGGCCACTTCATAGCCGTCCATGCCCGGCATCATGATGTCCAGCAGGATCAGGTCAGGTGGCTGCTTGGCCACCAGTTGCAAGGCTTCTTCGCCACTGCCGGCACTCAGGGTCTGGTAGCCCTCGTGTTGCAACAGGGTTTCCAGCAGCTTGCGAACCTGGGGTTCGTCATCAACGATCAACAGCGTTGCGGGTTGGCTGGCCATGGAGAGGACTCATCTGAGGGGTGAGATGGTGGTGTGTTGCAGCAGCGTGTCGATCACTTGGTACAGCTCTTTGTAGCGCAACGGCTTGCTGATGTAGGCATCGCAACCGGCCAACCGGGTCTTTTCACGGTCTTCCTTCATGGCCATCGCGGTGAGGGCAATCACCGGGATATGTGCGGTGTGCGGGTCCTGCTTGAGTAGCGCGGTAGCGGCGAGGCCATCCATGCCCGGCAGCTGGATGTCCATCAGGATCAACGCCGGTTGGGCTTCACGGGCCAGGGTCAGGCCGCTTTCGGCGTCGGCGGCCCACACCACCGTGTGGCCGGCGTTGACCAGCAGCAGCCGGGCCAGGCGCATATTGGCCTCGTTGTCTTCGACAATCAGGATGTGGGCCATGCAGCCTCCGTGGCCCGATGAAGCGGCAGCCACACCACAAACCGAGCGCCCAGGCCTTCACGGCTGGCCACCGCGACACTGCCCTCGTGCAGATCGGCCAGTTGCTTGACCATCGCCAGGCCCAGCCCGGTGCCTTCGAATTTGCGCGCCAGGCTGCTGTCGATCTGGCTGAAGGCCTTGAACAACTTGCCCATGTCGTCCTCGGCGATACCGATGCCGGTGTTGCTGACGCTCAATTCGAGAAACTGCTGGTGAGCGCTGGGTTGCAGGGCGAACCCGTGCATCGGCCAGTCGCCTGGCACGCGCCCGACCTGTTCGCGGGCCACCTGGCGCACCGCCAGGGTCACGGAACTGCCGTGTTCGCTGAACTTCACCGCATTCGCCAGCAGGTTGTAGATGATCTGCTTGGTCTTGCGCAGGTCCAGCGCCAGCGTGCCGAAGTCGCCCTGGCTTTCGAGCTTCAACTGGATGCGTTGCAGCGCGGCTTTTTCGCGCACGATCAACAGGCTGTTGGCAAGCAACCCCGCGAGTTCCACGGCCTCCAGTTCCAGGTCCATCATCCCGGCTTCGACCTTGGACAGGTCGAGGATGTCGTTGATCAGCGACAGCAAGTGCTGGCCGCTGGTGAAGATGTCGCCGATGTACTCGCGCTGGATCTCGCTCATGTCGCCCACCAGCCCGTCCTTCAACGCCTCGGAAAAACCGATCACCGCATTCAGCGGCGTGCGCAATTCGTGGGACATGGTGGCAAGGAATTCGGACTTCATATGGCTGGCATGTTCCAGCTCCAGGTTCTTTTCCTCCAGTGCGCGCTCAAAGCCTTTGCGCTCGGCTTCTTCCTGTTTGCGCGCGGTGTTGTCGGTGCCGATCAACAGGTAGCCGATGATGGTGTCATGCCGGTTGCGCAGCGCCGTCACCGAGACCATGGCCGACAGGCGGCTGCCGTCCTTGCGGATATAGGTCAGCTCGTAAATATCTTCGATGCCACGGGAGGCCTTGAACACCAGGGCTTCGAAGCCTGGCGTGATCGGTGTGTCGAGTTCCTGGCTGAGGGCGGCGGCGCGGGTGATCAGTTCGGCGGGGTCGGAAATGTCGGCGGGGGTGATGCGGTTGAGGACGTCGTCGGCGGCATACCCGAGCATGCGTTCTGCGCCGACATTGAAGATCTGGATCACGCCCTTTTCATCGGTAGCGATGCTGGAGAAGTAGGCGCTGTTGAAGATCGCGTCTTGCAGGGCACCGGTTTTCAGCAGGGTTTTCTGGCGTTTGAATTCGACGATTTTTTCGGCCCGCGATTGGGCTTCGGGCGGGGATCCAGTAGCGGGTTTGTCCATGGCGGTGTTTCCAGGCAGATCAGGCCCGACCGTGTCGACGACAGGGCCGCAGAGCATGCTCACAGAAAATCGCGTGGACGCGATGAGGAGGAGATGAGGTCCCCGGACAATAGCAGATACCGCCCACAGCGCGGTACGAATACACTCAAACGAAGGTACGCCGGCAAAGGGCGGCGGACCGCCCTGTCAGCGTGCAGTGCCGCTTAGAGCGCGACGCTGCTGATGACCTGGGTGCTGTCATCCGGGTCGATGACGCTGTGGAATCCCAGGGCGTGGGTCAGGTCACGCAGCGGGGCGTTGGTCGCCTTGTCAACGGTGTACATGCGCCTGAAGCCATTGGCGCGCGCTGCGGTCATCAGGTGCTGCATCAAAATACGCCCCAGGCCCAGGTGCTGCCAGGTATCGGCCACGGTGACGGCGCATTCGCATTCATCCGCGGTGGCCGCGGCATAGCGCGCCACGCCGATCTCGATCAGTTGGCCGTTGTCGTGCACCAGGGCGATGAAGGCCAGGCGTTGCTGGTTATCGACATCCATCAATTGATCCATCAGGGGCTTGCCGGGCTCGTTGATTTCGCCCAGGAAGCGCGCGTGCCGCGACTCACGGGACAAGGTCTTGATGAAATTGTATTCACGCTGCCGGTCCTCGGCCGTCAGCGGACGCACCAGCACATGGCGACCGTCATTAAGTTCGTCGATCCAGTGTTCGTGCGCAGTTGCCGCGTAGACGCCTGCGGCTTGCCGGTTTTGCTCTGTGATGGTTGGCATGGTGAACCTCCGAGGTGGGGCGTGAAGCAGCGCCCGGTTGACTCGGTTGTACGCCATTGGTGGCAGGCAAAGCTGATTTGGATCAGATGCAGCGCTGTTACTCGGGCCCCTGCCAATGGCAGCCGGCTATGAACGACTTGAATTTCGGCATGTCGAGGATCTCGACGTTGCGCCCACTGACGTGCACCAGGCCCTGTTTGCGCAACTGCGCAATAGTGCGGCACACCGTTTCCAATCTCAGCCCCAAGTATGAGCCGATCTCTTCGCGCCGCATGCGCAATACAAAAGTTCGCGGTGAATAACCACGCGTACTCATGCGTAACGATATATTCAATAAAAATGCCGACAGTCGTTCGTCGGCGTTCATATTGCCCATCTGCAATAACATGCCGTGCTCACGCACAATTTCGCGGCTCATGATTTTATTCAAGTTATGTTGCAGCGACGGTATTTGACTGGCCAATCGCTCCAGCTGACTGAAGTGAAGCGGGCACACTTCGCTGTCTTCCAGGGCAATGGCATGGCAGGCATGTTTGTCGGCGCTGATAGCATCCAGGCCGAGCATTTCCCCGGACATTTGAAACCCGGTGACTTGTTCGCGGCCGTCCATGGACACTATGCAGGTCTTGAAGAAACCGGTACGCACCGCGTACAGCGAGCGCAGGGGATCTGCGGTGCGATACAGCGAGGAGCCTTTTTTGACTTTGAGCCGTTGGGGAATCAGCGTGTCCAGGCGGACCACTTCGGATTCTGTCAGGCCGATGGGCAAGCACAATTCTAAAACACTGCAATTGGCACAGGCTGTTTTTAAATGTTGGACTTGTACAGGAACAGGTGTTGCTTTCATGCCCAATGCCTCTTGCACACCTAATAACCTATTCACTAGACATCTAAATGTCAGGAAAAGATAGCTGCAAGTTTGGCACGGGGAAATAACTGACTACATTCAAGTATCTGCCTCGCTGCAATTACGGCAGCGAGGGTGGCCACCCATGATATTTCAATCCAGCATTTGCGGTTTAACCATCCATACACTGCATGGCATCTTGTACAACAGCGATTCAGCTGTACTACCCAGCAGTCGCGACAGGCCGCGATGACCGACCCGGCCCATGACGATCACATCGACGTCGTAGGCATCGGCATAACTGGACAGCACCTTCGCCGGGTTGCCCAGGATCATATGACGCTGTGCCGGCGGGATGCCGTTGCGCGCCGCCAGCTCGTTGAAGGCCTGGCCCTGTTCGTCGAACAGCCGTTTGGCGGCCGTCGATGAGAAGAAACCGGCGCCGCTGCCCAACCCGTACTCCTGGGCGCTCAGGTCCGACAGGTCATGGGCATAAAGCACGTCTACCTGCGCATCGCATGCCGTGGCCAGCTTGACGGCTTCGTGCAGGATGCGGTCGTTGAGGTCGTCATAGCTTGGGTCGTGATGAAACGGGTCGACGGCCGCGATGATCTTGCGCGGCAAGGCGTGCTGCGCAGCGCTGACAAAATGCAGCGGCACCGGGCATTCGCGTATCAAGTGCACATCCAGCGGTGTAAACATCAACCGCGACAGCAAGGACTCATGTTCCAGAGCCTTGATGAGCACCGCCATCGGCTCTTCCCGCAGGCGAACCAGCAGCTCTTGCAGCGGGCGTTCCACCCAGGCCACTTCGGTGGTGACCGTCAGCCCCCGTTTGCGCAAAGGCACGGCCTGCGCTTCCAGCCACTGCTGATGGCGTTCCACGTAGCCAAGACGCATCTGTTCCAGCGCCTGCTCATTCACCAGCCCGGCCGTGGCCAGGCCTTCCAGATAATCGAAAGCCAGGATGTGCAGGGCAGCGCCTTCGGCTTTTGCCAGGGCGGCCGCCCGGTCGAACGCCGGGCTGCGTTCCATCAGCGGCGAGACCAGCAGCAGGAAACGGGTTTGAGCAGACATGGGGATTCTCCCTTGGGTGACCATTGGCAGCAGATAGCATCTGCGTTGATACCTGCTGTTGATCATGGCCCCGGGCGCCGAGGCCGAGTTGACCTGCATCAAATTGCCTTGAACCGGGGACTGGCAAGCGACGCTCGGTCAGGCGCGTCAAACAATCCGGCGATAGTTGATCATGATCAACTTATACGGTGTCTGCGCGGCGCAGTCTGGGGGCATTCAGGATTCATCTGGCGCAGGAGGTCACACCATGGCAACCATGAGAGCAGCTGTCTTCGTTGAAAAAAACCGTATCGTCCTCGATGACAAACCCATCCCGGAAGTCGGCCCGCTGGACGCCCTGGTGCGGATCACCACCACGACAATTTGCGGCACCGACGTGCATATCCTGCGCGGTGAGTATCCGGTGGCCAAGGGGCTGACCGTGGGCCATGAACCGGTGGGCATTATTGAGCGGTTGGGTTCCCAGGTACGCGGTTTCTTCGAGGGGCAACGGGTGATTGCCGGGGCCATTACCCCCAGCGGGCAGAGCTTTGCCTGCCTGTGTGGCTGCGGCTCCCAGGACGGCCCCGATACGCGCCACGGTTTTCGCGCAGCCGGAGGCTGGAAATTCGGCAATACCCTTGACGGCTGCCAGGCCGACTACGTGCTGGTTCCCGATGCGCTGGCCAACCTGTGCCCGATCCCCGATGGCTTGAGTGATGAACAGGTACTGATGTGCCCGGACATCATGTCCACCGGCTTTTCCGGCGCCGAGCGGGGCGAGGTGAGCATTGGCGATACGGTGGCGGTGTTCGCCCTCGGGCCGATCGGCCTCTGCGCGGTGGCGGGCGCACGGCTTAAAGGCGCTTCGATGATCATTGGCGTCGACGGGCTCAGCGAACGCATGAATGTCGCCCGGGGCCTGGGGGCTACCCATATCGTTGATTTCAAGAAAGGCAATGTGGTCGAGCAGATCATGGGCCTGACGGATGGGCGCGGGGTGGATGTGGCCATCGAAGCCCTGGGCACCCAGGGTACCTTCGAATCGGCATTGCGCGTGCTGCGCCCTGGTGGACGCTTGTCCAGCCTGGGCGTGTACTCCAGTGACCTGCATATCCCGTATGACGCGTTTGGCGCCGGCCTGGGGGATTACAGCATCGTGTCGACCCTGTGTCCCGGCGGCAAGGAACGCATGCGCCGCTTGATGGCGGTGGTTGCCAGTGGCCGGGTGGACTTGTCGCCGCTGGTGACGCACCGTTTTCAGCTCGACGACATCGAGGCGGCCTATGAACTGTTCGCCCATCAGCGCGACGGCGTCATGAAAGTCGCGATTACCCCGTGAAGGCAGCGTCGGCATTGGTCCGCGCCGGCAGGTACGGATGACTGCTTCCCTTGGAATCGCCGGAGCCGCCGCCGCGCTGGGCATCGGCATGCTGGTGGGGCTTGAGCGCGAGCGCAGCAAGGGGCAGGGTGAGCGTCGTGCCTTTGCCGGTTTGCGCACCTATTCAATCACGGCGTTGCTGGGCTACGTCACGCAGCAAGTCGGCGGTGCGCTGCTGCTCGGGTTGGTCGCCGGTTGCCTGGCGATGATTGTCAGTACCGCTTATTGGAAGAGCCAGGACGAAGACCCGGGAATCACCAGTGAAGTCGCGTTGCTCACGGTATTGGTGCTGGGCGCCCTGTGCGGGGTCAGGCCCGAGTTGGCCACGGCAATCGGCGTGGTCATGGTTGGCCTGTTGGCCTATCGCGACAAGCTGCACAACTTTGCCCGCAGCCAATTGACCGAAGCAGAAATGCGCGACGGCCTGCTATTGCTGATTGTGGCGCTGGTGGTCCTGCCGCTGGCGCCGGATCGTTTCATCGGCCCCTATGGCGGGGTGAACCTGCGCACCATCTGCACCTTGACCGTGCTGTTGATGGCGGTAGGGGCGGTGGGGCACGTGGCAGTACGTATGCTGGGGCCCCGCTATGGTTACGTCATCGGCGCCGTGGCCTCGGGGTTCGCTTCCAGTACGGTGACCATTGCCGCCATGGGCAACCTTGTCGCCAAGGAACCGGAGCATCTGCGCACGCTCGCAGCGGCGGCGATTCTCTCGAATATCGCCACGGTGGCCCAGGCCGTACTGATCCTCGGTACCGTGGAGCCGGCGCTGCTGTCGCAGATGATGTGGCCATTGCTCGCCGGGTTTGCCACCACTGCGTTGTATGGGGGATGTCTCATGCTTCGCGTGCCACCGGCGCCGGCCGGCCAGGCCATCCGCGTGGGAGGCGCGTTCGACCTCAAGCTGGCACTGATCATGGTGCTGACCCTGACCGGCATCACCTTCCTATCGTCCGTGATGCTTTATTACTTTGGCCAGGTGGGGGTGATGGTAACGGCCACCCTGAGCGGTTTCGCCGACGCTCACGCCACCACCGCATCGATTGCCGCCCTGGTCACCAGCGGCCAGCTCGCGCTTCACGCCGCACCGATCCCGGTGTTGCTGGCGATCAGTTGCAACTCGCTGAGCAAGTGCCTGGTGGCCTGGGTCAGCGGTGGCCGCCGATTTGCGGCCTATGTGATCGCCGGGCAGGTGTTGCTGACCGCCGCGATGTGGTTGGGTGCGCTGGTCAGTTGATCGCCCTAGCAGAGATAAACGACCCGCGCCAGCGCTTGCGCACCTCAGCGCAGTCCGTACATGAATTCTTTTTCTGGGCAATGGCTGTTTCGGGTCTTAACGGCCAGGTTGGCATTGCGCAATTCGTTGCAAATTTGCGCGATGTTTTTCGGGGTGACGTAAAGGTTGTTGGAAAACCATAGGTGCTTGGCCGTGGGTAAGTTGTTTAGGGCTCCGCCCGCCTTGAGTATTCGCAAAACGATGGTGGAGCAGTTTTTGCGGAAAAAATCGTAGTGGGCGTTGGTTTTGTTCCTGATTTTGAACCATTCGGCCCGCATGTTCGCCACGTCCAGCCCGGAAACGGTATAGACCAGATGGGGATCGCTGGCTTCGTCGCTTATGTCTGACTCCAGGAACAGGTTGCGTCCTTGCGGCTGCTTGCCTAACCACGCTTCACTCTCTTTTGGCCACCAACTCACGTAGTTTGTATTGAAATGCTCGATCGCCCCCCTGTCGGCATCCCGTGCCTCTTTATTTGCATACGCGGAGTAATTGCGCTCTATGTTTTTTCCGATATGTGGGTCGCCGATGTACAAGGCGGCGTGGCCGACGTTTTTCTCGTGCTTAGCAAATACGGGATACCAGATATAAACGACGGCGCTGGAAAGGGGCATGATCTTCGATTTTTTCCGCGTGAATGAGGGGCGCACATTCTAGTCAGATCGTCTGTCTTTGCCCCTTACGCTCGGGGCATGGGGTTGTAACCAAATCCATCCTGCGACCCTCTACATTTCACTAAACAGCTTGGTGAAACGTTTCTTCAATGACAAAAATGCCTAAGCAAGCGCTGCGTATGAAAATGTATCTGGATTAGAGTCGGGCTCGCTCAACCACAAAAATAATAAAACCAAGAGCTCAGCCATGAGCCTTGAACCCTTGCTTGAGATGCAGGGCATCAGCAAAACCTTCAATGGTTTACGCGTGCTCAAGAATGTCGGCCTGAAGGTCTACCCCAGCGTCAACGTCTGCGCCTGTGTGCCGGATGCCCTCGCCGGTGGTGTGCTCGACCGTGGCCATGGCTTGAAACGTGCCAATGATCAGCGCGATGGGGTGATGAAAGTCGCGATTACGCCTTGATAGCCGCAGGGCCGATCACTGCGGAATGTCCAGGCTCGCCCGCAGGCCGCCGGACGCCAGGTTTTCCACGCGTACCTGGCCGCCCAGGCGTTGGGCGATGGTTTGCACGATGGTCAGGCCCAGGCCCGCGCCCTGGGCATTGCCACGGCTGTAGAAACGCTCGAACAGCCGCTCCCGTTGGTTTTCGTCGATGCCAGGCCCCTGGTCGTCGACGGTCAGGGCGAAACGGTTGGCGGTTTTGCGCAACCCCACCGTGATCACCCCGTGCTCCGGGGAAAAGTTCGCCGCGTTGGTCACCAGATTGGTCAGGGCGATATTGATCGCGCCGGCATCGGTCGTGACGCGGTACTGGGCATCGTCGACATCGAACACCAGTTCGAGGCCTTTGTTCAGCAGCCAGGGTGTCAGTTGAATCAGCGTTTCACGCACCGTGGTCGCCAGGTCGATAGCCTGCACGGCCGGTAGCCCGGCACTGGGTTCCAGGCGTGCCATGGTCAGCAATTGGTTGACCAGGCGGCTGGTGCGGTCGACACCGCTGATCAGGAAGGCCAGGGACTCGCGCCGTTCGGTCTCGGTGCCGGCTTCCAGCAGGTTTTGCGCGTGCACCCGCAATACCGCGAGGGGCGTGCGCATTTCGTGGGCGGCGTCGGCGATAAAGCGCCGCTCGCGGCCGAGCATCTCCTGGATCTGCGCGAGCAGGCGGTTCAACGCCGCCTGCATCGGCTCCAGCTCCATGGGCAAGGGCGTCAGTTGCATCGGCTCCAGTGAGCCGGAATGCCGTGCACGCAAAGTGGCGGCCATATCGGCCAGGGGCTTGAGCCCCCAGCCGATGGCCAACCAGACCATGGCGGCGAGGATCAGGCTGCCCAGCACGTTCGGCCACAGGGTATGCCGCACGATGCGCTGAACCAGGTCGGAGCGCACGTCATCACGCTCGCCGACCCAGATGCGCAGGCCGTTGTCCTTGTCCTTGAGCACGAAGCCACGCCATTGGCGGCCATTGACGTCGTCGATATTGCTGTACCCCGGCTGTGCGGGGGGCGTGGCGAATGAAGGGGCGCTGGCGGTGAACACCAGCAGCTCGCCCTGTGGGTTCCACACCTGGAAGGCGATCTTGCTTTCATAGGGGTGCCCATCCACCTTGGGCATGGCGTTGCCCAAGGCTTTGTTGAAGGCGCGATACAGATCGGCCTGGTCCTGGCTGGCCAGCGGCATGCTCATGACGCCCTGGAGCAGGCGGGCGTTCTGCGCCAACTGTGCATCGTAGACTTCGGCGATTTCGTGATTGCTGTCATGCAGGTTGAGCACGCTGATCACCAGCAGCCCGGTGAGCAGCAGGCCGATAATCAGGCTCAGGGTGCGGCGCCGAATCGAGGTCACTGGTGCTCCTCCACCAGGTAGCCCACGCCGCGTACGGTGCGGATCAGCTCGCTGGAGAACTTCTTGCGCAAGTGATGGATATGCACTTCCAGGGTGTTGCTTTCGGCCTCTTCGTTCCAGCCGTAGAGCAGCTGCATCAGTTGGTCGCGGGTCATCACGCGGCCCGGCGGCGACAGCAGTTCGTGCAGCAGTTGATACTCCTTGGGGGTGAGCAGCACCGGTGCGCCGTGGTAACTGACCTGCTGCGTGCTCGGGTCCAGGCAAATGCCCGCGTGTTCGATCATGACCCGTGCCCGGCCGACGCTGCGGCGCAGCAGGGCACGCAGGCGTGCCTTGAGTTCGGCCAGGTCGAAGGGTTTGATCAGGTAATCGTCGGCGCCGGCGTCCAGCCCGGCGATGCGGTCTTCGGTGGCATCCCGTGCGGTGAGGATCAGCACCGGCAGGTTGGAGCCGCTGTCACGCAGGCGCCGCAGCACCTCCAAACCGTCCATGCGGGGCAGGCCGAGGTCGAGCACCGCCGCGTCAAAGGTTTCGCTCAGCAGCGCATGCAAGGCACTGCTGCCATCCTGCAGCCAGTCGACGGTGTAGCCCTCACGCACCAGCGCCTGGTGAATGCCTTCGCCCAATGCCACGTCATCCTCGATCAGTAAAAGGCGCACGCAGACTCCTTGTCAGTAGAGTGTTGTCAGTTGAGTTTTTTGTTGATGTCGGCCAGCACGCTTTCGATCTCTTTGCGCCGTCCGGCATCGGCGGTTTCCCGGCCCGGCCGTGGTGCGGCCTGCAGGGCTTTTTGCAGGGCATCACGGGCTTCGCCATAGCGTTTTTGCCGGTACAGATGGTCACCCCAGAAGTACAGACTATCAATGCCCGTAGGGTTCAGTTGCAAGGCCTGTTTGAGTAACTGTTCAGCCTTATCCGCATCACCAAAGCCGATTGGCCAACCCGGGACGCGGTCGTACAGGGCCGCCAGGCTGGTATAGGCCGAACCTTGCAGGGCCTTGGGGTCCAGGGCCAGCGCTTTTTCCAGGTCGACCTTGGCGGCCTTGACCTTGCTTAACGCGCCGAGCCCGCCCTGGGCGCCGGCCCAACTGCTGGTGACGATCCCGGACCAGATCCACGCTTCGGCGGCTTGGGGACGGTCGTGGGTGAAGGCCGTGGCCTGGGTGGCGAGTTTTTCAAAGGCCTGGGGGCGCTGTTCCTCGGGCAGGTTGTATTGGATGTGCGCCCAGCGTGTCTGGATGTCGTTCAGGCGTTGTTGGTCGACGGCGTCCATCGCCCAGGTGAAGGGGCTCAGGGCGGTGAGCAGCAGCGCGGTAAAGAGTTGTTTCATGGCTTCGGGTCCTTATTCTCGGGTTTGTCGCTCAAGCGGCGTACCAGCGGCAGTTGTTTACGTAAGCTGCGGTCGATCAGGTTCGGCAGCAGGCTGTTGAGACGCACAAAGAAGCGCTCCGGCCAGCCCAGGTACAGATCGCGACGTTCGTTGGCGATGGCCTGGATCACCGCAGACGCCACGGTGTGCGGGTCGTCGACGTTGGATTTGAGTGCATCGTTCAAGGCCTGCGCCGCCGGACTGTTCATTGGGGTGCGGGTCGCGCGCGGCGCCACATACAGCACGCCGACGCGGGTGTCGGCCAGCTCCCGACGCAGCGCTTCGGAAAACCCGCGCAAGGCAAACTTGCTGGCGCAGTAGGTGGCATAGCCGGGGTAGCCGATGGAGCCATAAGTGGAGCCGACATTCACCACCATGGCGCTCGGTGCCTGCTTGAGCAGCGGCAGCAGCAGCTTGGTCAGGCAGATCGGCGCGGTAATGTTGAGCGCCAGCATGCCGTTGATGTCGCTGTCTTCGAGTTGCTCAAGCATGGCGAAGTGATTGATGCCGGCGGCGTTAATCAGCAGATTGATGCCGCCGATGGCTTCGGCGGCGGCCAGCACCTTACGGCGGTCGGCGAGGAAGGTCAGGTCGGCACCGACCCAGCAGAGTTGCTCCGGGTAGCGTTCAAGCAAATCCTCCAGTGGTGCACGGTGACGGGCCACGGCCAGCACCCGCGCACCACTGGCACACAGGGCGGTGGCGATCGCCTGGCCGATACCACCGCTGGCGCCGGTCAGCACCACACGCGTTTCAGACAGGCGCATGGGGTGTCTCCCCGATACGCGGCAGGCTGCGGAACATGTCGGTGTAGAGCGCGTACACGACCTTGGAGGCGCGAATCACGGCGGCCTGGTCGTCGGGGTCGTCCAGGCTGTTCATCAAGCCCCGGTAGGTTTCCATGTGGCCGATGTCCAGGGCCCCATGGGAACTCAGGTAGCTGAATGCAGTTTCCGGCAGTTGCAGGCGCTCACGGATGCTGCCGGCCGCGTGGGTGGCCAGGGCGATGCTGGTGCCTTCCAGCACATTGACCATGCCGAACAGGCCGACCGGGTTGTCACGGGCGATCAGGTCGTAGAGGTAGCTGACCATCAGCTCGATAGGCAAACCGGGGCGCCCGTCACGCACGGCCTCCTTGTCGCCGCCACAGGCAGCAATGTCATCGAGTATCCACTGCTCGTGGCCGTATTCATCCTCGATGTACTCGCAGACCGCCTTGCGCAGCCATTCCAGGCGCGAAGGCAGGCGTGCACCGCAGGCCATCATCAACGGCACGGTATGGCGGACGTGGTAGTAGGCCTGGGCCAGGAACGCGCGATAGCTGTCCAGGCTGACCTTGCCCTCCAGGGCGTCGCGGATAATCGGCAGGTTGAACAGCGCCTGGCGTTCGTGTTGGGTGGCTTCTTGCAGCGTGTCGAAAAAATTCACGATGAGGTTTCCTCGTTGAATGCAGGGGCAAAATGGGATTGATAACGGGCGACAATCGCGTCGCGCCGTGGCCGGCCATTGGCGGTGAGCAAGCCATTGGCGGCGGTGAAGGGGTGTGTCAGGCGCGTCCAACGATGCACCTGGGCGTAGTCGGGCAGGCCGCTGTTGGTCTCGGCCACGGCGGCGGCCAGTTGCGCGTCGGTGCAGTCGGGGCGATGGGGCCAGAGCAGGGCGTGGTTGTGCGGCAGGGCCTCGCCATAGACGAACGCCTGGGCGATCACACCGCCCTGGGTCAGCTCGGCCTCGACCCAATCCGGGTTGACGTTGCGCCCGTAACTGGTGACGAACTGATGCTTTTTGCGACCCTTGAGGTAGAGAAAACCGTCCTCGTCAAAGGCACCGAGGTCGCCGCTGGGCCACCATTGCTCGGGCTGGTCGGGCTGGCCCAGGTAGCCGAGCAACGTCGAGCCCTTGATCAGCACCTCACCGTCTTCGGCCAGACGGATTTCCACATGGGGCAGCGGTCGCCCCACACTGCCTGGGCGTTGTGCCTCGGGACGATTGAGGCACACCACCGAGGCGCATTCCGACAGCCCGTAACCTTCGTACACCGGCACCCCCAACTGGTGTGCACGGTGCAGCAAGGCCTTGGAAACGCGCGCACCGCCGACGGCGGCAAAGCGCAGGCCTTTGGGGCTGAAGGCCTTTTGTTCGGCAGCGATCACCAGCATCAACAGCAATTGCGGCACCAGGATCAGGCTGTGGGGCTGACGGGTTGCCAGGCAGCCGAGCAATTGTGCGGCGTCCACCGCGCTGGCGCCCTGGATGCCCAGGCTCTTCTGGCTGGGCAAGCTCAAGGTGGCGCCGGCGTACAGCGCGGCGTAGCAGCCGAGGTTTTCCAGCAAGATCGCGATGGGCAACAGCGCCAGGTGGTGGCGTGGGTCGCTGCTGTGGCTGGCCTGGTACAACTCGCGAGCCACCCGCATCAGGCTGTCGGCGCTCAGGCACACACCTTTGGGCGCGCCGGTGGTGCCGGAGGTGAACGTTACCTTGGCGGTGCCCGCGGGTATCGAAGGGCGGCCTTCAAAGGTGCGGCACCAGAATTCACCGGACGGGTGATAGCCGTTGGCGAGTAACTCATCCTGCAGATGGGGCTCGGCGATCACCCGTTCGGCGTGGCTTTGCTCCAGGCAATGAACACGTTGAGCCGGGCTGAAGAATGGCGGCAGGGTCAGGCAGGTCAAGCCTTCGAACAGCACCGCTAAATCCCACAGCATGGCCTCGATGCCATTGTCCAGGGCCAGGGCGACCACCTTGACGCCTTCGTCGCGCAAGCGCTCCTGCCGATACGCAACTTCGGCGAACATCTGGGGGTAATCCATTTTCAAGCTGTCGCCCCACAGGGCGATGGCGCCATCGTTGCGTTCGGCATGGCCGCGCAGTACGGCGTGGAAACGGCGGGTTTCAGGCGACATGGCTGGCGTCCTCGAGGGTGGTGGGCAACCCCAGGCGTGAGAACAGGCCCATGTTGCGCAAATGGATGAACCCCGCGCGGATATTGCCGACATGCACCCACGGTTGGCTTTCGTAGTAACTGCCCCAGTGATGGCGCTCATCGCCCAGGCGCTGCGGGTCGGCCACGCACAGGGTGACGGGCTTCAAGCCCAGGCGGTGGAAGCTGTTGACCAGGCCGATATTGCCGGTGAACGCCACCCACTCCAGACCGCCCATAGCGAGTAGCCAGGTAATCGCGATGATGCTCAGGCGCGCACTGCCGGTGTCGCTGGCGGCGAGGTTGCCGACTTCGGCGATGGCGCCGCGCTCCACCGCTTGTCCGGCGGCGGCACTGATCAGCGGATCGATGGAGTGGTCCAGGTAACGCTCCAGGAACAACGGCTCGGCACGCGCCAGGCGCACACCGGCAACGGCGCCCAGCTCGCCGCTGGCCTGGCTGACGCCAAACAGCTGTGGCATGAAGTGGCGAATATCCGCGCCGTGGGCAAGACGAAAACGCTGTTGGATGAAGGCCTCGAAGACGGGCCGCTGCGGGTCTTGGGGCAGGGCGCGGGACAGGCACATCGGTGCACTGTCGGCGGGGCCGAACAGCAGCGGCAAGGGAATGTTCCAATCGATATCGGGCATTGGCGTTACGCCTCCCCAGTGAAGTTGGGAGGAGTATCGGAGGCATTTCTTAACGAAGTCTGAAGGTGGCAAAAGGATATTTTTGCCGATCTTCAGACTGCCTTAAGACTTCGCGGGCAGCGTGGCGCGGTCTTCCCACGGCTGCTTGCGGCCACCACCTGCACAAGGCTCTTTCCATGACTGAAGATCTGGCGACACAGCGCTACACGAAGCTGTCGATGACCCTGCACTGGCTGATGCTGGCGCTGTTTGTCGGCGTGTACGCCTGCATTGAAATCAAAGGCCTGTTGCCTCGCGGCCATGCATTGAAGGGCGTTTTCCTCGGCGGCCACGCACTGTTCGGCATCGGCATTTTCCTGCTGGTCTGGCTGCGCCTGCTGGGACGCCTGGCGCCAAGCCCGGCGATCCTGCCACGCCCACCCGCCTGGCAGACCGCCGTGGCGCACCTGATGCACCTGGCCCTGTATGGCTTGATGATCGTGACGCCGCTGTTGGCCTGGCTGATGCTCAACGCCGCAGGCAAGCCCGTGCCGTATTTCGAGTTTGCCTTGCCGTCGCTGGTGGCGGTGGACCCCGACCTGGCCAAGCAATTCAAGCACTGGCATGAGTGGCTGGGCAGCGCCGGCTATTGGTTGATCGGCCTGCATGCCGCCGCTGGGCTGTTCCACCATTACTGGGTACGCGACAACACCCTGGTACGCATGCTGCCAAAACGTTAGAAATCTAAAAATTGCATTTTTTGCGCTTGATGAAACGTTTCTTCTAGCGACAAACGGACTACGCAAGCGCTTGCGTAAGTAAATGTATCTGATTAGAGTCGGTGGCAATCGGCTCTGATCAAAGAGGGCTGAACGACAAAAATAATAAAACCAGGAGCTCATTGATGAGCCTTGAACCCTTGCTTGAGATGCAGGGCATCAGCAAAACCTTCAAAGGTTTGCGCGTGCTCAAGAATGTCGGCCTGAAGGTCTACCCCGGCGAAATCCACGCCTTGATGGGGGAGAATGGCGCCGGCAAATCGACCCTGATGAAAATCCTCTCCGGCGCTTACCAGGCCGATCCCGGCGGTGAAATCCGCATGGCCGGCCAGCCCGTCGCCACCTTTACACCCGCCACCGCCAAAGCCCTCGGCATCGCCGTGATCTACCAGGAATTGAGCCTGTGCCCGAACCTGAGCGTGGCCGAGAACATTTACCTGGGCCGCGAACTGCGCCGTGGCTGGACCATCGACCGCAAGGGCATGCAAGCCGGCTGCGTCGAAGTCCTGCAACGCCTGGGCGCCGAATTCACTCCGGCCACCCAGGTCAGCAGCCTGTCGATTGCCGAGCGCCAGTTGGTGGAAATCGCCCGCGCCTTGCACGCCCACGCCAGGATCCTGGTGATGGACGAACCGACCACGCCGTTATCGTCCCGCGAGACCGACCGCCTGTTTGCGCTGATCAAGCAGCTGCGCAGCCAGGGCCTGGCGATCATCTACATCAGTCATCGCATGGCCGAGATCTATGAACTGTCGGACCGTGTCTCGGTGCTGCGCGACGGCCAATACATCGGCGAGCTGAGCCGCGAGGCGCTGTCGGCCGAAGTCCTCGTGAAAATGATGGTCGGCCGCGATCTGTCCGGCTTCTACAAGAAGGAGCATGCCGCCTACGACCCTGGTGCGGTGGTGATGCGCGTGCGTGACATGGCCGATGGCAAGCGCGTGCGCAATTGCAGTTTTGACCTGCATGCCGGCGAAGTGCTGGGCATCGCCGGACTGGTCGGGGCAGGGCGCACCGAGCTGGCGCGGCTGATCTTCGCCGCCGACCCGCGCACCAGCGGCACCCTGGAAGTGGTGGGCAAGACCGTGACCCAACTGCGCAACCCGGCGGATGCGATTCGTGCCGGCGTGGTCTACCTCACCGAAGACCGCAAGGCCCAGGGCCTGTTCCTGGACATGAGCGTGGCCGACAACATCAACGTCTGCGCCTGTGTGCCGGATGCCCGCGCCGGCGGTGTGCTCGACCGTGGCCATGGTTTGAAACGTGCCAATGAAGCAATCAAGTCACTGTCGATTCGCGTGGCGTCGGGCAAGGTCAATGTCGGCGCATTGTCCGGCGGCAACCAGCAGAAGGTCTTGCTGGCGCGGCTGCTGGAGGTCAAGCCCCATGTGCTGATCCTCGACGAACCCACACGCGGCGTGGACATCGGCTCCAAATCCGAGATCTACCGCATCATCAATCAACTGGCGCAGGCCGGCGTGGGCATCGTGGTGATCTCCAGCGAGCTGCCGGAAATCATCGGCACCTGCGACCGGGTGCTGATCATGCGCGAAGGCCAGTTGGTGGCCGAAGTCGGCGGGGCCTCCGGTCACGTCATCTCCCAGGAACGTATTATTGACCTCGCCACCGGTGGCGATCAGGTGGTTGCCCATGGCTGATTCGATGATTGCTACAACAGGCAAGGCAGAACGTGCCCGCGAACTGATGCGCACGGTCGGCATGTTGCCGGTGCTGATATTGCTGCTGGTGGGCTTCGCCCTGGCCAGTGAGAACTTCCTGACCATGCAGAACCTGTCGATCATCACCCAACAGGCCTCGGTCAATGTGGTGCTGGCGGCGGGCATGACCTTTGTGATCCTCACGGCGGGTATCGACCTGTCGGTGGGGGCGATCCTGGCGGCGTCGGCCGTGGTGGCGTTGCAGGCATCGATGTCGCCGCAGTTCGGCATGTTCGGGATTGCTGCCGGTATTGGCTTCGGCCTGCTGCTGGGCCTGGTCAACGGTGGGTTGATTGCGTTCATGCGCCTGCCGCCGTTTATCGTCACCCTCGGCGCACTCACCGCCATGCGCGGCCTGGCGCGCTTGCTGGCCGATGACAAAACCGTGTTCAACCCCGACCTGCCGTTTGCCTTTATCGGCAACGACTCGGTCCTCGGCGTGCCCTGGCTGGTGGTGATCGCCGTGGCGGTGGTGGCGCTGTCGTGGTTCATCCTGCGCCGCACGGTGATGGGCGTGCAGATCTATTCGGTGGGTGGCAACCCCGAAGCGGCGCGACTCTCCGGGATCAAGGTGTGGAAGGTGCTGCTGTTCGTCTACGCCATGTCCGGCGCCTTGGCCGGGCTGGGCGCGGTGATGAGCGCCTCGCGGCTGTTCGCCGCCAACGGCCTGCAACTGGGGCAATCCTATGAGCTGGATGCGATTGCCGCGGTGATCCTCGGCGGCACCAGTTTTACCGGCGGCGTCGGCACCATCGGCGGCACGCTGATCGGTGCGCTGATCATCGCGGTGCTCACCAACGGCTTGGTGCTGCTGGGGGTATCGGACATCTGGCAATACATCATCAAGGGCATTGTGATCATCGGCGCGGTCGCGCTGGATCGCTATCGCCAGTCCGGTGCGCGGACCTGATTTCACTCCTATAACAATCACAAGAGAGACCCGCATGAACCTTAAACGCATCTTTCCCGTCGTCGCCTTGGCTGCCCTGATGTCCCAAGCCGTAGAGGCCCGCGAACTCAAGGCCCTGGGTATCAGCATGGGCTCGCTCGGCAACCCGTATTTCGTGACCCTGGCCGATGGCGCCACGGCCCGGGCCAAGGAGCTCAACCCTAACGTCAAGGTCACCTCGGTGTCCGCCGACTACGACTTGAGCAAGCAGTTCTCGCAGATCGACAACTTTATCTCGTCCAAGGTCGACCTGATCCTGATCAACGCCGTTGACCCTTCGGCCATGGCCTCGGCGATCAAGAAAGCCCGCGATGCCGGCATCGTCGTGGTCGCGGTGGATGTGGACGCCAAGGGCGTGAATGCCACCGTGCAGACCGACAACGTCGAAGCCGGCAAGCTGGCCTGCCAATACCTGGTGGACAAGCTTTCCGGCAAGGGCAACGTGATTATCCAGAACGGCCCGCAAGTCACCGCCGTGACCGACCGCGTCAAAGGCTGTAAAGCCGCATTGGCCGGCGCGCCGGATATCAAGGTGCTGTCCGACGACCAGGACGGCAAAGGCTCCCGCGAAGGCGGCCTGAACGTGATGCAGGGTTACCTCACGCGCTTCCCGAAAATCGACGGCCTGTTTGCGATCAACGACCCGCAAGCCATCGGCAGCGACCTGGCGGCCAAGCAGCTCAAACGCAGCGGCATCATCATCACCTCGGTGGACGGCGCGCCGGACATCGAGAACGCGCTGAAGACCGATACCCAGATCCAGGCATCCGCCAGCCAGGACCCGTGGACCATGGCGCAGACGGCGGTGAATGTAGGCAATGACCTGCTCAACGACAAAGCCCCGGCCGAAGCGGTTACCCTGCTCACGCCAAAATTGATCACCCGCGACAACGTCGGTACGTACAGCGGCTGGTCGAGTAAACATTGATAGTGTGAGAGGAACAGCGTCGTGGTGACCATGGATGACGTGGCAAGCAGGGCGGGGGTGTCGACGTCGACCGTGTCACACGTGTTGAACGGCACCCGCAAGGTCAGCCCGGCCACGGTGCTGGCGGTACAGCGGGCGATCCAGGCGCTGGGGTATATCCCCAACACCCTGGCGCGCTCGCTGGCGCGGTCGAGTACCAACACGATTGGCGTGGCGATCTCGGCGCTGTCCAACCATTACTTCAGCGAGACGGTGCACGCGATTGAAACCGAGTGCGCCAAGCACGGCTACATGATGCTGTTTGTCGACACCCACGACGACCCGGAGCAGGAGCTGCGGGTGGTCACGGCGCTTCACCATCGGCGGGTCGACGGTATTGTGCTGGCGCCGTCGAACGGTTCGATGGCCCTGGAGTACCTGCGCGCCAACGAGATTCCAGCGGTGCTGGTGGACCGCATGATGAGTGAGCAGTTTGATCAGGTCGGAGTGGAGAATGCCCAGGCCACCCAGGCGCTGATTGAACACCTGGTCGGGCACGGGCACCGTCGCATCGGCTTTATTGCCGGGCGCACGGGGTTCAGTACCACGGATGAGCGGGTGGCGGGTTACCGCGCGGCGTTGCACGCGGCGGGGCTGGCCTTCGATCCGCAGTTGCTGGTCAACGGTGGCTCCAACACCGAGCCTGCGCGCCAGGCTACGGTGCAGTTGCTGGGCCTGGCTTCGCCACCCACGGCGATCATGGCCGGCAATAACCTCATGACCCTCGGCGCGATGCACGCCTTGCGTGACGCGCAGCTCGACGTGCCGAGACAAATGGCCCTGGTGGGCTTTGATGATTTTGACTGGGCGGATTTTTTCGTGCCGCGCCTGAGCCTGATCGCACAGCCGGTCAAGGCCCTCGGCGCCCGCGCGGTTGACCTGTTGCTGCAACGTATGGCGTCGCCCGACGCACCGCCCCAGAGCGTGCGCCTCGCGCCGACCCTGCAGTTACGTAACTCCTGTGGCTGTCATTGATTGGAATCACACACGCATGAACAGTCCTGTTTCCCTGGGCATTGACCTGGGCACATCGGAACTCAAAGCCATCCTGATGGACACCACGGGCGCGGTGCTGGCCCGTGCCGGCGTGCGCTTGAGCGTGTCGCGCCGGCACAGCGGCTGGTCTGAACAAGCGCCGCAAGACTGGTGGCAAGCCTGCGTGCAGGCGTTGGAGCAACTGCGCGGACACGAGGCGTTTACACGCGTGGCCTGTATCGGCCTGTCGGGGCAGATGCACGGCGCGGTGTTGCTGGGGGCGGATAACCGCGTGTTGTACCCGGCGATCCTGTGGGACGACTCCCGTGCCGTGGCCGAGGCCGAACAATTGGGCCCCGGCTTCGCCGACGTCACCGGCAGCCTGCCCATGGCTGGGCTGACCGCGCCGAAACTGCTGTGGCTGCAACGGCACGAACCCGAGGTGTTCCAGGCGATTGATTGCGTGCTGTCGCCCAAGGATTACCTGCGCTTGCGTTTGAGCGGTGAGCGCATCAGCGAGATGTCCGACGCGGCGGGTACGTTGTGGCTGGATGTGGCGCGGCGGGAATGGTTTAGTCCGATGGTTCGCGCTACGGGCCTCGCCCCTGGGCAACTGCCCCGGTTGGTGGAGGGTGGTGCGGCGAGCGCTTTTTTAACCGCGACTGGGCTGGGTTTGTCGTCTGACGTGGTGATAGCCGGCGGTGGCGGCGACAACCCTGTGGCAGCGGTCGGCATCGGCGCGATCAACGCTGGTGATGGGTTCATCACCCTGGGGACTAGCGCTGCCATCGTCGCCATCACCGACCATGCGGCGGGCAACCCCGCCAGTGCGGTACACAGCTTCTGCCATGCACTGCCCAACCGCTGGTACACCATGGGCGCGATGCTCGCCGGCGCCAGTTGTTTGCGCTGGGTCACACGGCTGACGGGTATGGCGGATGAGCAGACGTTGTTGAATCAGGTCCAGGTGCAGCTGCCTATCGGCCAGCCAGTGCCTTTGGAAACGCCGTTGTTTTTGCCGTACCTCGCAGGCGAGCGCACCCCTCATAATGATCCTCTACTGCGCGGCGGCTTCATGAACCTGGGCCACGACTGCACACCGGCGATGCTCGGTTACGCGGTGATGGAAGGGGTGGGTTTCGGTTTGCTCGATGCGTTGCGTGCGGTGCAATCGACCGGCGCCGATGTGGGAGCCTGTGCCCTGGTGGGCGGTGGTGCACGCAGTGAGTATTGGGCGCAGTTGCTGGCGAATATCCTGCAGCGGGAAATCTTCACTTTGCACGGCAGTGAATTGAGCGCGTGTATTGGCGCGGCGAAGTTGGGGTTTGTGGCGCTGGGGCAGGGTGCGGAGTTGCTGGCGGCGGGGATGCCGGTCAAAGCCCGGTACAAGCCTGACCTGACGCAACAGCCGGTGTTGGAGGCGCGTTATCGCAAGTTTCAAAGTTTGTTGCCCGCCGCAAAGGCCCTTCACGACTAGGCTCCTGTGGCAAGGGCCTGTTGAGGTGAGCAGGCTTCCTGTGGCAACTGGAATTGTTGGGGCGAGCGGTCATAACCAGACAGCATCCCACAGTGGGTAATCGCCAATGCGCTCCACCAATCCTGCTCGCAAGGGGTTGGCGACGATATAGCGCGCCATTTTCCGAATATCGTCTTCAGCCCGTACCGCCCGGTCGTGGTAGCCACGCTGCCAGAATTTCTCCCGACTGCCACGGGCGTTGTTGATGCTTAAGGTGCTGCGCGACTTGGTCTGGCGCATCACATCAGGCAGCGTCGGGCCATTGAGGTCGAGCAACCAATGAAAGTAGTCCGGCATGATCACCCACGCCAGCGAATTGACCTGCCCTGAATCATGAACTCTCTTGAATTCCGCGACTAATAAGCGGCCCAGGCGAAAGTCGCGAAACAATGGATGGCGTTGATGCACGACAGCAGTGATCAGATAGGCTCGACCGGTTTCTGAATAGCGACCACGACGTAGCAGGTGAGAGTTTGGCTGACGAGGCAATCCGTTGCTCCTTCGCATGGATAAGAAGCTTTCACGCTAGCAGCGCAGGCGAAATAGCCGCGTTGAGTTGCGTATCCTTTTATTGCACGGCTTATTGTGGCGAGCGGGCTTCCTGTGGCGAGCGGGCTTGCCCCGCGTTGGGGCGCGAAGCGGCCCCTAAACCTGACCACTCATTGTGCCTGGATAAACGCGGTGCCTTTATTGGGGCCGCTTCGCAGCCCAACGCGGGGCAAGCCCGCTCGCCACAGGAAGCCCGCTCGCCACAACAGGTGCGCTCGTCACAGGAATCGGTTTGTTACGGTTCAGTCGTTGGTCAGCGGCGGCAAGCGTCGCTTTACCGGGGTTTTCTTGACGATGGCGGTGTTGGTTTCGGCATACGCATTGATCCGGTCCAGCAGGCTGTCGAGATGGTCCATGGTGCGTACATGCAGGCGCGCGATAAAGCAGTCTTCGCCGGTGACTTTGTCGCATTCGGTGAACTCGGGGATCGCCTGGATCTGCCGCTCCACTTCCTGCAGTTTGCCGGGTAGGGGGCGGATGCGCACGATGGCTTGCAGCAGGTAGCCGAAGTGCTTGGGGTCGATGTCGACGGTGTAGTGGGTCAGCACGCCGCGTTCTTCCAGGCGGCGCAGGCGTTCGCCGACGCTGGGCGAGGACAGCCCGGTGATGCCCGCCAGCGCCTTGAGGGATAGTCGCGAGTCGTCCATCAAGGCGGCGATGAGTTGCTGGTCGATGGTGTCAATCATGGTGTCCGCCTAATAAGAAAAGGTAATGTCGGGGTTTTGCCTTTTTTAGGCGCTGGAGCCGATCACAAGCAGATTGCCATAATTGAGCCTCACTTGAGGAGCCTCCATCGTGGACACATCTATTCGTCGCGGGTCGTGGGAAATGATTGCCGCCATGCTGATCTCGGGCACCATCGGCTGGTTTGTGCTGGTGTCTGGCGTGTCGGTCATCGAAGTGGTGTTCTGGCGCTGCGTGATCGGCGGGCTGACCCTGTTACTGGTGTGCGCGCTGCTCGGTTACCTGCGCCTGGACCTGCTCAGTTGGGCCAAGCTTGGCCTGGCGATGCTCAGTGGCGTGGCGATTGTCGGCAATTGGTTGCTGCTGTTCGAATCCTATTCCCATGCATCGATCGCCATCAGCACGGCGGTGTACAACGTGCAGCCGTTCATGTTGGTGATGCTGGCGGCGCTGTTCCTGGGGGAAAAGATCACCGTGCAGAAACTGGCGTGGTTGTGCGTGGCGTTCCTGGGGATGCTGGCGATTGTCACCGCCCATGGTGATCAACCCACCGGTGACGACTACCTTACAGGCATCGCCTTGGCGCTGGGCGCGGCATTCCTGTACGCGATTGCCGCACTGATCATCAAGCGTTTGAAGGACGTACCGCCGCATTTGATGGCGTTGATCCAGGTGACGACGGGCGCGTTGCTATTGGCGCCGCTGGTGCCCTGGAATAGCTTGCCGGTCACCACCAACGCCTGGGCGGCGCTGGCGACGCTCGGCGTGGTGCACACCGGTTTGATGTATGTGTTGCTGTATGGCGCGATCCAGAAATTGCCGACCGCCATTACCGGCGCGCTGTCGTTTATCTACCCGATTGCGGCGATCTTCGTCGATTGGATTGCCTTCGGGCATCGCCTGGGCTGGCTGCAATGGCTGGGAGTGGCGGCAATTCTGCTGGCAGCAGCAGGGTTGCAGCGGGGCTGGTGGTGGCCCCGCTCCCAGAGGGTCAGTGCGTGCCCTGATAGATGAGATTTTCCGGGTTGAAATGCTCCACGACACTGCCCGGTTGTGGCAGCCCAAGGATATGCCCCTTGATCTTGCCCACCACGTGCATTTCGCAGGGTTTGCAGTCGAACTTCAGGGTCAGCACTTCGTCGCCATGAATCAGCTGCATCGGCGCGACCTTGGTCTTCACACCCGTCACACCCTTGGCCTGTTTAGGGCACAGGTTGAACGAGAAGCGCAGGCAGTGCTTGGTGATCATCACCGGCACTTCGCCGGTTTCTTCATGGGCTTCAAAGGCCGCGTCGATCAGCTTCACGCCGTGACGGTGGTAGAAGTCGCGGGCTTTCTGGTTGTAGACGTTGGCCAGGAACGACAGGTGCGCTTCCGGGTACACCGGCGGCGGCGTGGTCTCGGCCTTACGCCCGCCACGCGGGTGTGCGGCAACACGGGCGGCGGTCAACGCTTCGATCACTTCGCGGCGCAATGCCTTGAGCTGTGAGTTGGGGATGAAGAACGCCTGCGGTGCATCCAGTTCGATACGAGTGGCGTGATACTCGGTGGTACCCAGTTGGCCAAGCAGGTCACGCAGGGTATCCAGCGCCTGTTCCGGCTTGTTGGCCACGCCGAACGGGCCGGGCAGGGTGACGCTGGCGCGGATGCCTTCTTCGCTGGTGGCGGTGACTTCCAACTGCTCTTCACGCAAACGTGCGACCCATGACAGGCCGATACGGCGTTCGGCCGAGGTCTTGAGCAACGCCTGCTGCCAGTTGTGGTCCAGGTTGCGGTTCAGCGGGTGGTTCGGGCGCAACTGATGCAGGCCGGCCGGCATTTCATTCGGCTCGACGCGGTAGCGGTAGCGCTTCTCGCCATCCTCCTCGAATTCGCCCTTGGGCTCGGCGATGTTGGCGCGGAAACCCACCACTTCGCGCTTGACCAGCACATTGAGGCCGTCGCCGTTGGACAACGGCTCATGGGTGACCACCTGCAGGTCACGCTTGCCGGCCTTTTCCACCACCCCCACCGGCAAACCGGTGAACGTCGGGGTGTCGAAGGCGCCGATGTCGATCTTGCGGTCACTGACAAAGTAGTCGGTGCTGCCACGGTGGAAAGTTTTTTCCGGGTCGGGCAGGAAGAAATGCGCGGTACGGCCGCTGGATGCGCGAGCCAGGTCCGGACGGTCTTCGAGAATCTCGTCGAGACGCTGGCGATAATAGGCCGTGATGTTCTTCACATAGCCCATGTCCTTGTAACGGCCTTCGATCTTGAACGAACGCACGCCGGCTTCGACCAGCGCGCGCAGGTTGGCGCTCTGGTTGTTGTCTTTCATCGACAGCAGGTGCTTTTCAAAGGCCACGACGCGGCCTTGGTCGTCTTTCAAGGTGTACGGCAGGCGGCAGGCCTGGGAGCAGTCGCCACGGTTGGCGCTACGGCCATTTTGCGCGTGGGAGATATTGCATTGCCCGGAGAACGCCACGCACAGGGCGCCGTGGATAAAGAACTCGATGGCGGCATCGGTCTCGCCGGCGATGGCGCTGATTTCCTGCAGGTTCAGCTCGCGGGCCAGGACCAGCTGCGAGAACCCGGCCTGGTCGAGGAACTTGGCACGGCCCAGGGTGCGAATATCGGTCTGGGTACTGGCGTGCAGCTCGATGGGCGGAATATCCAGCTCCATCACGCCCAGGTCCTGCACGATCAACGCATCGACACCGGCGTCATAGAGCTGATGGATCAGCTTGCGCGCGGGTTCCAGTTCGTTGTCATGCAGGATGGTGTTGAGGGTGGTGAAGACGCGGGCGTGGTAACGACGGGCGAATTCCACCAGTTGAGCGATATCGCTCACTTCGTTGCACGCGTTATGGCGCGCGCCGAAGCTGGGGCCGCCGATGTAGATGGCGTCGGCGCCATGCAGGATGGCCTCGCGCGCGATGGCGACATCGCGGGCAGGGCTGAGCAATTCCAGGTGATGCTTGGGCAAGGACATAGTTTTTTTAGTCAGGCTTGTCACGGTTGAGGCGGGCATTGTAGCCGTGAATTGCCTGACCGGCATCAACTCAGGCCTTGGCGGCCATCGCCGTGACTTCCACGCGCATGCCGTCTACCGCCAGTGCCGCCACGCCAACCGCCGCGCGCACGGGCCAGGGCTTGGCGAAGAAGCGTTTGTAGACCTCATTGAAGGCGGCGCGGTCGGCCATGTCGGTCAGATAAATGGTCAGGTGCATGACCCGGTCCATGGCGCTGCCGGCCTTTTCCAGCGCCACTTTCAGCGCTTGCAGCGTGCATTCGCTTTGCAGGGTGATGTCGCCCAGTTCCAGGCTGCCGTCGGCGCGGGTCGGGATCTGGGTGGAGACCAGGATGCCGTTGAAACCGACGACATCTGAGGAAATCGAGTCTGCATCCGGATCGGGGGTGTAGGACAGGTCTTGGTTGGTCATCAGTGCGCCTCTTGTCGGTTGTAACAGGAAGGCGCCATGGTCCTTGAAAATAGCAACAGGGGCAAATGAGAGGGCCTCCGATACACCGGGAACTTCCATTTCCCGTACAACATCTTGACGTCAAAAAATAAACAACTAATCCACGTAAAGTCCCGTATTCCGCGGCCGATAGCGAGTTTAGAGATAGATTTTCCGCACGGCTGAGGGTACGTCATGTTCAACACAACACTCAAAACAGAACTGGCGGCCAGGACGGCCGAAGTCACAGAGTACAAAGGACTGATCAGCGCCCTGGAACGCTCCATGGCAGTGGTCGAATTCGACCTCAACGGCAAGGTGCTGCGTGCCAACGACAACTTCCTGAAAACCCTGGGTTACAGCCGTGACCAGTTGGCGGGCAAATCCCACCGTGAGTTTTGCTTGCCGGCGCTGACCAACAGCCCGGCCTACAGTCAGTTCTGGGGGGAGCTTAAGGCCGGTAAGTTCGTCTCGGGCACCTTCAAACGCGTGGACGCCCACGGCAAGACCATCTGGCTGGAGGCAAGCTACAACCCGGTGCTGGATGAGCGTGGTCAAGTCCTGAAAGTGGTCAAGTACGCCTTGGATGTCACCGCCAAAGTCGAGCAAGAGGCGGCCACCCGCAGCAAACTGGCCGCAGTGGACCGGGCAATGGCGGTGATCGAGTTCGACTTGAGCGGTCAGGTACTGGACGCCAACGAGAACTTTCTGCACGTCATGGGTTATACGCTGGCCGAAATCAAAGGCAAACATCACCGCCTGTTTTGCGAGCCCAGCCTGATCAACAGCAGCGAGTACACCGACTTCTGGCGGCGCCTGAATAACGGTGAATTCTTCACCGGGCAATTCAAACGTATTGGCAAGCATGGCCGCGTCGCGTGGCTGGAGGCCAGTTACAACCCGGTCTACGACGGCGACGGCACGCTGATCAAGATCGTCAAGTTTGCCAGCGACATCACTGAGCGCGTGGAGAAGTTCGAGGAAGATTCACGCGGCGCCTCTCGGGCCTACCATATCTCGTCCGAAACCGAGCGGTTTGCCGAACATGGCACCCAGGTGATTCATGAAACTGCCGCTGAAATGCGCCGGATTGCCGAGAACATCGGCGCATCGGCGCGTCTGGTCGGGCAATTGGGAGAGCGCTCCGAGCAAATTACCGCCATCGTCAATACCATTCGAGGCATCGCCGACCAGACCAACCTGTTGGCCCTCAACGCGGCCATCGAGGCTGCCCGTGCGGGCGACCAAGGGCGTGGTTTTGCCGTGGTAGCCGATGAGGTCAGGCAGTTGGCGGGACGTACCAGCCGCTCTACCGCGGAAATCGCCGAGATGATTGGCATGATCCTGTCGGAAACCCGCGACGCGGTGGCCAGCATGAGCTCCACCCAGGAGGGCGCGCAACGCGGCGTGAACCTGGCCGACCAGGCGGGTTCGGTGATCCTGCAGATTCGCACCAGCACCAGTGACGCGGTGCAGGCCGTGAGTATGTTTGCGTCGAAACTGGACGAGTCGGAAGTCATCCCCAAAACCGCCGTCGGCTGGGTTGGCTGATCGCGTTTTAGTCGTGGAGAGGGAGCCGCTCCCTCTCCATGCGGCCTCCTTACAGCAAGGTGAACGGGTAGTCGACGATCACCCGCAGCTCATTCAAGTCGCCATCGCGCTGGTCAGCATTGGACGACACGATGGCATCACGCACGCGCAATGACAGGTTTTTCGCCGGGCCGCTCTGGATCACGTATTTGGCCTCCACGTCCGTCTCGTGGTGGGCGCCGTCGGCACCGTAATCGCCGGCATAAGCGCTGTTGACCGGCGTGTGGGTGCCGTCGATGTCCGAACCGTTGATGTAACGGGTCATGAAACTCAACCCCGGTACGCCATAGCTGGCCATGTTCAAGTCATAACGAATCCCCCACGACTGCTCGCCCGGGCCGTTGAAGTCGCCCCACTGCACCGAGTTGGCCAGGAACACCGAATCGCCGCCTTCACCTGCGCCGTTGTTGCCCGTGCCGATGTAGTCAAAGGGCGTATCGCCGTGGACCTTCTGGAACGACAGCGTCAGCGTGTGCGCCTGCAAGAACGAATAGGCCGCCGCCACCGAGTAGGTGGTGTTGTTGATCGCACCGGCCTTGGCGCTGCCGGTGTCGAGGGTGCGGTACAGGTTGCCGTCCAGGGCCAGCGATTGCTCATGGGGCAGGGCGATGACGTAGTTCAGGTTGGTGTAGTACTGGCGCCAGATGTCTTCCAGTTCGCCGGCATACAGCGTCGCGCTCAGTGACGGGGTAAAGGTGTATTTGCCGCCGATAAAGCTCGCACTGTTGGCCGCCACATTGGCGTAGGTGGCATAGATGTCATGGTCATGGTTGCTGGTCATGCCACTGTTGGTGCTGGTGAAGTGGCCGGCTTCCAGGTCCAGGCCCGCGATTTCACTGCTGGTGAGATCAAAACCGGTGGCGGTCTGCGGCAGCAGTCGGGTGCCGCCGGTAGCGAAGACCGGCGCGGTGGGCTGCATGTCACCGAACTTCAACTGGGTCTTGGATAGTTTGATTTTCACCGCCGCGCCCACGGAGCCATAGGCATTCTCGGGATCGCCATGGCGATCGGTGGGCAGGTTGCCGGTGCCGGCGTCCTGGTGCGTGGCGTCCAGCTTCAGCCCGCCGTAAGCATAGGCATCCACGCCGAAACCGAAGGTGCCCTGGGTGAAGCCAGAGGCATAGTTGAGCATCGCCCCTTGCGTCCAGTCGCGGTTGTCGGCCTTGCCATTCTCGCGATTGCGGTCCATGTAGTAGTTACGCAACAAGCCGGTAACGCTGCTGCCGTCGATAAAGCCCTTGGAGTCGGCCTGGTCCGTGACGGACTCGGCAAACGCCACGGGGCTGATACTGGCGCACACCGCCAACGCCAACAGGCTCCACTGTTTAATCATGTTATTAACTTCCCCGGAATAATGAACGCGCACAGAAACGCCTCACTGTTTGATAGGCGTACACGCTTGTATGGGCAGAGTTTTAAAGTGAGGCGTTACGGTTTTTTATTGTCTTCGACGGGTTTGTCGAGGTTGATTCCAGTCAGAGTTTGCGCGGCCTGCAGCCCTGCTGGGGATGAAACTCGATTAATAAAGCTTCACGATTTTTAATCGCGCAGGGGAGTAGCGTGGGGCCTGTCTTAGCCGCTCTGCTTCGACACCATCCTTTGGTTGCCGCCGCAGATAGTGCGGCGGATTTTTTCGTGGGCGGTGTTTCAGTCGGCGGAGTAGTTGAACGTATTTAGGGGAGGGGAGGACGGGGTTCACCGCTGATGACGCTACTCTTTTACATCCATGAACTCTTCAGCCCACGCCACGTAACTCTCTGGCAACGTGTAGGTGTGGGTCAGCTCGGTAGCACTGAGGTTCGATGTGCTGTGGGTCAACTGGCGCTGGGCACGCAGGCTGTCGTAGGTGGCCTTGATCGCCGCAAAATATGCGCCATGGCCGGCCACCACCACACGCACGCCCAGGCTGGCCAGGCGTTGAGCGTCATGGAGCTTGGGGTTGCCGTAGGTGACCAGCATCAGCGGCACCGTGAGGTGTTCGGCGATTTTTTCCAGGTGCTCGAAATCACTGACGCCGACCATGCAAATCCCATCGGCACCGGCCTTCTGATAGGCCAGGGTGCGCTCGATAACCGCTTCAGTCGGCAACACACCGGCGTTGGTGCGGGCGATGATCGACAGTTCAGGATCGACTCGAGCCTCCAAGGCGGCGCGGACCTTGCCGATACCTTCCTCGATGGAAATCAGGTCGGTGGACTTACGCCCGAATTGCGCCGGCAGCAGCGTGTCTTCAATCGTGAGCGCGGCCACACCGGCGCGCTCCAGTTCTTCGACGGTACGCATCACGTTCAGGGCGTTGCCGTAGCCGTGGTCGGCGTCGGCAATGAACGGCAACTGGGCGACGCGGCCAATGCGGGTGGCCTGCTCAACGAACTCACTCAGCGTGATCAACGCAAAGTCGGGCGCTGCCAGTACCTGCAACGAGGCCACGGAGCCGCCCAGGATACCGACTTCGAAGCCCAGGTCGGCGGCGATACGTGCCGACATAGGGTCGAACACCGACGCGGTTTCAACGCAGGTTGGCGTTGCAAACAGCTCACGAAAATTGCGACGAAGCGCTGAGTGGGACTTTTTTGGCATGATCTTTCCTGGTTGGGGCCATTGTCGACTGACGATCAATGCCTATTCATAGTCGCAGCAGATTAACACGCCGCAAAACAGAGGATTATGACGTTTGAGCATGAGGTATGCGCGTAACACATACCCTGGGCCACGCTACGAGGTGACCGTTATTCAATCGGCAGGCCGGTTGAGCAAGCTGAAACGGCAGGTGCCGCCCCCGAGTCGTTTGGCCTGGTACATCGCATTGTCCGCCTGCTCCAGCAGTTGCTCGACGTTCTGGCCATCCCCGGGAAATCGGCTGATGCCGACGCTGATGTGCGTGCGCAGGCGCTGGGCGTCAACTGGCGACCCGAAGACATCAAATGAGGGGTCTTGCCGACCAGTTCCGGCTTGGAGTAGCCGCTGAGCAGGCAAAACGCTTTGTTGATCCACACGATGCAACCAGTCCTCTCGGTGATCAGTACCGGGTTCGTTGCCGCGTCCAGTGCCCGCATCAACAGTTGCTGCTCATCTTCGATCATGTTCCCTCCGACGGCGCAGGTGAGGCTGCAGGCCTTGATTCAGGCTAGGTGCAAGGCACCGGTGGCCTGTTGACGAAAGTCAACTTTTTGCCGGCTCAAGCTGACAAAGATCAACTGGCCGCCGCTGCGCACGGCTCAATCTGAAGGCCAATTCACGGATTGAGATGGCCACGTGCCGAGGTGCCCCATGTTGCAGACTCCGCGTTTACTGTTGATTGCCCCTCCCACCATGACCCGTACGCCGGCGTTCGAGCGTGCCGCTGCGTTGGCACATGCGATGCAACTGCCGCTGCACATCGTGGCGTTCAATTATTTGCAGGCCCTGGCCATCGCCGGCCTGTTCGCGCCGGACCAGATTGACCGTGCGCGGGAAGGGTACCTGGACACCCATCGACACTGGCTCACCGCACAGGCCGACTCGATGAACAAGCACGGGCTGGAGGTCACCAGCGAGGTGGTGTGGGTGCATCACCCCTATGAGGAAATCCTGCATTTCGTCAACGAGATGTCGCTGGCCCTGATTATCAAGGATGCCGAGGACGTACCGGCGTTGAAACGGGTGTTCTTCACGCCCCTGGATTGGCAACTGCTGCGCGACTGCCCTGTGCCGGTGCACTTGGTCACCGATGCACGGCATCCGCTGCCCCGCAAGGTGTTGGCGATCGTCGATGTGTTGCGCAGCGAGGAGCAGGACCTGGTGTTCAATGACCAGATTGTCGAGGCGGCAGCCAAGCTGGCCTCCCAGTGCAATGCACAGCTGGACCTGCTGCACGTATACGACTGGGCGGCGGTGTATGCCAAAGACATGGGCTATGGCGCTGTACCCTTGGTTTCCGGGCTCTATGAGACGCTGAACGAAGCGCAGCATGAGGCATTCGCCAGTTTGGCCGAACGCCAGGGGATTGCCGTCGAACAACGGCATTTTATCGAAGGGGTGCCGCTGTGGAATATCTGCAACTTTGCGCATGACCATCAGATCGACGTCATCGTCATGGGCACCGTGCAGCACGCCGGGTTGAACAAACTGCTGGGCACCACCGCCGAAAGCCTGCTGCACAATGCGCCTTGCAGTATGTGGGCAATCAAACCTGCGCGTGGTTGACGCCGGCCGGTAGCCCCGAGCGGGCCTTGAAGAGGTGTGAAATGAGTCAATACCAACGTCTGCTGTTGATTGCCGACCGCACGCTGTATCACTCCCCGGCGCTGTTACGCGCGGTGGCGCTGGCCAAGGCGTGTGACGCGAGCCTCCATGTGCGGGCGTTTATCGAGCCCGCACCGATTATTCATTTGTGGGAGCAGCGCGTCGACGAGGCGGCCTACCAGGACTACCTGCGCCGATATCGCCATTGGCTGGCCGAAGAACTTCAGCGCCACGGCGGGAACGGGCTGCGGGTGACGGTTGAACTGATATTCACCACCCACCCCATGCTGGACATCCTGCGCACCATCGCCGACTTGAATCCGGATCTGGTGATCAAGGACGTCAACGCCGAACCCATGCTCAAGCGCGTGTTCATCACGCCGCTCGACTGCCAGCTGTTGCGTGAGTGCACAACACCGTTGCACCTGGTGAGCCAGGCCCGTTACGGCTTGCCCCATCGCGTGGTGGCCGCTGTTGACCCGTTCGATCCCGACACACAGATCAGCGGCCTGAACGACGCCATCATCCAGCACGCCTTGGCCCTGGCCTTGCAATGCGACGCGCCGTTGCATCTGCTGCATGCCTACGACCTGTCCCCGGCGTTCAATGGCGACGCACCGAGGGGCATGGGCGGTTGGAACCTGGATTTTTCCGAAGAACTGCACGAGTCCCTGCATCAGTCATTCGTCATCTTGGCCGACCGTTATGGCGTTCCGCCGGAGCGGCGGCACTTTGTGATGGGGCAACCGGTGCCGGTGATCCAGGCGTTTGTCGAAGAGTTCCTGGCCGATGTGGTGGTCATGGGCACAGCGCATCGGGTCGGGCTTGAACGGCTGATCGGCAGCAACACCGAACGGGCCCTGTATTCGGTAGCGGGCAGCATTTTGGCCATCCGGCAACCGCGCAGCAGCCTCAACAGCTGAAGGGGCCGCACGCCTGCGTATTTGTTGACAAAGGTCAGCAGCACAGAGGCCCGGCGTCAGATACTGGACGCGTATTTTTTCTTATTGTTTACAACCAATACTTGAGGGAAAAACCATGAACAACTACCTGTCCGTTTCACTGCTGGCGCTCGCGCTGGCAACGTCTGCCGGTTGCAGTCATCAAGCCGCCAAGGAGTTTGATGCGCGTCTGGATGCGGCAGAAAACACCGCCTCCACGGCGCGTCTGCGCGCCGATGAAGCCTATCTGAAGGCCGATCAAGCGGCGGCGCTGGCCGCACAGGCGCAACGCACGGCTGACGAAGCCAATGAGCGGGCGATTCGCATGCTCACCAAAGCGAGCAGAAAATAACCGGCGCAGCCCTTATGGAACAAGGGCTGCGCTTGCGGCCGCTCGGGGTGTCAGCACGAGCGGCCGCAACGAGTAGGTAAGTAGGTAAGTAGGTGAATAACACGGCGAGGCTAGAGGGGACGATCACACCCTGCGACCAGCCGCTCGAGGCGGTCCAGGTCCTGGATCGTGACGTTGCGGCCGACGATGTGCGCCAGTTTCTGGTCGCGCAGGTGGGCAATGCCACGGCAGATGGTTTCCAGGCGCAAGCCCAGATAGGAACCGATTTCCTCGCGACGCATTTTCAACACAAAGTGCCTGGCCGAATACCCACGGTTGCTGAAACGCTGCGACAGGTTCATCAGAAAGGCCATCAGGCGCTCATCCGAATTCATGTTGCCCATCAGCATCAGTAAAGTGTGATCCCGTACGATTTCACGGCTCAGCAGGCGACTTAAGTTGTGCTGCAGCGACGGCAGGTTCCGGGCCAGGTTCTCCAAATGAGCGAAGTGGATAGGGCACACCTCGCTGTCCTCCAGTGCAATCGCCGTGCAGGCATGCACGTCGGCGCTGATGGCATCCAGACCGAGCATATCTCCGGGTATTTGAAAGCCGGTGACTTGTTCGCGGCCATCGACAGACACTAGACCGGTCTTGAATGAGCCGATTCTTACCGCGTAGAGCGAGCGCAGCGGCTCTCCGGCACGGTACAGCGCCGCGCCTTTTTTGACTTTGAGCCGTTGAGTGACCAGCTTATCGAAGTGGGCCATCTCGCGATCATCGAGGCCGATCGCCAGGCACAGCGCCGACACACTGCAGTTGGAACACTTGGTCTTGACCGGGCCCCCAGGCTGAGCGCGTGGTTCAGGCATGAGATGAGGCAGCGTCGAGTTACTGACCGGATACAGAAGTTGGGCCGTCATGTGTGCGCTCCATCCAGGCTTGCGCCTGAGCAATGAACGAACGGGAAACTGCGTCGCGTGCGCCTTTTCTGGACATCCCCGATTCCGAGTTCTATTGAACTTCAGCGCTGGCGCGAAGACTTGACGTACATCAAATCTTGGGCGGCTAAGGCTCCCAGAATCGATGAATGACCCTTTGTGGCTGGCTTGGCACGGCCGTGAACGATTTCGGATGACCGACCACGAATGGCCGGTCAGTGGGTCCTACGCCCGCACCACGAAAGATCATTGAGCTACATCAACAAGGGTCGAGGGATCCGAGGTCGATTCGCTGATTGCGTGAAAACCTGTCTTAAGTTGACAAAAGTCAGACTTCGCCGTGCATGGCGCCAGATACTGTCACGACGATTTATCAGTTGGATTAGCTGAAAAGGGGCATCGCACTTGACAGACAGCGGGTAGCGGTCATGCGCTTAAGCGATTCCAGGCCGAGGTACGTGATGTTCGAACTCAAACGGATTTTATTGATTGCACCCTCCGAGATGACCCGCACGCCGGCCTTTGACCGGGCTCATGCACTGGCCCTCGCCTCCGGTGCGTTGTTGCAAATCGTGGCATTTGATTATGTAACCCCCCTGGAGCTGGCTGGCCTGCTTGACCACGACGCCATCTCACAGGCCCGGGAGGGCTACCTGCAGATTCACCGCCACTGGCTGGAGCAGCAAATACGCTTTCAACGGCGCGCGGGGTTGCAGGTAACCAGTGAGGTGGTCTGGGCCAAGCAGAGCCTGGCGCAGGTGCTGGCGTATGTGAACGACTTCCACCCCGACTTGGTGATCAAGGACGTGCAGCATATTTCGGCCCTTGAACGCACCTTCCATCGGCCGTTGGATTGGCTGTTGTTACGCGAGTGTCCGGCTTGCCTGCACCTGGTGACCGACGCCCGGCACCCAAAGCCGTTGAAGGTGCTGGCGGCCATCGACTTGTCGCATCTTGAAGACCTGACCTATGGGCTCAACGAGCGAATCCTCGAACTGGCGTCGACCTTGGCGCGGGCCTGCGATGCCCAGTTGCACCTGCTGAATGTGAGCAACTGGTCGGTGGTGGGGGATACCCTGACAAGTGTGCCTATCCAGAGCCTGGACAGCCATTTGGGCGAAGCGGTCAACGATGCTCAGGTGGAAGCCTTCGAGGCGCTCGCCGAACGCTATGACATCGAGAAGGCACACCAGCATGTGCTGGCCGGTATTCCGCATAAGGTGGTCAGTCTGTTCGCACAGCGTAACGCCTTCGATATGGTGGTGCTGGGTACGACCTATCACCGGCGGCTCGACCGGATGATCGGCAGCACCGCCGAGAGCGTGCTGAACCACACCGCGTGCAGTTTGATGATCGTCAAGCCGGCGGATTGGGTGGGCTGAAGCAGGCCATGCGGCCATTGACCTCAGGATAAGTATTTTCCGACCTGCTGGAGCGTGTCACAACCAGATACGCTTTGGCCGATCGAGACGTTTGGAATTCAAATGGAGTTTTTATGAATACCGATGAAACGCTTAGACAGCGGGTGATGGAAGAACTGAACTGGGACCTGGCATTGAAAGCCGACCAGATTCTGGTTCAAGTGTCCGACGGCATCGTGACGCTCTCCGGTAACGTGGCCAGTCATGCCGAGCGCTGGCACACCGAGCAGGCGGTGGCCCATGTCGCCGGCGTGGTGGACCTGATCAACGACATCAATGTCGTGCTGCCCTCCAGCCATATGCGCACCGACAGTGATCTTATGGCGGCTGCGGTTGCGGCGTTGCAATCGAACACCTCACTGGCAGACCACCGTGTCAAAGTCAGTGTGAAGGACGGTTGGCTGGAACTCAGTGGCGAAGTTGACTCCGACCATCAGCGCCAGACAGCCGGCTATGCCATGCGGTATTTGCAGGGCATCAAGGGGGTCAGTAACGACATCGTCGTCAAGTCCCATGCCTCTGCAGACACCATCAAGACCGACATCGAGTCCGCGTTTCGACGCAAGGCCATCATCGATGCCCATGGTATCGATGTGCGAGTGGAGGGCGGGGACGTCACGTTGAACGGCGTTGTCGGCTCGCTGCCTGAACGCGAGATGGCGCGCTTGACGGCCGCCGGCACTGCCGGCGTGCTCAAGGTGGTCGATAATCTGGTGGTTGCCCCCGCTAGCCAAACGCGCAGCGATTCGGCCTGACGTCGCGGGCTGCCAGGGCAATGCGCGCCAGTTCGGGAATCGACCTGGCGTGAGTCCTGCTCATGATCGACGCCCTGTGCTTTTCCACCGTGCGCTGGCTGATGCCCAAGTCCACCGCGATATTTTTGCTGGGGTGGCCGTCCAGGACCATCCCCAGGATCTGGCGCTGGCGCGCTGTCAGGTGACTGATATGGTCGATGGCGGCCCTGCGCAGCGCCTTGTTGCCCTCGTTTTCGGTTTGACCGGCCAAGGCTGTTGCCACGCTGGCCATCAGTTGCCGATAAGCGAATGGCTTTTCAATGAAGTCGCACACTCCGGCCTTCATCGCCGCAACGACATCGGCCACCCGGCTGTTGCCACTGATCATGAGAATCGGCAGATCGTCACCCTGCGCCCTGAGACAGCCAACCACCTCAATTGCGCGGGTGCCAGGAAGGCAGGTGTCAATGATCAGGCAGCCCTGCGGCTCGCCGGTGTAGCTGTCGAGAAACTCGTCAGCGCTTGCGTACTGCCGTACCCCATAACCTTCGCAGGTTAATGCCGCACACAGGTGGCGGCGCAACACCGCATCCTCGTCCACTACATGAACGACCGAGTCGCTCATCTGATCAATTCTGTGCAATCGCTCATCGCCATGCGACATGGATTGGTTCACTTGCATGATTCACCCTCCCGACAAGACGTGATTTCCCAGGGCCAGCGGCGCAATCCTAGGCGGTTTGCCAGGCGTATTAATTGATCTATGTAAGTATTTTCCGAATTTCAGGGCACTTGGCGGCACGCCATGAAGCGCTGAGGCATGCGTAGATTCCGACGCTAGTCACCTGCCCGAATTAAGCCCAACGTAATCCTGGTTTTGAAGTGGCGCTGCGGCTGAATACAGTCCGATTGCGTTGAATGACTCACTCTCATTGGAAGGCAACCGTTATGGCTTATACGACGATCAATCCATACAACGGCGAGTTGCTCGCACAATTCGATACCCTCACGACGGAGCAGCTGGAGCACAAATTGGCCACGGCGGCGCAGTGCTACGCGACGTGGAAGACCAAGACGTATGCCCAGCGTGCGACGATCATCGCGAAGGCCGGCGAATTGATGCATCAGCGCTGCGATGCACTGGCCCGTAAGATCACCCTGGAAATGGGTAAACGCATTAACGAGGCCAGGGGTGAAGTCAAGTTCAGCGCCGATATCATGGGGTATTACGCCAATAACGCCGAGCGCTTCCTGGCCCCGCAATCCCTTGAGCCGACGCAGGGCGAAGCGCATATGGAGAGCAGCCCCATCGGCGTGGTGTTTGGCGTCGAACCGTGGAACTTTCCGTTCTATCAGTTGGCTCGCGTTGCAGGTCCGCACTTGATGGCAGGCAACGTGCTGGTGATCAAACATGCCGGTTGTGTGCCTCAATGCGCAATCGCCTTCGAGCAGGTCCTGCTCGAGGCGGGTGCGCCCGCTGGGCTCTATACCAACCTGCTGATTTCCCATGAACAATCCCGGCAGGTGGTGGATGACCCACGTGTGCGTGGGGTGGCCCTGACCGGCAGCGTTGCCGCTGGCCGCAGCCTGGCCGCGTGGGCGGGGCAGAACCTGAAACCGTCCTCGATGGAGCTGGGGGGCAGCGATGCATTCATCGTGCTGGAAGACGCTGACCTGGACCTGGCGATCAAATGGGCGATTTGGGGGCGCATGTATAACTGCGGGCAGACGTGCTGCGCGGCCAAACGCTTTATCGTCGTCGAGTCATTGGCCGATGCCTTCCTGGACGGATTCAAGGCTGGGCTTGCGGCCTTGAAGCCGGGTGACCCTATGGAGGAAACCACCACCCTGGGCCCGCTGTCCTCGGAGGCCGCCTTATTGCAATTGCTCGGTCAGGTCCAGACGGCAACGGCTCACGGCGCCAGCGTGGTGCTGGGGGGCGGGCGCATTGATCGCGCCGGTGCGTTCATGACGCCGACGATCCTGACCGATATTGCCCCCGAGAACCCGGCTTTCCGCGACGAGTTCTTCGGCCCAGTGGCGCTGTTTTTCCGGGTCAAGGACGAAGAGGCCGCAATTGCGTTGGCCAACGATTCCGATTTTGGCCTGGGTGGCTCGGTGTTTACCCGCGATGTCGAGCGGGGGCGGCGTGTGGCAAGTCGCATCGAGACCGGCATGATGTTTATCAACAACATCAGTTGGAGCGACGCCGAGCTGCCCTTCGGCGGCATCAAGGATTCCGGCTACGGCCGCGAGCTGGGCGACATGGGCATCCAGCAGTTCGTCAACAAGAAACTCGTGCGTTACGTGAAGGCTCAGGCGCCGCTCTGACACCTGATCCCGTACACATCCCGAGTGCCCGTGCAGACGCGGGCACCTTCCAAGGAGCGCGCGATGTACGTCAATGTGGCTGTGATGAAGGAAACCCACGCGCACGAGCGGCGAGTGGCGCTGGTGCCGGCCCTGTGTGCGAAGTTGTGTGCCTTGGGCGCAAAACTGCACATGCAAGCGGGGGCGGGCGAGGCCAGTTTTTTGCCGGACGCTGCTTACCCGGACACGGTGTTTGTGTCCGGTAACGGACACTGGCTGCACGAAGCCGATGTGGTACTGGCCGTGCAGCCGCCGTCCCTGGAGGTGGTCGGCAAGATGAAACCGGGCTCGGTGCTCCTGTGTTTTGTGTATGCACAGAAGAACCCGGCCCTGGTGCAACGTTTGCTGGAGCGCCAGGTCACGTGTTTTGCGATGGAACGCCTGCCGCGTACCACGCGGGCCCAGTCGATGGATGCGCTCTCCAGTCAATCGGCGTTGTCCGGTTACTACGCAGTGCAACTGGGCTCGGTGCACATGTCTCGTATCCTGCCGAAGGTCACCACCGCCGCAGGCATTGTCGGGCCTGCGCGGGTGTTGGTCATGGGGTTGGGGGTGGCGGGGCTGGAAGCCATCGCCACCGCGCACCGTCTGGGCGCGGTGGTCGAGGGCTACGATGTGCGCCCGGAAACCGCCGAACAGGCCAGGTCCCTGGGCGCGACTTTTGTCGATGTGGGGGTCGATGCGCGTGGCAAAGGCGGGTATGCGCGGGAGTTGAACGACGCAGAGAAAGATCGGGTGGCGAAGGTACTCACCGAGCACCTTCAACAGGCCGACCTGGTCATCACGACGGCGGCGGTGCCAGGCCGGCCGTCACCGCGCCTGGTCAGCGCCGCACAGCTTGCGGGGATGAAACCTGGCGCGGTGATTGTCGACCTGGGCGCCGAAGGCGGTGGTAATTGCGAAGGCTGCGTCCCTGGGCAGACGGTCATGATCGGCCAGGTCACGCTGTTGGCGCCGTTGAACCTGCCCTCATCCTTGAGCCAGGACGCCAGCCTGTTGTATGCGAAAAACCAGTTCAACCTGTTGGCGCTGATCTTGAAAAACAATGTCATCAGCATCGATTGGGACGATCAGATCCTCGCGCAAACGGCACTCACCCACGCCGGCAAGCTTGTGCCTGCCTTGGAGGCGACTTCATGAACAGCGTCGGTTTGCTCGGACTTTATATCTTCATGCTCGCCGCGTTTGCCGGCTGGGTCATCATCGGCCGGGTCCCGGCCATTCTGCACACGCCGTTGATGTCAGGCTCGAATTTCATCCACGGCATCGTGGTGATCGGCGGCCTGATCGGGCTGCTCGATGCGGCAACGGTGCCCGAGCAGGTGGCGGGGTTTGTCGCGGTGCTGCTCGGCGCGGGGAATGCGGCGGGCGGGTATGCCGTGACGGGCCGGATGCTCGCGATGTTCCAGCCCAGCGCGCCAGAACCCAAACGGCGTAAAGCCCATCACTCCACCACCAGAAAGCCTGAGAAGGCCTGAGGTTCGATCATGCTGATCATGACGTCGCAATGGCTGATAGGGCTGGTGTATGTGCTCGCGGCTTTTTTGTTGATTTTCGGGTTGTGGCGGATGTCTTCGCCCGTCACCGCGTCCGGGGGCATTCATGTCGCCGGCTGGGGGATGGGCGCTGCGGTCATCGTCAGCTTTCTGTACGTGTTGACCGTGAGCGAGGCGGCAAGGCCGCACCTGCCGGTCAACGTCAGCCTGGCGCTGTTGGCCTTGTTGCTGGGCGGTGGCGCCGCCTGGTGGAGCGGGCGTAAAGCGGCCATGACCGCCATGCCGCAGATGGTCGCGTTGTACAACGGCATGGGCGGTGGTGCTGCTGCCGCGATTGCCGCCATGGAGCTGTTCGGCGGGCGGGTCGTCGACCTGGCGGCATTGGCCGGCACCTTGTTGGGCGCGTTGATCGGCGCGGTGTCGTTATCGGGCTCCTTGATTGCCTGGGCCAAGTTGGACGGGCGCCTCAACAAACCCTTGCGTCTGAAGGGCCTGCAACTGATTAACGCGCTGCTGATGCTGGTGACCCTCGGTGCCGGGGCCTGGTTGATGATCGCCCTGCAGGCTGCTGACGGCGCATCAGGCCAACTGCTGGGGTTGATCGCGGTGTTCTTCGGCTGTGCGTTGCTGTTCGGCGTATTGATGACGTTGCCCATCGGCGGCGCCGATATGCCCGTAGTGATCTCCATCTATAACGCCTTTACCGGCCTGGCCGTCGGCCTTGAGGGTTTTGTGTTGCAGGTCCCGGCCATGATGATTGCCGGCATGCTGGTGGGCGCCGCTGGCGTGCTGCTGACCCTGCTGATGGCCAAAGCCATGAACCGCTCGGTGGCCCACGTGCTGTTCGCGCGTTTCGGCGACCAGCCCACACGCAAAGGTGCAGCGATCGTCGGTGAGCTCAAGCCGACGGCCGCAAGCGATGCGGGTGTGGCCATGCGTTACGCCAATACCGTCATCATCGTGCCGGGCTATGGCCTGGCCGTCGCACAGGGCCAGCAAAAGCTCTATGAACTCGTCAAGTTATTGCAGGCGCACGGCGTGCTGGTGCGCTTTGCGGTGCACCCGGTGGCGGGGCGCATGCCGGGGCAGATGGACGTGTTACTGGCAGAGGCTGGCGTGCCCTACGACCTGATTTTCCAGCTGGACGACATCAATACCGACTTCCCCAGCACGGATATGGTGCTGGTGATCGGCGCCAACGACGTGGTCAACCCGGCGGCGCGCACGGACAAAGCCTCACCGATCTATGGCATGCCAATCCTGGATGTCGACAAGGGGCATCATGTGTACGTGGTCAAGCGCGGGGAGGGCAAGGGGTATGCCGGTATCCAGAACCCGCTGTTTTACGCAGAGAACTGCAACATGGTGTACGGCGATGCGCAGGCTGTCCTGGTCAAAATGATCGAGGCCGTCAGAGGGCTGGGTTAACGATTTTTCGGGACTGACCCGGCATCCGCCAGGCCAGCGAGCACCATCTGCAAGAGGGACGCGTGATGAACAACAAAATGTTGGCCGCCGTGGTCGAGGCGTTTGGACAACCCTTGGTGATGCGTCACCTCGACATCCCGGTTCCGGGGCCAGGGATGATCCTGATTAAAGTGGAAGCCTGCGGGGTGTGCCACACCGACCTGCATGCGGCGAAGGGCGATTGGCCGCTCAAGCCCGCGCTGCCGTTTACCCCTGGGCACGAGGGCATCGGCATCGTCGTGGCATTGGGCGAAGGCGTCACAGCCGTACAGAAGGGCGAACGCGTCGGCGTGCCGTGGCTTTATTCGGCCTGCGGTCATTGCGAATACTGCCTGCAAGCCTGGGAGACCGTCTGCGCCAAGGCGGAGTTTGGTGGCTACACACGCAACGGCGGCTTTGCCGAGTACATCCTGGCCGACCCTGAATATGTCGCGCACATCCCCGCCGGGCTGGCGCCGTGCGAGGCGGCACCGATTATTTGCGCGGGGGTGACGACCTACAAAGGCATCAAGGAAGCGGATGTGCGGCCCGGCCAGTGGATTGTCATTTCCGGGGTTGGCGGCTTGGGCCATCTGGCGGTGCAGTATGCCAAGGCCATGGGGTTGCGGGTGTGCGCCGTGGACATCGACGACCGGAAGCTGGCCCATGCGACTCAACTGGGCGCAGACGCCGTTGTGAACGCCAAAAGCGCCGACCCGGTGGCCGCTGTGATTGCCGCGACCCAGGGGGGCGGCCATGGCGTGCTGATTACCGCGCCCTCGCTTGGCGCGTTCAAGCAGGGGGTGGCGATGACGCGCAAACTGGGCACCTGCGTACTGGTGGGCCTGCCACCTGGCGAATTCCCCATGGCGTTGTTCGACGTGGTTGCCAACTGCATCACCGTGCGAGGCTCGTTCGTGGGCAATCGCCAGGACATGGCCGAAGCGCTGGCATTTGCCGCTGAGGGCAAGGTTAAGGCCGATATTGAGTTGCAACCACTGTCGGCGATCAACCAAGTGTTCGAGCGCCTTGAACACGGTGATGTACCCTCTCGGGTGGTGATTGATTTCAGTGCCGATTGAGGACAGGAATACCCATGAGTACGGTTGCGACGGGCTGGCGGCAGAACGCCTTGTTGACGGTGCGCGAGATGGCGGAGGCTGACCGGCTGTCGGTCGTTGCCGGTGTGTCGTCATTCGCGTTGATGAGCAATGCCGGTGCGGCGGTCGCAGGCGAAATCGCGCGCCGCTGGACACCCAGGCCGCTGGTGGTGCTCAGCGGGCCGGGCAACAACGGCGGTGACGGCTTTGTCACCGCCCAACGGCTGGCCGAGGCTGGCTGGCCGGTGACCCTGGCCATGTGGGGCGATCCCGCCGCTCTGAAAGGCGAAGCGAGGCAACATGCACAACGCTGGCAGGGCGAGGTCAAGGCCCTGAGCCCGTCGGTGCTGGAAGGGGCGCACCTGATCGTCGATGCGCTGTTCGGCGCGGGTCTGAGCCGCGCACTGGAGGGGCCGGTGCTCGACACCCTGGCCGCAGCCGGCCGTGGCCACGCGCCGATTATCGCGATCGATACACCCAGCGGCGTGATGGGCGATACCGGTGAAGCCCTGGGTGCCGTAGCGGCGGCTGTGACGGTGACGTTTTTTCGTAAAAAGCCAGGGCATCTGCTGTCTCCGGGTCGGACACTGTGCGGCGAGGTCATCGTCGCCGACATTGGCACCCCCGATGCAGTACTTGATGCCATCGCCCCCCAGGCATTCGAGAACCATCCGGCGTTGTGGATGGCCGAGCTGCCGCGCGCCGGAACTGAGGAGCGGGCACTGCTGGGCCACGGCGTGCTGATCGTTCACGAGGCCTCGTTGCCACGCGAGTCTGGAGGCATGGGCGACACGCTTACCCGCATGCGTGCCGATGCCCGGCGCCGCTCAGTAGTGGTGGTGATACAAGGCCGCGACACGGTTATCGCCGCGCCTGATGGCCGGGCCATTCTCCACTGTCCTGGGCCGTCGACCTTGACGGGGAAGGGCGCCGATGGGGTATTGAAGGCAATTATCCAACGGTTGCTGGCCCAGGGCATGCCGGGGTTTTCGGCGGCAGCCGCGGGGGTGTGGTTGCACGGTGTCGCCGCTGCCGAGTTGGGTGCCGGTTTACGCCCAACCGATGTGCCACGGTGGCTGCCTGGCGTGCTCCGTCGGCTCTACGACTGATTTGAGCGCGGATCGGCGAGGGTTTGATTTTTATCAAGAGCCCCCTGTCGCAAAAAGGCAATGTAGCCCGCAGAGACTTCAGCTAGACGAAGGTATTCACCTCATGGCTTCTCCTGTTGGCGCGTCAGGCTCCGAGCTGCAATACAGAAAGTTCAACTTTGCCGGCTTCGAGCTGGCGGGGGATTTGCGATTGCCACAAGGGACCGAATGCCTGGTCATCCTGGTTCACGCCAGTGGCGGCGGGCATTCAAACCCGCGTAACCACTATATCGCCGAGTATTTGGCGCGCCATGGCATGGGCACGTTGGTGGTGGACCTGCTGACGAGAACAGAGCAACGCTGGGATAACCTGACCGGTGTGCTGCGCTTCGATATCCCACTGCTCGCCGATCGGCTGACCCTGGTCATAAACGCCACTGCCCGCGACGCTGAATTACGCAAGCTGCGTGTGGGTCTGTTCGGCGCCAGTACGGGCGCGGCGGCGGCAATGGTTGCCGCCGCCCGCTCGTCCACTGTGCGGGCAGTCGTCAGTCGAGGAGGGCGCACCGATCTGGCGGCCCAGGCATTGCCCCTGGTCAACGCCCCGACCTTGCAAGTGGTGGGCGCAGACGACCCGATGATACTGCGCCTGAATGCGCAGACCAGCCAGACATTGCACTGCACACAACGCCTGGAAGTGGTCAAGGGCGCAACACACCTCTTCAAGGAACCCGGTGCCCTGGCGGACGTGGCGCGACTCACGGGCAGCTGGTTTGAACAATACTTGTACAAGGAGGCCGCCTGCACTTCTTAGCCTTGGCAGTGCAAAACGCAACCACCAGGCTGTCCTGGCTTGACCCTGGACGAGGCCCCCGCATGTTGGCGACCCCGTTCAGAGTGTCAGCTCATGAACCAGGCGTTCGAAATCCTGCCCCAGATACACCGATGTGAAACCCAGTTGCTTGTACAAACCATGGATCGGGTAATCGGTCGACAGGTTCGTCGAACACAATGTGCGCAAGCCCTCACGTCTTGCGGTGTCGATCAGATGCCCCAGCAATAAACGCCCCAACCCCTTGCGTTGCCAGCCTTCGGCAACGGCAACCGCGCACTCGCAGCGCTCATCCGCGAAACGCTTATAGCGGCTGACGCCGATGACCTGCAACTCGCCTTCAAGGTGGATCAGTGCCACATAGCCACGGCTGACCTCCGCGGAGAGGCTCAGCAGCGCATCGATGATGCGCTCGTCGACACGAGTGACCGCCCCCAAAAAGCGAAATCGCAGCGACAGGGGCGATAAGCGCCGAAAAAACACCAACAGACGCATGCGGTCTTCCACCGACAGCGGGCGAATAAGCACAGGCGTGCCGTCGCGCAATTTCTCCAGCCAATGCTCCGAAGGCGGCGCTTTATCCATCTCGGCGATCAGGGCGGCAGTGTGTGGATTAGCGAACATGGGAATCTCCAGCGCAGTGCAGGCGGTCGGGTCAGGCGCGGCAAGTACCCGCTTGATCACACTGCGTGCTAGGCGAGACGGGCGTGTTGATTAATGTCAAACAGTGCCATGGCCCACTGATCTGTATGGCTGGGACTTAGTTGATAAAAGTCAAGGTTGCCACTGCCACATCGGAGAAGCTGAAAGTATTCCTATCAAGGCATACCCCCATGAATGTGAACAAAGCCATTTCCGGCCGGCGCTCGACACGTGACTACACGCCGGCAGCGGTTGATGAAAAAGTCCTCTGCCGTTTGATCGACGCCGCCATGCAGGCGCCGAGCGCGATGAACCAGCAACCCTGGACGTTCACCGTGATTCGTGACCAGGCGCTGCTGGATCGAATTTCCCGTGAAGCCAAGGCTCGCTTGCTTGCCACGACGCCCGTGGGGTCGCACTCCAGTCACTTCCAATCGTTGCTTAGCGATGACAGTTTTCAGATCTTCTACCACGCGCCGTCGCTGGTGCTGATCTCGGGTAATGCCCCCGATCAATGGGTGGTCGAAGACTGCGCCCTGGCCGCGCAAAACCTGATGCTGGCGGCCTACGCCGAGGGGTTGGGCACATGCTGGATCGGCTTCGCCCAGGGCTTTCTGAATACACCCGAGGGCAAGCACATGCTGGGCTTGCCCGTGGAATGGACGCCGGTGGCGCCGATTATCGTGGGCCATCCACTGTCTGCGCCCGTGCCCGTCGCACGCAAGGCACCTGAGATCCACTGGATAGGCTGAACCGAGGACAATTGTCTGTGGGTTTCCTGACGTGGATCAGATTTTCAATCCCTCTGGAGTCGAATCATGAGCCAATACACATGCTTATTACTGATCATCAATCCTGCCCTGCGCGACTCCCCGGCGATCAGCCATGCAGCCGCCCTGGCCAAGGCCAGTGGTGCTAGCCTGCACATTGTCGCGCTGACAAAGCCTTTGGACATCCTGTCGTTGCTTGACGACGACGTGCGGGAAAATGCCCATGCCGCCTACCTTCAGGATCATCGCGACTGGTTGAACCGCCAGGCCGGCAATCTTCGTGCGCTCGAGATTGATGTAACGGCGCAGGCGACTTGGGCCGATGACATCAAGCAAGACATCCTCGATTACGTCACGGAAATGAAGCCCGATCTTTTGATCAAACAAGTGCAGCGCGAATCCGCCTTGAAACGCGCGTTCTTCACCCCTCTGGACTGGCAGTTGCTGCGTGAGTGCCCGGTTCCGGTGTACCTGGTAGGCGGGGGTGGCCATGCCTTGCCACGCCTGGTCGTGGCGGCGGTTGATGCCTCGGATGTTCAATCGATCAACAGCGAGCTGAATGATCGCATCGTCGAGCAGGCCACCAACCTGGCGTTGCAATGCGATGCCGAACTGCACTTGCTGTATGCCTGCGATATCTCCGCGCTCTACATGACCGATATGGGCGGCCTGGCACTATCCGACCTGATGGAGGATCTGCAGAGCACCGAGAAAGTCAGGTTTCTGGAACTGGCGCAACGCTATGGCGTTCCCGCGGATCGTTACCACTTCATCCTGGGCAATCCCGTCTCGGTGTTAAGTGAGTTCGCCACCCGACATCAAGTGGATGTGATCGTGATGGGCAGGGTCCAGTATCAAGGCCTGGAGAAGCTGTTGGGCAGCACGACCGAGCACGTCTTGTACCAGGTACCGTGCAGCATTCTAGCGATCTGATGAGGTGAGCCGTTGAGTAGGCGGTTCTTGATAAAAGTCAGAGCCTTGTCCTTTGGGCGCCGGATACTTTGAGCCGCAGCAGGCTCTTTCCTGCCGTTAATCTCAAGGAGTATCCCCATGAATAAGCGCTTATCCGTTGTATTGCTCAGCATCCTTCTGGCGGTGTCGGCCGGTTGCAGCAACAAGCACACAAAAGAAGTGGACGCGCGCCTGGACTCCGCCCAAAGCAATGCCTTGTCGGCAAAGGCCAGGGCTGATGAGGCGTATTCGAAAGCGGAACAGGCAGCGATCGCGGCCAGTCAGGCGCAAAGCACGGCGGATCAAGCCAACGATCGCGCCAGCCGTATGCTTGAAAAGGCAAGCCGCAAGTAGGGAAGGGGTGCAGCACCCGGCACATTGCCGGGCTTGCTGCGGTGTTCGCCGGGGCCGCGCGTGACCAGCATGGCAGGCTTCAGGCGGACAAAAAAAAACCTTACTCCTTCTCAGGTTGACGACGGGCCGTGAGCCTATGGTCCACGGGCCGCCAAGACAGAACAAAGGTACGAAAGGCTGCCTGCCCTACAAGGTCAGCGTTCCGCTCCACAGCATCCAGCCGGCATAGGCCGCGGCCGCCCAGATGATGATCAACAAGCCCGTTTCAGGACCGCTCAACGGTTGGCCCTGGCGGGCCTTCATGCTGCCCAGGTAGATCAACGAACCGGGCGCGTAGAGGAGGGCGCTGAGCAACATGTATTTCGGCCCGGCGGCGTAGAGCAACCACAGGCAATACGCCGTGGCGACCGTCGCAATGGCCATGTCGCGTATTTGCAGGGCGCGGTGGCCGGCGTAGGTTTCACCCTGCCAGGTCAATTTCAATGCATACAGGCCGCTGAACAGGTATGGCAGCAGGATCATCGAGGTGGCCAGGGAGATCAGCGCGAGATAGCTGGCGCTCGAATACAGCGTCAACAGCAGGAACACTTGAATGCAGCCGTTGGTGAGCCACAGCGCGTTGGCGGGCACGCCTTGGGCGTTCTCCACGGCAAGCGCCCCCGGCATGACCTTTTCCTTGGCGGGCGTGAACACTGACTCGGCCGCCAGGAGGGTCCAGGCGAGCAGGGCGCCGCCGACTGAAACAATCAGGCCGATGCTGATCAACACCGCGCCCCAAGGCCCCGCGACGACCTGCAGCACGCCAGCCATCGACGGATTTTTCAGGGCGGCGAGTTCCGGTTGTTTGAGCACGCCCAGGGACAACAACGACACGGCTATCAGCAACACCAGGGTGATGACAAAACCGATCACCGTGGCGCGCCCGACGTTGGCACGCTCCGCCGCACGAGCAGAAAACACGTTGGCGCCCTCGATACCGATGAACACCCAGACGGTGACCAGCATGGTGCTTTTGACTTGATCGAGAGTGCTGCCCAAGGTGGACGCGCCCCAGAAGTCGACACTGAACGTCTCACGCTGGAACGCCGCGATCACCAGGCCGATAAACAGCAGCAACGGTACGATCTTGGCCACCGTCGTCAGCGCATTGGCCCGCGCAGCGGTGCGCATGCCCCTGAGGATCATCCAGTGCAGCGACCACAACACCACGGACGCACCAGCGATGGCCGCTTTGTTGTTGCCTTCGCCAAACAGCGGAAAGAAGTAACTCAGTGCCGCGAACAGGATCACCAGGTAACTGACGTTGCCGATCCACGCACTGATCCAGTAACCCCAGGCGGAATTGAAACTCAAGTAGTCACCGCCGAGTGCACGGGCGTAGGCAAACACGCCGTTGTCCAGGGCAGGCTGGCGGTCGGACAGGGTCTGATAGACCAGGGCCAACGACAGCATGCCGACACCGGTGATCAACCAACCAATCAGAATGGCGCCTGCGCCTGCGCTGGCGGCCATGTTTTGCGGCAGACTGAAAATGCCGCTGCCGATCATCGAGCCGACCACCAGGGCAATCAGCAGGCTAAGTGACAAACGTTTGGGCTCTACCTTTCGCACGCTGCCCGCAGACGACTGGGCAACAGGCGGGACAACCGGTTGGGTGCCTTGCAAATGCGTAGCCATGGGGAATCTCCACGAAACGAGCGTTTCTGCACCCTTCGAACGTGAGGGGGCGACTGCTGCGTTTAATGTCTGCGTGAAGACCCCGCGTCGGATTGATTTAGATCAGATAGGGCAAAAACAGGGGACAAGGCGCTGTCAGCGGACAATCCGTCAGGTCCTATCCCCATATTGACGAAGTGGGTGTCGTTCTTCGCTGCGGCAACCATTTCCCGATTCAGGTGAATCCCGTCGTCGACTTACCAAAGGGCGATGTCATAATTGGCCGGGTAACCCTGGCGTGTATCCCTACTGCTGCTTTCTATTTCTTGCCTTCCGTCATTTGCCTGTATAACGAGCGCCAATAAGGGGCTTGAAGCGGTGCTGCGGGAAGAAGCCAACTTCGGTATCAACATAATGAATCGTCCGCTGTTTGTTTCTCTAGATGGGCCCAAGGGAACCGGTAAAACCACACTGTTGGAAGCCGTTACGAAAGTACTGAGGGCAGACAACAAAAAGGTGATCCGACTTTGCGAGAGAAAAAGCGATCCCTACCGGGAGGGAACAATGGCCCTGGTTAACACGCTCGCCAGAAGTCCCTCCCGGGAGTTGGAGCTGCGGGTCTGTGAACGCTTTGCGGATAGCCGTACCTGGATTTCCCAGCATGTGCTGGCTAAACAACCACCAGACAGCATCATCCTGATCGATCGCTGGTACCCGTCTGATGCCGCGTTTCGCCGGATAATTCCGTTTGCAGAGATCCTACAGTTGAACATTGATCGAAACGTGCAAGTCCCAGACCTGCATGTCGGGATTGTCACCGCGCCTGATATTTCATGGGCGAGGGCCGCGGCACGACGGCGCGGGCTGAGCAGTACCGTGATCCATAAGCTGGAAGAACATGTCGCTTGCACCAAGGCATTCGAGCGAGCAATTGCAGATCACGGTTGGGTGTTATGCCGTAATGAAGGAACGATCGAAGACGCAACGATGCAGGTGATTTCCGCGATCTATAGAGTCCTATAGATGCACGCCGTCGAATCAGTGAGTTACGAGCTCATACAACCTAGTACATGATTTAACATAATATACATTATGCGAACCGCCATATGCCGAGCTGGGGGACTCTGGAGGCTGCTTTTCACCTGTTGAACAGCGCTCAGGCGTTGAGACTAGCAACACAGGTTCAGGACGCTGGCTTCTGTACTTGGTCATCTGCGTCGATACGAATTTTGGCGCGTGCAACAACGGCCATCGCTTCGGCAATGAACGCCGCGTCACCGGTGTCGTGAGCATCAGCCAAAAAGACAGCTATGGTCTCTGAATCCACCAGCGAGTCTGCTGGGTCATAATCATAAATTGGCTCTGTCATCTGACCTCCTGGAGAAAATACTGCTGACTGACGATCTCCTGTCGGCCATCAAATTGGCCTGTGGCAATACACTCGACCTCGAAGTAACGCCTGACGGCAGGATAATCCTGACTCCAGTTCGTGCGTAGGATCAATTCAGGCGCCCAAGCGCCTGGTTGCTGCAGCTCATAATGCACATGAGTTTTTACCGATTACACGTGATGTCATTGGGTGCTGATTTTTTATGGCTTGAGAGATAGCGTCCAAATTTGAAAGATAACGAGCAAGGATGACCTAACCCTAGGTCATCTGGTGAGCTACCCTTCTCCTTTAATAACGATTAAATATAACTCGACTAAATAGTCATTTAGTTGAGTTATATAGTCGACTGAACATTCGGATCGTGACGATCACTGCTCACTCTCTTCATTTCCAAAGCCTGATCGAGAGTGAGCTTCAGTTCTTCATCATTCCAGGGCTTGCTGATGTAGCGGAAAATATACCCGTCGCTGAGCGCTTGGGTAATCATGCTCATATCGGCATAACCGGTCAGCAGGATATTCATGCAGTGCGGATTGCGCTTATGCACCTCGCGCAGCAAGGTTGGACCGTCCATGTGCGGCATGCGCGCGTCACAGACGATCAGGTCTATAGGGTGTTGTTCGAAAAGACTCAGCGCCTGCGCCCCACTCGTGGCCAGGAGCAAGTCGTAAGGCTTTGAGCGCAGTAAACGTCTGAGGCTGTTGAGGATACTTTCTTCATCATCCACCAGCATGACGGTGTAGCGTTTTACGCAGAAAGAGAGCGTGTCCATGATCAGCGTCCTTCAGTGGCGTAAGTTGAGACGTCCTGTGTCTTGGGCTGGCGTAGTGGTAACCACGCGCGGAAGCGACTCCCCCTGCCCGGCTCGCTTTCGACGGTGAGCCTTCCATGGTGCTTGACCATGATGCTGTACGACAACGACAGGCCAAGGCCCGACCCCATGCCCACCGGTTTGGTTGTGAAGAACGGTTCGAATATCCGGTTCTGGATTTCAAGGGGGATGCCATGACCGTTGTCGGCGATCTCGACGAACACTCCGCCGTCTTCCCTCCCGCTACTGATGGTGATTTCGCCGTCGGCGCCCACGGCATGGCTGGCATTGATGAGCAAGTTCAGGAAAACCTGATTGATTTGTGAGCCCATGCATTCGATGGGCTCGACATCGCCGTAGCATTTGATCACCTGAGCCTTGAACTTGATCTCGTTCCAGATAACGTTGAGGGTGCTATCGAGCCCCTTGTGCAGATCGGCCAACTGCCATTCGTAACTGTCGACATGGGAGAACTCACGCAGGTCCTTGACTATGCGGGTGACCCGGTCAAGACCGTCGGCCGACTCGGCAAGCAGGTCGTCGATGTCCTGACGCATGAAGGTGTAATCCATCTTGTCGCGCATGATCGCCAGCTCGGGATGAGCATTGGCATGTCCTTCGTCTGTCGCCTGCTCATGAGCTTCGAGCAGCGCGAAGATGTCCACGAGATAACGACGCAGGCTGTTGACGTTGGAGCAAACAAAGCCGATCGGGTTATTGATCTCGTGGGCCACGCCCGCAGCCAGTTGCCCTATCGCCGCCATCTTCTCGGACTGCAACAACTGCGCCTGTGCATCTTCGAGCCGCGCGATAAGCAGCGCCTGGGCGCCCTTTTCTTCTTCCAGTAGCTTGTTGAGGTGCGTCAACTCGAGTTGGCGGGCAGCCGTGTCAGTCGTGTCACTGATGGCCAGGCCCACGCCAAGATTGCTGCCATCGGCGTCCTGCACGGGGAAAAAGGTGCAGTTCTGATACATGAGCCGGACCATGCCACTGATGGGCCGGGTGCTTTCGAAATTGAACAGGTGCGGCCGTTGCTGCCATGAAGTGAACGCAAAGTTTTGCAGGGTGACGACGCTGTTGATCTTCTGCCGGGTCCAGACCTCCGGTAGCTCCGGAAAGGCTTCAAACAGCGTACGGCCGACCAATTCTTCAGCGCTGCGGCCACTGTTGATGGACATAAAGTGATTGGAAAACAGCACTTTGCAGTCCTGGTCGACCAGCAGCACACCCATGTTGATGGCCTTGAGCATCGACTCAAGGGTTTCCCGGGAGATTGCCTTGCGGTCTGTCATGAGAGATCCCTTCAAAGCTCGTCCAGCAAACGATCGATGGCCCGAACGACAACGCCTGCTGTGCGTTCAGTGATGCAGATCAGCAAGTCGCAGGAGAATTGATGAGCCTCAACCTCGAAACGGATTTCCAGCACCATCGCAAGGTGTTCATTCAGGTTCAATTCATCCAGTGCATTCGCTTCCTGTTCCCTGTGGACGAGAATGGATGGCGCGTCATAACTCACTTGAGTCGCCACCTGCCTTGCCAGGCCACTGATGCAGGCGCCGGTCAGGATGTTGGTGACATCAAGCATCAACTCATCCTGCTGGGCCAGGCCGCCGCCCTTGTAGCCCAGCAGTTCGGCCAGTTCATCTGCCCCCATGGAGCCAAAGCACACGAACACTTCTCCGCGCAGCTCCCCCAGGAACGACTGGCGGGTGACGATCATGAAGCTTCGGCGCAGATGCTCCGGAATCGCCAGGTTATTTTGTTCCCGGATCAGCGGGTGAATAAAAGGAACCGAAAGCGTCACCATGGTATTGGTCAGCAGGGCCAGTCGCTCGGCCGCCTGTCCCATGGCGATATTCATCAGTTCCTGCAGGGCATCACGTTGGTCTTCGGTGAGCTCGGCCAAGGTTTCCATCAAAGCACTCCTATGACGTGCAAAGCACTGAGTACGGCTTCTGAAGTAACCGGCTTGGCGACGAATGCAGCCGCGCCCAGATCGAATACGCGCTGCCTGGCCAGGGGCTGGATATCTGCGCTGATCACCACGACAACCACATTGGCGTCTTCGCGCTTGAGCGCCTCCAGGGTCTGGAAACCGTCCATGACGGGCATGGTGAGGTCGAGAAAAAGCAGATCGACCAACCCGGCGTGGTAGGCCTCCATCACCTCGGCACCATTACAGGCTTGGCGAACATCTTCGGTCAGTGATTCTGGCAGGGAGCGCAAGACCATCTTGCGCGACATGGATGAGTCATCGGCGATTAGAACTTTCATGGTGCACTCCACAGGTATGAAGTGTCCTGCGGCCTAAGCCGAGGCCGGAGACATCAAGATTTGATTAAATCTTCCAATCACTCTAGCTCGCCATATAGCAAAGAGCCATCAGGAAATCCTGATATTGCCCTAATGATTTGCGAAACCTGTAGGGATTTCCCTACAGGCCGCCAAGCGCCGGCGCGAAGCTCAGTAACCACTCGCCGCCGTTCAGGCAGTTGAGCTGAGTTACAGGCTGAAGCGATCCACGGACTGCGACAACTTGCCGGCCAGGCCCGCCAACTGATCGGTGGTTGAGGCGGTTTCGCCGATGATGCGGCTGTTGTTTTCCGACATCCCGGCAATCATCTCTACCTGGTGGGAGATCTCGTTGCTGGCCAGGCTCTGTTCACCGATGGTGCGCGAGATGTCATTCACCAACTCGGTGGTATTCAGGGTGGCCTGCAGAATATCGCGGATCGCTCGTTCCACCTCCGCAGTCACCGCCATGCCTTTATCCACTTGGGTGACGCCCTCCTCCATGCTGGTCACCGCTTCCCGGGTGTTCTGCTGGATACGCCCGACCATGTTGGCAATTTCCTGGGTCGAGGCACTGGTACGGCCCGCGAGGCTGCGCACTTCATCGGCGACCACCGCAAAGCCGCGCCCCTGTTCGCCGGCGCGGGCGGCTTCAATCGCGGCGTTCAGGGCCAACAGGTTGGTTTGGTCAGCGATCCCCTTGATCACCTGGATAATGCTGTAGATCGCCTCGGACTCCTTGTCCAGGGTACGAATGACCTGGGCCGATTGCTGCGCTGAACGAGCGATGCCATCCATGTCCTTCACCACCTGGTGGATCACCCGGCCGCCATCCTTGGCCAAGGCTTCAGCCTGGTTGGCCATGTCCAGGGCGCGCCCGGCATGCCGGGTGATTTCCTCGATACTGGCGGTCATTTCACTGGCCGCTGCCGCCATGGTGCTGGCCGCCGCGCTTTGCTGCTGACTGCTGCCGGCAACGTCATGGCAGCCCTGGCTCAAGCGTTCGCTCATGCCATTGACGCCATGGGCGTTGCTGCGCACCACTTCGATCATGCCGCGTAGATCTCGCTGCATGGTAGCGAGGCTGCGGATCAAAGAACTGGCTTCGTCATTGCGCTTGGGTTCGACAATCGGCTCGCTCAAGTTGCCACGGGCGATGCTCGCGGCAATGCGACTGGCGGCCTGCAGCGGCCCCATGATGCTCAAGGTGACCCAGCGACCCTGGGCCAACAGCAGCAACAGGCTGGCAACCAACACCGCGCTCAGGGTGATGTTGGCGTTGCTGATGGTCTGCCGTGTGCCCGCGCCGGTCTGCTGGGTATTGGTTTCGATCAACTCACTCAGGGCCGCCATTTGATCTTCCAGGCGACTGAATGCGGTGTTGAAGCTCTCCAGCTCCCCACGGGCGGCTTCGGGATTATCCAACGCCAGGGCGACGATGCGCTCGCCGGCACTGATATAGGTATCCAGACTGGGCCGGATTTTTTCGAGGCTGGCCTTGAGCGTCTCGTTGAGCGGCAGCTTAAGGTTGTCACCCAGCACTTGACGGAAATGCTCGGCATGTTCCTTCAGCGAGCTGTTGACCTCGTCCTTGGTACTTGTGCTTTTGCCCAGGCCCACCAGCATGGCCGACAACACATCGGCGCGCAGGGCGTCGTGCATCATGTCGGCTTCCATATGGTTGCGCAGGATCGTCATGCTGACCTCGTTGTCCTCCACAGCACTCGCCATCCGGGTATTTCCCAGGTAACCGGCCAGGCTCATGAGCAAAGCCGCGAATACACCGGTCGCAATCAACAGTATCAAGCGTAATTTGATCGTCATGCCTGTATCCCCTGAACCGCCGGTTGGGGCCCCAACCGTTCGAGCGTCACTAGTACCGTTATCGGCACCCGTTGCCTGTTATTGAAGCCTAAGTTTAAGGATCTGCGCAGATCCCTTAAGCTGACCGACCTTTGCTCCGCCCGGAACCATGTATGTCTCGAAGTATTGCCCACCTCGCCCTGCTGCTGGGGTTGATCACCGCCGTTGGCCCATTCGCCATCGACATCTACCTGCCCGCCCTGCCAACCCTGGGCGCCAGCCTGCACGCTTCGCCGGCAGCGGTACAGATGAGCCTGACGGTGTTCTTCATGATCATCGGCGTGTGCCAGCTGTTCTACGGGCCGATCAGTGATGTGTTCGGGCGCAAGCCGCCGATTTATGCGGGGCTGGTGATCTTCGCCGTGGGCAGTATCGGCTGCGCGCTGGCGCCGACGATTGAAGTGCTGATTGGCTTTCGCGCCGTGCAGGCGTTCGGCGCCTGTGCCGGGATGGTAATCCCCCGCGCCATTGTGCGTGACCTGTACACCGGCCATGAAGCCGCGCGGCTGATGGCCTTGCTGATGCTGGTGATGAGTGTCTCGCCGATTCTCGCGCCGCTGGCCGGCAGCCTGGTGATCTCGCTGTGGAGCTGGCGCGAAGTGTTTGCCGTGCTCGCGGTGGTGGCGGTGCTGTGCCTGGTGATGACGATGGTGCAACTGCCCGAAACCCACCCCGCCGAGCGCCGGCTGGGCAAGACATTGGGCACGGCGTTCAGCAGCTACGGCGCACTGCTGCGGGACCCGGTGTTCATCGGTTTATCGGTGGTGTGCGGGTTCGGACTGGCCACGTTCTTCGTGTTTATCGGCAGTGCGCCCTTCGTCTACATCGAATATTTCGGCCTCACGCCTACCCAGTTCAGCCTGTGTTTCGCCCTGAACGCCGCGTCGTTTTTCGCCATGAGCCAACTCACTGCGCGCTTGAGTGCGCGTTTCGGCCTGGCGCCGCTGATTCGTTGGTCAGTGGTCGCGGTAGCCGTCGTAATGGTGCTGCTGGCCGCCAGCACGCTATGGGTCGATAGCCTGGCGGTGATGATGTCGTTGCTGTTTATCGGCTTCGGTTTCCTTGGCCTGCTGTTGCCGGCGGCCGGGGTGTTATCCCTGGAGGACCATGGCGCTGTGGCGGGTTCTGCCTCCGCCCTGTTGGGTGCCATCCAGATGATCACCGCAGCCGTGTCCATGACCCTGGTCGGTGTGTTCGCCGACCACACACCGGCGCCGATGCTGATCGGTATCGCGCTGTGTGCGCTCGCGGCGATGCTCACCACGCTGTGGACCTTGCGCCGTCTGCCGGCGCACTTGCTGTCCAGCGCCCCACCCTCCTCCTGATCGGCGCCGACGATCTCGTGACCATTCGTCGGGCCTTGAAGGGATCCATCACAACTATCGCAGGCGGTAAAACAACTAATTCCATAGCACCCTTCAAGACCTATGGAGTTTGAAATGACTGACTACCCACGCCCACCCTTCGCCGCCCAGCCCCAGTCCGTGCCCGGTTCCCAGAAGAAAATGGACCCGTATCCCGACTGCGGGGAGCAGAGCTATAAAGGCTCTGGTCGGCTGGCCAACAAGATCGCCCTGATCACCGGTGCCGACAGTGGCATCGGCCGCGCGGTGGCCATTGCATTTGCCCGTGAAGGCGCCGACGTCGCCATCGCCTATCTGGACGAACACGAAGACGCCAGGGAAACCGCACGCTGGGTTGAAGAAGCGGGCCGCCAGTGCCTTTTGCTGCCCGGTGACATCGCGCAAAAAGCCAACTGCCAGGCGCTGGTCGACAAGACCGTGGAACAGTTCGGGCGCATCGATGTGCTGGTGAACAACGCTGCGTTCCAGATGACCCACGAGACGCTCGAAGAGATCGAGGACGAGGAATGGGTCAAGACCTTCGATATCAACATCACCGCGATGTTTCGCATTTGCAAGGCCGCGCTGCCGCATATGAAGGCCGGCAGTTCGATCATCAACACCAGCTCGGTCAACTCCGACATGCCTAAGCCGACGCTGCTGGCCTATGCCGCCACCAAGGGTGCAATTGCCAATTTCACCGGTGGCTTGGCGCAGTTGCTGGGCAGCCAGGGCATTCGCGTCAACAGCGTGGCACCGGGGCCGATCTGGACGCCGTTGATCGTGGCGACCATGACCGACGACGACGTGAAGAGCTTCGGCAGCGAAACCCCGCTGGGCCGCCCCGGCCAACCGGTAGAAGTGGCGCCGATTTATGTGCTGCTGGCGTCGGATGAAGCCAGCTATATCTCGGGGTCGCGCTATGCGGTCACCGGTGGCAAACCTATTCTGTAAAATGGCGCTGATCGCCTACAAATCAAACCGATCCACGGCCCGCCGCCGCTCATTGTCGTCACGCACGTCATAGCTGGCGGTGGTCTGGATATTGGTGTGATGCGCGAGTTTCTGCGCAATCGACAGGTCATGCTCCTCAATCACTCGCGTAATGAACGAGCGACGGAAATCGTGGGGCATGATCTTTACGCCCACCTGCTCACCGCGCTGGCGGGCGATGTAGTAAATCGCGTGCTTGGTGATACGTTCCCGGGTGATATGGCTGCCCCGGCGTATGCGGTTGAACAGAAAGCTATCGTCCTGCTCGCCTTCCTTAAGCTGTTCGCGCCTGAAGGCCAACCAGGCCTGCAACTTGGCGAAAGCCCAGTCCGGGGCATATTTGACCAGCTCCTTATTGCCCTTGCCGATCACCCGCAGGCTGCGCTCATCGAAGTTGATCTGCGCGAGGTCGAGGTTGACCGACTCGGACTTGCGCATGCCCGAGCCGTAGAGGATGCCGATCACTGCCGCATCCCGCAGGCCCTGGGGGCGCGGATCGGCGGCGCAGACTTCCATCATTTCGCGGATCAAGGTACGACGCAGGTTGCGGCCCTGGCCCAGGCGCGTGCCAGGTGTGGCTTTGACCGTGCGCATTTTCAGCAGATGTTCCTGGCTGATCAGGCTCATGCGCCAGGCTTCATTCATCACCCCGCGCACCGCATTCACATACAGCGACGAGGTATTCGGCGCATAGCCGTCCTCGCGCAATGCCGCGACCAGGGCGATGACATGTTCGGGTTGCAGCAGGTGCCAGTCGATGTCTTCGAGGTTGATGTCCTCGAAGCCCAGGCGGTCGGCGGCATCCTGCAGCACGTAGCGCATGGTCAGTTGGCTGGAGGGGGCCAGGCGGGTGAGGTAGAGGGTCAGCGGATTGCGGATAGACTCAGTCAAGGTAAATCAGCCTTTGGATTAAATACCTCGTTCAACCCTTTGTTTAGTCGAGGTATTTAGTGAATTGGCAGTCGCGAGTCTAACGCACCCGCGGCCGTGGCGCCAAATCACGGGGCTGTTTCGTCATCCTCGACCGGTTCCGGGGGCTGGGTCTGGGCCTGGCTCCATTCGGCGTCCTGTTTCTGCATCAACGCGAACCAGTGCTGGCGCATGAATGCGAGATAGGCATCCGGCGCCTTGGCAAAATCCTTCTCATCCCCATAGCAACCCGGCAACGGCAGTTCGGTGCCCTGCTCCTTGTACTGGCTGACCAGCGCCTGCTGCGCGGCCACGCTGCAATCCTTGGGCAGTGGCATGCCACGCAGGCCCCCGGCTTCTTCGTCCCACCAGGCTGCGCCCACCCGGTCGACCCCGCGCAGACGGTACTTCTGCGACTTGCCGACATGCATGATGAGCTTGAATTCATTGGGGCTGACATCGCTGGTGCAGGTGCGCGAATAGCCCACCGTGGCCTGGGTGAGGCCATCGCCATTAAGGTCGGTGACCTTGGTCGCGGCCATGTCGAAGCGCAGCGCCGCATCGAACTGGCAATGCTGTACGTCGTCGTAGAGCATCCACATGCGCTTGGGGCGGTCACCGTCGATCAGGTAGTGGGCCGCGTAGACAAATGCCGACTGGGTACCATCATCCTCGCGCTCACTGACTTGCTCGGAGAGCACCAGCAGGTTCTTGCCCTGACGGTCGTCCCAGGTATAGGCGGCGACCTGCCGGCCGCGTACTTCAACACCCTCAGGCACTTGAGCGAGTGCGGTAAGTGCCACGCCATCATCTGCGCGTGCGGTCGTGACGCAGGCCACTGTCATCAACAATCCGATCAAAACGGGCCGCCATTGGCCGCCTATACGCTGCACGCTGTTCATCCGAGTACCCTGGCAAGAGATGGCTTACTTTACCGGCACTTGAGGGCCAATGCAGAGAAGATTCTTCAATATAAATGCGCAGCGGGCAGTCGCGCGGCACGATCCAGCAATGAGCGTCCTTCAAACCCGGCCTGCAACATGCAAACCGTTCCTGTTTCGCCCAATAAATAACGCCCTCAATGGCTTAGTTGTTTAGCTGAACACTAGCTGTCTACCTGTCAAATAAACGAGTTTTTCATCTGGCTTTCATATTCGTTCAACATTTTTACGCTTAATCTTGGGCCCAGGACTTGAGAACGAACCGCGCTGTGCCAACTAACTCGTTGATTCCACTTTACCTTTATGATTTTTTGGCTTTACTCCCTAATGTCCATGGAAGCCCCCAATAGCCTACCAGGACGGTCGGATGAACATCCCAAATCCACGCCAGGTTTAACCAAGCGCCTGCCTGTTCGGCCATTGATTGCTGTTGTCTTACGCGCCAAGTTGCTCTAACCCTGAGGTCATGAATCTTTGAAACCCTACCCTATTCATTGCGTGTCGATCGTTATCCCGGTCTACAACGAACAAGAAAGCCTGCCTGAATTGCTGCGTCGCACGACGGCGGCCTGCAAGCAACTGGCCTACGAATACGAAATCATCCTGGTGGATGACGGTAGCCGCGACAACTCCGCCCAAATGCTCGAAGACGCCGCCGCTGAAGACGGCAGCAACGTGGTGGCGGTAATTCTCAATCGCAACTACGGGCAGCATGCGGCGATCATGGCCGGTTTCGAGCAGTGCCGGGGCGAAGTGGTGATTACCCTCGACGCCGACCTGCAGAACCCTCCTGAAGAAATCCCACGCCTGGTGGAACAAGCTGCCCTGGGCTACGACGTGGTCGCCACCGTGCGTAACAATCGCCAGGACTCGGCGTTTCGCCGCTGGCCTTCGCGCCTGATCAACCTCGCCGTGCAACGCTCCACCGGCGTGGCCATGAGCGACTACGGCTGCATGTTGCGCGCTTACCGCCGCACCATCGTCGACGCCATGCTCGCCTGCCGCGAGCGCAGCACCTTTATTCCGATCCTGGCCAACGGTTTTGCCCGTCACACCACCGAGATCCTGGTGCACCACGCCGAGCGTGAACACGGCGAATCGAAATACAGCGCCATGCGCCTGATCAGCCTGATGTTCGACCTGTTGACCTGCATGACCACCACCCCGTTGCGCCTGTTGTCCATTGTCGGCTTCAGCCTCGCGGGCCTGGGCGTGCTGTTCGCCTTCGCGCTGATCATCCTGCGCCTGGCCTTTGGTGCCCAATGGGCTGGCGATGGCATGTTCGTACTGTTCGCGGTGTTGTTCGTATTCACCGGCGGCCAGTTCATCGGCATGGGCCTGCTGGGTGAATACCTCGGCCGCATGTACAGCGACGTGCGCGCCCGCCCACGCTTCTTTATCGAAAAAGTGCTGCGCAACACACCGGCAGCACCGGCCCCGGTCGTCGTCGTTGACGGCCTGGCCTCCTCCCATACCTCCACTTCTGCCGATCAGGTTCAGTCATGAGTTCAAAAGCTGTTGTATTCGCGTACCACGATATTGGTTGTGCAGGCATCGAAGCACTGCTCAACACGGGCTACGAAATTGCTGCCGTGTTCACCCATGCCGATGACCCCAAGGAAAACAATTTCTACGGTTCCGTCGCCCAACTGTGCGCCCGCAACGGCATCCCGGTGCACGCACCGGAAGATGCCAACCACCCGCTGTGGATCGAGCGCATTGCCAAGCTGAACCCGGAATACATTTTCTCCTTTTACTACCGCAACCTGCTGAGCGAGCCGCTGTTGGCCACCGCCAGCAAAGGCGCGTTCAACCTGCATGGCTCGCTGCTGCCTAAATACCGTGGCCGCGCCCCGGCCAACTGGGTGCTGGTCAACGGCGAAACCGAAACCGGCGTGACCCTGCACCGCATGGTCAAGCGCGCCGATGCCGGCGCGATCCTGGCCCAGCAAAAAGTTGTGATCGAGCGCACTGACACCGGCCTGACCCTGCACGCCAAATTGCGTGATGCGGCGACCAACCTGCTGCGCGACGCCCTGCCGCAACTGGCGGCGGGCAAGCTGACTGAAACGGCCCAGGACGAAAGCCAGGCCACCTGCTTCGGTCGCCGCACGGCCGCCGACGGCAAGCTGGAGTGGAAAAACCCGGCTGAAGAACTGTTCAACCTCGTGCGTGCGGTGACTCAACCGTACCCGGGCGCCTTCTGCTCTGTCGGTGAGCACAAGCTCATCGTCTGGCAAGCCGAAGTGGTCAAGGGCAACGAAGGCCTGGCGCCGGGCCGTGTGATCAGCGTCAACCCGCTGCGCATCGCCTGCGGTGAAGACTCGCTGGTGGTCAAGTTCGGCCAGCGCAACGACAACGGCCTGTACCTGGCCGGTCCGTCCCTGGCCAACGAACTGGGCCTGGTCGACGGCTCCGTGCTGCGCGGTGCCGAGTCCGGCCGCAAGCCGCGCCGTACCCGCGTGCTGATCCTCGGTGTGAACGGTTTTATCGGTAACCATCTGTCCGAGCGCCTGCTGCGTGATGACCGTTATGAAGTCTACGGCCTGGACATCGGCTCCGACGCCATCGAGCGCCTGCGCAGCCACCCGAACTTCCATTACGTCGAAGGCGATATCAGCATCCACACCGAGTGGATCGAGTACCACATCAAGAAGTGCGACGTGGTCCTGCCGCTGGTGGCCATCGCCACGCCAATCGAGTACACCCGTAACCCGCTGCGCGTGTTCGAGCTGGACTTCGAAGAAAACCTCAAGCTGGTGCGCTACTGCGTCAAGTACAACAAGCGCGTGATCTTCCCGTCGACCTCCGAAGTCTATGGCATGTGCCAGGACCAGTATTTCGACGAAGACACCTCCAACCTGGTGGTCGGCCCGGTCAACAAGCAGCGCTGGATCTACTCGGTCTCCAAGCAACTGCTGGACCGCGTGATCTGGGCCTACGGCGCCAAGGGCCTGAACTTCACCCTGTTCCGTCCGTTCAACTGGATGGGCCCGCGCCTGGACCGCCTGGACTCGGCACGTATCGGCAGCTCCCGTGCGATCACCCAACTGATCCTGAACCTGGTGGAAGGTACGCCGATCCGCCTGTTCGACGGTGGCGAGCAGAAGCGTTGCTTCACCGACATCGCCGACGGTATCGAAGCCCTGGCGCGCATCATCGATAACGACAACGATGTTTGCAACGGCCAGATCATCAACATCGGCAACCCGGAAAACGAAGCCAGCATCCGTCAGTTGGGCGAAGAGCTGCTGCGTCAGTTCGAAGCGCACCCACTGCGCAGTAACTTCCCGCCGTTCGCCGGTTTCCGCGATGTAGAAAGCAAGGCGTTCTACGGCACCGGTTACCAGGACGTGGCACACCGCAAGCCAAGCATCGAAAACGCCAAGCGCCTGCTGAACTGGGAGCCGACCGTGGAAATGAGCGAAACCATCGGCAACACGCTGGACTTCTTCCTGCGTGAAGCCATGCTCGAAATCGCGGACAAAAAGTAATGAAGGCAGGCTTGCGCATCGACGTCGACACCTATCGTGGCACCCGTGAAGGTGTGCCACGGTTGCTCGAATCCCTGGATGAGGCCGGGGTAAAAGCGACGTTCTTCTTCAGCGTCGGGCCCGACAACATGGGCCGCCACTTGTGGCGCCTGATCCGCCCGCAGTTCCTGTGGAAGATGCTGCGTTCCAACGCCGCCGGCCTGTACGGGTGGGACATCCTGCTCGCCGGCACCGCGTGGCCGGGCAAGCCGATCGGCCGTGACCTGGGGCACTTGATGCGCCAGGCCAAGGCGGCGGGGCATGAAGTCGGCCTGCACGCCTGGGATCACCACGGCTGGCAGGCCAACACCGCGCGTTGGAGCGATGCACAGCTGCTCGAGCAGATTCGACGCGGCGTGGAGACCTTGAGCGACATCCTGGGCGAACGCATCGACTGTTCGGCAGCCGCCGGTTGGCGCGCCGACGAGCGTGTGGTGCAAGCCAAGCAAGGTTTCAACTTTCGCTACAACAGCGATTGCCGGGGTACCAGCCTGTTTCGGCCAATATTGGCCGATGGCAGCGCGGGTACGCCACAAATTCCGGTGGACCTGCCGACCTTCGACGAAGTCGTCGGGCCGGTGGTGGCCGCCAAAGACTTCAACCGCTTCATTCTTGACCGGTTTGCCGAGTCGAAGCTCAACGTCTACACGATCCACGCAGAAGTAGAAGGGATTCTGATGGCCAATGATTTTCGCCAGTTGCTCGCCCAGGCAGGGCAGCGCGGCATCGATTTCAAACCGTTGGGCGATTTGTTGCCCGCGGACCTGACCAGCCTGCCCCAGCAGCACCTGGTGCGCGGCGCATTGAGCGGCCGTGAGGGTTGGCTTGGAGTGCAACAGGCATGATCCGGCGTTGGGCCTTGCCCCTGCTCCTGTTGGCGTTCGGTGTGTTTTATCTGTTGCCGCTGGCCACCCATGGTCTGTGGATTCCGGATGAAACCCGCTACGCGCAGATCAGCCAGGAAATGCTGCTGACCGGCAAGTGGGCCTCGCCGCATTTCATGGGGATTCGCTACTTCGAAAAACCCGCTGCCGGGTACTGGATGATCGCGCTGGGCCAGGCGATCTTCGGGCAAAACCTGTTTGGCGTGCGCTTCGCGTCGGCGTTGAGCACCGGCTTGAGCATCCTGCTGGTGTACCTGGTGTCGCGCCGGCTGTGGAATGACCCGCAAAAAAGCCTGGTCAGCAGCGTGCTGTACATGAGTTTTGTCAGCGTGGCGGCCTTGGGCGGTTATGCCAACCTCGATCCGCAGTTCACGTTCTGGGTCAACCTGACCGGCGTTGCGCTGTGGTTCTGCTTCGACAGCACCACCCGCAACGGCCGCCTGGGAGCCTGGGCGCTGCTCGGTTTTGCCTGTGGCATGGGCTTTATGACCAAGGGCTTCCTGGCGTGGCTGTTACCGGTGTTGATCGCCCTGCCCTACGCGATCTGGCAGAAGCGCTTTCGCGAACTGCTCGGTTACGGCCTGGTCGCCGTGGTCGTGGCGATTGTGGTGAGCCTGCCTTGGGCCCTGGCCGTGCACCTGCAGGAGCCGGACTACTGGAACTTCTTCTTCTGGCATGAACATATCCAGCGTTTTGCCGGCGACGATGCCCAGCACGCCGAGCCGTTCTGGTATTACCTGCCGCTGCTGATTGCCTTCTGCCTGCCGTGGATTGCGCTGTTGCCGTCCACCCTGAAACAGGCGTGGCAGGAAAAGCGCGCGGCGAAAACCGCCTTCCTGTTGCTGTGGCTGCTGATGCCGCTGGCATTTTTCAGCCTGGCCAAAGGCAAGTTGCCCTCTTACATCATGCCGTGCCTGTTGCCGCTGGCGTTGTTGATGGGCCACACCCTGGCCGACAAACTCGCCCAGGCTCACGGTCGTGTGCTGCGCATCAACGGCTGGCTCAACCTGATAATCGGCATGCTGGCCTTGCTCGCGCTGACCTGGTTCCAACTGAAAAAACCAGTGTATGAGCACGGCAGTGAAACCCTCAGCCTGGTGCTGGTGTTTGTCTTCCTGTTCGGCTGGATCGTTGCCAACCTGCTGCAAGCGTCGCGCCCGCTGCACTTGTGGGCGGCGCCGGTGGTCGGCAGTTGGTTGCTGGTGGCGTTGGTCCCGGCCGCATTGCCCCACTCGGTGGTTTATAACAAGACCCCGGACCAGTTCATCATCGATCACCTCCAGGAGCTGAGCCAGACCAGCGCCTTGCTCAGCAACGACCTCGGCGCGGCCTCCGCCCTGGCGTGGCGCGTCAAGCGCCCGGACGTGACCCTCTATAACACCGTCGGCGAGGTGAAATATGGCTTGGCCTTCGACGATGCGACCCATCACAAGGTCGACACCACGCAGGTCCAGCAATGGATGAGCGACGCGCGTAAACACGGCGCGGTCGGTGTGGTGATGCGCGTCAAGGGTGACGACGAAATCGCCGAAGTGGACTTGCTGCCCAAAGACGGCAAGCGCTACGAGCAAGGCAATATCGTGATCCTGGTGTTCCCGCAGGTTGCGCCATGATCACACTGTGCCTGTTGTTGGCCGCCTGCCTGCTGACGTGCATGGGCCAGGTCTCGCAAAAGTTCGCCGTGGAGGGCTGGCGCGACCAGCCCGACGGTTGGGCGCTGAAGCTGCGCTCGCCGTGGTTATGGTCTGCCCTGCTGTGCCTGGGTTTTGGCCTGTTGGTGTGGTTGCTGGTGTTGCAGCGCCTGGAAGTCGGCATCGCCTATCCGATGCTCAGCCTCAATTTTGTCCTGGTCACGCTGGTAGCGCGCTTTGTGTTCAAGGAACACATCGACACACGGCATTGGCTGGGCGTGGTGCTGGTAATCGCCGGTGTGGTGCTGTTGGGGCGCCAGGTATGAGCCGCGTGCGTGGTTTTGCCCTGGCCCTGGGCAGCGTTGGCCTGGTCAGCGCCGCCCAACTGGGCATGCGCTGGAGCATGACGCGCCTGCCCTTGCCCACCGAATGGCTGACAGCGTTCAACAGCAACGCCATCGACTTCGCCGCGTTGGGCGTGGTGAGCCTGGCAATCCTCGCCTATGCGCTGTCGATGCTCTGCTGGCTCGGTGCCCTCAAGCACCTGCCCCTGGGCCGTGCCTATTCGCTGCTGAGCATCAGCTACGCGCTGGTGTACCTGCTGGCCGCCAGCCTGCCGGTGTTCAACGAACATTTTTCGCTCTCGAAAACCCTGGGGGTGGCCTTGGTCATCCTCGGTGTGCTGGTCATTAACTCTCGCCGTGCTAGCGCTGCAAGCGCCAGGAATGCCCCATGAAAATCAGTGTATTTGGTAGTGGTTACGTCGGTCTGGTGCAGGCCACTGTGTTGGCCGAAGTCGGTCACGATGTCATCTGCATGGACGTCGATCAGAACAAGGTCAAGCTCCTGCAGCAAGGCCATGTGAGCATCTTCGAGCCGGGGCTGGCGGCCATGGTCAAGGAAAACCTGGAGAGCGGGCGCCTGCACTTCACCTTTGACGAAAAACTCGCCGTCGAACACGGCGAAGTGCTGTTTATCGCGGTGGGGACGCCGTCGGATGAAGACGGCTCGGCCGACCTCAAGTACGTCCTGTCGGTAGGCGACGCGGTGGCTCGCCACCGCATCGACCCGGTGATCCTGGTGGAAAAATCCACCGTGCCCGTGGGCACCGGCGACACCCTGCGCGCCCACATCGAAAAATCCCTGCGCCTTGCCGGCCGGCATCTGGAGTTCGATATTGTCTCCAACCCGGAATTCCTCAAGGAAGGCTCTGCCGTTTCCGACTGCCGCCGTCCGGACCGCATCATCATCGGTTGCGAGCGTGAAGAAGTGCGCGACGTGATGCGCGACCTGTACGCGCCGTTCAACCGCAACCATGACCGTATCATCTTCATGGACCTGCGCAGCGCCGAGCTGACCAAATACGCCGCCAACTGCATGCTGGCCACCAAGATCAGCTTTATCAACCAGATCGCCGAGCTGGCCGAACACCTGGGCGCCGACATCGAAGCCGTACGCCTGGGCATCGGCGCCGACTCGCGCATCGGCTACCACTTTATCTACCCCGGTTGCGGCTACGGCGGCTCGTGCTTCCCCAAGGACATGCGTGCCTTGATCCACAGCGCCAAGCAGGCCAACTGCTCCAGCGACCTGCTGGAAGCCGTGGAAGCCATCAACCAGCGCCAGAAGAGCAAGCTGTTCGACCGTATCAATGCGTTCTTCAAGGGCAACCTGCGCGGCAAGACCTTTGCCCTGTGGGGCCTGGCGTTCAAGCCCAACACCGATGACATGCGCGATGCGCCCAGCCGCGTGCTGATGGAAGCCCTGTGGGCTGCCGGCGCCAACGTCCGTGCGTTCGACCCGGAAGCCATGCAGGAAACCCAGCGCATCTACGGTGACGAAGAGCGGCTGATGCTGATGGGCACGCCGGAATCCACGCTGGTCGGCGCCGATGCGCTGATCGTCTGCACCGAATGGCAGCAGTTCAAGGCGCCGGACTTCGACCTGATCCACCAGCGTCTGAAAACCCCGGTGATCTTCGACGGCCGCAACCTGTACGACGGTGAACGCCTGGCGCGCAAAGGCTTCCAGTACTACCCGATCGGCCGTGGCGATTCCTGCCACTTGCCGATTCCCCAGCAACAGTGGCTACCTCAGGTCGTGGAAGCCTGATTCGTGAACAAAGCTCACCCGCCCTTGCTCAGCCCAACGATCCGCCGCCAATCCCTCGGTCTGGGATTGCTGGCGCTGTTGTTGTTCATCGCTGGCAGCTGGCATCAGGCAATTATCGGTTTCGACTCACGCTTCGTGGTGTTTGCCCAGGAGATGCTGCGCCATGGGCCGGGGTTTTTCCCCACCACGTACGGGCAGCCGTATGCCGATTACCTGGCCACCTCGACGCTGATGACCTGGCTGTTGTCGCTGCCCCTGGGCCAGGTCACCAGCCTCACGGCCTGGCTGCCCACGTCGATTGCCTCGGCAGTGATCGTCTCCCTGGTGTATCGCCTGACAGCGCCCTACTCCCAGCGTTGGGGCCTGCTGAGCATCGCGCTGCTGTTGCTGAGCAGTACCTTCATCAGTGAAACCCGCGCGGTGTCCCTCGACCAGATGCTCGCGGCCATCGCCTTGGCGGTGTTCTACCTGGGTTATGCCCATGACCATTTCGGCGGGGGTAAACGCCTGTACTGGCTGTACCTGCTGCTGATTCTCGGCTTTGCGATTCGTGGGCCGATCGGGCTGGTCATTCCTACGGGCGTGCTGTGCAGCTACTACCTGATCAACCGGCAATGGCGCCAACTGTTCAGCTTTGGCCTGCTGGCCCTGGCGCTGCTGGCGGCCTGTGTCGGCTTGCTGTTGCTGATGGCTAAGCTCAGTGGCGGCGAGAGCTTCATGCAGGACGTGATCCGCATGCAGTTCCTGGGGCGCATGGACGGCAGTGAGGGCTCCAGCGGCGCGTTGTATTACTTCACCAGCTCGCTGGGCAATTACGCCCTCGCCTATCCCGTCGCTCTGCTGGTGCTGTTGGCGGTCGCGGTCAGTGGGCGACGCGTCTCGACGCCAGCGTTGCAACTGGTGCTGTACAGCGCCACCGCCGGCTTGCTGGTGATGCTGGGCCTGTCGATTCCCCAGGCAAAGAAGGCCCGCTATGTGCTGCCAATGCTGCCGATGGCGGCGATCATTGCGGCGTACCCGTTCCAGGTCGCTGAAGGTCGTCTGTTTGCCTGGCTGCGCGGCTTGATGCTGGGCCTATGGACACTGCTGCCAGGCCTGCTGATCGTTGGGCTGGTATTCGCGCGGCCACGCTATCCGCAGCAGTTGAGCCAGCTGGGGCCGGTGTTCGCCGTGCTCGGGCTGTTGCAGGTCTTGGCATTGCTGGCGTTGTTCATGCCTCGCCTGCGGCCGCTCGGGCCAGCGTTTGCCGCCGTGCTTGCGGTGTGGGCGACGTATATTGCAGTGGTCGAACCGCTCGAACGCAGCGTCTACGACACCCGCACCTTTACGCTGCAAGTGCATGAGCAGGTCAAGCAACAGCGCGCTCCCGTGGTATTGCACGGCTTGGGCAAAGACGCCAAGGCGATCAAGTACATGGTCAACCTCGACTGCGACCAGGTGCCGTTGTTCACCCAACAAGCCTCTGACCTGACGCCGTTACAAGGGCCAGCCTGGCTGGTGATGAGCCAGGCGGATTTCGAAGGTTTGCAAGACCCGCGCTTTCGCGCCCTTCGTCCGACCCTGACCGGCGAGTTCGACCGAAACCCCTATGTGCTGCTGTATCTGGCCAAACCTGCTCTACCTTGAGTTGCGACGCAGAAAGATCCTACGCAGCTATGCGTAATGGCTGGTGCCATTTCACTTTCCCGCGTCTGAAACCCAACTGTAAACTCAATGACCTCGCGCGGTAGCTATCTACCGCCATAGGCCATGGATAACAACAAGGACGCTAGGAGCCGCAGCTGGCGCTGTGGTTCACTTCGTGAGAGGACAATACCGTGCCAAATGATCGTTTACCGCGTACCCCTGCTTCCCTGGCCCGTGATGAAGTGCATATCGGCTACTTGCCCATTCCGCCGCTGGACCGGCTGATGTGGCTGCGCAATGCCCTGGTGGCACTCAACGGCCCGCTGGCCGGCGAGCCGGGGCTGCGGGAAAACCTGCAACAGCATTTATTCAATGAGGAAACCGATAATCGCGTTCTCGGTAAGCTCAACCCTCCTGTCACTTCGTAATAAATGCATTATTTTTGTATTTAACCCTCATTAATATGCATTGGCGCTGCCCTATCAGGCGCGGCACACTGCGCGGGTTCCTCCCCCAAATGCAGGAACTTTCAAAGGGCTTTTCCGGGCGACCAGACAAGCCTTTTTTTTGCCCGCCGTTTATGGATTTCTTTTCAATGCTCGCTCGCTGGTTTCCCGCTGCTATCAACACCCGCCCCGCCGAATGGAGCCGTGCCGCGATTGGCATGGCCTTGGGTACATTATTCAGTGTATGGCTCTGCGCCCAGGTTTTTGGCATGGAGGTGGCGCTGCACCTGCTGGGTCCGCTGGGCGCTTCGGCGGTGCTGTTGTTTGCGGTCTCGTCCGGTGCGCTGGCGCAACCCTGGTCGATCATCGGCAGCTACCTGTGCGCCGGTGTCGTGGCATTGCTGGTGGCCCGCGTCCTTGGGCGTACCCTGGGCGGTGCCTGCCTGGCGGCCGGCATGGCCGTGGTGCTGATGTGCTGGCTGCGGTGCCTGCACCCGCCCGCCGGTGGCCTGGCCATGACCCTGGTCTTGGCCGACCCCGCCTCTGCCGCCCTGGGCTGGCACGAACTGGGTGCCGTATTACTCGGCGCCGGTGCCCTGCTGGCCTGTGCGCTGGCCTACAATAACGCGACGCGAACGCGCTACCCCAAGGGTGCGGTCGAGGCATCGACAACCGTCTTGCCTGACCCCAGGGCGGCCCGCGATCCCGCCATTACCGCCGCCGACTTGAAATTGGCGTTGGCCGAGATGGAGCAGTTCTATGATGTGGCCCCCACGGAGTTGGAGCAATTGATCCATGCCGCAGAAACCCACGCTCGGCGCCGCAGCATCGGTGAAGTACTGGCAACCCGCGTGACCTGAGCCGCGCCCGGCACCCTGCATAAATGCAAAAACGACCTGCATGATTCCGGGTTGTACTGGGCAAATTTGCACTGGTACGATCGCGAGAAGGTTCGCCCACGAACATCTTGATAAAGAACAATAAAAGCAGGGAGTTACAGATGACTGCTCAGGTTTCAAGCGAAGCAAGCAGTGCCGATAAGCTTCAGAACGATGTTTTGGCCGAAGTGCGTAACCATATCGGCCACCTCACCCTCAACCGCCCCTCCGGCTTGAATGCCATCACCCTGGACATGGTGCGCAGCCTGACGCAACAACTGCAGGCCTGGTCAGACGACCCGCAGGTACATGCCGTGGTCCTGCGCGGCGCAGGCGAAAAGGCCTTCTGTGCCGGCGGCGATATTCGCTCCCTGTACGACAGTTTTAAAAGTGGCGACACCCTGCACGAAGACTTCTTCGTCGAGGAATACGCGCTGGACCTGGCCATCCACCATTACCGCAAACCCGTACTGGCCCTGATGGATGGATTTGTCCTGGGCGGCGGCATGGGCCTGGTGCAAGGCGCGGATTTGCGTGTCGTCACCGAACGCAGCCGCCTGGCGATGCCGGAGGTGGCGATCGGTTATTTCCCGGATGTCGGTGGCAGTTACTTCCTGCCCCGCATTCCCGGTGAGCTGGGCATTTACCTTGGGGTGACCGGTGTGCAGGTTCGCGCGGCAGACGCCCTCTATTGCGGGTTGGCCAACTGGTACCTGGACAGCGCCAAGCTGGCCATCCTCGACCAGAAACTCGATAGCCTGCAATGGCAGGAATCGCCCCTCAAGGACCTGCAAGGGGTGTTGGCCAAGCTGGCCGTGCAGCGGCTGCCCGACCCGCCGTTGGCCGCGTTGCGTCCCGCTATCGACCACTTCTTCGGCCTGCCGGACATTCCGAGCATCGTCGAGCAGCTCCAGGAAGTCACCGTCGCCGACAGCCACGAGTGGGCATTGAACATTGTCCACCTGATGCAAACCCGCTCACCCCTGGCCATGGCCGTGACCCTGGAAATGCTGCGGCGCGGCCGGCGCCTGCCGCTGGAACGGTGCTTTGCCCTGGAGCTGCACCTGGACCGCCAATGGTTCGAACGCGGTGACCTGATCGAAGGGGTCCGCGCGCTGATCATCGACAAGGACAAGAACCCTCGCTGGAACCCGCCGACGCTCCATGGACTGGATAAGAGCCATGTCGACAGCTTCTTCCATCACTTCGAGCAGGTTGCGAAATAAGCCATGCAAGACATTGAATATACTGAAGAACAGGTAATGATTCGTGACATGGCGCGCGACTTCGCCCGTGGCGAAATTGCCCCCCACGCCCAAGCCTGGGAGAAAGCCGGCTGGATCGATGACGCCCTGGTGGCGAAGATGGGTGAGCTGGGCCTGTTAGGCATGGTAGTGCCGGAAGAATGGGGCGGTACCTATGTCGACTACGTGGCTTACGCCCTGGCCGTGGAAGAGATTTCTGCCGGCGATGGCGCTACCGGTGCGCTGATGAGTATCCATAATTCAGTGGGTTGCGGGCCAATCCTCAACTACGGCACAGATGAACAGAAACAAACCTGGCTGGCCGATCTTGCCAGTGGCCAGGCGATTGGCTGTTTCTGTCTGACCGAACCCCAGGCCGGCTCCGAGGCCCACAACCTGCGCACGCGCGCCGAACTGCGCGATGGCCAGTGGGTGATCAATGGCGCCAAGCAGTTCGTCAGTAATGGCAAGCGCGCCAAGCTGGCGATTGTATTTGCCGTGACCGACCCGGAACTGGGCAAGAAAGGCATTTCCGCGTTCCTGGTGCCCACCGACACCCCTGGGTTTGTGGTCGACCGCACCGAGCACAAGATGGGTATTCGGGCCTCGGACACCTGCGCGGTGACGCTCAGCCAATGCAGCGTGCCCGAGGCTAACCTGCTCGGCGAACGCGGCAAAGGCCTGGCCATCGCCCTCTCCAACCTTGAAGGCGGCCGCATCGGCATTGCCGCCCAAGCCCTCGGCATCGCCCGTGCGGCCTTTGAGGCAGCGCTGGCCTATGCCCGTGACCGGGTGCAGTTCGACAAGCCCATCATCGAACACCAAAGCGTCGCCAACCTGTTGGCAGATATGCAAACCCGCTTGAACGCTGCCCGTTTACTGATCCTGCATGCCGCGCGCCTGCGCAGCGCCGGCAAGCCCTGCCTCTCGGAAGCGTCCCAGGCCAAGCTGTTCGCCTCGGAAATGGCCGAGAAAGTCTGCTCCAGCGCGATGCAGATTCATGGCGGCTATGGATATTTGGAGGATTACCCGGTGGAGCGTTACTACCGGGATGCGCGGATCACGCAGATTTACGAAGGGACCAGCGAGATCCAGCGGATGGTGATTGCCAGAGAGCTCAAGCACTATCAGACGTAGTAGTTGCAAGCTTTAAGCTGCAAGCGTCAGGTAAAAGCAGATTAGCTTTTACTTGACGCTTGCAGCTAGTCACTTCCCACTGCTACTTATCCTTGAACTCCGGCGCACGCTTGGCCACAAACGCCGCCATGCCTTCTTTCTGATCCAGTGTCGCGAACGCCGCATGGAATACCCGGCGCTCAAAGCGCACGCCTTCCGACAGGCTCACTTCAAACGCGCGATTCACGCTTTCCTTGACCATCATGCTGATCGGCACCGATTTGCCGGCAATCAGCGTGGCGACTTTCAGCGCCTCGTCCAGCAGATCATCGGCCGGCACGATGCGCGCGACAATCCCGCAGCGTTCAGCTTCCACCGCATCGATAAAACGCCCGGTCAGGCACATTTCCATGGCCTTGGCCTTGCCCACCGCGCGCGTCAGGCGCTGGGTGCCGCCCATACCCGGCAGTACGCCGAGGTTGATTTCCGGCTGGCCGAACTTGGCGCCGTCACCGGCCAGGATGAAATCGCACATCAGCGCCAGTTCGCAGCCACCGCCCAGGGCGAAGCCGTTGACCGCGGCGATGATCGGCTTGCGCCGGTTGGCCACGCGGTCGCTGTCACTGAACAGGTCGTCGAGGTAGATCTGTGGGTAGGTCAGCTCGGCCATTTCCTTGATGTCGGCGCCGGCGGCGAAGGCTTTTTTCGAGCCGGTCAACACGATGCAGCCGATTTCCGGGTTGGCTTCCAGGCCATCCAGCGCCTGGTTCAACTCGCTGACCAACTGTGCATTCAAGGCATTCAAGGCTTGGGGACGGTTGAGGGTAATCAAGCCGACGCGGCCCTGGACTTCGAGCAAAATGGTTTCGTAACTCATGTATCGGCTCCTTAGAGATTGCGTGAGATGACCATGCGTTGAATATCGCTGGTGCCTTCGTAAATCTGGCAGACCCGCACATCGCGGTAGATCCGCTCCAGGGGGAAGTCGCTCAGGTAACCGTAACCGCCCAGGGTTTGCAAGGCGGCCGAACAGACTTTCTCGGCCATTTCCGAGGCGAACAGCTTGGCCATCGAGGCTTCGACCAACGCCGGCTTGCCGCTGTCCCGCAGGGCAGCGGCGTAATGCACCATCTGCCGCGCCACGGCGATTTGCGTGGCCATGTCCGCCAGGCGAAAGGCCACGGCCTGATGCTCGATCAGCGTTTTGCCGAAGCTTTCGCGCTCACGGGCGTAGTCACGGGCCGCCTCAAACGCGGCGCGGGCCATGCCCACCGATTGCGAGGCGATGCCTACACGGCCGCCCTCGAGGTTGGCCAGGGCGATCTTGTAGCCCTCGCCCTCTTCGCCCAACCGGTTGGCGACCGGCACCTTCACGTCTTCAAACAGGATCTGGCAGGTGTCGGACGCATGCTGGCCCAGCTTGTCCTCGACCCGCGCCACGCTGTAGCCCGGCGAATCGGTCGGCACGATAAACGCGCTGATCCCACGCTTGCCCGCTGCCGGGTCGGTGACGGCAAACACAATCACCACCCCGGCGTTTTGCCCGGAGGTGATGAACTGTTTGCAACCGTTGAGCACGTAATGGTCGCCTTCCAGGCGCGCGCGGGTTTTCAGGCTGCTGGCATCGGAACCGGCTTGGGGTTCGGTCAGGGCAAAAGCGCCGAGCATGGCGCCACTGGCCAGGGGAGTGAGGAATTGTGCTTTTTGTTGCTCGTTACCGAACTTGAGGATCGGCACGCAACCCACGGAATTGTGCACGCTCATGATGGTGGAACAGGCGCCGTCACCGGCGGCGATTTCTTCCAGGGCCATGGCGTAGGCCAGGTAACCGGTGTCGCAGCCGCCCCACTGTTCCGGCACCAGCATGCCGAAAAAGCCCAGTTCGGCCATCTCGCCGATGGCTTCCTTGGGAAAGCGGTGTTCGCGGTCCCACTCGGCGGCAAACGGCTTGAGCCGCTCCTGGGCAAATTGCCGAGCGGCATCGCTGATTTGCAGTTGTTCGTCATTGGGCAGCATTGGGCTCAGTCCTTAATACAGGCATTCAACGGCCATGGCCGTGGCTTCACCGCCGCCGATACAAATGGCGGCGACGCCACGCTTGAGGCCTTTCTGGCGCAGGGCCGAAAGCAGGGTTACCAGGATGCGCGCGCCGGACGCACCAATCGGGTGGCCCAGGGCGCAGGCCCCGCCGTGGATATTGACCTTGGCGTGGGGAATTTCCAGCTTGCTCATGGTCACCAGGCTGACCACGGCAAAGGCCTCGTTGATTTCGAACAGATCGACGTCGTCAAGGCTCCAACCGGTCTTGCTCATCAATGTGCGAATCGCACCCACCGGCGCCACCGGAAACAGCCCGGGCTCATCGGCAAACGCCGCGTGCCCATGGATCACCGCCAGCGGCTTGAGCCCACGTTTCTGTGCCTCGGACTCACGCATCAGCAGCAACGCTGCCGCACCGTCGGAAATCGAACTGGAATTGGCCGCCGTCACGGTGCCACCGTCGCGGAACGCGGGTTTCAGGCTGGGGATTTTTTCCAGCTTGGCCTTGGGTGGTTGTTCGTCATGCAGGATGGTTTTCTGCTCTTTGCCGACGGTGACCTGTACCGGGACAATTTCGGCGGCGAAGCTGCCATGGGTGATTGCCTCTTGCGCGCGGGTCAGCGACGCAATAGCGAACGCATCCTGCGCCTCACGGCTGAAGCCGTTGAGCTGCGCGCACTCTTCAGCAAAGGTACCCATCAGGCGGCCCTTGTCGTAGGCGTCTTCCAGACCGTCGAGAAACATATGGTCGAGCACGCGCCCGTGGCCCATGCGGTAGCCGCTGCGGGCGCGGTCCAGCAGGTAGGGCGCGTTGGACATGCTTTCCATGCCCCCGGCGATCACCACGTCGACGCTGCCGGCCAGCAGCGAATCATGCGCCAGGATTGTCGCTTCCATGCCCGAGCCGCACATCTTGTTGAGGGTGGTGCAACGCGTGGACTTGTCCAACCCTGCGTCCAGGGCGGCTTGACGCGCAGGCGCCTGGCCCAGGCCGGCGGGCAGTACGCAACCAAACAACACCTCATCTACGGCGTCGGGCGCGATGCCTGCACGCTCGACCGCTGCACGGATGGCGGCAGCGCCCAGTTGCGGCGCGGTCAGGCCCTTGAGGTCGCCCTGGAACCCGCCCATGGGCGTGCGTACGGCGCTGACAATCACGATGGGATCATTCATGGGTCATCCTCCTTACTTGGCGGCCATGCGCAAGGCGCCGTCGAGACGGATCACCTCGCCATTGAGCATGCTGTTTTCAATGATGTGCCGCACCAGCGCGGCGTACTCGACAGGTTTGCCCAGGCGCGGCGGGAACGGCACGCCGGCGGCCAGGGAGTCGCGGACTTCGGGGGTCATGCCGGCCATCATCGGGGTTTCGAAAATGCCGGGGGCGATGGTCATCACGCGAATACCAAAGCGCGCCAGCTCTCGTGCGGCGGGTAAGGTCAGACTGGCTATCGCGCCTTTGGATGCCGCATAAGCGGCCTGCCCGATCTGCCCGTCGAACGCAGCCACCGAAGCGGTGTTGATGATCACCCCGCGCTCGCCGTCGGCGTTCGCCTCTGTCTCAGCGATGGCCGCCGCCGCCAGGCGCAGCAAGTTAAAGCTGCCGATCAGGTTGACGTTAATCACCTGGGCAAAGCTTGCGAGCCCGTGAGGGCCATTCTTGCCGAGGATTTTTTCACCGCGCACCACCCCCGCGCAGTTGACCAAACCATGCAAACCGCCAAACGCCGCGACCGTTGCCTGGACGGCGGCTTCAGCAGCCGCTTCCTGGCTGATATCCGCCACAGCGCTGCGGGCGTTGTCGCCGAGCTGCCTGGCCTTGGCCGCCACGGCGTCGGCGTTCAAATCCACCAGCATGACCTTGGCACCGGCCGCGACCAGCATGTCTGCGGTGGCTGCACCGAGGCCGGAAGCGCCGCCGCTGACCAGAAAAATCTTGTTCTCAATCTGCATTATTGTTTCCTTGAACGGTCGGGATCGCCGAAATAGTCGCTCCGCAACGCCACAGCAGCAATGGTCAAAGCCTTCAACATGACTGACTGGTTTGGCCAATCATTGACCCCGCTGATCGGCCGGTCAGTCCAAGCGATTGGACGCCCGTCGTGCAAGCTCCTAACCTGAGGGCCTGCGCCAGCGAAGAAGCCCTGCCACCGATGATCGTACGTCCCAAGCCCAACCTGCTCGGCATCCTGTTTTCGCTCAAGGGCTCGATTGCCAAGCGCATCGCCCTGCGCAGCCTGCTGGTCACGCTGCTGGCGTCGGTGATCGTGCTGGTGGAAACCCTGCACCCGGCATATTTTTCCAAGGTCAACGCCACGCCCTTCACGTTGCTCGGGCTGTCGCTGTCGATCTTCATGAGCTTTCGTAATAACGCCTGCTATGACCGCTGGTGGGAAGGCCGCAAGCAATTGGGGCAGATGATCATCGAGGTGCGTTCGCTGATTCGCGAAACCCAGGTGCTCACTGACCCGTCGGAGCGCGGGCGCCTGCTGCGGGGCCTGGGTGGGTTCGCCCATGGGCTGATTGCGCGTTTGCGCCATGAAGACGAAGCCCTGGCGATCCAGCCGTGGGCCAGCGTGGAAGCCAGTCATCCCAACCTCCCTGACCGTGTGCTGCAACAGCTCGGCGCGCGGTTTTCCGCGCTGGCCGGGCAAGGCGCCATCAGCGAATGGCGCTATACCCAATTGGAAACCCGCCTGGTCAGCCTCAGCCAGGTACAAGCCGCGTGCGAGCGGATCAAAAGCACGCCGCTGCCCTTCCCCTACACCTTGCTGCTGCACCGCACCATCTACCTGTTCTGCATCCTCTTGCCGTTCGCCATGGCCGAGCCCCTGGGCTGGCTCACGCCGGTGTTTACCGCCATCGTCAGCTACACCTTCTTTGGCCTGGATGAAATCGGCGACGACCTGGAAGACCCGTTCGGCTTCGACGAAAACGACCTGCCCTGCAATGCGATCCTGCGCACCCTGGAGCGTGAGCTGCTCGCCGCCCTGGGCGAAACCGACCTGCCGCCGGCCCTGGAACCAGTGGAATACGTGCTGACCTGAAGCGGGTTTGACACCTGCCGTGGTCTGACCGAAGCTGACGGCTTTGCTTCTTCAGCTTTTCGGACGCCTGCATGTCAAAGTCACGCCGTTACTCCATCGTCGGCCTGTGCGCCCTGTTGTTGATTGTGCTGATCACCTGGTATTTCTCCCGCACCACCCAGGTGGCCGTGCCTCCCGCCATTGCCCATGGTTACTCGAAAGCCTTGAAACAGGCGCATAACGGCGAGCCGGGCGCAGCGCGCGTGCTGTATCAGCAATTGGGCCGGCCGGACCTGTCACCCGAACGCCGCGCCGCGCTGCATGCCGAATTGCCCAACTACCCCAGCCCCCAGGCCTTGAAACTCGCCGATAAAGACCTCACCAGCGACTCACCGTTGGTGCGCGAAGCAGCCATCCACAGCATTGTCGGCCTGGTGCCCACCGGCCAGCGCACGCTGCTACTCGGCCCGGTGCTGGATGACCCCGAACAAAGCGTGCGCTTTGCCGCCGCCGATGCCTTGCTCGGCCTGTCGCCCGACACCTTGGGCCTGTACTTCGGTCCCTTGCAGCAGGTGCTGGACGAGTTCGTGAAAAAGCTCAAGGCCCAACCCGAAACCGCCGAGGGCTGGATTCAACTGGCGCGCCTGTACATTCACAGTGCTCTGCTGCCGGAAGCACAAAACGCCCTGGAACAGGCCATGCGCTTGCAGCCGGACAACCTGCAGGCGGTGGTGGCGCAGATCGAGTTACTCGACAAACAGGGCAAGACCGATGAGTCGCGCCAGCTGCTGGCGCGGCAATTGGCAGCGCATCCTGAGTCGGCCTACCTGCAACACGCCCTGGGCATGTGGCTGCTGCACCATGGCGAACGCCCCTATGCGCTGCTCGGCCTGTCCAAAGCGGTCGAGCTTGAGCCGGACAATCAGGATTATCGCTATGACCTGGCTACCACCCTGCACGCCCAGGAGGAGCTGGAAGCCGCCCAGCGCCAACTCGAAGAGATCGTTCAGCGTAACCCCGCCAATCGCAAGGCGCGGGTGCTGCTTGTGAACTATTGGAAGGAAAGTGGCCAATTGCAGAATGTCCAGGTGTTGCTCGCCCAGCTCGAGCAACAAAACCCTGACGATCCGGCGCTTGCGCAAGGCCTGTAGGTGCGCGGCACGATTGTGTGCAAAACGTGCCACAGCCCGCATTAATCCCGGATCCGGTTGAACCGCCGCAGAGCGCAACGGTCAAGAGAACATAGCGCGGTCACATGGCTGCGCATCCTCTACTCGTATGTGACCTGAGGGCACTTCTTGTCTACATCCAAAGCGTTGTTAACCGACAAAGCGGCCATTGGCATCGAAGGTCTTGACGACATTCTTTGCGGAGGGCTATCGCGCAGCCACCTGTTCCTGCTGGAAGGCGAACCCGGCACAGGTAAAACCACCGTCGCCCTGCACTTCCTGCAAGCCGGGGCCAAAAACGGTGAACGATCGCTCTACATCACGCTGTCCGAGACCGAGCGCGAGTTGCGCCAGGGGGCCGAGTCCCATGGTTGGAATCTGGATGACAACATCCATATCTTCGAACTGACGCCGCCGGAGAGCCTGCTCAACGCCGACCACCAGCAGAGCCTGCTGTATTCCTCCGACCTGGAATTGGGCGAGGCCACCCGGCAAATCTTCGAAGTGGTGGAACGGGTCAAGCCCACCCGCGTGGTGATCGACAGCCTCTCGGAAATCCGCCTGCTCGCGCAAAGCTCGTTGCGCTATCGCCGGCAGATCCTGGCGATCAAGCACTACTTCGTGCGTTACGACGCCACCGTCCTGTTGCTGGATGACCTGACCACCGAATCCCTCGACAAAACCGTGCACAGCGTAGCCCACGGGGTAATTCGCCTGGAAGAACTGACCCCCAGCTACGGCGCCGAACGCCGTCGCGTGCGCGTGGTGAAGTACCGTGGCCAGAAATACCGGGGCGGCTTCCACGACTTTACGATCATGCAAGATGGTATCCATGTGTTCCCGCGCCTGGTGGCGGCCGAACATCGCGGCGGTTATGTGCGTGAGACCTTGAGCAGCGGCATTCGCGAACTGGATGCCCTGATGGGCGGCGGGGTCGAGACCGGCTCCAGCAGCCTGATCCTTGGTCCGGCGGGTACCGGCAAATCGCTGATCTCGATGATCTTTGCCGCCGCGGCCGTCGCGCGGGGTGAAAAAGCCGCGCTGTTTATCTTCGATGAAGAGCTGGGGTTGCTGTTCGAACGCATGAAAAACATGGGTATCGACCTCGCCGCCCTGCAAGCCACGGGTAACCTGCTGATCGAGCAAGTGGATGCGGCCGAGCTCTCACCCGGCGAATTCTCGCACCGCGTGCGGCGCTGCGTCGACGAGCGCGGGATCAAGACGGTGGTCATCGACAGCATCAACGGCTACCAGGCCGCCATGCCCGAAGAGAACGCGCTGATCCTGCATATGCACGAGCTGCTGCTGTACCTCAATCGCCGAGGCGCGGCGACGTTCATGACCGTTGCGCAACACGGTTTGGTCGGCGACATGCAGGCCCCCGTCGACATCACCTACCTGGCCGACACGGTCATCCTGCTGCGCTACTTCGAAGCCTTGGGCAAGGTGCGCCGAGCCATCTCGATCATCAAGAAGCGCACCGGCTCCCACGAGGCGACTATTCGCGAATACCGCATCAGCGGCCAGGGCATGACCGTCGGCGAGCCTCTCGATAATTTCCAGGGTGTGCTGCGCGGGATCCCGACCTATATGGGCGCGGGTTCACCGTTGCTCAGGGATGAGGGCGTGTGACGGGCCTGTCACCCGTCTCCGAGCGCGCCATTGTGCTTGCGCCAATGGGGCGTGACGGCTCGTTGGCGTTGATGATGCTCAAAGAAGCCGGTTACAGCGGCATCATTGCCAGCAACCTGAAAGGACTGTGCGAGGCGCTTGAGCACGGCGCCGGCTTGTTGATCATTGCGGCCGAAGCCTTGCGCGGCGAGGACCTGGAGCCTTTGCTGATGCACTTGCATCAACAGCCCGCCTGGTCCGACCTGCCCATCGTGCTGATGACCCATCACGGTGGCAACGAGCAGAACGGCTCATCCCACCTCAGTGGCTTGCTCGGCAACGTGACCTTCCTGGAACGGCCCTTTCACCCGGTGACCTTGATCAGCCTGGTCAGCGCCGCCCTGCGCGGGCGGCGCCGGCAATATGACGCGCGTGACCGGCTGGTTGACTTAAGCGAGAGCGAGGCGCGGTTGCAGCGCACCCTCGAAACCCTTGAGCAGCAAGTTGAAGAGCGCACCGCCCAGTTGCGCAGTAACGAAGAAGCCTTGCGTCAATCCCAGAAGATGGAAGCCGTCGGCCAATTGACGGGGGGTATCGCTCACGACTTCAACAACATGCTCACCGGGATTATCGGCAGCCTGGAGCTGCTGCGCAGGCGTATCGCTCGCGGCAGGCTCGACGACCTCGACGGCTTAATCGACCTGGGCGTGACCTCGGCCAACCGGGCCGCCGGGCTGACCCACCGCCTGCTCGCGTTTTCCCGGCGCCAGTCGCTGGATTCAAAGCCGGTGCAGATCAATCAACTGGTCACCTCCATGGGCGAGCTGTTGCAACGCAGCATCAACGAAAGCATCACCCTGGAGATGCGCCTCACCGATCAACTGTGGACCGCCGAAGCCGACCCCAACCAACTGGAAAGCGCCCTGCTCAACCTGGTGATCAACGCGCGCGATGCCATGGCCAGTGGCGGCAAGCTGACCGTCGAGACCACCAATCGCCATCTGGACAGCGTATTCACCGCCGCCTACGGCACCCTCAGTCCCGGCGATTACGTGGAACTGAGCGTCAGCGACACCGGCTGTGGCATTCCTCAAAGCGTGATGGGCCGCGTGTTCGACCCCTTCTTCACCACCAAGCCCATCGGCCAGGGCACCGGTCTAGGGTTGTCGATGATCTACGGCTTCGCCCGTCAGTCCCGTGGCCACGTCACGATTCACAGCGAAGTGGACAAGGGCACTACTGTGAGCCTGTTCCTGCCGCGCTTCATCGGCGAAGTCGTCACCGGCGCGGCGATAAACCCAGCGTTGCTGCCGTTCGCCAATGCCGGCGAAACCGTGCTGATCGTCGAGGACGACCCGGCGGTGCGCGTGCTGGTCAGTGCAGTGCTCAAGGAACTGGGCTACGCCTTTGTCGAGGCCGGCGACGCCGATGCAGCCGTGCCGATCATCGAGTCCGACCAGCGTATCGACCTGATGATCAGCGACGTTGGCCTGCCGGGCATGAACGGTCGGCAACTGGCGGAAATCGGGCGGCAGATTCGGCCGGACCTGAAGGTGTTGTTCATTACCGGATATGCCGAGCATGCAGCCGTACGCGGCGGTTTTCTCGACCCAGGGATGCAGCTGATCACCAAGCCGTTCACCTTTGATTTGTTGACGGCAAAGGTCAGGGAGATGATCCAGGCGTGAGCTGATTCGACAAGGTCAATCCGGACACGATTGGACACGGGGCGAATTGGAATCGCTGAACGCTTTTCGGACATTAAGGTTAGGTATCGGGCGACGAAGTTTAGCCCGGCCCCCCCTAAAATGACCTGACGAGCCGTAGGATGACTAATTCTGCCACCGTTTTAAATGCTCCCCGCCCTGCATCCCACACTTCAACTGTCAATCAGCCGCCTGCTGAGACACCCAGCGCGCATGGCGCCGACCTCCCCGCCGCATCGTCTGACACCAGTCGCGCTGCCGGCGACCGCGAGCTGGTGGCGCTGTACGCTCAAGCCTTGCGGCGTACGACGGGGGTGCCCAGTCATGACCGCGAGATCATGATCGATAACATCCCCGCACACTCGACGTTCGGCCAGTGGTGGGCGCAGTTGGGGCGTGCCATGCAATCCCAGGATGGTGAATGCCGCTGACATTACGGAGTCCGGCCTGATTAACTTCAAACATGCCAGCGAGGCTGGATTATTTGGCCACACCGTCTACATCCAGAAAACCATGCACAACGAGTTGTACCTGTTCAACACCAACAGCCCGGACTTGGACATTGCCATGGCACTGCTGGGCAATGAGCCAGCGGTCAGCGGCGGGATGACCGTCTACCGCCTTGACGGCAGCGGTCAAAAAGGCCTCCAGCGTTTTCTTGATGGGATCGACGGAAAAACTGGCTGGCAATTCGCCTACACCCCCGCCAGCACACTCAAGGCCAATGTGCAGAAGCTGACCCCCTGACCCTTTGGAGCCGATGGCGCCGTGTACGTTCGGCGCTGCGGCGCTCAGGCGAGCAAGCGCTGGATATGCTCTTGCAGCGTATCCAGATCAAACGGCTTGGCCAGGATCGGCGCATTGCGCGTGATCGGGCTGTTGCAGTCGAGGATTTCCTGCGGGTAACCGCTGATAAAGATGACTTTCAATTCCGGCCGTAGCTTGATCGCCGGCTCAGCGATCTGTACGCCGGAAATCCCGCCCGGCAGGCGGTAGTCGGTAACCATCAGGTCCAGGTGCGGCTTGGTGGCCAGGATTTCGAAGGCCTGCTCCCCATCGATCGCCTTCAACACCCGATAACCCAGGCCCGCCAGGTATTCACCCAGCACAAACATAATGGATTCGTCGTCCTCGACGATCAGAACGACGTCTTGTGCATCTTCACTCATGGGAAGCCTTTGTCCGGTCAATTGCTGCAATTACGACCATGGGGTCACGCAGAGGTTGCGTCGGGGTGACGATTGATTTCATGCCGGCTGCTCCAGGGGCAGGCACACCCGAAACAACGCGCCCTCGCCTATCTGGCTCTCGACCTCGATGGTGCCGCCATGGGCTGCAATGATCTGTTCTGAAATAAACAGACCGAGGCCCAGACCCGCTGATACCTGGCTGGCGGACACGCGCTCGAACTGCTGAAAAATACGCTTCTGGTTCTCGACACTGATGCCGATCCCATGGTCGCGCACCTCAATCCGGGCCTCGCTATGTTCGCTGTACACGCGCACTTCCACCGGGCTTTTAGCCCCATAGCGCAAGGCGTTGGTCAGCAGGTTCGTGACCACCTGCTCGATACGGAACTCATCCCAGTTGCCCTCCACGGGCGCCTCGGCAACCAGTTGCATCGTCGATTCGGCGGCGGCAACCTGCGGTGCGAAATTCTCCACCAGGTTGCGCACCAGTTGCGTCAGGTCAAAGCGCCCCGGGCGTATCGACAGCTTGCCGGTGCGGATGCGCGATACGTCGAGCATGTCTTCGATCAGGCGGATCAGGCTCTTGATCTGCCGCTCATCGCGGTCGACCATGGCGTGCATCTTGTCCAGGGTGAACGCGGCGGCGTTATCGCGGGCCAAGTGCATCTTGCGCAGCTGGGTTTCCAGGATCAGGCCGTTGAGCGGCGTGCGCACTTCATGGGCAACGATCGACATGAAGTCATCACGCATGCGCACCGCCTGCTCCAGTTCGGCCTGGGTGGCCTGCAGGCGGGCGAGCAACAGTTCCTGCTCGCGACGACTGCGCTCCAGTGCCTCCACCTGCTGCTTCATCGCCTTGCTCTGGCGGTACAGGTCGACGAACACATTGACCTTGCTCTTGACCGCGTGGATGTCCAGCGGTTTGTGCAGGAAGTCCACGGCGCCGCTTTCGTAGCCCTTGAAGGCGTAATTGAGTTCACGGCCGGCGGCACTGACGAACACAATCGGGATGTTCTTGGTTTTTTCGGTGCCGCGCATCAGTTCGGCCAGCTCGAACCCGTTCATGCCGGGCATCTGCACGTCGAGAATCGCCATGGCGAACTCGTGCTCCAGCAACAGGGACAAGGCCTCGTCGGCGCTCAGTGCCTTGAAAACCTGGCGATCCTCGCGCTTGATCAGTGCCTCGAGGGCCAGCAGGTTTTCCGGCAGATCGTCGACGATCAGCAGTTTGGCCTGGACAGTACTTAACATGGGGAGGATTCCAGGGAAGCCAGCAATGCGGCAATGCGGCTCAAGGTCAGAATATGGTCAGGTGCGTGCAGGGCCAGGGCCGCGCGCGGCATCACGGCAATCCGTGCTTCGCTGGGGTCCTGTACCACCGTGGTGCCGCCCGATTGCTTGATATGGGCCAGCCCGTGGGCGCCGTCGTGGTTGGCGCCCGTGAGCAAAATGGCCAGCAGGCCCTTGCCATAGGCATCGGCGGCCGAGGCGAACAGGTAATCAATAGCCGGCCGGGAATGGTGTACCCGGTCTTCCTGGCTCAGGGACAGGCTGCGGTCATGCTCTACCGACAGGTGATAGCCGGGACCGGCGAAATACAACGTGCCCGCCTGGATCACTTCCTTGTCCTGCCCTTCCCGTACCGGAATCGGCAGGCGCCGCGCAAAGACTTCCGCCAGTTGGCTACGGCGCTCATCCGGCAGGTGCAATACGGCAATGATCGGCAGGGCGAAGGTGTCGGGCAGCTCGCTGAAAATACTCAGCAACGCCTCGACGCCGCCGGCGGAGGCGCCGACGACGATGGCTTCAATCCCGCGAATCGGGTTGGCTGCGACGTCGCTCATGATTTTCGGTAGATCCGTTCCTGCTTGACCAAGGGTTCGAATTGCTTGCTGTAACCAGAAAATTCCAGGGTTTCCTTGCTGCCCAGCACCAGGAAGCCGCGATGGCACAGCGACTCATGAAACAATCCAAACGCTCGATCCTGCAATTTTTTATTGAAATAAATCAGTACGTTGCGACATGAAATTAATTGAGTTTCTGAGAACACACTGTCGGTCGCCAGGCTATGGTCGGCGAACGTCACATTCTCACGCAGGGATTTGTCGAAGATCGCGTAATCGTAAGCCGCTGTGTAGTAGTCGGCAAATGACCGTTGCCCGCCGGCCTGCTGATAATTGGCGGTGTAGGCTCGCACGTTCTCCAGGGAAAAGATGCCTTGCTTGGCTTTATCCAGGGAGGCGGGGTTGATGTCGGTGGCATAGATGATCGTGCGCTCCAGCAAGCCTTCTTCACGCAGCAGGATGGCCATGGAGTACACCTCCTCCCCCGTGCTGCAGCCGGCAATCCAGATCTTGATCGACGGGTAGGTCTTGAGCAGCGGCACCACTTCCTGGCGGATGGCCAGGAAGTGCGACGGGTCGCGAAACATCTCGCTCACCGGGATCGTCAGAAATTGCAGCAACTGCATGAACGCTGCCGGATCGTGCAGCACCCGCTCCTGCAACGCCGAAATGGTGGCGCAGTCGAACTGGCGCAAGGCGTGGGCCACGCGACGTTTGACCGACGCACCGGAGTAGTCGCGAAAGTCGTAGCTGTACTTGAGGTAAATCGCCTCGATCAACAGGCGCAGCTCAATATCGCTGCTTTTCTCCAAAAAACGGTGCTCCACTTAAATGCGTTCCATCTTGGGTAGCCATACGCGAATCAGCGAGAACAGGCGATCCAGGTCGATCGGCTTGGCCAGGTAATCATTGGAGCCTGCTGCGAGGCAGCGCTCCTGATCGTCCTTCATGGCCTTGGCCGTCACCGCAATGATCGGCAGCTTTTTCCAGCGCGGGTCCTGGCGGATCAAGGCGGTGGCCTCGTAACCGTCCATCTCCGGCATCATCACGTCCATCAGCACCAGGTCGATGTCGTCGACTTCATTGAGTCTCTCGATGGCTTCGCGGCCGTTACGCCCGATGACCACCACGGCGCCTTTGTGCTCCAGGGCGCTGGTCAGGGCGAAGATGTTACGCACATCGTCGTCCACCAGCAGGATCTTGCGCCCCTCGAAGACCTTGTCGCGGCTGCGGGCGGTCTTGAGCATCTTCTGGCGGTCATGGGACAGCTGGGATTCGACTTTGTGCAGAAAGAGTGTGACTTCGTCGAGCAGACGCTCCGGCGAGCGGGCGCCCTTGATGATGATCGAGCGCGAATACTTGCGCAGTTCGGCCTCTTCATCGCGGGTCAGGTTGCGGCCGGTGTAGACGATCACCGGCGGGAACGAGCAGATATCCTCGGTAGCCATGCGCTTGAGCAACTCATTGCCCAGCATGTCCGGCAGCTTGAGGTCGATGATCATGCAGTCATAGATGTTGGTACGCAGCAGGTCCAGGGCGGCCTGGGCATAACCGACATCGGTGATTTCGATGTCATCGTCGCCGATCAGGCGGGCAATGCTGTCGCGCTGCAGGTCATCGTCTTCCACCAGCAATACGCGCTTGACCTTCTGGGTCAGCTTGGCTTCCAGGCGTGCAAACACGTCCTTGAGCTCTTCGCGGGTGGTCGGTTTTACCGCATAGCCGATGGCGCCCATGTGCATGGCGGCCTCGACGCGGTCTTCCACGGAAATCACATGCACCGGGATGTGGCGCGTGTTGGCGTGTTCCTTGAGGCGTTGCAGCACAGTGAGCCCGGAATGGTCCGGCAGGCGCATGTCCAGCAGGATCGCATCGGGAATGAACTCCTCGGCCAGGCTGTAGCCCTCGTCCGCACCGTGGGCCACCAGGCACTGATAACCCAGCTCATGGGCGAGGTCGAAGAGGATGCGCGCAAAGTTCGGCTCATCCTCCACCACCAGGATGCAGCGGGTGGCGAACGGCGCCTTGTCGCGGTCGTCGGCAAAGCGCGGGATCTGCTTGGCGTCGGCTACCGGCAGCGGTGAGATCGCGATGGGCTTGGGTGCGGGGGCGGCAACGACCTGGCGCGGTTGCTCGATCGGCGGCGCGTCTTCCTCGCGTTCGACATATTGCTCCGGCAGCACCAAGGTAAAGGTGCTGCCTTTGCCGGGTTCGCTGGTCACGCTGATATAGCCGCCGAGCAACGCGGCCAGGTCACGGGAAATCGACAAGCCCAGGCCGGTGCCGCCGTAACGGCGGTTGGTGGTGCCATCGGCCTGGCGGAAGGCTTCGAAGATGCTTTCCTGCTGGTCCGGGGCAATACCGATGCCCGAATCGCGCACGGTAAAGGCAATGCCCTCCCCTGGCGCGCGGGATACCGACAGGCTGACTTCGCCGTGTTCGGTGAACTTGATCGCGTTGGACAGCAGGTTCTTGAGAATCTGCTCCAGGCGCTGGCGGTCGGTAAACAGCATGATCGGCGCACCTTCCTGCACCTGCACCTGGAACCCCAGCTTGCGGTCGGCGGCCAGCGGTTCGAACATCCCGCGCAGGCCGTCCACCAGGCGCGTCACACTGGAGTTTTCCGGGCGTACTTCCAACTTGCCGGCTTCTACCTTGGAAATATCCAGGATGTCGTTGATCAGGTTGAGCAGGTCGTTGCCCGCCGAATAGATCGACTCGGCAAACTTGACCTGTTCGGCGCTGAGGTTTTCCTGGGGGTTTTCCGCCAGCAACTTGGCCAGGATCAACGAACTGTTCAGCGGCGTGCGCAGTTCGTGGGACATGTTGGCGAGGAATTCGGATTTGTACTTGCTGGAGCGCTGCAATTCATCCGCGCGGTCTTCCAGCTCGAGCTGGGCCTGGTTGAGCTCGACGTTCTTGCGGTCCATGGCATCGCGTTGCTCGGCCAGGGTCTGGGTCTGTTCGGCCAGTTGCTCGTTGGTCTGCTCCAGCTCGGCCTGTTGGGTTTCCAGATGGGCCTGGGACTCCTTGAGGATGCGTGACTGTTCCTCGAGTTCTTCGTTGGCGGTCTTGAGTTCTTCCTGCTGCACTTGCAGCTCTTCGTTGAGCTGCTGGGTCTCGGCCAGCACTTCCTGCAAGCGCTGGCGATAGCGCGCGGCTTCGATGGAGGTGCCGATATTCCCGGCGATCAACTCCAGCAGCTCGATGTCACGCTCTTCCAGCGGCCGCAGGAAGCCCAGCTCGATCACACCGTTGACACGGTCGTCATCGCTGGTCGGCACCACCAGCACGCTACGGGTCAAGCCTTCGCCCAGGCCGGAGCTGACCTTGAAGTAGTCCACCGGCACGTCATCCAGGCGAATCAGCCGATCCAGTTGGGCGGCCTGACCGACGATCCCTTCGTCGCTGTAGATCGCCTGTTCGAGCTGTTCCTGTTCGCGGGAGAAGCCATACGTCGCGACGCGCTTGAGACCGCCGTGCTCTTCACGCACATACAGCGCCGCCACCGCCGAGCCCATGTACTGGGCAAAAAATTGCAGGATATTGCGCCCGAGCATATTGAGGGTCAGCTGCCCCAGTACCTGTTCGGCCAGCTCGGTCTGGCCATTGCGTAGCCAGGCCTGCTGTTCCAGGCGCAGTGCGATCTTCTGTTGTGACGCGATGTTTGCGCTGTAACTGTCTGATAAAGCTAGTAAGTTCCTGCGGCCGATGTACGCCAGGAAGCCACTCAGCCCGAGCACGAATGCTAGATACAGGGTGACACTGATGACCGTGGTGCGGGTCACTTCTTGATTGCGCGTGATGCGGAACTGCTGCTCCATCGCCACCGCTTCCTCATATTCCTTGCGGATCTCATCGGTCAGGCGCTTGCCACGGCCGGCCTTGACCGCGCTGCGGTAGTCTCCACTCTCGCGCTGCATATCAATCATCGACTGGGCGTATTTGTTCCACTCCAGTTGCAACGCTTCCAGGCGCTTGAGGCGATCCACCTGCTGCGGGTTATCCGCCACCAGGTCCTGCAAATTGCGCAAGTCGGCAATGATTCGCGGCTTGGCCACTTCGTACGGGTCGAGGAAGTGCTCGTCACCGGTGATCAGGAAACCGCGCATGCCGGTTTCCAGGTCGACCGTCAGCTTTGACGTCTCGTTGAGGTTGTTGATGACCCGATCGGTGTGCTCCACCCACTGGATCACCGACAGCAAATAGGTGATCAGACAAACGAAAAATACCGCGCTGAGCACGCCCACACTCAGGGGCAATGCCACGTTTCGGCTCAGCAGTGTACGAAAGCTCTGTTCATCGACGGACGACGCGGGAGTCATGGGCATGCCTTGGCCAAATACGGAAAAACCGGGAGTTTGCCCCAAAGTTGCAGTTGAACGCTATTTTTCTGCCAGCTCAGCGTGTAATTGACACGTCGAGCGAGAGGAGGCTGAGGGTAGTACGTTGTTTCCAGCCCAGAACAAACCCATGGTCACCTTGGAAAGAGACAATGCTGTGCGGTGTCGGCACAATGCGCATTCCAAGGGAACTTGGCTTGATCAAGGAGACTCACTACTGCGGTGTCCTTTTGAATTTTTTATTACCTGCTCCCCCCTCTTCTCAGGAATTCCCATTATGCCCGCGTCAGCCTCCACCATCCTTGTAGTCGAAGACGACGCCATCGTGCGCATGCTGATCGTCGATGTACTCGAAGAGCTGGAGTTCAGTGTGCTTGAGGCGGCCGACGCTAAAGCGGCGCTCGCGGTCGTTGAAAACTCCGCTCAGGTGATCGACCTGATGATGACCGACGTGGGCCTGCCGGACATGGACGGCAAGCAACTGGCAACCCGCGTGCGTGAACTACGCCCGGCTCTGCCCATCCTGTTTGCCAGCGGCTATGCCGAAAGTATCGACGTCCCTGCCGGCATGCAGGTGATTGCCAAACCGTTCTCGATCGACCAGTTGCGCGATAAAGTCAAATCGATGCTGCCTGCCGCCTGACCCCTCTTTTGCGCATCGCCGCCCAGCACGGGCGGCTATTCCCCCCCCCCTCTTTACCCACCCGTGAAACGCCCGTACTCGCGCCCTCCTTCGTTTGGATGCCTGGCGCGCCTGCATTTAGCTGCTCGCTTGAGCCGCAGTGGACCGTGGCGTGCAAAGACGACGGCTGGCCGCAGTTCACGTTATTCGCAGGGATTAACGTGACGTTCGGGAAATAAAACAGGAAACTCGTCGCCTTTATTCCCCGTCAGTCAAACGAACTTTGGAAGGACGCAACAACATGATTGGAAAACCGACGCGCCTGCTGTTGGCGAGCCTCTCGATACTCATGAGTTCCGGCGCCTGGGCCGATTTCACCGCTACCCCCAGCGAAGCGCGGGCCATCGCCAAGGAAGCCTACCTGTATGGCTACCCGGTGGTGGAGATGTACAAGACGCTCTACACCCAGGCCGTTGATAAGGGCGGCGCCAACTTCAAGGCGCCGTTCAACCATATCGGCAATACCGCCCAGGTGCTCACCCCCAAGGACACCGCGTTCGTGACGCCGAACCTGGACACGCCCTACTCGTTTGTCTGGATGGACCTGCGCAGCGAGCCGCTGGTGCTGACGCTGCCCAAGATCGAAGACGACCGTTACTACTCGGTGCAATTGATCGACCTCTACACGCAGAACATCGCCTACCTGGGCACCCGCAGCACCGGCAACAACGGCGGTCACTACATGATTGCCGGCCCGGACTGGAAAGGTCAGCAGCCGGTGAACGTCGACCGCGTGGTCTACAGCGAAAGCAACATCGCCTACGCCCTCTACCGCACGCAGTTGTTCGACGAGAAGGACCTGAACAAGGTCAAGCAGATCCAGAACGGCTACAAAGTCCAGTCCCTGAGCAACTACGTGAAGCAAGCTGCGCCGGCCAAAGCGCCAAAGGTCGCATGGCCCAAGCCCATGGCGACCATGACCGAAGGCCCGCAGCTGTTTCGCTACCTGAACTTCATGCTGGCCTTCGCCGCGCCCCAGGACAGCGAGAAAGACCTGCTGGCGCGTTTTGCCAAGATCGGTATCGCCCCAGGCGCGCCCTTCAAGGTCAAGGAGTTGACCGCTGAGCAGCGCAAGGCCCTGGAAGACGGCATCTCCGATGCGCGCGCCGAGTTTGCCGCATTCAAAAAGGACAAGGTCGACACGCATCAGGTCGCCAATGGCGATTTGTATGGCAGCCGCGACCACTTGAACAATAACTACCTGTACCGCTACGCCGGTGCGGACATGGGGCTTTTCGGTAACTCCGGCGATGAAGTCGCTTACCTGAGCTACGTCAACGACAGCGAGGGCAAGCCTGCCAACGGTGCACGCCACAGCTACACCGTGCATTTCGCCAAGGACCAGTTGCCACCGGCCGATGCGTTCTGGTCGCTGACCATGTACGACGCCAAGACCAAGCAACTGGTGCCCAACCACAAGAAACGTTACGTGATCAACTCGCACATGCTGTCCGGCCTCAAGCGGGACGCCGATGGCGGCCTGACCCTGGCCCTGCAGCACCACGAACCGCCGAAAGCCGAGCAGAGCAACTGGCTGCCGGCTCCACCCGGTCCGTTCTACGCCATCCTGCGGATTTACCTGCCCAAGCCTGAGGTGGGTAACGGCCAGTGGAAACTGCCGCCATTGACGCCGCTTAAGTAACACCGCGTGCCCGGTCGCCGCAGGGTCAGGCCGGGCCAGCCCTACCGTGGGCTCTAACCCTTACTGGCGCTGGTTAATCAACCGGTAAAACAGGTAATGTGCGCGCGATTGTCTACGGAGTTGCACTGCACATGACTTGCTGGAATGTCCTTGGCCTGGCGCCGGATGCCGATAGCCGCACGATCAAGCGCCAATACGCCGCCCTGCTGAAGAAAACCCGGCCGGATGATGACCCCGAGGGTTTCCAGCGCCTGCGCGAGGCCTATGAGGCTGCGCTGGCGTGGAGCCAACGGCTGCAGGAAGTCGACGAAGTCGTCATCGAAGCCCAGGGCGACACCCTTGCCGACCATTATCAGGCGGCAATGGCCGATGGCAATGCGCTGCCTTTTGAAATCCACCTGTTGCTGCGCGACATCGAAGGGCATCTGAACCCCGAAGAAACTCGCTGGGCCTTTGAAACCTTCAACTGGCTGACGGCCTGGCAGCGCCTGGAACTGCCCGGCGAGCTGATCGAAAAGCTCGAGCGCAAGCACCGCAGCGCGTTGCAGCAACCCTTGCGCCAGGCGCTTGAGCAAAAGGACGAGGCCGCCTTCCTGACTGCCTATGCCGCGCGCTCCGAGCATCCCTGGGTGAACAATCATCCGCATGCCGAGTGGTTCAACCAATGGCTGGCGCGCTTGTTGGCGCAGAGTCATTACTGGTCGAGCGCGGTGTTCGACGCAGTGTGCGCCGGCCAAAACTGGCATGGCGGCAGCGGTCATGAGTGCCCGGCGGAGGATTGGGCTCGGCTATTGCATCGCCAGCAAGGCCCGGTCTTCATGGCACGCCAACGGGCACTGGCCGCCGAAGCGCCCAACAGCCCGCAACAACGGGCTGCCCGGCTGCTACTGGCACCGATGAGCCTGGGTCAGCGCCGTGCCTTCGCCCAACGCTTCGATGAACATGACTGGAAAGCCTGCCAGGCACTCAGTGCAGATATCTACACCGAGCACGCGGCCGAAGCCGAAACGATGCCCGGCGGTATCGTGTATTTCTGGCAAGGGTGGGACACGGCCATGGATACCTGGCCCTGGATTGTCGCACTGGTATTGAGCTGCCTGGTAGGCGTGTTGGTGAATGCCGAGCCCCTGGCCGGCAACGTGCTGCCGACCTTGGGCTACGGCCTGCTGTGGTCGTTGGGTGCCGTGATCGGCGCCGGATTGGCTTGGCAGGTCTGGCGCCCGCTGGCTCATCAGTACCGCGTGCTCGATGAACGGCTCAGTGAGCGCCTGCCGCGCTGGTTCAGCCCTACTCACCTGCCGTTGTTGCCGATACGGGACCTGCTGCCAGGGCTAGTCCTTGCCGCAGCGCTGGGTTACGCGTTCGGCCCGTTTGCCAGCCTGGCGCTGGTCGCGACCCTGGCGGTTATCGGCGTGATCAAGCGGCCCTTCATGAACAGCCACACCCCCTGGACCGCCCGCCACCCACGCTGGACGGCCCTGGGCATGGTGCTGCTGGGCATCAGTGGGATTGTGCTGTACGCCGGCTTGACGGTGCTCGACAACCAGCAACACGTAACCCGTAACCAGGGCCTGCAACAGTGGACCGAACGCCTGTGCAGCCGCATGCCTCGCTCCGCCCCCGACTGCCAGGCGCCCGCCACCCAGGCACAGTGGTATGGTCAGGAGGCCGCGCAATGAATCCGAAATGGTTGTTACCCGTCAGCCTGGTATTGGGCCTGGGATTGCTCGGTGTGGCCGGGGCCACCAAACCGCTACAACGTGTGCAATTATGGCTGGACCAACGGGACAGCCCTTCCACCGCAATGGCCAGCGCGTTGGCGCCGATCATTGATTGCGTGAACCGAATTGATCGCGATACGCGCCTGGCGTACTACCGTATGCGTTCGACACAGCCCGAAGCGCCCACCCAGGATAAGTTTGGCGACCGTGACGAGCCCGAGCCGCGCATTATACAGGCGGCGGTCTGTTCGCAGCTGTACACCCTCAAACTGGAGCGTCAGCAGCCCGGAAGCCACCTCGGCACTCTCGCCATGGTGTATGCCGACAAGCTGAATAAATTCACCTCCCTGGCGGACATGGTTGATCCGATACAAACCGAAGGTATGCCGTCGAACATGCGTCAGTGGGTGGCGCAAGCCATGAACAAGCGGATGGTCGGGGAATTGGCCAACCGGGGCGAAGAGTACCTGAGCGCGTCCGCTGCGTTACGCACCCAATTGGAAAACGAAGACATCCATCTGCGCCCGGTACAACTGGCGCGACTCGAATCGCGCTTCGGCCGGGACCTGCATTGGCACCTGCTCAACCATATGATCGCGGCCCGTCAGGCGATGAACCAGATTGACCAGGGTGTACGCGACGCCAGCCTGACGCCCCAACAACTGCTCAGCTTGACTGAGACGCTGCAACAGGCCAGCGATGCCAGCAAGGACTTCCTGGTTAAAATGCCGCGCAGCAAACGGGAGGAGGAAGCCACTCACCTCTGGTACGCCACCCGCTCGTCAGCCGACGCGTACCTCCAGGCGTTGCGCACCCTGCATCAGGACTGGCGGGAACACGCCCCGCCACAGCAACTGAGTGATGACTACTACCTCATCACCCGTCGCTATGACGCCCTGCTCAGCTACTACAACAAACCCGCCAGGAATGCGTTCTAGTCCCTAGTGTTTTTTCAGCTTCACATACGACTGATGCAGGTCCGACGCCCATCCATCGATCACGCCTTTCACGTCATCGGCCTTCATCACCTGCGAGTGGTTGGCCAGCGGCTTGCCGGTGCCCTTGCGCACCACTTGGGCGAGCACCTTGCCGTCGGCACCATCGAGGAACTGCGCCTCGGTGCCGAGGGTGGTTTCCTGGTCGCGGATGCCGGTGCCGGTACTCACCGCCGCCGCCACCAGGGCCACAGGCACGAATTCATAGGGCTTGAGGCCCTCAGTCTTGCTGCTGACGGCGGTGATCGCCGCACGCACCACGATCACACCGGGGCCGGGCCCGTTGGCCAGGGGCACTGATTTGCTCAGCTCACGCTTGAGCGCCTGGTTGAAGTAAGTGTTGATGCCATTGAGGGTGCTGTCGGGGATTTTCGCGGTGGCCTGGGGCTTGGGGTAAAACTGCGTCGGTTCGATGTACACCGCGGTGTAGCGGCTCAGGTCGAGTTTGGGGTCGACCCAGCGCATCACCTCGGCCCCCGAAGGCGACTTGGCTTCCTTGAGCTGGCTGTAGTCGGAAAGGAAGCCTGAGTACTCGTCCGGTTGGGTGACCTTGCTGGCGCAGCCAGCCATTGCGATTGAAGCCACGCACAGCGTACTGATCATTAGCCTTAGTTTCATCATTGAACTCCTTGGCGATCATCATCGAAACATGGAGCTGTAGGTATAGCCAATCCTGGGCAAAAAATACTTATTTCCACCCAGTGTTTGACACACCTGCGGCCCGCATCGACGCTGTACGAAGCGGTAGCCCTCAGCCGCGTTCGCGCGGAATCAGGCTCTGCAACTGCGTGGCCAGGAAGTTGGCGTCGAAGCCAAAGGTGTCCGGGTCCTTGAGGCCATTGGTTTTCTTCCACAGCCAGTCGTTTTTGTCGGCCGGCAGTACCAGCGACACGCTGCCGTGACGGGCAGCGGTCAAGCCCATCACCGACACTGAGATTGAACCGCCCACGCCCATGACCTCGGGCACGAACTCCACGGTTTTTCCGGTGATCTGCACCAGCAGCTTTTCGGTCTTGAAGGTCGACGTCTCCACCGGCACGCTCGGCCCGCTGGCGATATAGGCTTCACGGTGCACCTCCAGCAAGCCGACGGTCTTGACCGGCTCCAGCCATTGCTCTATCTGCCCGAACAACTCGCCAAGCTTTTGCGCCCAACGGGCCGACTGCACATCGAACTGCTGCTTCTTGTGCGCTTCGCTATCGGCGTAATGACGAAGCATCTCGCCCAGTTGCTGTACATCGTCCATTGCGGATCTCCTTGGGTGAGCCAGGTTGCAAAGCGCGATCATGGCAGATGCGCCCGCTCGGCGTATGACTAAACACCGGCCTGAGGCATGGGTCGTCGTTTACAGCTGGATGAACTCCAACCCGGGCGACCCGACCTCAACGTGAATGCAATGGAGGGTGCAGTTAACGGGCTAGCCCTGGGCTGCGCTTTCACGGGCGGGGTAATACGCCACGGCTGAACGATGAACCGCGCGCCTGCTAACGTAGGCGCCGTAGTCGATGTGCAATTCCTTCGTCTTGGGAAGTTGGCTCTTATCAACCACGAGTTCCATGGGTTGCTTCAAGCTGCCTTCTTCCAGGCTCAGGTAGACGGCAATGCCATGCCCCAGGTGCGTGCGAAAGAAGAACACCACTTCCTGTCCCTTTTCTAGCCCAGGAATCGCCGGCGCGGTGACTATGAGCTCTTTCTCGGTATCGGTAATCAGCGCAGCAGGCAGTCCATCGAAGCTAATAATCTTGTATACATTTGGCATGTGGCAATCCTCATCATGTTAAGGGACCAAGCCTTCAAGGCGCAGGCCTGGCCTCTATTAACAAGGCCAAATTACTTGCCGTCTACTGTCAGAAGTAACAGGTTTATACGTGTCCTGACGGTGTCGTATTCTCCTCCGGGCAGATCTGCAATGTCGGCGTATCGAACGAAGGGTGTTCCGATAAAAGACGATGCCACTCCATTCGAAACCAGGGCGTGAATTGCCCTTGTGACGCTGAAAGTCGAGCTGATATTTCGGCTCGCGTCCACCACTTGATCTCGCTGACTTCTTCAGTTGCCGGGCAGACCACAGCGTCAGATTGCGCAACCAATACATGACATAACTCATGTTCCGCACCGATCGAACCAAAGTGGGCATGGTACTCAAAACTATATAAAAACCGGCTGGAGGCAGAGATGCCTAATTCTTCACGCAGACGACGAGACGCAGCATCCAGAATAGTCTCTCCCGGTGCCGGATGACTGCAGCACGCATTCGACCAAAAACCTGGCCAAAGCATTTTACCTGCGGCACGACGTTGAAGCAGATGACGCCCTTCACTGTCGATCAGATGCACTGAAAATGCGCGATGCAGCTTTCCCTCTCCCAAGTGTGCGATGCGTTTGTCACACACTCCGATCTGTACATCATTGGCATCAACTAACACTACATCATTGGTCATTCTGTATTCCCTTCGGTGCAATTACGCGCGCCCTCCCCCGCACACTGTTTTCAGTGTGCGGGGTTTACCCAAGTCAACGGACTCGTCCCCTGGCGCTGACGAATGTCAACGCCGCGGCGGTAAACGCAGAGTCGTCACGCAGACGGGCCATGGCATCAAGGTCGTCTTGAGTGAGTAACTTGAGTTTCAGCAGAGCAGGCCCAGCCTGTGCAGTAGTTGCAGCCCAGAAGGCATCGGCTGGGCTGTTGTCTCCAATTCGGCCTTCAAAGGTGCAATACCCAACGTTGGAGAGTCCCCGATCACGTAACTGGCCGGGGAGAGTGTCGGCCCAGAGCATATCGGAACCGATGGACTGCTCCAGGAGGGTAACTCCGGCCTGGGCTACTTTTCGGAACACAGGGTTCGCCGCAATCAAGCTCGGTCGCAGACTCACGTCTTCGATCACCAGCCAACCACCCGGGCGGACCCAGGTGATGGCTCGCGTCAATATGTCCTCGCGTTCGGTGAGATGGCACAGAAGCGCCCGGATGTGCACCACGTCAAAGGAGGCAGCAGGAAAATCATCGGTCGCCGCATTATGGGTCATCACCCGAATGCGAGGAATATTGGTCAGGAATCGAGTGTCGATGTCGGTGGCGGTGACGGTCGCGTTGGGATAGCGCTTGCTCAGCCAGCGGGCGAGCGATCCAGCACCGGCGCCGAGATCGAGGATGGCAGGCTTGCCCGGAAGATCCAGCTGATCGAAAACCGCTTGGCTCAACGGGTCAAAGGCACGCTCCAGGGTGCGTAGCCGTTCCAATTGGCCTGCGTGCTGATCAGCAAGATAACTGTTGGTGTAGCCGGGCTCCTTGGCAAAGTCCGTAATGATCACAGTACGACCTCCAGTTGATCGGGGCAGCGGTTGAGGAATCCGCGTTCGGCAGGGGTGAACCCAGGAGCCCAGCGCACGTTTGGAAAGGTCTGTAGCAGCATGCGAGCGCTGATCGTGATCTCCATACGTGCCAGCATCGATCCCAGACAGAAGTGGCGCCCCGCTCCGAAGGCGAAATGACTGCTCGCCTGTTCGGTGCGTGACATGTTGAAGGTGTCCGGGTCGGTGAATTGGTCCGGATCGCGGTTGGCCGAACCGATAAGACAGGCCAGGGTCGCGCCAGCAGGAATCGTTCCCGATGGCAGCTGCAGCGACTCACGGGCTTCGCGAAGTACGAGTTGCAAAGGAGGGTTGCGTCGCAGGGTCTCGGCGAGCGCATTGTCCATCAGGTCTGGATCAGCCATCACCGCGTCTTTGACGCCAGGCTCGCTCAACAGGTTGACAATCAGATTCGCCAGGGCACCGTGACTGGTCTCGCTACCCGCAGTCATCAGGATCGCGCAGTAGGACCGGACGAACGTCTCGGACAACGGTTGACCGTCAATCCTTGCCGCCAGAAGCTGCGAGATCAGGTCGTCTGAGGGCTCAGCACGGCGAGCGTCGATGTGCGGCTGGATGAAGTCGTAGAAACTGTCTCGGTTGGATAACCCACCGGTCAACAGTGCCGGATCCTGTCGATAGTTGCCCATGTAAGCGAAGCCGATGGCACACCAACGCTTCAGCTGCTCCACCTCCTCGCGGGTTTCAGCCGGAAGACCCAGCGCACGGGCCATCACCCGCACCGGCAGCGCTGCGGTGAAATCGGCAATGAGGTCCACTTGGGGTCGCCCGTGCATCTGCGCCAGAAGGTCCGCGGTCACCGACGTGATGGATACTTCAAGCGCTGCCAGGGCCTTGCTGCGAAACGAAGGGCTAAGCAACGCACGGTGCTGCGCATGTTCACACCCGTCCATCGTGACAATAGTGTGTCCCAGCAGCGGCCCAATCTGCCATGTGTAGTTGTTGTTGCTCGCCCCAGGATGGGTCAATGCGGCTTTGACATCCACATGCCGACTGACCAACCACACATCGGTGGGCTCGTCATAGACGATCGGTAAAGTGGTACGTAACCGCTCATACAAGGGGTAAGGGTCGATTTCGAACTGCCGGGATTTAAGGGTCGGTGGAGTGAGTTTCAGGTCCACTTGCCGGTTGTCCTGTGCCGTGGAATCGGCGGCATGCAGGTGATAGCGAGAAACGCTCCGGTGCCAGTCGCCCGCCGCCCGGACAACCTGACGCAGTCGGTCCGGGTCGGTCGCGGCGCACCGCCGGTGATTTGCATGCCGGGTGGCGACCGCCGTGAACTGCGCAACCGCCGTGTTCACCATTTGATGGGCGGATTCAATCGCGGCAGGCCAGTCCATGCCAGCGGTATCCGCGAGGATTGAAACCAGGTTGAAGCGTTCACCACACACCACATCTTTGGTAATCGAATGGATATCGTTCGTCCAGGCGATGATATCGGCGCCGTGTTCACGCAACGTGTTCCACCATGCGGTGTCCGCTGGATGCTCGTACGGGTCAAGACTTTCGGCCGCATCGATAAGATCAAAGAAGAACAGTGCGCCGAAAGCGTCCCGGCGCAACGGCAGGTACTCGGCCAATGTGAGCGCCTTGTCGGTTTCCCGCACACGAACCAGCGTCGCCTGCGCACGCAGATGTTGGATCAAATGTCGCACAAGCCTATGCCGCCATTGATCGCCCCCCAAACACCGGGTCTGAGGCCACAGATCGTCGACCAGAACAACGAGCATTGGGTCATCAAATCGGCTGATTTCACCTGATGAATCAGCATCGCCGCCTTCGGTCAACGCCTCTACTGCGATGATGAAACGATCCAACGCACCGTTTTCCGCCCAGGGTCCATCATCGATTCGGTCATCGAGCGTGAGCGCCCACAGATACCAGCACACCAGAATCTCGGCTTGGGGCGCGGGCGCCCTCCCGCACAGCGCAACGCCCAGTTCGAGCAGCGCGGTGGTGCTCAACCGATGTGCACCACGGCGTCCGATCAAGCCGTAGCGCTGCGCCCAAGCGAGCGCATGCGTGCGCAACCGCTCACTGTCGGAACGCGGTGGCGGACCGGCGAAAGGAAGCCGGATCTCGGGAATAACCAGCTGTGTCGTCGGTAAATGACCGCCGTAGGGGGTGCCGGGAGCACCTTCCCGGAGTTCCGCTGCCATGATGTGTCCTCTTCTGTAAGAGATACTTGGCGGCTATTGCCAAGCCGCGTAGCCGGTGAAATCACCGGGAGCATTTTCCCAGCCGGCCCGATCTTGCTCGAAGTTCACATCCTGAGAAATGAGAATTGTCGGAATTTGCCCCAGAAAAACCCCCGCATAGTGGACAGGTGTATTGGTCCCTCATCCATGCGGATTAGATACGTGCATTGACTCAAAATATACTGTCATTTCCTACAGGTATAGACGAGTCAGCTCGGCAGGAAAGCAGTGATTGGTAATCACCGCTTTTTGAACTGCTCTGGTGAATAGGTTGGCAACAGCGTATGACGAATCGGCTTTCGATGGGTAAGGTGAAGCGACCTTCCCTGTCAGGAGCATCACATGCGCACCATCGGCCTTATCGGCGGCATGAGCTGGGAGTCCAGCGCCGAGTACTACCGCATCATCAACCAGCGTGTGCGTGACCAGCTCGGCCCCCTGCGCTCGGCACAAGTGTTGATGTACAGCGTGGACTTCGGCCCGGTGGAACAGGCCCAGCACGCCGGGCGTTGGGATGACGCCGCGCTGATCCTGGAAGACGCTGCGCGCCGTTTGCAGGCGGGCGGCGCCGAGTGTGTGGTGCTGTGTACCAACACCATGCATTTGGTGGCGCCGCGTATCGAGGCGGCGGTGTCGATTCCCTTCCTGCATATCGCCGATGCGGCCGCTGCGGCGGCGGTGGCAGCCGGCACCCTGACGGTCGGCTTGCTCGGCACCGCGTTCACCATGGAGCAGGATTTTCTCACGTCACGCCTGGCCGCCCAGGGTCTCACCGTGCTGGTGCCGGACGCAGACGAGCGCCGCGCCGTGCACCGGATCATCTATGAGGAATTGTGCGTCGGCGTGATCAGCGAGGCGTCACGCCAGGTCTACCTGCGGGTCATCGACGCCTTGGCCGCGCGGGGTGCCCAGGCGGTCATCCTCGGTTGCACGGAAATCAGCCTGTTGGTCAAACCCGAACACAGCGACCTGCCGCTGCTGGACACCACCGAGCTGCATGCGCAGGCTGCGGTGGCGTTTGCGCTGGAGGATTAAGCCGACTTGCGCAGACGCGCCATGCTCAGGGTGTCGACGAACACCCCGTCGCGCAGGGCGTAGTCACGCAAGCGCCCTTCAACCTCGAAGCCGAACTTGCGGTACAGGTGGTGCGCGGCTTCGTTGTCGGCGTACACCGTGAGTTCCACCCGGTGCAGGTTCATCCAGTTGTCGGCCACGTCCAGCGCGGCCGTCAACAGCCGCGAGCCCACGCCCTTCCCCTGCCAGGCCGTCGCCACGCCCATGCCGAACGAACCGACATGGGCCTGGCGCACACGCAGGTACTGTTCCAGGCCCAGTTGGCCGATCACCTCACCGCCGTGCACCGCCACCAGTTGCAGGCGCCGCTCGTTGTCCATCACCAGGCGTTTGCGCCAGGCCTCAATCGACTGGAACGGCATCTGCAGCACCTGCCGGCACACAGCCGGTTCGTTATAGAGCGCCGCGACACCTTCAAGGTGGGCTTCGGTAAAGCGCTGGATCACGATGTGGGGTTCAGGCGTGTGCATTGCGTTTCATCCTTTGAAAAACAAGTGGCCGGCCAGTGTAGAGGCCATGCCCGCCCCCTGGCTAGGGCGCCGGCGCGGTCGTCCACAAAGACGGCCAATCGCCATAACCCACGCCCGTGCAGCGCGGCATCACATGAAACTCACTGAGCTGGAACGCCTTGCCGTCAAACACCCAGACGCCACCGCCGCCACAGTCACCGATCCCGCGCTGCTTGTAGAAATAACTCAGGGTGCCGGTGGCTTCGTCATACCCCACCGAGCCTTGCAGCGCCGCGCCATCCAACGGCAAGGGCTCCAGTGTCATCGGCGTTTGGGCATAGGGCGCCTGACGCTGGCGACTGACCACGTCGAACTCACAGTTGTAGGCTGCGCAGTCGTAACGCACCACCGTCATCGCCTGTTGCGCCGTCAGCGCCCCGACCTTTGCCTCGGGCTCCCCCTCCTCCGGCGTGACGGCCTGCAATGCAGCGGCCACCAGGCCCGCCTGTTCTTGCGCGGTCAGCGTTGGCGGCGCAGGGAACTTGCGCAACACTGGCGTCGGCAAGCGTCGCGGCACCTCACTGGCCGGAGCTTTTCCGGGGCGTGCCAGGGCCGTCACGTTATCCACCCGCCCCTGCACCGCATCCATCAACAGCAACGAAGCGCTCAGGCCGCTCAGCGACACGTGCGCCTGCTCATCGCCCGGCAATTGCAAGCGCTGGCCATTGCGCAAACGCTGCAACCAGCGCCGCGCCGCTGCGTCCTCGATCACGCCGTAAGACTGCACCTCGGGATCGCCGCCCTGATCGTCCAGCTCGACGTGCAGATCCCGCGTCAACTCCAGGCCCAGCGGTTGACCGTCCAACAGCAAGGTCGACAGGTCCAACGCTTCGCCGCGATGATCGAAGCGCAGGCGCAGGTACCCTTCAGGCCCGGCCTGGTGCCAGACATGCAAGGTCAGGGAGCTGTAGTCTTCTTCATCAACGCCACTGGGCGCGCTCAGGGCATGGCAATTGCGCAGGTTGTCGCAACCGGTGACCCAGTTCTTGATTTCCCGTAACAGCGGCACGGTTTCAGCAGGCGGTTGAGCGAAGGCAGGAGTGGCGGTGCCGGTCAGCAGCAGGGTCAGGAGTATGGGGCGTCGCATGGGGACTCTCCGTGTCGAAAAGGCGCGGATTGTCCCATGTTCACTGTTTAAGACGGTAGTACTCAGGGCCTGGCTTGGCCGCGAACACGGGCTGCGTACTTTTCGAGGCGCTGTGCGTGACGTTCAGCCTGTTGTTTGAGTGCCTGGCAGTATTCGGGGAGGCAATGCTGGGCATCGGGTGAATTAACTTCGTCCGCCAGACGCCGGGCAGCGGCGGCAGTGATCGGAGTGCCACGGGGTCGCAATCGACCTCTAATAACGGCGACCCTATCGTTTACCAGTGTTGGGTGATTGAGTTTAAGTACCTCGACGGTGGCAACAGCATCAGGCGTCAGATCTTCTACGTAGCCATCACTGGAATATCGAAACTGGCGCTCGACATTGGCTGACAGCGGAGAAACGAAGGGTTTTCGGGCTACATCGTAGTCGGCTTTTTCCACAGCACCGTAACCACAAGCCATCTTGGTTTGGCTGGATGGATAACACGCCACCAAATTGTCGTAGGCGATGCTGTCAGCCTCGTGATGCGTTTGTGGAAGGACGTGCTCAATATGGCAACTGAACTGTGTGCCCTGCCCCTTTGCCTGGCATTCGGTCGCAGTGGGCAACCGTCGCAAGGTGTAGGCGCACAAATGGAACTGCTCCTTCAAGAGTGCCTGACGGACGTGCTCACTCGGGAAGCTGCTTCCCTTGCCGTAGTAGAGGTTGTGCGGCGTATTGCGGTTTTCTCTTTTCCATTCAATGAGCGCCCTTGGTTCGGCGCCTTTTTTGATAGACCTCACGCGCCGCCCTCTTCTAGCGACCTCAGAGAGTCAATACTGGCTTGGGCTTCAAGGACATCTGGGATTTTGCCGACCTTTTCGCGCAATTGGGTGAGATTGGCCTGTGCGGACTCAAGATCATCATCGTCAAGGTCACGGTAGATTGTTCTGAGCTGCTGGCTGACATTTTGGTTTTGGGCCAACTCCCCCATCAGCTCCTCTATGACCTCACCACTTCGAAGGCCCAGCGAACGTTCCGGATGACCGAGATACTTGCCCTCCTTGAGCAGCATCACGGCCTCAGCAGGAAGCTCACCCAAGATTTGTGGTGAATGGGTGGTGATGATGAATTGGCAGTTGGGGAAGGTTTTTTCCAGGTTGGCGACGACGGTACGTTGCCAACCTGGGTGGAGGTGAAGGTCCAGTTCATCAATAAGGACAACGCCCTTTCCTTCTAATGGATCAAGTACTTCACAATTAAGCAATGTAAGCCTGCGGGCAAGGTCTCCGACCAATGCCAACAGACATTTCTCTCCATCCGAAAGCTGCAACACGTTGAATTCAAGCTTGCCTTTTAGGACGGTCATTCTCAATGCTGGCTTGCGGCGAATCCGGACATCCTTGAATCCAGTAAAGGTTTCAATTGCCCGGCGAACAACGGAAAGCGCAGGATCTCTATAGCCTGGGGTATCCCTGCTGTTTTCATTTTCCAGATCTTCTTGATTACGGAACCAGATAAAGAACCGTTTGAAGTCGGCGCCGCCATGCCCGAGCGCGTCGTCATAACCTTCAGCAATAGCATTCTCCAGACGTTCGCGGACGCGTAAGGGTACGTCTAACACCGCTCGATGAACGTCATAGTAAACGGCCAAAGGCAATTCTATTGATCCGCCACCCGCAAACTCATGCTGATTAATGCCATATTCAACGCTATCAGCAGCATCATTCAATCGAGACAAATCACTGCTGCGCTCACGTGGGTGTTTGCCGGCTTTTCGATTCAGGGCAATTGCCCAGTCTACGTTGTAGTTTTCAAACAGCTTTGTCTCGACGTGCAAACGTGTGTATTCGGTCCCAACTCTGATGTCATCTTTCGAGATCGTCCTTGACTTAGAAGGTTGACCAACCATCCGCGCCGTCAAATTCGAAAGAGCAATCGCCAACGCATCCAGAATCGAAGACTTGCCCACCCCATTGACGCCCACCAAAGCGACAGTCTTCTTACCCTCGAAGTCGAGTTCCATGTGCTCGATGCCGCGAAAATTGACGAGAGTAAAACGCTTGATCTGCATGATCGGCTTCCAACGTGCCCGGCCAGGTCAGCCAGTCTTCAAAGTAAGCACGGATCATAGTAATTATCGACAGATCTGTCACGACGCCAAGGGCTGCCTCTATCAACCCCGCGCAGCGACGCGCCACACCCGCGCAATATCCGCCGCGCGTTCGCGCAGCAAACGTGGTGCCTCGCTGCAGGCCTGTTCCAGGCTCATCGGACCAGACGGCACGGCAAACGCTGCATCCACGCCATGGGCATACATCTGTTCGTAGCCGTCGCCCAGGGTGCCGGCGATGACGATCACCGGGACGCCGTGTTGCTGGGCGATTCGGGCCACGCCGAAGGGGGTTTTGCCGCGCAGGGTCTGGGCGTCGAAGCGGCCTTCGCCGGTGATGACCAGGTCGGCACCGCGTATGGCCTCGTCAAGTCCCACCAGTTCGGCGACGACTTCCACGCCCGCGCGGAACTGCGCGCCGAGGAACGCCTTGGCGGCAAACCCCAGGCCGCCGGCGGCGCCGCTGCCGGGTTCGTCGCGCACGTCCTTGGGCAGGACGTTGGCGCAGTGATCGGCGAAGTGGCCGAGGGCAGCGTCCAGTTGTTGCACCTGCTCGGGGTTGGCGCCTTTTTGCGGGCCGAAAATCGCCGAGGCGCCGTGGGGGCCGCACAGCGGGTTGTTCACATCGGCGGCGATTTCAACGCGTACCTGGGCCAGGCGCGGGTCGAGTTGTTCCAGGTTGATATGCGCCAGCCGTGACAAGGCCAGGCCTCCGGGTGGCAAAGCCTGTTCCGCGGCGTCGAACAGTTGCACGCCGAGGGCCTGCATCGCCCCCGCGCCGCCGTCGTTGGTGGCGCTGCCGCCAATCGCCAGAATGATGCGCTGGGCACCCAGGTCCAGGGCCGCGCGAATCAGCTCGCCGGTGCCGTAGGTGCTGCTGGTGCACGCATCGCGCTGGCCTGGCGGTACCAATTGCAAGCCGCTGGCTTCGGCCATTTCGATGATCGCGGTGTGGCTGTCGGCCAGCCAGCCCCAACGTGCTTCAACCGTACCGCCCAGAGGGCCACGTACCGCCTGGCGGCGCAGTTGGCCGTTACAGGCGGCGAGCACCGCGTCCACCGTGCCTTCACCACCGTCCGCCATCGGGCACTGGATCACCTGTGCATCCGGCCAGACTTGCGCCAACCCTGCGGCAATGGCCTGGGCGACGCCCTCGGCACTCTGGCTGTCCTTGAACGAGTCAGGGGCGATGATGATTTTCATGGGCTTTCTCCGGTTTTTATGACGCCCATGCTGCCAGTTGGCACCGCCGATGACGCCGGTCCGATGCACAAGTACGGGTAAGGTTTGTTGTTCATTCCGACAAAGCCTGGGGCAACAGCTGCACGCCGAGGTACAGCGCCAGCATGCCATCCAGGGTCAGCGGGTCGACGCCGCTGAGTTCGGCGATGCGCTCCATACGATAACGCAGGCTGTTGCGGTGAATGCCGAGGGCGTCGGCACAGGCCTGGCTTTGCCCGTCGTGTTCACACCAACTGCGCAGCGTGGCCAGGAGTTGGCCGTTACCGTCCTTGGCCAGCACCTTGCGCAAGGGATTGAGCAGTTCGTCGAGGGCATCGTCGTTGCGATGACGCCAGAGCATCACGGGCAGGCGGTAGCGGTTGAGGGTCAACAGCCGCGACTGCGGCAGCACATCGCGACCGTAGGCCAGCAAGTCACCGACGCGACGATAGCAACGGCGCAATCCGGCCAGGCCATCCGCCTGCCCGCCGACCGCCACCCGCAGGATATTCCAGCCCAGGCCCTGGAGCTTTTCCAGCAGCCGTGGATTGTCCACCTGGTGCGTCGCCGGTCGGCACCACAGCAGCGAGAACTGCGCGGAGCTCACGCACCAACTGTCCGGATAGCGCGAGGTCAGCCAGGTGTTCAAGGCCTCAGCCGATTGGCCCGGCCCCAGTTCGAACAGGTACGGCGTGCGTGCCAGCTGCGGCTTGAGGCCCAATTGCTGGGCTTCGTCGACCAGGCGTGGTGAATCGCCGCTGTCGGCGAGGAGCAACGCCAACAGATCATCACAGCGCTGGCGTCGCCATTGCTGCTCGGCTTGCTGGTGGCGGTGGCTGACGAGCATTTCGGCGGTCATGCGCACCAGTTCCGCATAGGTGCGCAACAGCTCGGGCTCGCCGGTGATGCCCAGCACGCCAATCAAGCGCTGATCGTGCATCAGCGGCAGGTTGATGCCCGGCTGTACGCCCTTGAGGTGCTTGGCGGTCTGCCCGTCGATTTCGACCACGCGACCATTGGCCAACACCAATTGTGCGCCTTCGTGGCGGGTGTTGATTCGCTCGGGCTCGCCGCTGCCGAGGATCAGGCCCTGACTGTCCATGACATTGACGTTGTAGGGCAGGATCGCCATGGTCCTATCGACAATATCCTGCGCCAGGTCATGATCCAGCTCGAACATGCGGCCGTCTCCTTGAAAGAAGTCCTTAAAAGCGTGGTTGTTCATCGGCACAGCGCAACGTATGCATCACTGTGCGCAAGCACAAAGACAGCACCCCGCCACGTGGCCGAGACTCGTTGGGCGATCAACGTTACCCTCGCATCGCAAAAAAACATAATAAAGAGAGATTCCCATGTCACAGAGCGCCGCTGTCACACTGGCCACCGATGACGATAAAAACGCCATCTACAAGCGCGTTACCCTGCGCTTGATCCCCTTCATTTTCATCTGCTATCTGTTCAACTACCTCGACCGGGTCAACGTTGGCTTTGCCAAGTTGCAGATGCTCGATGCGCTGAAATTCAGCGAAACCGTGTACGGCCTGGGTGCCGGGATCTTCTTTATCGGCTACGTGCTGTGTGGCGTGCCGAGCAACCTGGCGCTGACCAAGTTCGGTCCACGGCGCTGGATTGCGTTGATGATGATCGTCTGGGGCACACTGTCCACCTGCCTGCTGTTCGTCACCACACCGACGCACTTCTACACCTTGCGCCTGTTTACCGGTGCGGCCGAAGCCGGCTTCTTCCCCGGAGTGGTGCTGTACCTCTCGCAGTGGTTCCCGACGTTCCGCCGTGGGCGGATCATGGCGCTGTTCATGTCGGCAATCCCGGTATCCGGTTTGCTCGGCAGCCCGTTTTCCGGCTGGATCCTCAACCACTTCGCCGCCGGCCAGGGCGGCTTGGCCGGCTGGCAGTGGATGTTCCTGCTGCAAGGCATCCCGACCGTGATCCTCGGCGCCCTCGCCTACTTCCTGCTCAGCGACAGCTTTGCCCACGCCAAGTGGCTCAAGCCCCACGAGCGCGCAGTGCTGGAAGCCGACCAGGCCACCGACCTGGCGAACAAGCCGAAAACCACCACCGATTCACTCGGCGAAGTGTTCAAGAACCCGGCGATCTGGGCGTTCGGCCTGATCTACTTCTGCATCCAGAGCGGCGTGTATGCCATCAACTTCTGGCTGCCATCGATCATCAAGAACCTGGGCTTCAGCGATAACCTGGTGATCGGTTGGCTCAGTGCGATTCCATATCTGCTGGCCGCCGTCTTCATGTTGCTGGTAGGCCGCTCGGCGGATTTGCGCAAGGAGCGTCGCTGGCATCTGGTCGTGCCGATGTTGATGGGCGCCATCGGCCTGGTGATCGCCGTGAACTTCGCCACCACGCCAGCCATCGCCATCCTCGGCCTGACCATCGCCACCATGGGCGCCCTCACCGGCCTGCCGATGTTCTGGCCGGTACCGACCGCCATGCTCAGCGCAGGCGCAGCGGCTGGTGGCCTGGCGCTGATCAACTCCATGGGCCAGATGGCCGGCTTTCTCAGTCCGTATATCGTCGGTTTTGTGAAGGACGCCACCGGCTCCACGGATGTGGCGCTGTACCTGCTGGCGGCGGTGATTGTGGCGGGTAGTGTGTTGGCGTTGCGGATGACACGGACCTTGAAGGTATAACGCATTGCATGTGGGAGCGGACTTGCCGCTCCCACATTTAGTCCGCGTCTACAGAAGGCCGCCGCCGTCTATATCAATCACAGCACCGGTCATGTAGCCATTTTCCATGGCGAGCACATACCCCGCTGCCACTTCCTCTGCCTGTCCCACGCGCCCCACCGGCAACGCGCCACCCGCCTTGGCAAACATCGCCAGGCGCTGGTCCTCGGCCAACCCCGCATACGCCGGGGTATCAATCACACCGGGGCTCACCACGTTGACGCGTCGCGGAGCCAGCTCCTTGGCCAACTGCTTGCCCAGGGCTTCAGTGGCTGCGTTGATACCGACTTTGATGAACTGGCCCGGCACCAATTTGCGCCCCAGTTGCCCGGAGGTCAGGCTGATGCTGCCGCGCTCGTCAAGGAAAGGCAGCGCCTGCTGGATCGCCCGCAACGCGCCCCAAAGTTTTACGTTGAAGTTGTCCTGGGCCTCGTCCAGATCGGTTTCGATCAAGGTCTTGGCGCGTACCGAGGGGCCGGAGGTGTACACCAGATGGTCAAATCGCCCGACGGTTTCGAACAAGCGTTGCAGGGAGGCGGGGTCGGTGACGTCCACTGGCTCGCTGCGCAGCCCGTTGTCGCGGCCCGACGATAGGCGCCGCCCCGCCAACACCACCTGAGCACCGCGTGCAGCAGCGGCCCTGGCCACGGCTGCGCCGATCCCGCTGCTGCCGCCGATCACGATGACCGTTTTACCGTTGAGGGGAGAAGTCATGGAGAAGTGTCCTGGTGAGAAAGTGAGCGTTCATCTTCCCAGCTTGGCAATCGGCGAAAAATCCCGGTAAAACGACAAGATCTTTAAAGGATTTTTACAAATGAGCTCAATCCTCGACCTTGAAGTCTTTGCGCGCACCGCCGACACCGGCAGCCTGTCTGCCGCTGCACGTGGCCTGGGCTTGACGCCAGCCGCCGCCAGCATCGCCCTCAAGCGCCTGGAAACCCGCCTGGGTATTCGCCTGCTGGCACGTTCCACGCGCAGCATGCGCCTGACCGAAGAAGGTCGGCGTTACCTCGACAGTGTGCGCGAGGCCCTTGCCGCATTGGCCGACGGCGAGCAAGCGCTCAAGCAGCAGAGCCAGGGCCTGACCGGCCTGTTGCAATTGGCCGCGCCCTCGGACTTCGGGCGCAATGTGGTCCTGGGCTGGCTGGATGAGTTCAAGCAGGAACACCCGAATATCCGTCTGCAATTGCTGCTCAACGACAGCAATGCCGACCTGTTCCGCGACACCGTCGACATCGCCCTGCGTTTCGGCGTCCCCCGGGACTCCAGCCTGGTGGCGCTGCCGGTGGTGCCCGACCACCAACGCATTCCCTGCGCCAGCCCCGACTACCTGGCGCGCCACGGCACGCCACGCACGCCACGCACGCCGGCGGACTTGGAGCAGCACAACACGCTGCGGTACATGCGCCAGGGCCGGGCCAACAGCACTTGGTACTTTCGCCAAGGCACCACGTTGCAGGAAGTCGAGGTGACGGGCGACTACCTGAGCGATGACGGAGAAATTGTGCGGCGCTGGGCACTGGCCGGCCACGGTATTGCCTACAAAGCCAACCTCGACATCGCCCGGGACCTCAAGGCCGGACGGCTGGTGCAACTGTTGCCGGACTGGCAGGGAGAACCCACGCCGTTCAACCTGATGTGCCCGCATCGCCTGCAAGTGTCGGAACGGGTGAAAGTGCTGCACCGGTTTCTACAAGTGCGCTGCCAGGCCTTGCTGAGTACATGAAGAAACGCGCGCAGGGCTTGTTCCAGAGCCTGCGAGTCTGGTATTGCATAGGGCACGTCTCACAGCCGCAAGGAGCTTTGCATGATTTACCGCACATTGGGCCAGTCCGGTTTGAAGGTCAGCGCCTTGACCCTGGGCACCATGATGTTTGGCGAGCAGACCAACACCGAGGACTCGCTGCGCATCATCGACAAGGCCTGGGACCAGGGCATCAACTTTATCGACACGGCGGACGTCTACACCGGCGGGCGCTCCGAGGAGATCGTCGGCGAAGCCATCGCTCGCCATCGTCAGGATTGGGTGGTGGCGTCGAAAGTTGCCATTGGCCCCACGGAGGGCCTGCCCAACCGCAGTGGCCTGAGCCGCAAGCGCATCTTCAACGCGCTGGAAGCCAGCCTCACCCGCCTCGATACTGACTACCTCGACATCTACTACCTGCACCGCGAAGATCACGACACCCCGCTGGAGGTGACGGTATCGGCCATCGGCGACCTGATCCGCCAGGGCAAGATCCGTTACTGGGGCCTGTCCAACTATCGCGGCTGGCGGATTGCCGAGGTGATCCGCATCGCCGAACGCCTGGGCGTGGACAAACCGGTGATCAGCCAACCGCTGTACAACATCGTCAATCGCCAGGCCGAGGTGGAACAGATCACCGCTGCTGCCGCTTACGGCCTGGGCGTGGTGCCCTACAGCCCACTCGCCCGTGGCGTACTCAGCGGTAAATACGCGCCGGATGCCACGCCCGAAGCCGGCAGCCGTGCAGCCCGCCAGGACAAGCGCATCCTGGAAACCGAATGGCGCATGGAGTCGCTGCGCATTGCCCAGCAGATTCAGCAGTACACCCAAGGGCGTGGCGTGGGAATCGTCGAATTTGCCATCGCCTGGGTGCTGAACAACTCGGCGGTGAGTTCGGCGATTGTCGGGCCGCGCACCGAAGCGCAGTGGGATGCCTATACCGGGGCGCTGGACGTGAAGATCACGCCTGAGGATGAGGCGTTTATCGATTCGCTGGTGACACCGGGGCATTCGTCCACGCCGGGGTTCAATGATGTGGGCCATTTTGTCTCGGGCCGGGTGACGCGCGTTTAGGCGGATTGACCAAGCGATGGTTGCGGAGCGGGCTTACTGGTGGCAAGCCCGCTCGCCACAACAACAAGCCGACTGCCGCTACCAAGCAAACCCAGACCGCGGCAGCGAGAAATTTTCCTGAAAAACGCCCCAAAACAGCGCAACCCTCTCGCGTCAAAAGCACCATAATCCGCTCTTGAAATTCCCCCTACTGTTTTGAAATCGGTTTTCGCGAGGGCAGCGTGTCTAAAGGTGTTGTGTTATCGGTGTCGGCCTCGGTGTTGTTTGCCGTGATGTATTACTTCACGTCATTGCTGACGCCATTGAGCGGCCTGGAAATTTTCGGCTGGCGCATGCTGCTGACTATGCCGTGCATGACGGTGTTCATGATCGTCAGCGGCGAGTGGCGCCGGGTGTGGGAATTGCTGCAAGTGCTGGCAGCCAAGCCTCGGCTGATCGGCGGCGTGGTGCTGTCGTCGGCCTTGCTGGGCGTGCAGTTGTGGTTGTTCATGTGGGCGCCGCTGAACGGGCGCAGCCTGGATGTGTCGGTGGGTTACTTCCTGCTGCCGCTGACCATGGTGCTCACCGGGCGCCTGGTGTGGGGCGAACAGCTTTCCTACCTGCAAAAGATCGCGGTGTTTTTTGCGGGCCTTGGGGTACTCAACGAGTTGTTCCAGGCCGGTGGGTTCTCCTGGGCGACGCTGGTGGTCATCATCGGTTACCCGTTGTACTTCATCGTGCGCAAATACCTCAAGACCGACCATCTGGGCGGGCTGTGGCTGGACATGGCGCTGATGCTGCCGGTGGCCTGGTGGTTTGTGCAAAGCGGCGAACAGGGCTTCGCGGTAATGGATGCCCACCCCAAGCTGTATGGGTTGATCCCGATGCTGGGCCTGATCAGCGCCTCGGCGCTGGTCAGCTATATCATCGCCAGCCGCCTGCTGGCGTTCAGCCTGTTCGGGCTGCTCAGTTATGTCGAGCCGGCGCTGTTGCTGGTAGTGGCGCTGCTGCTGGGTGAAGGCATCAAGGCGGGCGAATGGTTGACCTACATCCCGATCTGGATCGCGGTCATGGTGCTGGTGTTCGAAGGGTTCAAGCATTTGGTGCGACAGCGCCGGGCTTGACCGATGAACAATCGACAAACTGCAACAGTACCTGATGGTGTTGAGTGGCCCCATCATCGTCCAAGGTGGTGAACTGCAATTGCGCGCCGGACAGGCCCTCGCGAGGCAACCCGGGCATCGCAACCCGTGCAGTCGCATAGGGCGCAACCATCGGCGGTTCTTCGCTGCGATGCTCCACTGCGCTGAGTGTCAGTACCACACCGGACAAGGTCACGTGATACGGCGTGGGGTTAAGCACCTCCAACCCCGTGTCGCCCCCGCAGCTTAAGGACCATTGAAGCGCATGAGCCGCGTCCTGCACCTGTGCTGGCAGTTCGGCAGGCCTGAGGAAAAGCTTGATCCGCGTACGAAAGGCAAATTGCAGGGCGTTGGTTTCATCGGGTGCTTCAACGCTCGGCCTGATTGCCAGCACGTTCAGCCAGTACACGGACTCCCGGTCAGCCACTGGCTTCGGCGTTTGATAATGCATGATCCGCAAGGCGCGCCCGGTGCTCGCATTCATACGCGCGATGGGTGGCGTAATCGTGAACGGCACATCACTGTCCTCGGGCGCCGCCGCGGCGTCGCCGTGATCGATCCACGCTTGCACCAGGCGCGGACTGTCAGCCTCATTGTGCAGATTGACCACCACCGCGCGCGCGGCGACCGGGTAGATGACACGTGTACGGTCAATCACGATTTCGGCCTGCACGGAGATCGCCTGCAAACTCATCAGCACGCCCAGGCCCCTACCCCACAGCGCGATGCTCATCGGTAGCTCATTGTGAATGACGCCAGCCCGTTTGCGCTGCCGGGACGAATCGATGACCCCGTTTGGATATAACGTGCGGTCAAAGGGATCTGCACGGTCGCATTGCCGGTTGTGCCGACCAGCCACTGGTTCGGGTTCCCAATGGTCGTGGAGTCAGCGCCGTAGCGCACCAGCGTGTTCCCACGTAGCAATTGCAGAGCAACGCCGCTGGCCACAGAGGTACGGGTCAGGGACAACACATCGCTGCGATTGGCCGGCGTGGTCTGGTCTGTCACCGTTATAAATACGTCACGCGTCGCACCGGCGGTACCGCCCGTGCATGACAGTGTGATGTTGCGGGTCACGCTGCCGGCGAAGCTGCCCACACCGCGAAAATCACGCGCAGCCACGGCCGGCATAGGCATCGCAACCGAAGGCGTCGTGACGCTGCAGGTGGGTTTGCGGGGCGCATTGATAGTGACGTTGGAGAAGTTCACTGCGTAATAACCAGCGCCGCTGATGGGCGTGCCGGTGACGGTATACCTTGCAAGGTTTCTGGCGGTGATCGTGCCACCCGTTATGGCGCCTGTGGCTACAAAATAAATTCGGGTATCAAGCCCAAGGATAATGGGCCTTGCTCTGGCATCTCCAACAATCAGTGTGACACCTGCGGTGTTGATGGCTGCAAACGGTCGGTTCGGGTCCCTTGCCATCAAGGCAAACCCGACCCCAGGTACATTGGTGGCGTACACCGGCATTGAAAGCCCGTTAGCTGAAAATGTTCGGCCCGTCGGCGTGCTATTGACCAGAGCCAGCCTGGCCTGTGCCCCGATAGCAATGCGTTCGGTACACCGAAGCGCGGATCCTGGAAGGCTGTCAAAGCGATAGCCGCTGGCGGCTCCAATCACTTGCCCGATCTGTTGCCCCGCCGCAACGGTGATCGGGGGAACGGAAATATTCACCGACGAGCCTGGGGCGCAGACGATCGCTTGAGCTTCCAGCGCCACCATCCATCCTCCCAGCACCATGCTGACAAGTGAAAACCTAGTCATGAAAACAACACCTCTGTGAGATTGGATAAGTCACGCATCGCATCAGTCATGAATCGGCGCTCGCTCATGGCTGCCCCGCCACCTGGCGAGGCTGGCTCGCCACACATACCCCTTGCATGAAATCGGTGGTGACCTGTCGCTGGCCCGTGATGGTCGACGGCATGTGGTAGTGGATGTCGCACTGCTCGGCGATTTTGCTGCCCCACTTGACGGTCAGGCGACCTTCCTGAGGGATGTCCCGGACGAAGGCTTTACTGCCCTGCCCCACCACGCCGACCTCACGCCCTTGCGCATCAAATACCTGTGCGGCAAATGGCAGCGGGTTTCCATTCTCGCGGACGCCCTTGACCACCACCGCCCGGCCGTTGACCGTGTCAAACTTGACCATTGATACCGCGCCCGACGTCGGTACGACGTTGCGAGTCGATTCCTGAAGCTCCACATCCAGCGACATGCCTTCCGGATCGATCTCCACCACATTGTTCTGGAACGCCGTCAGATTGGGCACGACGGCGTATCCCTTGCCGTTGACCCGTGTACCGCTGCCACCGCCAAGCCGGGCACCTTCTGCTCCTGGCACATGCACCAGCGCCGAGGCTTCGCCCAGGCTTTGCGAAAACGCCACACCATCGGCGTGTACGACCACCCCTCCGTCGGCGCCAAACGAAAGCTGCGAGCTATCGCGGCTCTGGCCATATCCGGCGCGCAGGTGGGAGGCATCGGTACGATAGCCGGCATAGGTGTTGAACTGGCTGGAACTCGTGCTCTCACTGGTCGCGCGGCTGGCAGAAACACCGTAGTCGAACTCGGCGTTCTCGCCCAGGAAGCCGTTGATGCCCACCTGCTGCTGGCTGCCCCGTGTATCGCCGGTATCCCGGGACAACGAAGTATTCATCGTCGGCGACCTCGGCTCGCTCCCCAGCGGCATTGACAGCGTGAGCATGTAGCGGTTATCGATGCGCCCAGGTTGGCCGATACGCCCGAAAAACACATCGTCACTGAGCTCGCTTTGGGTCAGTTGCCGCGTGTCCTGGACCCTGGAGCGTTGCGCCGAGAGGTTCCAGTTGAGCTTTTTCCAGGTCGAGCCGTAGCTCGCGGTGAATGAAACCTGGCGCCCTTCCTGCCCGCCCCAATAGTCGACAGAGCTGCCGTACAGGCTCAAGGTGCCGATGCCCAACTGCTGGCTGATGGTCAGGTCAAGCCGGCTTTTTTGCCGGGCATAACCGTTGACATCACCGGACTGGCGAGCGATTTCACGCACATTCAGTGCATCCGGAAGGTTCAGGTAACCCTCTGTAGAGAACCGGTAGGCACCCAGCGCAAAATGCGTACCCGAGGTGGGCAGACTTTTGTTGTAGCCCACGCCCAGGCTTTGGCCGGACAGGCGTCCATGATCAGCTACCTTGGTATGCGAGGTAGCGCCGTCCAGCGAGAAGGCACCGATGGACGTATTCAACGCAACACCGACCTTTCCCTGCTCATAGCCTTTGGAAAGACTGCCGCCGCCATACACCGTCAGATCATCGGTCAAGCCGTGTTGCAGAGTGCCTTGAAAGACGTTCGCGCCCTTGGCATCGATGCCCTTTTGCTGCACCTCACCCAAGGTGGCGCTGTATTTTGTCGTGTCGGCCCGCAGTAACTCCGGGGCCACCGAGTACGGCACGACGAAGGTGTTTCGACGCCCGTCGACTTCCGTCACGCTGACGATCAAATCACCGCCATAACCCGTGGCATGCAGATCACTGATGACAAAGGGACCAGGCGCCACGGTGGTCTCATAAATGGTGTAGCCGTTCTGGCTGATCGTGACCGTTGCATTACTGTCGGCGACACCGCGTACCTGTGGTGCATAGCCTTGCTGCGTCTGCGGGCGCATGCGGTCGTCGGTGGCCAGGGTTACGCCCCGCAGACGTACCCCGTCGACAATCTGTCCGTTGCTGAAGGTGTCTCCGAGGGTCAGTTGTGACTGCCAGGGGATGATGCTGCGTTGCACATAGGTGGCCGTGTTCTGATAGGTCTCAAAGCCTGTGCGATTGTTCCAGCTCTGGGCCCCCTGGTGCCGCAGGCGCCAGGCACCCAGATTGATACCGGCGTTGAGGCCCAGGTAGGTGCGACCGTCACCTTCACCGGCAGTGACCGCACTGGTACTGAAGTTGTAATTGAGCAACCCGGCGGCAATTCCCTCATCAAACGACTCGGGGTCAATGTAGCCACGCATGGAACGCTTCATATAGGCCTGCGGCACGCTGGCGGCCAACTCGAGTGCACCTGGATCGAACGTGCTGGACGCCATCGGAATCCACTGCCCCAGGTCGCCGCAATACTGGCCGGCTGCGGCAGGGTTCGCGAGTTCACGCGTACGGGCATCGGTATCGACCTTATCCATCGCGATACCGATTTTTTCCAATACTTCGCGGCTCAAGCACGGCTGCGCGCCGGCCTTTGCATGGGCTGCGACGAACTCCACCTCCCTGCGCCCCAACGCCTGGCCGTTGACCACGATATCTATGCGATATATGCCAGGACTCATCTGGTTGCCGGTATTGAACCGTGACATGTCAACCGACGACGCCAGGCCACTGGAGAATGCATTCAGATCAAAGCTCAACTCAGACGCAAGCGCGGTATCGCTTGCGATTACGGCCGCACTCATCAAACCGCCCAACATCATCTTGCGATGCTGGAATGGCAAAATCGGGGCGCAACGATGCACCCGTACTTGGATGTGACTAGGCATAGTTATGACTTCAGTGGACGCTGGGAAATTTACGTTTGCTTGCCATCAGCAACGTTCCGGGGGCGCGTTCAGCGATGCAACACAGCAGGCTGCGCCGATGAAAAGCCGCCGAAATCGTTGATATAGGTGAAATTCACCCGTGCATCGGCGGGTATTACCTGCGCGGCGTTCGGTACCGGCACCTTCAACGTGCCTCCCGGCGCCACCATTCCTTCCGGCAGGGATAATTTTTCCGCGCCGGGATGGGAGCCCATAAGCAGGGCAATGTCGTTGAAGGTGACGTGATACGCAGATGGGTTGTGCACCTGTATCACGTTGTCCTGGGCGACCTGCTCCAGGGACCAGCGCAGCAGCCCTGGCGCCTCCTCGGGTGTTCCAGATAACTGCGCCGGGCGAAAAAACACTTTGGTGCGGATACGGAACGCGAACTTGAAGTGATTCCGCTGGCTGTCTTCAAGCGTGGGATCAAACTCACTGGTAGCGCCAGGTACTTCAAGGACGTTCAACCAGAACAGCGATTCTCTATCCGCAGGCAACGGTGCCTTGGTGTAGGACAAGCGCATGGACTGGCTTTTGCCGGCGTCCAGGCGAAATACCGGGGGAGACATCACGAAAGGCACATCGCTCAGTGTCGGCGCGGCCTCGGGGTCACCTGCGTCCAGCCAGGACTGCACCAGGCGGGGTGCGTGTTTGTCATCATTGGTCACTCGAATGGTGACCTCGCGTCGCTGCTCGGGGTAAATCTGTCGCGTACCGTCGATAACTACCCCCGCCTGCGCCCCATGCGAGGCTATCCCCAAGGCCAGGCTCAACGCGACCGACACCACGCGATGACTTAAGAACATCAGTAAATCCTGCATCGGGTAATCCTTGAAAACAGTTGTCCTGCGCCCGACCGCTGGGTCGAGCGAGGATCTCAGGCAACAAACGCAATGGTCATCAGCGAGGCTGCATCAAGGAAAGGTGACCGAGTACTGCACGCTGCTGGTGACATTACCCGCGCCTGCCGCTCCGCCGTTGGCGATGTAGCGTGCGTAAAACGGCAAGGTCGCCAGACCATTGGTCACGGTGGCAACGGTCGAGTTATTACCTGTGCGCAAGTCCATTGGCGTGTTGGAAGCGCCATCGAGAATTTGTACCTCTACCCGCGAGGCGGGTGTTGCCGTGGCGGTATTACGCAGGTTGCCGGTTGCCGGGTTGATGCCAGGGCTGGTCGGCTCATAACGTACGGCGACCTTGGTCCCGTTCGGGCACCCGCCCGAGCCGCCCACATAGACAAAGTAGCGCTTGCTGCCGGCCGTATCGCCTGCTGCCCTGAGGGACGAGGTTTGCACGCGATCAAGCACTACCGGAAAGTTGGCACCTGAACCTGGCGAGGCTCCGGTACCGCCGCTGATGGTGCAGGTGCTGCCACTGACCGAGCCAGTGATCGTGATGGTGCCGTCTGCCGCATAAGCGGAGCTGGCAGCGAAGCCGCACAAAGCCAGTACTGCAGCCGCCAGAGTCTGTTTTTTCATAATCTGCCTTTCCTTAAAATTTGGGGTCGCGAAACGCATAATTTCGACACAGGAGAAGATCAGCTCTTGCGTCATCCATGGGTGGGAGTCTCGTCAAACTTTGTTCCACAGACCCGAGGAAATGTCCGTTACAAGACTTTTCGGAGCTGTTTGACAGACAAAAAAAATGCTCCGTACCTTTCGATACGGAGCATGCTCCTGAAGCGCCCGGACAGCCTGCCCGGCCTTACATGGATCAGTCGGTGGTCAAGACGCCACGGCGGACTTGATCGCGCTCGATCGACTCGAACAACGCCTTGAAGTTGCCCTCGCCAAACCCATCATCGCCCTTGCGCTGGATGAACTCGAAGAACACCGGGCCCATCAGGGTTTCCGAGAAAATCTGCAGCAATAGGCGCTTGTCGCCCTCAATGGACGAACCGTCCAGCAGGATGCCACGCGCCTGCAACTGATCCACCGGTTCGCCGTGGTTCGGCAGGCGACCTTCGAGCATTTCGTAGTAGGTATCCGGCGGCGCAGTCATGAAACGCATGCCGATCTTCTTCAGCGCGTCCCAGGTCTTGACCAGGTCGTCGGTAAGGAACGCCACGTGCTGGATGCCTTCGCCATTGAACTGCATCAGGAACTCTTCGATCTGCCCGGCGCCCTTGGACGACTCTTCGTTCAGCGGGATGCGGATCATGCCGTCCGGGGCGCTCATGGCCTTGGAGGTCAGGCCGGTGTATTCGCCCTTGATATCGAAGTAACGCGCTTCACGGAAGTTGAACAATTTTTCGTAGAAGCCGGCCCAGTAGGCCATGCGCCCGCGGTAGACGTTGTGGGTCAGGTGGTCGATGACCTTGAGGCCGGCGCCCTGCGGGTTGCGCTCGACGCCGTCGAGGTAGACGAAGTCGATGTCATAGATCGAGCTGCCCTCACCAAAACGGTCGATCAGGTACAGCGGCGCGCCGCCGATGCCCTTGATGGCCGGCAGGTTCAGTTCCATCGGGCCGGTTTCGATATGGATGGGCTGGGCACCCAGTTCCAGCGCGCGGTTGTAGGCTTTTTGCGAGTCCTTGACGCGGAACGCCATGCCGCACACCGACGGGCCGTGCTCGGCCGCGAAATAGGAGGCGATGCTGTTGGGCTCGTTATTAAGGATCAGGTTGATCTCGCCCTGGCGGAACAGCTGCACGTTCTTGGAGCGGTGGGTCGCGACTTTGGTGAAGCCCATGATCTCGAAGATCGGCTCCAGGGTGCCTGGGGTCGGCGATGCAAATTCGATAAATTCAAAGCCCATCAGGCCCATTGGGTTTTCGTATTGGTCGGTCATGGCCGGTGCCTCATCATTCTTGTGGGTAGCAATTGATTATTTGCGAGCAAGGATGAGGTCAGAGGGAGGCGCACACGAAAGGCCTCGCACGCTGCGGGCGAGGAAGTCACCAAAGATGAGAGGGGAGCCGAGTAGCTTCATGGTTACATCAGTCTCTGACGGCCGAGGCTTGCGTGAGCGCAAGTTCATATTCTTGTATGCGTAAATTGATTCTACACAGCGTAATCGTATTTGTCCGTACTCTTATCAAATCCCCATTGCCCTGGCCTGTGCAAGGGGTTTGTTGCACAGGTAAATGCCCAGCAGGATGACGCTTGCGCCCGCCAGCATCGGCGCGGTCAGCTGTTCACCCAGCAGCAGCGCACCGCAGATCACTGCCGTCAGCGGGTTGAGTGCGATAAACACGCCGGCGCGCGTCGCGCCGATGCGCCGGATGCCATCGTAGTAACCGATGTACGCCAGCGCCGAGCCCAAAACGCCCAGGTAGGCCAGGCTCAACCACTGGGTCATCGCTAAGTGAACAAGCGCTTCCAGGCTGACGCTTGCCGTGGCCACTGCGGTCATGGTCAACATCAACGTACCCAGCAGCACCGACCAGGTCACCGTCTGCAACGGCCCCAGGCTTTGGTTGAGCCCACGGGCACACAGCGAATAAACGCCCCACCCTGCCACACAGCCAAGGATCAGCAGGTCGCCGATCCACGCATCGGCGGTGGCCTGCAATACCTGCGGGTTGCGACTGACAATGACCGTCCCGGCACCGACCAGGCACAGCAGGATACCCAACAGCTTGATCCGGCTGAGCCGCTCCTTGAATAACAGCCAGCTCGCCAGGCCGATTACCGCCGGGTTCAACGCCACGATCAACGAGGCCCGCGACGCATTGATGTACTGCAACCCGTAGAAGAAGCACAGGTTGTAGAAAAAAATCCCGAAGAAACCCAATAACGCCAGTTGCGCAAGTTGCCGGAGGTTCGGGCGTGCCAGGCGGATACGCGCGCAGACCATGAACAGCAACAACGCCAGGCTGGCGAGGATAAAACGCAGGCTGGCGGCCAGCAGCGGATTGAGCTGGTCGGCCAGGAAGCGACCGGCGACGAAGGTGCCGCCCCAGATCATGGTGACGGTGGCGAGTTTGCAATAAGTCAGGCGATCGGAGGTGGGGCGCATGAGGATGACTCAAGGGACGGGAGAATTCGCGTATTCTTTGGCTAATACCTGATCATCGTAAAATGAGCGTTTACTCATGACCCTGACCCAACTGGAAATCTTCTCACTGGTTGCCGAGCTGCAAGGCTTCACCAGTGCCGCCCACCGCTTGGGCATCAGCCAATCGGCGGTGTCCCATGCCATCAAGGCTTTGGAGCAGGAGCTGGGTGTGGAGCTGTTTCGGCGCCACCAGTCGCTGGTAGAGCCGAGCGACATCGGCCAGCAACTGCTCGGACGCGCCCGTGCCATGCTCGGCCTGGCCAACACCCTGCAACAAGAGGCGGCCGATGCCCGTGGCATGCGGTGCGGCACCTTGCGCATCGGCTCGTTCGGGCCGACCGCGTCGATTCGCCTGCTGCCGGCCATCCTCAGCGAGTTTCGCGCTGCCCATCCGGGGATTGAGGTGCATGTGGACGAAGGGCCCGACCGCCAGGTGCTGCAGTGGCTTGATGAGCGTCGGATCGACGTGGGTTTTGTGGTGCTGGAACAGGAGCGCTTCGACACCTTCGCCTTGTTCGAGGACCAGATGGTGGCGCTGCTGCCGGCGGGTCATCCCTTGGCTGCGCGAGACACACTGGCCCTGCAGGACCTGTGTGACGATGCCTTTATCCTGACCGAAGCCGGTTCCTCGGAATTGGTCACCCGTCTGTTCGACGCCGGCCAACTGCGGCCAAAGGTCCGTTACCGCTGCGCGCAACTGCTGAGCACCCTCGAAGCGGTCAGCCGCGGGGACGGGCTGAGCCTCGTCGCCGAAGCCTCGCTGCCCCAGGCACATGATCCGCGCTATGTGAGGCGACCGCTTTCGCCCAGAGTGCCGCGCCAGATTGGCCTGGCGGTGCTTGATAGGCGGCAGTCGTCGCCGGCCACCCTGGCCTTTATCGAGATTGCGCAAAGCCTGGGTAGGTCGAGCAAATTCCAGGCGGGCCATCTATCATCGACACATTCCTCACCGGCCTGCCGGTAAAGCCCCCTGAGCAACAGGCCTGAACCCATGCCTCTCACCGTCAAAGGCCCGCGAAAGCTCCTCACCCGCTATTCGATCAGCGTGCTGTCGGGTCTGCTGCCGATCCTGCTGGGTGTGGCCATCCTGTATTGGCAAGCCGAACGCACCCTTGAACAAAGCACGGCGCAAACCGCCCAGGAAGCCGTACGCCAATTCGACCTGATGCTCGACAATACCGCCCTCGCCGCCCAGGCCTTGCTGCCACTGGCCGGACAACCGTGTGACAGTGGCGCGCAACTGGCGCTGCGTGAACAAGTCACGCGCCGCCCGTTTGTGCGGGCGACGACCTTGTCCTGGCAGAAAAACATCTATTGCACCTCGCTGTTCGGCAGCAACTACGAGTCGCCGGTGAATCCGGATGACTACGTCGATGGGCGCCTGTGGTTGATGAACGGCAACCCGGTTACGCCGGACACCGCGCTGCTGGTCTACCGATTGGTCGACGGGGACAAAGCGGCGTTTGCCTCGATTGACGGCTATCACCTGACCAACGCCCTGCGCCTGATCAGCCGCTATGCGCAGCTTGTACTGCAAGTGGGGCCTCACTGGCTCGGCGCCGATGGCAACGTGCATGAGACTGCGGTCCCGGTATTTGCCGTGGCCCATCATCATCTGGCGTCCGAGCGCTATCACTACAGCGTGGATGCCGGCATGCCGGCCGGTGAGGTGTGGCGCTATATGCAGGCCCGCTACCCCGCGTTGTTCAGCCTGGTGGTGTTCTTTGGCGTACTCGCAGGCCTGCTCGCACACTGGCTGCAAAAGCGTTCCTCGGCGCCAACCCATGAGCTGCGGCGGGCGCTCGGGGCCAATGAGTTCATCCCGTACTTCCAGCCGGTGGTACGCGGCGACACCCGCGAATGGGCCGGTTGCGAAGTGCTGATGCGCTGGCAGCACCCCAAGGAAGGCCTGGTCCGGCCCGATCTGTTTATCCCGCTGGCCGAACATTCTGGCCTGATCGTGCCAATGACCCGTGCTCTCCTGCGCCAGACCGCCGCCCAATTGGCGCCCCACGCGATGCGGTTCAGCCCGGGGTTCCATATCGGCGTGAATATCACCGCGCGCCATTGCCACGACCTTGCGCTGGTGGAGGACTGCCGTGAATTTCTCGCTGCCTTCGCACCGGGCCAGGTGACCTTGGTACTGGAGCTGACCGAGCGCGAGCTGATCGAGCCCACGGATATTACCCGTCGACTGTTCGATGCCTTGCATCAACTGGGCGTGATGATTGCTATCGATGACTTTGGTACCGGTCATTCCAGCCTGGGTTATTTGCGCAATTTCAATGTGGACTATTTGAAGATCGACCAGAGTTTTGTCGCCATGATCGGTGCGGATGCACTATCGAGTCACATTCTGGACAGCATCATAGAATTGTCCGGAAAGCTGGACTTGGGCATCGTTGCAGAAGGTGTAGAGACCGCCGAGCAGTGCGAATACCTGGCCGCTCATGGTGTGGATTTCCTACAGGGTTACCTGTTTGGCAGGCCATTACCCAGCGATGAATTCATTAAAAACCTGACCAGCCATTGAATAGCCATGCACTAGCGGGTTGAAATAGTGTTAATAAGGCAAAAGACGTGATTTACTCGTGGTGGATTAACTACTACAATTTTTCTTGCCTGTGCAGAACTCGCAGGACGACTTCTTCTGTGAGTCGCCTTAACGCTATTGGCTTATAGCTTTGTCTGTAGTTGACATCAGCCAAATACACTATTGGAGTACAGATTTTGTCCAGACTCGCCGAATTTCGCGCAGCAGAAAAAGCCCTTCAAGAGCAGCTTGCCCAGCTGGAATCCCTGAAGAACGACGCCGGCCTGAAGAAAGAAATCGAATTCGAAGAAAAGCTTCAAGGACTGATGAAAACCTACGGTAAAGGCCTGCGTGACATCATCCTGATCCTTGATCCAAACCCGGGCAAGACCAGCGCTGCCGCCGCCAGCGCACCAAAACAGCGCCGTGCGCGCGTGGTCAAGGTTTACCACAACCCGCACACTGGCGAGCTGATCGAAACCAAGGGCGGTAACCACCGTGGCCTCAAAGCCTGGAAAGAACAGTATGGCGCCGCCACTGTAGATTCCTGGCTTCGCGGCTGATCACAACGCACTAACAAAGAGCCCCGCACATGCGGGGCTTTTTTTATTCAACGGTTCGAAGCCGAACTTAAATAACATTTCACCTTGCTCAACATCGACGGATGAAATGCACTTAAAGTTTGAGGCTGTCGCGCACCGAACTGACTTCATCCTTGCTGGCTTCGTAAGCTTCGGCTTGACCCGCGTATGAAAAAACATAGGCTTTATCGGTATCAACCGCCCCCACCAATGTTTGTGAAAGCACGTGCCGTCCATTCTCGGTAATCACACACGTAGTTTCCACGGCCTCAAGACGACTCAGTGTTGTCGAGTGCATCTTGCTGCACACACTTTGGTAACCACCCTGGGCAAAATCTTTCTGGATGGACTTGCGCATCTCCAGCAATACGCCCTGAAGATTAACGTTATGCCCGGCCTCGATCGGCGTGCCCGTCAACTCCATCACCATCAATGTGTTGCCATTTTCATCGTTCTTGATCGCACGCTGCCGAGAAACCGGCTGCGGTCTTGCCGGCGCGTCCGCGTCGGGCACCACTTCCTCCACCTGCCAGCCGCTGGGCCAATGAATTTCCGGGTCGCCCGCCCACACCCAGGGGCTGGCCAACAGCAAACACAGAGCGCTCAACAGCGGTGTACGACATTCGATCATTGCAAAAGATACCCAAGGTTCAAGCGCCAAAGTGTGAGCCCCGCCACCGGCTGGTCGCAAGACCCGTGCGCGCTTTTTCATTTGGCGCAGCAGACGGGCCTTGCGTATCATGGCCCGGCTGCACGGACGCCAGCCGCAAGCCAAGGGAACGCTCCTCTCACCTGGAGCCGCGTTTGCCTCATTTTTTTCTGGAGGGCCCATGAGCCTGCACGAACTGAACACCTTTCCGGGCGTCACCGCCCAACCTGACACCGCCACCTCGAACTTCGTGTTCAACCACACCATGCTGCGGGTCAAGGACATCACCAAGTCGCTGGATTTCTACACCCGCGTCCTGGGGTTTTCCCTGGTTGAAAAGCGCGACTTCCCGGAAGCCGAATTCAGCCTGTACTTCCTGGCCCTGGTGGACAAATCCCAGATCCCGGCCGACGCCGCCGCGCGTACCCAATGGATGAAGTCGATTCCGGGCATCCTGGAACTGACCCACAACCACGGCACCGAAAACGATGCCGACTTCGCCTACCACAACGGCAACACCGATCCACGTGGCTTTGGCCATATCTGCATCTCGGTGCCTGATATTGTCGCTGCGTGCGAACGCTTCGAAGCATTGGGCTGCGATTTCCAGAAGCGCCTGACCGATGGCCGCATGAAAAGCCTGGCCTTCATCAAGGACCCGGATGCGTACTGGGTCGAGATCATCCAGCCAGCGCCGCTGTAAGTTTTTAACGCACAACAAAAAACCCCATGATCACTCATGGGGTTTTTCGTTTCCGTGCCGGGGGTTACGCCGGAGCGGACGTACGGATCAGGTGATCGAAAGCACTCAGGGAAGCCTTGGCGCCCTCGCCGACTGCAATCACGATCTGCTTGTACGGCACGGTCGTCACGTCACCGGCGGCGAACACACCCGGCAGTGAAGTCTCGCCACGGGCATCGACGATGATCTCGCCACGCGGGGTCAGCTCCACAGTGCCTTTAAGCCAGTCGGTGTTGGGCAGCAAGCCGATCTGTACAAAGATGCCTTCCAGGTCGATGGTCTTGAAATCGCCAGTATCGCGATCCTTGTAGGCCAGGCCGGTGACTTTCTGGCCATCGCCTTTGACTTCACTGGTCAGCGCGCTGGTGATCACGTCAACGTTAGGCAGGCTGTACAACTTGCGCTGCAAGACCGCATCGGCGCGCAACTTGCTGTCGAACTCCAGCAAGGTCACGTGGCTGACGATACCGGCCAGGTCAATGGCCGCTTCAACGCCAGAGTTACCGCCGCCGATCACTGCCACACGCTTGCCCTTGAACAACGGACCATCGCAGTGTGGGCAGAAGCACACGCCCTTGGCCTTGTATTCCTGCTCGCCCGGCACACCCATTTCGCGCCAGCGAGCGCCGGTGGCCAGGATCACGGTCTTGGACTTGAGGGTCGCACCGCTTTCAAAACGAATTTCATGCAGGTCACCGGCGTTTTTCGCTGGGATCAGGCTGCTGGCGCGCTGCAGGTTCATGATGTCCACGTCGTACTGACGCACGTGGGCTTCAAGGGCGCTGGCCAGTTTCGGCCCTTCGGTTTCCTGTACCGAGATAAAGTTCTCGATGGACATGGTGTCCAGCACCTGGCCGCCAAAGCGTTCGGCGGCCACACCGGTGCGAATGCCTTTACGTGCTGCGTAGATGGCGGCTGCGGAACCGGCTGGGCCACCGCCGACAACCAGCACATCAAAGGCATCTTTGGCGCTGATTTTCTCGGCAGCTTTTTCAATGCCGCTGGTGTCGAGCTTGGCGAGGATTTCTTCCAGGCCCATACGGCCCTGGCCGAAGTTCACCCCGTTCAAGTAGACGCTCGGCACCGCCATGATCTGGCGCTCGTCGACTTCAGCCTGGAACAGCGCGCCGTCAATGGCAACGTGGCGGATGTTCGGGTTAAGCACGGCCATCAGGTTCAGCGCCTGGACCACGTCAGGGCAGTTCTGGCAGGACAGCGAGAAGTAAGTCTCGAAACTGAACTCGCCTTTAAGGGCGCGGATCTGTTCGATTACTTCGACACTGGCCTTCGACGGGTGGCCACCGACTTGCAGCAGGGCCAGCACCAACGAAGTGAATTCATGGCCCATGGGGATGCCGGCGAAACGCAGGCTGATATCGGCACCCGGGCGGTTGATGGAGAACGACGGCTTGCGCGCATCATCGCCATCGGTCTTCAGGGTAATCAGCGTGGTGAGGCTGGTTACGTCCTGCAGAAGGGCAAGCATTTCCTGGGATTTCGCGCCGTCGTCGAGGGAGGCGACGATCTCGATCGGCTGGGTGACCCGTTCCAGGTATGACTTCAACTGAGCTTTAAGATTGGCGTCCAACATACGGGCGATTTCCTATTAATTCGGTTTATTGCAGACAAAAAAACGCCCGAGCGACTCTCGCCCGGGCGTTTTGAGGGCGGATGCAGCTTACTTAAGTGCGGAGTTCCGCCCTTGATACGTCTTCACAGACTTAGATCTTGCCGACCAGGTCCAGGGACGGAGCCAGAGTAGCCTCGCCTTCTTTCCACTTGGCTGGGCACACTTCGCCTGGGTGGGCAGCAACATATTGAGCGGCCTTGATCTTGCGCAGCAGCTCGGAAGCGTCACGGCCAACACCGCCGTCGTTCAGTTCAACGATCTTGATCTGACCTTCCGGGTTGATCACGAAGGTACCGCGGTCAGCCAGGCCAGCTTCTTCGATCAGTACGTCGAAGTTGCGGGAGATGGTCAGGGTTGGGTCGCCGATCATGGTGTACTGGATTTTGCCGATGGCTGGCGAAGTGTTGTGCCAGGCAGCGTGGGCAAAGTGGGTGTCGGTGGAAACGCTGTAGATTTCGACGCCCAGTTTCTGGAATTCGGCGTAGTTGTCAGCCAGGTCTTCCAGCTCGGTTGGGCAAACGAAGGTGAAGTCGGCTGGGTAGAAGAACACTACCGACCATTTGCCTTTCAGGTCAGCGTCGGTCACATCTACGAAGTTGCCGTTTTTGTATGCGGTAGCTTTGAACGGTTTTACTTGGCTGTTGATGATAGGCATCGTTGACTCTCCGTCAGGGGTTAAGAAGTTGCTGAGGTGAATCCTACCCACTCTCTCGGTGGATGGCTCATTGGCAAACCTGATGCTGATGATTGGTTTTCTCTATCAGGTGACGGTATTAATAGAAGAAATCTCAAAGCAGCGCTTGGGTGGCCAATGTCATGCCGAGAAAGGGCGTCGCTTCAACATAGCGCATGGCGGATTTCATGTCGCTCCAGCCGACGTAACTCATCAACGACTTCAAGTCCCAGCCGCTGCGATGGGCCCAGGTGGCAAACCCGCGGCGCAGGGAGTGACTGGTGTAGTGCTCGGCGGCGATGCCCGCACGCTCAAGCGCCTGGCGCAGCAGCGGGATCACGCTGTTGGGGTGCAAGCCCTCCTCGCCCAGGTTTCCCCAGCGGTCGATACCCCGGAATACCGGACCGCGCACCAGCGCCGAGGCGCTGAGCCATTCACTGTAGGCCTGCACCGGACACAGGCGCAGCAGCGCCGGGGTGTGATAGGTCTTGCCGAGGTTGTCGCGGTCACTTTTGCTGCGCGGCAGATACAGGCTGATGCCGACACTGGGTGTGGCCTGCACGTGTTCGATACTTAACCGGCACAACTCATCGCTACGAAAACCGCGCCAGAAGCCCAGCAGGATAAGCGCAGTGTCGCGCTTGGCGCGCAGCAATCGCGGTGGGTCATGCGCCTCACTGGCCTCTCGCGCCTCAGCCTCAAGGCAGGCCACGACCTGCTCCAGATGCCTGAGCTGCAACGGCTCGGCCTGCTTCTCCTGCACCGGGTGCACGGCGCGAATCCCCTTGAGCACCTTGCGTACCACCGGCGCTTTCGTCGGGTCGGGAAAGCCCTGGCTGGTATGCCATTGCGCTAATGCCGAGAGCCGCAGCTTCAGGGTGTTGACCGCCAGCACGCCTGCATGCGCCACCAGATAACGCGCCACGCTGTCGCTGGTGGCCGGCAGAAACCCGCCCCAACTGACCTCGAAGTGTTCGATGGCCGCACGATAGCTGCGGCGCGTGTTATCGCGGGTGGCGGCGCTGAGGTAACGATCCAGATCGCTCATGGGAGGCCTATTCGTACTACTGGCAGAGGTAAAAGCGTTCCAAACACTACTGACACGGGATAATACGCCAATATCCCATCTGTTGAATCATGAATTTCAACGGGTTTTTATTCGTGATATAGTATGTATATACATAATACATACCACAGTACTAAATCGACGGAGACCCCATGGCTCGCGGCGGCATTAATAAAGCAGTAGTTCAAACGGCACGCCTGGCGATCCTAGCCCGTGGCGAGAACCCCAGCATCGACGCGGTACGCATCGAGATGGGCAATACCGGCTCGAAAACCACGATCCACCGCTATTTGAAGGAGCTGGACGACAGCGAGGCCCGCCTGACCATTACCGAAGCCCCGATTGACGACGAGCTTGGCGAACTGGTTGCACGCTTGGCGCAGCGCTTGAAGGAGAAGGCTCAAGAGCCAATCGACCTGGCCCTGGCGCAGTTCGAACAGCAAAAAACCGCCCTGCTCGCGCAGATCGAGACGCTTGAGGACGCTCACCGTGAGCTCAAGCAACAATTCGATATTCAGGCGGCCGCACTGGCAGAAGAAAGCGCCGCCCTGCACACCACCAGCACCAGCCTGCAAACCGAGCAAACGCGCAACGCCGGGCTCAGCCAGGCCTGCAGTGATTACGAACTGCGGATCAATGACAAGGATGAACAGATTCGCTCGCTGGAAGAAAAGCACCTACACGCCCGCGAGGCGCTGGAGCACTACCGCAATGCGATCAAGGAGCAACGCGAGCAGGAACAGCAGCGCCACGAAGGCCAGTTGCAGCAGGTACAGGCAGAACTGCGCCAGGCCCAGCAAAGTGCAATGGCTCGCCAGGATGAGATCACCCAGCTGCATCGCGACAATGAGCGACTACTGATCGAACAGCGAGTGACGACCAGGGAATTGGCTGCGCTGCAGGAAGAAACCCGCAAAGGCCAGGCGCAGCAACTGAAGCTGAGCGAACACGCGAGCCAGATCGACAGCGAGCGCACTCTGCTTCAGGAGCGTCTGCGGGTTGCCTTGCTTGAAAACGAGTCACGCCAACAAGCGTTGACAGAACACGCGCACACCAACAAGTGCCTGGAACTGGACCTTATGAAGGCCCATGCCACTGTCGAAGCATTGCGCCTGGCCGCCGCCGTTGCAACGGCGCCAGAGGCAATGCCACCAGCCTGATCAGCCCGCCACAGGCGTGCGCATGGTGACGAACTCTTCCGCCGCCGTGGGGTGTACGCCGATGGTTTCATCGAAGTGCTGCTTGGTCGCGCCGGCCTTGAGCGCAATCGCCAGGCCCTGGACGATCTCGCCCGCGTCCGGGCCGACCATGTGGCAGCCCAATACTTTGTCGGTGTCGGCGTCGACTACCAGCTTCATCAAGGTTTTTTCCTGGCACTCGGTCAAGGTCAGCTTCATCGGGCGGAAACGGCTTTCGAAGACCTGCACCTTGTGCCCGTTTTTCTTCGCCTCCTCCTCCGTCAAACCGACGGTACCGATATTCGGCAGGCTGAATACCGCTGTCGGGATCATTGCGTAGTCCACCGGGCGGTATTGCTCGGGCTTGAACAAGCGACGCGCTACTGCCATGCCTTCGGCGAGGGCGACCGGCGTCAGCTGTACGCGGCCGATCACATCACCGATCGCCAGGATCGACGCTTCAGTCGTTTCATACTGGTCGTTCACCTGGACAAAACCGCGCTCATCCAGTTTGACGCCGGTATTTTCCAACCCCAGGTTATCCAGCATCGGACGTCGGCCGGTGGCATAGAACACGCAATCGGCCTCCAGCACACGACCGTCTTTCAAGGTGGCCTTGAGGCTGCCATCGGCTTGCTTTTCAATGCGTTCGATATCGGCGTTGAATTGCAGGTCGAGGCCGCGCTTAGTCAATTCTTCCTTCAGGTGCGTACGCACTGAACCATCAAAGCCCCTCAGGAACAGATCGCCGCGATACAACAACGAAGTTTGCGCGCCCAGGCCATGGAAAATCCCGGCGAACTCAACCGCGATATAGCCGCCCCCCACCACCAGCACGCGTTTGGGCAACGCTTTGAGGAAGAACGCCTCATTGGAGCCAATCGCGTGTTCACGCCCCGGAATGTCCGGAATCTGCGGCCAGCCGCCGGTCGCAATCAAGATATGCTTGGCCGTAAAGCGCTCACCGTTGATTTCCACCTGGTGCGGGTCAACCAGGCGCGCATGACCTTCATGCAGGGTCACGCCACTGTTGACCAGCAGGTTGCGGTAGATGCCGTTCAGGCGGTTGATCTCGCGATCCTTGTTGGCGATCAGGGTCGCCCAATCAAAATTCGCTTCGCCCAGGGACCAGCCAAAGCCACTGGCCTGCTCGAAGTCCTCGGCGAAATGCGCGCCGTACACCAACAGTTTCTTCGGCACGCAGCCGACGTTTACGCAGGTACCGCCCAGGTAACGGCTTTCCGCCACGGCCACCTTGGCGCCAAAGCCCGCAGCAAAGCGCGCCGCGCGAACACCGCCGGAACCGGCGCCAATTACATACAGATCAAAATCGTAGGCCATTTCACTCTCCTCGGCAGGACATCAGCATACCGACTTACATGGGGCTGAAAAACGAAAAAGCCACCCGAAGGTGGCTTTTCAAACGCAGGCAAGCGTGAATCAGTAAGCTTTGCCAGTCTTGTAGAAGTGCTCGTAGCAGAAGTTGGTTGCTTCGATGTAGCCCTCGGCGCCACCGCAGTCAAAACGACGCCCCTTGAACTTGTAGGCAATCACACAACCGTCTTTCGCCTGTTTCAACAGGGCGTCGGTGATTTGGATCTCGCCACCTTTGCCTGGCTCGGTTTCTTCGATCAGCTTGAAGATGTCCGGGGTCAGAATGTAACGACCGATGATCGCCAGGTTCGACGGTGCATCTTCAGGCGCAGGCTTCTCGACCATGTCACGTACGCGGATCAGGCCATCACCAATGTCGTCACCGGCAATCACGCCGTACTTGTTGGTCTCTTGAGGATCAACCTCTTGAACCGCAACGATGGTGCAACGGTATTTCTGGTACAGCTTGACCATCTGGGTCAGTACGCCGTCGCCTTCCAGGTTCACACACAGGTCGTCCGCGAGGACTACGGCGAACGGCTCGTCACCAATCAATGGGCGACCGGTCAGGATGGCGTGGCCGAGGCCTTTCATCTGGGTCTGACGGGTGTAGGAGAACGAGCACTCGTCCAGCAGTTTGCGGATGCCGACCAGGTATTTTTCCTTGTCGGTGCCCTTGATTTGGTTTTCCAGCTCGTAGCTGATGTCGAAGTGGTCTTCCAGTGCACGCTTACCGCGACCGGTGACGATAGAGATTTCGTTCAGACCGGCATCCAATGCCTCTTCGACGCCGTACTGAATCAGTGGCTTGTTTACCACCGGCAGCATCTCTTTGGGCATGGCCTTGGTCGCTGGCAAGAAGCGAGTGCCGTAACCGGCTGCTGGGAACAAGCATTTCTTGATCATATAAGTCCTTACAAAGGGCTGTGCGTACGGAATTCGGCGCAGTCTAATCAGGCCGCAGTCACCTTACAATGGGTCCTGCTGGCGTTGCGATGTCATCATAGAGAAAAAATGTCGGCGTAAGTTCCGCTGATATTACAAAGAGCGACTCCGCCATCACACTAAAAAAAACCGCTTCCTCATGTTTAAAGGGGTCTGCAACCCTTTTAACACGCTTTTCAGCCCAGAACACTGACCTGGAATAACTTGCGCGGCCCAGGGACATTTGGCGCTATCATTACGCCCTTGAATCAGACCACGAGATTGTTAATAGATGTCAGAACCAAAAGGCGTGAACGGCTACCTGATCACCAAGCGAGCGGATGGCTGGCACCTGATCAACTTCCATGGAGACAGCGTCGCGGGCGTTTTCGAAACCGAAAGCATGGCCATCGCGGTCGCCGAAGTATTTGTGGATGAAGCGGGCCACGCGTCGAGCAAAAGACCGAAGGGCAAGTAAGCCTCCAGGCCCTGCGCAAAAAGCCCCGACTTACGGGGCTTTTTTGGTTTTGCCTGTACCTAGATGGCAGTTCGCTATAATCTTCCAAAAACGCCCCACGACAGTGTCAGCGCCCCTCCCACACCCTCGACGACGAACACACATGAACAAATTTCTGGCACTGACTGCGGTACTGGCACTTGCCGGCTGTACCACGACTTCCGATGTCTACCTCAAAAACGGTGAGCAAGGCCTGACCATCGACTGTTCAGGCGAAGCCAACTCCTGGGCCAGTTGCTACGAGAAAGCCGAGGCCTCCTGCGCAGGCACCGGCTATCGCATTGTCGGCACCGAGGGCACACCATCGCTGAAAGAAAGCGACAAGACCCTGGGCCAGGATGTGGGCAACTACAAAAGTCGCAGCGTGGTGGTGGTCTGCAAGTAACCCTGAGGGTTACAGGTGAATCTCGGCAAATTTGATGCCCAGCTCACGAAGGATCTCGCTTAGCTCGTCAAGGCTGGCAAAGGACTCGACTTCATCCTGATCATCCACCAGAAAAAAGCTGCGCCCGCCGCTTTTCTTGAAGAAGACGATCCACTCGCCCAGGTCGGCTGGGTTCTGGATGACATGGGTGGCCGAGATTTCACCCTCGGCATGACGGGCTTTGACGTGTTCACGCTTCATATCTGCTTTCCCCAGCGGCCTCAACCGGAAATGCACTCTTCTCCGGCCTTCTTCACATCACCCGGACGGATCGGCACGTTCGACATGCTCTCGTAGAGCTTGATGCTGCTACCGCTGGAGCGCTCTTCAATTTCGAAAATAGCCGAAGGATCGGCGGAAAATTTCTGCGGCACGATGACCTGCACACCGTCTTTATGCGGTTCAATCTGCGGCGGCCGACGGGTGGCCGACAATTTTCTTACCACACACGCGGCGTACTCCTGGGGTTTTTTCCCGGAAATGACTGCCAACGTCGGCGGGGTCTGCTTGATATCTGCAACCGAAGCACACCCACCTATCGCCAAGGCCAGAACCAACACACTCCACTTCATACAAATCCTCCAATAAAGACCCTACGACAGCGGGGATGGTAATTTTCTCCCGCCCACGTAGGATTTATCCCTGATAACTCGGTAAATAACTGTTTTAAATTGTCGACGTCATTGAAGACGAGCCGATAATAAACACGCTGGGGCTGATAAACTCTATATTAACCTACGTATCATTCTGATTTTTCAGAAAAAGCCCTTCTGGAGACACCCTCATGAAATTCATCCACCAGCGCGAGCACCTCAACGAGGGAGACATTGTCGTCATCGAGTGCTCGCAGACTTGTAATATTCGCCTGATGAGCGACGCGAACTTTCGCAGCTTCAAGAATGGCGGTCGCCACACCTACCACGGCGGCGCCTTCGATAAGTTTCCCGCCAAAATCACCGCACCCAGCACCGGGTTCTGGAACATCACCCTGGACGTGGTGACGCGTCGCGCGATCAGTGTCACCCGCAAGCCCGCGTTGTCCCACAAGATCCGCATCGTACGTCGCACCAGCACCAAGCTGAGCTGACTCGAAGACGCCACAGGAAACCACCGTGACCGCTACCACCAAATACGTGATCAAGTACAAGCTCAACGGCGAACGCCGCTTTGAGTTCGCCCAACTTACGAGCAATAGCGTGGAAGAGGCCCTGCAAGCCTTGGCGAAAATTCACGATGCCAGTGATGTGATCACCGACATCAACGTGAGCAAGGCGCTGTAAGGCAATGCCCGGCCCCACTGCAGACTTGTTCGCTGACGACGCCCTGCAACAGCCCGCAGGGCGTGAGCAAATTGGCGAACAGTCCTACGTGCTAAGGGGCTATGCCCTGCCCTGGATTGAGCGACTTCTGCCAGCGTTGCGCAGCGTGCTGGCTCAATCGCCTTTTCGGCAAATGGTCACGCCAGGTGGCTTTACCATGTCGGCGGCGTTGAGCAGTTGCGGCGCCCTGGGCTGGACCACCGACACCACCGGCTATCGCTACAGCCCACTGGACCCGCGCAGCCAGCAACCGTGGCCGGCCCTGCCTGACGTGCTGCGTGAACTGGCGGTATCAGCTGCGGCAGACGCCGGGTTCAGCGATTTCGACCCCGACGCCTGCCTGATCAACCGCTATGTGCCAGGCGCCAAAATGTCCCTGCACCAGGACAAGAATGAGCGCTGCTACAGCGCCCCTGTGGTATCCGTGTCCCTTGGCTTGGCGGCGATTTTCCTGTTCGGTGGTCATGAGCGTGGCGATCGAGCCCAAAAGATCTCGCTGTTCCACGGTGACGTGGTGGTCTGGGGCGGCGTCGACCGCCTGCGCTTTCACGGCGTGATGCCGATCAAGGAAGGCGTGCACCCGATCATGGGCCCGCAGCGCATCAACCTCACCTTTCGCACCGCCGGTTGATTTGACCGCAAGCTTCGGAGTGCCAGGCCAGCACGGCGAGGCTAATCTGGCCAGGATCCGTCAAGAGTGCCGACCATGACTACCGAACACGACCCGCGCTGGGCTGCAATCGTCGCCCGCGACCCCAAAGCCGATGCGCTGTTCGTCTACGGCGTGAAGACCACCGGCGTGTACTGCCGACCCAGCAGCGCCTCACGCTTGCCGCGCCCGGAAAATATCGAATTCTTCGACACGCCGGCGCAAGCCGAAGCGGCGGGTTATCGCGCGAGCAAACGTGCGGCCGGCGACCAGACCCAACGAGCAGCTCAGGATGCACAACGGGTGGCTGACGCGTGCCGCCATATCGAGCAGGCGGATACCCCGCCGAGCCTGAACGCGCTCGCCACCCTCGCCGGGCTTAGCGCCTTTCATTTCCACCGCATTTTCAAAGCCGTCACTGGCCTCACTCCCAAGGCCTACGCCAGCGCCCATCGCTCACAAAAAGTACGCGACGGGCTCAAGGGCCAGCATTCAGTGACCGATGCGCTGTACGGCGCAGGCTTCAACTCCAACAGTCGCTTTTATGAGTCGGCCAACCACTTGCTGGGCATGAAACCCAGTGACTACAAAGCGGGTGGCACCAACAGCGAAATTCTATTTGCGGTGGGGCAATGTTCGCTTGGGGCGATTCTGGTGGCCCGCAGCACCCGCGGCGTGTGCGCGATCCTGCTGGGGGATGACCCGGACCAACTGGTGCGTGACTTGCAGGATCAGTTCCCCAAGGCCGAGCTGGTGGGTGCTGACCACGATTTCGAACAGCTGATTGCCCACGTCATAGGTTTCATCGAGGCCCCCGCCCTCGGCCTGGACCTGCCGCTGGACCTGCGTGGCACGGCCTTTCAGGAGCGGGTGTGGCAGGCCTTGCGCGAAATCCCGGTGGGCAGCACAGCCAGCTATGCGCAAATCGCCCAGCGTATCGGCGCGCCTACGTCTTTTCGCGCAGTGGCCCAAGCCTGCGCGGCGAACAGCCTCGCGGTGGCGATCCCCTGTCATCGGGTGGTGCGCAGCAATGGCGATTTGTCGGGCTATCGTTGGGGGGTTGAGCGCAAGCGGCAGTTGCTGGACCGCGAACGAGACCACTGAAGCGCACGAAAAGCCCGCCTCGTCCAGTGAATAAAACAGACTGGCCGGGTGCCAGGTACCCTGCTAAAACAGCGAAAAACCTGACTGACGCTGGAGAAGCATCCGATGAGCACCTGGCCAGACACTCGCATTCTCGACCTGCTGGGCATCGACGTGCCCATCATCCAAGCGCCGATGGCCGGCGCTACCACGGCCGCCATGGTCATCGCCGCCAATGAAGCGGGCGCCCTGGGCTCGATGCCAGCGGCAACACTGAACATTGAGCAACTACGCGAAGCGCTGACCCGCATTCGCCAGGCCAGTACGCGCCCGATCAACGTCAACTTCTTTTGCCACCAGCCCCCTGCAGCCGACGAAGCGCGTGATCGACGCTGGAAGGATCTGCTGGAGCCCTACTACCGCGAGCTGGGCGCCGATTTTGAGGCGCCAACGCCGGTGTCCGATCGCGCACCGTTCAACGACGCCGCGTGCCAGGTGGTTGAAGCGTTTCGGCCCGAGGTTGTCAGTTTTCACTTTGGCCTGCCGGAAAAATCCCTGCTGGACCGGGTAAAAGCCACCGGCGCCAAGGTGCTGTCGTCGGCCACCACCGTTGAAGAGGCGATCTGGCTGGAGCAGCACGGTTGCGATGCGATTATTGCCATGGGCATTGAAGCTGGCGGCCATCGTGGGATGTTCCTGAGCGACGACCTCAACAGTCAGATAGGCCTGATGGCATTGGTGCCGCAGATCGTCGACGCGGTGACCGTGCCAGTGATTGCTGCCGGTGGCATTGGCGATGCGCGTGGCATCGTCGCAGCCTTGGCATTGGGTGCTTCAGCGGTACAGATCGGTACGGCGTATCTGTTCACGCCCGAAGCCACGGTCACAGCCTCCCATCACCACGCGTTGCGCCACGCCCAGGCCAGCGAAACCGCCCTGACCAACCTGTTCACCGGGCGCCCGGCGCGGGGCATCGTTAACCGAGTAATGCGTGAGTTGGGCGCGATCAACCCCACGGCCCCCGCGTTTCCCAGGTCTGGAGGCGCATTAATGCCACTCAAGGCCAAGGACGAAGCAGGCTTCAGCAACCTGTGGTCCGGCCAGGCGCTGCGCCTGGGCAAAGACACAAGCACCTACGAACTGACCCGCGAGTTGGCCGGGCAGGCCTTGGCGAAACTCAAGTAGCGCCTTCACCTGTGGCAACTTTGCACTGTACCGGCAATGGCTAACCGCTATATATTCCCATACATAGCGGTCACGCCCTCTACCTATAACAAGCCGTACAACCCCAAGGAGCTGCTTCATGAAGATTCACGCCTCGCGCCTGGCCATTCTGGTCGCCGCCCTCGCCTTCGGTCCGGCGCACGCGGATGAAGTCCAAGTGGCTGTAGCGGCCAACTTCACCGCACCGATCCAGGCGATTGCCGCCGACTTCGAAAAAGACACCGGGCATAAACTGATCGCGGCCTACGGCGCCACCGGGCAGTTCTACACCCAGATCAAGAACGGCGCGCCGTTCGAAGTGTTCCTGAGTGCCGATGACACCACCCCGCAAAAGCTTGAAAACGAAGGCGACACCGTCAAAGGCTCGCGCTTCACCTACGCCGTGGGCACCCTGGCGCTGTGGTCGGCCAAGGACGGTTATGTGGACGCCAAGGGTGAGGTCTTGAAGAAGAACGAATTCAAGCACCTGTCCATCGCCAACCCGAAAGCCGCGCCTTACGGGCTGGCCGCCACCCAGGTACTGGTCAAGGAAGGGTTGACCGAGAAGGTCAAGGACAAGCTCGTCGAAGGCCAGAACATCACCCAGGCCTTTCAGTTCGTGTCCACTGGCAACGCCGAGTTGGGTTTCGTCGCCTTGTCGCAGATCTATAAAGACGGCAAAGTCACCAGCGGTTCGGCGTGGATCGTCCCGGCGGCCCTGCACGACCCGATCAAACAAGACGCGGTGATCCTCAACAAGGGCAAAGACAGCGCCGCAGCCAAGGCCCTGGTCGAGTACCTCAAAGGGCCGAAAGCCACTGCCGTTATCAAGTCCTATGGTTACGAGCTGGCCAAGTAAATGCCCCTGTCGAGTGCCGATTTTTCCGCGATCTGGTTGACCCTCAAACTGGCGTCGCTGACCACTGTGATCCTGCTGGTCATCGGCACGCCGATTGCCCTGTGGCTGTCGCGCACGCGTTCATGGTGGCGCGGCCCGATTGGCGCGGTGGTGGCCTTGCCGTTGGTGCTGCCACCCACCGTGATCGGTTTCTACCTGCTGTTGGCCATGGGCCCCCACGGCTACGTCGGCCAGTTCACCCAATGGCTGGGCCTGGGTACCCTCACCTTCAGCTTCGCCGGGCTGGTCATCGGTTCGGTGATCTATTCCATGCCGTTTGTGGTGCAGCCATTGCAAAACGCCTTCTCCGCCATCGGCACTCGCCCATTGGAAGTGGCCGCGACCCTGCGCGCCAATCCCTGGGACACCTTCTTCAGCGTCATCCTGCCCCTGGCGCGCCCGGGGTTTATCACCGCTGCCATTCTCGGGTTTGCGCACACCGTCGGTGAGTTCGGCGTGGTGCTGATGATCGGCGGCAATATCCCGGACAAGACCCGCGTAGTCTCGGTACAGATCTACGACCATGTCGAAGCCATGGAATATGCCCAGGCCCATTGGCTGGCGGGTTCCATGGTGGTGTTCGCGTTCCTCGTGTTGCTGGCGCTCTACTCCAGCCGTAAAACCAAGATGGGCTGGAGCTGATGTCGATGATCAATGTGCGCCTGAACGTGAAGTACCCAGGCTTTGCCCTGGACGTGGACCTGCAGTTGCCCGGCCGTGGGGTGACCGCGCTGTACGGGCATTCCGGCTCCGGCAAGACCACCTGCCTGCGCTGCATCGCCGGCCTTGAGCGTGCCGAGGACGGCTTTATCCAGATCAACGATGAAGTCTGGCAAGACAGCCGCAACGGGTTGTTCGTGCCCCCGCACAAGCGCGCGCTCGGCTACGTGTTTCAGGAGCCTAGCCTGTTCGCGCATTTGTCGGTGCGCGCCAACCTGGAGTTTGGCCTTAAGCGCATCCCGCGCCAGCAACGCCGCGTTGATATGGCCCAGGCCACCGAACTGCTCGGGATCGGTCATCTGCTCGATCGGCATCCCCAGCACCTGTCCGGCGGTGAGCGCCAACGCATTGGTATCGCCCGCGCCTTGCTGACCAGCCCCACCTTGCTGCTGATGGATGAGCCTCTGGCCGCCCTCGACAGCAAACGCAAAGGCGAAATCCTGCCGTACCTGGAACGCCTGCACGACGAACTGGACATCCCCGTGCTGTACGTCAGCCACGCCCAGGATGAGGTGGCGCGCCTGGCCGATCACATCGTCTTGCTCAGCGACGGCAAGGCCCTGGCCAGTGGTCCTATCGGCGAAACCCTGGCGCGGCTCGACTTGCCGATGGCGCGAGGGGACGACGCGGGCGTGGTAGTCAACGGCAACGTCAGCGCCTACGACGATCACTACCAACTGCTGACGCTGCAACTGCCCAACAGTGCCCAGCACCTGCGTGTCGCCCATGTTCCGCTGGCGCTGGGCAAAGCCCTGCGGGTGAAGGTCCAGGCGCGCGACGTCAGCCTCAGCCTGCAAGCCGAGGAACACAGCAGCATTCTCAACCGCCTGCCGGTGACGGTTACCCAGGAGATTGCCGCGGATAACAGCGCACATGTGCTGGTGCGCCTGGACGCGGATGGCACACCGTTGCTGGCGCGCATCACGCGTTTCTCCCGCGATCAGTTGCAACTGCATCCCGGCCAGACCCTATGGGCACAGATCAAGGCGGTCGCCGTGCTGGCGTAAAAAACCTTTTGGCACGACCGCATACGGCTGCGGTCAATCAGGCATACCGGTCTGATTTTTTGCCAAGGAATTTGCCCCATGCCCGACTCCGCGCTGCCCGCCGACCTGCCCCGCGACCTGCATTACGTTGACGACACCCAGCCGGGCATTCGCCGCAAGAAGCTGCGCGGCAAGTTCCAGTACTTCGACGCGAAGGGCGGGCGCATCCAGGACGCCGATGAGATCAAGCGCCTGAACGCCCTCGCCGTCCCGCCGGCCTATACCGACGTGTGGATCTGCGCCGACCCGCGCGGCCACCTGCAAGCCACCGGGCGCGACGCCCGTGGACGCAAGCAGTACCGCTATCACGCGCGCTGGCGCGAAGTGCGCGACAGCGACAAGTACGCTCGGCTGCAGGAATTCGGCACCGCCCTGCCGAAACTGCGCAAACAGCTGGAAGCGCAAATCGCCGAACCCGGCTTCACCCGCGAAAAAGTCCTGGCCACAGTGGTGATGCTGCTGGACGCCACGCTGATTCGTGTCGGCAATACCCAATATGCGCGAGACAACAAATCCTACGGGCTGACCACCTTGCGTAACCGCCATGTGGACGTGAAAGGCAGCGAAATCCTGTTCCAGTTTCGCGGCAAGAGCGGTGTGGAGCACCAGGTCAGCGTCAAGGACCGGCGCCTGGCCGCGGTGGTCAAGCGCTGTATGGAATTGCCGGGGCAAAACCTGTTCCAGTACCTGGACGAGGACGGTGAACGTCACTCGGTCAGTTCCCAGGACGTGAATGCCTACCTGCACAGCCTCACCGGCGCCGACTTCACCGCCAAGGATTACCGCACCTGGGCCGGTACCGCCATGGCACTGGCGGTGTTGCGCGAATTGGAATGGCAGCCCGAATCCGATGCCAAGCGGCACGTGGTGGCGATGGTCAAGGACGTTGCCAGGCAGCTGGGCAACACCCCGGCGGTGTGTCGCAAGTGTTATATCCACCCGGCGGTGCTGGAGCACTTCAGCCTGGGCGAGTTATCCAAGCTGCCCAAGCCTCGGCTGCGCAAGGGGCTCAAGGCCGAGGAAGTCGCTCTGGCCATGTTCCTTGAACAGCTCGCCAAGGCGAGTTAGGCTTTGCCCCCCCTCCAACCCTCGGGATGACCGCCGACGTGAATCACTAAGCCTTCCAAAATGTACCTGCAACGAGCCGCCTGGCGCGCTTGTTGGCCTGTCCGACATTTTCTGGAGGTGCTGATGACTGACGTCAACCGGCTGCCCGTATTGGTTTCCCTGCAACACCTGTGCTTCCAGTTCGCCAACGGCGAGACCTTGCTGGACGACCTGAACCTGTCCATCGACCACACACCCACCGGCATTGTGGGGCGCAATGGCCGAGGTAAAAGTATCCTCGCCCAACTGATCGCCGGGGTGCTGTCACCCTCCCGCGGCTCACTCGGTTGCTCGGCCAGCGTGGCGTATGTGTCGCAGAACGTGGTGATCGCTGCAGGAGATACCGTCGCCCACGTCACGGGCGCCGCCGAGGCCTTGGCGGCGCTTGAGCGCATGGCCCTGGGCGCAGCGCAGGTCGACGACCTGGCGTTGATCGACGAGCGCTGGGACCTTGCCGATCGCCTGCGTCGGGCCCTGGATGCCGCAGGCCTGGAACAGCTCGGTGTTGAAACCCCGGCCGCGCAACTCAGTGGCGGCCAATTGGCGCGGGTTGCGCTGATCGGTGCACTGTTGGCCGCCCCCCAACTGCTGGTACTGGATGAACCCACGAACCACCTCGACAGCGCTGGCCGCACGTGGCTGCTGCGCGTGCTGGCGGATTGGCGCGGCGGCCTGGTGGTGGTCAGCCATGACCGGCAACTGCTGGACACCCTCGGCCGCATCATCGAACTCTCGCCCCTAGGAACGCAGGTGTACGGTGGTAACTACCAGGCCTATCGCATCCAGCGCGACCGGCAGCAGCAAGCCGCCCTCGCCGCGCTGGAGCACGCACGCCTGGAGCGCAGCCGTGAGCGTCGGCGTCTGCAAAAAGACCATGACAGCCTGCAACGCAATGCCGCCCACTCACGCAAACAGGCAGAGACGGCCAATGTGGATCGGTTTACCAAGGCCCGTTGGAAAGGCGCTGCCACCGAGGTCGTGAGTACGCAGCGCAGCGCCCACCACGCCCACAAAAACCAGCTTGATGACCAGGTGCGCCAGGCCTATGCGCGGGTCGAGGAACAAACCCCCACCCTGTTAGCCTTGCCGGGATCGGCGGTGCCTAACGGTCGGCAGGTGCTGGCCTTGCTCCATGCCCGATTACCGTGGCTGGACCACCCCGCGTTGACGCTCAACCTGATGGGCCCGGTGCGCGTTGCCGTGCGTGGGCCCAACGGTTGCGGCAAATCCACCTTGCTCAAGCTGCTGGCCGGCCAGTGGCAGCCACTCAGCGGTGAATGCCACGTGCATGTGCCCATTGCCTATATCGATCAGCGCCTGGCACTGCTGGATGACCGGCGCTCCGTCGTCGAACAGCTCAACCTGCTCGATACACCGCTGGCCGAAGCCGAACTGCGTACGCGCCTGGCCTTGCTGCAACTGGATGCCCGGCGAGTGATACAACCGACCGCGCACCTCAGCGGCGGCGAGCGTTTGAAAGCCGCGATGGCGATTGCCCTGTGGCGTGAAACACCCGCGCAACTGCTGTTGCTCGACGAGCCCAGCAACCACTTGGACCTGGAATCGGTGATCGCTTTTGAGCAGGCGTTGCAAGGTTTTAACGGGGCGATGGTAGTGGTGTCCCATGACGAAGCGTTCGTGCAGGCGATCAAGCCCACTCACGTTTTGACCTGGGCGGTTGAGGGTTGGTGCCTGAAGAGTGTCTGAGGTCATTGCGCGCGCAATCAAAGCGTCCTAGGGTAGTGGCCGGATAATCTCACCGAGGAGCCCGGCCCTATGTTGCCTTCGCCCCAAAAGCCTTATGCCAATGCCGCACTGGCCCACCAAAAGCGCTGGCGCGGCCGCGTCGGCCTGATGCTGGTGGCCAGCCTTTCGGTATTGGCAGGTATGACTGACGCCATTGGCTTTATGGCCAGTGGCGACTTTGTTTCGTTCATGAGCGGCAACACCACACGCCTGGCAGTGGCTATCAGCGTTGGAGATCTCGGTTTGACCGCACGCCTGTTGTTGCTGGTCGCCACATTCGTCGCCGGTAACGCCTTGGGGGTGGTGGTCGGCCGCCTCAGCCGGCGCCATGCCCTGCCCCTGTTGCTGTGTATCGCAACGTTGCTCTGCGGCGCAGCCGTGTTGCCCTTCGCCGACACATTGCCCGCGCTGCTGGCGGCGATCATCGCGATGGGCATGCTCAACGCGGCCGTGGAAGAGGTCAACGGCTTGCCGGTGGGGCTTACCTACGTCACCGGGGCGCTGTCACGCTTTGGCCGCGGACTGGGACGCTGGATGCTGGGGGAACGCCGCAACGGCTGGCGGGTGCAACTGATTCCATGGGCGGGGATGTTTGTCGGCGCGGTGATCGGAGCGTTGCTGGAGCAGCACATGGGGCTGAAGGCGCTGATGGTCAGCGGCGTGTTGGCGGGCGTATTGGGGCTGGTGTCGCTGAAGATTCCCCGACGCTGGCATTTGGGCTTTATGCCGCGATAAGGAACCAAAGATGCCCGCCCGACGGTTAGGCCTCGACGTCCGTGTACTGGTAAAGAGCCATCGTGTCGGGCGGGCGGAGTGAATCATAAGCGAATGTCCGGCGGCTGTCCCGCCGGGCATTTCCTAAAAAGACTAAGGCAACGGCTTACAGACACGTCGCGAGTGCGGCCAAACGACGTTTGGCGGGCATCGTATCTTCAGCGGCGTAGTACTTGACGGACGAACCGGCACCGGCGCTTTGCACGTCGACGAAGTAATCGCCACCCGTGGTGTAGACGGTGAAACCACCGGCCCCGTTCGGCTCTTTGAAGCCACCGGCGTCGACGCCAAACACGCTTTCATCCTGCCAGCCAAACTGGATGCACTCGGCAACCACCAGGGTAGCCTTGTCCGATGCCATGGCCTTGTAGGGAGCACCCAGGCGCGCCTCGTTCATCTTCGAACCCGCGCAACCGGACAGTGCTACCACTACCAATGCGCCCATTACCACCTTGTGCATGCCATTGCCTCGTTGGAAAAAACGCGACTGTACCATTGCCGCAGGGCTGACTGACGCCCCCATGAACTTTGTTTCACTGTGGGGGGAGAATTTGCCGCCTATAGTGGCCTGGCTCATTTTTAGAAGTCTCCCTTCTGCCCGCCCTCCCGCGGGCTTTTTTTCGCCTGCGCTTCAGAGCCACCAGCGAAACAGGTAGAACAACGCCATGCTCAGCAGCACGGTGAGCAGCACATTGCGCGTCCAGAACATCAACGCCACCGCACAGATACCTGCCAGCAAATACGGATTGGCCGGGCTCAGGTTGAGCTGATGATCAGCCAGGAAAATAATCGGCCCGCAGATCGCCGTGAGCATACCCGGCACCGCAAAGCCGAGAAATTCCCGCGCCCCACGATTGAGGCGCACCGGCAGGCGCGGCTCGATAAACAAATAGCGGTTGAAAAAAACCACCAGGCCCATGGCCACAATCATCAGGTAAATCATCGCTGCCCTACTCCCAATCGCTTGCAGGCAAACCCTGCGCTCATGCCCAGCACACCCGACACCACCACTGCCGACTCCCAGTGCAGGAAGCTCAACCACACCGAACACAGCAGCGACACCGCCACGCAGACCACCGTCGGCACGTCGCGCACCACCGGGGTAATCAGCGCGATAAAGGTGGCGGCGATGGAGAACTCCAGGCCCAACTGGTCGAGACCGGGGATACTTTTACCGAGCACGATGCCGGCCAGGGTAAACAGGTTCCAGATGATGTAAAACGTCAGGCCGACGCCCAAGGCATACCAGCGATTAAAGGTTTCGCGGTCATAGTGGCTGACCAGCGCAAAGAACTCATCGGTGAGCAGAAAGCCCAGGCTCATGCGCCAGCGCGTCTTGAGCGGCGAAAGAACCGGACGCAGGTGCATGCCATAGAGCAGGTGCTGGGAGGTCAGCAGCAAGGTGGTCAGTACGATGGAGATCAGGCTGGCGCCGCTCTTGACCATGCCAATGGCGACCAACTGCGCAGCGCCGGCAAACACAATGGCGGACAACCCCTGGGCTTGCAGCGGCGTGAATTGCGCATCGATGGCCATGGAGCCGGCCAGCAGCCCCCAGGGCGCACAGGCCAGGGACAAGGGAATGACGGCGATTGCGCCGCGAGCGAAAGCGTAATGAGGTAAGGCAGCAGGCATGGAAACGGCTCATCGACAGACAGTCGACAAGCATGCCAGCGCAAGATGGAGCTTGTCTTGAACGATCTTGCTCAGGCGAGCCGGACCGACACCTGCTCCACCGAATCCCGCGCTTCACGCAGTTCGTGAGCGTCCTGGTTGAGCCGGTGGATGGTGTTGAGCAAGCGCTGGCGCAGCACTTCATCGCCGAGTTTTTCGACCGCGCGCATCAGGTCGAAGGCCGCGGTTTCGTTATTTTCCGCGACGGAATCCAGGGTCTTGCGCAGGTTGCGAGTGGCACGGGTCACGCGGGGTCTTCCTTCATCAGCAATGGGGAGGCACTTTAGGACATTCGTGTTTCATTTTAATTTCAATCACTTGTGGCAGTTTTCCCGAGCGTTGATCCATATCAATTGAAACAGGGTTTGACTGATATATATGGAAATACGTATATTCGAATCTCCATATATACAGGCCCTGCCCATGTCGGACCTCATCTCACCGCCCACCCTGTTCAAATGCCTGGCCGATGCGACCCGGGCGCGCCTGACGTTATTGATTCAGCGTGAAGGCGAACTTTGCGTGTGCGAACTGATCCATGCCTTGGACGACAGCCAGCCAAAAATCTCCCGCCATCTGGCGCAACTGCGCAGTTGCGGGTTGTTGCTGGATCGTCGCCAGGGCCAATGGATCTACTACCGCATCAACCCGGCACTCCCCTCTTGGGTGACCCAGGTGCTGGACATCACCCTTAAAGCCAACCAGCCATGGTTGCATAACGACGCACAGCGCCTGGATGCAATGGGCGACAGACCACAACGGGCCAGCACCTGCTGCTGAGCCATCGGAGCGTTTATTCATGCTTGTCGCAGTTGCCATTTTTATCTTCACCATCGTTCTGGTCATCTGGCAGCCCAAGGGCCTCGGCGTGGGCTGGAGCGCCACGATGGGGGCGATCCTGGCCCTGGCCTGTGGCGTGATCAGCCTGGCTGACATCCCCGTGGTGTGGCACATCATCTGGAATGCCACCGGGACGTTTGTCGCGCTGATCATCATCAGCCTGCTGCTGGATGAGGCCGGGTTCTTTGCCTGGACAGCGCTGCATGTGGCGCGTTGGGGACGCGGGCGTGGCCGGCGGTTGTTTGCCTATATGGTGCTGCTCGGGGCGTTGGTGTCGGCGCTGTTTGCCAATGACGGCGCGGCGCTGATTCTCACGCCCATCGTGATATCGATGCTGCTGGCGCTGCGTTTTTCGCCGACCGCCACCCTGGCGTTTGTGATGGGGGCGGGGTTTATTGCCGACACGGCGAGCCTGCCGCTGGTGGTGTCGAACCTGGTGAATATCGTCTCGGCGGACTACTTCAAGATCGGCTTCAACGAATATGCCGCCGTCATGGTGCCAGTCAACTTTGTCAGCGTCGCCGCCACCCTGGCGGTCTTGCTGTGGTTCTTTCGCCGCGACATTCCGCAGAGCTACGACCCCGCCGATCTGGCCGACCCCGCCAGCGCAATCCACGACCGCGCCACCTTCCGCGCCGGCTGGTGGGTGCTGGGCATCCTGCTGATCGGCTGTTTTGCCCTGGAACCGCTGGGCATTCCCATCAGCGCGATTTCCGCCGTGTGCGCCGTACTCCTGCTGGTGATCGCCGCCAAGGGCCACAAGATCTCCACACGCAAAGTGCTGAAGGAAGCGCCGTGGCAGATCGTGATCTTTTCCTTAGGGATGTACCTGGTGGTCTACGGCTTGCGTAACGCCGGCCTCACCACTTACCTGGCGACCTGGCTCGATACCTTCGCCACCTACGGCGTGTGGGGTGCGGCCATGGGCACCGGCGTGCTGACAGCATTGTTGTCCTCGGCGATGAACAACCTGCCGACAGTCTTGATCGGCGCGCTGTCCATCGAGTCCAGCCATGCCGTGGGCGTGGTCAAGGACGCAATGATCTACGCCAACGTGATCGGCAGCGACCTGGGCCCGAAAATCACCCCTATCGGCAGCCTGGCCACCCTGCTGTGGCTGCATATCCTGGCGCGCAAAGGCATCACCATCACCTGGGGCTACTACTTCAAGGTCGGGATCGTGCTGACCTTGCCGGTGCTGTTGATCACCCTCGCCGCCCTTGCGTTGCGCCTGAGTATTTAAAGGAGAGACCGCAATGAAAGTCCTGTTCATGTGCACCGCCAACAGCTGCCGCAGCATCTTGTCCGAAGCGATGTTCAACCACCTGGCACCAGAGGGTTTCGCCGCGATCAGCTCCGGCAGCTTCCCCAAGGGCCAAGTCCTGCCGCGCAGCCTGAGCACGTTGCAGGCGGCGGGTATCAGCACCGAAGGGTTGTACAGCAAGGGCAATGACGCGTTTGAAGGCAGCCCGCCGGACCTGGTCATCACCGTCTGCGACAAGGCGGCCGGCGAAGCCTGCCCGGTGTATTTCGGGCCGGCGGTGAAGGCGCATTGGGGCCTGGAAGATCCTTCGGACGCTCAAGGTGACGAGGCCAGCATCCAGGCCGCGTTCGACGCCACGCTGGCGACCATCGCCACCCGTTGCCGGGCGTTTTTCGCCCTGCCCTTCGGCCAGCTCAGCCCTGCTGAACTGAAAGCAGAACTCGAGCGCATTGCGCTGTTATAACCGGAGCATTTATGACCACCCTGCCCAACCTGGACACGACCTTGATCCAGCCTGCCGGTTCGGCCCAGGCGCCCCGTATTCTGCTGCTCTACGGCTCGACCCGCGAGCGCTCGTTCAGCCGCCTGCTGGTGGAAGAAGCCGCGCGCCTGCTGCAACACTTCGGCGCGCAGACCCGCATCTTCAACCCGAGCGGTTTGCCGTTGCCCGATGACGTCCCCAGTGACCACCCCAAGGTCCAGGAGCTGTTGGAACTGATGCAATGGTCCGAAGGCCAGGTCTGGTGCTCCCCCGAGCGGCACGGCTCGATGTCGGCGGTGTTCAAGGCACAGCTTGATTGGGTGCCGCTGGCCCTTGGCGCCGTCCGCCCGACCCAAGGCAAGACCCTGGCGGTGATGCAAGTGTCGGGCGGCTCGCAGTCCTTTAATACCGTCAATCAGCTGCGCGTACTGGGCCGCTGGATGCGCATGTTCACCATCCCCAATCAGTCCTCGGTGCCCAAGGCCTTCATGGAGTTCGATGACCAGGACCGCATGAAACCTTCAGCCCTTTATGATCGCGTTGTCGACGTGATGGAAGAACTGCTGAAGTTCACCCTGCTGCTGCGTGACCGCCCGGACCTGGTAGACCGTTATTCGGAGCGCAGGGAAAGCGCCGAGCAACTCTCTCAACGGGTCAATCAACGGTCGATTTGAACCGCGTTGCCGGCGTATCCTCAGCCTTTGCCCCTGAACGAGCCAACTCGATGAGCGCCCTTCAACACGCCTGGCTGGGCCATTACGAAATCAGCAGCATCACCTGCACCGGCCTGAACTTTGCCCGCCACAGCCACGACGAGTGCGTGATCGGCGTGAACCTGGTGGGCGAGGAAAAGGTGTGGCTGGATCGCCGCGAGTTCGAGGCCGGGCCGGGCTCCATCACCCTGTATAACCCAGGCCAGATTCAGGGCGGCGGTGCGGCGGATGGCGCGCCGTGGCAGTTTGTCAGCCTGTACGTCACGGCGGATCAATTGGCCAATGACCTGGGCCTGACGCATCTGGAGTTTGATCGCTCGTTGTGTTTTCAGCCGGACCTGGCGCAGCGCCTGGCGGCAGCGGTAAAAGGCGCATTGAGCAGTGATGCGTTGCTCCGCGAGTTAAGCGAAGACGCCTTGGTGCTGTTGCTCGGTGACGTGGTCAGCCTCAGCGGCGTGCGCGTGCCCGGTAGCGCAACAACCGGCAAAAGCCTGATTGGCCGTGCCCAGGAAATGCTCGCCGAACACCTGCATCAAGCACTGCCTCTGGACCGGCTGGGCGATGAGCTGGGGCTATCGAAATTCCACCTGCTGCGCACCTTTCAGAAAGAAACCGGGCTCAGCCCGCGTCAATGGGCCATGCAATTGCGCACCCGGCGCGCCAAGGGCCTGTTGCGCACTGGTATGGCGGCCAGCACGGTGGCCCATGACCTCGGCTTCGCGGACCAAAGCCATCTCAATCGGCATTTTCGCGCGGCCTACGGCATTACACCGGGCCGCTACCAAAGCGCGCTGAAGGGCTGAACAGCGCAATCTGGTTCAAGACACCCCGCCTCTGTGCCCGCACACTGCCCGCCATCACTTGAAGGAACGCGGGCATGCTGACGATCTTTTTTTACGCGCTGGTATTCGGTTTTGTGTTTTGCCTCTCCCCCGGCGCCGTGCTGGCGGAGACCTTGCGCCGTGGCTTACTCCACGGTTTCACACCCGCCTTGCTGGTGCAGTTTGGCTCGCTGGTCGGCGACGCAGTCTGGGCGGTGATCGGCCTCACCGGCATCGCGCTGTTGATCCAGCATGACGCGGTGCGCGTACCGCTGACGGTGATTTGTGCGTTGTACCTGGCCTGGTTGGGCATACGCAGCCTGATCGACGCCTGGCACTTGCCCGAAGCGGACAGCGCGCCGACCAGTACCCGACAAAACGCGCTGGCCGTGGGCGCGGCAATCTCCCTCGCCAACCCGAAAAACATCGTCTACTGGGGGGCATTGGGCAGCGCGCTGACAGGCATCGTCGGTGCCACGCCCAGCCATGGGCAGACGCTGATGTTTTTCGCCGGATTCATGTTGGCTTCGGTGCTGTCATGCTTTCTGATCGCCGCACTGGTCAACCTGCTGCGCAAGAATGCATCGCCCACTTGGCAGCGCATCAGTTATGGCGCCTGCGGTTTGGTATTGATCTATCTGGCCGTTCTCGCCGCACGCGGCATATGAAGTTATATATCGGGTAACTTTCGAGCGCCTCTTGTCTGAATGAACTCTAAACGGTGGCGGTCGCCCAGCCGGGTGGTGATGACACATCCGGAATGGTCTGCCGGGCCAGAGCCAGCGGCGTTTCGGTACTGACGGTAGAAAACTGCATTCAAGCGAGGTGCCGTTGCAACTGCGGGGCGTCGAGTTGATTGCCTTATGATGGCGGCACCATTGCCAACGAGGGACGTAGCACGTGAACCGTATCGAACAAATGGCGCTGCTGGCGACCTACAACCAGTGGATGAACCGCAAGGTCTATGACGCGGCCGCCAAGCTCACGGACGATGAATTGCGCGTGGACCGCCAAGCGTTTTTCGGCTCGATCTTCGGCACGCTCAACCACCTCACGTTGGGCGACACCGTCTGGCTCAAACGCTTTGCCCTGCACCCCGCCGGCTATGCGGCGCTGGCGCCGCTGAGCGCCATTGCCACCCCGCCGGACCTCAAGCAACTGGCGTTCGCCGACCTGGGTGAACTCGCGGCCCAGCGCCGTTGGCTGGACCAGTTGATCATCGATTGGGTCCACACCCTGCGCGAGCCCGACCTCGACCATCGCCTGCACTACCACAACATGCTCGGCGCGGCGGCCAGCAAGCCGTTTGGCGACCTGCTGGTACATTTTTTCAATCACCAGACCCACCACCGGGGCCAGGTCACGACGCTCCTGACCCAGGCCGGGCAGGATGTAGGCGACACAGACCTGCTCGCCTTGATTGACTGAACTCAGCGAGCACTGAACTCGGCATAGGCCTGCAACAACCGGGCAAATTCCTGGGGTTGCGGCAGTTGCTCGAAGCTTTCGAGTGCTGAACGCTGCTGCGCCCGTGGGGTCGTAATCTCAGGGGCCGGGATTTTTAATCCCCGCCCTCCCCGCGTGCATTGTGGGTTTACCGATGCGCGTACCCAATAAGAAGGAGACGCTTGCATGGTCATTCACTTCAAGGTTGCCGGGCATCTGGCCTGCGGCCATCACGGCAATAGCCTGCCCTCCAGCACCGAGCTGAACCGGGTCAAATGCCGCACCTGCCGCAACACCGATGCCTACAAGGAAGCGCGCCGCAACCAGCGCAACGCCGCTCGCCGTGCTTCGCGCCAAGCCAAGACCCACATCAGCACCGACTGGCGCAGTGCGTGGACGCAGCACCTGACCGGATTGCCAGGGCTGCAACGCCTGCCACGTGGCTTCGGCGCACAACCGTTCGTATAAGCCAGAAACGCAGAAGCCCCGGTCAAACCGGGGCTTCGTTTTCAATCAATCATCATTGGACACCGGCCTGTTGCGTGCCTGGTACCCCGGCAACGTGGCGGCATACGCCAGTGCCTGTTCACGGGAATTAAACGACGCCAGCCGGTCCTGGGGCGTACACACCCGCCATGGCCCGAAATTGACCTGCACGATGTCGTACCCATTCAGATGCAGTTTCTTCAGCAGTGGAGCGCTCATAGTCACCTCGCTTTCCTGAGATTTCCCAGCGTTACACGCCCTACCTTACACCCGCGTCCAAGGTCATGACTGACCGCATGTCGCAGCGGCCAGGCTACTTGACCTTGCTGCTCAAGGTATCGACGCTGCGCTTGAGATCGTCCAAGCTGCGCTTCAAGCCATCGATGTCACTTTTCTGCCGTTCGATCGTGCTTTTCTGATCCTCGACCGTACGCTTGAGGCTCGCCAACTGGCTGTCACTGGAACTGGAACTCGAACCGTCCTTGCGCTTGAGCTCATCGAACGCACGGTCCTGCCCTTCCAGCTTGCTTTTCAGGCCTTGCACTTCGCTATCGGTGCGTTTCTGCGCAGCTTGCAGCTGCTCAATATCCCCCACCGAAATGCTCGACGTCTTCAACACATACTGGTTACCTGCCTCCAGCGAAGCCCCCGTCAACCGGTCACCCGCTGACGCACTGAAATCCCCCCACTTCACCGGACTCCCAGCCTGTGCCGTACCGGCCAACAGTCCCATGACGCCTACAACCACCATCCAAGAGCGCTTGCGAACACTGAGCATCAACTGATTCCTTTCCAGACTGCCGGGATGGCATATCGCTATGACTGTCATTTATGCAACTTGTTCCCGCACTGTAGCAATCCTCTGAATCTCCCGTTAAAGCCGATGTAGATCACTGATCTGCCAAGCTTTTTCGCGCGTCCCCTGATGCAATAAAGCGGCAACCCGACCTTGCGCCGAAGCGCCTGGATCTATATATTCCCAACCCTGCAACAACGCGCTACCGCCCGAATGGCGAAACTGGTAGACGCATGGGACTTAAAATCCCCCGCTCGTAAGGGCGTCCCGGTTCGATTCCGGGTTCGGGCACCATATATATCAAGGGCTTGCATGATGAACTTCATGCAGGCCCTTATCTTTTTGCTCCGCAATTTCATTTCTCCGGCGTTCTGCCGACCTGAAGCAAGGCTACAGAAGCTGTTGCATGAACGCCTGAGTCGGACCTGGAAGACAGGACCAGGGCCTTCGCGCCCGGCCTGACAGCCTTCAGATACTCAAGAGTTCGCTGACGGGCAGTCGATTAGTGGTCTTCATCTCTCGCAGGGAGAGGTTCGAGCGAATACTTGAAACGCCAGGGAGCGTCCTCAGCACTTTTTCGACAAAGCGGCTATAGCTGTCCAAGTCCCGTGCAACCACCTCAAGTAGAAAGTCCGCCTCGCCCGTTGTGTTATGGCAACTCAGGACCTGTGGCGCCGCCTGAATAATCTTTTCAAACGTTGCCGTGGCTTGTTCACTGTGATCAGTGCAAGAGATCTGAACAAAGGCCTTCAGGCCAAGCCCGAGTTTCTTTCGATTGAGAATGGCTTGGTACCCCTCGATAACCCCGCACTCTTCCAGCCGTCTTTGCTTGCGCCAACAGGACGCTTCGCTGAGGGACAGCTGCTCGGCCAGCTTGACATTCGACAGCTTGCCGTCGCGCTGCAGACGTTCCGATATTGCAATGTCCGCCTTATCGAGCTGCTCAATCATGAAATAACTCCTCACATGCCGGCTTAAAAATGAAGGTTAATTTCAGCTCTTGCGTTCAGTCAATTGCAACTTGAAGGGTAATTTCACGGCGTTCATTCATAATGGCAATGCCTGGATCGCCCCTCCAACCAAAGGTAATTTGCATGAAAGCAGTCGTCTACGAAGCCTTTTCCAAGCCGCCGCGCCTGATGAACGTGGCAGATCCGTCTCCGGAACGTCATGGCGTGGTGATCCAGGTGCTTGGCACCGGGGTGTGCCGCAGCGACTGGCATGGCTGGAAAGGTCATGACCCCGACATTGAACTGCCGCATGTACCGGGCCATGAGCTGGCGGGCATCGTGGCCGAGGTGGGCAACGACGTCACGCGGTGGAAGGTCGGCGACCGTGTGACCGTACCGTTCGTGGGCGGCTGTGGTGCTTGTGCGCAGTGCAACAGCGGCAATCAGCAGGTCTGCCACACGCAGTTCCAGCCAGGCTTCACCCATTGGGGTTCTTTTGCCGAATACGTCGGTATCCACCAGGCGGATCTGAACCTGGTCGCGCTGCCCGAGAGCATGGACTTCGCTACCGCTGCCAGCCTGGGTTGTCGCTTCGCCACCTCGTTCCGTGCAGTCGTTGACCAAGGCAAAGTCAGCGCCGGTCAGTGGGTAGCGGTTCACGGCTGCGGAGGCGTAGGCCTGTCTGCCGTGATGATCGCCCGAGCCATTGGCGCGAACGTGATCGCCATCGATATATCCCAGGAAAAACTCGACCTGGCACGCGCGCTCGGCGCTGTCGCCACCATTAATGCCCAGTGCGTCGCGGACGTCACCGAAGCCGTGCTGGAAATCACCCAAGGCGGTGCCCACGTATCGCTGGACGCATTGGGCCACCCAACCACGTGTTTCAACTCCATCAACAATCTGCGCCGTCGCGGCAAGCACGTCCAGGTGGGGCTGATGCTCGCTGATCACGCCACGCCGGCCATCCCCATGGGCAAGGTCATCGCCCACGAACTGGAGATCTACGGCAGCCACGGGATGCAAGCGCATCGCTACGGCGCCATGATCGAGATGATCACCTCAGGCAAGCTGGCGCCGGAAAAACTCGTGGGTAAAACCATCAGCCTGGAGCAGTCCATCGATGCGTTGACAAATATGGACCGGTTTGAAACGGCAGGTGTCACCGTCATAACCGAGTTTTAACGCATAACGCCATCCTGAGCCGCGATGAGGAGCGCTCACTTAAGGCGGACTATGCTAAGACGCTTATCGCCACGTAACGGAGACTCACCATGAACCCGCACAGCACGGCCCTGGTCCTGATCGAATACCAGAACGACTTCACCACCCAAGGCGGCGTGTTCCATGACGCCGTCAAGGACGTCATGCACACCTCCAATATGCTCGCGAACACCGCCACCACGGTTGAGCAGGCGCGCAGGCTCGGGGTGAAGATCATCCACCTGCCGATCCAGTTCGCCGAGGGCTATCCGGAGCTGACCACCCGCGACTATGGGATTCTCAAGGGCGTTGCCGACGGCAGCGCTTTCCGCACGGGCAGTTGGGGCGCCGAGATCAGCGAGGCGATTACCCGGGAAGCCGGCGACATCCTCGTGGAGGGCAAGCGTGGGCTCGACGGTTTTGCCACCACGGGCCTGGACCTGGTGCTGCGCAACAATGGCATCCAGACCCTGGCGGTGGCGGGTTTCCTGACCAATTGCTGTGTCGAAGGCACGGTTCGATCGGGTTATGAGAAGGGCTATAACGTGGTGACCCTGATCGATTGCACCGCGACCTTCACGGACGAACAACAACAGGCCGCCGAACGCTTCACGCTGCCGATGTTTTCCAGGACGTTGCAACACACAGCGTTTCTTGACGGGCTGAACGCCCAGTAGCCATCGAGCAGGAGGCGGCTCTACAGCCGCCTGCCTCTCAGATCTAGCACACGTCAGTTATCGGGGTGTTCGCTCGCCACTGAATCGGCAGCGTCCACGTCAGACATATCCTCTTCAAGGGGGGCGTCGTCATCCGGCGGCAGCGGGATCTTATCCTCATCACGCCTGGGGTCGTGCCCTGTCTCGTTGTCCGTGCCGCGCGTTACCGCCTGCTGTGAAAGGTTGCCCGGGGCATTTTCATTGATTTCCATGCTGGCTCTCCGTTCTTAGGCTCGGGGTATCCGCGCTTAAAATTGAGAAACGCCAAGGCGCCCAGAGTGCCGGGCAACAGACGAATGGACGCGCGTGCCCAGCGTACCCCGCCGCCCCTCAATAGTTTAGAAATCTCTGAACTATCTATTTGCACTTCCCTATTCTTTCCGCCAACCGCCCCTCCCTACTATTGGCGGCAACAAAGGAGCCTTTCCACAGAGATGCGGCCCGAAGATTGCTTTTTCTGATTGTCACTGCCGTTTTTGTGCGTTTCGGTTAGCGCCGCAACGCCGCCGTGTCAATCATGCGAAGGCACCTTTGGAGCAGATCGATGAAGTTGGAAATATTCCGAACGTTGTGGGGCTACACCGCGACCAAGGCACAAGCGCTCGAAGAACTGCTTGAAGCCGGGTTCGATGGCATGGAAGCTCGCCTGCCCATGACCGCCAGCGAACGCGCCGAGTTCGCAGCCTTTCTACGCGCCAACCATGTCAGCTATATCAGTACGGTCTTCAGCGCCTACGATGTTCTGCCGGAACAATCGGCGAGCGTTGACGAACACCTTCTGGACCTCGATAAAAAACTCGCCTGGGCGGCTGAGTTGTCGCCGCGCTTCGTCAACCTGCTGGCTGGCAACGACCGCTGGCCACTGGCACAGCAAGTCGACTTCTTTGGCCGCGCGATGGACGTCGCGCGCAAGCACGGCCAGGTGTGCGCCTTTGAAACCCATCGCGCGCGCTCGTTGTTCAACCCCTGGGTCACCCTCGAGCTGATTCGTCAACTGCCGGACCTGCGCTTCACCAGTGACATCAGTCATTGGGTCGTCACCTGCGAGCGCCTGCTCAACGATCCGCAAGACGACCTCAGCGCCTTCGTCGAACGCGTTCACCACATTCAAGCCCGGGTCGGTTATGACCAAGGGCCCCAGGTTCCCCACCCCGCCGCCCCCGAGTACACCCAAGCGCTTGCCTTCCATCAGCAACATTGGGAGGCCATCTGGCGATCCCAGGAAAATCGCGGCTATCAGGTCAGCACGCTGACCCCGGAGTTCGGTGCCGACGGTTATCTGCATCACCTGCCCTTCACCAATGTGCCGGTGGCCGACCTGTGGTCGCTGAACGTGTGGATGGCCAACACCGAGCGCGAGCATTTTCGGCATTTCAGCGGTGCCTCAACTCGATAAGGAGCGTTACCTCATGCCTGACAAAACGCCAAAGGCCGCCAACTTCAATCGCATTCCGCTGGTGGATATCGCCGGGCTGTACAGCGACGACATCACCCAGCGCCAGGCAGTGGCCGAAGAACTCGGTAACGCCGCCCGCGCCGTCGGTTTTTTGTACATCCAGAACCACGGCATCGAGTCGTCGCTGATCGACGGCTTGCGTCACGCGGCGAAGGACCTGTTTGCGCAATCCCTTGAATACAAGATGCAGCATTACATCGGCACCTCCCGCAGCCACAAGGGCTTTGTGCCTGAAGGCGAAGAGGTCTATGCCAAAGGCAAACCCGATCACAAGGAAGCCTTCGATGTCGGTTTTGAAGTGGGCGAAGACGATCCGCTGGTCAAGGCCGGGACCCCATTGATCGGCGCCAATGAATGGCCAGACCTGCCGGGTTTCCGCCCCGCCGTCGAAGCCTACTACGCCGCTGTGTTTGCGCTGGGTCGCCGCCTGTTCAAGGGCTTCGCGCTCGCATTGGGCCTGGAAGAGGACTATTTCGAGGCACTGGTTACCCGCCCACCGTCGAAACTGCGCCTGATTCACTACCCATTTGACCTGGCCGCTCAAGACGCGCCAGGCATTGGTGCGCATACCGACTACGAGTGCTTCACCATTTTGCTTGCCGACAAGCCAGGCCTCGAGGTGATGAACGATCAGGGGCAATGGATTGATGCGCCGCCCGTGGACGGAGCCTTTGTGGTCAACATCGGCGACATGCTGGAGGTCATGACCGCAGGTACGTTCGTCGCTACGGCTCACCGAGTGCGAACCGTCAGCGAAGAGCGCTACTCCTTCCCACTCTTCTACGCGTGCGACTTCCATACGCAGATCAAGCCACTGCCGCAGTTTCTTGAAGGCGCTAAGGATTACGAGGAAATCACCATCGGTGAGCACATGTTCGGCCAAGCGTTGCAGACCTATCAGTACCTGCGCCGCAAAGTCGAACGGGGCGAACTCAAGCTGTACGAGAAAGCGCGCAAGCCATCGAGCTTCGGTCACTTGAAGAGCCAGGCGCAGGACGCGTCCTGATGCAACCCTCAGCCTGGTCCCACCCCCTGTTTAACCACCCGCCCAGCCCTACTTTACCGACGTGGAGTCATCGATGATGCGCAATCCAATCAATAATGCTGTCCGCTTGACCCTGCTGGCCGTCGCACTCCTTGGTGCGACCGGCGCCCATGCCGCAACGACGGTGACACCCGGCGTACTCAAGGTCGGCATGGAAATCACCTATCCGCCCTTCGAGTCATACGACGAACATAAAAACGTCGTCGGTTCCGACCCCGAGCTGGCGCGCCTGCTCGCCAAGCACCTGGACCTCAAGGCCGACTTCGTTGACACCAAGTTTTCCAACCTGATCCTCAGCCTGAACGCCGGTCACTACGACGCGATCATCTCCGGCATGTACATCACTCCCCAGCGGCAGACGCAAGCGCAAACCATCCCGTACGCCAAGACCGGCGCAGCGATCATGGTGCTTAAAGACAGCCCGCTGAAACCGAAAGTACCGGAAGACCTCTGCGGCCTGAAAGTCGGCCTGGAAAAAGGCACCACGTGGGTGACGCAATTCAACACGCTCTCGACGGACTACTGCACCCCGAATAACAAGGGCGCGATTATGGTCAGCGAGTTCCCGTCCGCACCGGAAGTAACCCAGGCGCTGCTCTCCGGCAACGTGCAGGCTCAGGTGGAGATCGACGGCGCCGCCGGCATGATCGCAGAACGTACCAAGGGCCGCGTCGTGGTGAGCACCGAGCACTCGATCTATCAGCAGACGCTGGGTATTTACGTCAAGAAAGGCAACGACGCGCTCTATCAGGCATTGCTCAAGGCCTTTGATGCGAGCAAAGCATCAGGTGAATACGCCGCCCTGTTGAAGAAATACAACCTGGAAGAACCGACTAACTGACTCAGTGCAGCCCTGTGGGAGCGAAGTCGCTTCCACAGTCGGCGGCTTTCGCTTGACTGCCCGGCCTAGGTGAAGCCTGTGTCGACGCCAGCAGTTGGAGATACACATGCAATTTGAATGGCCTTACTTTTTTTCTCTGTTTTCGGTCGCGGACTTCTGGAAAGCCTGCATTACGGTGGTGGAGCTCAGCACGCTGGCCTGGTTCATCGGCATGCTGCTGGGCTTCCTGCTGGCTTCGGCCAAGCTTTCGGCGGCGCGTTGGATCAGCGTGCCGGCGTCAATTTATATCTGGTTCTTTCGCAGCGTGCCGCTGCTGGTATTGGTGGTGTTCGTCTATAACCTGCCGCAGATGTTCCCGGTCACTCGTGGGGTACTCTCCAACCCGTTCTATTCCGGCCTCTTGGCATTGGTGGTCACCGAAGCGGCCTACATGGCGGAAATCCACCGTGGCGGCCTGATATCGGTGGCCAAAGGACAGAAAGAAGCCGGCCGCGCGCTGGGCATCGGCCTGCTCGGTTTGCAGCGTCTGATCGTGATCCCACAGGCGTTCCGCATTTCCCTGCCGACGCTGATCAACGAATACATCACCGTGGTAAAACTGACCTCGTTGGTCTCGGTGATTTCCTTGACCGAACTGTTGACCGTGGGCCAACGCCTTTACGCGCAAAACTTCCTGGTGATGGAAACCCTGTCGGCGGTGGCGGTGTATTACGTGCTGATCGTGACCGTGCTCGGCTGGCTGTTTCATTGGCTGGAGCAACACCTGGAACTCAACAACCGCACCCCCCAAACGTTGGATGACATCAGCGTGCAGCGTCTACGCGCGTCACCGGCAGTGCGCCCTGCGGCAAGCGCGGGTAAAGCGTCCGGGCCCGGCTCGGCACCCGCCCTGCAACTGGTCAACATTCACAAACGCTACGGCCAGCACGCTGTGCTCAAGGGCATCAACCTGGATGTAAATGTGGGCCAGGTGGTTTCCATCATTGGTCCGTCGGGATCGGGAAAAACCTCGCTGATCCGTACCGTCAATGCCCTGGAAAGCATCGATCAAGGCGAGATCATTCTGTTCGGCGAAAGCTATATCCACGCCGGTGACAACACCAACACGCAACAAGTACGCCGCGGGGTACAGCGCATCGGCATGGTATTCCAGAGCTTCAACCTGTTTCCCCATCGCACCATTCTCGACAACGTTACCCTCGCACCGCGCTATCACGGCCTCGACAAGCTCATCAGCGAGCAGCGCGCCTACGCCCTGCTGGACAAGGTCGGACTGCTGGCTCACGCGCAAAAGTATCCGCATCAGTTGTCTGGCGGTCAGCAACAACGCGTGGCAATCGCCCGCGCATTGGCCATGGATCCCCACATCATGCTGTTTGATGAGCCGACGTCAGCCCTTGACCCGGAACTGGTGGGCGACGTGCTCAAGGTCATCAGCGACTTGGCAAAAGACGGCATGACCATGCTGATCGTGACGCACGAGATGGACTTCGCCCTGTCCATTTCCGACCGGGTGATTTTCATGGAGGACGGCCTGGTTGCGCTGGATGCGGAGCCTGGGATGATTCGTGCCGATCAGTGCGGCGAGAGAATCAAGGCATTCATGAGGGTTTGAACCCGGTGTGAGTGGCTCCTGAAACTCAAGGCGCAATACTCACACCCACGCATTCTGCTGTCAGTTCCGGGTTTTGAGCCGGATACTGGCAAACGTCGACTCTCCCCGCGCCTGCTCCAAGGTATTCATCGGCATCGGCATCGGCATCGTCACGGCGCGAATCATCGGCTTCAAGACGATGGCCCGCTCTCCAGCCGTCACCAGGCGCTCGTCGCTGGGCGGCACGCCAAAGTACTCCCGGTAGCATTTGGAGAAGTGCGGTGTGGACACAAACCCGCAGAGCACAGCCAGCTCCACGATCGAGATGGGGGTTTGCTTAAGCAACTGGCGCGCGCGGATCAGCCGCAACCGCAGGTAGTAGCGCGAGGGTGAACAGTGCAGGTACTTCTGGAACATCCGCTCAAGCTGGCGACGTGACAGGGCCACATACTCCGCCAATTCATCCAGGTTGATCGGCTCTTCCAGGTTAGCCTCCATCAGCGCGACGATTTCCTGCAGCTTCGGTTGCTGGGTGCCCAGCATATGCTTGAGCGGTACGCGCTGATGGTCTTGCTCATTGCGCATGCGCTCGTACACGAACATGTCCGAAATCGCCGCCGACAACTCGTGCCCATGCTCACGCCCGATCAAGTGCAGCATCATATCCATGGGCGCGGTACCGCCCGAGCTGGTCAGGCGATCGCGGTCGAGGGTAAACACGCTGGAGCTGAGGCTCACCCGTGGAAAGGCTTCCTGCATCGCCGCCAGCCATTCCCAGTGCACGCTGCATTCAAACCCGTCGAGCAACCCCGCCCGGGCCAACACCCAACTGCCGGTACAAATACCACCCAGACGCTTCGAATAACGCGCCTGGGTACGCAACCACTTCATCAGCGCGTCGGTCACCGTGCCTTGAATGCCCGTACCGCCGCACACCAGCACGATATCGGCGCCGGGCGCACTGCCTATCGAACAATCAGGTGTGATCGGCATGCCATCGCTTGCCCATACCGGATTACCGTCGGTGCTAGCAGTGTGCCAAGTGTAAAGTTCCTGGCCTGATAGCTGGTTGGCCATGCGCAGCGGCTCTACCGCAGACGCCAGTGAAATCAGGGTGAACTGGTCCAGCAACACAAACACCAGGCGGGTCACCGGGCGAGCGTTCATGGCTGCGAGGCGACCGGCATCGGCTTGCGCGCGTGTTCGGGTTGTCGTGCAGTCACGACGCCGACCAAGGAAATCAGCAAGGCCAGGACGATCGTCGAAGACACCTCGAAGCGATGCTCGGGTGTCAGCAGCATCACCGCCAATGCGCAACAGATGAAGACGATGACCACCCAGGTCAGCCAGGGAAACAGCCACATCTTGAACGTCAGCGTGACATTGCGGCGGTGCAGGACCTTGCGCATGCGCAGTTGCGAAACGGCGATCACCAGGTACACCAGCAAGGCGATGGCGCCAGAACTGGCCAGCAGAAACTGGAACAGACCGGCTGGCATGAAGTAACTGAGCAAGGTCACGCCGGCACCGAGGACCGTGCTGGCGACCACGGCGGCCCTTGGCACACTCGCTGCCGAGGTCTTTTTCATCAGCGCGGGCGCGTCCCCGCGCTTGCCCAGGGAATACAGCATGCGCGAAGCAATGTAGATCGACGAGTTCATGCAACTGGCCACGGCGATCAACACCACCACGTCCACCAGTAACTTGGCGTGGGGAATGTTCATCAGCTCCAGGGCGCGCTGGTAAGAGCCGACCGACGCCAACAGCGGGTCATTCCAGGGCACCACGGAAATCACCACAAAGATCGACAATACGTAGAACACGCCGATGCGCCACATCACCGAGCGCGTGGCCCGGGCGATATTCTGCGCCGGGTTATTGGACTCGGCAGCCGCAATGGTGACGGCTTCCGTGCCGATAAAGCTGAACATGATGGTAATGAATGCCCCGACCACCGCAGACAAGCCGTTAGGTGCAAAACCACCGTGCTCTTCCATCAAGCGACTCAAGCCGCTGGCCTCCCGCTCGGGGATCCAGCCCATCAACACCGCGCCTCCCAGGCCGATAAAGCCGATGATCGCCACGACCTTGGCCATGGCAAACCAGAACTCGAATTCGCCGTACTTGGAGACGCTGAACAAGTTGGTGATCACCAACAAAAAGATCGACAACAAGGCAAACAGCCAAGCGTCGACCTGCGGGAACCACTGGTTGAGGATATGCCCGGCGGCCAGGGCTTCGATGGGAATAACCAGTACCCAGAACCACCAGTATAACCAGCCGATCGTAAACCCGGCCCAGCGACCGATGGCCTGGTCAGCGTAGGTCGAGAATGAGCCGGTGTCCGGATTGGCCACCGCCATCTCCCCCAGCATACGCATGACCAGCACCACCAACAGGCCGGAAAACAGATACGCCAGCATCACGGCCGGACCCGCCGCCGCAATGGCGTGCCCAGACCCGACAAACAACCCCGCGCCGATGATGCCTGCGATGGAGAGCATGGTGACATGACGCGGCTTGAAGCCCTGCGCCAATTGGCCGTTGGAATCCTTGGAACTGAGGCTATTCATCGTTGTTTTTATTCTCTGTGATCGACGTTAAGACGTACTGACTGGAGGGTCAGGCGATCATCGTTTCTTAATGACAGGTCACAGTACGCGGCACGCGCCCCCTCGAAATAGCCTGATAACGCCACTCGAACGCCTGATATCGACAAGGGGGGCATCATCCGATTCGATACGAAGCGCGAACCAGACTTGAAATAGTGGAGCGCTGCCGGTATTCGTGGTGCACATTACGTGAAGTAAAACGAGGCCTCTCCACGCGTGAATACCTCATTGCAATCCGGCCCGGCAGGCCCGTTCGATTGCCTCCAGGCGGTTGCGGTGTCGTCGTGCATCGGGGAGGTTATCCATCTGACGCGTTGACAGTTGAGGGGTACCCCTGTCAGCCATGCCACAGGAGGACCGTTATGCGCAGTTTTTCAATTCAACGTATAGACCACGTGGTGCTGCGGGTGCAGGACATTGAGCGCAGCCTGGTTTTCTACACATCTGTACTGGGGTGTGAGGTCAAAAAGCGCCGTGACGACCTTGGCATGATTCACCTGAGCGCAGGGGCATCCATGATTGACCTGGTTGATGTGAATGGGCAGATCGGGCGCCTGGGTGGACAGCCCGCCGGTAAGCAAGGGCACAACGTCGATCACGTATGCCTGCGGGTTGAGCCATTTGACGAACAGGCCATTCTCAACCACTTGGCTGATGCCGGTGTCCGCGCTGAAAAGGCCGTCATGCGCTATGGAGCAGAGGGGTCAGGGCTGTCGATTTACCTCAATGATCCTGACGACAATCAAATCGAGTTGAAAGGCCCGGTTCAGCCATTCGAATAAGACTCGTCAGGTCCTGGCGCAGCTGTTCACAGAGCAACGCCGCATTGGCGAGCCTGGAGGCGCGGTGAAGTGCACGCCCCTCCCACATTGGGTTCTTCAGTGCCTGGAGGATTGGGGGTTACATCGGCGTGCTGCCGATAACCCGCAGCGCCAAGCCCTCGTATGCATCCAGGGTAATGGTGAACTCACCCTCCGCCGTCAGGTCCCCTTCTACCCGTTCGTTGATGATGTCCACCACCATCCCCGCCGCGATGTCCGGCAGGTGCAAGGTTTCGGTAATCGGCGTGGCGCCGAAGTTCAGCGCTGTGATTTGCGTGCCTTTGCCGGCAGGCAGTTCGTGAACCATGATCAACAGGCCAGGGTTCTGTACGTCCGGCACCAGTATCTGGCGGCTGGCGGCGATGTCGTAGGCACGGCGCACGGCGAGGATTTTTTGCAGTTGCGAGGCAAACGACTCCGGGTCCTGCAACTGGCTGTTGAGGCTGCCGTACAGGCTTTTCGAGCGCGGCATCTGGCCCGCCGACAACTCTGCGTCCGGGTTCAGGTCCACCAGGTCGTAGGCGCCGCGATGAATCCAGCGCGTATCGCCATCCTGCATCAAGTGCGCGACCTCATCGGCCGCCAGCGGCAGCGCACCTACCAGGTCCCAGCCGGACAAGGCAAACACTCCCGGCTGCATGGCGTTGTACATCACCAGCAGTAAATGGATCTGGCGAATCTGCTGAATATCGGTAGCGCTGATCGCCTCCAGGTCACGAATGCCCAGCGCCGCCGTGATGATGCTGGCGGTGGTGCAGGACACGCCATTGGTGACGAACTTGAGGTTATACGGTGCGTGTTCGCCAGCCAGGCGCTCATACATCTGCTCGCGGATGTGCTCGCGCAGGATATTGCCGGGGAACGTCTGGCCCTGGTAAAGGAAGGTGTCGTGGGCGTGCAGGGTCCAGAAGTGCACCAGTTCCAGGGTCAGTTCATCGTGGTTCTGCAACGCATGGATCAGCGAGCCGGGGTCGATACCCTGGCGGTGCATTTCGCGCAGCATCAGGCGCAGGAATTCGGCATCGCCCATCAGCAGCGCGTGCTGGTACGCCGGGCGGGTGATGAAGTCATAGGACAGGTCGGCGCCGCCATGGGACATCGATGCGATGTCGTCCACCGTGAGGTTCAACTCCTGGAAGCTGAAACCGCCGGCCTTGCGAATCGCACCGCCCAGCAACTGGTTGCCGGTAATCGACAGCGGATGGCTCTCGGACCAGGCCGTGCCATCGAGGGTGCGTTCCACGCCGAGGAAACCATTGGCATCCAGGCGCAGGATTTTCGCGCCCATCACGTCGATGGCGTGCAAGGCGTCGCCGATGATCATCTGCTGCGCGGCGAAGGTCGGGTCGAGCCAGTTCAGCGACGGCTGGCCTTCCTTGAAGTAATGCAGGTACACCCAGCGACGCGGTTTGCCATCCACGCCGATGACCACGGGCGTGGTGCTCCAGTCGGTCTCCTTGACGCCGGGCTCGAAGAAAATCACCCGCTGCAACTGGCCGACGATGTAGTGCTTGTCGCGCAGTGCATCGACCTGCAGCGGGCTGAGGTTCTGCGCATCGCGGCCTTCGGCCACGTCGGGCAGCAACGGCCAGTCTTCCTCGCGGATCTCCACCATGTGGTAAAGGCCGGGGTAATCCTCGTAGGCCATCTCCGCCAGGCGAAAGTCCGCGCCCTTGCCGGTGTGGGACGGAATCACGTCGTCGATGATCACCGCGTTATGGGCTGCGGCCATGCGTGTCAACGCCTGCAACTGCGCCTCGGTGCCCAACTGCGGGTCGATCTCGAAGCTGATGCGGTCGAAATTGCCGTCGATGGTCGGCGTGTGTTGGGTGCCGGTAAGGCCACCGGATTTTTTCAGTGGGCCATTATGGATGCCTTGGATGCCGATCTTCGACAGCGCATGCCACAGCGTCTCGTCCCCCAGTGCCTCCAGCACCGTACCGCCCTCGCGCGTCACAATCGACGCCGGGTAGGCGGTGAACCACACCGACGACAAGGCCGAGGCATCACGCGGCCGGGTCTGCGCATACGGCTGTTGCCACAACCGGCCCTGGCCAGAATAGAGCTTGGCGCGCTGGCGTGCCGCGTGCAGCATCGATTGTTCCACCAGCCAGTTCACATGGTTGTTTTCAGCCGCGGTCATAAGCTCGGTACCTGTCGTCGTTAAACATTACTCGTGAACATATGAGGGTTCGGCGGACCATTCGTTGCATTGCAATGTGGCGTACCTGAACGGGCGTAGATAACGCCTTATCCAACACCGCGCAAAACCGTAGCAGCTGCCGAGCGCAAGCGAGGCTGCGTCAGGCGCGCTACCGACTCAAGCTCGAGCCGCGGCCAACGCAGCCTCGCCGGGGCTCGGCAGCTGCTACGAATGCCAACCCCATCAAGGCCT